>Ga0209013_10000001_pt1 | contig 522790 bp, 764 predicted proteins | sample Cruoilmetagenom2_FD_187291 | JGI IMG/M metagenome (GOLD analysis project Ga0209013, IMG submission 187291) | Oil polluted marine microbial communities from Coal Oil Point, Santa Barbara, California, USA - Sample 2 (SPAdes) (version 2) | ecosystem: Environmental > Aquatic > Marine > Oil seeps ... | reverse complement strand
GAAGGGGGGACAGATGTTAATATCAAAGTGTTATTAAGTAGGAACAAATATGATTTATATATACTTTTTACTACCAAAATTTAGAAAATATCATGATATATTCTAAATTTTAATATAAATATATATTTTTCAAGCAGTTTTATGTATTTAAGATAATAAAAAATTAGTTCTTTTCGTAGTTAATAAGTGAAGTTCATATTTAATCCTATTTATTATTATTAAATTATCTGTAAATTTTATAATTTGTTGCTACTTAAATTTTGATGATAATAGATACAAAATAATAGGAAGAATTATGAATAGATTCTAACTATTTAGAAACCTATGTTATTTATTTCTTGTTTTTAACGAAGAACTCTTTTTGAGTTCATATAAAAAAGACCCCTAGTAATAGAGGTCTTTACGTAGAAAATTATTGTATGGTCTTCCATAATGACTGGTTTTTAAAGGCTTTATCTTCGGTCACTTCTCTTTTGAACCATGTTGGAGTAACGAAGGCACCAGCCTCTTCAATTGATTCAAATTCTATCTCCGCAACTATTAGTTCATTGGCTTTTAACACGAAGTTTTGATAGATATCAACTTCTAAAATGTGGTTACCTAACTGATATTTTGTTCGTTCTTTCATTAGTGGCTTACCCTTCCTACTCAGTTGCGTGTAGGTGCCTTTTGAAATATCAAATTCAATTTCCTCTCTCGATAAACCGCTCCCTTTTTTATAGGTCATCGTATATTTATGTTCGTCGTTAGAAATTATTTTACGTATTCTTACCTCTTCTTCACCTGTTGCTAAATATATTTGATGTATTTCCGATGTTTCTATAGTCTCCAAATCTTTTGGTAGACTTGAAAGCAAATATTTTCTCTCAATCTCTTTATTCATACAAAGATTCCCCTTTTCGAATGATGTTTTCATCACCTTATTTTAGTTGTTCTTGTTATTATACGGGATTTCAAAATTAATTATAGCCAATAAAAAAATCCCCGATATAAAATCGAGGACTTCTTTTCTTTATTGAATGATATGCGTATTCAAATCATCTAAATAGGAACCTTTGACTTCGATTGTAACGTTTTTAACGATACATAAGTCCGGAGGTGATGTTGGTTTATCATAAGAACCAAAGAATGGTTCTGTTTCTACACGTACATTGTATTGACCATTTTTAGTTTTTTCATTGATATACAATTTGTTTTCTGTTTTCTCAATGACACTACGAGGGTTCAATTGGAAAGTACGAGTGATATTATCCCAGCCTCCACTTCCTGCACCATCTAGAATTAATGCGATTGGTTTACCGCTATCATCTGTAAATGGCAAGGTAACTTTAACTCGATGGTCTGAATCTACTGGAGTATATCCCGGTGAAACCAGACGACCATAAATACATCCATCTCCAAAAGGTTTAGGAGTATCACGTAAGGTGTTTGTTTCGTAATGGGTTACTACTTTAAATTCAAAACCATAACCAGCTTTAATTTCGCCTTTAGTATTCAATAAATCTACCCATCCGCCATATTTATCTTTTGTAGTTTTACTACGGAAATAAATATTTTCGATAGAGAAACGTTCATAGAAACTTACTACTTGTGTTTCATAACGCCACGTTATATTACAGTACGTAATATTTTGTTGTAGATAATCAGACCAATACGTATCCCAATACCCATTGTACCAAGATAATTGGAATGTAGTTTTCCAAGTATTTTGTGTGTGTTGAACTGCGCAACGGAATTCATCTTTATTTTTTTCCACTAATACTTTATCGAATCCAATATTATCTAAATACGGATTAGCAATTTCTTCGCCTTTCCAATTTAGAGCATACTCCACATATTTACGAGGTACTGGATTAGCTTCTACTTGCACAATATGGCTTCCTACAGTCATATTTTGAGCTGGTAACACTTTGGATACTTTAATCGTTTTCAACGACTCTACTGGTACGATTTCTGTTCCAACGACTTTTCCATCAATAGTGTAAACTACTGGGATAGTTTTGTTCTTTTTATCGTAATTGTAATTGGTTAAGTCATATTTCAAATTGTACGTAACCGATTTAGAGTTTTGTGATTGACTTAAAAAAGTAGTTTTAGGTTTAGCTACAACGTTTGATACAACGATGTTATCAGGATTCACTAGACAAGGTGGTTTTGCCACGTCATCAGAAGGGTCTCCATTTACTCCATTTTGTGCATAAACAACTGGAATTGTTCCTTGTGTACACACTTTCGGGAAAGTTGGTACGAATTCTACCCAATAAACTGCATAATCACCGATTTTCTCAATCGTATTATTAGCTTTTTCCTGTCCTTTTTTATCAAATACGCCTTCTGCTAAATATTGCTGTTGTTTCGTAGCATACTTAGTATCTGTTGTACTGACATGAAGTTTAGGATTTTCTACTTTACGAGAACCTGCAGTTTTAGACATGATGTATTTAACATAAATACTATGACCCGGTGAAACATAGTCTACTGGGTTTTTGTCTTTATCGTAATAGCCATCAAACTTCACTTTAAGGTTTTCAGGTGAGATTTCAAATTCTAAATCAAGCTCATCATCTGCTGTGTTAAAGTTAAATCCTTTGTCAAAATACTTTTCAGGGATTTTTCCTCCAATTTGGATGTATTTCTTTGGTTCTTTGCTATCTTCTGGCACTTTATATTTATAACTGAAGGTTGCAGTGTTTCCAATTTTTAATTGGTCTTTACTTGCACTAGTAGTTTTTAATCCTTCTTTTTTATAAACTGATTGGTTAATAATCTTTCCAGAATCATCATCAAAGTTATAATAATAACTCATTGTGATAGGTGTTCCAGTTACGGCTTTTTTCGATACACTCATATTCTTCATTGTCATTTCAATTGTATATTCTTCACCTTTGGATAATTTAGTCTTAGGTGCTACTTTTACAACTGGAGTAAAGACTTTTTCAGCGTCGCCACGAGTGACTTGACCAATAATTTTTCCGTCTTTATCTTTAACTGTGAGGGTCATTAAACGAAGATTTGCTGTTTTAGGGGAAGGTGTCACTAAAGATTGGTAGTAGATACCGCCATTTTCATGCCAACCAATCCATATACCTGCAGATTTAGTAGGGTCATTTAATGGGAAAAGGTATTGCGCCCAATATTTTGCATCGCCTTTTTTCTTGAATTCAGGATATGTTTTTAAGAAAATATCATTTATCCATTTCACCTTATTGGTATCTGCATTAGCACCTGGGTCTCCAAATAAATTTCTACTATAACTTTTATTCCAAGAATTTTTTATCCAATCTGCATTAGCCCATTTTTTTTGAAATTGAAGGGGAGTATAGTTTTTATTTTTATCCCCTACATCAGCAGGGAAATATGGATTTTGAATGGGCGTTCCTTCTGGGGCATAACCTAAAAACCGGTACTCATACTTTTTCCCACTATAGGGACCAGAAAGGATTAATTTGCTTCCCGTATTATTTCCTTGGTACGTACCTTGTAAGTTTACACTTCCAGTCTTTATGTTGTAATTAGAGCTAGATACAAGATAATGTCCACCAGCACCAGCAAGTTTTTGATTATTATCTAACATATACCCCATATCCGTAGCAACCAACGTTTTTAATTGTTCAAGTGGGGGATTTGTGGTGTACCATAAATACTCTCCCTGATACATCTCAGCATACATTTTACGTTGTCCGGAAAAGTACATCTCTGGCATCAATGTTTTTAAATTAGCTTGATTCTTTCCGTAATAGTCAGACTGATTTGTTCCTTTCTTTCCTGAATCTTGAGTATAATTTGGATTAAATATAAACCACTTAGCAGTCTCACTTACTGATGAATCTGGGTCTTTAATTGTTCTAAAGCTATCTCCAGTCCCCCCCCACGTAAACGCCTGTGCTGTATATGGTTTTAAAATTGTTATTAACACAAATATAAGCATGAACAAAAACATAATTTGTTTACTTTGTCTAAACCAATGATTCACATAGTTTTCCTCCTTTACTGTTTATTTCTATTCTTTTTTTAATTTTACACCAAGTATAAAAATAAGACTTTATCTTATGTGTTCTATACCGCCTTATTCCTTATACTATGCATTTAAAAAATTTATATAAAAAAAGAGTAGAGAATTTCTCTACTCTTCATAGTTCAATTAAAATGGTTTATTTGGATATCCTACTTCCATAATTAGTTTTCCATCTGCTTCTGAAGTAGAGAATTTAACTGTTCTCTTATTCAAAATTATAGCATCATTAGGGAAGTTTCCTTTTTCGTAATAATTAAAAACTTTTTGAGCATCTTTTTCGAAATAAAACTCTAATAATTCTTTAGTTACAATAGGTACTCTATACGATTGAGTAATCATGTCACTTAACCACCCACTATGAGAAATCTTAACATCATAATCCTCATTTACAAATCCAACAACAATAACACTAGGTTGGCTTTTAATATCGTAAAGCCATCCGTCCCTGAATCCAAGTTCGTTTTTCAATACTGATTTATTATAATCAACATCATTTTTCCACTTAGACTTCAATACAGGTGCAGTCCATCCATCCGGATATGTTTTACCAGTAGATGTGCTTGGCGTTGGAGTAGTTCCAGAACCATTTGCTTTTGCTAATTCATCTAATTTTGCTTTGGAAGGTGTCTCATATTTCACTTTAGCCGTGTTTTTTTGAACATAGCTACTTGCACCTACACCATAAAGACCATTATGTTGACCTTTGTAATTATACACTCGGTATTGCTCACCTTTTTTCAATGTACGAACTTTAGTGAGAGAACCATCAGCATTTAATTTTACTAAGTCTGTATTAGCAAGAATGGTTACTTTACCGATTTGACCAACTACTAATTCTGTTTTGCCCCACATTACTTTTTTCGCTGTAACTGGTGCTTTCATTTTCCCTACATTTACTACTGTTTTAGTTCCTTCTTTGGTAATTTTACCAGCATACGCAAATCCATTTTGTGCATAAATAAATTCAACAGGCACATGTAATTCACCTTTAATTAGATATGCTTTTGCGTCAACTGTTACCGTTGTAGTTCCTTTTTTCGTTGTTTTAAGAGCAACCGCTTTGTTACCTACAGTTGCCGTATTTTGTCCAGCCGTAACCTGAATCTTTTTATTAGATTTAGTAGTTACAGTTACACGTTTGCCATCTTGATAGACTTGAACTGTATCTCCCATTGCTTTACTAATTGCATTAATGGAAACGTACGTGTGTCCGTCTACTTCAACAGGAACACTTGATAAGTCTTTCGTATTTACTCGCAAAACATGACCGCCTGTAGCAGATAGAGAGAAGTACATAAGTACAAATGCCATCAATACTACTACGGACATTAATCTCCAACCGAATAATTTTTTCATTTTTTCTTCCTCCTTGAAATTTACTTTCATTTTTTTAAGTCCCTTTTTTGTGAAACTCTTAATATTATAGAAAAAGAGTAGACTATGTATAACAAAGGGAAATATTAGGTTCGGTTTCCTCGATTTTACTTTAAAAATTTGACTATTGTCAATCAAAATAAAAAAAGAAGTACGCAAATGCATACTCCTTAATTGTGGTCTTTGTCTTTTCCGACAATCGTATCCATAACTTTTATTTGTGCTTTGAATCCTTCTAATAAAGTGTCAAAGTGTGAAACAGAAATTGGTTTACCTGTATCCTCGATGACTAACAGTTGATTTTCTAATAGAATCATAAATCTATTTTTATCATCGACTGCTTTTCCACCAGATTGAATAGCCAATTGGAAAAGAATATCTTTTTGTTGTTGGTATGTTACCGTATTTGCATCAGTCACAGCTAAGTCCGTTTCATAGAAATACGTATCTTTCTCTGTGCGGTCTAACGTGAAGAACAGTGTTCGAATATTCTTCGCTTCTTTTTCATCGTTAGTCGCATTATCGGTTGAAGAGCCTGACCCAGAATTGGAAGAACCATTAGAAGGAGAAGAAGTATAGTCATCTGCGCTATCTCCTCGAAGATTTGAACCAGTTCCTGCCGGTGCAGGTTTAACATTCCCAAAATCATAATCCTTATCATTGGAACCAGTTTTGATACCACAAAGCATGACATCATTTCCAGTTACTTTTACTTTGGAAACGATAGTGGTTTTGCCATTTATCGTTTGATTCACTACTTTATAACATGCATTACCTTCTGTTTTGTATCGGACATTCTCTGAGTAATTACCATCCTGTGCGCCTGCTGGAGGTTTAGGTGTACTAGGCACTGGTTTCTTTGGATAATTTGGTAAATAATCGCCAGTATCTTTTCCATCGTAATCATCGAAATAACCCGGGTCAATTGTTCCAAAATCAATATGAGCTGTACCTCCACCGCCATTTACTTGGTCGAATGCGTCATCTGATATTTTTTTATCAAGTTTATCTTGCAATGTTTTTAACTGATTTATATAGTTTGTTTTCTTTTTAGAATCCGGAAGGGACTGAACTACCTTTAATGTTTCTTCGAAATCAACATAAAGTAAGGAATCCAATGTTCGAGCCAATTGTGCGTCTACCATGAATTCAGCATAATTTATTTTGTCATCTGGGTTTTCATAAGCATTTATATGTGCATACATATCTCCCAATAAATCGTTTTTTGCAGTAGGTTTGTAGTCTTTGATATAAGGCAACTCTGTTACCTTTACAATAGCTTCTTTGAGTGCTTTTTCATCGTTACTTACCTTGGCTTCATTCCACTTCGTTTGTGCCTCTATCAATAACTTTTCGAATAAAGCTTTATCTTCTGTTGCAAACGTGTTGGCAAGGGCACTAGGCATAATGCTACTGCCAGCGACTGCAACGCTTGCTACCACTAATGACCATTTTTTTTGTTTCTTGTTCATTTATTTGCCTCCTTTCTTAAAATAGGGAAGGAGCTTATAATTTTTTCGCTCCGAAAGTTGCTAAATTCCCTCGTATTGATTTTTCTGCTATATCCATTGTGATATGACCAATGAAGTGTTCATCTTTCCCAGCTTCGACTAAATGGACTAATCCATTGTTATACTTATTTAAATTTTTATCATCAATTTGTTCAATGTCACCAGTTACAATTAATTTCGCATCGTCATTTAAACGAGTAACTAAGCTCTTTATAGTGTGATTGGTCGTGTTCTGGGCTTCATCTAACATTACTGCCGTTTCAAAGATACTCATACCTCGGATATTAGCTAATGGATAGAACATCAATTCATCTTGTTCAAGCATTTGTTGAACCTTTTCATCAACGGATAAACGTTCTTTCCCTTTGTACAATTCATCTTTGTAAAGATATTCAATGGAGGAGTAGAGGGGTTGTAAGTGAGGTCTTAATTTTTCTTCGACACCGCCTTTGTAGAATCCAAGTTCTTCTCTTGTATCTACAGAAATAACGGATTTAGTATAAAGAAACTTATGAAACAAACGAGAATGGACAGTTGCGAGGGCATAATCTACAGCCATTAAACTTTTTCCTTTACCAGATTGACCGACAGCACTTACACAAGTGATGTCTTTATCCTGCAATAGATATAAGAACATTTTCTGTTCTAAATTCAATGGGCGTAATTTCAATCCATGAAAATTCAATTGTTCAAAATCAACAGGAATAATCATTCCTTTTTTATGGATACCAACGGCAACATGTTGTGAGTTTACTTCGTTTTCCATGATAATAAATTCATTTGGGTATAAATCATATACATTCCAAAGCTTACCTTCATACATTCGAGTGATGGTGCTCTCTGGAACGACTTGTCTTCGATACCCTTTGTACATTTCCGTTTTAATCATATCTTCTTCGTATTCTTCCACCTGCACAAAGTCACGAGCTATCGTGCGCATTACTTTGTCTCTACAGATTAGCGTCGCATTGTTGTTTTTGGCACAGGCAATGATTTTGTAATCATGTTGATTCATGACCAAAGATTTAGATACAGCAGGGTGCGTGTTATTGTAGCTAGTTCGAATCATCGTATCATTTAACATAACACCATTTTTTAATGGAGAATGTTTTGAAAGAGTATCCAATAAATCTGCTACCTGTCTTGCATAATAGCCTCTTTCAGAAAGTTCATCTTTCAATGCATTTATTTCCTCAATGACAACAGATGATAAAATACATTCACATTTACCAAATTTGAACAAGGCATCTACATCATAAATTAAAACACTTGTATCGGGTGTTATCTTTCTAGAAAAATCGTTTGTTTTCACGCTGGACACACTACGAATAAGGATATTTTCTTTTCTTTCACTTGTTATTGACAATAAACATCTCCTCCTTTATATTGAATATAGTCAACTTATTTTAGATTAAGTTTTCTCTCTATATTATGCAAGTTGAAAAGAGTTTAATAGAGAAGGAGAGGACTTCGTTAAAAGATGTTTTGTTAGAAATAAAGAAACTAAAATATATTTTGAATTAACCGAGGAGGAATTGAAGATGAATAAAAATCATGCTGATGGGTTTAAAAAACAATTAGAAAAACAGAAACGAGAGATGCTACGAGAAAACTTGTTACTGTATGGTGTTCCTGTAGTTTTTGGAGTAATTTTAATTATCATGAGTTTTATTTAATAAATACCTATTTAAAAAGACAAAAACATCTGTATTTACGGGTGTTTTTCTTTTTTTTCTTATAAAGAAGAGAAGAGGGGGGAGTTACTAATGAGTATAGAGGCATTTAAATCAATTCTAAGCCAACTGTTTATTTATTGGAGTAAAACAAGTCGTTGAAATAAAACAAAGGCACGAAGGCTACAAAAAACAGTTTTAAAGGAACGAAAAAATTTATAAACTTTTTTTAAAGAGGAGTAGGGGAGAACAATGATATTTACTTGTAGAATCTGTAGGATTCCATTTGGTTCTAATGTTGATTGATTTACATGGAAAAAATAAAAAAAACCACTCATGAAGAGTAGCTTTAGATTTATATCAGTTTAAATTTATGCATTTTCTTTCAATAACGTTTCAGCTATCGATTCCATTAAATGCTTAACAGATTTTTTTGAACCTGTTTTTAGTTTTTGAACAACGAATTTATGCACTTCTGGGGGAGATGCTAATGTTGCTTCTAAAAGAGACTCACTCGGAAAATAGTGGGTTTGACCTTGATAAGATATATTTACGCCTAAATCCTTTCCTTGAAAGTATTGTTTAATATACTCTTTGTTGTCATCAAGCATTTTTTTCACCTCTTTTTTATTTTCAACTTAGACATTATGGAGACAAAGTATACATTAAGTTTAATATTGTTTCTTTTAAATAACAAGATTGCGCAAAAAATAGAACAAAACTGAATTGAGAATAATAGCATTAATTTAACTTTCTTGATGGAGAAGTAGTTTCAGTTTTTTCTTTTTTAAAATTACATACATACTGAAGAGTTAAAGCGAATATATTTTATTTTAAGCGTAGTATATACAGATATAAAATAGCAATGATTAAGATATTAAAAGATATATAAAGATATTAGCAATTGTGTCACCTCTTAAACCCTTGATAACACTATGTTTTCGAGCTTGAATAAAGAATGTTTTTTTCCTTTATATTTATTCTTTTTCCATATAGTCTCTTTTTTTTCTGGTATAAAGGCGTTTTTTCTTCTTTCTTTAGTTTATTTCAATTTCTCTTGTATTTTTTCCATTCTGCTTAATCTGTGAATAGTATTTTTTCCATAACGTTGGTTTTGGGGATAAGTAGAAGGAAAGATATGCACAGGTTGTGGATAATTTGGATAAACAAAAAAGGAATAGTTTAAGAAAGAAAAAAAACCTTCTAAAATATCCCTTTAATATACTTATATTCAATTTTATGGAAGTAATAGGCACAAAAATAGAAGCGTTTATGACGCTCTTTTTTGTGAAGAGTTAGTTTTGAGGAGCATTCTTAATCTACCGCCCAGTTCGAATAAGGTATCCCATTGAATTCTACTATCAGATAATATTTGTTTCAGAACTACAAGTAAGTTTTCAATACCATATTCAATACCCATTTGGACGATATCAGTTAACTCTTTATCTGTGAAAGAATATTGATTGTCTGAAGCAATGGATAATGCTTGTTTTTGAATAACCTGTTCTTTTTCATGCAAAATACACGTTGCATCGTAAGTAGACTTAACTTGGAAGGTAAGCAATGCACCGTTATAGTGATATGAAAATACATTAGAAATAGGAGCAAGAATTTTCTTTACTGCCTTTGGATGATGTAGGTGTTTTGGTAAATAGCGCTTGATATCTGTCATTGTGAAAACAGATTCAGCTTTATTATGGAAACCAACATCTTTATCGTTTTGCATATATAGGCGGAGTGATTTTCTTAATTCATTGACATTTGTTGCAACTCGAATAAGGTCATGCATAAACTCTTTTGTGAGCTTTACATAACCAGTTCCACCTTCTTCACGAAGTTTGTGATAGTTTGCATAATCAACAATAAATAAATTGAATGTATTTTTTTCTTGATGCGCCATTGCAATTAATCCAAGTTCTTGGAAAAGTTTATTATTATTTTTAATGGTACGGACACTGTAACCTAAATAAGATGCGATTTGTTTAATGTTTACATATTGAATAAACCCATCGCTATCGACAGGGAGCATGTGATACAGAATGAATTGTTGAATTTGTGATTTCGAAAAACGGTGTTCTAATAATATGTCGCTTATACGGTATTGATGCGCTTCATTTATGTATGTTTTTTTCTTTTTAAAAGGTACATCATGGTCACACATTAATGGACAAATTTTATCTCTTCTTTCTTTAGGGAGGGAAGTGAATACACAAGTAGAAGGACATTTACTATAATCTCGTTCTTCTTCTTTCATTTCGCTATATTTCTCCATAGCTCCCACTAAACTAACCAGACTCGACCTAGATATTCGACCGATTTCTCGTAAAGCTAACTTTTTTCCCAAAGATTCTAATTCAGTATGTTTTTTCATCTGTATCACCTCCTAAACTAAAATTAGTATAATAAGGTAATCACAGAATGTAAAATCGAAAAAGAGAGCGGAAAAATGGTCACAAATAATAACAAGCATTACTCTCTCTAAGGAGAAAAAAAGAGCGGAAATATGGTCACAAAAAAAAGAAAGTGTTTTGTTTCTTATGTTTTAATTAACTTTAAAGAAAAATATTCACCTTTTTTACACGGTACCAGACCTAAAAGAGCGGAGAAACGGTCACAAGTTTAAAAGAGAGCGGAGAAACGGTCACAAAAACACAAATAGCGGAAAAATGGTCACAATAATATAAAAGAGAGCGGAAAAACGGTCACAATTATTGTTTTTATGAAGTGAAAATATTTTTTCTATAAAGCCATAGATGGAAGTTTTGTCTAGATTACCTTATGTATCTAGGGATATCCATTTGGATAATTTACTTTTGTTAAATAAGAGCGGAGATATGGTCACACTTTAAAATAAGAGCGGAAAAATGGTCACAAAAAAAACACCCCCTGTTAAAAGGTGTCTTTGGTCTCTTTGAACTCTAAAAATTGATTAGTCATATCAATGGAAGGGTTGAGTAAGTCTTCTACCTCATATTCAGTAACAGGGAGGAAGGTAATAATAAATATATCTCCATCTCTTTTAAAACTCTCTATTAAAATTCCTGCATCACAAATTTCTTGCAAAGATTCCTCAATTGTTTTTCTGTTTTCGTCTTTCGTTCGAGAAGGGAACTGCATCTTCATTAAAAAGTATGAATAGCTGAACTCTTTAGTATTGGATTGCTTATTATTAAACAAGAAAATACGGTCTTTTTGTAAAGCAAAGACAAGTACATTGGAAACACTACTTTTGAATGTGTCTAATTTATTGCTATAAAAGCGAACTACCTGTAGCTTTGCATAATCTTCATAGAGTGGTTCAGATATGAATAGATTTGCGAACCTAACACCATTCACATACTTTAAACGGTAAGCATTGAAAAAGTTAAATCCAAATTTTTCATTGGTCGTACTATTAATCGTATTGAAATACATATTCGCCATTTTTATTATCCGCTTTTCAACGGCTTCATAATTCTTTTTATTATCCGATTTATAAACTTCTTTTACGATTTCATTGATATTTACCTCAATCATTCGCTCTGTTAAAAAGCGAGAGTCCCTTTGTTTCAATATGCTTCGAAATATTTTAAAGTCCGTTTCATCTAAATCACGAACAGCATTCTCAATCGCATACTCTTCCTTTACTAGTGTTTGAAAGGTATAACCCTCTATTTCTTCTGGTTTATAATTATGAGTTTTATATACATCTTCTGCATCATTCAAAGGAGTAGGGGAATCAGAAAGATTAAGTAACTTACCACCCTTTGAATTCACAATCGGATTAGAAACAGCGAAATTTGGGATTTCTTCAATAATGTTATTGGGATTTCCATCATAATTATTCACCAGATATTGTCCCATCGATATCAGCATGTCTAAATCTAAAGCACTTTCAATTTGTTTAGAGGTTTTATGTGCGAAATAATAAAAATGATAGAGAGGGGCAGAGGAATTCATCCAGTCATAAAGCTTTTGAATTCGCATTTTTACTGCATCTTCTGGTGTTTCTGCTCCGTACTGTATCTTAAAATCTTCCACTTTCTCAATCTGAAACTGTATTAACAAACTTTGATAGTACTTCTGCAATTCTTTTGGTTTTTTAGAGTATTGGTTTTCATAATCTTCTACTAGCGCTTCCACCCAACGTTTCTTCTGTTGGTTTCTTTTTCTCTTATTGTATCGTAATCGTTCTGCCACTTGACGAAGACCATATTCCTTGTGGTAGATGCGCTCCATGTGTTTTTCTAAATCATCTTCCATATGGCGAGAATATAGACCTGAAAACACTTTGTCTTTTCGTATTTCATCTGCAGTCATTCTAAAGAAATAACGTGCCATTTTTTGCATCATTTTTCACCACCTGTTTTAATCATACAAGATTTATGCCATAAAAAAAAGAACCATAAAAAGGTTCCTTTCTTTAATCACATCCACCAGAACTAGACCCTGAATCAGAACTAGAGCTTGAACTAGAATCATAACTCGAACCAGAACTAGAATCATAACTCGAACTGCCAGAGGAACAGCTATTGTGATTCGAATGGCTTGGAGAAGAATCATAACTGTTTGGAGATGAATTCCCAGCATAACCATGTTCTAAAGACATGTTTTTCAAAACGGCAGACTGCAACATTGTTTGTTGCATTAGTTGGTTGCGTGATTGCTCATTTCTTCGTGGTGGGGGAGAAAAAGATGTAACATTACTTTTTGGATTAGGATTAGGACTTTTAGGTGGAGTTATTCCCGTGCCATAGTTTTGTTCTTCTCTAAGAGTGTAAAGCATTCGGTCGCCCATAGATGGTTCATGTTTAGTTGCTTGTATATTATTTTTTCTATTATTCTCTTTCATTTTTTTCGTGAATTTTTTCGTCATAAATATAACAAATGAAAGTATTGCTGTCATGCTCAATACTACGATAATTGCTAATTCAAAAAAAGTCATATAAATCCTCCTTTAATTAGGAAAGAGGGGGGAGCCCTCTATTCCACAGTATTGTTTGTTTCCTTTTCTTTAGATACAGATAATTTAGATAGAATTTCTTTTGCTATTTCCGGATTTTCTGCAAGGAATTGTTTACTGTTTTCTCGTCCTTGTCCTAATCGAGAATCTTGGTAAGCATACCAAGAACCTGATTTCACTACGATATCTTCTTTTACACCAATATCAATTATTTCACCCATAGTATCAATGCCTTTTCCGTACAATATGTCAAACTCTGCAGTGATAAAAGGAGGAGCTACTTTATTTTTAACCACTTTAACCTTTGTCTTATTCCCAATAACATCTGTGCCATTTTTAATAGCTTCACTACGACGTACCTCTAATCGAACGCTTGAGTAGAATTTAAGAGCACGACCACCGGGTGTAACTTCAGGATTACCAAACATCACACCGACTTTCTCACGGATTTGGTTGATAAATATAGCAACTGTTTTTGTTTGATTAATAGCTCCAGATAGTTTGCGTAGTGCTTGAGACATCAATCGAGCTTGTAAACCGATATGAGAATCACCCATTTCACCCTCAATTTCCGCTTTTGGTACTAGTGCGGCCACGGAATCGATGACAATTAAATCAATTGCTCCCGAACGTATCAAAGCTTCAGCGATTTCTAAAGCTTGTTCTCCAGTGTCAGGTTGAGACATTAACAATTCGTCAATATTAACTCCTAGTTTGCTTGCGTAAACAACGTCAAGGGCATGTTCGACATCAATAAACGCACATTGACCTCCACTTTTTTGCATTTCGGCAATAGCGTGTAGAGATACAGTGGTCTTACCGGCAGATTCGGGACCGTATATTTCAATTATTCGTCCTTTTGGATAACCACCTATACCTAAAGCTTTATCTAAGTTAAGTGAACCACTTTTAGTAACTTCCAGAACCATATCAGGCTTATCACCAAGCTTCATAACGGAACCTTTCCCAAACTGCTTCTCTATAGCTACTAATGCCTTCTGTAATGCCTCTTGTTTATTATTTGTAGAAGTTTCTCTTGCCATTATTATTCCTCTTTTCTTATTAATTATTATAATATACAACTAATTCTTACTAAGTAGGAACTAATCCTATTTATTATAAATCTTTATATAGTAGAGCGTGAAAATTCTTCGCATACAATCTCTTACAATGTAGGTGAGCTTGGATAAAGAATTTTTTTTGCACTTGTACCTGTTTATAAAACAACTTAAAATCTTGCAGTTCCTTTTTCTTTTGAGCGTGTAATACATCTAACTCATTTTCTGGTGATTTTTTAGAAATCTTCGCTTCCAATTGATTCGTTTCCAACTCAACTCTATCTTTATGGAATTGAATGATATTCTCTACCTCCGACATGTAATTAGACCATAGGTTACATTCTGTAATTAACAAAAAAGTTTCATATAAGTCTATATCCTGTAACCGAAAATAATTGCGAACTGTTTCTGTATACCCTTCAAAGGAAAGAGGAGAACCTTCTTTATCTAAATAAACATTGATTCTCCTAGCCATTGTTTGAAAACGAGTACCATCTTTTTTCTTTGGAGAAGTACTCATTTCCTCACTCCTTTGCTTGCAGTACGTTGTTTTGTTTATTTGCCCAGTCACAGGTAGATTTACAATGATAATGAGCTCTTTCTAAAAATTTAATTTTCGATTCTAATTCGTCATGAAAGGATTTCAATGTGTTTCTTTTCTTTCTGGCATTTACTACTCGTTTATCTTTATTTGCAAGTCGTTCACCATTGGCAACTTTAACCGAATCTGCTTCTAAAGAAGATATAGCGATAACTTCAATTTTATCTGTTTCGGAGTCGAGATACATTTTTTGTATTAAATTGGCAAGTCCAGAAAAATACTCTGACCAAGCATTCAATTCTTTTGTTAGCTTCCAAGCACTAGGTAAATCTGATTCTTCTAAATTAGCATAATCTACGATAGTCTCGTTATATCCCGTAAAGTTTAATGAAACTCCATCTACTTGTAAATAATCTTTTGCTAAAGAAGCTAAATGTTGAAAGTAACTGAGCGGTCTTCCTTTAATTATTAGTGGTTGAACAGGTGGTTTAGCCACAAGTAACCCTCCTTTTATATTGGTTTTAAGTTCATATTTTCGATTTTGAATTGGAGAGAAACATTTCCAGCATAGGTATTTAACTCAGGATATCCAACTCCTCTAATTCGAGTAGGAGCACCTTTTGCTCGATACTCATCTCCTTGGTTCCACATAACTATAGAAAGGGTATCTCCTGTAAGTTTTACATGCTGTTGATTATCGCCCATGTACCTTAATTTACCTTCAAAATTGTTCAAGAGTAACACCGGCTTATTAAACCCTTCTCCAAATGGTTCCAATGCAGATAATTCATCTAGGACATCCATAGTAATGGTTTGCGCATCTAGGTGAGCATCAATATGATATGTTTTTACAAAATCATCTTCCGTTAATTTTCTATCTGCAATTTCTAAAATAGCTTTTTCAAAGACTTCTAATCTTTCTTTTTCGACGGATAATCCACCAGCTTTGGCATGACCTCCACCTCCAAGAATTAAACTTTCTACTTCTTCAAATACCTGCTTCAGGTGATAACCATCAATACTTCGAGCAGAACCTTTTAGAGAATCTCCATGATTCGTAAATGCAAAGACTGGTCGATTGTATTTTTCTTTCAAACGACCTGCAATTAAACCAACTATTCCTTCATGGAACGATTCATCGTAGACCACAATAACCTTTTGTAAGCCTTTCGATTGCACAATTTCTTCTGCTCGTTCACATTGAGTGACTGTCATGGATTTCCGAAGACTATTTACTTCTTTGAGATATTTGATGGTCTCAATTGCTTCTTCCTCCGTACTATCTACATACATTTCGATAGCTCTTCGTGGGTTTCCGTCAAGTCTTCCTATAGCATTAACCATTGGTACATAGACAAATCCAAGTGTCCACGAAGCAATTTCTTTTACTTCAGTAATCTCCCGGAACATGCGATACACAGGGCGCTTCTCTTCTTTAATGCGCTTTAATCCCTCTTGTACTAAAATTCTATTTTCTCCTTGTAAAGACACAATATCTCCAACCGTTGCTACAGCTACCATATCTAAGGTGTCATAGACAATTTCCATATCTAATCCCATCTCATAATAAAGGAGCATCATTAATTTGAATGCAACTCCAGCTCCACAAAGTTCTTTAAACGCATAAGTGTCATCTTTTCTTTTAGGGTCTACGATTGCATGTGCGTTCGGAAGGGTAGCTCCGGGTTCATGATGGTCAGTGACAATTACCTGTAACTCTTTACTCAATGCATAATCAATTCCGTCATGTGCCATAATCCCATTATCCACGGTAATAATCATGCCAGTTTTAGGATACATCGATAGAATCTCATCTACTCCGGATTCCATCATTCCATACCCTTGCTTGAAACGGTCATTTGTATAATACCCAACCTCTGCTCCAGCTTTTCGAAGTAATTCGACCATTACAGCAGTACTGTGAACTCCGTCGCTATCATAGTCACCATATACAACAATGAAAATATTCTTTTCAATTGCATTCATGATGAGCGTGGTTGCTTTTTCGGCATCTTTCATGTCTCGAGTATCTAATAACTCATAAATGTTCCCATAAAGGAACTGATTAATTTTTTCAGTTGTATCAAACCCTCGGTTCACTAAAATTTCTAAAGTAAGTGCTGAAATTCCAGACAAAGAAGGCTCTTTTTGTAAATGCGATATATCAATATTTTTTCGTTTCCATCTTTTTAACATCTAATACCTCCTTATTCAATCCATTATATCATTAAAATAACATATAGTAAATTATTTTTTACATAAAATAACCGCAAAAAAGCACACATCCGAAGATATGTGCTAGAAAGTGCTTTTGGTTATGCTGAAAACCATTAATAGAATCATCATTATCATCACAATAGGTTCTCCAAATCCACCAGTTTTTAAGGGGAGAATGGAGAATTTTTGCTTAGAAAATGGGTAAAGAAGAGGGATTCCACCTTTTGTAATCATGTCTAAAAATAAATGACTAAAGAGACCAAGCGAAAAACCTAACGTACCATATTGAGCTATTATTAATTCTTGTCCACTCAAAAAGTGATTCGAAACAAACCATAACAGCGCAGTGAGTCCCATAACGAATAGAGGAGAGTGGGTAAGACCTCGATGACCTGCAATTAATTGAACTGTAGCAGATATAGGTTTTAAACGTCTCCCTATATAACTACCTCTATGGTCAATATCGGGAACAAGTGAACCGATTACAGAGGAAGCAATAAAAAAGGCACCCACCATTAAGTTTGTTTCAGATTCGATTGAGGGGAGAGACTGAGATAATAGCTGATGTCCAAGAACACCAGCACTCAAACCACCTACAACATGTGTTTTAAATTTCATTTTATAAACGCCTCCTTTTTCTTCTTCTAGTTATTCTATGGAGAAATGGAGACAAAAATAAAAAGAGCTGGAACGAATCCAACTCTTTTTGGTAAGATTAACCGAAAAACATTACTTTGATGTAATAGCCTGCGAGTAATCCTACAGCAATCATAATAACATCGCCAATCAATTCAACTAGCAAATTTTGTACGAATTTTTTATCTTGGAATTTTTGTAGAATTCTCATGTTCTTTCACCGCCTCTGTTGATATCTTGTAGGGTTCAATTTTTTCCCCAATTTTTTTAAAAATAGAATTGTACTGTGCGTCAAACTCTTTGTGAAGTTCATCTTTTGCAATTCGTTCAGCTTGTATTTTTGTTAATTCTTTGGATTCTTTTTGTAACTGCTTAACTAAAGCATTTACTTTTTTAGCAGAGAGAAAAGCTTTTTCTTTTTTGTTTAAATCTTTCTTAGAAAGAATATCTCCCGTTGCCAATTCGATGAATTCAAGCTCCGCATCTCCCATGCGTTCTTTTCTAGTGGCATTATCGATAATATCGAGCGTCCGTATATCTAAGAACATGGTAATGTCTTTCTCTTGGTTATAAGGTTTCATCCAAGCATTTTCTGTTAAAGCAAATAATCTTTCCACGGGAACATCTAATACATAAGAAACTTTTAATACGAAATCAATTCCCGGTTTCATTTTATTTTTTACAACAGCATTAATGTTTTGACGGGATATACCTGTTAGTTTTGATAAATCAGATGCAAGTAATTGCTTTTCTTTTAAAATCTGCATCACGTGATTTTCCACAATTGTTTCATCATTTTCTATAATATACAATCCATGGGCATTCAATTCTTCAATAGAGTTTACTTTTGTTATCATTTAATATTCCTCCGACTTCCATATCTATATATAGTCAATGTCTTTTAATGAGACACTACATGTTGTTTATTAATTAGCTTAACCTAAAAATATCATAACAAAACATCATTGTCAACTATTTTTTACAGAAAATAAAAATGGACTATTAACGCTGATAGTAATAGCTTTATAGAGTTATAATTTAAATATTTTAGTTTAAAATACAAAAAAAGTATCGCTATTAAACAATTCATCCTCTAGTAGAATTGTTTGTAAAAGCAATACTTACCCTTTATTAGAACTTGGCTGGTTTTATTAATCTCCTATAGATACGTTGACTTTATAGAAAAAAGATAGAAGTTGAGAACCCAATTAAAAACAGAATAACTCTCCTAATAACCTTGGCTTTATTTATTGTCTTGGATGCTCCAATACGTTCATCGAACGAAATGTTTTTCATATATCTAGCTCCCTTTTGGTTATAAATAACTTCCTATTAAATTCATTCTATCCCAATAGAATCATATAGTCAATTATTTTTTACAAATATAAAAAGAGGGGATTTAACCCTCTTTATTATTTAAATCTATTAATATTTTTTGTACTATTTCGTTTGCTATTTCAACGATAGGTCTGATTTCTTTTTCATTTAAACATTCAATTAGTTGCCATTGTTTTTCGGATGCGATAAATTGTGCATTCTTATAAGCTGTGTGCATATAGTCTACGTCACTTTCATGGATATCCTTAATGGAGCTACCGTCAATTTTGTTTAATCGATTCTTCATCAATTGTTGACTTACCTCAAAAGGCATGTGCAAGAAAAATGTATTATTTGTTTCAGGTAGACCTAGCTTAACGTGCTCTAAATCATGTAACCATTGAATTAATCCTCGAACCTCTTCTAGATTAGGAAATACTTTTGAAGCTTGATGAATAAGATTACTCCCTGTATATCTGTCAGAAATGATGACGGCACCTCGTTCATATGACTCTTTCCATTCCTTTAGATAAGAACCAATTCTATCAACAGCGTAAAAAGTGGAGGCAGTATGAGGGTTTACGCTATCTGGTGTTATTCCAAAGTCTCCGTTTAAATACATCTTTACTAATGTAGAGGTAGGACTATCATAATTTGGATAGCTCAGTTTTACTACATCTATTTTCAAAGCTTTTAGTTGTTGATAAACGGATTCGGTTACACTTTCTTTTCCGTGGGAATCAGGTGCCTCTACTGAATATAAGAATCTATTTTGTGTCATATTGCATATTCCTTCCTTTTTTCATACGTATTTCTGTATGTCCTATTGAATTTTTACTATATATTAAATTATTATATCACAGTTTTTATTTTTTATAAAAAATATTTTACTGTATTCAAACAGGCTCGTTTGAAAAAATCTTATGGATGAGCAAAAAAAACATATGATAGTAAAAAGACGAATAAAGGAGGCGATTATATGAGAAAAAAAGGGAAACACTTATTATGGACAACCCCACTATTTATTATATATATGACGAGTATAGCTTTTGCCAGACCTACCTTTCCGGAAGCTTGGAATGCGATGATAGATGAATATAACGTGATTATCAGTGGATTTATAGGACTATCTGTATTGACATCTTTACTTGTTTTTATTATTCACTTTATGAGACTTGGCGCTATAGGAAACAATCCGGGAAATCGCTCAAAAGTTATTCAAGATTTAATGGTAACAGGTATAACAACTGCATTATTGGGAGCTATTGGGACGATTTATGCTATCCTTTATTACACTTCCTTTGGGATAACGTGATAGAAAATTATAAAAAAGGGAAGGTAAGGGCTCAACAATTGTTGGGTTCTTTTTTATATTTCGTTAAGTAAAAAAAGACATAAAAAAACAAATAAAATTAAGATTAATTAACGTTATTTGTTCTTTTAACTATTTGATTAAGTAATTTTCTATATGTTTGCGTATACTTTCTTTTAATGTACTGGGTAATGGGTTCCCTTGATATAAACAAGTTTTAGAGAGAAATATATCGTTCAATTCAATACAATCTGCTTGTTCATTAATAGGTAAATCCGCAATCTTTAGTAATTCTAAATATGATAAATCCAAATGCTCGGACAACTTTTTCAATAACTGGGGAGAAGGATTACGAATCCCTCTCTCTAATCTTGAAATGTGAGAGGTGGAAATTCCACTTAAACTAGCTAACGACTTAATAGAAATATTTTGTTCGATTCGCTTTGAACGAAGATACTCATGGATGTTCGTGGAAATTCCCTCCTTTTATTATGGTTTAAACGTTAATGTTTTAATTTCTTTTAACATAAGTTCTTCTTTTATATATTTTAAGAAAGCCCCAGTCTCGTGTAGAGTATGCTGGATTCTTTCATCCGTAGATAATCGGAAGTTTTCCATTTCTGTTGTTTCGGAAATTAGTTTTCCGGCTTCAAGAGCTGTTAAATCAGTATCAGCAAAGAGTAATAACACAGGTGCTTGTTGTGCATCGTAATAATATTTTTTCCAAGCATTCGTAAGAAGCAAGCTTTCTAATTTAAATGCTTTTTCTCGGAATTGAATAGGGAAATCATATTCTCGAACAACCTCACCAACAAAATAACGGTTTTGTTCATTAATTTTTAAACCCATTTCAAAAGAGGGAATGACATTTTTCTTACCAACTCGAAACTCTGGTTCCACGTTGAAGTATAATAATTTTTCGGGAACACTTTCTTTGATTCGAAGATAAAACTCAGTGGCAACTAGATTTTTTGAAATAATTTCAGACGTTTTCATGTTAACCGTACTGTACCAGTCTGTAGTATCTTGATTAGAATAATGTGCAAGTAAATAACGACCACCTAAGTCTAAACAATAGATTTGTAAGGAGTCTGGTACAATATGCTCTTCTTCAAAATCAGATAACATGAACTTATTAAGAACACGGTATTTCACTAATTTGTCTAATCTATTCTTGAGGTTGACCTTGGTTTTGTCTTCTCCCAATAGTTTATAAATTTGGTCTGCAGTTGCAAACTTAAATTTAAACAAGAAATTGGCAATCTTGATATCTCTATCTGTAATGACATTATTGTTTTTCATTTTTATAATCTCGTTCTTCCCGATATTTAAATTAAATTTGTTTTCAAATGTTTGTTTAAAGTCAGGTGGAATTTGAATAGGGGTATCCTGTTCATTTATATACATCATAAACGCTCCTTTCTATATTAAAGAATAGAGGTAGCGTTTTGCTACCTCTATGTGACATCTTAAAGACTAGATAATACGAACGATTTTCCCACGTACTCGTTTATCCTCCGCTTTTACCTGTGTGATACGGAAAGAAACTTTCATGTTTTCTTCTAATTCACCAGTTCCCGGAATTGGGCAAAGGGCATCTAGACCCGGTGCGATACATACATATACACCCCAAGGTTTTACGTTGCGAACAACACCAAGTACTACTTGGTCACGCTCAAACATGTCAAATGACATAATTGTAGGATTTTTGTACTTTTCAACCGCTTCAAAGATTAATCGACCATTAGTAGAGACTTTACGTAAACTTACATTCACTTTTTCTCCTACTTTTAATACTTCTCCAATAGTTGTATAGTCCTCAGCAAAGTCTTGGTTTTTCAGTAAACCAGTTACTCCATCGATTTCTACATAAGCACCATACTTTAAGATGTTGATTACTTGAGCAGAGAAAACTTCTCCTTCAGTTAAACGTTCAACAATTTTTTCTTTCAGAATAGCTTGTGCATCTTTGCGAGAACAGATTAAAATTCCAGCATCTTTGTCGATTTCTTTTACCAAGAATTTCACTTCTCGACCAATAAAACCAACTAAAGATTTCCATTCTACATCCATGTCTACCTCATCACGAGAGATAATTGCTTTTACACCATCTAAGTCTAGTAAAAGAATATCTGTCTCTAAATCAGCATGTCGTTGAACCACCTTTACTAGTCCTGTTAATACCGTTTGTTTCTCCATAGCTTTTTCATATTTTGCATAATTAATTGTCATTTTATTTCCTCCTTTTGTGTGTGTGAATAATTACTGTCTGAATAAATTTTTAACTGCGGAAAATAATCTATTACTTTTTTGTTTATTATAGTTTTCATCTCCAGAAACATTCAAAATAGGTTCTTCTATCATGTCTGGGTCTTCTTCATGCGCAGAGTGATTGTCATTAAACCTCGCTCTTGGTGGGCGAATGCTGATTTCTTGACTTACTTGTACCTCTGTACGTTCAGGTCGAATAGAAGTCTCTTGTGTAACACTTTTTGCACCCTTTTTTGTAGGTGTAGCACGAGTTTCAAAAGAAACTTCTCTTGTTTCGGGTGTTCGTTTTGGAGAAGGAACCGATATTTGTACTTCTTCTGATTCTTTCTCTACTTGAACAATTTGTTTGTTATCACTCGAAATTATTTTTGGTGATGGAATAGTGTCATTCTGCGGTTTATTTAAGGGGTATTCTGAAGGTTCTTGTTTTGGGGGTGTTATAGGAGGGGGTGTCACAACAATGATTTCCTCTTCTTCGCTACTTGTACCTTCGTCAAACCAAGAAATACTTTGTTCTTCTACTTTTTGTTTGGAAAGGGCAAATAAATCTCGTTCCTTTTCATTTTCTTTTTGAAAAGACGCTGGGAACAAAATATCATCTTCTTCATTTTTTATTTCTAAGGTTTTGCTCTTACTTTCGTCAGGTGTTGTACGGATTTCAAATTCTAATTTTTCATATTCCTTATCTATCCCAACATTGTCTGCGATTGGAAGAATATTTTCATTTATTGTATTTAATGCGTTAAGTTCATCTAGTTTTTTCCAAAGAAATGCAGGTTGGAAAGGCTTTTGTAAATACCCTTTAACGCCAGCTCTGAGTATTTCTTCTTTTATCTCATCATCGTTATTTCCGGTTACAGCAATAATATTAGCATTTGGAGACTTGGAAAGAATTTGTTTTGTTGCTTCAATTCCTGAGATGATAGGCATATTAATATCCATCGTGACGATATCAGGTTTTAAATCAAAAAACATGGTAATGCCTTCTTTTCCGTTTTTAGCTTCGCCAATGACTTCATAGCCACCTTCTTTTAGCGCCTTTTTAATTAAATTCCGCATAAAATATGCATCTTCCACAATTAATACTTTTTTACCAGTCAACCAAAAAACCTCCTTTCAATTATCTGTCACTATTTGAGTCAAACAGTGATATAAAATTATTATAAAAGGGCTTGATAGATAATTCTATGGATTTATGGTTCTAGCTAGTTTGAGATTTGTTTAATGATTATTGAAATTGTAAAATAAAATTGACGCTAAATGGAGAAAATGCTATGATAATATACATCAAGTAACTGAAAAGGGGACTACGTCAATGATTGGAAAGATATATCGACCGCTTACAATCGTAAATTTAGCGAATAAAAGAGGATATGAGTTATTAATAAAAATGAAATCTAACTTTGGTGGAAATCACTTTGCTAAAGTAGAGTTATATTTAATGTATAATGCAACAAATCAAACAGAAGAAATTCATGTTGAAATACACGGATTAGAAATGCCTGTTCAATTAAATAAACAACCCGACTTAATTCAAGTCGGGGAAACTGCTGAACTTAAAACTAAAGAAATAAAAATAGAAACACTTAGAAAAATATTCCGACCTAAAGGTATTCGTTCGAAGGATTCCCTGACTTTTGCTTTAGATATTTTATCCAACCGAGATGAAACAGAAAATGAAGAAATTCATATTGAAATGGAACAATTAGTGAGAAGCGGAAGTGAAATACTATCTTTTAATATTTCTTCTGATACTCCTGTTGTTCTCTTCCATAGAGGGGGCACTTTAGATGGAATCCCAGATTGAGGTGTCATTTGAAGTAAAAAAGATTAGACACCGTACTCCGGAAACGGGCTATACAATAGCGGAAGTAGTGTTCCAAAAATATAATTCCACGTTTATTCCGACAAGTGAAAAAGTGGTTATTGGTAACTTTGTTTCTATTCTAGAGGGAGATGAATTTGAGGGTGTAGGGACTTGGGTGAATGATTATATCTATGGATATGGATTTAACTTGAAAGAGTCCAAACTCGTTCTTCCAAAATCCGAAAAGGGTATGATGGATTTTTTACAACGAAACATAAAAGGATTAGGAAAGAAAACTGCCGAGAATATTGTTAATACATTTGGGTTACAAACAATATCAAAAGCACAAGAAGATTGGCGTCATTTATTAAAAATTAAAGGGTTAGGTCAGAAAAGGGCAATTGTCATACATGAAACATTGAAACAACATAAAAAAATGGAAGAAATAGCACTATATATAATGAACCATGGCGGAACATATGATACTGCATTTAAAGTATACGAGTATTTCGGAGATGAATCTGTATCAACGATTCAAAGAGACCCGTATCAACTATGTAGGATTTCTAAAGTTCAGTTTCTTGATGTGGACAAAATTGCGAAAGCTGAGAATATTTCATTTAATAATATTGAGAGAACAAAAGCTGGCATAGAATTCTTTTTAGCAAATGAAGCATCGGTAAAAGGGAACCTCTATGTTACCTATAACGTGATAGAGAATGAAATCAATGAGTTTTTATTGCGATTTGGTGCTTATAAAACGCTTCAAGAAGGTATTTCTATCAAACAGGTAAAAGAAGCGGTTGACGTATTGAAAAAACAAGAAAAAATAGCTACTGAGTATAATGATGCGGGGGAGCTATTGGTTTATAAAAAAGGAAATTTTGTTATTGAAGAAAGAATCATATCCGCCTTACAAGAAAGAATATTGGATGATGACAATGCATTTGCCTCAACTTCTGTCATTAATGACTTTTTAATGAACTATGAAGAGAGTCGTGCTGTTCGATTGGCGAGAAAACAACAAGAAGCAGTCCATATGACAATGAGTTCAGGCTTAAGTGTATTAACAGGAGGACCCGGAACAGGAAAAACTCAAACGATTAATACTATTTTAGAGTGTATTTTTGCTCATAAAAAAGATGCCATCGTTCATTTATGTGCTCCAACTGGAATAGCGAGTAAACGAATGACGCAAATGACAGGAAGAGAAGCTCAAACCATTCATCGAAAAATTGGTTTAAATGGATTTGATGTGGAAAGCAGTATAGATAAACTAGAAGGCGACTTTCTTATTGTTGATGAATCGTCTATGATTGATGCGTATATTTTCTACAAATTACTTATGTCGGCACCACCCGAAATGCGTATCGTTTTTGTTGGCGATTATCAGCAACTTCCAAGTGTTGGTCCCGGACTAATATTGAGAGATTTAATTGAGTCACATCGTGTACCAGTAACGATACTAACGGAGATTTTTAGACAAGCACAAGAATCTCAAATTGTTATGAACTCTCATAAATTAATTGCCGGTAAAAAAACAACAGATATAGAAGGAATTAAATTTGATAAAACCAAAAATGATTTTTACTTTATTCAAAAAAGTAATGTACTAGACGCACAACAAGCTTTACTTGCTTCCGTGGAACGTATGATTAAAAACGTGGGGTATAAATTGGAGGATATACAGATTTTAGCTCCAATGCGTAAAGGGGATTTAGGTGTTGATGAATTAAACCGATTGATGCAACAACGATTCAATCCACCAACGGCAACTAAGCGAGAAGTCAAAAAAGGAAACACTTCTTTATTGCGTACTGGTGACCGAGTTATTCAGACAGTGAACAATTATGAATTAGAAGTATTTAACGGGGAAGTTGGCTATATTTCGTATATTGGAATGAATATCAATGGCGATGATGTGGTAGAGGTTAAATACGGGGAAAAAGTAGTTAATTATAATATGATGGCTGTGAATGAAGTGGATTTGGCGTATGTAATAACGATACACAAGTCACAAGGTAGTGAATTTCCAGTAGTTATCATACCCATTCATTCTTCTCACGAACGAATGCTCACTCGAAATTTAATATATACAGCTTGGACTAGAGCTAAAAAAGTAGTTGTCAATATAGGCATGAAATCTGCACTAGATAAGGCAATTGATGAGAAAGATAGTACCATCAGAAATTCGCAAATAAGAGAAAAACTATTGCATATCAATTTAGATAAGTCAGCCTAACCTTAGTAAGAGCGTTCACTCGCTCTTTTTTAATTCCAATTAAAGTAGCATATAATAAGAACAAGTAGGAAGAAATAGGAGTTTATTATAAACAATATTGGGAGGTGCGCTGATGCGTTGGACGTTTAGAGAACTGTTTGATGATTATTTCAAAGAACGTTTTAAGGAAAAATACGGTCACTTGTATATGAGACTTGGGCGTATGATTGCTTTAATTGTTTTTATTTCCTTTTTTGGGCAGATGGTTATCGTTCCAACAGAATCGATGTCTCCAACCATAGAACCAAAGGACTTTATTTTTCTTTATCGTCATGATGAAGAATATAACAGAGGAGATATAGTTTCTTTTCGAGCCCCTTTTGAAGAAGGTGTTCAATATATGAAAAGAATAGTAGGTTTAGAAGGAGAAAGAATTGCCATTCATAGCGGTGCTGTCTATATTAATGGAGTATCGCTAGAAGAAGATTATGCAGTTAGTAGTTTAGATGTTGAAATGGAGGAAGTATTAATTCCTGCAGATAGCTATTTTATGATGGGAGATAACCGAGATAATTCATTTGATTCAAGGGAATTTGGAGCAATACATCAAGATGAAATAGTCGGACGAGCTATCCGTACTCTTTACCCACTATCCAGATGGTCATCTTTGACTACAGAAAGAGATTAGACAATGGTCTATTCTCTTTTTTTATTGTCTAAAGTCAATAAAGGTGATACCCTTATAGTGTTCTGAATACAGTTATTTCGTTGAGAATTGATTCATTACAACAAAAAAGGGAGGTAATCTTATCAAAATAAATAAGAAGATTGGGTTAGCAACGGTGTTGTTACTATCATCCACACTGCCAACACATGCCATGGGCTATTCCACTAATTCCACTAATTTCACTAATCAAATGACTACACCTATTATTTCTTTAACAACAGACCAAATCATTCAAGAAAAAGTATCAAATAAAAACTTATTGAAAAAAGCTCTTTTTGGAGATGGATTCGAAATACTAAACAAGTCAGAGAAAATTGTACTCTTGAAAGAATACTTTCAACTAAAAGACGAAATTTGGTTAAATAAACAACGTAAAGTAATGGCAAGTTATTCGTTACATCAAATAGAAGAAGAAGAAAAAGTATTGTATTCGGAACAATTGGAACAAGAGCAAGAAATTCAATTGTTATTCCGATTTTCTACAAACATGAGCACTTTTTATCATGCATCAGTGAGTGAGGAAGAAAAAGAAGAAATTAAAACAGGATTAACAGAAGTATTTCAATATTATCAAAATAGTATTGCATCTAGTAAATCATTAAAAAGTCTTTTGGAAACACAAAGAAATACATTGAATGCCAAAGAAGTTTCAATTCTCCAGAAGTTTGTTGGACAATCTATTGCTGAAGGAGATATGGTAAGCACCTTATCCTTATCCAAAGAATTATTCGCAAAGACTGGAGAGACTAGATATGCAGAGAATATCGACCAATTACTACAAAATGAGCAAAAGGCATACCTTTATTGGGAAGATAGAGTTATCGAGTTATCCAATGAGCTAATAGTCGAAAGAACAGGGGAATATATTCATCAAACAGACATAAGAAATATACCTAACTTCATTGTAAATTCCTCGGAAACACAACTCACACTTACCAATAACAACAACACTGTAACATTCGATAAAATTACAAACGAAACACTATTGAATGGAGAGCGTATTGCTGATAATTTGCTAAAAGAAATAAATGGCTCTACTTATCTGCCTTTACAAACGGTGATAGATTTATTTCATTACACCGTAAGTAAAGAGAACGAGATACTTCATATTAGAGAAAACGTTTTTGTCTCAAGGGAATTAAATACACTAGAACCATCTATATTAATTAATATGTTACTAAATCAGTAAAATATATTTTACAATACTGTTTATTTAGTATATAATAAGAAGAAAAGGAGTGAATAACAAATTGAAAGCTTTACTAATTGCTGAAAAACCATCTTTAATGATAGATATTCAAAAAGTTTATAATAAATTTGGGTATCATGATGATATCCATTTCACTACATTTGTGGGACATACTATGACATTAAAACAGCCACAAGATTACAATGTTGACTGGGCAAAATGGAAACTTGAAACACTTCCTATGATACCTGCAGAATTTCAATACGTTCCATCTAAAGATAAATTAAAACTGTACAATGATGTCAAAAAAGAATTAACTAATAATCATTACGATTATGTTATTAATGCTTGTGACCCGGGTCGTGAAGGACAAGCAATTTTCCACAGTTTTTATGATTCACTTGGTTTAAAAATTCCGGTAAAACGTATGTGGTGGAGTGACTTAACCGAAAAAGAATTGAAAAAGGCATTCGATAACATGCAAGATTATACATCTGAAAAGTCCCTTCAAAGGATGACCATAGCATCTAAATATCGTGCTTATTTTGATTGGCTCATTGGAATGAATGGCTCTCGTGTAGTAACTTTACTGACTGGAAAGAACACACCTGTTGGACGAGTAATGACACCTACGTTAAAAATTCTGGTGGATAGAGAATTAGAGATTCGTAATTTCGTAGCAAAAGATTTCTGGGAAATTGAAGCGGATTTTGGTTCGTATAAAGGACTTTATTATGACCATGAGAATGAAAATGAAACAAAATTCACGGAGAAAGCAAAAGCTGATGCATTATGTAAGGTTATGGGTGGAGAAAGTGTAATTGCAAAAGTGAAGAAGAAACAAGAAATCAAATATGCACCTTCTCTTCATTCGTTACAAGACCTTTCTAACGAAGCCAACCGTACATTTGGTTATACAATGGCGGAAACATTGCTAATTGCGCAATCTTTGTATGAGAAAAAGATATTAAGCTATCCTCGTACAGATAGTTCTCATATTACAGGGGCGATTGCAAAAGAATTTCCAAAGTTATTAAAATCTCTTTTAGCTATACCAACGTTGGTAAGTAAAGCTGAGATGGTGATGAAAGATTCCCCTCTTATACAGAAAACAGCCAGCAATAAAAAATACGTAGACGATAAAAAAGTAACTGACCACTATGCCATCATTCCTACAGGATTAACGGTTGATATGAGTAAATTGACGACAAAAGAACAAAACATATTTACTATTGTGTGTAAACGATTCTTATCCATTTTCTTGCCACCGTTAATTAGCAATAAAACACAAATAATTACTGTAAACAACGGACATCGCTTCTTATCGAATGGTAGTGTATTAGAAAGTTTAGGATTTATGGAATTATATCCTTATAAATCAAATGACCAACTACTACCAAATGTAAAAGAAAAAGATATTGTTTCATTAGTCGGTACCAATTTGTTGGCTAAAAAGACAACTCCACCGAAGCGTTATTCTGATGAAATGCTTGGTTTAGCATTAGAAAATGCCGGTAAATTTGTGGATGATGAAGACTTAGCGAGTGTATTGAAGGAGTCAAAGGGATTAGGAACTCCTGCTACCAGAGGGTCTGTTATCGAGAAAATTGTCACGTTGGAAATGGTTGAGAGGGTTGGTAAAGGGAAAGTAAAAGTTTATCAAGCTACTGAATTTGGTATTTCTATCATAGAAGATTTGCGTGACAAAGATATCACTCTACCAGAGATGACGGGTATATGGGAATCGAAGCTGAAAGACATAGAAAAAGGTCTTTACCAAGCCGAAACCTTCTATCAAGAAATGCTCGATTATACAAAAGCAATGGTAGAGGACTTTAAACATACCAAAATGAAGGTACATGCGTCTTCTACATCTTCCTCTTCTTCTTCAAAAGAAGTAATAGGAACTTGTCCTAAGTGTTCTTCTGATGTGATTGAAGGAAAAACATTCTACCTTTGTACGAAATACAAAAATCCATGTGATTTTGTAGTTGGAAAAAAAATTATGGGCGCTTCTATTTCGAAGACAGAAATGAAAAAATTATTAAATGGAAAACAAACCAAAGAACTAACATTTACTTGGAAGAGTTTGAACAAAGGAAATGCTAGTCTAATATTAGATGACCAAGGAAACACAAAATTTGTTTTTAGTGACAACAAAGATAAATCAGGCAATAAATCAAGCAAAGTATCATCGACTACAAGTAAAAGCTCTAGTCATTCACCAACATCTAATCAATTAGGAACTTGCCCTATTTGTTCTAAACCAGTAATTGGCGTACCAAATGGATACCTTTGTGAGGGGAAAAACAATGGGTGTACATTCTTCATTGCACATACAGTAAGGGGCGGTAAGATTTTAGAAAAAGATATCAAGCTATTACTAGCTGGTAAAGAAACAAATCCTATTCTGTTTACTTGGACTAGTGGGAAATCTAGTAATGCTAAATTAAAATGGTCTGGTACCAAATTAGACTTTATCTTTTCTTAAAATGGTTCATTTGTTAAAATGAGGCAGACTCCTACTTGATTGTAGGGGTTTGTTTTTATTTTTGTTAAGTTGCTTGCATAAAATAAAGAACTAAAAAAAGGAGGGATTGTGCAATGAATAAAAAAACAGTCATGATATTCATGGGATTTTTGGTTGCCGTCATTATAGCAATTGCAGTCATGGTTATGACTCAGTTTTCAAAGGAAGAAAATGCAGACCAAGGATATCGTAAAGAGAACGACATTAATCAAAAAGAAGAATCACCAAATGAAAAGCTAAAAGAAGAAAATGTTGTCATCAAAAATCCATTGGATGAAGAAACGAATACGACATTACCAAATCAGAAGCTAGAAACGGAAAAGAAAGAAACTAATTCTGCTACTTATACGATATTGGAAACAGAAATTGTGGACATGATGCGCACGTTTGCTTTTGCCGATGTAGAGTCCAAGGTATATAGCTACAAGCAAGAGTTTCAGTGGGATGAAGAACAAGGTAAAAAAATCGACAGTCTAGTTCGAGATGCTTCCGCTTTAAGTAATTTGTATATTGCCGGAAAAGTGGAAGGAGAAGCAACTGGAGAAGGTGTTTTAAACATAATGAACAGTTTAGAGAATCCAGAAAGCGTTCTTATGACTACACTAGCTCTTCAAAAAAAGGAGCAAAAACAAGTAATTTTAGCTGAAATAAGTTTATTACCAACTGCAGATATTTTCGATTACAAATATGTAACTACTACGGAACATGTTGGAGAAATGTTAACGGAGGTAAAGAAAATATATACTGATATTCAACAGTTACATGAAATTTCTTTCAAATATGATGGAACTCCACTTTTGGCGTATGTCATGGAATTTCCAGATAAATCTCTCCGATTACACTCTATTCAAAATACGGAAGCTGGTTCTCCATACTTTACTATTGCGGAATGGAATTTGATGGAGAAAAACACGAAAGAAGGAAAACCTGCGTTTGATGGTATTGACTTAACTACTCGTCAGTAACAATAAAAAGAAAGATAAAAGAAAGGAGGGGGTTTCCCCGCATGAATGAAGAAAAAAAAGCTAAGTTCAACATATTGTTGTTCTTACAATCATATTTTCAAATAGCCATAACTGTTGTGTTTACATTTCAGTTAACTATTTTTCTGGTCAGTTATATTTTTAAGGTGTCTAATCTTTGGATAGGCATTGGCTTGTTTGTAACCTTTTTCTTGGTATATGCTATATCAAAAGATGAAGCGTCGGAGGGACAAGCAAAGTATGGAACTATCTTATTGAAAGCATCGATATTAGTAGTTTTATATTCACTGGTGAGTCACATTTTTATTACACTAGGAGACAACCTCACAAAAGAGAAAGCGAGTTCTTTGTTACAGCTAAGTGTCTTAATTAATATCGGTTTATCCATTGGATTACTGGTTTGGTTAAGAAAGCCCGAAACAAAAGAAATTTTTTCGAATTTACAAGAACACTCGTTGTTAGAGAAACTTGGCATTGTTAATACAGTAGTCGAGAAAAAAACAGGTGATATAAAAATTGCCATTAATAAAGAAACTGGTAAAGACGAAATTCTTCCTTTTAAAGATAGATTCCTCCATATGTTAATATTAGGTCCAACGGGTTCCGGTAAAACTTCACAAATGATTATCCCAATGATATTACAGGACATTCAGAATTACGAAGCTGGAATTACAGTAATTGAGCCAAAATCTGATTTAGCAGAGAAAGTATATGCTATGGCAAAACATTATGGACGACCTGTTGTTTACTTCAACCCAATCCTTCCAGATTGCCCCTATTTCAATCCTCTCTTTGGAAATGAAGCCGATGTTATCGAAAACATGGCAACCACATTTAAAATGTTAAATCCAGATTCTCCACAATTCTTCTTAGATATGAATGACGTTTTAATTCGAAACGCATTGAAAGTAATTAAACGTTCTATGAATAACGATGGAACATTGATTGATTTGCATCATCTTGTATCGAATCCGGGAGGAGCTGGTCGAAAAACCGTTCAAGCTTTTTCTCGTATGAAAGCAGATAGTACCGAGATGGCAAAGGAAAATGCAGATATTTCCTCTTATTTCTTGAACGACTATTACAATGAAAAATCTAAAACGTATGAACATTGTTCAGGAATACGCTCACAAGTATCCAAAATTACCTCTAACGAGTATCTGCGCAGAGTCTTAAATCCGCCTCAAGGTAGAAATGATATAGATTTCGATAAGCATTTAGAAGAGGGTGGTGTAATTGCAATTGCGACAGCGCAGGGTAAACTTCGTGATTTGGGCAGGTACCTTGGTTACTTTATCATTTTGCAATTTCAAGCATCTGTATTCCGTCGTCCGGGAAATGAAAACAATCGAAGAGCACATTTTCTTTACATTGATGAATTCCAAGTTTATGCAAATCCAGGGTTTTCGGATATGCTCACGCAAGGACGTTCTTATCGAGTAGCTTCTCACTTAGCAACACAAAACCGTGCCCTTATGGGGATGGGACGAGGACAAGAAGGGAAAGACTTCATCGAAGTAGTATCAACAAATGCTCGTAATATTGTCATCTATCCGGGTGGTAACTCATTAGATGCTAAATACTATTCGCAACAATTTGGCGATGTATTAAATAAAACCGTACAAAAAGGTATTTCCCGGGCTAAATTCAATCCGCTTCATGGTATACCAAAATCGGGTCAAGCAACAGAAAGTATCCGAGAAGTGGAAACAATAGAAGCTCGTTACTCTCCTTCGGACATTATGTATCGTCCCAATGGGGAAATCACTTATCTATTAATCAAAAAGAATAGTATTCAAACACCACAAGTTGGAACGATTGAATATATTCCAGTAGAACTAAACGAGAAGTTGGATAGAATGATAGAAGAATATGAAGCAACTATCTTCAAGAAGCCAGTAGGTGATAAATTTGACAGCACCACAATAATGGACACGGAGATAGTGGATGAAGTTTATTTATCGAAGAACCCTATCATCCAAGAAGATACGAAATACCGTCCAAATGATAGACGTGAATATCTAACAAAAGACGAAGAGTTTACAGATGATATTGTTATAAGTGGTGGTAAAACACCAATGGCAATGGATGAGCAACATGATTCGAGGGACGGGGAACGTTCGACACCATTCAATTTCTTGAACGATGATGAGGACGATATACTATAAATAAAAAGAGAGGTATTATACCTCTCTTTTTGTATTTCTATTATAAAAAATTACGAGCTCTCTCAATTACTTCTACATACTTTGTATAACCTTCATCAGCGAATCGTTCCCGCCAGAGACTGGAATTGTGCGTTAAATCACTAAAACAAGTAATAAATTCATTTATTCTTTGCAATTCTTCTGTTTTGATAATTGTGTATCCATTATGGTCTATTGCTTGCCATTCTTTTATCGATAAAAAGGCACCCATTTGAAGAAAGTTTTTTAATTCATATTCTCTGTCTGTTATATCATTCAGATTGGGAACATTTTCATTTGCACTTTTTAATCCCTCTATCACTAATTCGTTCACACCTTTATTAAACTTTTTGATATTGGTTTTTTTCATAAAACTTTCTATTTCAGTCGTAACTTCAGCAGGGAATCTAATGCTTCTTGGATTTTCAGACATACTGTTCACTCTCCTAATCGTATATCTTTTATTTTATATTACAAACCATTCAAAAGCAATACATTTGTAGTTTTTATGTAGTTCATTTGTAATTTTTATTATAAATTTAAAAGGGAATGAAACATATAGTCTCATTCCCCCCACAAATGGAATATTTGGATTCGGGCATAACCCACGCCTTCCTATGGTGATTGAATCATATATTTATTGAACTCCTTCAATTAAACCAAGGTAACCATCTTTCCTTTTGTATAACAAACACATTGAATTTGTATTTCCATTATAAAAGAAGAAAAAATTATGCTTAAGCAATTGCATTTGTAAGATGGCTTCTTCTTCCATCATAGGTTTCAAATTGAATTTTTTTCGTTTGATAACGGAGTCTTTCGCTACTTCCACTTCATCTTCTTGATTTTCCAAGAAATCTGGAACATAAACAGGAGACGAGTGTAGGGATATATCTCGTTTCTTTTGTTTTAATCGAGCGTATTGTTTTTCTAGTAACTCACAGACCTTATCAAAAGCCGTGAAGAAATCTTCGTTAATTGATTCTATATTTAAGTCACCTTCATTTGATTGGAAGTGAAGGTGCACTTGGTAATTCTCTCTGATTACCTCAATTGTCCAATATGCCTTGAGGTTTTCCCCAAGTTTTTGGGATAAAATATTATTTCGATTCGTTACGTAATTTCCCATTCTTTCTGTTAGTTCTAAGTTTTTTAAAAATATATTAGATTTCATTTTAAAATGCTCCCTTCCTTATCATTTTGACCCTAGCGAGTCTAAAACCAAAAGTAACTATCGTTATTTTTAGGTTCTTTATATAATAGACTTTAGAATATAAAATTAATATATAGTTTATATTCAATATCGTCTTAGGAGAGGAGCATAAGTACAATGGAGAACGAAAATACTTCAAAATTTTATTTTATGGATTTACAAGCAACGATGAAACTTTCAGGAAAGTTATTTTTACTTGCCCTTGTTGAATCAGTGGTTCTAGCTTTTTTATTAAATCCGAATGAATGGTGGGCAAAAATTATCATTGGTTTAATTGGGGCTGTATTCTTTCTATTCAATTATTATGATATTCGTTATTATTTCGGATTTCGGAAAAACCCCTATCAATTAAACGAGACAGAAAGAACCTTTAAGTATTACAACGAATATGAAGGAGTAAAGATTTTCTCATTAGATAAAATGAAGGCTATGAAAGCTTTTCGTAATTATAATGGTATTCATTTAATTGAAATCAAGGTAGAAGGGGACAAGATGGAACAAAATATTAATGTCTCTGGAATACAACAAGAAGTGGTTAAAGAACTGATAGAAGATTTAAAGAGAATGAATCCAGATATGAGTTATAGCGAAAATATGCCGGAAAGAAAAAAAGTAGAGAGAAAAAAACGAAAAAAACAAAAATAAGGGGGTTATTAATTGAGTGAATTAAATACTATCCCACTTTCGTATATTTACAAAAATACATTTAAAAATCCTCCAACTATCCTACATGAAATTCTTCAAGAAAGACCTATCATTTCACTAGATAAGAGCTCCGTGGAGACAAAGGTTTTACCTGATTTATGAATAAAATAGAAAAATACGGAAGACATATACTGGGTTTAATATTGATTTTCTTTTTATCCGTAAAAACCTATTATTTATTTGAATTAGTGGAGGTAGACGGAGCTATATTCTTAACAACTCAAGGATGGATTATATCTCTACTTATGTACATTTTTTTATTTATCCCATTGTTGTATCTTCCTAAAAAACATTTTAACTGGTTATTTACTTTTTTATTAATAGGTACAAGCGCTTTATTTATAGCAGATGCATGGTATTTTAGATACTTTAAAGATTTTCTGTCTTTTTCTTTGATATTTCAAGCGGGACAACTAGGGGATGTAAAAGAAAGTGTTTTTAGTGTTATCAAATGGACAGATATTCTGTATTTTATGGACATATGGTTATTGCTTTTACTAAGAAAATACTCATTACCTGCAGTTACCTTTAAAAATATTAATAGATATGTATGGTTGTTCATGATTTACAGCATGATGGCATTTACTTTTTATTATAGTGCGTTCCAATTAAGTAATGTTGAAAAAAGAAATACGAATGTCATCTCCTCTTGTTTCATTGGAGCTCTTCCATTTCATTTATTTGAAAGTACACTAGCGATTCGTGATTTCGTCGTTCCTGTAAAAATATCAGAAAAAGAGAAACTAGCCTTGGATAAAATAAAGAAAGAAGATACGTTGCCAAATGAAACGTTTGGAATCTTTAAAGGCAAAAATTTATTGTTTATCCAGTGGGAATCTTTATCAAAGTTCCCTTTAGGCTTAAGAGTCGAGGGACAAGAAATAACACCTAATTTAAATAAATGGAGAGCAAAGAGTTTTGAGGCTACTAATTTTTGGAATCAGGTAGCTGGAGGACATAGTTCTGATACAGAAATGATGGCGACACACTCCATTTATCCTTTCTCCAATAAAAGTATTAATATGATTTACGCTAATCAACATTACAACTCATTTATCCACAAACTAAAAAAAGTTGGTTACCAAACTGGTTCTATCCATGCATACGACAAAGAGTTCTGGAATAGGGTGAATATGCATCCATCTCTTGGATTTAATGAATCTTTATTTATTGATGAATTTTCTAATAAAGATGAAATGCGTTGGGGGTATTCTGATAAAACTTTATATGATGAAACTTTGATAAGATTAAGTGAAAAGGAAGAACCTTTTGCCACGTATATGATTACACTTCAAAATCATCATCCTTATGAGTCTAAAGAACAACATCTCGATTTATCTTCTATAAAGAATGATACAATTGAAATTTACTTCCATTCGTTATTCGAGACAGACAAGGCTTTTGGGGAATTTATGGTAGAGTTAGAAAAAAAAGATTGGTTTAAAAATACTGTACTAGTCTTATATGGAGACCATGATGGAGAGTTTTCAAAGGAAGAGTTAAATGAATATACAGAGAAAGAATTATCAGCAAAAGAACTCTTATTTTATGAACAGGTTCCATTTTTATTGATTGACGGTTCGGGAGAATGGAAGGGTCAATATAACAAACCGATGGGACAAATGGATATAACTCCATCTCTATCTCATTTATTTGGAATAAAAACAAAAGGTTCTTATTACTTTGGACAAAACATATTTGATGAATCAAATGAAAAAGTTATGCTGAGTCCATCAAACTGGATGGTAACAGACAGATATTTCTATTCTTCTAAAGAAAACAGCCCGAAAGCATGGGATGTGAATACCTTAGAAGATATTCCAATTACAGAAGAAATGAGAAAGTTGTATTCGGAAAAGCAATCAGATATACAATTAGCGAATAGGATGATAGAGAGTAATTATTTAGAGAATGACAAAAATAATGTAATAAATTAAAGAACAAAAAACCACTGAACTATTTTATTCAGTGGTTTTTTGCATATTCTTTTCAAATACTTGAGCAGATAGTTCGTTATTTGTGAAGTGATGAAGATTTCCAATGTAATCGAATTGAAAGAGAGCTTCACCAAATGAACGATTGGATAAACGTTCATGAGTCGAGTAATAGACGTTCGGAACACCAATCAAGTCCATCAGTTTTATTTCTTTGTATAATTCTTCCTCACTTTGTCCAACAATGACGTAGGAGATACTTCTCCCATAGGCATCTCTAAAGAACATACTGTGTTTATCTAAATAAGATATTTTACTAAAGACAGAAATAGGCGATTGAATAAAATCATCCACAAGAAACTCTTGAATCTGATTTCCTTCTACCACTATTTGTCCCGTATTGGTGGTCTTTTGTATATACCAAGTGAACTCTACTTTCGGAATAACAGATTGAAGTACTCGTCCATTTGCCACCCGAAATCCATGCTGTTCTAGTAGGTTCGGTGTCGACTGTTTTTCTCCTTTTAACTGAGGAATTAAACGATTCTTTAATAGCGATAGAATGGCTTCAGAGGAGCCAATATAGAATTCGATATCTTTGTCTAAGATATCCATCAGTCGCTCAAATAGAGTGTGTTTTACAAGGTCTATGCGCTCTTCGATTCGAGTAGTTCCCTCACAAATGAATAAAACAATTATCTTTTTTTCTTTATACAGATATTCTCTAGATAAAAAGAAGTTTCGATAGTTCTCCCATTTTTCATATAGTTGTTTCTTACTTTCAGTAGCCATATCCATTTCAATGAAAAAATCAGTGTCCAACATACTTAACATTCCATCAGGTCTAATATTTGTAAATTGACTCATAAATTTTTCATCATAATATTTCCACGTTAAATCATCGGTCTGTTTTTGAAAGTTAAGGACAAACTCATTTATATGAATTTGATGGTTAATATTTTTGGGATATATCTTTAACTCGGATGCAGTGTAGTAACCTCTTTTAACAATTCGTTTCTTTTTGTCATAAATATTCGTAGGTAAATCTAAACAATAACGAATCAATTCAATTCCTAACGATGTTAAAAAGTACACATAACTATTCTCTGTTAAATTCTTTTTACTTATATATTCAACTTCTTCAATGAGACCCAGCTTCAATAATTGACGCACTTTTCGTTTCACCCATTTATGAGAAGAGACCTTTTCCTCTGGAAGCGCCTTATTGTAATGGAGCTGATAGAGTTGCTCTTCAGTTAAACAACGATGCAAGTAAATAGATTGTAATGCCTCGATATCTCTTTGAGAAAGAGATGTAAGAATATCTTTAATAGCTTTTCGCATGCTCTTTCACCACTTTCTTTAAAAATTAAAATGCCTTCCATACATTGTATGGAAAGCATTCGTAAAAATAATATATTTCCTCATGGACATTGTTTAATCAGCAATCAAAAATAATTATCTCAATTATCTATTTTTAATTAATTTTTGATATAAAAGTGTTGACTGTAGGCAAAATGGTTGATAGTATAGACTTATAGGTAACGTAATCGTTATCGAAGTTATATGCGGATTTAAGGGTTTGGGGTATTTTAAGAGGTTTTCAAATGTTTGTAGAAGTAAGTGTCAATTGCTTGTAGGATTTTACCAGTGGATTCAATATTCATTCGTTTTAATTGGTAATCTAGATTTAGACCATCGTATTTATTTTCTACGGTCTCCGCAATAATTTGGCATAACTCATATCGATTGTTTGAACTAGATTCTTCAATCGCTTTTTTGATTAATTCTTTAGTACCTCTTGATAATTTAAAGTCATTCATTCAGTAAAAGATACCTCCTTTTCAAAAATTATTAAGTCAATAGCCTTCGTTGACTATAGTCTATATTGTATAGGCATAATTGAATCTGGTCAACAATTATTTTTGGAATTATAAGGAGTAAGGGGAAAATCTATAATGTAATATGTAGACAAATCAGGAGAGGTCTACGATACCTTAACTTTACAAGGTATATCAGAGGAGGAACAGGATATGGACACGCAAAAAAGTTGGTACGATGTATTTGTAGAAGAACTGCGAAGCCTAGACATTAAGGAAAAGGAGGTTGAAAACGTAATAACACTGATTGATTCCGTTGAATCGTCAGAGGAAAATGGAACACAAGCAGTCGTTAAGAAGATTGAAAAGGCTATTAATAAGATTTCATTAAAGGATAAAAATGCACTCATTTTATTTGAATACTTTAGTAAGAAAGAAAAAATGTTTAAATCAATGGCGGGGGCCGACGATTATTTAAAACGTAAATTCACACGCAAACTCCGTGTAATTCAAAACCGACTAGATAGAAATATTCCAGATGGTTTTGGTTCTTATCTAAAACATTTACGTGGCGAGAAACAATATGCATTAAATGATGTTTATAATTTAACAGGTATATCACCTTCCTATTTAAATCGAATAGAAAAAGGGGAACGTAAAGCGCCTAGTTTTCCAATTATTGAAAAACTAGCGAATGTATATGAAGTGCCAGTTGATGACTTACTTGCTATTGCAGGAATCAAGCCAGAAGGAGTTGTGACTAGCGCAACAACGTTAGAACAACTATTTTATAAAAATGAATTCACCGTAAAAGGTAAAGAACTGACAACAAAACAGAAAGATTTAATTGTGGAACTGATTAATGCAACAGTGCAAGCGAAATGGAATGAGAAGACAAAGGTTAAGGAATCAATTGAAATAATGAATATCGTAAGTAAATTGCATGACTTATAGACATCGACATCCGTCGGTGTCTTTTTTTGTGTTTTAAATTAAGATGAATATATTTCTGTAATTTCTCTATGATGATGAAAGAGATATTTACATATATAATCTTCTATTTTTTGGTTATATCCGATAAAAATAGATAGCTGTTTTAATAGGGCAGTATACAACCAAAATTGAATTGTTAGATATATAGAAAGATGGAATAATGTAGATATCAATTGATTCTAGGAATTAAGGAGGTGTAAACCAATGGAAAAAATATTACTTGCAGTGGGTCATCGACAATTAGAAGAGTTTTTAGATAAACAACTAAGAAAAGAATTTCTATTTGTTGGAACAACTATCTACCGGGAAGGAATTATCCGCTCAATTGGACAGAATAAACCTGATATCGTAATCATTAGGGAGACGTTGCAAGGGAATGAAAACATTATGAGTATCTTATATGAGATACGTACTAAATTCCCCAAAATACGAATTGTCTTTATAGCTGGGAAGAGAGAGCCCGGGGATGCTTTACTTGCTACTCTTGTAAACTATGGTATTTATGACATTTTACAAGGTGAAACAATCCCCTCACAACAAATTGTTTCGCTCGTACGTAAACCGAACGAGTATACAGATGTATCACATTTTCAACCCGCACCTATATTAGATGAAAATACTAATGAGGTATTATTTAAAGCTCCAGAAACGGTTATACGAGATAAAGAAGTAATCAAGGAGGTTTTTGTTGATACTGGTGAAGGTGACAATTCTCAAAAAGCTTTGATAACTATTGGTAAAGTAATGCCTGAGACGAAGGAACCTGTATTGAAGGAAAAGCCGGAGAAAGAAAAAGTCGTAAAAGAAAAGCCTGCAAAAGAAAAACCAGCGAAGGAAAATCCTGTGCCCAAAAAACCAAAAGCGGAGACAATACCTGCTCCCATTAAGGAAGAAAAGTCAGATAAGCCAGATAAGCCAAGTATTTTAGATACGATTCTATCAATGAATCGACAAAGCTACCAAGAAAACCAAATGCCAATGACGAAACAAAAGATTATTACATTCTTAGGGACGAAAAATGGTGTAGGGAATACCTCGGTTGCATTAAATACAGCCGTATCATTAGCAAAAAAAGGCTCAAGAGTACTATTTCTAGAGTTTAATGATACTACTCCGTCTGTTAGTTATTGGTATGAATTAGGATTTATAGATGATGGTATTGACTCTTCTTTAGAAGCACTTAAGACGCAGGATTTCGAGAAGATTGAAGAGGCTATAATTCGTACTACTGATTTACAAGATACGGAAAGCACCTTTCAATCAAGTTATAAAAAGTTCCCGAAATCACTGGACTTCATGTTCTTTTCCAAAAAACATATCTCTCGTGAGATAAACGAAAGTGAAGAACCCCTCGATTTAAACCTCTCAAAAGAACTCTTCTTATATCTTTTATTCCAAGCAGAATATGATTTTGTCATTTTAGATGTCCCTCCAGATATTCATCACAAAGCTACTATGAATGCCATTATGTATTCGCATAAAGTAGTGATGACTATGACACAAGATGTGTCTTCAATTGGATATGGAGCATTTAAATTGAATGAATGGTTAAAAAAAGGCATCCAGATGCAAAAGAGATTACATTTTGTCGTTAATCAATTTGAGAAAAGTAAGTTAACGATGAAAGAAATTGAGGACTGGTTAGAAACTAAGCAAATCACAGCGATTCCAGTTGCCAATAAAGAATTTATTAATGCCAACTATATCGGGTTACCCGTATTACTAGATGGGAAACAACCGATAGTCAAACCAGCATTTGAAAAACTAGTAAAAGAAATTACAGAATAAAAAATTAGGAGGTGTCTAACTTGAAAAAGAAAAGATTATTAGTAATAGGATTACAATCAGCGTTAGTCGTTGGTTTCTCTTTCACGTTTTATCAATATGTACAAAACGAAGTGCAACCACGAGAGGTTTACGTTTACAACAAGGATTTAGACGTGAATACCTTGGTTTCGAAAAATGATTTAGCAAAAGTAACGGTACCCGCTAAAGCCGTAACAAAAGACTTCGCATTAGATGTGAAGGATATTGTAGGAAAATACGTTACAACAAAAACATTTGCGAACACATTTGTATATGAAAAGCAATTAGTGGAAATTGACGAGGTCAATCCATTTGATAGCATGGACATGTCAACATTGCGCAAAATCTCTTTACCAATTGACTATATTAACGGTTTTGGTGGAGACATTAAAAACGGAGATAAAGTAGACCTAGTATTTACTGGAGAAGGAACAAAAGTAGAAAATGACCAAGAAAAAGCATTTAAATACTCTAAAGTATTCCTTCAAAACGTTTATGTATTTGGTGTTTCAACAGAAGATGGAAAAGAATATGTGAAGCCTGCTGAGACGAATGAGTATGAAGAAGGAGAGAAAATTGATACATCTGCTAATAATGGAGAAATTGCAGTGGTAACACTTGCAGTGACACTAGAACAAGCGGAAGAAATCAATGCTCGCCTAAGTTCTGGTGAAGTTAAGCTTCTTGGAAGATTCGATGATAACAAATCGTATGAAACATTAGGATTTGTTCTTGGTGAATTCGGAAAAGTTTATGCAGAGAAAGCCAACGCTGAAACTGGAAGAGCTACTATAAACGAAGACTCAGAGTTTTAATTAATTAATTAAGTAGGGGAGGTGAAGGGGGATATGTTATGAACAGTTGTATAACTTGTTCATAATAAAGTCCCCCGTTCTAATGAAAAAAGTTATAGTTGCAACAGGACAACCAGAAATCGATGAAACGATTAGAAAATTTGATAATTATTCGGTAGAGTCTTCTGTTGAATATAAAAATGAAATTAAAGAGGCTTGTACTTATTTTAAACCAGATATATTAGTTATCGGAGAAGGATTATCCGGGCATGAATCATTATTGCAAATAATGTTGGAATTGGTTAAAGACTTCCCGCATTTACGAATTATCTATTTGTCTGGACACGTGGATATCCGAGATGAAGCAAAAGTAAGTGCACTCGGAGTATTGGTCATGGCAGGGATTTATGACATAATCCATGAAAAGAAAGTAACGGTACCAATGTTACGTCATAATTTTGACAATCCAAAAACAGCAGAGGGGATGAGTTATTTAACGAAACATGTTAAAGGTTCAGCTTCTAAAAATAAACAAGAATACATTGAGTTTGAAATTCCTGATGAAGAAAAGACGGAAGAAGACGAAGATGTAATTAAAAACCTACATGTTGTATCCTCCATTAAGCCCGGCACCGGGAAAAGTTTTATTTCCACTAATGTAGCAACAGCCATCGCAGAGTATGGAGTAGAGAAAAAAAATGGTCAAAAACCACGAGTGGCTATTATCGAGGCAGATTTACAGAATCTTTCTGTAGGGACATTGCTTCAGATAGAAGACGATAAGAAAAATTTAAAAGCTGTAATGGATAAAATCGGCACAATCGTTAATGAAAATGGATTAACAGGTGGAATGGTTCAAACAGAAGAAGTAGATAGCTTTATCAAAAGTTGCTTCAAGCCTTATTATAAGGTGAAAAATCTAGAAGCATTGGTTGGCTCACAAATCAGTTTCGAAGAACTGGATACCATCAAACCTTACTATTACATTTATTTATTAAACGCTATTGCAGAAGAATACGATGTTATTATTATCGATTCTAACTCCTCTCTTACCCACGTCACTACATTTCCGCTCTTACAGATGGCGAAAACTTGCTACTATGTCCTCAATTTAGACTTCAACAATGTACGAAATAATTCTCGTTACAAAAGTATCTTAAAAGAAATTGGGATTATCGACAAAGTGAAATATATTTTAAACGAAGACATCGATAATAACGACAAAGAAATTACTGGAGCAGGAGCAGATATTGAGAAATTGATGTTTACTGCAGACCATTTAGATGATTCCGATTTTAAACTAGAATCACGTATTCCCATGATTCCAAAAACTGTTTTTTTAAACCGTTTGTATGATGGAACTCCAATTGTATTGGATGATAACAAATATACATTAAAAGCCCGTTATGAAATCTTAAAAGTTGCAAATCAGCTTTGGCCGATTAAAAACTTCCAAGAAATCGAAGCAGAATACAACGAAATGAAAAATGGGTCGTCTAAAAAGAAAAGAGGTCGTTTCTTTTAAAGAACAATCTCTCGTACATTAAAGGAGGATGGTTATTTGGAAAATAATTATAAAGATTTCCGAAAAGATATTCGAAAACATACAAGAAAACAAAATGAAACTGGGATAATTTATGATTTTAATGATGCATTTGATATTATCCAAGCAGAACTCACAGACAAACTTTCGGATGAATTGGACACAGAAAAAAAAGACAAGAAAAAGAAAGATAAAGAGTTTCTTCGAAAGAAAAAGGCAACTTTTTTAGGATATATCACGGACATTGTTTACAGTAAAGGAATTCGTGTCCGAGGATTTGAAAACGAAAAGATTAGTACTTTTATTGAAGAGATGGTTGAAGAATTTGCTGGATATTCTATTTTGTCTGATGCTTTCTATGATGATGAAATTTCCGATATATTCGTTATTGACTGGAAAACCATTTACGTTGAAAAAGACGGAGAAAACCAAAAGTACTGGCGAACATTCCGCAGTCCTAAGCATTTCGAAGACGTTTTAAATCGCTTTATTTTAAATGCCGGTAAGCAAATCAATATGGGGGATGCAAAAATTGTTGATTTTGAGCTATACCAAGACAGGGGTTGTGCGACTTCACCCGGAGTTTCTCCCCGAGATTACTCACTTACCATACGTAAACATAAAGAAGACCATATTACGAAAGAACAAATTGTTGAGTGGGGTGTATTAACAGAGCAGATGTCTGATTTCTTAGGTATGCTGATTATGGGAGAATGTAATATTATCTATGCTGGGATAACTGGTTCAGGTAAAACAACTTCTATTCGTGCATTACTAGATTATTATGTAGCGTTATCCAATAAACGTATGCTTGTATGTGAAGATACACAAGAGTTATTCCCTAAAAATGAACATACATTAGAATTGGTATCTGTAAAGCATGATGACCCTAAACAAGCAGTTCCGCTTGGCAACCTGATATTCACCGCACTTCGTTTAAAACCAAAATACATCATAGTAGGAGAAATTCGTGGTGAAGAGGCAAAAGAAGCAATTGAAGGGGCTGAGACTGGTCATAGTACAATCTTTACGATGCATGGTGGTACAGCATGGAATATTCTTAACCGATTGGTAACTAAGTACATGATGGCAATGCCAGCTCTTGGAATCGATGTAGTAGAACGTATAATTGGGTCTGCTATTGATTATATCTGTATTCAAGATAATATCCCGGGAATTGGTCGTAAAATTACTTCTATTTCAGAAGTGAATTACAATTTTGAAACAAGACGTATGGAACTAAAAACTATCTGTCGATTTGATTTCCGTAAAAAGGATTTCATATGGGAAGGGAAAATTAGTGCAGAAAAAGCTGATAAAATGATGCGTCGTGGAGTTGCCATAGAAGAATTAGAAAAATGGATGGAACCGGAAGAAGAACAACAAATAGCATAGAAACCAGTACGCCTTTTTTTAGAAAGATTATTATTGACAATATGCTATATTATAAATAACAAGACAAAATGCAAAAGTTAAGAAAATTATTCTTATCTTTTGCCATTATTAAAAAAAGGTAGGTGAAAACATGGGATTAAATTTAGTCATTTTTACTGTTTTAATGTTAGGGACAGTGCTCATATCTGTTTTAGGGCAACGAAAAGAAAAAGCATTAGAAAAAAGAAAAGAACAATCGACCAATTTATTTCGAGAAAATATACTGAAGAAAAAAATTGAGTCATTCACAGAAGGAAAAGTGAAATACTCGAAGCGTTATGCAATTGAATCACTTTGTTTGCAAGCAGGTATTAAATTGACCTTTGCAGAGTATATCGTAATTTCTGGAACATCCGCAATTGTCTGTGCAGTTTTAGTTGGTATTGGAGTAAATAATCCACTCTTATCCATAATGTTTTTGTTTATAGGTTATATGTTGCCAAAACAAGTCATTACGTTTATGAAAAACCGACGTGTAACTATTTTAGAACGACAAATTGGACCATTTATGCATATGGTTATTAAACGTTACGAGGCTACTAAAGACTTCGCAAGTGCATTAGAACTAACTATGCACGAATTCAAGGGTGAACAACCGATTTATGGTGAAATTAAACAAACTGTATTGGATATCAAGGTTGGGGTTCCTCTCACAGAAGCGATGGATAATATGGGACGAAGAACTGGTAATGCATTCATGATGCGTTTTGCTGATTATTACAAAATCGCTTCGAACTTAGGGACGGATGCCATTCGAAAGAAATTATTAATGCAAGCCTATCAACAGTTTGAAGAAAATCGTAAGGGCAAAGCAATGCTTAAAAAACAATTATCCAGTGCTAAAACACAGTCTTATATTCTATTAGCAACTATTCCATTGTTTGCTATATATCAAACAATGGTTAGTGATACCTATATTGAATTCATGACAACTACAACAACAGGGCAAATTGGAACAGCTATTATTTCCTTTGTCTTTATCGGTTCTATTTGGTTCATTAATAACAAAATAGGTGCACCACTTGAATAAGAAGGGAGGAAATTAAAGTGAATTTAATCATTTTGGCTTTGTTAGCATTAGTAACCATTTTCCTGTTAGCTCGTAATGTTTTCAATATTATCTTTGCAATGGAAAACTACAATATGCATAAGAAACGGTTAAAGCAACTTCAGTTTAGTAAGAAAAAAGAAGAGGCAGATGTAAGTGATTTAATCGATAAAGTAACAAAACCAGTTATTTTATATGTTCTTCCGAAGTTAAAGCCACGAAACTTAGACCAACTAGAAAGAGATTTACGCATGGCTAAATGGGATAAATTTTTCTCGCCAATCCAATATCGTGCATTAAGTATCACACTTAAAGTGATTGGTATTGTTGTAGGTGCCTTGCTTTATTCTCAATCTATTCCGATTGCAATTGTCTGGGCAGGACTACTTATATTCTTGATGGATTTCTTAATGCGAAATACAGTGAAAAATATAAAGAGTAATCTATTAAGAGATTTTCCGGACTTTATTCGAATTACGGAAGGGTATTTAAGTGCTAATCTGACGTTTGCGGATGCAGTAGAGGAAAGTATCAAGTATGTAGGAGAAGATTGGGTTCCTATCTTAAAACGCTTTGTAGTAGAAACAAGAATGTCTAGCATTTCAAAAGCATTAGAAGGGTTAAAAAAAGATGCAGATTTATTTGAAGTAAGAGAATTTATCTCCTTGATTAACCTGACTTTAGAACAAGGTGGAGATGCAAGTGAGAGTTTTACTGCTCAAGCAGATAAAATTCGAGAAATGCAACTAGATATGATTGCGATGAAGATTGGAAAACGGGAAATCATGTCTAGTATAGTTCAAGGTCCATTGTTATTATGTAACATTTTAGTAATTGGTCTACCTGCAGTAAGCTCTATGACTAGTATGACTTCCATGTAAACGTCATACATTCTAAGACCTATTTTTCGTTTACAAGAACAGAATAAGATTTATAATAAATCCTGTACAACCAGTCATTGACTATGGTTAATATATTTATATTATAATTTATAGTCAATTAAAGTAAGATAATAAAAAATACTTTTTATAAGGAGGAATGTGAAATGAAAAACTTAATGAATCGTGCTAACTACGTACTAAAAGGAGAAGATGGTGCTTCTAATATGGAGATTATTATCTGGATTTCAATCGTACTAGTAATTGCAACTGCATTATTCTTATTCCGTGATGCTATTATCGGCTTCGTTGATAAGGCAAAAGGAGAAGTAAACGACTTAGAAATAAGCTAACTCAATTAATAATAAAGAAGGGGGATAGTTACTATCCTCCTTTTTTTAACAGGAAAAGGTGGTGAATGATATGAAATTACGTTCTTTATTCAAAAAAATAAATAAAGAAAAAAAGGGTGCATCTGCTATTGAGATTGTAGCCGGAATGATGATGTTTTTGGTTATTATGAGTTTCATGGTAGATATAGCCATGTTAACATGGAAATTTCAAATAATTTCTCAGACAAATACTTATATCGCTCGAACCGTTGGGATTCAAGGTGGTTTATTAGTTTCAATGCCAGATGGATTCCCGGGTGGTAATGAGTCATATATTACTTATTCAGAAATGGAATCTAAAGTGAAAAACAATATGAACAAAGCCGGAATTGAAGAATATTCATTTAATGTCACTCCGGGTGAGATTGATTATGGTGATTCCATTGATACACGAGTAGTTGCTGAATATAAATGGCAACTAACGAGTAATTTTATTCCGGGTGAGATAACCAATGACATAAAATCTGACAGAACGGTGTTCTCTGAATTCAAATACCGATACGATTCATTTAAGGGGGAATAACATGCGTAATATAAAAAAGCTTAGAAATAAGGAAGATGGAGCCTTTAGTATATTATTTGTTATCCTCACCTTAATCGCTGTCTTATTCGTTGTCGGATATATTGACATGATGAAACAATCCTATGTATTGAATGAAGTACAAGGAGTTATGGATATTTCAGGAGTATCAGCTTTACAGGCTGGAGTAGACAAAGAAAAACTTAGACAAGAAGAATTCGTGTATTCAGAAGACCGTATTTTATCTGCTTTCTATGAACTAGTCTATAAAGGTATCAATACCGGAGACACCATCAGTTATCGAAAGTTAACAAATGTTGAAGTAACAGAGAAACCACCGTCTGTTTGGGGTCTTGGTCAAACATCGAAAGCAAGACATCAATTATTTCTTGATTCCACGATGATACTTCGCATTAAAACAAGTAGCCAATTTGATACCATTACAAACAAAGAAAAAGAATATTTTGATTCTAAAAACAATCAAATGATGACGGTTACGTTTAACGGAACAACGGGAGACGGAGAAACCGAGTTAATCGTAAGGAGTGTGTCCAGACTTGTCTATAGATAATATGTCAATCTTTCAACATATCCTCGAATCATATAATCAACACTATGGCAATTATATATTAGTTGCCATAGTTACTATTTTCTTAGGGATTGCATCTTATACAGATATAAAATCGCTTAAGATTCCCAATAAATTAAATCTTACATTTGGCATTATTGCTGTATTAGTTTTCGTCATCTATGAATATTCATGGATGGACATATCGCTTCATTTAATTGGAGCTACATTTGGATTCTTTGCATTGCTTATACCAGCAATGATACGCATGCATAAAATGGGCGGAGATATTAAGGCTATAACTGTGGTTGGTCTCTTTATAGGAATTGAAATCATGCCATTCTTTTTAGCTATTAGTTGCATAACAGCACTAATTTATATCGTATTTCGTTATTTCATTTTAAAAAAAATAGGAGGAAATATGCCATTTGCTCCATTTTTCTTACTAACACATTTCATCCTTTTCCTTGTCAATTTAATTCTTTAAACGACTTAGTTAAGGTAGCGCACAAAAAAAGATACTAAAGTTATAAAGACAAATAAATAATCTATAATAACAAAGTAAAAAATATGATACTAAAGGAGGATAAAAAATAAATGAAAACTAAAAAAAATATAACTAAGGCACTATTATCAACAGCGGTTGTTGGTGTTGCATTTGCACCAGTCATGGCACAAGCAGGGGGTACAGAAACCGTCAATCCAGTAGAGCAATCAGCAGAATTAATTGGTACATTTGAATCTACCACATTAGATGTTAGTATTCCTGCTACCGCAACTTTTATCTATGACCCGGATACTGGTAAATCTACTGCTCAAGAATTAGACATTATTAGTAAAACGAATGCGGTATTAACGATGAATTCCAAAAGTATATCAGTTTCACCTATCTCTGAATGGAAACCATCTCTAGTACTACCGTTTATTTATTCTGACGCTAAATGGTCAAGTTTAACTTCTGCACAGACAGAGGAAAGTATTGCTTTAGGAGTTGTTCCAGTTGAATTTTTTGGTTGGAACGGGAAAGCTTCTACAACGGTTTGGAGTGATTCTAGTAGCCGTTATTTAGGGGAGATTAAACCGAAGTCTTTTGTTAAAGTCCTACCCGATATTAAAGCAGGGACAAGTATGAAATCACCTAAAGTCTTAACAAGTAATTACGTTTTTGAATTCAGTTTATATTAATTTCAAAAATGAAGAACCAAAAAAATATAATTAAAGGAGGAAATATACATGAGTACAAAATTAAAAAATACAAAAGTTTTATTAGCAACTGCGATTATCGGGGGTGCATTTACTCCAGTCATGGTGCAAGCAGGAGGGACTGAAGCAGTTATTCCTCTTGAACAATCAACGGAAGTAATTGGTACATTCCAATCAACAACCTTAGATGTTAGTATTCCAGCAACAAGTTCCTTCCTTTTTGACCCTGACACTGGGACATCTACAATACCAGAAATGAGTATTCAAAATAACACCAATGCCCCTGTTTATCTAACAAGTAAAGCCATTAATGTATCTCCTATATCGACTTGGAAACCAATCTTGGTTGAACCCGGTAAATATGTGAATTGGAACACGTTGTCAAAAGCAGAAACCAATCAAGACGTGTCTTTAGGTTTGAAAGCTTTAACGGGAGCTAACTGGTTAAGTGCAATTCAAAACGCTGAATTTAACAGTGTAGATATTGCCACAGGTAAGAAAATTGGAGTTATTAAACCAAAACTTTCAGTAAACCTTCAACCAACAGTAAAAGCCGGGACATCTTTTGATAGTCCTAAAATCTTAACATCTAATTATTTATTTGAATTCGGTTTAGAATAAGAATATAAAGTTTGAAAAAAGAAATATAGATTACTATATTTCTTTTTTTTGTCTATAAAAATCGTAGGTAAAGAGTGATAGAACCTTTTTTCTACTGACCAATTATGAACTGCAACTTATAATAATTTTATTATAGAAAAATCAAAGGAGGAGAAGTCTGGTGGAAGATTACGAACAACAGCCAATTAGTGAATTATCAAGAAAAAATAAACCGAAAAAGAAAAAAAGTGGAGTGTTGTGGTTAGTTATTTTATTAATTGCTATTATTCTAGGAATGGCTACATATTTTTTCTTTTTCATGGATAATACAAAAGAAGAAAAAGAGCCCGAGATTGTAACGGTATTAGAATCGGATGGGCAAGTGGTGAAAGATTATGATTTTAAAGATGGTGAAGCCGTTCACGTAAAGCCTCCAAATATAGGTATGGCAATTAAGAGTGCAATACGAGGGAATGTAAACGGTGAAGCCGAAATGACGATTAAAAATAGTGGAGATATCGATATACAGCCACAGGTTATGTTTAATAATCAAGTTATTTACACCTCTCCAGTATTGAAAAAGGGGGAAGCTGTGAAAGCACAATTGAATTTTGGAAAAGTTGAAGTCGGTGCTTATGATTTCAATGTATTAGCTTCTTACCGAGGAGGAAGTGGACTTTCCTTGAAATCAAAACTGGTAGTAGAATAATCAATAAAACAAAAAACACGTCTTTTCTAAAAAAAAGACGTGTTTTTATTTTACATAAAACCATATTCTTTTAGCTCTTTTATCACTTTTAATTCTTGTTTTACTTTCTTTTCGATAAGGGTCATATTCATCTCTTTTTCAAGTGAAGAATTTTTTTCTATTAAGGAATATATTTTATCAAAATCTTTATTAATTATATCAACTAGTTCAAGCATCTCGTTCCATAACTCTTCTTTTATTACTTGTTTTTCTTCCTTTATAAAATGAAGTGTTTCTTCTATTACCTTTAAGCTGTTCTCATATTTTAATAAAAGAGAGCCATAAAAAAATGGATTATCCTTGTATAAATAATCGAAATGTAGGATTTTGCTAAAGATATAACGAGGTTTATCAGAGTTAAATGTATTATATTTTAGTGTTTTTCTTATATCCTTAACCATATTATCTAATGATTGTTTTGGTTTTCTCCACCTATGAAGTTGTTTTTTTTGCTTTAATACAGAGATGACATGTTTAGGGTGTAATGCCTTTATATGTGATACTATGAGTTTGTTTTGAGATATCCATCCTTCTTTGTCTTGGAAGTATGATATTCCATATGCGAATGCATACCCGAAGATTAAAACAACCCCGAACCCACTAACAAAAATTAATCCTATGACTCCTAAAATCACTATAATGTCCCATAAAAATGATAATATTTCTATGATAACGGATAATGTATTCATTATAATAATAATCCCGTCCTTTTTTGTTTTTTATGTAAATGCCACTACTAAACGTGACATTTAAGACTATCTTATAGAAATTATTGAGCTTTTTTATACTCATATCCTTCAGATATCAGTTGTTTCTTTACTTTTAAGACATTAACTGGTGAAAATAAGTGCGCAGGTTTTCCGGCACGAGTTGGTTTTGATTTATACGGTACTAGGAATCCGTCTTTGACTAGTTTTAAAAATTTTGCACGAGAAATGTTTAATGCGTACTGAACATCTGCTGAACATAACAATTCATAATCTTTGTATTCCAAAAATAACCTCTCCCTTGTTAGACAATAATTATCTATCCATATTATAGACTATAGTTTATAATATGTAAATATTGACTAAAAAATAATTTATCATTGGAGGAATACTATGAATGGAGTAGAAACAAAAATGTCTAAATATCAAGACGGGGAGAAAGAAATTTATATTAACCTACATATTGTGGACCCGTATATGGTGAACTTAACATTTTTTGAGAAAACAGATAAAGGATTTACTCAACGATTTCCGCATGAAGTGAGTGCAGTAGATAAGAAAAGATGGGTTGGAGCTGTATCTAAGAACGAGGTTACTCCACTCACTGATGCTGAACAGATAGTTTTTGAAAAATCCTATAATATGTATTTGTCAGGTCTCTTGACGTATTTTAAAGAGAGTGGGGAATTACCAACAGGAGTGACCGTCGAAAAAGTAGTCACTTTTTTGGGATATTTGTTTGTGATTATCCAACAACCTAAAGCAAAACAAATCTTTCAAGTAACACCAGCGAAAGAGGGCTTTGAATTATCACATTTCCCGGTTGAATGGACAGAGTTATTCATGGCAGAATACATGACTGATGTCAGAGCCAAGAACAAACCACAATACTTTATGTTGTCTGATGAGTGGATTATCGGGGTAACAAAACGAGACAATGATGCATACGTTTATATAGTCCTAATTCACATAAAAGGCGGGTTAATGGTATCGGAACGAGCATTTGCCTTAGAGAAGTTAAGTAACCGTAAATACCAACCATTAAGTATTGAAAAGGCTTCAGAAAAGAGATTAGAAATATTAAAAAGAGAAGCAGAGAACATTATAGATAATTTCAATAAATAAAGGCACAAAATTTAATAAAAAAAAACGCTTGGAAAAATCCCAAGCGTTTTTTCTTCATATAACTTATTATTTTATTCTACTACTTTATAAAACTCACTAAGATTAGTTCCAAAAGCTAAGTCAGACATGGAAGCCATTGTAATGGAATCGAAATCTGAGCCAACGTAGAAATATTGGATATATCCTTCTTTATCGATGAAATAGAATGAAGGAGTATATTTAACCCCATAGTCCATCATAAGTGATGACATATTATCAGCGATTAACAAATCGTTATCAGATGGTGCCTGAAGATTCTTTAAGAATAGTGCAACATCTTCTTCGGTTTGATTCGGGAATACCGTTAAGAAGTTAACATCTTCCAAATGATTATCACGGAATTCTTTTACTTTAGGGTACGCTTCCATACAAGAGCTACAAGTAGTAGAAGCTACTTCTAAAACAACATTTTTCCCTTTGTAATCTTCTAGGGATACACTTTCACCAGCAATATTCTTCACTGTGAATTCAGGTGCTTTTTTGCCGATTACCTCTTTTGCTAGATTACGAATTTCCTCATCTGGATATAAATTTTCAAAATCTAGTTTGTTTGCAATTTTGCGTTCCACTTCTGAAGTTGCCTCTTTTTCTTCTTTAGGTACATCTGATTGTGAACATCCACTTAAAAAGCCGATGACTGCCAAAGATAACCCTAAAGTAATTAAATGTTTTTTCATGTTTTCTAAAAACCTCCTTATTTATTTTAATTTATCACTACAATAGACTATAGTCAATAAATATAAAATTTATTATAAAAACAATGAAAACGATTATAATATATAAAGCGGTAAATTAGGTGGACTTCTGTCTAATTTCAAAAGGAGCGATATTATGCGAGAAGGCTTATTTCTAGGACAAAATGTTTTGATATTCCCTTTGTACAATCAAATCGAAGGCAAAGGTATCGTAGAATACAGTTCTACAATAGGAGATGTCTTGGTAAGAGTAGGAAAAACACAGCAGATTTTGCCGGGGGAAGCTTATATGCAACAAATGATGAAAAACGGTTGTGGAATTATATACCGTGACACAATTATGTTTATAAAGGAAATGGCTAACCAAAAAAATATTGTCTTTAAAGAATTTAATAAGAAATATAAGAATGATATTAAAGTAATCAAGGGAGAATGGGGGAATGTTCTATTTGAGGAAGTAATAGACTCATTAGCGATTCCTATGGTAGGTGCATTTACTACTTTATATTTTGAAGGATATCTTTCATTTGATACTTGGAAAACTAAATTATTACCTTATATAAAAAATGATGATTCTATTGGAAAGATAGAACAAAAGAAAGAGGCACAGGCGGGATAATTCCCGTCTTTTTTGTTGCCAATTTTTCATCTAGGCAACCCCCGATATACATAGCTTAAAAACTATATTTCAAAAATATAGACTATAAATTATGATGAATGTAATAAGTTTTGAAAGGAGCGGATACAAATGTTTTTAACAGAAGAAGAGAAAAACCAAATAGCAGAAGATAATTATGCATTGATGTTTTATGTAGTAAAAATGTTTCAAAGTTCAGGCATTGCTTACGATGAACTAGCAAGCATTGCTTTAATCGGATATGCCAAAGCTTTAAATGCATTCGATAAAGAAAGAGGGGTTAAATTCTCTACCTATGCGATTAACTGTATACGAAATGAAATTCTATTTTTCTTAAGAAAAGAAAAAGGACATATGATGAACAACGTATCTATGAATATCATTTTATCTATGGACAAGAACGGAAATAATCTATCTTTAGAAGATACTGTAGCCAATCTTAATAGCCCAGCAACATTACCCGAGGAAAATGTAATTCTTTCTAATGAAATTTCGATGCTTATGCAAGCATTAGGGCATTTAAATGAAAAAGAGAAATACATTATCACCTATAGATATGGGTTGGATAAAGGCGTAATTAAAACCCAAAAGGAAATTGCCAATGAAATTGGGATGAGTCAAGCAAATGTATCTAAAATGGAGAAAAACATATTAGATAAAGTACGTTTAATATTAAGAGATGAGTTTCACATGAAAGACACTGTCGTAACAAGGTAAAGATTACTTTACCAAATAGCAATAATCGGGTATTATTAAGTTGACTATAAACATTTTAAATAAAAAATAGACTATAGTAAATTAAGAGATTGTTATATTTTATATTTTCAGAATGGAGGTTTTTAAAAGTGAATAATGAATGCTCACTTTGTGGTACATCCGATAAAGAAACCAAATTAATTGAAGGGGTAGATGGTTTTATTTGTTATAACTGTGCCGAATCCTCTGTAGAAGCGTTTCAAGATATGGACATAGAAAATAAATTAACTGGCATTAACTTTTTACGCCCACATGAAATTAAGGCAGAATTAGATAAATATTTAATCGGACAAGACGAAGCCAAGAAGATTTTTTCAGTTGCAGTCTATAACCATTACAAACGAATTAATTCCCAATCAAAGGTCTCTATTCAAAAAAGTAATATATTACTGACGGGACCTACTGGGTCAGGAAAAACATATATGATGCAAACTCTTGCAGACATTCTTAATGTGCCTATATATATTGCAGATGCTACATCACTTACTCAGTCTGGGTATGTCGGAAATGACGTAGAGACGATATTAGAAAATTTATTACTACGAGCTAATGGAGACATCGAGCGAGCGGAAAAAGGAATTATCTATATCGACGAAATTGATAAGATTACTTCGAAGAATTCAAACGGACAACGTAATTCGTTAGATGTTGGTGGAGAAGGAGTACAGCAATCTCTATTGAAAATCATTGAAGACAGTGAAGTTCACCTGAAGGTAGGCAAAAACGTATACGAGAAGCGTAAAGTTGTGATGCAAACTAAAAACATCTTATTTGTATGTGGCGGTGCCTTTGTTGGATTAGAAGATATTATAAAAAAACGTATAAACAACAAAGACAATATAACAATTGGTTTCGCAACAAACGTAATTAAAACAGATGAATCTATTAGTGTCACAAATGAAATTACAGAACAAGATATCATTAATTACGGATTAATCCCAGAATTGGTCGGGAGAATTCCAGTAATTACAACACTAAATCCACTAACTAGACAAGACCTTGCGGATATTTTGGTCAAACCAAAAAACTCCATCATTAAACAGTACCAAGCACTACTCAAAATGGATGGGGTAAAAGTTACTTTTGATGCAAGTGCTATCGATTATATCGCAGAAGAAGCCATTAGAAAGAACACTGGTGCACGTGGGTTGAAATCTGTTATTGAAAAAAGAATGTACGATTTAATGTTTGATTTACCGCAAAACAATGACATTACAGACTATATAGTTACGAAAGAAACTTTATTGAACAAGAAAATGGTTGAGCTGATATAACAAAGAGAAAAAGGGGGGTATTATACCCCTCTTTTATTAATAAAAGGAGGAAAAACAATGACAAGATTTACGAATACGTGGTCAAAGATTTTAATTAGTACCTTTTCAATTATGACAATTCCTACAATGATTGTATTTGCCGACGGTGGCGTGGTAACCGAAAGAACATCTGGAATTTCAGATATGAATGAAGCCCAGACTTTTGAGTTAAATGAACTGGTGGACATAGAAATGGAAACAGAAACTCATTACCAACTAAATAAAGGAAACAAATTGTATTTAGTAGAAAAAGGGTCGGTATTGAAAACATCCAAAGAACAGGAAGTAAACATAGAAGTTATAGTAGAAAACACTACATTAAAAAATCAACCAAATTTATTTAGCACCATACTTAGTACTTTTAACAAAGGAGACATACTTACACGAGTGTCAGGAGCAAATGAAAGTGATACTTGGGTAAAAGTGAAGAATGTACAAGGTGTAGAAGGTTGGGTATTAAAAGAAACCGTGAAGTCTAACTTAACAGAAGTTCCGAATCATACGAATGCGTTCATTAAAACGAATGCATGGACTGATAGGGGCTACCCATTTGGAACAGAGGTCAAGATTACTGGCTTTCTAAACAATAAATACATGGTTCAATTACAAAATGAATCGTTGGAAATAGAAAAAGAAGCTATTTCATTTGAGAAGCCTTCTTTGGTTGAAGAAATAATAGAAAAGGGCATTACTTTTTTAGGAGTACCTTATGTATGGGGTGGAACAGAAGTTGATGGATTTGATTGTTCTGGGTATATCCAATACATCTATAGAGCAAACGGTATTGAAATGCCGAGGGTAGCTAGTGACCAATCAAGAGTAGGGGAACTGGTAGAAAGAGAAAAAATGCAAAGAGGCGATTTAGTCTTTTTCGAAACATATAAACCGGGTCCTTCACATGTAGGAGTCTACTTAGGCAATAACCAATTCTTACATGCTGGCGGAGATAGAGTTCAAATTTCTGATATAAACGAAAACTACTGGTCAGAACGTTATCTATTTGCAAAAAGACAATAATAAGAAGGAAAAAGAAGATTTTAAATAATCTTCTTTTTTGAATTATTAAATATATATTTTTTGCATATAGTATAGAAGTCTGAAAAAAATGACTAAAAAATTTTTAAAACAGGAGGTGAAATAAAATGACAAAAGCCCTTACAATGACTAAGAAAATGACACTGGCGGTGGTAACTTTAGGCGTACTATCAGTATCGCTTTATTCTCCATCAGAAGCATTTGCTAAAGATTTACCATTTATCAATGCAGTTGAGCCGACGAACTCATTTACAACATTGGATTTACCACACATTTATACAGTGGCTCCAGCCGATTCAGTTACAACATTAGACTTACCATACGTTTATGGAACTCAATCAATCGATGAATCCGTTTCAACAATGGACTTACCGCACATTCATGCAGTAAAACCAATGGACTTGCCATACATTCATTCAGTGAAGCCAATGGACTTGCCATATGTTCATTCAGTTGAACCAACGGACTTACCATTCGTTTATTCAGTTGAACCAATGGACTTACCATTCGTTCATTCAGTTGAACAAATGGACTTACCATACATTAATGGAGTTAATCCATTAGATGAGTCGGTTACAACATTAGACTTACCATACACTAACTAATCGGGTAGATTAGTAGAACCACTGACCTGTTTTTTCTTTTTTAAAAAAAGGAACGTCGGTGGTTCTTTTTATAATCTGACAAAAGACAATAAAAAAATCGGAGGTGAATAAATGATAGATAAATCCAAAAAAACGGTTATTGGAGTGAGTGTATTAGGCTTAATTGCTACGACATTACCACTAGCATCTTCTGCTTTAACACCAACAGACGAATCTTATACTATTAAACCAATAGATGAGAATACAGCCGTGGCACCCACAAAAGCTTTAAAGGGTGGAGTCACAATGTATTTCCAATCTGACCCATTTCCGTAATGTTTAAAAGAGACGTTTAACGTCTCTTTTTTTTACTTTTTCGTAGAGATTAGTGCTTTTAAAACATTTAGAAGCATCCATAAAATAATTCAAGCATCTTAAATCGGTATTTCACAGTTATATAAGCAATATCAAACGAAACTAGAGTCGTATTAAACGTCTCTTTTTTATTTGGACATTATTAAGTAATTTAAAATTGCATATAGTATATAAAACATATTAAAACGTTTTTAGTCTATGAAAAAATCTAATTTTTAATAGAATAAGAGTATCCAATATAAGGAGGTGAACAAAACAATGACAATGACATCAATCACAAAAAAAGTGGGTGTAGGAATAGTATTAGCTATGATTTTAACTTTATTGTTCGCTTTCTATACGCAACCAATTTTTGCAGATGCAAAGGGTATAGGTGGAACTAATGTACAAGTTACTGCAAGTGGAGCCCTTACGGTAAGTGGTGAGGATTTTGCAGACGGTTCTACAAATGCGTGGAAAAACCTATTCTCAAAATATAAAAACTTTATCGTAGGTATCGCTGGTGTAGCTACAATTTCCATGCTTTTGTTCTTCATCATAAACTTTATGAAACTAGGAGCAACTGCAGGAAATCCGCAAGCAAGAAGCCAAGCTTTAGGAGGGGTTCTATGGACTGGTATTGCAACTGCTTGTTTAGGAGCTGTAACAATCATCGTAGGTTTCTTCTACAACTCAGTAGGTTAACAGAGAAGGTGGCATAGCCACTTTCTTTTTTTATGACTAGATAATTTATTGCATATAATACATAAAACTTAGTAACACCACTATTGTCTATGCTAATAAAGATAGACGATTTATGCTAGGAATAGAAACTATAAGAAAAAGGAGGTGAAAATGTCAGTTGTTTTTGGTGAAAGCAATTAGACATTTTAGTCAATGAGAACTTATCAAATTCCCCCGGATATGAAAGAAAAAGAGAAAGTTGTAGGAGGGATATTAAACGTTAATCAACTGTTTTGGGTCTTAGGAGGGTTAGGTGTCGGAGGATGTGTTTTTGGATTAACCTTTACACTTACCGGAGCGGGTAGTTTTTCCATTATTTTGGGTGTCATATTCTGTTTAAGTGGATTACCTTTCGCTCTAAAAAAAGTAAAAGGTCTAACTCTCTATGAATATCTCTATCGGAAAAGAAAATTCAAAAAGAAAATCAAACACTTGCCAAATATTAGGAAAGAGGTGAAGTACCAATGATGTTAATTATTATATTGGTTGTATTTGGAGCGATTGTTGCTGGAGTTGGATACATGGTGTATTCGACCATGAAGAAAACCAACCCAAATAATTTTGATACAACGATTAAGGACAATATTTCAACAGCGCAAGAGTTTTTGCCTTTTGATGATATTAAAGACGGCATGATTTTATTGGGAGGTCATAAATACCGAGCGGTAATAGAAGCGTCTTCTACTAACTACAACTTAAAGACGGATAAAGAAAAAGAACTAATTGAAATTTCCTTTCAGCGATTCCTCAATTCCCTCACTTTCCCAATATCCTTTTATATCCAAACAAAAGTAATAGATAATTCTAAAATGCTAACGCTTTTAGAAGAAGAATTGAAAGATTCTATTAAACAATTCCCCAATTTATCAGACTATGCAAACAATTATTTCAATGAGATGACTCAATTAAATGCGTATATCGGCAACAACAAACAAAAGAAAAAATATATTATTGTTTCTTTTGAAGATGCTCTCAATATGCAGAATTTAAATGAAGAAGAAAAGTATGAATACTCGGCAAAAGAATTGTACACACGTGCCAATATTATCAGCGAAGGGTTAAGTAGTGTCGGAGTAAAAACAAAGATTCTAAATACAGAAGAGTTGTTTGAATTAGTGTACTCCACTTATCACAAAGATAATTACTCCCAAGTTGACAATATCACGAATGGTGAGTTCTTAACACTTATGACCGAAGGAAAGAATTCAGCCATCGAGAAAGTCACAGACGATGCAACATTAGACTGGATTTTATATGAAGCGCAGGTTCGAATTCAAACAGAATTGTTAAATGACATGTCTCCTGAATTTATCCGTAACAGTGCGCAAGAAGCAATTGTTCGATTGGATGCGATACGTAATGACCTTAGTGGTTATTACAAGGAAAAAAACTCGATAGAAGATGAATACGTATTGGTTGACACAATCGATAATTTTGAATCACAACAAGCATTAAATTATATCAAAACTAAGGAGGTTTAAAAGATGGGTTTATTCAATAAACAAAAATCAACAGAACCAGTAAAAGAATCTGGAACTATATTTACTAAAAAAGAAAATAAATCGGTTTTGGGAAAAGGTGTTCGTTCTATTAAAGACTTAATAGCACCGCCATCTTTTGACCGTTCGGATGAGTATTCATTACGAGTTGGAAACAAACACGTTCGCTCTTTTGTTGTGAACGGTTTTCCTTCTATGGTATCAGTAGGTTGGCTAGATGAACTCTTCAACTATGAGGGAGATATGGATACCACTATTCACGTAGAGCCCGCTGATGAACGTACAGCATTGGATGAATTGACAACAAAAATCACACAATTTGAAGCTCAATATGAAGTAGAGTCTAAAAAAGGGAACATCCGTAATATTACTAGATTAAAAAATATGGTTATGCAATTATATGAGCAACGTGAAAGATTAGAGCAAAACTATGAAAACCTGTTTCATATTCAAATTGCATCCAACTTATATTCTAATTCTGCAGAAGAACTAGAAAAAGAATCGCAGAAATTAGATAACAAATTGAAGGGTAGAAAAGTCTATTTAATGCCTATGTACCTTAGACAGGACGATGCTTATAAGTCTGCATTGCCTTTTGGTAAAACTTACTTACCAGAAGCTTTCCGTAATTTTAATTCAGGTGCTCTTACGGCTTGTTTCCCTTTCTATAACAGTGAGATTTCACACAAAACAGGCGTCTTTTGTGGAGTCAACTTATCTACAATGACACCTGTATTAATTGATTTTTATGACCGTAATGTATTGAACAACTCTAATTTAACGGTATTTGGACAAGCTGGTTCAGGTAAAACTTTCTTTGTTTCGCTGTTGACTATGCGTTCCGTGTTAAAAGGTGTTCGTACTGTAATTATTGACCCTGAAGGCGAGTATATAAATTTGACAGAAGCAGTAGGCGGTAGTCATATTTACATCGCTCCGGATTCAGACACACGTATCAATCCTTTAGATTTAGAAGAAGAAGAATTACCTAAAGGCGGAAAAGAAGTAAAAATTAAAGACAAAGTTGCCGATGTGTTAAATCTTATTGCAGTTATGGCAGGTGGGCTTAGTCCAGAACAAAAAAGTATTGTATCCACTGTACTAAGTGATTTATACAAAAACAAAGGGTTTACCGAAGACCCTAAATCACTTTATGTGACAGAAGCATACTTAGACGAAGAATCTGGTGATTTTTATCATGATGGAATGAAAAAACCAATGCCTACTTTTTCTGATTTCCATGACGATTTACACAAATTCGCAATGAGTGAAAATAATAATGAAATACTTCGATTAGCTAATGCACTTAAGATGTTTAAAAAAGGTGGAGTATATGACTTATTCGATTGCCAAACCTCTGAACAACTCTCCGATTTCAAAAATGCACCTATTGTAACCTTCGATATTTCCCGTCTTGAAGAAAGTGTATTGCGCCCGATTGGTATGTACATCGCTCTTTCATGGACATGGGAAAAATTCATCAAAAAAAATCCTCATATCAAAAAACGTATCGTAACAGATGAAGCGTGGATGCTTGTAAATAAAAACATGGCAGGCTACGAGTTTACAGCTACATTTTTAGAGAAGTGCGCTAGACGTATTCGTAAACGTAATGGAGGTTTATTAGTCGCATCTCAAAATTTCATTGAGTTTGCTGATAACCCTCAAGGTAAAGCCGTATTAACGAATGCAATCGTCAATATTTTCTTGAAACAAGATTCCACAGATATTGATGCTGTTCAAGATACGTTCAAATTAAGTGATGGTGAACGAAACTTCTTGCTAACTGCCAAACGTGGAGAAATGCTCATTCGTATGAATGGGGAAAGTTCCGTTGCCTATGCATTCCCATTCGAGTATGAAAAAGATTTAATTTCTAAAGCATATATAAGCAAGGATTAAAAAATAAAAAAAGAAAGGAGGACTCTTTATGAAAATTAATAAATGGATACCATATTTATTTAGCTTATTCCTCTTGATTTCTGTATTTGCTCCACTTAAAGCCCAAGCCCATGATGCCTATTATTTGCAGGTCATGATTGATGACCATAAGTTTATATACCAAGGTAGTGTTATCTCCGATAATGCTTCGCTATTAAGTAAAGAATGGAAACATTTAGAATCGGAGCTAGGGAAATTCCAAGGAGTTGATGAGAATGAATCATTACCAGCGAATGCTTCTGATTACAAAGAGAAGAGTAAAAACGACACCATGCCGTATACATTCCCTCCAAAGGAACTTAAAGACCCGAAAAATAATGCAACAAAAGATGATATTGACAAAGCATATACCATACAAGATATTTTATTGCCATCATTGAACGATGCATTAATCGTTTTAAATGACGGGAAACCATTCAAAAGCATCGATGAATTATTGAAAGCTTCTTCTCAATTAGGAGGTGCTATCTCCAATGGTGGTACTGTAAAGCTTTCTGGTAGCGATACTACTTATACCATAACTAAAGGTGGGGAAGCATCTAAGCGTATGAGCAAAGGTTTCAGTAAGGATGACTATCTGACTATCACTGGAAATGGTGAAAGCTATGTATTCCCTTACAAATACGATAAAAAGTATAAAAATAATGGTTACGATGATGATACACAGCACATGACATGGAACATGTTGATGTATCAAGCAAACTTTGCTTATTCTAAAGGATTTGTATTACGAAATTCCGCAGAGTTAGTGAAACCTAGCCAATTAGAAGAGATGGTAGTGGATATGTTTGAAAACACATTCAACCAAATTCGTAACGTGCTTGGATTATATAGTTTAAACGAATTAGTATTCTCAGAAGGGATTAGGGGTTCGGAAGCTTGGTTACACGGCATTATGCCTAAATCTTGGTCGGACACTGCATATGCATATCATTGGTTATTCCAAGGATTGGCATGGGCATTAATAACCTTCGCAATCGTTAAGACTCTTCTAACTCGAAATCTTGCCACAATTAACCCTTCAATGCGTATTTCCCTCATGGAAAACATTCAAAACTTTATTATTACAGGTTTTTTATTAGCCATGGCAATACCTGTTATCAGCATGCTTATGTTCCTAAATATTAAGCTTGTAGATGTATTTGGGGCAACTGCTCCGAATTTTGACAACATAGGTGGTTTAAATAATTACAGCAATATGTTAGGTGGAATAATCATTCAATTCTTCTATTTAGGATTGAGTATCTACCTCAATTTTGTTTATATCATGCGAGCAATAACTATTTCTATCTTAGTTGCATCCGCTCCGTTATTCATTATTACTATCGCCTTTGGTGGGAAATGGAAACAATTATTTTGGACTTGGATGAAAGAAATAGTTGGTAATATTTACCTTCAATCGTTTCATGCTTTTATTCTTAGCTTCTTCTTTGCGATTTCGCTAAGTGCACGTGGTATCGAAGGAATCGTCGTTATGACGGCTTTAATTCCATTAACAGAATTCTTCCGAAAACTAGTGCTTGGTTCAGCAGGAGGCATAAGTGGGGCTCTTGGTATGAGTGCAGTAACGCAAGGAGCTGGAATGTTGAGCGGTGCTGTTGGTAAAGTCGGTGGAATGTCGAAAGGTGGAGGAAAAGACGGAAAAGTTGCTCCGAATCTTTCTAAGTCTTCTTCTGGAGCTGGAGCTGATGGTGGGATGGGACAAAAAACATCTGCAAATAGCCAAAAAGTTCAAAACAGCTACAACAATATGTCTCAGAAGGAACGAGCAGGTGCAACCGCAGATGCGATGGCTTTCAAAGAAACTCCAGTTCAATTTACCGAACGTGATGGTTCTATAAAAGATAGTTCGTTTAGTGCAAGCCAAATGGATGCAAAACCGACATCTGAAATGTCAATGGGTGAAAAAGTGAGTGCATTGAAAGACAAAATATCGGACGGTGCTGGTGCAATGAAAGATAAAGTTTCTGAAAATAAAGGTGTTAACCTTGCTGTTGGAGCTGGACGAATGGCAGTTGGAGCAACCGCTCTAGCTATAGGGGCAGGTACCGCAATGGCAGTCGGAATGGAAAATCCGAAAGGGATGAAGCAAATGACAAATCTTGCAGGCGCTGGTGCCGGAGCAATGAAATCTGGAGCCGGGAATTTCTCCAAGTTATCAGCAGGGACAAGTCTTCCAAATAACACGCAAGAACATGCCGACACCCTTCCAAATGGTGACCTACAAATACACCGAAATAGTGCCAAAATGCAAGAAAACGGCATAATGCAAGCTCGGATGAATAGCGATGGTCAGGCAGTTTATGCGTATGATACAGCGAAATTACCACAAGCAGACAAACAAAACGTAATGAGAGCAGAAAATGCTTTCCGTAACAATGACGCTAGTGAAATTGCCCACTGGAAATCTCAAGGAATTGAAAGTGTTGGTAAAGCTAGAAATGGCGCAACGATGGTTACTTATAACCAAGCCGGAATGGAAAAAATGAACATTAAGAGTGTGCAAACAGTTGGAACAGGAGCAAATGCTCGAATTGTAGAAACCAAAGCAAACAACGCTCCAATGCATACACCTATTTCTTTAGGTGCCTCTAAGTTTACTAGACCAGTACCAAATTCTAAACCATCTACCCAAAATAGATAGGGCTATGAATTACACGTTGTAGCTTGATTCAAGAAAGCACGAAAACAAGAAGCCTCTCTCTAACTTGAGAGGGGTTTTCTTTTCCATATCAGTTTAATAGAAAAGGAGTGATAAAAATGCATCCAGAAAACCCAAATGAAGAACAATCCCAGAAGCTAAATGATTTGGCAAAGAGTGGAGCGAAAAAAGGAGCTAAAGCCGGAGGAAAAGTAGCAAAAGAAGCTGGGAAGAAACTTTTAAAAAAAGCGGGGAAACAAGTAGCTAAAATAGGGTTACAGTTATTATCGAAACTATTATTATGGTTATCCCCTTATATTCTTCTTATTTTGCTTATTCTTTTTGTTGGAGTTGCCGGTTATTATGTAATTTTTGAATTCCGTGGCTCTGAACAATTATTTGAATATGATGCAGGAAATGAAAGAGAAGTAGATGCGGAAAAAGGCTATAAAAAAGCTACCGTAGATAGTGGTTCCACTGTTGCAATCAAAAACTTCTATGATTATATGTCTCAAAACTCTTACTGGCAAATACTAACGGATGATAATACGAAGCTAGAACTGTATAAGGATACACATATCAAGGATTATTATGATAAAGAAGACCAATTCTTATTGAATTCGAATTTACTATTCGCCTTAGATGAACGTATGTTTAAAACGGAGTTTCGTTATCCTGAACAATTTGTTAAACCTCCTCATTACGACCCCAAGAAATTAGAATTACTGTTTTTAACAGATGATGAAAAACGTGATGTTATCGTAGAATCTAAAGAATATGATGAGGATGGAAAAGAAACAGGGGAAAAAGTAAAATCTGTTGCAGATTATGGAATTTCATCTATCTTTAAATACAAAGAAGACGAGATTAATATGACTATAGAGGGTACGATTTATCAACAAGAAGTCTATAATGACGGATGTGATTGTGTCACTATGGTTCCAACGGACATCCCGTTTGTTGAACAAATGGAAGGGTATCCGCAAAAAATTCATCTTATTACCAAAGCTATCACAATGGTTGGTGAATTCGAATACGAATATGAAAAGCAAAAACTTCGAAAAGCAGAATTGACAGATGGCGTAGGTTCTGCAAATGATACCAAAATACGTGTCCAATATGCGACTCATTCTGTTTATAAAACTGAAACGTCTACAGACTATGTAGTCAATCCACAAACGGGAAAAACGGAACTTGTAGAAACCTCTAGACAAGTGCACGTAAAAGATGTTCCCTTATTCCAATATCGAAATGGAGCAGTTTATGAAACAAAACCTGTTGAATCCAATGTCATCGTTACAGACAAAGAAGACCGGTACCTTCAAGAATATCTTTTCAACTTTGAAGCATTTATTCCTGATAGTGTAATGGATAAATTTGATTTTGAAGAGCGAACAGACGGAGCAGGTGCAATGATAGATATAGATTTCAAAACGGGTACTTTAGTTGGTAGTGAATCACATTTTCAAAAGCTAACGGAATTTTTCCCGACTATTGAGAAATATGCTATTCAATATGGTGTTGACCCATATCTTATTTTTGCAAAAATGATGCAAGAATCTGGAGGGAACAACAATATTGAAGATGGAGCAATGCAAATAACCGGAAATGGCTCTCGTACCGTTAGCGCAAAAAATGTACTAACAGGTCAAATAGAAAGTCATGTGGTATACAATGAATCGGATAGAAGAGACGTAGATAAGTCTGTAAGATGGGCGGTTATGTACTTCGCAACAAAACTAGATAAATATAAAGGCGACTCGTTAAAAGCATTACAATCATACAACTTTGATATTGCTATTATCGAAAAAATGCACCCTGAATCTTGGAACTCTAATGAATGGATGCGTCACCGTGAAGAAGCACGTATCTATCACGCAAGAAAAGAAGGGTATCAAAAATCTTATAGTGCTAGTTATTCTTGTGCTCCGGAGTTAACAAAAACAGAGGGTACGAGATACGGAGACGTTTGTTACATTGAGAATGTGTTGCGTTATTACTCAGGTAGCACCATTACACCACCTAGCGGAACACCACAAGATGACGGGGTACTTGATACAATCAAAGATTCTATAAAGAATGGGATAAGTTCGTTTATGAGTATTCTTGTCAAAGATTATTCATTGGAAAAAATATATTATCCTTTTAAATTCCATACGTCTGGTCAAGATAAGGATTATATCCTACAAATGGCAAGTTCTTTGGAACGAATACAATTGTTCTCAGAATCTGCAGATGGTGAAATATTCTTATGGGAAAAAGGATTCTCTAAATCAGTCGGTTCTGGAGGTTCTGGAGGAGCTGGGATGACGTATGACGATGTCATTGGACTAATCCCTGATGCATCTGGCTATACACCACCTCTCAACAAGAAAAATCCAGTAGTAACATCTGGCTATGGTTGGAGAATACATCCAATCACTGGAGTGAAAAAATGGCATGAAGGAGTAGATTTAGACCTCGAAACAGGAGACCCGGTATATTCAATTGGTAAAGGGACAATTACCACTGCTGTATTTGACCAAACCAATTCAAAATCAGGCTATGGTAACTACATCATCGTCAACCACGGAAACGGTTCTGAGTCAAGATACGCCCATCTACATGATGTGTATGTCAGAAAAGGCGACACGGTGGAAAGCGGAAGTTTAATAGCTACTGGAGGAAATTCCGGTGGTTCTACAGGTAGCCATCTCCATTTTGAAATCCGAGTGAACGGGGAAACCATCGACCCAGAAAGCGTTGCTGTACGCCCAAGTGCGTTTAATACCAAACCATAATGACAACAAATCCCTTCACATATATTTTTATGTTGAATATAGTCATAATTTAAATATTTATTGACTATAATATATAAAATTGTGTGGAGGTGATAATAAAATGAAAAAACAAATATTTATAATTCCTGCACTTTTTCTGATTTCTTTTCTATTTCTATTTACTTCAGTTAATGCAGTTGGGACAGGAAGTGTTTCAACCACACCTGTGACAAACTACTCAAATGAAGACCTTACAAATAAAGGAAAAGAACTAAATGAATTAGTTACTGGTCAAGTACCAGTTATAACAATAGATGATGCTGAAACGTGGGGAGAGAGAAAAGGATTCGAGCTTGTACACCTATTACAAAAATGGATACAACCTATTTCTATTATTATCTTCATCCTATCGGCAATTATGGCGTTATTTGGAGCTTTAGGTAACTCTCGTTTAGTCGGAAAAGGTATGTGGGGAATGGGTATAGCAGTTGTACTGTACGCAGTAGTTCTGTATGCACCTGAACTTATGGACGGATTCCTAAATTGGGTTTCTACGTAAAATAGACACTAGCCTTCTGGTTAGTGTTTTTTTAATTGCACCGTGTTCATCTCTATTCTGGTTATGATACAACCATTGATTGTTTAAGATATACAAACAAGAGAAAGGAGTGATAAAGAGTGTTTGAATACAAAGTAGTAAGAATCGATTTAGGTGGGGTATTTAATGCAAACCCTAAAGAAGATTATCGTAAAGTAATTGGAGAATATACATCTCAAGGATGGCGATTTGTACAAATCTTCGCTCCGGGTGTGGCTAATAATGGTTTACCCAAATATTACGATGTCATATTTGAAAAGAGATTAGATGAGAATCAATACTAAATACTAAAATATTATTCAACTTATCGAAGTATAGTGATAGGTTGTTTTTTTGTGAGCAAATCGGCTAAACCTTAGAAACTAACAAAATATTTTTCGTGAAACTTTTAATCATTTATTGAAATATTTATGTAATTTCGGAAGAACAGCTAACATTTCTTTATATCTATGGAGATTACATAGTTTTTCTTGTGTTATTTATTATTCTAGTATATAGGTTATGTGTTCCAATGGTTGTGAAAATTCCGACAAATATAGATAAGCAAAAACCAAGGGGGTTACCCTTGGTTGCTGTAGTCTTTTCTTGGGGTTGGATTGATTGCTTCTTTTGCATATTGACCTGCAAAGAATGCTTGAATATGCGTTTGAATCAATATTGCCAAAATCTTAAAGTCGTCATTCGTAAATGCTACTCGAACAATTTCTTCACTTCGTCCACTTGGAACGATTAAACCAGTATCATTTTCTTCTCCTGCACCCTGTTCGCCTGAAAGTAACCAAGGCTTTTTGTTCCCCGGAGTAATCTTAAGCTGTCGGCTAAGTGACTTTCCATCTGCACGAGATTTTCCTCGTTCAGCTAGTTTTTTAGCTGAAATACCACCCAAGTCACTGAAAATGTCTTTAGCGTAGGCAGTTCTACCAGTTCTGGCAGATTCTGCTTCAGCCACTTTAGTAGCCTCTGTACCAAGCTTTTGCATACGACCACTTAAAATGTCTTGCGCTAACAAAAGAGCTTTATCGATATCTACGAAAATTTCGATTTTCTTTGTCTGACGAGCTTTTTTCTCTGCATTAGGATTGTATTCGATAAAGTTCATCTGTACTTTCCCAATCTCGAACGCATTCATTACTTCCATAAACACATTCTTTCCGTCGAACTTCTTAATTTGCTTTGGATTTTTTTCTTTCATTTTATAGCCTCCTAGTTTTATTTATACTATTAGTATATAACTAAATAATCATTTTGTCAATTATATTTTACAATAAATAAAATATTAAATTGACTAAAGTCAAAAAGTAGCTCTATAATAATAGTTAGTCTATGTATTATAGTAAAAGTAAAAGGAAAAAATTCGAGAGGATGTGTCCTGTGAATTATGAAGTAGAGCTTGTAAATACACTAAAACGAGCAATATCCAATCAGTATCAAGTAAAGGAAAAATGGCTTGAGTATTTCTTTTTTCGTTATTCGGTTGCTACCCAAAAGAGCGTGTTTCAGCTCCCAAAAGTGACGCTAGATATAGAAAAATTTTTGTTACAGGAGTTAAAAATTCCATATGAAAGGGAGGGTATGATTTACAAAGATACCTTAATTCCTTTTGGATTTCGGATTGGACATAGTGTGGGAAACGTAATAGAGAATTGGGTTAATGATTGGATAGGGTTTGAAGAGAGAACCGATAAAGTTCAGCGTATTAATGATATTTTGCAGGAAGCATGGAAATACGCACGAAATAAAAACAAACTAAAGAACAACCATCTTTTGTATCACGAATCTCTAAAAGGATACTCATTGATATTTGGAAACAAACATTATCACGCAATACCAAATGGATGGAAAGAGATAGAGGGTATAACCTATGAGGACGAATTGCTATATATTCGCAGTTTAGATGAACGTTTGCAAGGTGTCTTAGATACAATCAAACAAACAGAAAAAGAAGCGAGCTGTATTAAAGAAGAAGATATAGAGGCGTATATATTCACCCATTTGAATGAATTAGAGGAAGGGTTAAGACCTTTGAAACGACAATTAATTATAGAAGATGCACGGATTGATATATGGGCAAGAGATAAACAGGGGGTAGATGTGTTAATAGAAATCAAATTGGCTCCAGATAGTAAAGAACTTTGTTGGCAAGTACTCTATTATCCAGCGTTATTTAAGCGGATGTATCATAAGTCTAATGTTCGGATGCTAACAGTGACGCCTATCTTAATTCCATCCTTACAAGAAGCAATGGATTCCATTTCCATAGTAGAACAATATACGTACACCACAGATTTACATTTAGGAAAACTAGTTTCCTTGAGCATGAAAAAGATGGATTCGGATTATTTGATGAAAATCTAATAGCATACTTTACGAAAGTGAAGAAAATTATAATTAAAAATATATTTACATTAAAGGGGGACAAATATGCTATTTACCAAAGATGAAAAAGAAATTATTCAATCACATTTTTATGAGTATTGTGATGATATAAACAATGAAGTGGAATGTAAATATTTCATGTTTAATTTAGAGCAACATTTGGCTTTTAAAAGCCTTTACGAAGAATTAAATAGTGTGGAAAACCAATTGTTTTATGTACTTTTATCTAATAACACAATTGAAAATGGCTACCCTAACGAAATGGTAACGTTATTTGAAGAAATTCTTACAGATATAAAACTACAAACAGTTGATACGGCAAAAACTTTTTAACGACTTAAATCTATGAAGTGTTCCATCAGAAAAACTGAAGAGTCAAAAAAAAGAACCGACATTGTCGGCTCTTGATTATTCGCACATCTAAAATGTACCGGACTTATAGCCCATCAATATTAGATTCCTAAACTAATTCTTAACGAGTTCTCTATTTCATTCATTAAATCTATCTCTAACTTTGATACTTTACGAATTAATCGTTTCTTATCAATGGTTCGAATCTGCTCCAATAATACAAGACTATCTTGTGGTAGTCCAGACACTTCTTTAGGTAGCTTCACATGAACAGGTAGATTTATCTTCTTATTCATTGATGTAATTAAAGCTCCAATGGTTGTTGGACTATGTTTGTTTCCAATGTCGTTTTGAATAATAAGGACAGGACGAACCCCTTTTTGCTCCGAGCCTATACCCTCTCCAAGGTTAGCAAAGTATATTTCCCCTCGTAAAATTGTATCTATATCGAAGTTAGACATGAAGTTTTATTCCTTAAAATCATCGAAGTCTTCATAGAGTTGAGATAGGGAATGAGCAGTGAGTAACATAGCGAAGAGAATTGGAAAGAAGAATAGGTAGGATTGAAGGAAGAAATAAGAGGATAAAATAAGTACGACAGAGATAAAGTTTAGGATAGTAGATATTCGCACTTCTTTCAAGTATTCTTTTTTGATTGAATCTGGGTATAACTGAAAATGCGTTTTTCTTTTAGAAAGCTTTACAAGTGAATAGATAGTAAATATTCCCGCAAGTAACATGAAAAATATTTTAATGTACAAAAGCATATTTGTTCCCTCCTTTAATTTTTTTGGGGTTATAGCATTATAGTAAACAGACATACTCTTGTATTCAATGGAATAACAGTCGAATCAAGTTGAAGTGCATAAGCTTGCTATTTGTATAACATTTTTTCAATTGACTATAATCAATATATAAAATAAAATGACAATATACAACAGAAAGAGGTGTGACCCGATGAATTATCGTATTCACTTAAAAAAATCACATGATATTTTAGAAAGGTTTCTGCAATTCTACGACTTAAAAACCGAAACACATGAAACATTTATGGATATCGAGGTAGATGAAATTAACTATCTTTCGATGATTAAGTCTATAGCCATTTTTATTGTGCAGGAAGCCTATATCACCACTGTTCAAAGTACACTGTATGTGAAAGGTACTTCAAAAGAAGTACAAGATGAGATTTTAATTGAGTTAATGGAGGAAATGAGTCTGTATGAGGTTCAATTGACCATGGTGCATCTAATGGAATCCTTTAAAAAGAAACCAGAAGTTAATCTTGAGGCACTCCGAGTATTCCAATTGAAAGGAATTCGGGAGGATATAAAAAAGATTGTGGAAGAAAAATTAGAGGCTAGAAATGTTATGGAAGATGAATTTGCTACGGATATGTTAAACGAATCAGGTATGGAAGAAATGATAGAAGAATTTCATGAAGATGCCAAAGAAATGGGTGTCCCGTTTGACGAATTCAGACAAGTAAAACTAGTTTTTAAGAATAATGCTTTTGAATTTTATAAAAATACTGGGGAACGATTAGACCACGAGTATTTATTAGATTTGATACAGGCGAATGTAATAATCCGTCTGGCAGATGATATGGAAAACAAAGAATTATATGAATCCCTTATATTTTTTGAGATTCTTAGCAAAGTGCTACAAATTAAGGAAATCAATGTTGCGACCAAAATCCCAAATGAAGCTTTGAATCTTTTAAAACTAGTTCTAGGAGAACTAAGCACCAGAGGTATTCAAATAACATTAATAGATAATATAAATGAGTAGTAAGCGCATAGCACTTGGGATAGACCAAGGGATTGCTAACTGCGGGTTTGCAGTAGTAAGAGAAGGAGGAGGGGAAGAGGATTACGAGGTTCTCATAAGTGGCACCATCAAAACTCTAGCTAAAGACGGAATCCCCAAGAGAGTAAAAAAGATATATGACATTATCACAGGGTTAATAACCGAATACAATGTAGAACTGATAGGTTGTGAAAAATTATTCTTTAATCCCAAACAAGCAGGTGGTCGGAATAAATCGGCATCCATTCTATACACAAATATGGCGACAGGTTTATTAAATTTATGTGCAGGAGAACTTGAGAAACCTATTTTCGAATACGTGCCCGGTACAATAAAAAAGCAGATTACAGGAAGTGGGAGAGCTACTAAAGAGGAAGTGGAAGAAGCACTTTATGATTTAATCAGTACACTAATCAAGTTTAAAACCGAACATGAATCGGATGCGGTAGGCATTGCAATTACTGCCTTAAGAGACCCGAAAACGAAGCAGAAATTGGAAGAATTAGCATTAGGAATTGTGGTTGCAAAGCCTAAAAAGAAAAAGAAAGAAACCAAAACAACCAAAACTCGAAAAAAGAAAGGAGAGATAGATAATGTCAAAGAATAAGAAAAAATATGCTTATATCGGTGGAGGAGTATTATTATTAGCTGGTATTGGAGGCGCTGTAACTGTACTTCAGTCACCAGATAAAGAAAAAGAACCAGAATTGGTTGATTTCAACACCAATTCTGAGAGTACACACGTATTTTCCATGACCCCAAATGGTTTAGTTTCACTACATCAAATTCAAGATGGTAAACTCCTTCACACCTTCGACTTAAAAACCCTCGCAACTGGAAAAACAAAACCAATCATTGCACCGACTCCAAAAGAAGTAAATGTTCCTGCTCCTGTAGTAGTAGAAAAGCCTACGGATATGTTCCAAAACTTTGAAAAAGTAGAACTAACGATTAATGCTGGACAAAATGTATGGGAAATTCAAGAGTCGTTAACCCCTGATGAAAATATGATGCAGATGTTAGGTATGTTATACAAAGTAAATGTTGGTCAAGACTTACACCCTGTGTACCCCGGAGAAAAAAGAATCTTTTTACGTGAAAAATCCGGAAATACAGATAGTATTGTAGAGGCTGTGCCAACCCCAACCCCTGTGGAGCAAGAAGAAGTAGTAGAAAAGCCATCAGAAGTTGGTATCAAAGATTCTACTTATTTCTATCAACATAATAAGGATTTTACAAAACTGTATGCATACAATGATGTAGAATCGACATTTTATGTAATCACGCAAAAAGGGGAAAAGGTTCAGGTTAAGATATTAATGAACAACTTACCTCTGGAATCATTTACTGATTTTGTAGTAGGTGATGGAAAGATTTATGCTACGTTTGAAAATGGAAAAAAATTAGCAATTGTGAATGAAGGAAATGGTAAAGTAGAAGAAGTTTTAAGTTTAAAAGGTGTTCCTACTTGGCTTGCTGTCCATCATGGAAATGTTTTTTACGCCCATGGAGATAAAATTGCTAAATTAAACAATACAGATTGGAAAGAAACAGAAATATTAATTGGAGATACGTCAGAAGACTATGCTTTCGTTAAAGATAAATTGTATGCACTAAATTCGTTTGGGAAAGATTTGGAGAATAATGTATTGATACAGGTATCACCAGAAGATATGAAAGTGCTGGATTTGATTGAACTTAAATCAAACAATAACGTGTTCTTGAATGAAAATGGAAATGATGACGTATTGTACATTAGCCAAAAAACCAAAAAGAAAAACTTAGATGGGACATTTGAAGAATCTGAACATGTGTTGCCTATAAAAGAGAAATCACTCCAAAAAAATAAATTGGTTAAAAAAATACCAGTGGTTAAGAACGCTTTATCCATCGGACAGTTCGTATATCAACTATCGAATGAACAGTTACATGTTATCTCTGCAACGACTGGGGAGAATATTAGTTTAATTGAGACGAAAAAAGCAGAACAATTCATGCCGATTTTACATGAATTAACGAAATAAGGGGCTTTATGTCCCTTATTTATCAAAGGAGGAAACTAATGAAACCGTATCAACAAGAAAACCTATTAGCAAAATATCCGAAACACATTCCTACAGAAAATATACTACAATATTTCTTACACATATATGAATATAATTGGACTTCTCCAACATTTGAATCCGTAACGAATATGACAGAGTATTTAATTGAAATGGAATCTCAATTCATGAAAGAATGGACGATTGAAAAAAGATGGTGGGGCTATTTATTAGCTGTTCAATTAATCAACTCTAAGTTCCACAATTTTGTATTTGGTCAATCTACAGTAGAGCATGTGTTAAAACGAGGAAACGATTGCACGGAAAGTGAATTGGAATTGTATTCAAACCTTATTAGTGGAGGATTAAAAGATAACTTCGGCAATATGTTATCAATTAGACCTTTAGAAATGAAAAACTCTGGAACTGATACCATAATACTGTTTCCGGATTTATTCTATTATGAAGAAAAACATGAGGAAATATTGAATGAATGGAGAAAAGTACTTAAAGAAGAGCATATAAATAAAAAATACGTAAATAAATATTTCCGAAATGAACGCTCTGCTAGAAAAGAAGCATATTCTGACGACTCGAAAGAGTATTATGAGTTATTCATCATATACATCATGTCACTAGACCCCATATTAAGTGAAGTCAACGAATACAATAAAGATGAATTTAATAAACTACTGCATGAATTAATCGAGAACTTTTTTGCAAAATCACAAACTAATATAGAAAACATCCTAATTTTATCCGAGATGACAGCACCATATGTATTACAACGATATACAAAAACAAGTATAGGAAGTGGGACATAATGACAATGTTAAGAGAAGAATCGGAAAGATTATTAAAACAACCAACCATTGTGCTGGTAAAAGAAGAAGATAAATCTTTCATAACAGAATGTATGAACAAAGGTATTGCTATGCTCATCATTCCTACGGGCTCAACAAAAGAACAGATAAATAAATTGATGGACGGTTATAAAAACGTGCGCTTTATGTCAATTGAGGTCAATGAGGTTTGTCAGCGCTTAATAGATTAAATATATGTATTTTAAAAAATGTCTGTGTTCAAAAACTAGGAAAGACGGGGAGAATTATTTCTTCTCGTTTTTTTATTGCCAATTAAAAACAAACGTGATATATTGACTATAGTTAATAATATAATTTTATTGACTTTGTTTAACGAATATTTATATTGCTATGAACCTATAATATTGTATAAAACCAAAAAACAGGTTTTTAACAAAAAAAATACTTAATTTATTAGGAGGATGTAAGATGCATCATATTGAACGTAACGTTGGTAGAACAATTAAGGGAGTAGAAAAGAAAGTTGATTTATTATTTGTGGTAGGACGCTTAACGGTTGACCCACCAGCAATAAGAGAAGTAAACGGTACTAAAGTAGTTTCAGGCGGTCGATTAGCAATTGCTGTTAAGACTGGTAAAGACTCATCTGAATTCTACAATATTTCTGCTTGGGGAAGTAATGCAGAAAACTTTGCTCGTTTATGTTTTAAAGGTCAACAGATTTCACTAGTAGGTGTTTTAACGGAAAATCCTTATCAACATCAAGGGGAAACACGTATTTCAAAAGACGTTACCTTGGATAAGTTCACAGTGTTAGAATACAAGAAAGATGGAAATGGTTCACAACCTCAAGGGAATGCTAACACAGCTCCTCAAGGTAATAGTAATCCAACTCCACCGGCTACAGAATCATCAACTCAAGGGAGTGCACCTATAACGCCACCGGCAAATGACCCGACAGCATTGGTAAACCCAGTAGAAGTAGAAGATGATGATATCCCGTTCTGATAAACGTGCTTAACGTGATAAAGGTAGGAGAATCATCTCCTGCCTTTTTTATTTGAAATGATATAGGAAAAGTGTAAATACAGATAGTATAGAGCTAGACAACAGGGAGGACACAGGAATGGATAAGAAACAATTTTTGGAGCAGATGATTGAAAGTGTACGACAACTTTCTATTTCATCTATTTTGTCATCACGCATGGAACTGAAAAGGTCAGGTCGCCATCAGTTAGGACTTTGCCCTTTTCACAATGATAATAAAATTGGTAGTTTTGTGGTGACAGACTCAACAGGAATATTCAAATGTTTCTCCTGTGATGCAGGAGGCGACGCAATTAAATATGTCTCCCTGTTGGAAGGCAAAGACTATGTGCAATCGGCATTTGATGTTGCGTTAGAATTTGGGGTTATTAATGCTTTTGAATACGAAGAATACTATGGTCGCAGACGATATAGTTTTGACCAAATATCACAAATCGAAAAACGATACTTAGAGATTGATAGAAAGCGGTTAGAAAATGATATTGCAGAAGATTTGGTATTAGATAAAGTATTTAGATTATTCATTAGCTCCGTAGCGACCAAAAAGAATGGCAACCAAATTTTATCAGACGAACACAAAGAACATTTAAAAAAGGAACGTGGATTAACAGATGAAGAAATAAGAGAAGGATTATATTTTAGTTTTCCTACTCGATATATTCAAATGCCGTTTACAAAAGAATTGGAAAATCGGTTTAAAAATGGGGTAGAAATACTTTCAAAAGTTCCCGGTTTTTACTACGAAAAGGAAAATAAACGATTTACATTTGTTCGTCATAAAGGAATTGGCATTGGCATCAAGAATGCAAAAGGGCAAGTTGTAGGTATCCAAATTCGTCATGATGAGAAAGTAGAAAACCGTAGTCGTTATCTTTGGTTTTCATCGTCTTTCGCTAGTTCTGATGATAAACTATCTTATGGAACAAGCTCTGGTTCACCTGTTGATGTTGTTTATCCAAAAGAAATCAAAAATAGAACAGTTATAATCACAGAAGGTCGATTCAAAGCGCAAATATTGGCTAGGGAAACTGGAAGTATTGTTTTATCTGTTCAAGGTGTAACAACATGGAGAGGTATTTTAAAAGCAATGAAAGAATTACCTGAGTCAGCCCTTGCGAAAGAACGTTATCCATCAGGATATACAATTCAAACAGTATTAGTGGCTTTCGATGCAGATATGAGCTTTAATATACAGGTATTTGGTCAAGCAAAAAAAATGACCGACAAAATAGAAGAAGCTGGATACCCAATTTATTATTTAAACTGGGATGAATCCAAAGGAAAAGGAATAGACGATATTTACCTAAATGGGGAACAAAAAGGTATATTCCGTTACGAGAAGGATGAATGGGATATTAGATACGAAAAAATGTTAGAAACAATGGTTGATGAGACAGGTATTGAATTGAAGAATATGCCTCAATCAACTATTCGAATCTATTTCGAACGCTTTTTCTCTGATATCAAACCATTAAATAAAAATGAACTATCGAAAAAACATAAAGATATGAAAGTTAACGGGAGATAATCATCTCCCGTTATTTTTTCCTCTCAAAAAACTACAATATAAGGAACGAAAAAATTAGGAGAAGAAATTTAGATGCAAAAAGGAGATAATACTTATGACAATGAAAAGAGTTACGGTTGTGCAGACACCGAATGGAGGCAGATATACCCCAATAGTGGGAGATACTGTATTGTTAACAAAAGAACCATCGAATCCTGTAGACCCTAATGCTATCCGTGTCACAGATGACAAAGGTAAAGAATTTATAGGTTATGTAGCAAATTCAATCAATACTGTTCGTAGTGGAACATTATCCGCTAGTTCGACCATAGAGTTTTTAAAGACAACCTCAACGCTTGGTTCTGTTGTAGAAATTAGTAATTATAGAACTAGAAATGGTCAAAACTTGAATGCGTATACTGTAGATTTTGAAAGCATAGAAGAATTTAAAAAAGATACCTTAAATAAGGGAGCGGTTAAAATGGAAAACAATGAATTTGTAGTCAGAATAATAGGTCAAAAAACGTTGTATGAGAATAAATTTTTAGTAGCAGATGCTATGAAAAGAGGATTAACTCCAACGATTGAATTTATTGCAGAAGGCGATAAAGTGGTTGCGTTATTTGAAGGTAAACGTTGTGGACATATTGATAGTAAAAAACAAGAAGGAATTTCTTCTTTAGAGGAAGTTAAGAGTATAGCAGTTGGACAAAGAGCACAAGTAACGGAACAAGTAGGCATGAACTACCTTGCGAAATTTACCGTTTCAGATAAAGCTGTTCAATATGCAAAATCTAGTGATGTTGCAACGACTGAATTTGAAAGAATCATAAACGAAGGAATTTTAGATGAAAAAGAGTTAAAATTAAGAGTTTCTTATTTAAAGAAAAATAAAGTTACAGATAAACAATTGGCGACATTACTCTCCACTTATCAAAAATATGATGAGGAAGTAAGCAAGCGTATACCAAATCCTAAAACATTGTTTGCGGATTCTTCTGGTTTAGTTAAAAAGAGTGTTGCATACATCAATGTTGGACGTAATCTGTTATTTGAAGGTGAACGAGGTGTTGGGAAAAACGTGTTAACAGAAACATTAGCTTGGGCTTACAATCGACCATTATATGAATTTTCATTGAACTCTCAGCAGTCTAATGATGACATCATGGGTGGCAAAAGTATCCAAACTAAAACAACTACACTAGAAACAGACCCTCTATTAGATGAATTTATCAACAAGGTAAATGAGTCCATTGACAAAGGTAAATACGATAAAGAATCGATGAAGAAAGAATTCAAGGAAGCAGTGGACAAGATAATAAGCGCAAAATCAGAAGGGATTGAAATGGGATTTGAAAAATCTGCTCTAATTGAAGCAGGTGAAGTAGGGGGCATTTTGGTGCTAGATGAATTTAACACAGCTTTTGGACATGTGTTGTCAGTATTGAACTCCTTCTTAGATGACCGTCGTCGCATTGAGGTTCCGGGTTATGATGCAGTTATTTTAGACAAAAATGCGGTGGTTATTGCTACACAGAATAGAGAATATACAGGAACATTTGATAATAATGAAGCGACGATAGACCGTTTTGTTCCAATTATTTTCCCAACTTCTGAATCCATTGTGGCAATTTTGACGGCAAAAGTTCCGGGATTGGCTTTGAAAACAGCGGAAGTTTGTCAGAAACTATTTGAAGGTATGAAAAGATGTGTAAGAGATGGCGAATTATCAGAGAGAACTATTTCCATACGAGGATTTATTGATGCTTGTTTAGCAACGGAACAAGATATTACGTTGAAAGAAGCACTTATCGATAACATTGCAAATCGTGCATCCGATACAGACGAAAGAAAAGCAATTCGCCTTATCATCGATACGATTCAATAAAAAACTTTAAGAGGGATATATATCCCTCTTTCTTTCTAAAGGAGAGAGATTCCATGAAAAATATGAATAAGCATACAAAAGCAGATATCGAAAAAGTTCGTAAATTCTTTAATATAGAATCTTTATATAAACAGTTGAAAACAATGGTTTCATTTGTAATTCCAAATAAACGGAATGTAAAACTAATATTGAATATTGGTGGTGGTTCCTATACAGATGGAAAGAGTATTACTTTAGGGTTGCCAGAAGCTTTTATTTTAAAGTCAAGAGAAGAGCAGTTATCTGCTTTGCTTGCGCTTTGTGGTCATGAAGCCCAACATATAAATAGTTCAGACTTTAAAGGATTTGTAAAATTCCAAGAAGACCTTGGGAACTATTATATGAAGAAATTCAAACTTTCTCATAAGGGTTATGGTATGAAATTAGGAAAACACTTATTGAACTCAGTTGAAGATGGACGAATTGAAAAGATATTATGTATCAATTATCCGGGGTTCCTTAAACATATCAAGTTTTTAAATATGACGTTTTGGGAAACTGCAGAGGTCAAAGGTAATTCTGAATTAGAAGATTTTCTTTGGACTATCACATATTTGTCAGTAACAGGTCTCTATCCAAAGGGTTACAAGAACCTTTATAAAGGAACAGAATCACATGAAAATATTCTTAAGATTAAACCTCTTATCGAAGAAGGTGTTAATGCAGTATCCGCTCAACAATGTATTCAATCATGTTGGGATATTGTATATGCAACAGAGGATTATATAGGGAAATTATTACAAAATCGTTCAGAAGAAGATGAACAGTTTATTAAATCGATTCCGGAAGATGCAGAATGGACGACTTCTGAAGAAAAAGAATATGGAGATTCTTCGAGTGAATCATCACCTACTCATTTCAAACCGAAAAAGAAGAAAGAAGATGAAAAATCGGAAGAGGAAAAAGGGGAGAAAAAAGAAAAAGAAGAGAAGAAAAAGGACAAAAGTAAATCAGCTAAAAAAGACGATGAAGAAACATCCGATGAAGAGGAATCAAAAGGAGAAAGTGGAGAAGGTACTGAATCTGATGAGAAGGAATCGGAAAAGTCAGGCGAGAAAGAAGAATCGGAAGGCTCTGGTGGTTCTTCTGAAAATGAAGAAGAATTAGATGAGTCAGAAGACGACAATTCAAGCGGTTCTGGAGGCTCTGATAAAGAAGAGGAAGATACAGAGGGTGACGAAGAATCGAAAGCTTCTGGAGGCTCTGGTGAAGAAGAGGATGATAAATCTGAAGAAGAAGGGGCGAAAGATTCCGAGGGCTCAGATAAAGGTGATGAAAAAAGCGATTCTGATTCGGACAGTGAAGGAAACGACACTGATAGTTCTTCTAAAGATGGTTCCAAGAAAGATGACGAAACTACTAATGATACACCTGAAAATTCAGGTAATAGCTCTGAAGACGATGACTTAGAAATTGATGAAGAGGAAATACGAGCTGAAATAAAAGGTATTTCGGATGAAATGGCAGAAGAAATGGAAGAAAAAATAAAAGACATAGAGAATGAGGAACGAAAAAATGCTAATCGTCAAAGTGAAAGTGAATCCTCTCTATTAACGCAGGAAGACATTGCACAAATAGAGCAAAAGTATAAGCATGACTCGTATAATCGATTCAAAGAAATAAAAGACTATATCAAACCTTTTAGCCTTCCAAATGAAATAAAAGTAGAAGGGCGTAAAATACGACGGGAAATAGAGAAGCTTTTTAAAAACAAAGAAACATATTCTCAACGAAGTCAACGTAAAGGGTCGTTAGATGCAAGTAGTTTATATAAAGTTGGAATCCAAGATTATAATGTTTTTGTGAAAAAAGGAGCTCCTGTTACAACAGACTATGTAGCTTTCATTTTACAAGATGGCAGTGGTTCAATGTCTAATAATAATAAAGAGGTCTTTTCAGGAAAGGCAATGGCGCTAATTGAGGAAGGTTTTAAAACTCTCATTCCAATGAAAATATCGACGTTTTCCACTACGAGACATAATACGGTGCACTATACAGCAAAAGATTGGAAGGATAATCAAATCAATCAAAATTATGCATATAATAGTCATCGCTCAAGACAAGCAACCGGTGGAAACAAGGATGGGTTTAGTATTCGAGTAGCGACAAAAGAATTGTTAAAACGTCCAGAAAAAGACCGCATCTTGATAATATTATCAGATGGTTTACCAACAGATTATAATGGGGGCGAAAAAGAAGGGCTAAATGATGTGAAACAAGCGGTGAAAGAAGCTCGTCAAGCAGGAATTCATCTCGTTTCCATTATATTTGGAACACAGTCATTCCGAGATGCAAATATCAATAAGTATAAATTCATGTATGATAAAAATATTATTTCATGTAATCCAAATGAAATTGGTACTCGTTTGACGAAAACATTAAAAGGAATACTTGCTCGATAATAGGAAAGGGTTGTGACTTTGTCACAGCCTTTTTTTTTGCATGATAAGGAGAAAAAGCTAATATAATAATAGGAAACCAAAAGGAAAGGTAATGCAAAGATATTAGAAATAAAGGCATTCTTGTCAAAAGGAATTTATAGACTTTAGTCAATATAGTATATATAATTGTCTGTAAGAGTTTTAAAAGAAGGAGGAACGCATAATGAATATTGTTGTATTGAATATAATCAAAAAAATGTATTCGGTCGGTTCATGGGTAGAGACTCAGCTTACTGAGGATGGTCTATATTGGACAGATGGAAAAGAAAAAATTGGGGCGGTTGATGAAAAATTAATTAACGTAAATCCCCAAACAGTCAAAGGAGTCATTATTAAAGCGAATGATAAAGAAACAACCATTCAATTACGTAATACATTTTATATTGATTCTCCCAAACAAGAAGTAGAGAACGGAAGTTGGCTTACAGTAACAAAAGACAATGCCAGCGTTATTTTCTCGAACCCAGATGGTGAAGTTGGATGTATTAAAGATGATGCGACTCTTTTAAAACAAATGAAAGTTCGAAAAAAACTAAAAGCAATCGTAGTCAGAACAGAAAAGGGACGACTGCTGGTGGAAATCATAAGATGGGCAGATTTACACAGACGTTCTGGATATAGTTTGTTAAGTAGTACTATTCGAGTTCCTGACATGGTTGAAAAGACAGAGTATGTAGGGGCATTAACTGATAGAGGTGTGATGTACGGGGCAGTTGGTTACTACAAACAGATGAAAAAGATTAAAAAACAACCAATTATCGGATTTGAAGCATATGTCGAATCCATTGCCGGTTACAAACACCAACAGCAACTAGTTTTGTATGCCATGAACGAAAAAGGATTTAAGAATTTAGTGAAATTAACTACGGAATCATATACAAACATGCAGAATGAGATTCCTTATCTTTCGTATGAAATGTTGAGTAATTATGCAGAAGGTGTATTGGTAACAAGTGCGTATGCTTCTGGGGAGATTGGTCAGGCATTAAAAAACGGAGACTTTAATCAAGCCAAAAAAGTAGCGGAAGTCCTTATCGAATTATACGGTAAAGAAAATGTGTATCTAGAGATTCAAAGACATGGTTTAGAAGAGGAGGAGCAATTAAACCCTCGCATGTTGAAATTAGGTGCAACTCTAGATTTAAAGGTTATCGGGACAACGGAAAGTCATATGACTAATGAAGATGATTTCCACGCTCATGAAGTATTACTTGCTTTGAAAGAAAAAACAACACTGGATGATGAGACTCGCTTTAGATATGAAGGAGAATGCTATCAACTGTTAAATGCGGATGATATGGATTATCTATTTAAAGATATACCAGAAGTATTGGATAATACACTGGAGATAGCAGAGAAATGTAATGTGGAAATAGAACTTAGTAAAATATATCTTCCCCATTTTAAAATTCCTGTGCTATTTAAAGATGAATCTGCTTACTTTGAACATTTATGCTGGAAAGGCTTTAAAGAGCGTTTTAAAGGGACAGATAAAGAGCATAATCCTGAGTATTTAGAAAGGTTACAGTTTGAAATAGATACCATTAATAAAATGGGTTTCCCGGGTTATTTCTTAATTGTTTGGGACTTCGTGGACTTTGCGAAAAGAAATGATATCTTAGTAGGTCCCGGACGTGGGTCAGCATGTGGTTCCTTGGTTGCGTACACATTATCTATCACCCAAGTTGACCCAATTACTTATGGACTGTTATTCGAGCGTTTCTTGAACGTAGACCGCATAAGCATGCCAGATATTGACCTTGATTTTGATGATATGCGTCGAGAAGAAGTAATTGATTATGTTAAAGAGAAATACGGAGCAGAAGCAGTATCCCGTATCATTACTTTTGGTACATTATCTGCTCGTTCTGTTGTACGTGATGTAACTCGTGTTACAAACAATTCTTACTCATTAGGCGACCGTATTGCCAAAGCAATTCCTGCAGTTCCTAAAATGACGTTGAAGAAAGCCATGAAGGAAAGTCCAGAATTCAAGAAGATGTACACAGATGAGCCTATAGTCAAAGAAATTATAGACATTGCGATGGAATTAGAAGGACTTCCTAGAAATATTTCTATCCATGCTTGTGGACTTATCATTGCGCCTTCTGCTGTATCCGATTATCTTCCTCAGATATTAATCGAGGATGACAATACGGGTGCTTTTGAGCCAACTACTCAAATTACTATGGGCGAATGTGAAGAAATGGGACTTTTGAAGATGGACTTCTTAGGGCTTCGTACGATGGGAGTTGTGAGTAGGGCTTTAACGGATATCAATGCAAAACGTTCTTCTAATGGGGAGGAATCAATTGATTTTCTAAATATCCCCACGGATGATGTAGCCGTATATAACTTTATATCTAAAGGTAATACGCAGGGAGTTTTCCAATTAGAATCAGGTGGAATGACATCTTTCATGCAAGAACTCTTCCAAGATGCGCACAAATATATGAAGTTATCAGAGGACGAGAGAAGACGTATTGGTCGGCAATTATATGAAAGAACAATAGCCGGAATTTCTTTATATAGACCTGGCCCAATAGATGAAATACCAAACTATATCAATAACATGCTAAATCCTGATTACATCGTGTATGAATTAGAAAAATTAAAACCTATTCTTCATACTACGTATGGAATTATTGTGTACCAAGAGCAAGTAATGTTTATTGTTCGGGAATTGGCAGGATTCTCTAAAGGGGATTCCGATACTATTCGTAAGGCAATGGGTAAAAAAATATCCTATCTCCTAGATGAATACGAGCAGTACTTTATCTATGGTAGTGAAAAAATGAAGATTGCTGGCTGTCTTGCCAATGGGATAAGTGAAGAAACTGCGAGAAGCATTTGGAACAAAATGAAAAAGTTCGGAGAATATGCCTTCAATAAATCCCATGCCGGAGGTTATGCAGAGATTGCCGTTCGTACTGGTTGGTTAGCACTCTACTATCCTACAGAATATTTCACAGCAACCCTAAACTCGTTCATCTCTAAATCAGACCGTATTAAAATGTATTTAGCGGTATGTAAAAAGAAAGGTATTGAGATTCTTCCACCTGATGTGAACAAATCACAACAAATGTTCTCAGTGGACGGAGAAGCAATCCGATTTGGATTAATGGGGATTAAAAATATGGGTAAAATTTCGGAACAGATTATCGAAGAAAGAAACTTACGTGGAGATTTTATGCAGTTCCAAGACTTTGCAGAGCGAATGGCGTTACATTTCAAGGTAAATAAAAAAATCCTTCAAGCCTTAGTTTATTCAGGAGCTGTCGATAACTTTGAAGGAACTCGCAAAGCAAAGCTATCGGTATTAGAAGATATCTTAGCATCTGCCTCTTTGGATAGCAAAGCACACAAAAGTGGACAATTAGATTTATTTGGATTCGATGAAGAGTTTGCGAAAATTAAGCACATTCCGATTCCAGATGTGGAGGAATATGACTCAAGATTTAAATTAGAAAAAGAAAAAGAATATGCAGGATTTTATATAACAGAACATCCGATGGACATGTATATGGATTATTTCGCTTCAGAAGGAGTTTATGAAATTGGTTTCTTAACACTTGGCACTGACAATGGAGAAGAAGATGTCGAAGATTATGGTAAAGCGAGTATGGATGGGGAAACGGTTAAAATCGCAGGAATCATCCAAGACTTAAAAATCTTTTATACGAAAAAGGACAACAAGCCTTTATATGTCTTCAATGTAGAGGATAAATCTGGTGATATTAAAGGAGTTATCTTTAGTGAACAGATTGAGATGCACCAAGATAAATTAGTCGAAGGCAAGATAGTCTTAATTCAAGGACAAATTAAACAAGATGATTTTGGCTCTCAAATTATTGTGCAACATATGTATGATATCGAGAGCATTGCTAAGAAAGAAAAACCAAAAGCATTATGGATAAAAATTCATTCTCAAGAACAAAAAGCTTGGATTGAAAAAGTAGCTAAAAAACATCCAGGAGAATTACCTGTCATGCTTTACTACGAAGAAAAAGCATATCGATTAAATGGTTTACCAATTCAGTTTACGTTTGAGGTATTCGCTAAATTCCAAGAAATGTTTGGAGAGAATGTAAAGGTTACCTATCACCAATAAGAGAGAGCAATCTCTCTTATACATAAATAAATAGAAAGAGGGAATGAAAAGTATGTTTAATTTTTCAAATAAAAAGAAGATGAGAAACAAATTAGAAGTGGAAGTTGCTTTAGAGAAGTTGCGTTTTTTAACAAAAGAATTTGAAAGAGGTACAAGTAAAGAAACTGATGAAATACACTGGATAGAAGCAATAGAAACATTGAGAACCTATCAAAACAACTTTATGTTCTTAGAGCATGCAATAGAAGGATATGAGCGGGTATATATCTCATTTGAAACGAAGTTAATTATCGAGAGTAAGGACGCTCAGTTACCTATATCTGAATAATAGATAACATATAGAATGCCAATTTATAGTAGATATTTTGTGAACACGGAATAATTAGATGTCTCCCGCTTATGATGTAGTATAAACAACAATTTAGGATTGCATATGCAAAAATCATTTTTAGGGAGAGATATAATATGTTCGGAATTTTAAAAAGTAAAGAAGTTAAAAGTGTAGATTTATCACAGGTTGCTACTAAAATGGCTAATCTGTATTGGGATGTAGAAAACAAAGGGAATCATCTTGTGGTACATGGGAAATATCGTTTTAATCGTAGAGACTTTAAAGAATTAGTTGTTAAATTCTTAGGAGATAATGTTTTTTTTCACGATGTACGTGGAAACTTAATTTCAAATGTTAAAAAGGAAGATATGTATGTTGAGTTAAAAGAAATAATGAATGTCGTTTCATAATGACAAAAAAGAAGAACAACCTTTTGGGGAGGTGTTCTTCTTTTTTTATTGTTTTTATACAACATATGTTTTCATTTCTTCTAGATACGATGATTAGAGTATCTCTTTTACTTTTATTTGCACAATTTTTCCTGTTCCATTTGCAATATCACTTTGGAAAAAGTCCGGCGAACACATTTCTACTTGTCTTCTAGAGCCATAAATATAATGATAGCTCCCATCTGCTCCTTCTTTGTATGCCCAATGAGAAGCTTCGCCATCTAAAGCTTCCGTTATGAAAACTTTGACAATATTATTGGCACTTGCTCCACACATAGATACAGCAATCTTATTGGAGAAAAAATTCGCATAGGTATCTTTATCTGTTCTTTCACAGTATATTTCCATTGTTTAACTCCTCATTTTTTTATGAATGGTGAGGTATCCATAAACTTTATTGGATGTCCTTCTCGTAACCTTATATCTAAGTTTCTTGCGTGTTCACTTGTTTGTTCATTACTGCTTAACTGTTGTAGTTCACTGTAAGTTAAATGAACTTCAATTGTATCCACCTTTCGACTTTCACAGATATCAATTGCATCTTTCAATTTTTCTAATAATTTACTCATAAATTTGCTCCTTTTCATATCAGAATATGGTTCAAGATTGATTTTAAATAATCTATATACATTAGATATTAAGAGTGGAATGATATGTCCATGTCTTCTCAAATGGATGGTAGATAGAAATGTCTTTGCTCTGTTTCAAAGCATATTCTACGCAATTTCCAGTACCTCCTTTGGTTCCATCCCATACAGCTAAAACCTTATCTGCATTTTTTACCATATAAACATTGCGCTCTTGCATTAATTGAGGAGCATAAGGGGCTGTTGATACATGCGTAACCTTATCAGCTTTACTCAATATTTCTTTATACTTTTTTTGTGTCTCTGTGTTCCATCTGGATGAATGATTCGCACAAGGAATGGCGCATTCTAGTTCAAAAATATCTGGGAACTGTTCTTTTAGTCTAATTGCTACAAGAGCCCATATAGTATCAACCCCAATAGCCATTCCACTAATTATTTTGACTTTGACATATTGAAAGGTTCTCGTTACTTTATTAAATCCAGCTTGTTCCAAAATATATTTCCGCATTTCCTTTCCAATTTCCACATTTAAGGGATGCATAATTTCATATGCATTGTCCAATTTGTTCGGTCTATGACCAGTTACCATAAGTGAGAGTGTTTCCATGTTTAAAAACTCCTTCTTTGTCGTTAGCAATTATGCTACCTATTGATTTTTTTTACTTTATATTATATGTAACTTAAGCTTATCAAACAATTATTCCATTGACAATAGTCAATATAGAAATTAAGATGACTATATAATTAAAAATCGAATTTTACAAGGGAGAGAACGAAAATGCGCACTCATTTTGAAGAAGAAGAAGAAGAAAGAGAAGTTCCGTTAGAAACAGAATGGGACGAGAAAGTAAGAGAAAAAGATAGCTATCGAAAACGTAGAGCTTCTCTCGAAAAAGAAAAGAATAAAAAGGACAAAGAATACCGAAATAAGAGGGAATCGGGACACCGTCGTACAGGTAAAGCCCCAAAACACTCTTTTAAACACGATTTGGACTAAAAAGGAAGGTGTCAGTTGTGGCACCTTTTTTAACGATAATAAAACAGAAAGAGTGAGAGAGATGAGAAAAGGATTTATTGTTTTTTGGAGCTTATTTTTATTATTGGCACTAAGTTGTTACATTGCTTTTGAAACAAGGGCTTTTTACCATATACCTGCCTATGTGGAATATGTCTTATCAAAAGATGAAAAGCTTGAAAATATGGAAAGAAAAATAGCGTTATCGCTACATACAGAAAATAATGAGATGGTATCAGTTCTACATGAAAAAAAGGTTCAAGATGGATATTACGGAGATTTTAATTGGATGATTAACGATGAGTCTTTCACCAGTAAATATTACAAAGATACTTATTCGGCTTCTTTAAAGAGTCCTATGTTTGAACAATACCTAGTTTTAGATGCAACAGAAGAAAAAGAATTAATCACCTTTCCTATAGGCAAGGATTTGGTTAAACAGGCTTTAAGCGGTGGAACAGTGGATGTTGAACGAGAAAATTGGAAAGAATCTAGAATTATTATTTCGAAAGAACTATCTGAAGATGAAATATCCGAATGGTTGAAGCTACCCCAAACATCGATGAAAGGTCTTATTTATGAAGACTGGTTAAAGCAAGAAAGTGTGATAAAAGAAACATTAACTAAAGAAATAGGTTCTGAAAGAACGGTAGAGAATATACAGGGTGAAATAAAGAAATGGTTAAATGATTTCAATGTTACCAAGGCGACAATACAGTTTACTTTTAAACAACAATCGTTGAATGAGCTTAATTTGACTATTTTAGGGACGGATGCATCCAATCAATCATGGACAATTTATTTGGATATAAGTCAATGGAACCGTAATAAGACAAAACTTCCTAATATTGATATTACTCCTACGAACTCTGTTCGTATTGAAAATTTACCATTTCAGCAAAGCAAGGTAAAAGAAGAGGATATTAAGGATGAGGGAGAGGCATTAAAAGAAGAGATTCAAACGATTGAAGAAGCTTTACCTATGGAGAGTTTGCCGAGTATTGAAGAACTTGAAGAAAAGAAGGTGAAGAAACAATGACAACGGAATTCATAACACCTCTTGATATGCCAGTAAATGTGAATAAACATCTGGTGTTAATAGGAAAGCAAAACAAGAAGATGATGGCTATGCGAACTCAACTTGTGTATCATGCGAGGTCAAATGGTCGCTTTATTTACATCTTGGATAATGAAGGAGATTTATTTGATTGGGCAAAAGACACGCCTGAAACTGGAGGAGTTATAGTAGGTGATGGAACTTTGGAGCATCTTGTTCAGTTTGTAGCTGAAGTACAAGAAACGAATGCATTTGGTACCATTGCAATCAGTTGGACTCGAATAAAAAAACAAAAAAAACTATTTAATGAGTTGCTACATCTATCTAATATTGGGCAGTTAGCAGGGATAACGATTCAACTATTCACAAGTAGTGTTTCTAATATGTATCTAAGCATAGAAGGTAGGGCGCTTTTTCTCAATATGCATCAAAGATTATGGGCGGAACAAAGGAAGTCTGAAATAAACTGGTTAAAGGAAAATTTAAATTTAACTAATGAGCAATTAGAGAATATGAAGTTGAATCAGGGAGTTTTATCTAATTGATGGGAACAAGTAAAGCCTTGGTCATTCACTCAGAAGGATTAAAATTAATTGCCATCCTGTTCATGATGATTGACCATATAGGTTTTCTCTTCTATCCGGATTATCCCATCTTTCGTATAATTGGTCGAGTAGCCTTTCCTTTATTTGTTTACCAAATAGTAATTGGTTTTGACTTTACAAGAAATAAGAAAAAGATGCTTTATCGATTATTGTTCTTTATGATGTTATCGCTCATTCCTTACTGGTGGATGTCCGACACGTGGACGATAAATATCTTTGGAACCTTATCCATTGGATTCTGCGCTATTTGGATGATACAAAAAAAGAAATATTGGATAACCTTTCTATTAATATGTATACCTCTATTTATACCCATTGATTATGAATGGTATGGTGTTCTCATTATCATACTGGTTTACTGCTTGAGAGCTCATTTCGTACTTATGATAATGAGCTTATCGCTCATTACGTTTATTTACTCTAAACAAATAGATGCAATGATTCAGATGTATGCAATCATCGGTTTTTTAATAGCTCCTTTGTTAACTAAGATAGATATACACTTTAAAATGCACAAGTACTTTCACTATGCTTTTTATCCTGTACACATAATTATCTTAACCCTATTAGCGAATATGTGGTAGGCAATGATAAGTTTATTAACTCTCGTTTTTTTCGAGGGTTTTTTTATATTTATAAGTTAAAGTGCGTAATATATAGGAGTCATAAAAAAAAGGAGCATTTAGATACACATTTAATAGGAAAAAAATACTTAGGAAAATATTATTATTAAGCGTTAAGACAGAATAGAAGAGGACTGATTTCATTGAAAAAATGTAAATGGTGTGACGGAACAGGTGATGATGGAGGCGGATACAACGCTTGCCCGGATTGTGAATGTACAGGATATGTAGGGGGTCGTTCTGCTGTAGAAAAACATCAGAATGCCTTAAGAGAAAAAGATAAAAAGAATGAAGTAAAGTATGAAAAAACAATGGAAGACCAACTATCAAACTAATTTATTCGAAAGAGGAGATTATATATGAAGGATTTAATCGGTAACTTATTTTTTTATGTGGTAGGAGCTTTTATCTTAGGTATGATTTTGACAGAATTAACATTAACGGTATTAGAATTTGTACCTTTTTTCTTTGCAGGATTGGTGTTTTCAATGCCGATTTATGGGGCTGTAAAACAAAAAGGATATCTGAAGCATGCCGTACCAGTTAAAAAGTCATTTCAATTTATGAAGAATAGCTATCGAACAAACTGGAAGAGAAATGTAACCATTTACTTAGTGGTAGGCTTTATAGTGATAAATACTTACACGCAATTAGTAGAACAGGGAATAACAACATTAGTATTCTGTATGGTCTCAGCACTGATTTCATTTGCAATTTGGGAATCAAGCCGATTTATTGCGAGAAAAATGAAAAAGGTATCTTTTATTAGCTACGGGGAAGCTATCAAATGTGCCATTCTATAAACTTCAAACCTCTTTTAAAAGAGGTTTTTTTTTATTTTTTGTCTATTGAAAATAATTATTGACTATAGGCATTTATTAATACATAATTAATTATAAGCAATAAAAAGGAAGTGAAACTGATTTTATGCCATTAAATAATATTATTCAAAAGTTATTAGTCTCTGAAAAAGAACTTATCGTTCATTCGGTCAATGTGAGCTGTTTAGCGACAAAGTTTGGACGGTATATAGGTTTACATGAAGCAGATGTTAATCACTTGAAATTAGGCGGTTTTTTACACGATATCGGGAAGATAAAGCTGGATTCCAATGTACTTTTTAAACAGGGCAAACTAACAGATGAAGAGTATGCATTGGTAAAGCACCATCCAAAAATCGGTTATAATATGCTTCTCGATACAGAAATAAGCAAAGAAAATGCAATTCTAGATATAGTGTTAGAACACCATGAACGTCCAGATGGAAAAGGCTATCCAAGAGGAATAAGCAAAATCTCCAAATTAGCCAAAATCGTTTCTATTTGTGATGTCTATGATGTCATTACAAGTGAGCGTTCATACAAAATTGCTAGAGATGATAATGTTGCGTTTCATGAAATAAAAAATGGTTTAGGAAAACAATTTGATGAAGAATTGGGACTCCTTTTTCTAGAAATGATGAATGAGACAACTGTAAAAAAAATAAGTTAAAAGAGGCGTTTAAGTGAGAAAATTAAGGATATTTTTGGACTCAGATGATGTAGTTGTAGATAATATAGAAGAAGTATTACGTAGATACAATGAAGAATATAATCAAACATTGAAAATTGACCAATTAACGAGTTGGGAATTAGATAGCTTTAAAGCGCATGGTACAGAAATTTTAAAGTATTTCGTAGAACCGGGTTTCTTCCGTCATTTAACCATTAAAGAAGGTGCTGTAGAAACTATTCAACGATTAATTGAAGAAGGACATGATGTTTTTATTTCGACAGCTTCGAATAAAGTAGCGATTCAAGACAAACTGGATTTTTTCGAAGAGTACTTTCCATTTATTCCTTATGAACAAGTTCTTCCGATTACACGAAAAGATGTTCTAAAAGGGGATATTATGTTGGATGATGCACTACATAATTTAGATGCTTCGTCCTGCACCCATAAAATAGTATTTGATAAACCTTGGAACGAAATTACTTCGGAAGAATATATACGTGTTCATTCTTGGAGTGAGTTTTACGAGATAGTAAAGTACATCAGTGAAGGTAATATTTTGCCTATTCAATAATTGACAATAGTCAACGAGAATGATAATATTGACATAAATAAGGAGGTCGTTTTGTGCAAGAAACTTTTAGTGTTGGGGAATACATTTATTTTTGGTATGACAAAAAGGAAAAATATCCGGGAAGAATAATCTCGATTCAAAATGAAGTATATACATGTGAAATCTGTACAAACAAGCGAAAAAGTGCTGGAAATGACTTAGAAATAGTTAGAGGCAGTAAAGATAAGCTAGAAAAAAGAATAATCTAAAAGGGGTTTTCACAAATGAATTCTTACAATAAAAATCTAACATTAGCAAAGTACCAAAAAACACAAGAATTAGAAGCCTATTTAACTTCAGATAAAATTATGGATTCGCTTATTGATACATATCATGAGCTATACAAATCAAATACATCTGCAATATCTGTAGATTTAGAAGAAAGAAAAGAAGCTTTTATCTACGAACTTAATGGAATTTCATTGGCTTGGCAATCGTTGTGTGCGAAAGACCAAAATATCGGAAACCATAAAGATGCGATAACTCATGAAAATATCTATAGCCGATTTAATGAGGCGATTGATTCCAGCTTTACTAATCTTAGTAGAGTAAGTATGTACGTGTAATTCCATATTAAGGTACAAACAGACAGTTTAAACGCTGTCTGTTTTTTTTAGCTAGAACGCATAAGATATACAAACGACAAAAAAGGAGCAGATAAAATGAACTTAACATTTGAAGAAATAAAAGTTCCAACTAAGACGGGGGAATTATTACTTTGTTCGCCTTATGTGAATGACCTAAATGAATTGGAATTTCATCACTGCAATTTATTTTCGGGTGAAATCGTTTATCAAAACAAACAAAAAAGAATCCTGATGAAAAAAGGCGAGAAGGAAGTGTCAATTCATTTAGAGAATGAACCACTACTGACGAAAACACTGGAGTCTACTAGGAAAGGGATATTGGAAGATACAAAGAATATGGCGAAGAATCTACAAGAAGGTATAGAAACTATCTATGCATATTCTTTGAATGGAGAACCATGTTGGTTTGTTTCCGAAACCATGCTCGAGCGAGGTAAGTATTCCAGTAAATATGCAAGAGGATTAGTATACGCTTTCCAAACAGAAGCGGAAAAACAAGGGAAACAATTAGACTGGGAAGATTACGATGATTTATGCTATGGACTGAGAGACGCATTAAAAGGAAAGAACCTTTCAGAATTGAAAAAGATTCGTATGGACGGAGAAGAAGTATTGGTATTAAGCTTACCTAAGTTACTCTCATATATTTAGATATGAATGTTAAAGAATGGAGTGTCCAAAAATGGTCATAAAAACGAACACAAAATGGTTTGAACAATTATATGGTAAATATAAATCTGGTATCTCTAACGTGTTTTTAATCACAGGAAATATCGGTGATTATTCGGTGCCCGGTAAATTATTTAAGGATTATTTGGTGGACGAATTAATGGGGGTAAATTTTAAAACGATATACTCCTATAACTATTCAGCGCAATTAAATTGCTTATCAGGGGAGTATAATTCTGCAGACGGGAAATCGTGGGATGCCTTATTAAAATTATTGACACCAGCAAAAAGTGAATCAAAAGATGATATTGCAAATGAGGAAATTGCTCGTGCTTTTATCATTGAATATCCAGAATTTTTGGTGCCAAACGAAGGAATGGGGTCTTATTTCGATGAAGATACAAAAAAAAGATTAATCGATTTACACACAATTATAAACAGTGAGGCTTTTATTGATTCAAATAATACATTACTCTTTGTTACGGACTCAATTTCGAACGTGAACCGAATGTTTATCGGCTCAAGCAGTAGAACATCCATCATCAACGTTAACTATCCAGATGAATTAGAACGTCTAAGCTTTATTGAATACTTGGAAGAGACGAGCGATAAAGTTATGAAGAAAACAGAAATGGATAGTGTGCGTTTTGCGAAATTAACTGCAGGTCTTTCTTGCGTTAATATTGAAGATATTTTCTTGTTAGCCGAAATGAATGGTAGCTTGACAAAAGAAATGGTCATGGAACGAAAAAAAGAACTCATTCAAAAAGAGTTTGGAGAGGTTATTGAAATCTATGACACGGACGGTGCCTCTTTGGATGACTTTGCAGGACAAGAGCATATAAAGGCTTATCACAGAGAAGTAGTTATCCAGCCTATTTTAGATGGGGATACATCCATCGTTCCAAAAGGGTTGTTGTATATGGGACCACCGGGAACAGGGAAAACCTATTTTTCCAAATGTTTAGCTGGAGATGCTGGTATTAACTTTGTTGAATTTAAGATGAGTAAGATACTAGATAAATATGTGGGAGAAGCTGAACGGAACTTGGAAAAAGCGTTGCGTTGTTTTACTTCACTTGCTCCAGTAGGTGTCTTTATTGATGAAATTGACCAAGCCTTAAGCAGAGGAGAAAACGATGGAAACTCAGTGAATAAGAATTTGTTCGGTATGTTTTTAGCGTATTTATCAGAACCATCAAATCGAGGGAAAATCTTATGGATTGGTGCAACAAACTATCCAAACAAGATGGACGAGGCATTGAAAAGAGCTGGACGTTTTGATAAGAAAATACCTTTTTTGCCACCTTTAGATAATGAGCGGTTAGCCGTATTAGATATTCATTTGAAAAAGACAGGGTATGAGTATCGAATTGATGACGAAGAGTATTTTAAACAGAAAACAGATGGCTATACACAAGCCGAAATAGAAAACATAGTCGTAAAGTCATTAGAGATTGTAAAGCGTCGGAAAGGGACTATAATTGACGATAAAGTGCTATTCTATGCAATGGATTGTATCATGTCTAATCAGAATGCAAAGATTAAAGAAATGACAGATATTGCGTTGGAAGAATGCAATGACCGTGAATTTTTACCGCCAGACACACAAAAAAGAGAGTAGCAGTTTTGCCACTCTCTTTTTTTATTTTAAAATAAATACACTGTTTATTACATAGAACCTAGTGCAATTAATATCCAAAAACCAAATTTATATGCAACTGTGAATGAACCTAAAATAATACCAGATATAGCAAGACCTTTTTTCACCTGCTTTTTCGCACCGATGATACCAAATATAATTGCTAAAATCCAAAGAGGTAAAGCAAACCATCCGATAAAAGGAATAATACCGATAACTAATCCAATAATTCCAAGAACAAGAGAAGCGGTTGCCATTCCATTGCCAGTTATAGTTACCTGAACGTTTTGTGGGTTTTCCATTTTTTTCTCACCTCCTTCAGTAGTTAACTTATATTGTGTTAGTGAAAGTAATGGGACAAGGCTAGAGCAATTGAACCAAAAATGAATAACGCCGTTGCACTTTCATTTAAATAGTAAGTAAATCCACGTTTACGTTCTTTTTTGGGTATGTCTTTCTCCTTTTTTCGTGCACTATAAAAATACAAAACCCCTAAAAGGAAGATGGTCATACAAAATAGATAAAAGTGGTCTTCAGCTAAATAATGCATTAATGAAGCGTAACCCAATATCCCGAAAACCCCAGCTATAAAAACAGGAATGGTAGATTTTTTGCTGAATTCTAAAATAATTAAGCCTATATAAGAAGCTACAAACATAATAGTAATAAACACGATTTCCTCGAACGTCACTGGTGATAACACCTCCTTTTGCCACGATTCATTTAAGTTAGTACGTGGCAAACACTTCGACTACAGCGAAATTAGAATGTAACTTTTGTACATCCGAAACAGATACGTTTCCTATATCCATAGCAAATTCTTGATGGTAGGTGAGTGATGGTGTACCTCCATTTAATTCCTTTACAAATAAATTATTTATCTTCATTAGTATTTTCATAGTTTTTCTCATCCTTTCATCCGTGTATGTGAAATTTAATTGACTATATACAATATGATATGTTTGTTATAGACTATTGTCAATGAATATATTAAAATGTAACTAGTGTTCAATTTTGTGCACGTTATCATTCGAAGCTAAATGTCATGATATAAAAACAATTTCACTAATTTTATAAGAAGGTTGTTTTCATACCTATACCAATCGTCAAGAAAATAATTATTTCTTCGTTTGCGTATTCACAAAGCGAAGGAGGAAATCTATGAAAAAAAAGAATGATATGCATATCGAATTTTTATGTAAACAGAAACACCCTGTACTAAAATATCTGCTCCAGTACTATTGGCTAATATTAATTAGTTTGACCTTAATCTATATAGGATTAGAGGCAACTGGAAATGCCTTTTGGTCGATTCGATTAGCCATTATTTTCACGACATTAATACTGTTGATAGTTTTAATTAGAAATCCAATGGAACTTATTTTTAATGAAAAATATACATTTTTCGTTATGGATAAACACTATATTCAATTAGGTAAGCGAATTATTAAAACATCAACAATACAAGAAATAGTAGTAGAACACAGTAAGTCCAAAAAAGTTATTATGTTTAACACAATCGATGGAAAGGTGTATAAATTGCAGGCGCATGAATTTGAAAATGAATTACTGCTGATTGAAACAATCGAAAGATATGCAAAAGAAAACAAAAATGTTTCGATGAGAATCGGTAAAAATGCATATGATAAAAAATCAATATGAAACAGGTTTATTATAATAAAAAGAAAAGAGGAACAGGCATATGAGTTATTTAGAAATGATAATTGGTTCAATTATTTTATTATTAGGCTTATTGTTAATTGTCGTGATGCGAAAAAAAATTGATTTGGATGGAAAAGTTATTGTCCTTATGGGGGCTTCTGGAGCAGGAAAAACTTCAGTAGGTCAACATTTAAAAAAAATGGGAATACCTGAAGTTATTTCTCACACTACAAGAGAACCAAGAAAGGGAGAAATTCCAAATGAGAGTTATTATTTTGTAAATAAAAGAAAATTTAATAAGTTGGACAAAATCGAGGAAATTGAATACACAGGGAACCATTATTGTATTTCAAGGAAAGAAATTCAACATAGACTAAAAACAAGTAAAGTTTCTTTTGTCATTTGTGATGTAAATGGAATGGAACAAATAAAGGGAAATTACCCGCATCAAACGACCGTCATTAATATTCGGATTCCATTAGAAGAAATGGAGACACGGATGAGAGCGAGAGGGGACGATGAGGAAAAGATACAAACACGATTGACACACGCCATCGAAACAGGTGAATTAAACTTGGAAAAACATGCAGATTATGTAGTGGAAAATGTAAAGTTAGAAGACACAGTGGACTCAGTTTTAGCCATAATTAAGCAGATAACAGACAGATAACAGATAACAAATAAAAAATAGAATAACAGAAAACAAAAACACAAAAGTAAGGGTTATTAGCCATCGCTTTTGTGTTTTTCATTGTTTATGTCTCATATTACAAACTAATTAATCAGCTTAATGCTAAAATAACATCGTCATAAAGCAGTTTTAATTCCTCAATAGTTATCCCATTTTTCTCATATTCTTTGTAGTTGGCTACCAATTCAAGTGATGTTTCATCATTAATCTTACCACTGTTAATTTTATTTTCTAGAGTTCCAACCTTTGTAGCTAAGTCCTGTTTTAGTTGTTCAATTTCAACACTGTTCATTATTGTTTCTCCTTTTTAATCAACATTTTTATTAATATCATTTACTTACTTCGTGATATAAGTTTAAGTTCACTTGGTTAATATATTTTACCATGGAATTTAACTACAATACCTAAAATAATAACCAAAATCCATTTATATCAACTAAAATGACCTACAAATTAATATATTTGTAGGTCATTTTCTTTTCCTTTTTAAGGTTATCAATAGTTAACGGAACTCGTTATTAAGCGATACTTTCTTTTTGTATGTTCTTTTCTGTTCTAACTGCTTCTTTAAATCCAAGTGATACTAAAATGCTTTCATCAATCTCTTTCATAGAAGCTTCATCCAGCATACCTACACGATTTCGTAATCTTGCTTTAGAAATAACACGAATTTGTTCTGCTAAAGCGTTTCCTTCGCAAGTACTTACATCCTTAAAGTCTTCTGGATTAATCGTTGTGTGCGTTGGTAAACGATTCTGTGAATGTGAAATTGGAATACCTATGACTGTTGGCGCAAATTTATTGCCTACATTATTTTGAATAATAATAAATGGTCTCATTTTATTCTCTTCACTACCCACATTTTCTCCTAAATTTGCAATCCACACTTCCCCACGAAGTGGAGTTAATTGCTTACTATACTTTTCAATTTTCGAGAGTTTAATTGTTTCTTCTGCCCATTTTTTTCTTGTATTGCTCAGTGATTCATACGAAGGCGACATTTTTTTGTTCTGACTATCGCTAGAATCTACCTTTTTTACTTCAACCTCTACTGTTTCTCCAATGTGCAACATTTTCTTCAATATCTTATTCATGATAATTCCTCCTAAGTAATATGCATATGCATTCCTATTTTTTCGTAATCTCTATATATTATTCAGAAATAGTTCATGTCATAACAAAACAGGAATTCATTGAAGAATTCCTGCTTAGAAGGTAAAAATCTATATTAAGTATTGCTTTTGTATAATCTTCTTAGTACTTTTTCTTTGGCCTCGGCAACTTGAGCATCTTTTTCTTTTTCAACATTGATTAATTTAGGCTTTTTGGTAGTTGAAATAGTCTTTGGTTCAGATATTTCTTGTTTTATTATTTCTGGAACAGGGGGTTCATTTTTTTCTTCTATTATATCAACCGGAGTTACAGAAGGTTTTGTTTCTGGTTCTGGCTCTGGTTCTTTTAAGATAGGAGCCTGTTCGACTTCTTCTTTCAAAGGTACTTCGGTTGTACGAATAGTTTCTTGTTTTACTACTGGAGTTGCAGGTGTTGGTATAGGAACAGAGTTAGTATCGAAAACATGTTGAAATACTTCTTGTAACTTTCTGTAATTCTCAATCATTTCGACTGCTTCTGCTCCCGGATTATCCTTGCGTCGCAACTTCTCATCAATAGCTTCACATACAAAACGAGATAATGCATGTTTTTCACGTAAATTATTCAACGTCGCAGTAAGATGCTGAAATTCTTTTCCTACTGATATGGTGAACTTGGGTGTAGTGGTATTTGAACTGTTGGAAGAATCCATCTTATTTCACCACCTTATAAATCGATAATTTCAGCAAAACCTTCTGCATTGTCCCATATAGCGTTCTCACTAATAGTTATGTCGTCTCCAAAAATTGCATAAATTTCTTCTTGTAATAGAATACTTCCTCCGCCAAGGAATATATATTCTAAACTATCTACATCCCATTGTTTTTCAATCATCTCTTCTTTTAACTCCATAACATGTTGTAATAAGAAATCATCGATAACCTTTTTGGATTTAACTTCATCAATTTTAATCTTGCGTTCTTTAATCGCCATTTCTACCTGTTTGTGTGATAAATTACTACCGAATGTCTTATTTAAATGTGTACGTAAATTAGAGCGTAAAACATTTGCACCTTGATTAGAAGTAAAATCTGTCTTCGGCAACATATCCACACCTTCGTAAATACAACCATTTGTATTAAGACCACCGATATCAACAACTGCTACTATTTTGTCTACGTACTTTTCTAGGTTTTTAAAAATGTAACCAGAACCTTCTGGGAAAGCACTAACTGATTGAATTTTAAACTGTTTACGAACCCCATTGACAATAATTTCAACATTTTCTGCTTCTTGTAAATAGTTTTCGTAACTTTCACGGGACGCTTTTACGGTAAACACAGATAGTGGACAACCAACTACTAATGATACAGTGTCTCCATCATTTACTAATTGATGAATAGCTGTATAAATAGCGTTACGATGCAAGTCTTTCTCTTTTGTTGTAGTGAAGTCGTTTGCTTTTGCATTGGAACCAAGGATAAATCTATCTCCATTGTATTCAATTGCATATGAACGTTCAGCATTTGTAGATGTTTCTTCAGTTTTATCCATTTTAGTTTCAAAATAGAGTTTTTCTATTTCCATATTTGCATCTCGAGCTATTGCTTTTGTTGCGTACTTTCCACTATCTACTACAACCTTTTTGACTGAACTACCTTCATTTTTTCTCATTTGATTTGTGTCCTCCCCTGAATACAATTCTTTCTTTTATCCTCAATAGCATAGCATAGTTATTTTCGGAAATTCAAGGGTTAATATAAAAAAATATGAAATGTTCCTAACATGTCGTATTATGTCGATTACAGCTCGTTTAAACTATAGTCAAACCATTGGTATTATTGACTATAGTGTACAAAGAATATATACTAAATATAAAAGAGGAGAGGAGAGATAATGCATGATTATTAGGTTAGAAAAGGGTGAATACAAGGAAATAAAAGTCCTATCTATTAAAGGGTCCAACATTGTTTTTCCGAGTTATGTTCCGAAGAACCTACTGGAGTTAATAGATATATTAAAGAAATTAAGTTATGAATGTGAGTCTATTTACGTTCATTTTATCAATATGGAAATGAAGATTGCAGTTGTTGGAGTTAAAGATTTATCTGGTTTTAAAATACTTCAACTTCAGAATTCAACAACTATTTTGCCATTACATGAACGTTATTTTGCATACGTAAAAGAGATAGTAAAGGAGGAAAAAGAGTGAAGAATTCAGCAAAGAAGCCACATTCAAAGAAACGAAATAAGAAAAAAGTGTTTCAAAAAGTGGTAGTGTATTTCATGCTAATCACAATGATATTAAGTACAATTCTTTCAGCAGTCGTATATTTATAATAAATAATATTAAAACATAATTAATAGGGTTAAATAGGACTTATTTATCTAAATGATGAATCCTAAAAAACTCAGGAGAAGTGGAGGGATGTATTTGCGAATATGTATTGTGGATGATTCTAAATTTATGCGAAATTTATTGCATAAAATGTTTACGGAATTTGGATATTCTGTAGTAGGAGAAGCTTCAAATGGAAAAGAAGGGGTGCAAATAGTAAACGAATTGAGCCCAGATTTAGTAACGTTGGATATTACGATGCCTGAGATGAATGGAATAGAAGCGTTGGAGGAAATTAAAAAATTGCATCCATCTACCAAAGTAATAATGGTAAGCTCACTTAATTCCAGACAACAGGTGTTAGAAGCTGTAGAGAAGGGAGCAAGTGACTTTATCATGAAGCCTTTTGATAAGAACACTTTTCACGAGATGTTAAAAAAAATATTATGAAATAAAATAATCCCTATTTTAAACAAAGAAAAAAGAGTGTCTCCAATGACACTCTTTTAATTTTGGAAACTTATTGTTTGATTCCCTTCATTTAATTCATATTTAATATCTTTACTATCCAAATAAGCAATAAAAGAATTAGTTTGAACCAATTTCAATCGTTTTTCTTCTACAAGATATGTCTGTAATAAGGAGTCAATATCCCGGTCTTTTGAATTAATATTCGTTTTTTCATACGTTTGAGTGGAGAAATTCCTTGAATTTTCTACCCGTTTCAATAAAGAGTCGTAATATTTTTTACTAAAATCATTTTCACTAAAGACATCTTTTTGATTCATTAGGTAACCAAGTATTTCTTCTTTGTTTTGACTAGTTTGCTCAAACTTCTGTTCAATGCTTCGTTGGTTAAGCTTATTGTTTTGATACAATTGAATTGTGTTCAGTTCTGCTTGTGTATACTCATACAAAAAGGCATCTATCTTATTCGTGATAAATACGATTTCATCAAATGCATTGGAACCTTCAAAATTCTCTTCTTCAACTACAGGAACTTCATTCACTGACTCATTCTCCTTTTCCTCACTCTCCACTATAGGGTTTTTATTTGTGGGTTCAACAGGGGTAGAGCCCTCCGTTGGTTGTTCTATGTTTAATTCATTGTCTACTTCTGAACTAGTAAAGAAGCTTTGGTAAACATCTTTTAATGTAAATACAAAAAATAATAAAATAGCTATTCCTATTATCCACTTCACTATTTTTTTCCATCCAACCGTTTTTATGGTTGTATCCACAGACATTTTTAAAGCTTCCTTCACAGGAATAATTTCAGGTTCTGGTTGGTTCGGTAGTTTTTTTTCTTCTACTTGAACCGGTATAATTTTTCCGTCTTCATAACGCATATATTCTTTTTTATAAGTCTTTAATCGTTTAAACAAATAATTTCACTCCTTTCCATAAGGTTTTTTATATATTATGTAAAAGAAGTAAGGTTTACAAAGAAAAAAAAGAGAAGGAAGCAGAAGCTTCTTTCTCTAAGCAATTTGGGATGAACCATTTAGTTGGGACTGTACATATTCTAAATCAATAATAATGTTATCGTCCGTTAAATCCGGTAACTCAAAGGATAAGTCTAGCATTACTTCATCCAGAATAGCACGTAGTCCTCGAGCTCCAGTTCCTTTATCGATAGCATATTCTGCAATAAAGATAAGTGCATCTTCTTCGAAAGTTAGAAGTTTATTTTGTAAAGAGAAGAAAAGTTGGTATTCTTTCAATACGCTTTTTTCTGACTCTTTCAATATTAATACCAAATCTTCTTTGGTTAAGGGTTCTAAATTTGCGGTTAATGAAAATCGACCTAAAAATTCAGGTATTAATCCAAAACTCTTTAAATCTTCTGAAGTGATTTGAGAACGATAATTATTCTTTGTTTCTTTTGGTAGTTCTGTTCGGTTAAAACCGATTCCGCTATTAGCTGATTTTAGACGTTTTTCGATAATTTCTTCGATACCGGTAAAAGCTCCGCCAGCAATAAATAAAATGTCTTGTGTATTAACTTCAATCATTTGTTGTTGAGGGTGTTTTCTTCCGCCTTGTTTCGGAACACGTATCGTATGACCTTCGACTAGTTTCAATAGAGCTTGTTGAACACCTTCACCAGATACATCTCGAGTAATAGATAGGTTTTCGGATTTCTTCGCTACTTTATCAATTTCATCTATATAGACGATACCTCGTTCTGCTTTAAACACATCGTCATCGCTCGCACGAAGTAATCCGTATATTAAGTGTTCTACATCTTCACCTACATAGCCTGCTTCAGTTAATGAAGTGGCATCTCCGATAGTAAAAGGAACATCTACTATTTCCGCAAGAGTTTTAGCTAATAGGGTTTTCCCTGTTCCGGATAATCCTGTCAAAAGAATATTACTCTTTTCAAAGAAACGACCACTTAATTCAATATCGATACGATTATTCACACGTAAATAATGTTTATATACTTCGGTTGCAAGTACTTTTTTAGCGTAATCTTGACCAATTACCACTGCATCTAGTCTTTTTTTAATATCTTTAGGTGAGACTATTTCAATCTTATCTTGGTTAATTGTCATTGGAGTGAAAATATTTTCTGATTGAGAGCATTCAAAACAATAAAAGACTTCAGGATTTAGATAGTCTTGTAATAAAGGTACGTTTTTTCTTTCACATATTTCACATTTAGTTGTCATGGAAATCCCCCAATTTCTATATTGTTTTTCAAAGATAACACACTTGAAATGAAACTGTAAAATATTTCTTGTTCCCGTTATTTAGTAAACAATATTGAAATTTAAAAAAACAATCAAAAATATGATTGCTTTTTGTGCTATTACTTATAAACGGAGGGGATATCGTCCATCAATTTAGACATTAGTTTCGTACACATTTCAATATGTTTACTATGTTTCTTCTCTGTTTTTTCATGTACCTCTTTGGTGAAGTTGGGGTAACGGTCGTCTTGAACATATCTTTCGGAATTAGTAATGCGTTCCTTTGCAAGATGAATTTCTTGTTCTAATACTTTCTTCAGATATTTTTTTTCCGTTTTATTGAATTCTTGACTCATTTTTAGCCAACCTTTCTCCGATTATTTTATCCAAATTTTCTTCTTGCATCTTCTTCATTATCAAATAATTTTACTCCACGATACGTTAATTTTTCACTGTTGTATTTTGGGTCATTGTAAAATAGTTGGTCACACACTTCTTGAAAACTATTACCCTGAAAAACCCCCATCCATTTTGCAGTATACATTTCATACATATTTTGATATCCTTCTAACCATATTTCATATTTATTCATAATTTCCTCCCATTTATAGTTGCGAATTAATACTAATTCTCGCTTATATTTTTTGATATATCTAATGATTGGGAAATTTAGTGTGAATCGGGAACCATGGCTCAGTAAGGATTTTATTTTCTTTCATGGAAATTTGATGCATAAGGACTTCCAGCATATCTACTTGTCCAATGCCAAAGCCTTTAAACCAAAGACTAGCATCCGTTCCATAAGCTCCATCCAGTAAATCATTCCGAAACGTTTCACTACCTAATATGAATACCTCATTGATGTAAGATGGGTCAAGGTTCATTAGAGAAGCTACGGTTCCTTGTGCGAGACAAGTCTCAATAGTTATGTCTTCTGCAGAAAGAATTCGACCTTCTTTTATTCCTCTTTTAATCTCTTTTTGGTAGACGACATCCTCGTCTAGCGTCAATAATTCGATTGGAACTTCTAAGGATAGATAAACGGGGAAATCTGATGTCTCATTCCATAATGAGGTAATAGATTCATTGTTATATCTGTCGATTCCTACTTGTTGAATCAATGACTCCTGATTGGCATTATAGGCATACCAGTAATGCCATTTTGTTGTTAAATAGACCAAATGCTCATTTGAAGGAACATGCTCAAAATTATTTTGTTTATTAATTATGCGAGCAGTGAGACCTTCTTTCAAGATTTTATTTAAATGACGAGAGGTAGTTCCATGATAAAGTGTTATGGTTTCCCAAGGTTCTTCTACTTCTTGAAATTTACTTTTTTGATTTAATGTATAGATTTTAATTTTTTCCTTCATTTCCTCTAAGTTAGTCATTTTCGAACTCCTTTTTTAACTTCAATTACAAATATAAGTTCTTATATTAGAGTTCTCCAATTTTTTCATTGATAGAACTCCTTTAAATAACTATTTTGCAGGTCTACCTTTCGAAAGGTAGACCTGCAATCATTATAACGCATAAATATTTTGTTGGACTACTAACTTTACAATTCGTTAATTATGCCAATGCTTCCATACAAATAGATTCTATCTCTTTCAATATCTTGGTCAATTCTGATGTTAGCTGTGTTGAAATTTCTTTTTGAATAACCAATTCAACGGAACAATTGTACCCATTAAACTTTTTATCAAAGAGAATTGGACTGATATGCATCGTTAGAATCTTATGTCGAACTTCCTTGTTAAAACTTTCCCCATTAATCAAAAGGTATTTGGTTATCTTTCTATCAATGGCTGTCAGTTTTAGTTTTGAATAGGATTCTAAAAAACCATTTTCTTTTAACTGTTCCCATTCACCTGCAGAGAGGTGAAAATGTCGGTTCATATGATTTTCACTGACACCAAACTTCTTGGTGATAATCACCGCACTAAGGGGCATCTCAACACTCGATTGGAAACTTTTTACGCCATTCTTTTCAAGCGAAGAAGTCAACTGTTTACATCTTTTTGTTAACAATGTTTTCATTTGTTCTTGTTGAATGTAATCTGGATTCCCAGTTGCAATGATTAAGTCTATAACTGCTTCTCGTGTCACATTATCATCCGAAAGGAAAGGTATTATGGATGATTCAATGTCGGACTTAGGTAAGCTTTCCACCACACTTGATTTGATAATTGCTGGAGCAGATAATACTACATCTTTTACGGCAACAATGGATTTTCCCTTTTCTGTTAATAATTCTTCGTTTTTTCCTTCTTTGATGTTCATGTTCATATAATTTCCTCCAGTTTTGAGTTTAGTTCATGTTGAACTAGCCTGATTTTTAAGTACTTTATATAATATGTAGAATTCAAAAAAACATAATATGTAAAATTAAATTTACTATAAAATTACACCATGCTATAATGAATATAATACATAAGGAAGTAAAAAAAGCAAAGGAGATATCAAAAATGGATATTGGATTATTAGGTTTAGCAAAAGCGAAACAAACGCAATTAACAAAGAAGGGTTTTGAATCCATCGAGGATGTGGTCAAATTTTTTCCGAAGAAATATTATGATTTTCGGAGTATAGTACCTATTCGAAATGCGATTCATGACAAGATGACGGCAGTGGTGGGAGTGTGTCAAAGCATTCAAGTGCTTCCAAAGTGTGTGAAAGCGAAATTCAAGGATAGCACTAATAAAGTTTTGCATGTAACGTGGTTCAACAGTATCTTTATGGGAAAATTCATTAAAAAAGGTGAAACGTACATTATCGCTGGAAAGATAGAATTGAATGCAGAGTATTCATCCGTCAGTATGGTGAATCCAGTGTTAATTAGCAAAGATATTAAAGGAAACCAGCGCATCATGCCGGTGTATTCCAAGATATCGGGAATGTCAGATGATTTTTTACAGAAAACCATTCAGACGGCACTTAGTATCATGGATAAAAGAGATTATTTAGAGCCTTTTTTATTAGAAAAATTTGGTATACCAAGACAATCTGTTGGTTTTAGAAATATGCATCAACCACTAGATGAATTACATTTTCAACAAGCAAGAAAGAGAATGTTGTTTGATGATTTGTTTCTATTCGCTCTACAGTTGGAAGAAAAGGAAATGCATGCAAAAGGACAATCTCCTTATGTAATGAAAAATGCTGATACCTTAAAACCATTCATTAGTAGTCTACCTTTTGACTTAACAGAAGGACAGTATGAAGCTGTGAAATCATTGTTTGTAAAAATGCGAAAAGGCTCTAGAGCAAATGCATTAGTCCAAGGAGATGTAGGGTCAGGGAAAACCATCGTTGCCATATTATTGATGATGATTAGTGCTGAAAATAGCTACCAATCCGTATTAATGGCACCGACTACTGTATTAGCCAAACAACATTATGCAGATTTGGTCAAGCTAACGAAACCATTTGGCTATAAGGTAGGTTTTTTATCAGGCGACATGAAAGTGAAAGAGCGTAGAGAATTATTGAAAAGCATTAAAGACGGAACAATTCAATTTGTTGTCGGGACTCATGCAGTACTTTCAAACGATGTAGAATTTCACTCATTGGCGTTAACAGTGGTAGATGAAGAACATCGATTTGGTGTGGCTCAACGAAATAAATTGAATGAAAAAGCTAGAGAAGGGGTTCACGCAATTAGTATGAGTGCAACACCTATACCTCGAACATTGGCACTCACTTTATATGGCGATAGCATTGATGTCTTAACTATCAAAACATTGCCTAAAGGGAGAAAGCCAATCCAAACACTTCGCATCAGCACAGAAGATAAAACGTATGAAGCAATGTATCGACAAATTAAAGAAGGAAGACAGTGTTATGTTGTATGCCCACTAATTGAAGACTCAACATATGAAGGTTTGGAACATGTGGATTCAGTTGAAAAGACATTTGAGAAAATGACAAACTACTTCCATGATAAACCAGATATTAAGGTAGGTATGATTTCCGGGAAAATGAAACAAGTGGAGATAGCAGAAGAAATCGAGCGTTTTTCTCGAAATGAATATCAGATTATCATATCCACGACCATTATTGAAGTTGGGGTTAATGTGCCGAATGCCACAGTCATCTTAATCAAGGACGCAGAGCGATTCGGATTAGCACAACTACATCAATTGCGAGGACGAGTTGGACGTGGAAGTCATCAGTCCTACTGTATATTGCTATCAAAAGATAGAGTTAATGAAAAATTAAAGGCAATGGCAGAAACGACAGATGGATTTGAAATTTCGAAGCGTGACTTGGCTTTACGTGGTACTGGAGCATTTATAGGTACAAAACAATCTGGGAATAATGTCTATTTAGAAAAGAAATTAAAATATCCTGTTTTTTTTGACAAAATCAAAGAAGAAGTAAAAATAATTTGCCAAGACGAAAAGCGTTTTAATTTCTATAGACATCTATTAAAAGAAGAACTGCAGGAAGCTTAGTCTTCCTGTGTCTTTTATATTGAAAAGGAGTGTTATTTTTGGATAAATACGAAAAAATATTAATTGCACTAGGAGGATATGAAGATTTCTTGAAGGGGCTATCTCAAAAAGAAATTGAGCAACTTAACATCTCAGATTTTACAGAGATTAGAGTTCAAATACTTGCTTACCTATCAAAAGTAGATGAGACAGAAGTAATTCCATTTTTAATGAGTAACTCTATTGGCAGTAATTCGTTGCTTATAGCTCATGTACAGTATCAGTGCCCTACTTGTAAGGCGAATACTTCACTACATGTAGTAACAATAAGCAAAGGAGAAACGTTTATAGTAGATATAAATCTGAACGATAACGATGAATTAAAAATTAACTGTAGCTGTCGAGAAAACGGAAAAATATTGGTTCCGAAAGATGAACTTTATAAAAACAGCTACCTTGTATATAAGTTACGTCATAAAGTAGAAGTTCCATTTAGGTTGAAACACGCAAATAGTTAATAGTATTTCACATTAATAAAAAATAAAGAAAATTAGAGGTGTGGTAAAAATGAGTTTACTAAAAGGTGAAAATTATAAGTTAATTAATCAAGTTGGAAGATATAGTATGGGAAATGAGATTAAAAGATTAATAGAAATTATCAAAAAGTACTCTCCAAAGTATTTCATAAACGACAGCAATGAATTAATAGTAGAGCCTAGAAACAATATTTATTTTAGGTTGGAGGATATTGAAACTGAATTGGAGTTGAAATGCAAAGTCATCGCTTGGTTATCAAGACCAAGTTGTAAGGGTGTAAGTAACTATTGGCAAACAAGGATTCGTAACATTGTAAATGAGTTTCTAGGTACTAATTTCACTAAAGAAGAAATGGGAAATATTTATACTTATTTGGGTCTTGATAGCAACCGAAAACTAACGCTTGCTTTTATTGAATCGAATTATGATTTGTCAGTTTTGAAAACTGTTGATACAAATTTGGATTTAGAACTGATTTCAATAGGAGGAAGCATTAATGAGTGTTAAAAGTTTAGATGAAATAACGACAGAAGTATTGCAGTTGTATGAAAAAGATAAAAGTGTGGACGAAATAGCGTCTATAGTGAAAATTCAAAGATATTTGGTTGAATCCATTCTAATAGCTCAATACAAAATCTATTTTAGATGACTTTTGTAAAGTATGGTATCAATTTATTACGGGAAACAAATACACGTGAATAAAGGAGAAATGAACATGAGTGAAGCTGATTATCAAGTTGAGCAACAACTAGAAAAAGCCATGCGAATTAACTTTTCGGGTTATTCAGAGAGTACCGTTGATACTAGGTCTATATTAAATAGACTTTCAAATGATGAGATTAAAAGAATAGCTTCTGAAATTTTTAATGAAGGAGCACGAACTGATATTAAATTTGAAAAAATGAATGTTCAATTAATGAATGCTTTGTATGATTTATCTTCCAAACAAAAGAATGCATTGATTACCTTTATCATGTATGCGAACTAACAATAAAATTGAATGGTAGAAGGAGTAGGGATATGGCGTATGTTTCTTGTAGTGGTTGCAAAACAATCGTTCATTTTGCGGTGAAGGATATAGTTGAATTTAATAATAGATTCGTTGATGGTAAAGAACCTATTTATTGCATCGGCTGTTTTAAAAAGGGAGAGAAAATAAAACAAATTGACAATAAACAATCTGTATGAAGATAGGAGTAAATATATAATGGAAAAAATCCTGACTTTGGATAAATTAGATAACCGAGAACCTCTATTTAACAGTTATGAAGAAACTTTAAATGAATGGAAAGACCGTTTAATAGCGGAAGATAGTTCCTTTAACGGTTTTCAATCACTCATAAAAATTTTAAACCGTTATGAAAAATCCGCAGGAGAAGAAGGCTATTTAAACGATTGGCATTTGGAAATTATGGAAACGATTAAAATATACTTTTTCAAATGCGACTTAAACAATACTAAGTCTACAATAGAAGAACTAAAGCTAACTATTGATAATAAAGCCAAATTGTTTTTTGGGTAAAAGTATTGATTTTAAAGGAATAGGTAGTTTTTAAGTTTAAGGAGGGGGAGAGTTTGAGAACAATAAATGAAAGCTATTTGTCTTTTGAAGAGGATGTCATGGCTGAATTAAAAGAAACATATAAGCTATCATCAGAAACCGGACAACAAATTTTGGAAACAAATAAGTTCAAAGAACGGTATATGAGGAATCCTGCACAGTTTGATTACATGGAGTTGGAGGAAATAGCTAGAGACTTTTACAAAACCTATAACCATTTAAAAAATAGTGAACGTCACTAGGAGAAATGAGGTGAACTAATGGAACGTCCCGAAAATAAAGTAGGTAATAGTGGGAAGAAGTTAGTCATGGATTTTTTGGAAGAAGTAAAAAAGGATTCGAATTTTTTTAATAAACCCCAAGAGGAGCAATTAGAAATTTCTCGAAAAATTGTTAAAAAGAATAAAGAAGGAGTGAAAGAAGCCATGGAATATCATACAAATAACGATATAGAGCCTATCGTGGGAGTAAATAATAAATTATCGGATGTTAGCAATAATTTAATGGAACTTATAAAAGAGATAAGAGACATTAGCAAAATAGAAGGTGATGAGGTTGACTTAACTTTGAAAAAGATTGAAGGTAGAGTCGATTTATTAAGGGAGCTAGTAGATTTTAGAATGGGTAGAATAGATTAACAGTATAAAAGAGAGAAAGAGAGTCCGAATAGGGGCTTTTTTTTTGTTCTGCATACATACCACCACTTTTTACGATAATTCAAAAAACTCCTCACTATAATGGTAAAAACACCATTAAGCATTCAGGTGAAGATAGGAGGAATTTCCATATGAATCAATCGATTCTTGAAAACATTCTAGTGTATTTGCATTGGAAAAAGGAACAAACAACTAGACCTATCAAAGTGAAGGAGATAGAACGCTATGTATCCAAACAAATGGGTAATTTAACAACCTTTCAACAAACAATTCGCACACTACAACAAGTAGGTGTATTGCGCTCTGTAAAGGGTAAAAGAGTTAAATTAAGCGACGACGGGTTAATTATTGGGAGGTTTTATTACAACCCTAAAGGATATGGTTTTGTCGTATCTATCTATGATAAAAAAGCTATCTATTTTGTTCCGGGTCATCAACTTGGAAATGCCTTGCATGAAGATTTAGTGTATGGGGCAGAAACCTTGCTGGGAGAAGATAAAAAGAAAAATGAACTCCAAATTAATGGTGTTTTAGAAAGAGCGCAAACCGTGGTCGTTGGAACCTATATGGCAAATGATAATTATGGATTTGTCATTCCAGACAACAATAAAATTGCGATGGATATCTACGTTCCTCTAGAAGATTCCCTTGGTGCAAACTCCTACGATAAAGTAGTATGCCAAATAACCAAACAACCACAAAAGAACAAAAATCCAGAGGGGGTTATTAAAGAAGTATTAGGACTTCGTTTTGAAAGAGGAGCAGATTTATTGTCTGTTATCAAAGGAAATGGGTTACGAGACGAGTTCCCAATGAAGATGTTAGCGCAATTAGAAAAAATAAGTGGAGTGATAACAGAAGATATTCTGGAAAAAAGACGAGATTTAAGAGAAATGTGTATTGTGACAATTGATGGAGAAGATGCGAAAGATTTAGATGATGCAGTTTCGATACAATTGTTATCGAATGGAAACTACATGCTGGATGTTCACATTGCAGATGTTGCGCATTACGTCAAAGAGAACACGAAAGTAGATAAAGAAGCGGTGGAGCGTGGAACTTCGGTTTATTTATTGGATACAGTCTTGCCGATGTTACCAGAGAAGCTTTCGAATGACTTATGCAGTCTTCACCCGAAAAGTGATAAATTAACACTGAGCGTGAGTATGGAAATAGATAGTGCTGGCACGGTAATTAATCAGTCGATATATGAATCGGTGATTTCAACTGCTTCTAGATTGTGTTATGGAGATGTAACAGCCTTCTTGGAAGGAAGATTCCCAGAGTATCAGTTAAAAGAATCTGCTCCCGTTATCGAGTCATTGCTGTTAATGGAAAAATTAACAAGAGTTCTCATAAACAAACGAAAGCTGAGAGGGAATATAGACTTTGATTTTCCAGAGGCAAAGATTTTGCTTAACAAAGAGGGATTAGTGGAAGAAATAAAACCATATGAACGGGGAATTGGAAATCAAATGATTGAAGAATTCATGATTGTTTGTAATGAAACAGTATCCGAATTCTTCTCTAAAAAGGGATTACCTTTCTTATACCGGGTGCATGATAAACCAAGAGAAGAACGGATTGATGAATTACGTCTATTCCTTGAAAAACTCGGATATCATTTACCTGAGTTAGAAACGCTTGAACCTATTCATTTACAAACTATTTTACTGGAGGCTAAAGGGAAAAAAGAAGAAAAAGCAATCCAGCTTCTTACACTTCAAACGATGCAACAAGCTAGATACCATGACTTGCCTAAAGGTCATTTTGGATTGGCCACTTCTTTTTACTCTCACTTCACTTCTCCTATCCGTCGTTACCCAGATTTACAAATTCACCGAATCATAAAATCCTATTTAAATAAAGAGATGGGTGAAGAGCGTAAGAATTCATTCGAAACTATTGTGAAAGAAAGAGCAAAATCGTGCTCAAGGAAAGAACGAATAGCTGAACGGGCAGAAGATGAACTTCGCCAAATTAAGAAGATGGAGTTTATGCAACACCGTATCGGAGAGAGATTCAAGGGGATGATAACATCTTTATCAAATGGAGGAGTCGTCGTGTTTTTAGATAATACAGTAGAGGGATTCTTGCCTTTATCTGCATTATCGAAAGATGCCAAGTATGTAAAAGAAGAGCATCTTTTAAGGGATGATTTAGCTAATTTGGAATGGGCACTTGGAGACGTAATATCCGTAGAACTAGTTAAGGTTAAAGCAGAATCAAAAGAGATTATCTTTTCTTTAGAGAATGAATAAACGGGGGTAATAAATTACTCACAATCTAAAGCTTACAATCGAACAAAAGTTTATTGACAATAGTCAATTATGGTAGTAATATTGTCTATAGGGAGAAGCGGTGTATATCATCGTTCCTCCCAACCCCTATTATTTGAGGTGCTGGTAAGACTACATTAAAACATGAAAATTTAAATCCACTGTCTTACTATAATGTCTTTAAATAACAACCTCAATTAGTGCTTAATATTTTTATTAAGTACCTGTCAATCAATTATATTGGGGTGCCAGAAAGACTACATTGCCAAAAATAATGTCTTTCTATTATTTCCCTAATCCTCTTTTAAATAAAAATACGATATAAGATAACGGTGCATTTTGGCTCGCTATCTTTTTTTATTCTAAATTTATTAACAACTAAAATGGGATTACATACATGTAAAGGAGGAAACAAGATGATGAATATAACTAAAATTCAGCAAATGACGAATACGCAAATGATATCAAAAGAGGGTGGGATAGCCTACCAATTGACTTTAAAAGAAAAAATTGCAGAATTCTTTTCTCTTGGGTTATTAAATGGAACATTTTATCAAACAGAGAAGGAAGTATTAGATGGTGCTAGAAATTTATTAGAAGAAGCATTAGAGAAAGAGCCTGTATTTGCAACCAAATCAGCTATCTATGGAGCAGAAGTCAATAGCTTGAAGCTAGTACCGACTATTTGGCTCGTCTATGTTTCAAAGCTAGAAGATAAAACCTTATTCAAGCAAGCATTCTCTCGCATCATACGAAACCCTAAAATGCTCCATGATTTTATGCATATTGCAAGAAAGGGTGGAATTCGAGAAGGGTTAGGTAGAGGTGTTAAAAAAGTGGTCAATGAATGGCTTTATAACCATCTCAATGAATACCAAGTAACACGGAATAAAGGAAAACTATCTGAAATTGTTCGAGTAACGCACCCGAATAATAATGCTCCCTCATTTGATTCCTATATGCAATACTTGAGAAAAGAGAAATTAACTTTCCCACGTGCAATTGCATTGAAAAATGTCCTTTCAGATTTAAATAAAGGTGTCTATGTAGAGTCTACACAAAAATTAATTGAGGAACATAAAATTCAATTAGAAGAATTGAAGCATGGTATCGAATCCCTTTCTGTAAAAGATAAAAAGAGTCTGTATATGGCTATGTATAGAGGATTGAATTATACGGCATTAATACTGAATTTAGTAGCCTTAGAACGTGTTTTTGCAACAAGAACGGCTACTGTAGAGAAGCATGGACAAAGAGGATGTTTTTTACAAGAACAAGTTATTGAAACGCATATTCCCACTGATTTCTTAGAGGTTATTTTGTCGAAAATAAAAGATGTTGAGGGATATAGACGTTCTAATATGTTACCATTCGCACTTATTAATGCAGAGAGAATGGTAGTAACACCAGAAATTAAACAAGCAATCAATGATTTATTCAAAAAAGTGTCAGAGATGGTGTTTCAAATACCAGCGTCCACATCGCTTTTGGTAAATATAGATACGTCAGGCTCAATGGGTGACGCATTAACAGATTCATTGAAGGTAAGTGATATTGCCAATTTGTTTACAGCATTAGTGAAAAAATCGCATTCGTCCACACGATTGTTTGCAGTAGCAAGTAATATAGAGCAAATCAATCTTAGACAACAAGAAAATGTAACGGATATGGTGAATACTATACGAAATACGAAGGTAGGTCATGGCACTTATTTTGAACAAATAATGGATAAGTATGATGGGGAAAAATATGTCTTGTTACTGACGGATTCGGAGTCTGCTGATAACTTAGAAAAAAGATGGATGAGGACTTCAAAGCCGAACGGGGCTAAGTTAATCGTGTGGCAATTAAGTCCAGACTATATCCATTTATCCAAAGATGCTTCTGTTGTTTATGTATGTGGGTATTCAGATAGATTATTAGGATTAATTCAAAACATTATTGAAGGCAAAACAGGACAAATTGAAGAAATTGAACAAATTTCTTTATAAAAGTAATTAGTTAGTTAGTCTTGGGGCAGGTGTCAAAATCGCACTGTAGCCCCGTTTTTGTTTTGTTAGATAATCTAAATAGGAAAAGAAGAATAATGACCGAAAATAAAAATATGATATACAAGAACGATTGTACCCCCAATACAATTAGTTCAGTTATCCATAACCTATCTCTTAACCCCCAATTAAGAGGCTGAATTATGAATAAAGTTTATAAATTATCAAGAAATAAAATACAGTTATTGTTGGAGTGAGATAGAAAACTAATCTATCATTAATCCTACCTTTTAGAGAGAGAAATAAGGTACCAAACGAAACTGGTCAGAAAGAAAAAACTGAATAAAAGGAATGGAAGTAGAGAATACCCCCAATATTTTCGAAACTGTTTCCATGAAAAACAATTACACGAAGGCGCCTGTGTAGTTGTTTTTTTATGAAATAAATAAATTATATTGACTATAGTCTATAACAGTGATAACCTAGATGTATACAAAAAAATATAAAAAAAGGAAGTGTACTACTATTGGGTATCTTTGATTTTTTCAAGAGTAATGGACAAAGTAACGCACCTGCACCACAAAAGGCACCAGAAAGAAATACTTCACCTGATTTGAATTTGAGAAAAGAACAGGCAATTCAAACGTTAAATCTTCGAAAAGAATCCGTGACAATTTCCTTGCGTAAGAATAACTTGGATAATATTGTATCTCGAGTTGGGGTAGTAATGGATGATTCGGGTTCTATGGAAAATTTGTACTCAAGAGGGATAGTACAAGAGACTGTCGAACGTTTCTTACCAATCGGATTAAAGCTTGATGATAATGCAGAACTAGATATGTGGTTATTTTCGCACGTATTTAAGAGATTACCATCGATTACAGAAGTCGATTTCTTTGATTATGTAAATCGTGTAGCGATGAAACAAGCATCATGGGGAGGCACTAAATATGCACCTATTATTAATGACATCGTTCGAAAATATGTTACGGAAGAGCCGTCGAACATCCCCACATTAATTATTTTTGTTACAGACGGGGAAAACACAGATGAAGCGGAAGCGGAACGTGCACTTCGTGAAGCGTCAAAACACAATATCTTTTTCCAATTTGTTGGTATCGGAAATCAACGTTTTTCTTTCTTAAAAGAATTAGATGACCTTTCTGGTCGTGAGGTAGATAACGCTAACTTCTTCCAAGTGAAAGATATCAGCAAAATGTCGGATGAAGAACTTTACGGGAAGTTAATGAACGAATATCCAATGTGGTTAAAAGAAGCTAAAAACAAAGGTATTTTAAACTAATTCCATCGTAAGAGCAGATAATTAAAATAAAAGAGAAGCCATAATGGATTTAATCTATTATGGTTTTTTATGTACATGGATGGAATAGACAATGAAAAGAAGTATCCAAGAAATGAAGATAGAAAGGATGAATGATTCTTATGCAATTAAAACCCAATGCTAGAAATAGTTTTATAAAAGAGTTGTCTAAAGTTATAGCGAGTGAAAATATTGATACGATAGATGTTAATACTTTATCAGATAAAGAATTGAAAGACCTGTACCTAAAATTGCAGGTTTTAAGAAGTGGACGATGTTGTTACGGGATGAAAAAGGGGAACCATTTTGAACAAGATTTAAAAGATGGAAACCTTCAATTTATTTCATTTCGGGATACGTACAAATTTGGTGTAAAACGATTAACCTTTAAAGAGTTTCTAATGTTAGATGACTTTGTAAAAAAAAATCCATCCTGTAAATATCTTGATATAGTAAGGAATTTTTAAGAATGTACACTAGGGAACATAAAAAACCACAAGAGGAATTTGAGAACTCTCCATGTGGTTTATTATATTATTTACTTATCTATTTTTGTAAAAAATAATATTTCAGTTGTTTCATTATGGTTCTTCCAATGAGTATAAAAATTTTGCTCCATTGCACTATCACTAATTTTCAACAAATTGTGTTCTCCGTTTTCATGGTAGATATCATAACCCTCGTTTTCTAACAAATTAATAATTTCTTCTAAAGAATATTGTTTTTTCATGCTTTAACCCCTTTTCTGATTTTTGATTAGAAACTAACACGTTATTAAACAATTAGGACATCTTATTTCCTATCATGTCATTACGGAGTGCTTTCTTGAACATTCTAGACAAGTTAATATGACTTCATCTGGTAATGTGCCTGTTTTGAATTTTGTACTGTCCTCTAGTCCATCTTCTATAGAAGAAAAGTCTTCATAGACGCCTCGTTCATCATCATGCGCATTAATCGTTCTTTTCAGTGTAAAGGTTTCTTTTACCCCACATTCACATTCAACGGTCATGGTTACTTTCATATTTACAAGTCCTCCTCTAGTAGGTCATTAAGTCAATCCAATACTGATGGGAATCAATATATTTTGTAATTATTTTCAACTAAAATGAGCCTTAAAAATCTTCTTTATTCCATTTATAATTCCTGATATTTCCTCAATATCGCCAATTTCTAAGTAGTTATCATGAGTAGATAAGTTAATGTCAATTCGTAAAGGATAAATGCGGATTTTTTCGTCCCACGAAATACTTACTTTATATAACGGTTCATCTTCATCCATATTATCCCAATTAATAAACCCTGTAACAATTTCTTTGTTTCTTTCTTTAATAAAAAAATACAAATCTGTATCTTCGATGGAGTAACTCTGCTTGACACCAGTATCTTCATGACTATTTTTAGAATTAGAATTCATGAATGGAACACTCCTCTATAAATTTTAGTTTGATTCTTACATAAATTTAGAGCTTTCTCGTTTATGAAATTCTATCCATTCTTCAATCGTTAGTCCTAGAAACCCACTAAAAAACTCTAGATACGAGTTAATTGTTTCTTCGGTTTCTTTAAATCCAACTAACTTATACTCCTTTGGATACTCGCTTAAGATGATATCTAGCTTATTAAACTTGAAATCAAAGAATTGCATGTTCTGATTGGCTGTCACATCTACAACGCTACCTGCTACAGTCAACCAAGCATGAATACCAAGCTGGCGTTTCGGAAAGGGAAAGAAAGAAGGCATATCTTCTCTTAACGGGAAGTCATAATATCCTTGGTAAAAAGAAATATCCTCTGTGGAGATAACTTTGTCTCGTGTCAATAATCCGTACAACAAGACACTCATATAAATACAATAACCACCTTCAGAATCCCAATGCGTCAACTCTTTCTTTACATCATCATGGTGTCTGGAAAAACTATATTGATGCATACTGTTCGCCATTATCTGCATGTAAGACGCATAATGTGCAAACTGGGGTTGTCTCATAAGCGCTGGTATATGTTTACTTCTCATCGATTGAGGCTTTCGTTTATTATAGGAATAACCTCTTTTCCAATGTTCCTTGAACATATTGTTAATAGTGCTTGTAATTTCTTTTTGACTAGCATCTACGCCTAAAGCTACATCTCTCTCAAACATATAATTACCTCTTTGCTTTCTATTTTTTACATAAATGAGAGGCTCGTTAAAATTGAGCCTCTCAAAGTACATTTCATTTAAGCAACATTTTCGGATAAGGTCAAATCATACTCCAACAACCAATTTTTACTTCCGATTGAACGTTCCCAAACTGGAAAAATCTCAGTAGGTTCATCTGTTTCGACACTTAATTCGATTTTTTTGTTACTTCTATCAATCGCTGTATAATTAAAACAAACTGGATTTCCTTCTCCAATTTCCAATTCTTCTCGTTCTTCATGGTCAAAGATGACATCTTTGTAACCGTCTCGAATAAGCGCTAACCGGATATCTTCTTGTAGTCCTTTAAAATCCATTTTATAATCCCCATTCTTTATGCAGTTTTTTGTATCAAATTAAAATAGTTTTCATAATTACTCTGCAAAAAAACGTTTTTCTAGTGCTTTTTCAATATTACCATCAAAAGCACCTTCTTTACATTCCAATATATCCAATACATCAGATGGTGTATACATCGAAATTAAGCATGAGGAAAGAGGGAATGATAATTTTTTCTTTGCTCTTTCTTCTAGAGTTTTAAACTCTTCTTCTTGTAAATAATGACTTAACCCACAACCAAAACTATAAACAGCCATTCCGTGTTTATACACATAAGGAATAACAAGTGAATATGTTTCCGTTTTACGGATTTCTGTAGAAACCTCATTAAAATCATCAATCACCTTACATAATTCAAGTGTTACATCTTTGATTTCCTTTGACACCGTATCCACGTAGAAATAACGGGTGCAAATTGTATTGTCCATTATTGAGTCGATACATCCTACTAATCTTTTGGTTTTCATTGAAAACTCCTCCTTGTAATATAAAAATGTATTTTTACCTAATTTTTAAAGCTTTTATATTATAGAAGTTGAGCTTTGGGTATATTCGATGTACTTAGGAGAAAAGGAGAGAGGGGAGACCCTTTAACAAGAAAATTTATATTTAGTCAATAATTATACGGGTTAGTGTTCCAACTACTCGTATATCTGTTGATTTTAAGGGTAACACGATTGGACTAAACATAGGATTAGCAGGTTCAACTAAGATTATATCTTTAATTTTGGTCAATTTTCTTACAAGAAGTTCGTTTTTATGTAGGATTAAGTTGATGTCTCCATTTTTCACTTGAGTTTTTTTCTGGAAAAGGAGCAAGTCATTTTCTAAAATACGCAATTGACTCATTGAATTGTCTTTTGAACGGAAATAAAAACAATCAGAATCATTAACCCATGCAAGAGGTATTGGTTCTTGGGATTCAATACACCAAACAAGTTTGTTACTTTCATTTATTGAGGCTGATTTAACGATATTAAGGAGAATGCATGAAGGGGAATTTTCGGTATTCTCTTCGATTTGCTTACCTTCAGGAGAGGCATCTACTTCACCTACTAATTTTGAAATACTCACACCAAAAATAGACCCTAATTTCATTAGTAAATGAACACTGGGGTTCCGCTTATTATTTTCAAAATAGGAATAGGATTGTACCGTAATACCTAATTTCCCCGCTACTTTTTCTTGTGTCCACCGCTTTAATTTTCGCTGTTCTAGAAAGTTCTTGCCGTACATAAAAAACACCTCTTTCCCATGTATCTTAACGTAATCTTTTATCTTTGACAATGATAGGTTGGTTGGGCAAGGTAAAAATATGTACAATTAAAAAATGTATAAAAAAAACCTCTATAGACAGAGGTTTCAATACCTTAATACCTTACCATGATTACATAAATCGCTTGAATAGGAGACCAAAAAAAACACCTCCAACAACAAAAATTAAATCAATTCCGATACCAATAGCTGTTTTTTTAGTAGGCTTCACATTTATCACGCCTTCCTGTTTTTTAATAGTCTTTGTATATTATAGACAAAAAAACAAGAAAAATGAGTAATATACAAACAAAGAAAAGGATGCTATAATAACAACTGTGTTATTGACTATAAACAATAAGTGAAACTAATTGACTAAAGGAGTTTTTAGGGTATGGTGGGAGCGATTAATGCTGAAATGTATCAGGAAAAACGAATAGATTATTCTTTTTTCGGAGAAGCATCAAATAATAGAAATACCTATAAGTACAAAAAAGCTAAAATAATCAAACATCGCCCTCTTGCATTTGAAGAAAAGCAAGAGATTCATCGTCGCCTATTCCTAACGCTTCCATTAATCATGCAATTTGAAAAAATAGAAAAGGATATGTTAGCTAAAAGCTTGACGATTTATTCTTATCAAGACTTATATATCTATTTTGCAAAGACCAATTTATTTAATTGTTTAGATACACCAAAGTCATTAATCAATCAATTTTTTCCCTGTTTGTTTTTCCCAGAACATTTTGCATGGATTAGCACAAATCAGACTGGTCATATGCGGTACTTTTCTAAAAAGCATGGGGATGTAACTATATCTATGGATTTTATGGATTTGTTAGAAGTATATTATGGAATTGAAAGAGAAGATGCTGTTAAACGTTTATTAGGTCGCCTGCAGTTGAATGTAAAAGAGCAGGAATGGATAGAGAGTCAGAACCTAAAATATCGTAAAAATCATACGTTTTTTGATGAAATAGGGACTGACATGAACCTTTCAACGGTATCTACTTATGTGGCACCTTATTTGGAAGTTTGGAAGTTGTTGAATGAAATTGGATTGGACATGACGCACAAGGAAATTGCCTCTTACAAAGGAGACAATATCTTTTTTGTATCTAGTCGATATTTATCGGCTCAACTAGGAACGTATTCCACTTCAATGATTAATAAAATTATTAATGGGTTTTGTGCGATAGGTCTAATGCGCAAAGTACCAACGGAACATATCCCTGCAGATTGGTTAAGAGAGGCAAATATTATTGCTACTAAGAAAAGACTTTCTAGTACAGTATCTTTTTATACAATCCCCTCTATTTCTGACAACATTTCCAGTCTTGTACAAAATGCCAATATTTTAAAAGAAGCAGGATTGACTTTCTCGCAAATAACATCCGTTAAGCTAAAAAAGGTATTTGAGAATCATGAATCACTCTATATTCAACCGATTCAGGCATACAAAAAGAAACGAAATGTTCCAACCAGCTATATACAAGATATAGAAGAAGATATGAAAAAGCTAAATTTTTTGTCGAAAGAATGGCTTGGAAAAACATATCCAGAAATGAGTTTAGATGAATGGAGATTACAAGTACTCCCGTGGTTAAATGCAACCTACGACAAACGGAAACCGACAAAGAAAATGAAGAACGAACAACAATTGTTAACAAATAATTATGTGTATGTACCAAAAAGAAAGCGAGGATGATAAATCTATATGCATACCAATATATATCTAAAGGAAGAGGAATCAGAATGGATTGTTTTTCTTCACGGAATGGGAGGAAGTTCTAATATTTGGTTTAAACAATTACGAGCATTTAGACAAAAATATAATGTACTTCTATTGGATTTACCCGGACACGGAGAATCTCTAAAGGGTTTAAGACATGAGATAAATCCTACACTCGAAGGAATAGGAGTGGATATATGGGAGATACTCGATACACACAATATAAAGAATGCCCATTTTATCGGTATATCATTAGGCACCATTTTACTTCGTGTTATGGCTTCGCAACAACCTCTAAGAGTAAGGAGTATGATATTAGGGGGGGCTGTAGAAGACTTAAACCTATTTGCCATGCTATTAGCGAGAATAGGGAATAAAGTAAAAGCACTTGTTCCGTATATGTGGTTATATCAGCTAGTTGCCAAAATTTTAATGCCCAGAAAGCACCACAAGGAATCAAGAACAGCTTTTGTACTTGAGGCTAGAAAATTAGGGCGAAATGAATTTATGAAATGGTTCTCGCTATACACCTCTATTGTCCCTTCCGTTAAGCAAGCGAAACAAAAATTAAGCTCCAAGCGAATACCATGTTTATATTTAATGGGAAGCGAAGACTATATGTTTTTAGAATCAGTTAAGAAAAACTTGGATTACCAAGCAAATGAACAGTTAATAGTTTTCCAAAAATGTGGACATGTCATTAATATTGAAAAATCAAAAGAATTTAATATGGAAAGTATAAAATTCATTGAACATGAAAAAAACATACAATAAATTTTATTGCCTAAAGTCAATATTATGTATATAATGACTATATAAATAAAAGGAGGAACGATGCATGAACAAGAAAACACAAATATTCATTGGAGTTATCTTTATACTTTTAGCTATTGGGTGTGCGATATTTTTTACACAAACGAATAATAAAGAAGAGAAAGAGGATAACGAAAAAATCGTAGCTGTAAAAGATGCGACAAAATATGAAATATTAGACTCCAATGTGGCATTAGAAAAACCGGTGAAAGAATGGTTGGACAAGAATCTTAAAAAAGAAGGATTCTATAAACACACTACAAAGAAAGAAACGTACGTTTTGTTATCTGGCGGAGAACAAAGTACAAGTGGATTCGGAATTAGTCTAAATGCAGTTGTTGAAACGAAAAATAAGGTCTCTATTGACTATGAAGTATTATCACCAGACAAGAATGCAAAGGTAGAAAACAAAGAAAGCAATCCACATATGTTGGTGCGTTTCGCTACAACGAAAAAAGAAATAAAACATGAAAAAGTCACTCCAGAAGTAGAAAAGGCACCTACGCCTACAAAAGAAGTAAAAGGAGAACATGCTGTTCCACAATCTGAACAAGAAAAAAACAAAGATACTAAACCAACTCAAAAAGAGGATTCAAAATCAACGGAATCTGACCCGGATACAAAAAATACAGAAACATAAGGTGCATTAGTGCGCCTTATTTTTTTAGGAGACTACATAATGATTAAACTAGAAAACACATGTGTAGCGTCAATAAAGTTGTTTAAAAGAAAGGTGATTTTTAATTGAAAAAAACAAAAATAGCAAATGAGTTATTAAAAAATACCACAAATGAGTATTTAAAAGTATTTATATCCAATTACATTTCAAATATGAAATTCCTTGAAAAAGGTTATGACGGTGATGAAAAATTGTGCCGTTTCCATAATTGTATTACTTATATTGAACAGGAAAGTTTCGATATTACAGGATGGAATCTGCATGAAATACCGACATTCTATGCTCATTGTTTTAGAAATAATAAAAAGAATCAATATTTTGACTTAGCTGTATGGGATATTGGGGATGTGATACCAAGATATTTGGATGATGATTGTTGTGAAAAAGATGCCAAATCTATTCAAGAAGCAATAGACAATTATAGTGTTTAAATAACTTTATTATTTTTCAAAAAGCTTCATTGTAAATGTAACAACTTTATTTGTAATCAACAACACAGCCATTAAAGAGATACCTAAAGTACCCTACTTTACCTTAGAGGTTTTAGGTGGGGTAGGAATATTTGAAAAAGAAAAAGAAACATTATCTTGAATCCTAGTTTAAGTAAAATATATTTTACAAAATTAATTAATTAGTATATAATAGGAGTATATAAAGACAAGGGAGGAAGATGGATATGAATCAAATGCTTGATATAATACCACTTAATTATTATGAAGAGGATGCAGATAAGCTTTTTATGGATGAATCACTCATTCTTAATGAAGGATTTTACTTTATTGTTTCGCACCCTGTATCTCCGGTAACATATGAAGTGTTTGACCAAAAAATCCAAGTTCCTACAACGGATGAACTGTGCATCTATATAGACAAAGATTGTACAGTTGGAGAATTTCTGTCATTGACGAAAGAAGATGGTGTGAGGTATCACATTATTCCGGCAGAAGATAAAGAATATCAAGAAATACGAGCGTTTGCCATACAGTTTTCTAGTATCCAGTTGACAGTAGCATAATAAAAAGAGGAAGTGGAATGAGTATGCCAGTAAATATGTCTAAAGAGGAAATCGGAAAGATTCTAACCAATTTAGGAAATAATCTAGAAAAAGAATCAGAGGATAAACATGCAAAGTGGGTGGATTCCATTGTTCAGGAGTATGACTTTTTGGATATTGAAAAACCGGAAGAATTTAGTCTGCTGGTAGATTTGAATTTTTCCGAACAAACTAATGTGTTAGCAAAGAAAGCTACTGACAGACTATTTGAAACACATCTATTCGATGATAAATTAAAACATCGGATAATGTTTATTTATATACATTATTCATTTATAGAGCGACATTTAGAAAGCTTGTTATCACTTGAAGGGATTGCCTGTATCCGAGATAAAACTCGTTGGTTGATTCAACTTTACAAGGACTATCTGGTATCAGGAGAAATGCCAAAAGAAGTAGAAAGAGACCAATATTGGCTTCCAAATGAGGGGAAAATGGAGGAATGGATAAACTGGATAGACTCCATGTATGCACTATTTTTCGGAAAAGCGGAGGCTTACTTGTTTGGGAAATACCATTTGGCGAAAGCCTATCATCAATATATGGAGTAAGTTATTCATAGGGAAATCCAGTAACCATGATTTCTCTTTTAATTTATGTATTATTAATTAGGAAAAAATATGATTTTATACTAAATTATCTAAATATATAGCCATTAATTCTTCTATTTCTCGTTCAATAGAGCTTAGAATTCTAGTCAAAACCATTATGGTGCTTCCGATACTCCCTGCAGAATATTGGATTCTAGAAATAACTAAGATTTATAGAGCAAATCAAACATAGAAATGGAGATGGTTAAATGAAAAAATTAAAACTGGGTTTAAAAGGTGATGTGAGTAACACCCAAGTATCCAATCGGTTACAACAAGAGATGGATATATACGAAATACACTTGCACGAGGATGATTTATTTGGAGCGAAATATAAGTATTTAGATAATCTTATTACTGGTATTCAATCGACAGGAGTAAAGGTTTATCTGCATCAGCCAATGATGATTCATGGACAAATGCTTCATGTAAATGCGGTGGATTCAAAGATAGCCGATTATTTAACTCTCAGCACTCGAATTCTAGTGGAATTATGTGAAAAGCACGATATTTACACAGTCGTTCACATGAATTATACGTCACCAGAAAACAATCCTTTTAGAGAAGTGCAACACCCAAGAAGAGAAGCATTGATAGAAACGATTCAAAATATGATTGCATTTGATGAACATATAGGAAAAGGACGTATCTTGTGGGAGAACGGCATCATGGGGGTTGGAGGATATATGCCTGATTTAGAGTTAGCCCGTTTACTTTCCAAAACGTCCTTGAAGCTTTGCTTTGATGTGAGTCATGCATGTATTAGTTTAAATGGAGACAACGATAAATTAGTTGAAACAATCGAAGTATTAAAAGAGAATATTGAGTACTTTCATGTAGTCGATAGTATGGGAAAGAAACATGATTCACTCATTATTGGTCAAGGAATCATAGATTTTGAACGCATTCAAGATTATATCCTTGAAAAAGATTATATATACGAAACCGGATTAGCGGATTTCAATGATTGTAATGAAATGATGGAGAGTCATCGTGTTTTCAGAGAAATGTATATACTCCCAGTCCATTAAGGATATTTATATTTAAATAAATAAGAGAAAAGGTGGAAAGAGATGAAGAAGTGGAAGTCGAACATGATGTGGGCATTTGTCGTAACTTTAATAGCAATTGGTTTAGGTGCATTTCTCTCGTTCATGATAGAAGAAGGAGAAAACACAAAAACGAATGACATGATTGAAAATGATTTACAAGCATACTTTAATCTAAATGAATCACTCCCTGTATACGAAATGAAAGATGCCCTTATTCAATTAGATATGCTGTACGGGGATGAGGTTCCTTCAAATGTTAAGGAGAAAATACGGAAAGGCTATTCATTCTATATTACTCGTAACAACTCATTGATAGAAGAGGGATTTGTAGTTAACGATAAACGTTTGCGTGTTATACAAGAAAAGACTATTCTTATTGAGGAAGTCAAACGTGTAGGAAATCAAATTAGTTGGAAGTACGATGAATCGTCTGCGAAGATGTTTGAATGGACAGATGATAAGTGGAACTATATAGCGAAAGTGGAGGGTAATAAGTATCGCTACGCAAAAGAAGATAAAGAATATGGTGTAGGTTACAATGATGGTCCAATTCTTTTATTAAAAGAACAATAAACCATAAAGGAGGTAAAGAATTTGAATCTAACACATATTGAAAAGGGAGACGGAATTACGTTTTCTTATCTGAATTGGCAAGGGGTACAAAGCAACAGGAAAGCTATAGTTCTTGGATTTGCTTTCGGAACGAATGATTTTCATCCAGAATATCAAGCGATGATTATCGCCTATGATGTAGATAAAAAAGATAATAGGACGTTTGCTGTACAAAATATGACCAATGTAGAACATTATCAAGAGAAAAACGCTTGATAACCCATATGTCTGGAAATGTACTAGACGGCGAATCAGAATTATTAGTGAATGCTTCTAATGGAATAGGGTGGATGGGTGGATTTATCGGAAGGTGGATTCCGTTGTCTTCTAACGCTCAATTCTTGGTAATACATTATGTGAAATAAAAGGAGTATCAAAGTTAATGAAAATAATTGATTTAAGTTCAAATTTAGGTGGAAGAATAAATCCATTCGAAATAAATAATATGAGTCAAATAGAATTGGAAGTGGCACAAGAAAATGCTATAAATAATTTCTATAAAACTTTAGAAGTTGGTACTAATGTAAGATTAGCGAAGCATGAAAAAGAGGTTATTCAACAAATATTTAACCAGTATTCGAATAAGGATGTTGCCATTAATCCAAAATATTTGCTCGATAAACTCGTACTTTTAGAGAAAAGTGGAGACAAAAAGTTCTCAAGACTTATCGAAATACTAAGACATTGCTGTTAATTTTTAGAATAAAAAATATTGACTATAGTCAATAATTAGGAGGAAGAAAAATGTTTTTCAATAAATTTAGAATGGATGAATTGGAAAGGGAATTGGTATTAGAAAAGAGAAAAAACATTGATTTAGAACTTTCAATGCAAGTACTTAAAAAAGAAAGAGAACGAGAACGTGGACCTCTACAGATTTTGTTAGATAATCAAATTCTACACCCTGTCTTAGAATATATTTACAAAGAAAAACCAACGAAATTGATGATTATTCCATTTGTGGAGTTTACCAAAGATGTCGTTGAATGCTTTGTAGGTGTAAACTATGGAATTAAGATTTTAGATGATGATAAAGTATTTTTGAACGTCATTACCCTGACAGATGGAGATGGAATGTTCGTAAGTGAGGTTGCCTCAAACCGAAGAAATACCAACTTTTTATTCGTACAGAACTTAGCCGAATATCTAAAATCATCTTTGGATAACGAAAACTACAGGAAACCTAATAAAGTTGGAATTGAAATAGTGGAAGAAAAGAATGTAGGAAAGTACTTCTTCGAAGCAATGAGTAGAGAAGAACGAGATGCTGAAAGAAAAAGAGCATTTGATAGTTAAAACAGTCATTTCAATTAGGAGGAAACATATTGTTCAAGGAAAGATTAAATATGATTTATTCTGAAATAAGACCATATAAGAGATTATCTATTTTCTTCTTAATCACATTTTTATTAACTATTCTAGTGGTTAAAGTTTCTTCATTTTTTCCGTTGGTAGAGAAGATATTAAAATACACATCAATGGGTATTTTTGCTCTAATAGTATCTGCTATAGTACTCCTTATAATGTTGGCTTATATTTATGAAGTTTCGAAATTTATAAAATGGTTATTTATAGAGCCATATCAAGATTATAAAAAACGGTTAGGATAAAACAAATAAATAATTTGAAATAAACGGTTTACTTAGAGAGTCATTATGGCTCTCTTTTTATGTACAAAAAAACCGGAGATTATTCCCCGGATGTTGGTTCTTCTGGTTTATTATTTTCTAATGCTTTTTGAATAGCATTATTAATGTCTTCATTGGCAGTACTTTCTTCAGGCGTTCCCTCTGTATTAATTGTTTCGGTCTCTGTACCAGTAACATCAAGTAAGAACACGTATATGTCATCTGTTACAACGTTCTTGCTTTCTTTTAACTTTTCTAATACTTGAATCGTAGTTTTCCCGATTTCAGCATCAGGATGTTTTTCGGCAGTTTTCTTATAGTGCTCAATGATTTCGGGTAAAATTGTATCATTTGCATCAACTAAGAAACTATTGTTTGTACCAAAGTATATTTGATAATAATATGTTTTGCTTTTTTTCATTCCATCTAAATAGTAAGAATCAGGAAACTTTTTCATGTTCTTTTCAATTGTATTGATTCTTTGAATGACTATGTCCATGTTAAATGCATTTGCTTCAGTATTAAAGAAGGGCTGTGTATTTTCTTCTAGACTGAATTTAGACATAGCTTTTAAATCTTCGTTCATATAGTTTTCATATTCTTTTAAAATATACTCAATGTCTGGATAGGCAATAAACTGACCACCAATTTCTTCAATGATAAACAATTGCTTATCTGCTTCTTCTAATAAAGTACGTAGTGTTTCGTCCTTAACTTTATTAATTCCCGTAACGGAGTTGAAATCGATATTTTTGTTTTTCAACTCACGCAAAGCTTCTTGGAATCCTTGTAACTTGGTATTAGTTTCGGCTGTTAATTGATGCATGGTATACAGTAAACCATCCACAGCGTTGGAAGCTTCGGTTTTCGGTAATCTTTCAATACTTGCTTGTAATTCTTTGTGGACAATAGCGGGCTTTTCAGCGCCCAACACTTTAGCTGAGAACTCATCTACAAATTCCTTTTGTTCTGCTTCTGTAAATTTTTCTTTTGGCGCTTGTTCCGAACAAGCACTTAGTGTAATCAGACTTGCCATAGCAGTTGCAACCGCAATTTTTTTCTGTACCTTCATTTTCTGATTCCTCTCCATTCTTCTAATATAGAGTAAATTATACTATTTTTATTGCCTTTAGTCAATGAAGGTGAAATAGTAGACAATAAAACACGTTTAGAGGGACTCTTTGTAAAATATAATTGACTTTTTGTTGACAATATGATATTCTCAATGTAATAAAACTATATGTAGTACTTGGCTGTTCGTTGGATATCTATATATAGATTGCTTAAATATATTTAAAAGTAAGGAAAACAGATAAATAACAATTTGTTAACCCTAATAAACAAGAAAATAAATGGAAACAAACCATACTGGAGGAAAGAAAGATGAAAAGCTTAAAAACTGATTGGAAAGCAAACTGGAAAGCTGAAGTTATTTGGATTGGTTGTGGAATTGTATTTGGACTGATTTTAAAAACGATTTATGGTTTTTTCTTCTAAGATAATCGAGCTATATTTCAGATAGTAGACAACGGAGAAAAGCCGTAGAATGAGATGCTTTACGGCTTTTTGCTAATCTTTATAATGGATGATTGCTTATATCTTTATTTCTTTTCTGAATGTAAAGCATAGATACGAATTGATTCTTCGATATTGTCAGTCAGTAATTGCATTCCTTCCTTATCTTCTAACACATTTGTAGCTATTTTCTTTGCGTTGTCTCTTATAACTGTCTGAAATTCTGGACTGAACTTCTCTGCATAAGTCCCACTGTCGCATTCCCCTTTAATAATGGTTTCGATTGCTTTTTGTAAGTATTTTGTCAATTAGATTCCTCCTCTCAATGTTTCTTTTGGTATTCTACATTTTATGGAAAAGAAAAGAAATTAGCTAAATGAAATGGTCGTATTCCTTTTAATAGAAAGCGGGTTATATAAATGAAAACAAAAATAGAATATCGAGAAAGATATGATAAACGGAAAATCACCTTGTATCATCATCCGAGTATACAGATTTTAAGAGAGATAAGGGTTAATCCTCGTCGATTAATACAATCAAATGGTACTCCAGTAGAAGCTCAAGCTCATATAGTCTTCTTAATACCACACACGTTCAAGTGGAAGAAGGAAAATTTGAAAAATATCCAAAAAAACTATCGTGAATCAGCAGGTTTGCAACTGATTGAAGGAGCAGAAATAGATGAGCTTTTGATATACGATAGACACACATTCGGCTGGATACTAAGTGATTTAGAGGAATTAAAGTTGTTTCGATACAATGAACAACAAATTCCGAACTGGGAAGCAGGAGAAATAATGCCTATGTATATAAATGCAAGGGGACTTCAATTGCTATTCAACCTGTTTTATCTTCCATTTGAAATAATCGGGGAAGTATACTGTAATTTACGAGATAGGAAAAGAAAAAGACGGAAAACATAACATCCGAAAGAAGGTGTAGGAAAATGAAAGAGATATACAGTGACTTAGAGAATCTTTTGCGGAAACATGACCAATTGTTAGCGATGACGCACAACTTGATTTATGATAACCATTTGGATGTATCTAAGTATGACACGATGCCAATAGATGGAAATCAAGACTTTGCTAAACATAAAAGAGATGTTTATCGACAATTATTGAGTTTTGAAGGCATTGCTATAAATGAAGATAAAACATCCAGAATATTGAAATTAAGGGATAAGGTTCTAACGAATCATATAGAGAAGTTTTCAGAAGACAGAGTTGGAACCGTCTTAAATATATTAAGAGAGTTATGGAATGATATATTGATAGACTTTAAGCGAAATAAAATCAAAGGAGGATATGGTACGTGGTAAATATATTTGGTAAAAATAAAAGAAAAATAGAAATAAAAGATGCAGAAAGATTGTATAAGCAGTTGGAAACCGGGGATTTAGAGATTACGAAGACGATGATAATTTTTGTGCACCTAACAGAAGGTGTGGAGTTGGAAGATGAGTATTGGACATATCTAAATAAACTTATCGACACATTCAAAGAATCTAAACAACTAGTTATTTTACCGGACAGAACTAAAATACATCCGAATTTAATAGGGATACCTGAAGGAACCGAAGTAATAAAAACAAAAACACCAAATGCGTTTGTTAGTCCGGGTTTGGCAAACTTCCTGCACACCAATAGTGAATACAGTCAATTTATTTTAGTAGGGGATGAAATTCCTTTAACACTACTTGCAACGAACTTGCGTAGTTATTTATTAGAATGGAATGTACCATCCAATGTGATAGTTCCAATAGAAGGAATTGTACCATCCATAAAGAAAAAACAACTAGATTCATCTGTTTATGACTTATTGAGTGAGACGGATGTAGACATGGTTCATTATCACTTAAACGAAGCGCCTTAACGGGCGTTTTTTATTTTGTAAATTTTAAATTACTAAATCGTCAATTTATGGTATAATGAAATTATGCATATAACAATAAGAAGAATATAGAAAGCAGGTGAACTGATGGAAAAAAGTTTCTATTTTGATATGGAACAAGAAAAGCTACTTTACACTGCATTAGAAGGATATAAAGAGTATGAGCAGGTAAAGAAAGTCCTGATACCCAAGTTTGAAATAATGTACAACGCTAATGGATTTGGCGTATACCAGTGTGAGGATGAAGAAGAGCGTCTGTTTAACATGAAAGGTAGTTTTGTCTCCCCTTTGGAAATTGGACAATCCTATGAAGCACAAGGAGTAATCCTTGTTTATAGAGGAGAGAAACAATTAAGTATGAAAGAAATACGACAAATAAGACCTGTTAATAAAAAAGGAATTATCTCGTATTTACAAACTTTAAAAGGACTAAAGAGCAAAGCTGAATCGATTTATGATGTATTTGGAGACAAAAGTATCGATGTATTAATGGATACTCCTGCGGAAGTTTCCAAAAAAATCAGAGGAATTGGGAAGAAATCGGTAGAGGGCTGGAGTGAGCAACTAGTTAAAATGAAGGACTCTCAAGCTACTTTTACGGCATTGCTTGGTTTTGGTTTAACGATTAATCAGTCGAAAAAATTGTTCGACCGATACGAAGATTCTATTGTAGAGAAAGTGCAAGAAAATCCTTATTTTTTAGCTACAGAAGTAAAAGGCTATGGATTCGAACGCTGTGACAAAATTGGACGCTCGATTGGAACCTCTCCTGAGAGTGAATTTAGAATCAGGGAAGGGTTAATGCATGTATTAGAACAAGGAACAAAACAAGGACATACTTTTCTTCCTTTCGATGAGTTTCTAATCAAATCCAAGATGATGTTAAGCATTCAATTGACTGCTATAGAAATGAAAGAACTGATTGACAGTGAAAAAGGACAAATAGGAACCTATAAGGTAGGGGATTATTCTTATCCAATTGATATGGACTTGCTTAGAAAATGCTATTCATCTTATCAAAACGAGTGGAATCAGTCTAAAAAAGAAACCTATCGATATGTAGCTGTATCTATTAAAGAGGATGCAATTTATGAAGCTATAGAGCATCTAGCATCCAATTATAGAGTTATATACAAAGAAGGGAAAGTATACTTACGAAGACTTTATGAATTCGAGCGAAATGTTGCGAAATTAGTCAAAGAGATTTCTATACAAACTCCATTTATTAATTCCGATGGATTTGAAGAAGAATTGGACAATTTCTTGAAGGAAGAAAAGATTATCCTTGAAGTAAAACAAAGAGAAGCAGTTATTGCGTTTGCCGAAAATAAAGGTGGTTTCCATATATTAAATGGCTCTGCAGGTTGTGGGAAGACGTTTGTTTTAAATATTATTTTGCGCATGTTAGAGTGGAAATTCCGAAAGAATAAGTTGAAGTTAAAAGTACTGGTTATGGCTCCTACCGGAAAAGCATCTAAAGTGGCTTCTAGGGCAATAAATAGAGAATGTCTGACAATTCATCGTGGATTAGATTACACCCCTTTCGAGGGATTTACTTTTAATGAAGATAATCCATTGCCAGCAGATATTATTATTGTAGATGAAAGCTCCATGCTAGATATAGAGCTTGCTTACTATTTACTTTCCGCCATTAAACATGGGGCTAAAGTAATTTTTATGGGAGATACGAAACAATTGCCATCTGTAGGACCCGGAAACTGCTTAAAAGATTTAATTGAAAGTGGACACGTTACAGTGGTGACATTAGATGTAGTAAAACGACAAGGAGCATTATCTGGGATTATTTTGAATGCTAATAAAATTATTAGCGGAGAAATGATTTCTACAGTAACAGATACCAATGATGCATTTGTATTAGCAAGAAATACACCAGCTTCTATTAGAGAAGGTGTACTTGCTTCAATTGACCGTATCTTAACTTTTCCTGGTTATACTCTTGAAGATATACAGGTCTTAGTACCGCAACGAGCTGGTCAATTAGGGACGTATTACTTCAACTATTTAATTCAAGCGCATTTAAATCCAGATAAAGGTACACCGAAGGTACTTAATCGTAAATTTGACGTAAATATTCCAGAAGAAGGTGGTATGAAAAACTTATCACTCTTTTTCCGAGAAGGAGACAAGGTTATTCATATTAAGAACAATTATGAAATGAATTGGTATGTCAAAGGAGATTATGCTGATTACGTGAAAGTCGAAATGCTCGGTATCACTAATGGAGAATGTGGAGTCATTGAAAAAATAGAGCAGTTAAAGGGTGAAGATAATGAAACATTTACCAGAATCATTGTAAAATACGAAGATAAATACGTGTTTTATGAAAAGGCATTTGATGAATTAGACCACTCTTATGCGTTAACGATTCATAAGTCACAAGGAAGTCAGTGGAAAGCGGTTATTATGCCAATGGCTAAACAATATTACAACATGCTGGATAATAACTTGTTCTATACTGGGTATACTCGTGCAGAATTATTTAGTGTGGTTATTGGTCAACTAGATGCGATTGCTTTTGCTATTCGAACTTATAAATCGGACATTCGTCATTCAGCATTAGTGGAATGGATAAATGAAGATGCAGAAGAAGTAGCTTAATCATAAACAAAGGATAATTGAATAATCTTTTATCCTTTGAAAATCTATTAAAAAGGTGGAATATAAATGTTTTTTGAAAAAAGAGATATAGAACAAAATTCAAGTTACGGAACAGTTGTAAATGCGGATGTATTCCTAAAAAGAATCGAAGAGGCAATCAAGACTAAGTTAGTTTTTGATTCTGAATATCCCTCTGGAGAAAAAGTGAAGTTAGAGGAAGCGGAAGCTTTTATGTTTGAATTATATGGGGTTTTGAAAAAAATCTAATGTTAGAAACGAGATAATCTTGAATTAAGATATCTCGTTTTTATTTTTTTCATCAATAACAACTACTATATAAGATATCAAGCATATAAGGAGGTCTACAAGAAAGAAAAGTTGGACTAACTAGAGGAGAAATCCAAGGTCAAATCAACTAATGTTAATTATAAGGTTACGTTTAAAAACGGAGCTACAAGAAATTTAGGTTTTCTTTAGTAAATAATATAATGTCAGGAGATTAGAATATGCTAAAAAAGTTTGAGGTTCGTTTTAAAGACTCTTGGGGTAACAATCTTTCACTTATTAGTGGTGTAGCAGATAACACTCTACATTTATCATGTACTGATAATAAGGAACCGACAATGGCGTATTTAAGTCATGAAGATGTGAATAGACTCATTAAAGAATTACAAAACTACCAAAAAGAAAGAATCCTTTTATCCGAAGACGAATAAAGAAGGGTAGAATAAAAAGGTAAATAAGATATACATTAACCAAAAGGAGAGGTACACACATGGAATTTTTTCCTAATGTTACAAAAGATGATTTAAAAAAAGCAGGAATCCCGACATTTAATAATGAGGAACATTACCTTATCAAACCGCAACCTAAAAAAGAACAAACAATCGTTATTGAACTGGAAAACAATAAATATATGACTGTTTGTGTCATGCCGGGAGCGGATTGTGTCGACGTGAAAGTTCATGGCGAACATGCACATTCTGATTTAGGTGAAGGATTGCATACTTTTTTCCGAATTAAGAATGAAAACAAAGATAATTCTTAAGAACCAGCAGACTAAGGGGTAGAAAGTTGGATGTGTTCCATCTTTTATACTTGTTTATTCCCAATACATGAGTTAGAATTAGAACAGTTGTTCGATATTTTGTTCGAAGAAAAGGGGAAATAAAATGAAGTTGTTGTTTTTAACACAAGATAAACTAGAGAATGTATTAGAAAAATGTTTACAAGTGGATGAAGCTGTTACTGGGTTATATGTAACTGTATCCTCAGAAAAAGATACGGATATTGTTTGTTTCACATCTCCAACACCTATTCCTCCTGTTACAGTGAGTTCAGTAATTCCAGACTTACAAACCTATTATAATGTAAAAATTAAAGATTACAGCGTAATGGAAGTTGGGGACTATGGAGAGGGTTTCGTGTTTTTTGTAGCTTAATTAAGGAAGAGGCAGGTTTAATCCTGCTTCTTTTTTTATTGGTTTTTCTTTTAGGTAAGGGAAAAGGAAATAATACTTCCATGAAAGAATTTGTAGGCATACTAGAATCTATAATAAAACAGTTATAAAAATAAGGAACTATAAAGTAATTATAAAAGGAGATGTTCTAAGTGAGTTATACAAAAGTACAAAGAAAACATCTATTTCGCATAACAAAGAAACGCCAAAGTTTATTAGAATTTTTAATCACTATTCTCAATGTATCTATTGAAGGTAGAGCTCCAGATAGTTGTCACCGGAAATTAATAGAGACGAATAAAGCATTTGAAGAAGACCGAGAGAAACGATTAAAAGAATTTGATGATGAACATGAAGCTTTATGCTTAATTCAAGATGTATTTATGACAATCGTTTGGCATGAAGATGATAGCTTGATAGACTGGCATTCAAACAAAAAACGAGGATGGAAGAATGAATGGGAAATTCCAATAGAGTATTTTAATTGGGCGATAGAGAGCGAGATAAAACATATGAAACGACTGAGAAAGGTGACACCAAAAAATTTAACTACAAGACACAAAGAAGTGATTCATTTGTTGCAGAAATTAAAGGAAGTTCGTAATGAAACAGAACAAAATATAACCCCTAGTTAATGCATTATTGAATAAAGGAGAGAGAAAAAATGAGATGGTTAGTGCAAGAATTCTTAAATAATGCTTCTAACTCTATTCGTATTATAAATGCTTTAGAAAAATGTTCTATAGATTATCTACTAATAAGAGTAAATAAAGACAATACATTAAACGTTCTTGATAAAGAAAGTAAAATTCCTTTGGAAAATTCAGATGAGATTTTCAAGAATTTCATTTCGAAGGAGCGGATAATGGTATATGGTTCTAAAACATTTGCGAAAATTGCGAAGGAAATAGGCTTGAATCCCGGCTCTTTTATGAATGAGCTATTTGAATTTGAAGTATTTCAACAAGTATTAGGAGATGAACTTCTAAACAATGAGTTTGTTGTAGGAGAACTATTAGATTTAAACCCGATAGCCGATATTTTTTTTATTCGACCAACGGGTAATACAAAACTTTTCACAGGAATGACCATTACGAAAGAGGAATTCCTAACTTGGCAGGAACGAGAGCGTGTTGAAAATAGTGAATACATTGGACAATCATTAATGATTTCACCAATACAAGAAATAAAAGCTGAATATCGATTCTTTATTGTTAATCAAGAAATAGTAACGAGTTCGAGTTATAAAGTAGGAGGAGAGATTAATACTTCTCGTAAGGCGTCAGATGAATTAGTCGCTTATACGAAGAGTATGGTTGATATATTTCCGTTGGCTACTGCTTTTGTGATAGACATCGCAGAAACAAACAACGGGTTTAAAGTTGTTGAATATAACAATATTAATTCATCCGGCTTGTATGGTTGTGATGAAATAGCATTTGTTCGAGCGTTTAAATAACGTTATTTAATTGGGAGGAATTTGAAATGGCTAAACAAAAACTAGTAATTCAACAAAGGGTATGGATTGAATCGAGTAAATGGGTCTTCCGAGATGGGAACCCAAGTGTAAGCATATTAGAGCATGAGGTAGTTCGTGCAAATAACTCAAGTGCGTACCTTGTAAGTGTGGAAGACCTAAACAAAGAAAGTTCCTACGAATTACGTGTGAGTCAATCTGATTTAAAGGTTATGTCTACCTCAATTTTTGGAACGAAGAGAACTGTTTGGTTATCACTAGAGGAACGAGAGGCATATATGAACTCTATGAATGAAAAAAAGCGTTTACGAGATTTGTTACACACCGAAATAGATAATATGAATCTTGAAACGTTGGAAGAATTAGCAAGTCAACTAAACCTTAAATAGGTTAAATCAAAATCATGTTAGAAGGGATGAAATAGTCATTGAAAAAAATTAAACTAAGTCCTGAAGAAAGGCAATTTATCTTATATGCCAAAAAACATTTTAAACATACAGAACCAATGGAAGACATCAAGGTCTTTTCTGCTAGAATGTATCGTTATCCGGTGAATTGTGCGGAGCCACGTAATGTATGGTATTTTGTCATTCAGGTATACGAAAAGCTTATCAATGCAGAATATATTCGTACAGGTGGATTATCATCTACGTCCTATATATTTCAAAAAATAGTTGAAAGAGACTTAAAACGGGATGACGGGTCATTACTTCAATTCATTCTAAGCGACATTCGTAATATCTATGTTAAGGGATTGGATTTAGAAGAAGCAGATAGTTCCTATTTAGAGTTGAAATAATCTATTAAAAACGAGGAGGATTTATATGTTTAAGAAAGTAAAAGAATATGAAGGTAGTAGAAATATAGTTGTGGAAGATAAGCAATATGGCACAGATGAGGTAACATTGAAGTGGGATGGCTGTTTGGAGTACAGAGCTGGATTCAACGGGGTAAAACCAAGTGAAGATAAAGACGGAGCAAACACTCCAAAACATGCATATCTGTGACATTGATGAATTTATAACTACAGGCTTTAAAGGCGTTAGGAATGAAACATTTTAACAATGAATATTGGGGCATAGATGTAGATGATATGGAACCAATAGAGCTGGAAAGCGAGTAAACCATATTACACAATCAAGTTATAGTAGTAGCGGGGTCTTAGGACTTCGCTTTTTTAGTAAAAAATAATTTACAATATGAATATAAAGTGATATAATGATATTACTTATAACTGAATGGAGGGCTTTAAATGAATCTTGAAGTGTATTTGAATGAAATAGATGAGAGCGGGCAAATGAAATATAGATTTCAAAATCTTTCAGGAAAAGAGATTGGGCGTATCTGTGAAGAGATTGCCACGAAAGAAAACGTAAAAATAAAACGAAGAACCTTTGAAACGAAAAAAATTAGACAAGTACAATATGGTTTCAATAAATAACTATAGGAGTTGAGGATATGGAATTGTTAGTAAATTTGTTGAATAAATGGGTGTCGCTAACTGGAATTGATTTTAATGAAAAGAAAACAACCTTTCGATTTAATGATACATGGAGTGTTGAGGATATAAACAAAGAATTAAAAAACTCCATCGAGTTAGATGATACAGGTATCACATCCGTCTTGCTATTTGAAACTTTTTTTCCTGTCTATTTGAGTGAAAAGAGTTATTCCATGAAGGAAATACTTGTGGATGGTTTACAAGTGGAGCATACAATTGCGAAAGCAAGAGATATACAAACGATGCTTTTAGATGAAAATGTACAAACGATTAAAAAAGACTTTCATGAATGGGTAAGTGAGGCACTAGCGCATTACCATATAATGAATGAGAAAACACTAGAGATGACCAAAGATGACTTTAAACTAGCACTTTTACGAAGAGATGCTTATCAGTCTATGAAACGTTTAACCCTTCACACATTGAAGAAAGGGAAACCAACGACTGAAGGCTTACAATATGTGAAAGAAGTGCATGCTTTTTGGAACTTACATTCTTTGATACATGTACTGGAGCAAGATAAAACACCATCAGGCATTTCCATAAACCTAATTCAAGACCCCGTGGAATATTCATCGTATTTTGTATTTGCGATTAAGAATGGAGAAAATATTCAAATTTTAACGGATATGCCTTCTTATTTACATCCTTTACAGAAATATATGACAAGAAGACCCGACCGTGATTTTTCAAAACGCTCTAGTCAACATTATTTCCCTTATGATTTGATGGGATTCAAATGGGATGAAGAAGGAGAAGTATATAAAGTAAATACTCAAACGACTGGAATTGCAAAATACCAAAAGAAGTTTGTGCAACTAAGTACTTTAAACGAGCTGGAATCACATAGCTGTTTATGGATAATCTTGATGTTTTCGCTCATTCAAGAACAATTAGTAAATAAACCTATAAAGGAAGAATTGTCGTATACAGGGGTTTCACTTATTTCTCCAACCGTAGAAACAAGAGACCTTGTATTACAAACGCCTAAATTAGAACTATTGCCTTTGAAAAAAGCAGATGTAATTAATGGGGCATTAGATGACATTTGGAATAGAGAGCCAACAGGAATCCATAACTGGTTAGAACAAAGATATGGTGATACCGTATCTGAAGAAGTATTTACCTTGGCGGGAAATGAACTAGTTTCGACCTATTATCATCCTCAAGAAAAGAGCGTAATGCTAGTAGAAAAGTCGATACCTAAGAAAGAAGGATTATTAGAGTTGCGTACGACGGATGTTCATTTTCTTGGCTCCGAGATAGCTGTGCATAACCAACAGAAATGGGTGGCACGTTATAATCAGGCTGTAATCATCGATTATCATACGAAGAAAGAGTATGCAGAACGACATGATACAATTCATAAATGGTATGAAGAGAAAGTAAATGGAAATAAAGAACAGATAATGTCTTATGTCGCACAAGGTGAGCTATTGCTTCCTGATTTCGTGCGGGAAGGATTTGGAGAACGAGAATCTCAGTTAGAAAATATTTTGAAAATAGTGGAATATGAACCAGATTGGAGAACGCATGGTCATATTAATCTTTTTAAAAAAGACGTAGATGGTTTTTTAAGAGATTATCGTTGTTTTATAACTGGAAAACCGGCTAGCATTGTTGCGAAGTTTAGACTAAGAACGATTGAAGGATTAATGAAGATGACAGGATGTTCCAAAGGAGAGTTTCCAGATATCATGCAAAATTGGTCAAACCAAGAAACTTATGTCGGAAATTCCATTTTAGAAAACCTTGACCCAATGGAGTGGGTAGTGAATAATCCTTGGAAAAAAATGAGATTGGATGTTAATGTCTACTTATCGAAGAGCGGATACAATCAGTTGAGAAAAGAAGCAGGGCTAAAGCCAAACAAATTTTGGATAAAAGAAAAATAAAACAAAGGAGCGGGATTCCCTGCTCCTTTCTTAATTTTAATCTATCTGCTCTTGTATTTCCTCTAGTAAAATACTAGCACCTTTTGGACTCAATATGATTCCCGGTGCATATTCGAAGTTTTCATCTAGTATCTCCCCAGTGATGATGCAAGCCCCTTTCGAATTAAATTTTCTCAGGATAATCAGGTTTTCTTTAACAAATATCTCTAGCCCATCTTTAATATTAATGCCTAGTGTATTTCGTATTTCTTTTGGGATACTAAATCGTCCCAATTGGTCAGCTCTTCTCACCACTCCTGTACTTAACATGTGCATACCTCATTTTTAAAAAGAATAGGTTTTTATCAGTATTGAAGAGAAATGATTAAATGTCAAACGATACCCTCCTAATGAAAACATTTGAAATGAATAGAATATTGTAAGACCAAAAATATAGGAGTTTTTTTAACAACTCGAAAGGAATGATTATAATGGTAGCAGTTTTAGAGTGTTCAAGTAAGGGAGATAAACGTTTTTCGGCTTTTTATGCAAAAGTGGAAGCGTTTGGTAAGTTTGCAAGTATTGAAGAACACTATCAATTGGCAAAGCGTTGGTTCGATAATGGGACTCTAGTGGTTCCCAAGACAATTAAGGATGCCAAAGGAAAACAGGCTGTATTTTTCGAATTAAACGGAAAGAAGTATCCACTCCGTTATTTGGGAGATTTCTATTCTCTGTTATGGGTAAAATATCTTGATAATAACCCAAGTCTGGTGAAATTTGCAAATCAATATGATGAATTTACCGACATGTTTAAAGGGAAAAGTGTGAACTGTCAAGCAGATGTTGTTAAGAAATATGTAAAAGTAGGAAGAGATAAGATAATATCCGATACAACAGATTTCCGTCAACGAGTAACAGCTCCTGTTCAATATAAAATTGGAGATTTACTAAAAAGCAATGAAGACGTAATTGGACATCAGACCAATTGTATTGGAGCTATGGGTGCTGGAATTGCAGAAACTATCAAGAACATGTTTCCAGAGTTTGAATTTGCTTATGGAGGATATTGTACAACGGTTAAGGAATCCAGTGAACTGTTAGGAGAATGTCAGTTAATCAAAACACAACAGGGATTATGGATAGCAAATTTGTTCGGGCAAGATAAAGTGTCAAGAGATGAAAAACAGACAAATGAAAAAGCATTGAAAAAAGCATTGCTTACTTTAAAAGGACAGGCGATGGCTAATGGATGGAACATCGGACTTCCTTATAAAATTGGAAGTAATCTTGGTGGAGCAGATTGGAATGAAGTATATGAAATAATTCTGGAGGTATTTTCTGATTACCCAGTAACTATCTATGTACTACCGAAGTTTGCGCACGAAGTTAAACAGTTGAAAAAACAAAAGTAATAACTTAAGAATCTACTATTATCGATAGAATAAATTCAAAGGTTACTAGTTAGTGCGTTTTAACGAAAATACTATGTAATAGGATGCCCAAAAACTAAAAATAGCATGGAGGATGATTTTAATGAGAAAAGAAAACGTAGAGTACAAGGACTATGTAGGATATAATTGCCCTAAATGTTTAAGCGAGGATACAGAAACATGGCTTTTTGAAAGAACGCAAAATTGTCTTAATTGCAAACAGGAGTTTCCATTAAGTGAGGAATTAGCACAAGAACTTAAAAAAGCTCGTGGTGTTGAAACATATATAATGGTATGGCAAGGGGAAGAAGAAAAGTGGTATTACTTTATTGATGATTTTGACAAGGGGCAGTTTGTAGAAGGATACGTTGCCTACTACGTAGAGGTGGAAAAAGGAATAATTATTGTGGATAATTACTCACCAACAAATGAAGAAAAAGCTTTTGCACAGGTTTATGATATAAAGCTATGGGATAAATAACTTGAAAATATAACGAAAAAAGACTTTCTACTTAGAGAGTCTTTTTTTATTGAGCATCTTTCGACTTATGAATTGTAATCATATTCCTTCTTTAACACTAATATAGTAAAAAACAAACAAGATGGGAGTGAATTGAATGAGTGGTAAAAGAGTAGAAGTACGAAAAATGTTTACAGGTTCTATATTATCGGAAGACATTTATAAAGAAAAAGGGCTTTGCTTATTAAAAGCTGGTGAAAAGCTTACCGAGAAACATATTGAAAGTTTAATTCGTCATGGAGTAAAACATATGTATATCAAATAACCATTGATTGATAACAATGGTTATTTTTTATATTCAAAAAGACTCGCATGAATATACATAATTTTTTCTATAATATAGAAATCTAAAGAAAAGGAGTAGAGAATATGACTGTACAATTTGGAGATGTCATTCTACAAGAAGAGGAGGATTTATAACAAAATAGGTAAAATTAATATGTATATTTTTATTGACTATAGTCAAGCATTTAAGTAATATCGTCTATAATAGATTGAGAGGAAGAAGGAGTGGTTAAGGTGAGCAAAGAGTACAAAAATACGATTAAAGGATTTAGAATGTGGGATAAAGACCATCCTTGGAATCACATATACCAAGCAGAGAAAGAGTTTGTATGTGTCGACGGTATATATGTGGCATTCAGCTTAAATGAAAATAAAGATGGAACACTAACAGCATTCTCTAATTTAAGAGTGTATAAAGTGAAAAGCTTTGAGCTCGTTGAAAAAGATTCACTAAGAGCAACGACGCTTTCACATATCAATGGGCTTCTGGAGACGTATGCAAAGAAACACAAAGCAGTGATGACTTGCTTCTAAAGTAAAGCTTAATCAATAAAACAAAAAGGGGAAATGGATATGTTTTTGCAACAAGTAAAAGTGAAAAACTTTGTTCAATCTAAAAAAGTTTACGGAACTCCACGTTTTATGCCTGAAAATTGGAAAGGTAGCTACAGAGAATTGGTTACAGAAGAAAACTTAAACCAAGATGATGTTTATCATATTATTGGTATAACAAGTCTAAGAGAAGGTTATAGTGATTTTCACGATGAAGGGGTAGATTTTGTGTTAAAGAAAAGCCATAAAGTGTATTTGGTTGCTAAAGGCATCGGAAGACGATTTAAGGTATTAGAAGAGGATTTAGTGCTACTAGATTAATGGTTATATCACTACATGAAATCACGTATACAAAAGGAGAATGATATTGATGAAAAACAAATTGCTTGTAGTATTGATTTTTTCTGTGATTCTATTTGGATGTTCCCAATTATCGGATAATGCCCAAGCGGATTTGCCAGTCGGATTTGATGTTGTCAGTAAAACCGAGAGAAGTACCAACGGCTCTAAAAACATTTATGAACTAAAACATCGAAGAACAGGGTGTTATGTTATGTATTCAAGTTCGAGAGATAGTGGGGATATTAGTGGACTAACTCAAATTATGGTGAAGGAAAATGGTGTTTCCGTTCCATTTTGTGAACCAGATTGAGCAAACAGAGGGAATATTGGCTAGGAAAGGAGTGATTAATTTGTTGGTATATCTGGTAATGGGTTATTTAGTGCTTGGCATACTATCTATTTTTATCTGGGCGTATGACATAATCAATAATTCGTTTGATTTTGGTATGTCTAATGGATGGGAATTCTTTTGGTATCAGCGTTATATCATGTGGGGGCTTATCTTGCTACTTGCACCAGTATACTTCGTGTTAGGTATGTATAATCTTATCTCAGATATTCCAAACGCAATACAGTGGAAAAAGAATAAATCCTTTACACGTAAGCTTAAATAGAAAAGTAAAAATAGGAAATAGGAGTGTTGAACAATGGATAAAACAAAAACATTTGAACCGAGTATTGCTATACCACCTGCAGAGACGCTAAAAGAAGTGTTGGAGGATAGAGGGATTTCCTTACAAGAGCTGGCTGACATGACCAATGTAAGTTATGGGATATTAAAAAGAGTAATAGATGCAAAGAAATCTATTGACCCCTTCATTGCGGATGCGCTAGAAAAAGCATTAGATACTCCAAGTTCATTTTGGATAAACCTCGAAAAAAATTATCAAAAGACATTAAAAAGAATCTCATAGCATAATAAAAACGGGTCATAAAATAGACCCGTTTTCCTATTTCTTAAAGCTTATTAAAAGTAATATACATAGTTCATCCAAAATTTAAAGACTAATAATGCGAGTTGGAATAAGAGTTTTCTATTTACCTCCACTTCCATTTCAACTTTAACTTTAACTTCCATCTTCACTGTCATCTTCATCTTAACAACCTACTCTCGTATTTTTTAGAAGATTCACATGTAGTTAAAAATCTTCGTACACAATATAAGAACAGGTCGGTATTTTTTAAGTGATTTTGGTAAATTCGTAAAAATTATATCTTTTTCAAGTGATATTTGTCTGAATTGTGAACGCAAAAATGCACTAATTAAGACATTCTCGAGTGTTTTCAGTTGACTTTTTAAGCTGGTTAGAAAAATGATAGTAATTTTGAGTGTATGAAAAATAATTGTATTGAAAAGTACAAGGAGAATCGTCCAGTTATTCTTATCTATAATAAAGAAACGGATAAAAAAGGAGAGGTAACCATGAACATGAAAAGAGCCTTACGTAAAAACCTAGAAAGACAATTTATGAAGAAATACGAAAAGAAAGTAGATGGATTGTTAGATATTTATATAAAACATGTGGATGAAAGAAAAATGAAGGTTATGTTTTCGGCTCATTATAATGGAAGTCCTTCTATCATGAAAGTAATTGAAGGATTTGAGGAAGATATTGTACGAACGGAAGTTTCTGTGTTTATAAAAGAGCAGAATAATTTATTTATCGAGCAGATTAAAGAATTAACAAACGGTTTATTTGCCGGAGTACAAACAATTCCAAACTTCCAAGTAAATATGACACCGATGAGAAGTACGGTCTATGAGAATGAAAAGTGGAGAGTCATGAGCGAAGAAGATGCAAAGTCAATAATTGAAAAAGTAGAATATGAAGGATATGCCAAATGGTTAAAACAAGACCTTGAACAAGATATGGCATTGATGAAAACCAATCAATTCTTTGTGGATGAAAATGCTCCAAAAGAGGATGAAAATAGAGGGGTTTATCGTGACCACTATGCTGTGATAAGACAATCACATATAGAATTCATAATAGACATGGATACTTTTGTTGGCTTACTTAAAAAGGGGGATGTTTCTCAATGAGTTATACCATTGAATATAACCGAATGGTGTTTAAAAAGAAACTGGATGAAATAGATTATTACTTATTATTAATAAGACAAGGAAGTAATAATACAACGGATGAGAAAGGGCTTCGTGAGAGGCATTGGTATGTAGCGTACGTTGGAGAATATAAAGGTTTATGGAAATATGTCTGTGACAGAGCTAGTTGTACAATTGGTGGTGGAGTACAGAAGTGTAAGGGGTCAAATAGTGCGGAGTATTTTGTTCTAGAGAATTATATAAAAATGTACCGCTCTAAAATTAAAAATGCCAAAGACTTTGAGAAGCTATTTGAATCTTTCTCAATTACATCTGTTATTTCCATAAAAACAGAGCTACTGGCAAAGGATTTAGATGGGAAAGTAAGAGCTTTACAAAATATTGTGGAGCTATATTCCTATGAAAATAGAGGTTCTAATTGGTATGACAAAGAGAAAACAAATTTCCATCATCAGTTAAGAGCAGAGGAAATGAATCGTACTCTTCTAGAGGAATTAAATACAACTTATCGGAATGAGTTTACGGTATCTTACGATATATACGACAATCGAATAAAAAGAAGTCGTCGTAAAATGAATTGGTAAGTAAAAAGAGATGAAAAATCTATCTTGTGAAGGGGTAAGCATATGGACTCGATAAGAGATGAAATAGATTTAATGGTATATCAAATAGAAAAGGAAAATCTATGTTTAGTCGTAATTGAAAAAAATCAAAATACGGAAGAACTGAATACCAAAATACTTGGCTTTGGTTGGGAATATAACTTATGGGATTATGTGATGAAAAGAGCTGGGGATTGTGAGTTTGGAGAACTCCTCATTAGAGGCGAACAAGTTACTACGGAAGATTATATAGCAATAGCAAGAGAATCTTTCAATAATCTCGAACCATTTTCGGAACTTATTTCAAAGTTCAAGATAAAAACAACCTTTGAATACGACAAAGAGAAAGAAGTTAGTAAGTACTACCAAGATATGATGAAGCAATTTGATTTGGTAATTGACCATGGGAATATCATAACTGGCGAGAAGTTAATCCTTTCTACTGAAGATTTAAGTGTTTACCCTTTAGAAACAGATGGTTTCAACATTCAGATTGAATTGAGTAAATAAAATAAATGAATGGAAGAAAGAACATCTTAAACTTTTAAGGTGAAAGGTTATTTTTAAAGCAAATGGAGGAGTGTCAACTTGATTAATATAAATAAGGATGAATATAAGGTTGAATTAATATTAGATACTTATTTCATGAGTTTTGATATAGGTGAGAATGACTTTAATTTACTCTTTGTGAATTTTAATAGTTTAGTAGAATTGAATGAATTTATCCATAATAAAGGTATCTTAAATCTGAAAAATGAGTGGTTAGACTTTATATGTTCAGACCACATAGCAGAAACAATCGAAGAGTGTAAGTATATTATTGGCAAAGTAATTGAGGTCAATAATAACAGCTACTTAGCAGAAGGTATAAATAAAATTGGATGAAAATTGATTCCGGAAGGAGAAGCTCTATGACTACCGAAAAAATAGTCATTTGCCCGTATTGTGATAAGCAGGCGAAATTTATGACATCCAAGGCGTATTATGGCAAAGACTATGGGACGAATATGTATGTTTGCGTCCCTTGTGATGCAAGTGTGGGGACTCATCAGCGCACTGATAATCCAAAAGGAACGTTAGCAAAGAAAGAATTACGCTTGCTACGTAAATCTTGTCATGAGAAGTTTGATGGTTTGTGGAGAAATGGCAAAATGAATAGAACAGAGGCTTATAAATGGCTTGCATCTTTAATGGATATGGGGAAAAAAGAAGCGCACATTGGACTATTTAACGAGTCCACGTGCCTCTTGTTCCTACAACGATTTGAAGAAAACGAAAAAATATGAAAAATAGGATGATGAAGATGAAAAGGATTAATATGATGGAAGATAAGTTATTTGAAGGTTTGTTTAAGGCTCCTACAAAGGAAGAAATAGAGGAAAGACACAATGGGTATCGAGTAAATCCGGAGAATATGTCTTTTTGGTTGCCAGCAATTGAGAATGCGAAACAAGTAACTGGTAGTTCATTGCTAATTCCAAAAACTAAAATAGTTCAAATGACAACAGAAACTAGAAGATGGTTAGAAACAGATAATTATCAGAAGGAAGCAGTTGAAGAATTTAATAACCAGTTAAATAAAGAACTAGAAGGATTTTTACCAGAACAAAAATTGTTCATAAAGACTGGTATTTTTAGCAATAAATTTGAATTTAATACAACGATGGTTACCGATAGAACAAAAATCGGTCAACAAATGCTAGATATTTTTTATGCATCATTAGTTTTAGGTGCTTTCGAAACAATGGAATTTGTATTTAGAGAATTTATTGAAGATGTAGAGTGCAATGAAACTATATATAAAGGGATGCCACTAAAAACTGAATTCCGAGTATTTTATGATTTTGATATTCAAAAGGTCATTGGGATTTCGAACTATTGGAATCCAGAAGTAATGATAAAAAATCTAGTAGATGATAGCATCACAGCAGTAGCAACTTCTAAAGAAAATATAAAGGAAATTCTAGAAAAAATTATATCAACCGAAAATTTTCAAGAGCTAAAAAGTTATCAACAAGAAGATTTGTTGAATGGATTAGCTTATCTCAAAGGGGTAGATAAATTAGAGAAAGAATATGCCCTTTATAAAGAATTTGTCATTAGGGAAATTGAAGCATTATTCGTAAATGGTTCTTACCTTACAGGCAGATGGTCAATAGATGTGATGAAAAATGGGAAAGATTTTTACGTAATAGATATGGCAAGGATGAACCGTAGTTCGTTAGTCGAGCAAATGGAAGATGTGAATGAAAAAGAATCATCAAATAAAACCGAGGAGTGATTGTAGTGGAATTGAAAAAAGTTGAGGCTAGTCCGGTATTAGGTGCTGTAACAGATAAATTATTTATACTTGATGGAAAAAGGTCTGCATTAAAAAATAAAAAGGCAGAGATTCCAGAAAAGGATTACACGATAGTTATGAGGGATTACAACGAAGAAATAAAAATACTAAATGAAGTAAAAATAAAACTCGAGCAATTTATATACAATGAATCAATGGGTATATAAAGAAAATTTTTCAACAACTCATGCATTCAAGCATGAGTTGTTATTTTATTGCTGTTCATCTGTAAAATAATCTTCCAATTCTTGTAACGATGGAGCAGTTTTGTAATAAAATGTACCATTTTCACTAACCATTTCTACCTCTGACCATGGAATTTCTTCATATATGGCTGAAATAAGTTCAGGTGTTCCGCCTCTTCTGAAGCGAACTCTGTCTGGTTGGGTAATAACGATGTATGCCTGTCCACTTTTATGGCTCATGGTCATAAATACAGAATATTTTCCTTGTGTACCCAAAAGGGCTAACTGTGCAGGGTAATAAACTGTATCCTCACAAGGCGTCTGTAAAGCTATCATATCTTTTACTAATTTAGATTCTGGTAACGTACCTTTACGCATTTTTTCACCACCTAATATTTAGTAATTTTATTATCTACTTAACGGTGTTGAAGTGCAAGAGGATAATAGAAAATTTAGGAAATATATATATACAATACAGAAAAGAGGCAATCTATTGGAGAAAAAAATATTAATTGTTGTGGACGTTCAACGTGCATATTCACCTTTTTTTACGGAGGAATATGTGAAACAAGTAGAAACTTATATGGAGAATCATGAATGGGATGAAGTAATTATTCGTTATATCGGGGAAGATGAATATTCTATTATAAATAATGAGGTTGGTTCTGTAATTCATACATTTAATGAAGACAGTAGATACATTCCTCCTTTTCTAAATAAAGAGTCTTTTCGTTTTTCAGAAAGATTCTTTGGTTACGAATTAAATGAAGAGAGTGAACAAATTGAAATAGTTCCAAACAAACTATACAAAGTTAAAGAAGATGATGAATGGTGGTTTATGAGCGAAACGCCAAATGGAGATATGTATTGTCCATGTCGTGTAATGGAGAGCATTATAAACGAGGATGCGACAGTGCATATTGTTGGTGGTTTCAAAAGCCAATGTGTGAAGGAAGTTTATGATTTTCTAACATGGGCTGGCATGAAGGATGTACAAATAGTAGATAAGTATAGTTTTGAGGAAGTTGAACCTAACTTAGAAAGAGCTCTTCGATTTACTTCGGAATGGATTGAACCGAAATCAACAATAATTGTTTAAAATAATTATTCAACAGTAGGCATCTTACCATGCAAATGACGTGGAGAATATTATGACTATATAAAACACAAGCAAGGGAGGATATCCCTTGTTTTTTTGATTAAAAGAAGTTTACAAATCTTCATACATAATATATGACAAAAAAATTAACTGAAAATCATAAGTTTTTTATTGACTATAGTCTATTTGTTGATATAATTGTTTATAGAAACATATTAATTTAAATTTCAAGGAGGAATTGATTCAATGGGAATTCAATTAGGCGGAGGAACACCTGCTAATGGCGGTGGACTAAATTTAGCAAAAGGACAAAAAATCGATTTAACAAAAGGAAACGCTGGTCTAAACAAACTAGTCGTTGGACTAGGGTGGGACGTAAGTAACTCATCAAGCGCATATGACTTAGATGCAGAAGTGTTCCTATTAGGAGAAAACGATAAATTAGCATCAGGGAAGCATGTTGTTTATTTTAACAACAAAGTAAGTCCAGACGGAGCAGTTCGTCATGCGGGAGATAATTTAACTGGAGCAGGTGATGGTGATGATGAAACAGTTCAAATTTCATTAAATACTGTCTCTCCTGATATTCAAAAAATTGTCTTTGCGGTAACGATTTATCAAGCAGAAAGTCGTCGTCAAAACTTTGGACAAGTAAACAATGCATATATTCGTGTATTAGATGAAACAACAAATCAAGAGTTATGTCGATTTGACTTGACAGAAGATTACTCAAGCTCTGTGTCTGTTGTGGCAGGTCAAGTATACCGTCATAATGGTGAATGGAAGTTTGGCGCTATCGGTGATGGTTCTGTACATGATTTAAATGGGCTATCTTCTCAGTACGGTTTACAATAAAAAATATTGACTATAATATAAAAATATAAAATATTGACTAAAAAGGTGAGTAAAATCACCTTTTTTATAGAAAGAAAGAGGAGGAAGATTAATGATTTCGTTAGGAAACAAACAAAACGCAACAATTAATTTACGTAAAGGGGAACAGGTTTCTCTAACTAAACACAATCCAAACTTAGATAAAATTCACGTTGGTTTAGGATGGGATGTAAACTCACAATTTACAGGCAACTTTGACTTAGATGTATCTGTATTTATGTTAAATGACCAAGGTAGAGTGCAAGATACTAAGCAATTTGTTTATTTCCACAATCTGCAAAGCCCAGATGGTTCCGTATTACACACAGGAGACAACTTGACTGGTGATGGAGATGGGGACGATGAAGTAATCAAAGTACAATTATCAAAAGTTCCAGCTCATGTAACAAAACTGGTTTTTGCGGTAACTATCTATGATGCAATTACTAAACGCCAAAACTTTGGACAGATTTCGAATGCATTTATCCGTATTCTAGATGAATCAACAAATCGTGAAATGATTAACTATAACTTAACGGAAAATTATTCTTCTACAACTTCTATTATTGCCGGGGAAATTTACCGAGAAGGTAATGAGTGGAGATTTAATGCTAAAGGCGAAGGATTAAATGAAGAAATTGATGGCATTTGCCGTCGTTACGGAGTTATTTAAAAAAGGAGGTTCTTTATGTTTAAGTTTCAGACACATTCAGAGTTATTTTTAGAAGCAATTGGTAACGGAAAATTCTTTGCGAAGAAAGGTTCCATGGTTGCTGATATTGGAACTCTAAAATATTCTAAAAAACTATTAGGAACAAATGGTGGAAATATCGTAGGGCAAGCTATGAATCATATGGCTCGAAGAATGACTGGAGAGAATCTAGAAATAATGGAAGTAGACGGTTCTGGTACAGTTTATTTAGCAGACCAAGGCGCACATATTACTATCATTGATTTAGACGCAACGGGTCCGTGGTCAAGTGTTTCCGTTGAGTCAGAGGATTTACTTGCATTTACACCAACCTGTAAGTACGGTGTAACACCTGTAGGCGTAGGGGTTCTTAGCCAAAAGGGACTCTTTACTTCGAAGTTATCATATGATGGGGAAAATGCACAGGTAGCAATTAAAACAAAAGGTAATCCCCTAGTGCTACAAGCACCATGTCGTGTTGACCCAGATGCCGTTATTGCATGGACAGGAAAAGCTCCTAAGCCTAAGTTAACTGCAAACTGGAAAGCTTTAATTGGACAAGCAAGTGGTGAATCTTATATGTTCGAATTTAAAGAAGAAGGGCAGTTTGTCATTGTTCAACCGTATGAGCGTGAAGGTGGAATTTCAATTGGCATTGATAATGATGAAAACGAAAGTTATTCTCAGAATACACCTAACTCAGGAACACAAGGTGGACTTATGGGCAGACTCGGAGGCTTATTGAATTCCTAAAACAGACAGGGGGAAACCCCTGTTTTTTACATAATGGAGAAAGGAGGAGATACAGTGAATCCTAAAGGATTTAAAGATATGTCCCGACAATTAACGGAAACAAGTGATATGCAAAAAGATGAAGTACAAATAATTGATTTATTTGCGAACACAAATCAAGCTACCTCGAAAAAACAATTTTCATTAGCATCCTTACCATTTGCAGAGAAATTGTTAAGAGGAAAAGGTGGGTGGATACTGTTTAGTGTCCTATTAACAATACAAGCCCTTGTTTCTGGCTTTTTCTTTCAATTCGGACAAGCATTGGGAAATGTTGTACTTAGTATATTTACGTTAGTGGTAATAAGGAAGGTGCAGTTTCAACATACCTATACTACCGGTAATGTATTATCCAATCTATCCATCACTATAAAGGCGTGGATTAGGAACCACGAAAAGTTAAAAACTTTATTACCGACTGCATCACAATTAATTAATGTTTCCTTAATGACGCTATTGGTTATACCGTTCCTCTTTAATTGGTTTTCTTGGGGAGCTCCTTTCTTTCTTCTATTTACTCTAACTTGGTACGGGTTTTGGATGGGTGTAATCTTTTTATTTGCACAGAAAAAAATAAATGAAATGATTAGCGCAATTGGATTATATGTACTCGTTTGTTTCTTGGTATTATTGGGTACGGGTTTTTTGGGAATTGGTATTTTATACTATATCATGTGTACTCACTTCATCATCGGACTAATTCTGTTTCAATTTTTCTATTCGTTAAAGATACAATCAACCAAAATTTAGACACGAAAAACCAAAATAATAAAATAAAAAACGCATTATCTATATTGACTTTAGTCAATGCAATGATATAATTGTTTATATAAAACAAAATCATTTACTAAAAAGGAGCAATAATAGTGGGAGTATTAGAAACGATATTACACACGTATGCACAATTTTTTAACTGGGGAATGTGGGTAGAAATTTTCACAAATCCTGTTATGTGGGGATTGATATTTACATTAGTATTAATGGAAGGATTACTATCAGCAGATAATGCAATTGCACTTGCTGTACAAGTAAAACATCTTCCAGAAAAGCAACGAAAAAAAGCTTTAATGTATGGATTGTGGGGAGCATATGTTTTCCGTTTTATCGCAATCGGTATTGGTGTTTACCTTGTTAACTTTTGGATTGTTAAATTAATCGGTGGACTATACTTACTGTGGTTAGCAGTTAAGTTTTTCATGGACAAATACAAAGAGAAGAAGTTTAAAGAAGAGAATCCAGACCATGATGAAAATGATATTCCAGTATCGATGCCATTACCGTGGTTAGCAAAATATATTGGAGCGTTTTGGGCAACGGTTGTATCAGTTGAATTAATGGATATCGCTTTTTCTGTAGATAGCGTATTGGCCGCATTTGGAATTTCGGATGTTGTAGGTATCTTATTACTAGGCGGTATGCTTGGAATACTAATGATGCGAGGGATTGCACAAGTATTTACGAAGTTAATGGATAAAGTTCCTCAGTTAGAATATACAGCTTATATTTTAATTGCCTTTATCGGAATCAAAATGACGTTGACTATTGTCGATTTTCATATAAGTCACACTATATTCTTTATATTTGTTATTGGAAGTATTGCCCTTACATTTGTGATTGCACACTTTCAAAACAAAAAAGAAGCTTAATAAATGAATAAAGCCCTCTAAAAGGGGCTTTTTTTTATACGATGTTCACCGTCTTAATAGGGTTTTTAAAAATACTAAAAGAAGCATCCAATGAAAAGGAGAAATAACATCTCATGGGTTATCTCTATGTAATTGGAAAGATATATAGTTCTAGTTTTTTTTGAATATAATATAAAAACAAATTTTGTTGGTGTTCTATATGAACATATAAAGAGGGGAGAGAGGAAATTAATGATTAAACCTGTTCAATCATTGTGTCATTCGTTTTATCAAAATCCAAGACCGTTTTTAGGAGCAAAAAGAGTAGAAGTGGAAAGAAGAAATGTAATGGAAAAAGATTCTACGTCCTTTTCTTCTATTTTAAAAAAGGCATTGGCTGAAACTAGTAAATAAAATAATTCATTCAATTGTATGGATATTTAATAAGGAAGGTGATAACTGATGACAGTGAAGAAGTTTATTGTACAGTGGCAAGGTAAAGAAAAGGAATTTGATGATTCAAGTCAAGCCTCAAGGTTTGCAGATAAAGAGGCTGAAAGTGGTGTCAATTCTTATGTTTGGGTAGAGAGTGATGGAATAAGAGAAGAAGAACCAATTATTCGAAATGAATGGTCAATCTGAAATAGATTCGTAGTGAAAGGTGGATAATTCTATGGGACATCATAGAGAATATCAAATAATGGAAAAACAGGTTATCGAACTATACGACTTAGGGGTTTTAAACAAAGAGATTTTAAATGCTATCATGCAACCATTTTGTTACAGTACCATTGTCTGTAGTGTGGGGAATGACCTAACTTCTAAAAATGGTAAATCATCTGACGAAATTATCTGTTTTATTATGGAACCCGAAAAATATCGAGAAGCCACTAAGTTTGTCTACGCACAAGAAGAGCCTGAGAAGAATCAAAAAGTGAGTGATTTATGGTTAGAGATTATGTGTGGAGAATGGCACTGTCAATATTGATAAATATTACAAAAATCTTGTGCATGAAGAAAGGAAATTAAATGTTAGACTTTTTTTCGAAAATGTTTATTAAATTATATCTATTCTTGTTCCTAATATTTTTTATTATCCTATCAATTCTTGGATTGATTGTTTATTTCTTTATTCGCTGAGTGATTCGACGAAAAGGTACGGAAGATACTTAAAGATTAGAAAGGATGAAAAAGTATGGAACAACATATTGGCGAGATTATAGTCCGTTTTGAAGAGTCAAATCACTATGTAGTAAAGGTAAGAATAGTTGGTTTTGAAGGTCGAAGTGAGGCAAACTTGCTTATTTCAAAGGGAAAGGTTAAGAAGTTAGGTATTACTACTTTCAAACAAGCAAAATTAGCATTACCTCTTATGAAAAACTATATTCTTACGGAGATAAAATTACAATTCCCTACATTTTGGGATTTAGATTAAACAATAGGAGCGAGCGATATGGCAAAAGTTATTACTAGTGCATTAAGGAGTCTGGCAGGGAAAGTAAAACCTAGCATACTAACTGGTGCAATTGAGGAAAGTGCGGATTATATTGATGAATTGGAAGAAAAACTGGAAGGACTTGTAGCACGATTGTCGAGACCAGACATTCAACCTAAATATAAAATGCACCAATTAGTGGAGATTAAAAGCGCTGGAATGAAGTTAGAGGTACAGATTACTAAAAGGACGATGAAGAGTGATTATGATTCAGGTGTAGGTTCCTTTTATTATGATTTCTACCATACTGCCAAAATTGAAGGGGCTTGGAGTTGGAATAATGTAAGTGAAGAAGGATTAAGTGACATGATATATGATGCAAAAATCATGAGCTAGTCAATCAATTTCATCTATAAGGAGAGGATTTTCATGTTAGATGTACTATATGGAGAAAAACAAAAGGCTGAATTAAATATTGAAACTGTCCGAGCGGATGTTGAAAAGATGTACAAACGAGCGAAGATTAATGATATGTTTAGAATTCGTTTGAAAGCATGGCTCTACCATTCAGAAAGTCGAAACAAAAATAACAATCCTCCATTCGAATTCCAAACCTTTGTACGTGCAATGGGATTGAGAGAATATAGTCAATACGTAACTTTGGGTCTTATTGATTGTGATGATGTAGGTGGGAAAGAATCGGCATTAAAAACGATTGCTAAATGGTATAGTTAAACAAGTATATTAAGCTATATTAAAGACAAACATTCTATCATAATAAAAAAATATTTATAAAAGGAATAGAAACTGGGAGGTTTTTAGGATGAAAAACGCTGTATTACTAGTTCAAGGTTCAGGACAGTTAGCTATGAAAAATCCAAATATTTTTCAACAAATGAAAGAAGAGCATGAAGATTTTTTAAAAGATTTACTAAACGAAGGAGAAATTGCGATAATCCAGTTTTCGCATCAAATTGATGAGTTTTTTGAATTTAGTTCGGATTATAAAGAAATTCTTTCTACGTTTGATAAAAAACCATCAGCAGGCGGAAGCGACATTGAACTAGCTGTTGAAAAAGCGTTGGAAATGCTGAAGGATAGAAATGGAGAGAAAATCATTTATATTACAGGTGGATGTTTATACGGACTACCGTTATTGAAATCGGCTATTGAAAAAGCGAAAGACCAAAATATTGAATTAATCTTTCTGAAAGATTTTATTCTGCAAGAGTTTTTTGAAGTAAAGCTTGGTTTTCCTGTTTCCATTTTATAAACAGAAATTAAAATTAATAATAATCTAATTCATGGTATAGATAAATGGTTTTAATTTAAATTGTTGCTATTTTAAAAGGCTACATTAGTAGTGGAATCAGTTGTCTAAAAATTACAACTGAACAGTATACCAATCTTATGGAGACGAAATGAGGAGATAAGTATGCAAAAGCCATTTAAAGTATTTAATTTTAATGGAGAAGATTGTTCGCATATAGAAGGACTATGTGAAAAATATATAGAAAAGGTCAAACAAATAGAAAAAAAGTACGATGTCACATTGCCAAATATAAGGTCTGTTGTTCTTGGCAGGGAGGACATGCCATTCACGACAATTATATTCGTTGTTAAAGACTTGGAACTATTTATAGCAGAATCGATAGTAATACCCCACTTAGACATTGACAATGAAAAATCCATTGAAAAATATAAATTGAAAATGGAAAATATGAGGATGAATCGGAAGAGGAGAGCTGGAACTTCTGATTTAATCTTGATAAGAGAAGCGGAGAGTAAGGGCTTAACCGTTTCCATGACGAATATTGCTGAACCAGTACAAACGGATTTAAACATGGAATTAAGCAGGTATTTTAGAATGCAAATGCCTAAATATACAGGAACATTTGATGCAGAAAAGGGCGAAGGTATTGTTGTAAAAATTAACTCCTATCTTCAAGAGAATAACATGAGTAATTGTCCTTTAAGCTTTCCTATACGTAGTGGAACGAATGTATATTTAGTTCCCATATGTGAAGCTATTCAACTAGAAGTGTTAGTAACAGGTGAATATCGAGGGGACGGGGAATACAGTAGGTATGTAATGGTTAACTCGTTTGTCATTACGGATAATGCGACCAAAGAAGATGTAAATAAAGTTATTGCTTTTACAAAAAAATATATAATCTAATTCATAGAGCCACCTTTTGATAGGGTGGCTTTTTTGAATATAACTTTAATACGAGCATAAAAGATAGGAATAGGGATTATTTTTTAAAAAATACATATTAACATAATGTAGAAAGGAGGGGAAAGATACATGTTTGTATTTTGTTTAATTATTTATCTATTATTGACACTAAAACTTTATCAAACTATTTGGTTATTACCTTCTCATTCAGATGCCCAGCAAGCTTTCTCAAGAAGAAAACATTTTCATGTATATTCATTACTCACGATACCAGTCACTATACTAATAGCTTGTATGTATTCATATTGGTTCTTTTTGAATTTGGTACTAATAATTGCGGGCATAGGGATTCTATGGCTAGTATTTGAGGTTATTGAATGGAAAGATAATTTACGTAATCGTGGAGTGAATTAGATAAAAGAAAACACCCTCTGTATTTTTGGGGTGTTTTTTTATTGCACAGTATTTTATCATGTTATTAATTTGATTGATTTAGGGAAAAAGGAGAGATTATCCAGTAATGCAACTCTATTTGGGAATCTAAATACACTCCTATAGGTGCTGTTTCTTTGGGAGAGAGGTAATAAACATCATAACTACCAAGAAAGGTATCCCTTAATTTATTTGTCATATTGGGAATGCTATAACCCCTTACATTCTCTGCATTTGCTTTATAATGATTGTTTAACTCATAATACTTAGGTTTAACTCCATTAGGGAAATCAACTAAACATAAAATTTGATAATAAGAACAGTCCGTAGCCATCTGAAATTTTTTCATTCGCTCAAGGTCTTTTGTTAAATAGTTTGCATTGTTTAACAATTGAGGGTTTAGCTGGTGTAATACTTCACATTTGAATTCGATGACGCTTTCTAATTGAAAGGGTCTTTTCTCACCGTTCTCCCTATCTACATCTGTATATTCTCTAAATAAGGCTAAGTCAACACCGGCGGTACCTTTCTTATACCATGTGAAATCTTGTAGTTCTTCTGGAAGCTCATTTTTTATATTTTTCCATTCTTTTTGGAGTTCTTTCACCGTTATCTCTCTTCCAGTAGTACGTAAATAACCAATAGTATGTTCTAGTTGTAATCCCCATGGCTCCCAATTTTTCCATTCTCTTATAGATAGCAGACCCTGTGCTTCAAAATTGTCAATGAAATACAAATCCAACTTATCTCTTAATAGATACTCTGTTTTAGATTGAAAGAGAAGTCTAGCTAATTCATTTGGTTGGCTATACTTTTCAGTTGGAATTGCTTTTAGTCCATTGATTACAGTTTCTAATGTAATTAAGCCCATCATATTCACTCCTAATAAAGTTTCAAGCACGTTTCCCTTATAATATATGTTCCATTAAGGAATGCCAGACAAAAAATAGTCGATTAAAAAACACCTCTCTATATTAAAGGGTGTTCTTTGTTGTAGTGGGACTCCATAAATAATCATTGATACGAGTCATATACGCATGGATAACATGACGGGTTAAATACCGATATGGCTTCCGATGAGTAACCACGTAATTATAGATGTGCTGTGGGTGTAAAACTGAAGGGAAGCGCACTTCAAAGCTATATAGAAACTCCTTATTCGTATCACGTATTTCCATATAGAGCTGGTCATTCGCAATTTTTCTGATTAGAATATATTCGATGTTTCGAATGGAATGCCATTCAAAGACAAATTCATCCATTGGTATATCATCAATTGTAAACTGATGAAACTGCGGATTAATATCCTGTTTTTGCACAGGTATCATTTCTTTTTCATCGTATTCTTGGAGAGTTAAATCGTTCCATGTACGGAAATTCACTATATCGGCAATGGTTGTTCTAGCCACTTCATAGTGTTGGGCAAGGTATCCCTGAGTATGCCCCTCTTGATGGTATAAGTGTCTAATGGTTTGGACATCTGAGACAGAGAGCTTGGCTTTTTTATTTTGCGCTCCTTTTTTCTTTTCAGATAGTTTATCTGACCATTCTTTGCTATACCTATTTGTCCGTATTCCTTCTCGAAGATTATTCAATCCCTGCTCCGACATGGATTGATACTGCTTCTTTCGTATCTCTTTGTACCACTCAGAAACTCGATAAGTTCTTCCTAAATTAGAAGAACGCAAATCTGCATAATCTTCGGTTTGAAAATAAATACGTTCTCCAAGCTGGGCGTTCATGATGGAGCGATGTAAGAATCGCTTTGTATCTGTACTTGCGACAACATAGAATTGGTGAGAGTTATTCGTTTGGAGTAGTCTCCATTCACCTTGCAATTCCTTTGCAAGGTTTAGTCCTAGTTCATCGAGTTGAATCCATTTTGTTTCTTTTTTATTACGTACTTGCACCCATATGCTATCTCGTTCTTTTCGGAATTCATTTATCACGAAAATCCCTCCTGAATAGAGTAACCTTTTTGAAAAGTATACTAAATTATCCAAATTAAATAAACAAGTAACCGATATGAAGAGAACATTGAAAAATTTCAAATGTTACTATGAGCATAAAAAAGAAGCATCTTTATTTAGATGCTTCTGAAATATCTCCTATTGGTTTATAAAAATAGACGAAACCTTTGAAATAACCAATGGCTAAAGTATAGTGCTCTTTCTCATATACTTCATCCAGTGACAACCCTTTTTCTGTGAGGACAGTCATTTCGTGGATACTCTGCATATAGTTTTTTCGAAGACCAATGTCTTTTTTAATTCTAGTGTCTTTGTACGAGTAGTCTAGTACTTTGTTTAGATAGACAGTTCCATTTGTACTTACATAGTCAACTGACCCATCTGATACACGATTGATAAGTAAATTACAGTATTCCCTATACGCTTCTCGAAGAGACTTCCATTCTTTTTTACTTAGTTTTTGTCCCGTTTGAGACAAAGGATATAAGGTAGTCAAGTCACGAAGCGCAGATGCAATCCCTAATTGTCGTTCTTGTTCGAATGCCCATTCAGGATTTGTGGTATAAAATGAGTCATTTTTAATACGTGCTTCTATTAGAGATAGTAAATATAAAATATCTGCTGTTTCTTGTTTGAGAGAGGGGTCATCAAAATTCCTCTTTTTATCCACTTCGTTTTTTAAATACAATTTGGTACCAATCCACATTAGGGCTGATTCCTCTTTTGCGATATACATTGCTTCTTCTTTCTCTGAAATCTTGACCGAATCTATCTCCCATTTATATGGGATTTGGTAGGAATAAGTAGCAAAAGGCACAGTTACATTAAAAACTGCATAAAAAAATACTAAGATAAGAAGTGAGTATATTTGTAGAGCATTATGGAAGTAATAATTCTCATTTTCTGGAGTTTCTAAAAATTCTCGATTATACTCTTTTACTTCTGAAACAATTATTCTCTTTATATCTTTCAAGTATTGACCTCACTTTCTGTACGTAGGTTTTGTGGCACAATAGTATAGGATTGTCTCTCTATAGAATTATCTGGGCGAATAGTGGTGTTCAACAGGATAAAGTTGTTCGCATCAATGTGCAACCCGTGTAGATTCCCCCCGTAAACTGCTCCTCCGTCAAGACCTATTTTGGTTTGGCAATGTGAAATCCATATCTCATTGTTTGTCGCTGGATGAATATTGGATGTAACGGTATGCCCAAATACAACAATTTTTCCACTATCATTTTGAGAATGATGGAACTCTGAGCGAATCCAAAGGAATTGTTTGAAATCTGTGCGAGTCCAATCGTTATAGTAAGGCGCAATTCCTGCGTGAACAAAAAGGAATTTTCCCCACTCAAAAAAATAAGGTCTGTTATGAAGAAATTTGATAATATCACTAAATTCTCTTTTTATTCTTTCAGCTATTTCTTTCATTCCAACGCTATCTGTGATGGGGTAACCGAAGAATGAGTGAATTGTAGCAAATCCACCACACTTAAAGTAGTATTCTGCGTGCAATTCAGGTTCTTCTAACCAATCTAAGAAAATCTGGTCATGATTTCCACGTAGGACTATAGCTTGGTGTTCTTTTTCTAACCGCATTGCTTCCCTGAAAACCTCAAGGCTTTTAGCTCCACGGTCAGATAAGTCTCCTAAAAGAACCAGTTGTTCTGTTTTTGGATTCCAATCAGATAAGAGGAGTTTCAATTTTTCGTGCTCCCCATGTATATCAGCAATTGCAAATATTTTTTTCATATTAAATTCTCCTTCCTAACCAAATTAAAAAATCAATTAATATCTTTATTGACTATTATATAATACTTTATTAACATTGACTATAGTTAATGAAAATATTGCTTTATAGATACTGAAAATATTACATAGAATAAAGAAATAAACAATAAAAGGAGTCGTTTATCAACAATATCTTTTAATCAGGAAATGAGAAAAGGAGACTAGATGGTGAGTTATGAAAATGAAATGTATGGAGATTTAATGATGGAACGAGAGGCAAAGAGACAGTCAGTGCTTCATTATAACAATCACTATCAAGATGTAACTGTATTTCATGATGTGCTAGAGAGTTTTCAAACAAGACCTGCAGAAAAAGGAAATAAATTAGAAGAAATGGCTTTTGCAATATGCGAGACGGTCAAACGATTGGGACGTATATCTGAAAAACAAAAGATGGTATTTATTCGAACGCTCATAAGTCGAGAGCATTCTTTGTATGAGCTCTTTCCTTATAACGGTTATTTTGTTGAGGAAAAAGAAGTGAAAAAAGAAAAAATACGCTAAAAGCTAATATTTTATCATTTAAAGTAATGCAACAGGGTTTAAAAACAAAATTTAAGTACAAGGGGAGATAAAAATGGTTAAAAAAGAGTTATTAGAGGTCGGTCAAATAGTATGGTTAGAAACCACAAACAGGTTTGGATGTGATGTTCGGAATGAAGCAGAGCCAGAGAAGATGATTGTATTAGAAGCGAATAAAACAAGTGCTTATATTTGGCATAATGATAAATCAAAAGCTCGTTTTAAAGTAAATCAAAAAACACATGTGGTTAAGTACTCAATTCCAGACGGTCGTTTATATCGATTATGGTTATCAAAAGAAAATTATGAGCGAAATGTGGCTTACGAAATAGAGATGAAAGAACTCTTAGCCCAAGCCCGGGAGAAGATAAATAATATGTCTTTAGATGCTTTGCGTACATTTGTTACTGCATAGTTCTAAAAGTCCGAGTTAACGTAATGTGTTTATAAAGCAAAATAGAAGGAGGTACTTTTATGAAGTTTGGTTTCATGAAAAAAGGTAAACGTATTTGGTGTGAAATCCCCAAAAATAATAATAAAAAACCGAAAACAAAAAGATTAAGAAAGAAAAAGTTTTGGCTTTATTGTGGTGACTGTACACAGTGGTTTACTCGCTACTCACAAACTCATGGTAAAAGAGAAGATGGAAAAAGTATTTGTCATTCTTGTTTAAGAATACGAATTAGTAAAGCGAGACCAGACTTATTTTAATTTATCGTTTGAGCGTTATTTGAAGAAATAAAAGAAAGGGTGTAAATGATGCTATTTCCAACGTATGTTTTAACAATGGAAGAACTAACCAAGAAAATTAACGATGGTTATCTAAAAGAGGAACTGTATCAAGTATCTGATAAGATGCCTATGATTGCAAACATCCAGTATGGAGGATTATCTTTCGAGATACCGCACCTCAATGAAATAAGTTGGTATGCAAATAATGAGGAAGAGTATTTTTTATATTTTTTAGATATCGATTTTCTAGATAATAAGAGAAGTGTAAGTAGAGAACTGAACGATATGACGATGATTAAAATTCCTTTAGATGCAAAATTAACAATTTCATTTCAGCAAATACAAGAAGGCTACTCAATAAATAATTATTTATTAAATATGTCAATAGTCTTTTAAAAAAATGTTGCATTTACATTAATGGGCAATAGGAGGTTGGATAATGTCAAACAAAGATAGCTGGTGGCAGGAAAATACATCTTGTCGCCTTGATAAGGATAGCTGGTGGAAGGATTGCAATTGTAAGGAGTCCCACACTTGGAACGAAGATATTCACCATTCAAATCTTTTTCATATTAAGTATTGGGAAGGTGATGTTAAATGAAGAAGTTTTACGTTATCAAAATAGTAGGTACGATAAATGCAGATTCTCGAAAATGGTATGAAGGCAAAGACTGGGAGTTTTATGTATGCGTGAAAGATGTTGACAGAGATGGTTATCGCACAGCAAATCGTCTTAGGGATTCAAATGGTGAATGGTTTTACGGTCATATTCCAGAGGAATTTAGTGAGATTATAACAACATTCAATAATGACCTTTATTGATGCACCGTTCGAATGTATTGAAATGTTTAATAATCTAAGTTGAAAAGGAAGTGCTACAGATGAATAAAAGGCAACGAAAAAAGTTAGATGGCAAGTTAATTGTTGCAATAAGAGAATTAAACAATGATATTGCTATTGACGAGGGATTTCCTCTTATAACGGAGATGGAAATTCAAGAAGCGCTGATGAGAGTTAAACGGTCTAAAGCGAGTGTTAACCAAACTTTAAATGCCTATCGAGAATTTACAATGGCGCTAAAATGTTGGAGTCAAAATTAAAGAGCGAAGGAGTAAAGGAATGGACAGATTGACAGAAAAAACAATAGGCACCTTTAAATATGACCTTAAAAATTTTAAGCATAAAACAAAAGAATTTAATGATTATGATGCATTCTTTGCTTATAGCAATGCTGTCAAAAGATTAGGAGAATTAGAAGATGCAAACGAACCGAAGCCTATGGAAGAGTGGCACGAAGATGACGGCGATTGTTTATGGTGGCTTTTCCCTATAGTAGAATCACCATATTGTGGTTCACCTTTAGATAGTGATTTCCCTGATTATGTTACACATTTTACAAAGCTTACGTTACCAATTCAATCAAAATAAGTAACCAAATTCAATAGTCTACGTGAATTGATATGTAGTCGATACATGATGTGAAGGAGTGAAGCTATTTTTGAATATTGATAAGTGTGATAAATGTAGAAAAATATCCACTTTACAGAAGTATAACTATGGTAGTTTTCATTGGATGTTTTGTAATACTTGTTATATTAGTGCGACAACAAAAGTCGGTTCTTATTTCAGAATGTCTTGATAAGCATTTTGACCAAAAGTAGCTGTAGAGCGCATATTACACAGTAACAGAATTAAATCAATTCGAAACTAGAGGAGAGATTTAGATGGTATTTGAAACAGTAAAATTAGCAGATTTAGAAGATAACGAGGTTGTTAGTTTTGAAGATGAAGCATACACGTTGACGGTTTCAGTTACGTTGACCGTTGCAGAATTGAAAGAAAAATTAAAAAAAGACAATGATGCAACAAGAAAAAATTGGTATGTTGTTCAATCGCAAACATGGAATCCAGACGCTAAAAGAATGATTGAAAATTATATCAAAAATGAGTACAAAGAGATGCCTGACGATTGGGACGATAGAGCGAATGATTGCATCACAGAAGAGGTCGTGCAGAAAATACAATCTATCTTAGACAAAGCCTTTGAAAGTGAAACGGTTAAGCAATATTGGATTTTAAAAAAGAAAATCGAAATTTAATTACTGAGAATGCGTAGAAACTAAGTCGTATAGATGTGTCACAGGAAGGATGAATAAGAAGATGAATCATATGGATAAGGTCTGTAACATTCTTGGTTTAGAGCTGTTTGAAAAATTTGAGCTTATCAAAGAACGACCAAATATATTACAAGAAGTTAAAAATCCCTACTACTTTACTGATGAAGGAATGATTAATAAATTCGGCAACTTAGATAATAAATTGTTAGCAGATTTAATTGTTGGTAGTTTGAAAATAAACAATTTAAAGAAATCATAAATAACTCTGAGTCATAATCAAAAAGAGTGTCACTGAAAGAAGGATGTGAAGAAGATGGAGCATGAAGAAAGAAGGAAACTCACAGAACGCCAAATTAAAGAAATGAGCAGAGAAGAATTAAACTCATTAAGCTTAGACTATTGGCAAACACTGTTGGAACAACAACAAGTGTTAAAAAATATCGCTTTAGTAGGCGATGAATATTCAAGAACAATGGCTAAAGGTGTTTTAAATGGAACGTTAAAAGTTGTATTTGATAAAGAAGTGTAAAGTCGCAGTACGATTAAATAATAAAGGAGCGAAATGATATGAAAAAACATGAATTATATGTATCATCCGATTTCAAGCACTTGAATGGGGAAGACTATGACGACAATGTGGTTGCTATAGCGGTTGTTGAAGGTGGTCTTGATGTGTGTAAGATTTGTGGTGAATTTGAAGCAGGTTTAGACAATCCGTGCAAATAAATAGCGAAGTAACAGTTAAAGTTCTAATTTAAAGCAGAAAGAGGATGGATAATATGACAGAAGAAAATAGAAATTTGATGATACTTAAAACGGAAAGAGAACAAGCTAAAATAAAATTAGAAAATCAGATAGCAAGCATTTGCAACACACTAAAAAATTTAGAGTCTAAATTAATAAATGATGAACCGATGTATGTATCAGATGGTTTACAAGGGAATGCGAATAATGTTGATATATATGTGAGTCAGTTAGCTACTTATGATAGAGCAATTGAATTGTTCAATAGACAGTTAGCTCAGAATGAATAAAATTTGGAATCAAAAAAATGCGATGTATGAGACACAAATGGTGAAGGAGTGGGAAAATGCAGAGACGTATTGGACTAACCGATAAGTATGGAAAAGAAATTCGTGAAGGTGATATCTACCATCAAGGAGATAAAAACATCTTATACGTGGTTGTTTATCGTGATGGTTCATTTATCGGAAAACAAATAGGAAGTAGTAGCTATGCAGGAATAGAACATTTCCTAGAAAACATCGAAGTTATAGGAAGTATCGATGAAAATACAAAGATTGATGCACAATTTGACGAGATAGTAAAACAAGAAAGGTTGTTGATTGTTGAAGAGGTATAGGTATATCTTAAGTGGTGTTGTTTTAGGAGACGGTAGAATATGTGATTTTTACCTTATTGCAGGGAATAACATTAAGCCCGAGTATGACGGAGCAGTTGCAGTTAGGGTGAACATACCTAGCGATTTAGAACTTACTAAATATTCATGTGACTCATATTCTACAACAGATGACCAAAGAACAATGAACCAGTTAGGTTACGATATATTAATATGGTATGAAAAAGAAAGAAAATGGAAGATTCATAATGAATTTAAGGGAGTTAAGCCCGCTAATATTATGTTGAAATAGTTCATTCAAATAGACTTCTTCGGGAGTCTATTTATTTTATTTCGGGAGAATTATTTAGATAAAAGTAATTGAACTGTCTTTTTGTATTTTATCTAAAAATGAATAGAATATAGGGAGTTTATAAATAAGGAGTCTAAGGAGGAATAAGAATGTTAATAGAAGAAGAGACGCAACTAGAAAAGGAAATAATAAAAGAACAGGTTTATGCATTTATGCCGTTTTACTTACATGTAGAACAAATGCCTGAATGGGAGAGAACCTTGATTTTGGATGAAGAAATCAGTAAACCAGAGTTTATAAATAATAAGGATGGTCGAATTGGCGTAAAAATTCCATACCAAACAGAAAAATCGATTGGAAAAACGTTAAGACAATATCAAGCGTGGTTAAAACAAGCGTTAGGATTTGATGTTTCTATTTTTACGTTTTATGACAATGCTGGAGAACCTTTTGTTTTAGACCTATGTCAACGGTACTAACAATACGATGAAGTGTGAGGCGTAAAGATGGACAATACAGATATTCAAATATTTCTCAATGCGATGAATGGGAATATGGCTTATGATTCAAGCCATATTTCTGTTTCCAAGGTCGAAACGTTTTTAATAGAATGGCTAAAAGACCAAGAGTGTAGATTAAGCATGATGACTCCAATGAGTTGTTTGTGTGAATCACTAAAGAGTCTTTATCCATTTCAAGGAACATTGTATCGAGGTTTGGTTATAGATAAAGAGATTTTTGAAAGAGAAGGAATACACTCTTCTAGTCTCGCATCTTTCACCGATTCAAAAGAGATTGGATTATACTTTGCTGGAAAAAGCAATATGTATGGAAAGATAGAAGGAAACAATGTAGTACAAGTTTTATTGATGGGAAAGACTATGAAGGGAGTCTCTTTTGATGATTTCTTAGATAGACTAAGAGAGATTACAGATAACAACTTATTACTAGACCAAATTGATGAAAGAATTTGGGAGCAGGAAAAGCTACACGTATGTAAACTGGAAGAATTGGAAATACATTTTGTTTAAAACGCTGTACACTTATAAGTGAGAGATGGAGCTGGGAATCATGGGATTTAAAATCAATGAAAGCTACGAAAAGAAAAAACAAGAGGAATACGAACTGCAGTACGTTATACATCAAGAAAAAAAGATTCACGTGGACGATTTTGATAAACACAGCATCTCCCCGGAATTATACAAAGAATTGCAGATGAATTCGTACGCAAGGGATAAGATTTTTTCGAAGCTGGATACTGAGACACTAATTCAAGTAACGGAACATTATCAGTCCTTCTGTGGTGCACCTAGAAAACCTACCGTCACGTATGATGAGACATTAATCCATGTAATAATTCCAGAGTTAATGGAACGAATAAGAGGATTATCTTAAACTTTCAAGGTGAAAAGTTGACACAGACTATGGAGAAATGGCAGGTTATTTTTGTGGTATCTTCGGACATAAATGAATTACTAAAAGCTTTTGTCATTATTGACAAACTAACGGATGAACTAAATTCTCGTAGCGATGAATTATACGGTACTGGAGGAATTTGGAGTGAGATGCACAGCGTACTGGAAAATTATTTAGGTGAAGATTTTCATGAGAATCTAAGCGAAATAATAAAAGAACGTGGTTTAGGTTAATACGGAGTTCGCCATAAAGTGAACTCGCCACATTAAATAAAAACTTTGAAAGTGAGTGATTTCTGATGGGATACCATCAATTTCACTCTCAAAGTTGAATATCCATAAAAGGAGAGACTTATATGATAAAAATTAATATTCAATGTACAAAGTGTGAACAAAAAGAAGAAAGAATCACTGAGGATAGAAACTTTACTGGTGTGTTTTTCGAAAAGTTCGACATATTTGAAGTACGAGATGGTGCTAACAGCATTGTATGTGCTACATGTGAAAAAAAGGGGAAATAATATAAGCTTCAGAAAGAAGGTTTAAGGAAATGATTAAGTCTAACTATTCAATTGAACAGACCATGAAATCGTATTGCCCTAAATGTTCGAAACTGGTTCATTTACTTGGTGTGAATGAAGTGACCACAAAACCAGCTTTCTTCATCTGTTTTCCATGTCAATGGATTGGTGAAGTAGGTGTAGGTGAAGTTACATCAGATGACCATGTATACACGTCTAGTGGAGAGCAGTGCGAGAGTACATGGGGTACTTATGAAGAAGCTTATCAAGATTTAGTAAAAGGAAAAGCTTGGGGAGTCATATTAAAACATCTTCCTTATAACTTTGATGACGAAGTGAAACCGGAAGAAGTTAAGGTATACGAACACTTACCGAATTTGAATCCACACAAAAATAAATAAACTGGAAGTTTTGAGAGGAGAAATATATGTCAATCTTACAATTTGAAATATACCAAGACGATTTTTGCAAAGGCAACAGAGGAATTATGATGAAATTTACAGATGGCGCAAAAAGGTCTCGAACAAGCTATTTCAGTGGTCCACCTATTAATATTGACCATGTGGATATTGAGTACTTGAAAGGGCGTTTCAACAACGTAAAAACCCCTCGACATGAAGAATTTATCAAGGCAGAATACAAAAAACAAATAAAAGAAAAGTTTCCACAATACGTTGGGAATGAGATTGTTAATGAATCAGAGGGAGCAGATAGCATAACTCCATTTGAAGAAATCTATCAATTAATTGAGAAAATGAAAGAAGCAAAAGAAACCTTAGAAGGTACAGATATAGAGTATTTCAGTGAAACACAGTTAAAATCGCTATTCAATATTTCCAATGAGCTAAGTAAAGTTTCAAAAGAAGTGCTTGGGGCGATGAATACAGACTGATGTAAAAAACATTTGGTCAATTGAAGCAGGTAGGTTAGTTAATATAGTTAATTTAACTGTCAAATAAGAATGAAGGAGACTTGCTATAAATGAAAAAAGCTAAATGGCTAGAGATGAGCTATCAACAAGTAGATGGTGGAGAGATAGATACGCTGTATAAACGTTTTGAAAACGGAAATACGAGAATCGTTCAATTTAATGAAGAAGAAAAAGCGGATGAAATTGGCGTTATTTATTTGACCAAGGAACAAACTGAAAAGCTCTTTCAGTAATCAAGAAAGTACGTGTTTAAGCGTTAAGTTTTTAAGAAGGGAGATTTTTAAATGAAGATTGAATCAACAGAAGGAAGAGCCATTGATGTTAAACATAAAGATAAAGGGGAGATAGTGTTAGAGATTAGTTTGGGATGGGACGAGAACAGTTTAACGTTTGATACAGATTCCGCCACTAAATTAGTTAATAATATACTAAATGCTATTGAACTTTCTCAAAGTGTCAAAACAAAATCAGAATTGGACAAATATGCATATTCTCTATTCACACGAAAAGTAATCATTGTTCCATCGCATTTAGCAGGACAAGTAATTGCTTATGCTAAATCTATTTATCAAATAGAAGCAGAAGACTGTGGTAAAGATGAATCAGGTGAAAATAGTGCAATTATGCGATTAACTATTAATTCTAAAGACTATTAAAATAAGATGAAATGTATCTATTAAATAGAAGAATAGAGGGATAACATGTCAGAAGTTACATTGACTGCAAAACAGATTAAAAACTTTGGTCTTTGGGATAAAGTATGTAAATACAAGGGATGGGATGAACACATCTCTGCAGAAAGAGTAGATGAAAATGAATTAATTACATTTGACGACTCCTTTCAAAAAGAATCAGTTGTAGAAAAGATAGAAAAGGTGCTAGTGCTTAATAAAGATGAATCTATTTCTATACTGGATATAGTACAAGATGCAATAGAGAGAGGAATGATTACTACTCAGTACGATATTGATAGAATAGAAGACTTTATGAATCGGCATTCAGATGCATTTGAGAATTGGAAATTTGATAATGTTCAAATAACCATAGAAGTAAATCCTAAATAAAAAAATAATAGAAGATGTTGACTCAAAAGGTCAGCATCTTTTTTTATATATTTTAGAACATAATTATAACTTATACGATGTTCACCGTCATAAACTTTAAAAATACAAGTTCAAAACAAGCCAACAAGCAAAAAGAAGGAGGAAAAAGGGCTTAATGCAAAAGAAAAAGACCATCCAAATGGACGGTCATACTTTTAGACTTTGTCTTAGCTCATCGAAGGACTTACCGGTCGTTTTTTCTAACGATTGAACCACCTTCATCAGTTCATCCATGTTCATATCTTTGGAATTAGGGGGTGGAGGAGGACTGTCTTCATAATCATAATCAAATGTTTCCATTGATTGACGTACACGTTCTTCATCAGGGTCAGCATAGAACTTACGGGTAGTCTCGGCTGAATTATGTCCCATGATTTGAGCGGTCAGATACATATCTCGATATTTATTGTAGTGTTTAGTACCAAAGGTTCTTCGGAATACGTGAGGTGTCACGTTAATTTCTATTCCTGCTCTTTTTCGATATTTATGTATCATTTCTCTTACAGTTCTTGTATCAATACGTTTTCGATGAAGCGATACGAAGAGAGCAGGGGTATCATACTCCATACTTTTACGTTCCTCTAGATAAGCTTCAATATCTTCTAGAATCCGTTCTGGCACATTAATCCGTTCTTGTTCTCCACCTTTTCGTTCAATGACCATGGCTTTTAATTGAATACTAACATCGGAGATATCTAGTTGTGTTAGCTCAGATATTCGGATACCGGTATAGGAAAGTATTAAAATAATCGTATAATTTCTTAATTTTAGTTTTTGTTGAAATACTTCTTCCCGGGAGGAAGTGATATTCAAGTCATCTAAGATAGTTGCATAGAATCGTTTCATATCGGTAGCCGTTAATCTTGTTTTTAATTTGGCTTGCGAAGATATTTTTATATCGATTTTCTTTGTCACATCTATAGATAGCTCTTGATTATCGACCAAGTAATCAAAAAAGTCATGTAAACTTGCTAGTTTTCGAGCTTTCCCCTTACTACTGTTAGTGAATCGTTGGGAAATCTGTTTGCCGGTTCTCGTTGTACTATGTTTCACGTAAGAAGTGAGGTAGCTGAGAAACATAGCAATATCTTTTTGCTTTAATTTTTTCAAATCGTCCACTGTCAAGTCCATGATAGATGTCTTAGTTGTTAAGTTCGTCTCAACCAAGTAATGAAAGAACAAGGAAAGGTCTTTCGCATATTCAATACGAGTACGTAATTCTTTTTTCCGGAATTCTAATTGAAATAAATAGTCTACAGCAAAGTCAGGTAATGTCATTAACCGAGTACGTAGTTGCTCTTCAATTTTTTGTTGGATATCGGGTTTCAATTGCGCACCTCCTTACCTTTAATTATACCACAATGAAAGCTTTAATGCTTGATATATAAGGGTTTTAACCTTTATATAAACAACGTAATATTGACTATAGTCAATATACGAGATATAATGAAAAATAGCGAAAAATAGATTAGAGGAGGATTAAGTATGTGGTTTTTTAATAAAAATAAATCCATTCCATTTCATAAAGAAGTGGAACAAATTATAGGAAAGCAATCGATGTTTACTGACAAGAAAGAGGAGGATTTTCCGGCACTTGCAGAAGCATTAAAAAGCCAATCCGATTCCATTGAAAAGAAAACAGAAGCCTTTGCTTTATTATCTGAAGGAATTAAACGAGTGCTAGGGTTTCAGATATACCCAGTCCAGATAGCAGGTGGAATCGCCCTGCGAGAAGGTAATATAGCGCAGATGAGAACAGGAGAAGGGAAAACCTTGACTGCTTTGTTCCCTGCCTTCTGGGGCTATTTATGTGGCGAGCAGACGTATATCATTACGGTCAATGAATACTTGGCCGAGCGAGATTATGAGCAAGCGAAAAAAGTCTTTGATTTGTTCTCCATACCTGTAGGCTTAGTTTTAAACGGTGATTCGCATCTTCATAAAAAAGAAGCATATACCAACCTTATTGTGTATACAACCAACAGTGAATTTGCTTTTGACTATCTACGAGACAATATTACTCCTCATGTACAAAATCTCCTTCAAAAAAGCTTTGATAGAGCTATTATTGACGAAGCCGACCTAGTTCTAGTCGATGAAGCGAAAAATCCCGTGATTATATCAGGTGAATCGAACGAGATGATAGAGTACGTAGAGAAAGCATATACTTTTGTGGAGCAATTGGATGAAAAATTCATTGAAATTGACGAAAGTAATCAATTACCGCTCCTAACAGAAGAAGGATATGACGAAGCTCAACGATACTTTGGTCAAGAATTAACCGATAGTCATGCGTTATTTCACTCTGTGCGACAAGGTATCATGGCAAAATATCGTTTTAAACGAGATGTAGATTACATTGTTCGTAAAAACAAGATAGAGCTGGTAGATAAATACACTGGTCGTGTGCTAGATGGAAGAAGACTTCAACAGGGTCTACATCAAGCAATCGAACAAAAAGAAGGGGTACCCGTATTACCAGAAAACGTGGCACATGCCATGACCACATATCAAAACTTATTTCGTAAGTTTAAAGTTCTTTCAGGAATGACCGGTACAGCAACAGAGTCTAAACGAGAATTTGAAGAAGTATATCATATGTCTGTTTTAGAAATACCGACCAATAACCCAGTACAACGTATTGACCATGATGATGTGTTATATGAAACAAAAGATGAAAAATATATTGAGGCAACCAAAGTTGTACAAGAAAAACAACAACTAGGGCAACCAGTTCTAATCGGTACTACTTCGGTACAAGAAAGTGAAATTATTGCAGGTTACTTAACAAAGGCAAAGATTCCTTACCACTTATTAAACGCTAAAAATGATGAAACAGAAGCGGATATTATTGGACAAGCTGGAGGAAAAGGTGTTGTAACCATTGCAACGAATATGGCAGGTCGAGGTACCGATATTCAATTGCAAGACGGAGTAGAAGCATTAGGTGGACTATTTGTATTAGGTCTAAGCCGTAACGAATCAAAACGTATTGACCGTCAGTTACAGGGAAGAAGTGGAAGACAGGGAGAAAAAGGGGAAAGTCAGTTCTTTACATCCTTAGAAGACGAACTGCTTGTCGAACATGGGGCAGAAACGCTGGAACATTTTAATAAAAAGAACAAAAAGTATCCGATTTCTGACAAAAAAGCAACGGAACTCGTGGATAAGATGCAATTAATAGTTCAATCACAGCAAGAAGAAGTCCGTAAATTACAATTACAACTAGATGAGATTATTCATTATCAACGAGAACTGGTTTATGGCATTAGGAAAGATACCCTTATCAATGGATTTGAGCTAGAGAAAATTAAGTTAGTAACGAAGAACCTTTTGGAGCATTCGGAAACACCTGTGGAGGAAATTCAAAACCTATTCGGACTACCACTTGTAGAGAATGAGAAAAGAGATATTCTAACTACTCGCATATTCAAAGAGTTAGATACGTACATGGAAAAAGAACTCTCAGATAGTGCAAAAACTTTTTCATCTGCCTTGTTAATTGAAGCATTGGACGGCACATGGATTCCATACCTGCAGGAAATGGAACTATTTAAACATTCCTTTGCCTTTTCAGTCATGGGAGAACAAGACCCTATTCGTACATTTTCTATGGAGCTAGATAAAATTTTTCAGTATCACTTACGTAAATCATTAAAAGTATTTTATGTAGAATGGATTCGAAAGATGAAAATTCAACAGGAATTAGAAAAGATTCCTTTCTTTACAACATTCCCAACGAAACCTACGTACTTATTTTCGGTGAATACCGGCGAAACAGAACAAGTGGAAGTAGTATCAACTTTATTAGGAGAAGATGGGATAGTAGAAGTATTTAGAAACACGGGAAATGATTCAGTGCTAGTTGTTATACCATATCAATTGCCTCCGGGAAGATACTTGTTAAGGCATCAAGTTGGAGAAAAAGAAACCTATATGGGATTCAAAGTATTAAGAGAAGTAGGAGAACATATTTGGGATACTGAAGATACGATTACTGTCATATTACCTATAAAAGAAATGTATCAAGTATCTGCTCCAGAATATGAGGTGTTTTTCTTGAATAATGACACAGGACATCATTTCACTTTCCAAATAGATACAAAGAGTCAACACGTACAAATAGAGAAGCCTTCCAATGAAAAATGGGTAGCAGGAGATTATGTGCTCACGATATCCGGAATGGGGCTACCTCTTTACCACAAAGAGATACGGATACGAGAAAGCCAATCACAAAGCGCATAAAAAAAAGGAGTTACGTATTTTTACGTAACTCCCTTTATTATTTTAGGCTCTGTTAGATTTTAGTGTTGCAGTATAAATGAATTAAAAGAGGTGTAATTAAAATTACATCTCTTTTGCACTGATAAGTATAACATTTATTTAATATTATTCTTTTGTGTCAAACAATTTATCAATACTTGCGTAAATCTTTCCCATTTCTTCAGTTGATACAAAATCTGTTGATATCCACTTAATGTATCTTTTCATCCAATCTTTATCAACAGCAATTTTTCTATCATGCCAGTCTTCATATTGATTCCACAAATTCTCAATATCAAACAATGATAATTTTTTGCAACCTTCATCTGCTAATGATAATACGTTCCTAATGGTATCTAATTGTGAAATTTCCATAGAAATATCAACAACACCCAACATTTTTCTACATTTTTCATATAACATCTTAAAACCTCCTATTAAATTGATTAAATATCGCCTTGTAATGATTATGCTATATTAAATCTTATAGCTCTTTTGTATCCGTCTTTATTCCTCTTTTAAATTTTCCGGTAAATTTCTTTTGTTCATCGAAACCATTTGTCTGTATTCATAGTGTGCATTGGAGTAGACAAATTGTAACTGATGCATAAACCGTTCTGCTTCATGTTCAAAATACATCCATTCCTTTTTCTTTTCATGCTTAGTAATAAGGCTAATCAATGATGCTTGTGCAATAGCTACTTTAGGATTTTCAAAGTTATTTCGATACTGCAGATGCCAAATACCAGAAGATACTAACACCTGCTCCAAAGAAGATACAATATCATCGTAAACATCTTTATCGATTTTATTGCTCAATCGAGACAATAGGTTATTCAAATTTCGGTTGATTAACGAAATCGTATTAGCTCGATGAGCATCCTCCTTTTTTTTCTGTTCCTTTTGATACCATTGATGCGCAAAGTAATTATCCATGTTAACAAGCTCCCATCTGAAAGTTTAATAGTTTTACTAAATAAGAGGACTTCCTCGTATATTTCACTAACTAAATTGATGCATGCATTCATTCATCTCCTTTTTTCTCCATTTCCATATTATATGTAAATAAAAACACAATAATTTTATGAACTATTAAGAACTAATTGTAAAAATTAATATTTAATAGGATTTAATGATATTTCCTAGGAAATGAAGAAAAGTGCAAAATCCTCCAAAACAATTTGTTGCGACTATAGTTTATATAACATATAATATAGACAATAGTCAAAAAATAAAAAAAGAACTATAAGAGGAGAGTTAAAGGTGTTAAAAGAAAATTTAAAATTAATTGGATGGCTTATCTTTCTCATTGTCATGTTCTTTGGAATGTATCAGTTATATTCTATGGTGATTGAGTATGGGAGCGAAAAAGCCGAAAAGAATATCATGGTGGAAGAACAAAAACTTATTGATGAGTTCACGTATAAAGAAGATGCTACCTATATCGTTACGGATAAAAAAGAAGGGAACAGATTTTACGGAATGTCCATTTTTCCAGCCTATTATTTTACTGCTGTGAATGAAAAAGATAATAAGGTTTACTTATTGCAGGTGCCTAAATCATTGTATTTGCGAACTGTTACAGGAAATGAAATTGTACTAAAAGAAGGAAAAGATGAAACGTATTCACTAACTAAAGATATGAAATCTGTTATCGCGAAAGGATTATATGAAGAGACAAATTAACATAAGGGGATGACCATTCTTGCGTAAATATAAAACGATGTTCTCATTCTTTCAATTTTATCTAAATGTCTTAAAAAACAATCCGAAGAAGTATGAATTAGCGATGAATCATAAAACTTGTTACGCTATTTTTGTTACACCTGTCGCATTCTTTGTTTTATTTCTTTTATCAATGGGGTTTTATATGAAACCTTCACTTTATCCACTTATGTATTTATGGATACCTATCATTATAGGAAATCTTATATTCTCCATGAAAGTAAGGGATGAAGCTTATGAGATTCGAAGGGAAAAAGATAGACTCGAGAGAGAAGAAAGAGAGAAAAAAAGAAAAGAAGTGGCGGAAACAAGAGAGAAGCGTAGAAGAATAGAACAAATAGAATGGGAACGAATGAATAGAGCGAGTACAAGAAGTAATGAAGCAATAAAAGAAACACATATTCATAAAAATCTACAGAATGCGATGAATTTACTTGGTTTGCAAATGAGTTATACCGAAACAGAGGTAAAGTCAGCTTATCGAAGGCTCTCCAAATTGCATCATCCCGACCAAGGTGGATTGGAAACCAACTTCATTCGATTAAATAATGCATATACCTATTTAATGAACAATCTTGAATAGAAAGTAAGGAAAACTACTATATGGATTATTGAAGTGATTCACATCTTTTAAAGGAGGACTAAAGTGTCAGAGGATAATAAAAAGAATAGTCCAGTAAAATTGATTGTATTTCTATTGATACTAGTAGCATTAATGGGTATCGCTTATCTCATTCTTACAAAGGGCTTCCCACACATAGAAAAGGAAGCATTGAAAGATATTGTTGCAGAAGAGAAGGTACTATTGGAAGAATTTAAGTATGTAGAAAATGGCACGTATATGGTAACGGAAAAGGATTCCGGAAACAGTTTTTACGGTGAAAACATTATCCCTCAATATATAGCTATTGCAGTAAAAGAAGATAAAGTATATCGTTATGTCATTACAGAGTCGATGTACCTGCGTACTGCTACGGGTAATGACATAACGATACAAGAAGGTGAAAACGAGAATTATGGATTAACTTTAGATGGAAGAAACGTTATTTATAAGTTGCTGATTAAAGATAGTAATGACTAACATTTCAAATAGTAAGTTAAAGCGATAAAGAGAGGAAGAAAATAATGAATGAATTTATACAAAAAGGAAGAGAATTTGCTATCAAAGCACACGAGGGACAAACAAGAAAAACGTCAGGTGCCCCTTATATTGGACATCCATTTCATGTAGCAAAGATTCTTGAAGATGCAGGAATGCCTCCAGAAGTTGTTGTCGCTGGTTTCCTCCATGATGTTGTAGAAGATACAGATATAACGATTGAGGTAATTCAGGCAGAATTCGGTAAAAAAGTAGCAGACTTGGTTGCTTACAATACGGAAGAAAAAGAACATTCTTGGGAAGAACGAAAAGGACATACTATTACACAGCTCAAAACAGGAACTTTGCATGAAAAATCGCTTGTTGTAGCCGATAAATACGCAAATCTGTTAGAACTTACCCGTAATTATGAGAAAATCGGAGATTCCATTTGGAAATGTTTCAAACGAGGCAAACAGCATCAGTACTGGTATTTTGATGGCGTTGGAAAAAGCGGAATGGCTAATCTAATAGCAGAAGAAATTCCGACGTTTTTCTATGAATACGAAGAAGCTGTTGAATCTTTTTTCAATATGGATAAGCAGGAAGAAAATGAAAAGGAGTTTTAGACAATGAAATTGCAAGAAGCCAAAAATTATCAGTTAATTAACGAATGTGGGATATCGTACGATTTGTATAGTCCGGGTTTAAGGAATGATTTTCCGATACGTGTTTACGGAAAGTTTGACTTGCTTGTAGACGGAAAAATAACCGAGTCTCCAAGTGACTTTTGGATAGCAATGAATGATTTAGATGGCACATCCTTTGTACAACCAATAGATGGATATATGTTGGCTATTAAATTAATGACATTAGCTTATGTTCCTCTCAAAAAATAAATAGGCGTAGAAGCTAAAGAAGGAAGGAATTAACACTGAGACAAAACAAGAATAACCCCAAAATAGCTTCTCCTATCACCAGACCCAATGAATATAGACGTGTAAACTTTTTAGATGCGTTCCGCAAGGTGAACTTCGAATTTTTAGAGGACGAGCCAGAGTTATTGGTAGAAAAAATACTTTCTGTGGACACGGACTGGATAGGAAATGCTGATTATGAAGCGTATGGGGGAGGATATTATACGTCTGATAACCTGCAATCCTCTGCTACGAAAGTTCCTTGTCTTGAAGGGGAATGGATAGTCGTTTGCTACAGTAAGCGAAGAAAAATAGTAAGAGATAACGAAGTATGGACAGCCAGTGATTGGCACAGGTATTATGTATGCCAAATTGATTTTTCACAAGACCATCTTTTTAGAATGGTCGAAGTTTTTGAACATATTTATGATGCTTTTCAGTATTTACACGATAATCAATTAGTGGCAATTAAAAAAAGCGACAACAGATACAAAAAACAAGTGAATGCCTCGAAAGCTGATATTGTCTTGACGGTTTTAAGTGATTTCAAAAAGGAAGAAAGAGAATTCACTTACGATGAGCTCTTACAGTTTTTTAGTAAAAATTCTCATAAATCAGAGGAAATTAGTGCATTTCTAACAGATATAAATAATCACATTCCACCAAAACGAGATACCAGTGAAGCTTATTTAGCTGAACTGGAAAAGTTAAAGTGTGTAAGGGTTAGGCGTTTTCTTCCAATGGAGCCTTATAAAACGAAAGAGACCAAGTTAACCATTAAAGATTATTTAGATAAAGTGGTACTATACAAAGCTAATTATCTATGGAACACTTAATGTAAAATTATTATATAATTGACAAGCTCAATTAATTGACAATAGTCAATATTAGTTGTAGACATGAACTGTTCAAAATTGTGGGGTGAAAAATGGATAGAAGGAAAGAAGAGAAAACATCGGAAGAAAAACTGAAAATTCTTCGAGGCAAACTAAAAGAAATGATGATACTTCATTGTCGATGTGGTAGAGAAATGAGGAACGAAGTTGGTGAAAGAAGTTTTCTCATTCAAAACAAAGAAATTAAAATAGATAATATCTTGTATTCTATATGTGATGTTTGCAAGTCCACTGTTTATAGTTCGGAAACTGCTGGAGAAATTGAGTATAGATTGAAAAAGAAATTGAATGAAATAAAATAAGGTAAGCATGCTTTCATACAGACCTAATTGTCTATGCAAATTAAACATGCAAAATGGCTGTAAGTGACAAATTTTTCAGAAAGAAAGGAATTATTAAGATGAAAATGACCGATGAGTTGTGGATAGCATTTGGATTTAAAAAAGATTATGGTTGGAACACTTGGGGATGGATTCATACGAAAGAAAGAGACATTCGGTTCTTCGAAGGTGTATCCTTTGGTATGCTAGGTAGCAAGGAACCGCAAACAGTAGAAGAATTATTATCTCACCTGCATAAGTATTGGAAAGTAAAGTACACAAAGTTAGGTATAGAGGAAAACCAATATAATTTACGGAATTGTTTAGGTATAAGCTTGTGATATGTGATTATTAGTAGGTCAAAGTTATCATTTTGAAAAACCTTTAGAAATACTGAAATGATTTCCTCTCTAAGACCCCATATATAGTGAAGGCATAAAAAGAGAGGAAGAGAACATATATGTATCGAGTAGAATTGCACGCAAATTATGCACTAAGAGAATTACTTCCAAAAGTAATACAGGAGGCTCTCCCAAACAAAATAGAACCGAGCAAACATAATAGCATTGTTTGTATATTTAGCATTTTGGAGGGGTTAGATTCTTTTTTATGGATTTGTAATAGAAACCACTTTGGATGTACTATTCTCCAAAACAAATAGATGGAGTAACAAGAAGTTACAGGGTGGATTTTCCCCTGTATTTCTTGTTATTTTTTGTTTATTTATATTGTGTTTATAGTCAACATAATATAAAGTATTAACTATAGTCAATAATAAAGGAGTGCAATGATGAGAAAATTAGCGAGTGTACAACTAATCAGAGATGTTCAACCCATTCCAAATGCTGAAAGCATTGATGTAGCAAGAGTATTAGGGTGGTCGGTTGTCATAAAAAAAGGTGAGTTTCAAGTAGGGGACAAAGTGATTTATGTAGAAATTGACTCTCTATTACCTGAACGAGAAGAATTTGAATTTCTTCGTAAAGATGGTTTTCGTATTCGAACTGTTCGTTTACGTAGTCAAGTATCACAAGGAATATGTTTCTCGATGGAGTTATTGCCAGAAGGCAGTTATGAGGAAGGTGCAGATGTTACCGAGTTATTAGGTATAGAAAAATATGAACCACCTATACCACCAATTTTGCAAGGGACAATAGTGGGTAAATATCCATCTTTCATTCCCAAAACTACTGAAAACAGAATTCAATCAGAAGTATTTAACTTATCTGTATGGAAAGGAAAAGAAGGGGTTGCGTTAGAGAAGCTAGATGGTACATCTTCTACATTTTACTTACAAGACGGTCATTTTGGTGTATGTGGTAAAACTATTGAGTATTTAGACTCAGAAAATAATTTATATTGGAGAATGGCTCGATTGTACAAGGTAGAAGAAACGCTCCGTAGTTTAGGCAGAGATTTAGCGATTCAAGGAGAAATTATTGGTTCGGGGATAACAAAAAATAAATACAAACTGAACAATGAGCATCGTTTTTATGCATTTAATATCTTAGATGTGTCCACAGGAGAATATTTGGATGATGTCACTTTTAATGAGTTAATGAAGGAATTTCACTTTCAATCTGTACCAATTGTTTCGAACAGCATGATTATTCATGAAGATATGGAAGCGTATGTAGAACTTTCCAATGGGAAAAGTGCTATCAATCCATCGATTTTACGAGAAGGTATTGTGATAAAGAGTAAAAACGAAGGGAAACACGGATTAGGTAGTTTTAGTTTTAAAGTAATCAATCCAAACTTCTTAATCAAACACAAAGAGTAAGAGTGTAGATACCTTGTTCTATGTAGGAAATGAAATTAAGCAGTTGAACAAAAATCATGTATAGAATTTGCATTAGACACTATAAAAATAGGAGTGGTCGATTTGAGTAAACAATTTAAAGTGTGTGTAGATGGGGCATGTCCAATTGTTGAAGATGTAGTAGATTTTTTATCTTCTGAAACCACCAAGGAATTAGATTGGGAGAAGCTGGAGGAAGAAGTAGAAGAAATGGAAGTATTTGATGGGATTTTATTTGAGGGCATTTCAATTCAACGCCTTCTCTAATGAACAATACGACACACTACGCATAATGATGAAACAATAGAGCGAATTGAAAGTGAATACTAAATATATACAAAATGTACAGTAAGGATAGGGGGATACTATGAAAGTATATGCAGGGGAGTACATCGAAGAAATTGAAAGTGGAAAAAGTTTGAGGGTAGAGCATGATTTTGAAAAATCAACAGATGCTCCAATGTCACACTCGTTTGATTTTTTAGCGAGATATGAAGAAAGTATCGCAACAAGAGGCTTTCTTATGACAGATGAAGGGGTAATTTGGAATCGAACATAACTGAACAATACGTTGCAATTGATACCATAATGAGACGCAGGAAAGTAAAAATAGAGGGGAAATTGAGATGGATGGAAAATGGACAATTAAAACGGTAACGGGAAAGATGGAGTTGTTTCTAAAATCATACGATAACAATACTAAAGAATATAAGTGGACAGGAAATAAAAAGAACTCAATTAGATATGATTTTCTTGATGCTACTGGAATTCTTGAAGTAATAAAACATAACTCACCGAGGAATAGGTGGCTATGCGTCACTCCCATTATAACTGTTCATTTATGTGATTGCGGAAGTAAATTGAGATTGGTTGAACTCACAGTTAAAAATGGCAAAAGTTCTTTTTTCCAATGTTGGGAATGCAATGATAAATATGAATATATGGGTTTGGACAGTGAAGGATTAACCTGTAAAGGCAACAAGTTTTAAGTTACATTTCGACCAAACGGAATTCTATTTAAACAAAATATTTTGAAGTAGAGAGGATGTTTGTGAATGATTGAAACAGTTGATGAATTAATAAAGAAATTAAATGAACACAAAGGAAAGAATCTTTTAATCAAAGACATTTTGACACAAAATCATAGTTTTTTGTTTGAAGTCAATGAAGAAGATGGTGTTTGTGTATTACTAAAGAGTGTAAGGAATTATTGAACAGTCCGAGGAAGATGTCACTGGTTTAAATAGTGAAATAGAAAAGGGGAAGTTATTTATGAAAAAGAAAGTTACTCTCAGCTTGATGTTTATTTTGTTACTAATAATTACAGCATGTTCAGTTCCATCGGAAAATGTGAAAGCCGAAAACGAAGTTCCGTATATGGTCTATGAGCATAAGGATTCTGATGGTTGTGATTATTTAGTTGTTTATAGTAGAGAATGGTCAGGGAATGGATTAGGTATCGGATTAGGAATCACTCAAAAAGCAAATCAACCAGAAGGATGTAGGTAGTGAGGGAAGTCGATGAAATTTAAAGAAAGAAACCTCATTTATAAATCATTTGAACATGGAAATCATCGCATTGAAAACGTTCCTTATCAAGTTAACACAGAAATATCCGACCCAATCGATGAGGATTTAATACTCAGTGGTCCTGTAATGTTGAGGTTAATGCAAATACTCGGACATATGGAGCAAAACGATTTATTAGTTTTTAACTATGAAAGTGAACTAACTTAAAAAACAGTACGGTAAAGGTTTTCATAAGGGAGAATTTCATTTGTTTGATGAAAAACAAGTTACTTTGCACAAAAGAAGATAGAAAAGATATTGCGTAACCACTGGACACAAACACTACTGTATAAGGAGTAGAATGTTATGAAATTCAAAGTTGTTTGTTATAACACTATATTGCACAGGAACGTGAAGGTCTCTAAAACAAAAAGCTTTAACAAAGCACTTCAATTATTTATGGAAGAGTGCGAGGAAGAAGAACTATTTATTGATGTTCGATTGTACAAAGGTTTTATAAAAATAACATCTTGTTTTATGGGTGATGACCATTATAAAGAATTGAAAAATTTGCTTAATAATAATATTCAATCAGTTAAAGAGCAGTACGTCCAAACTCCGAAAGTGGTGGAATGATGAAGATTTGTGAGAAGTATGACGAACTTGAAATAGCTAAAACTCCTAAGTTTCACTTTCCAGTTAGCGTAAAAATTAATTACAAGTGGAGTAGATATAAGTTTCAAGTTACTTTTATAGAAAATAATGGACAACCTTTTACAACGAAATGGCTGTGGAATATTAAATGGTTTGATAAGGATAATCAAAAAACTATCGAAGCAAAGCTAAAAAGAGTTGAAGATTATATTGACCAAGAATTAAAAAGAAATATTCATTTAAGTCTTATAGAATCAAAGCATGAGCAACATATTGAAGCTAAAATAAATAGTTTGTTTGCAAGATATTAACGCACATTTCAAAATCTAGTGCGTCATATCAGACAATAAATTGTGTGATAGAAAGGAGGAGCTACAATGAAGGTTAAAGTGAAAAAGGATGCACTAGAGATACACGAAAAGTTAATACCTAGTAACCCATCCATACCCAACGGAAAACAAAAGTATGCTTCATTTTTATCAGAGGTAGTAGGGGAAACAGTGGAGGTTATAAAAGAAGATGTTAATAAATTTGGTAAAGGGTACGTGATAAGAACTCCGAAGTCTAAAAAGAAAATTATGCTATCTCCTGATTTTGTAGATTTGGTTTAATACTTGCATTTCGAAATGCAAGTATTAAACCAACATAGTTCAAAAATTATGACTTTTAAGGAAGGTGATACATTTGACCATTGGTGAATGCTTTAAATGTTCTGAACAGGTAAAGGAATGTACGCAATGGGATATAACAGAGCAAGGTTTTATCTGTGAAAATTGTAATCAAGCAAAATCAGCATCTCATAGAGCCTACAAAGAAAATGCAACTTGGTTGAAAGAGCACAATCGTCAAATTAATAACCAATTAAGAAACTAAACACTTAACGAAAAAGTATAAATCTAAAGCCAAATTTGTATAGGAAGGGTAGTAGATTATGAAAGAAAACAAATTTAGAGGTAAAGCTGTACTCTCTATTGAAAAGTTAGAAGAATTAGGCATTAAGCACGAAAATGGGTGGATTATAGGGAACTTTATTAACAGTAATAAACCTCTAATTACAGGTGGAATCTTGGACATTTCTGAGGAGTATCTTGCTCCTGAATTTTGGGTTGAAGTCATTCCAGAAACTGTCGGTCAGTACATCGTCAAAAAGGATAATTTAAAGCGTGAAATATTCGAAGATGACATCGTTGAGGCTTATGTTTTTGATTCTGAAAACAAAGAAAAAACAATTGGTAAAATTGGATTTAATGAAGGAAGAGGAGGATATATATTTACACCAGTTAAATATGAATCCAAAAATCTGTATTATCCGGTATTCGCAATTATTTCTTGTGATGTTATTGGAAATATACATGACACTCCAGGGTTATTGAAAATTGGTTCATAAGCAGTTCGAATCAAACGCTTTGCATGTTACACCTATTGCTAATAAGAAAGGAAAATTTGTATGAACCTTGAATTAAATAAAGCAATTGTTGTTATAGGTAAGGTTATCAAAGAAAAATGTAGGAACAATCCGAAGATAAGATTAATTTCGAATGATTCTGAAGAAGGAAAATTTGAACTACCTTTTGACAAAGTAGAAGACAATAAATGGTATGAAGTATATAACGATATGGGCACTTTCGAGCTAACAGAAATTTGTTTTATAAATAATATAAAAGATTTTGATGATTGGTGGTAATCCGGGTGCATCGTTCATAGTGCTGTCTAGTAAACTTAATCCCTCACAATAGAAAGTCTACTGAAACATATAATCAGAGTTAAGGAGGTCGAAAATTTTGTTAGAAAAATTCAAAAAAGAAATGAGAGAAGCATTTTCTATAGTAAGAGACCTGCTTGCTACACTCGGATTTTTAACAGTATGTTATTTAATGTATGTATCTTTAATACTTGATAAATAGCAATTTATTTTTCTAATTAATACAGAAGCAAATACAAGAATAGTCCGTTTCTTGTTAAAAAGGAGAATCATATTGGGAGTAAAAAAGAGAGGGTGGCAAATCTGGATTTTAAAGTTTATACACAAGACGGATTTAAATTTAAAGGGATAAAACGATTTGATACATTGGAAGAATTGATGGGATTTATCAAACTCCATGAAAAATGCAGTGTAACTGTGAGCGTAGACGAAATATTTGTCAGCAATATTGGTCAAGATGATTTATTTTAACAAATAATAGATTTCGTGTGATGATAATTTAGGTGATAGTTAGAATCCAAACATTAAGATTAGGGAGATATAGAGAAATGAAGCAAATCATAAACATTAAAATCGAAAAAGAACTAAGTGACCAAGAAGCGGAATTTATAAAAGCATTATCAGATGAAGAAAAAGCAGAATTGGTAAAGAAACATAAAGAACAAACGCAGGAAATTTTCGAGGACGAGAACTTTTCACTTTCTCATTTCAAGGAATTAGTAATTGAGTTTACTGACTAGGTCAAACTCTAATACAAGATTAGTATGTTTCTAGTTAAAAAAGGAGAATCTTATGATGAGTAAAAAAAGAATAGATTACGTATTAATAGGTGAGGATATCGGTTATTGCTCTTTTGATGACACACAACCTGATATTTACGAAGAATATAGAAATCAAACTAAGGTGAACGACTTTACCTATCTAATCGATAAGGAGAGAAAATACTTCTTTGTCGGTGAAGTGCTTCAGGTAAGTTTGGATGGCACTGGTTTAGATTTTGATTTATCCAATATAAATGAAGAAGACTTAGCGGATATAAAACGTGGTGTAAAAGGATTTATTTACGCACACTTTGGAGTGGAATACGAACCAAGTCTACTGGTAATCTCTCATTTTATTGAAAACAAGTAAAAATTAAAAGGAGTGGAAAATGATGACGACATCATTACAACATAAACGAATTGCTAAAAAGTTAAAAGAAATACAGGGAATGTACAGCATTCCTTTTGATATTACGTATCATCAAGGAGAACGAATGGCATTGGAGACAATTTCCTTAGATAGCTATGGGAAGGATTTACCGGTAACAGAAGATACGAAACAAATATGTAAAATGGTAGCAAGTAAATATCCGGAAAAGAATTACTCCGATGAATTTTCGATGATAAAGTTGGTTCGGATGACCGTACAGGGTGACCAGTTGGCTTTTATACCGCACGTTGGGAATGAAACCGTTAAGTTTATCTTCAAAATTATTTCCGAGGGCGTTCATCAAATGTTTGAGGAGCTGGAGGCATTTGAGTTAAATAGAGAAGAAGCATTTATCATCTCTCGATTAAAAAACTGTTTTATCGGCATTTTTGATAACAATCAGCTATTAAAGTTTGAAGAGAAAAAAATAGTTACAACAAACAATTTACAAAAGTGGGCTAATTTTTTAGATAGCGAATTCAAAGCATATATTTCGTATTTTGAAGAAGATGCTGAAAGAAAAGCAGAATAATAAAAGCCTAGAAAGCGGGATTTAATATCCTGCTTTTTTTATTTTTCAATTTAACTATAATACATAAACAGTATAAATAAGGTGCATCAATGGATGTGCAGGAAGAGAGGCAGATGCAATTTTCCGTAGTTTAAAAAAGAAGGTTGTATTTCATGTAGGACAATTAAAGGAACAAGAAAAATTATATAAGGAGCTGAAGTAACTTGGCTATTTTTTATCACGTATCGACGAATCTAGACCATTCAGGGTATTTTGAGCAACGAATACCTTCTACTAGACATAGGGGGATAGAAGACGCTAAAACACCACGAATTAGTGTATCTACAAGCATTGAGAAATGTTTGTCGGCAATACCTAATGGAGGTGCTTATCTAGACGAACTGAATGATACACAGCGAGGATATTACTTGGTGTTTCGAATTGATACTGAGAAATTAGGGATAACAGAAGAACAAATTATTACAAGTAATAGCTTGTATGAAGACGATAGAGTTCAGGATGCTTTTGTGACAGAAGAACACTGGATAACTATACCTTTTGAAGTTCCACGAGAAGACCAATACCTTATCCATCTCTATAGCTGGAGAGAAGAAGCTTATGACGATGTTCCTGCTTCTTTTATGAAAAAAGTAGACGAGGAATTTGATGGAGATATTGTAACAGCATGGGAGGAGCTATTTCCTCACGAATCTATGCCCTGTGGAGTTTCGATTTGTTTCCTTGATTATAAGGAAGAAAAATTGAAGAAGGGGGCAAAAATTGAATTAAATACAACATGGCGTGGAGAGGCGAATCTATTAAAAGAATTTGTGGAAGAGAACGATTTTCCGGTAGAAATAATACCTGATGACATCAGTCCGATGTTAATTGCCATCGAAGACGTGAATATTCGTCCGATTATTTTTTACCATCAGCATTTAATAGAGAGATATGTATAAAAGGGAGAGATAACTATGGATAACCAAATCATTGATAAACAAGTAATTGCTCGATTGAATGTAATAATAACAATTTATCAAATTCCATTTCAATTAAGCTATCACGAATCGGAAAGGTTTGTATTAGATAGATTGTCACAAGATAGTAGTCTATCAAAGGAAACCCAAAAGATTTGCAGAGTAATAGCGGAGAAATATCCAAATGCTGTCTATAGCCCGGAATTCTCACTTATCAAAGAAGTTTTGGAACAAACTCAATTAGAGGAAGAAGCTATTCCCAAACCGGGAACAGACGTGACTATTTTTGTATTTCGAACTTTTGGACAACAAATTCAAATGGAGCTAGAAGAAATCTTAAGATTGCCACTAGAAAGAAACACACGCACCATTATTCAAAGGCTAGAACGGGTGTGTAAAAATATCTACCAGCATTATAGAGACTATGAAAAGGTAATGCAGGCAGAAGTTCTTGAATATTTAAGAAATGCAATTGAGCCGACACTTCTTTACTTTCTTGATGAAGAGGAAGGAAACAGGAGAGTGAAACATGAACCGTCTGGGAAGAAGTTCGCTATTTGATATGAACAATTCATAGAGGGAGAATATTCATATTTAACATATTGCAGAAGCAACGGTCAGTCAATTGGAGGATAAATTAGATGAGATTCAAGAAACAAATTTTTGAGTATATGCAAAAATGTAAAATGGAAGAAAAGTTGATGAATATTAGAAGGGAGATGGGAGATAACGCACAACCTTTCGTTCGAATGAATGATGAACAATTCATTCGAATATTGAATACATTTTGTGCTTTACACAGTATGTATTATAAAGGAAGAAAGGAGATACCTATTATACCAACGAACGCAGATGTAATGGAGGCAATGTTGGTTATGAAGGCAGATATGCAAGAGTCACAGAAATGGACCAATGCTCTTTATGACGGAGAACTCCATAAAAGTTTAATGAAACCGTTAAAGAAAAATATGGCTTGTGCGGAATATTTCATACAATTAGCATTAGATAACTTTTTTGCAACAAATGAGGATACTACAGAAAAAACAGAACTGGAACAATTATCCTAAGTAATATCAAAATACAGTAAGGCACTTTCTTCGGAAGGTGTCTTTTTTATGTTAAAGGTATCAGAAAAATCTAAAGAAAACACTAATTATAAAAACTATTTATTCCAATAAGATAAGAGACCGGCTTAAAAGCTGAGTATAAAAAGAAATGGAGGTTTTTTTATTCGAATAAAGCATTATATCGTTTTTTCAGTTGCATTGTGCATTTGTATCATCTTAGGGATACAGTTTGCAAAAGGAACAGGTCAAGCGATGCCAATCCCGGAACCATTGCATCCTCAAGGCTTTGGTGGGATTCATAATGTTGAAAAGAAATATGGTATATGGGGAAATAATATAAAATAAAAAATATACAGAAATGAGGGATGTAAAGTGAGCATAAAAACAGCTATAGAAGGTTACTTTGAACGAAAACAACATCTATACGATAGGGGTAATGTACATGTTTTACAGATGCCTTATGATGATACCGTACCAGAGTGGTTTTACACTGATAGTCCTAATAGAGAGGAAATCGTAGAATGGAGACATTTGGCTATAAATAAAAATATTAATTTTAGAGAAATAGAGGAGAAATACCAAACAAGTTTACCAGATTCCATCAAAGAATATTTTTTAAACTATTGGTTTTGGTGTATTGAAGGATTCTATCATAATAAAGAAATTAGTTTATTTGAAAACTTACCAACGAAGGAATTAGATAGCTTAGATTTTTATTTGAGCTTAATAAAAGAGCGTTTTGAAACTATAAATTTCTTCCCAATAGGTACAGACGAGGATTCAAATTTAATTCTTATAAAAAATGGAACTTTTGAAGTTTATCTGTATGATGGAGAAACAGAAATATTTATCTATTTAGAAGCTGATTTAGAGTTATTGATAAATAAAATTTCATTACGAAAACACCAGGATTAAAAGATAAGTTTCTCCTAAGATGCATCAACAAATACTTGACCCAAAATATCACTTTGGTAAAAAGGGTTAAAATGAGGTGAGAAAAATGAAAACCAAAATTAAAGAAGAATATAAGAAAATTTTAGTAGAGATAATAAATGTAATTATCGAATCAAATGAAAACGAGTTTGTGCTAGATGAATATCTGTATGAACTAAACCGTATTTGTTCGCACAATAACATTCAGGACTTAATCTTTTGGAATGAGAATGACTTATCTAAAGATGAAATCGTAACTATTCTATTTAATCACGAAATTACCGTTAATAAACTAAATGAAATAAATGAAGAAAAGATAATACTAATAAAGCGTAGATTAGCTGAAAAAATAAGTGCTTTGAATTCAATAAGCGCAAATCACAATGAGTTAGAGCTATTTAGTTTTGAAGAAGATGAAGCAATTAGCCCAGAGTGGATAGTAGAAATCGAATCCTTTTTTGGTCAGAGGATACCAGCAGATTACTATCGATTTTTAGAAACATTTGGGAGCATTCATGGGAAAATTAATATCTATGGTATACATCGGGATAATGAACGAGAATTGGTTATAGAGTGTATAGAAATGACGAAAAAATATAGAATGCATGGATTGGATAGTAATTATTTAGTCATTGGAAATAAAACAGATGAGGAAATTTATGTAATTGACTTAGAACGATGCAAAGATTATTCTTCTGTACTAATATTTACACTTAGTAAAAACAAAATTAAACCTGTATCTAATAGTTTCTATTCATTTTTAGAAATTTTATTAAATTAAATAGAAAAAAGAAATAGAGAAAGACAAAAATAAGACCTGATTAATCAGGTCTTATTTTTGTTAGGTGAAGTATTTTTATGATAGAAAAAGACAGTTATCCCAAGTAGGAGGTATAACTCGAAATTCTGTTCTATAAATATAAGCAATAAGCTAAAAAGACCTGAAAATTTAGGTCTTTTTTATTGGGATGTATAAAAGTAAAGATTTAGCTATAAATACATATTTATCTACGTAAGATTATAGAAGAATAACGAAAAGGAGGATGAATTAATGAATATGAAAAAAACTGAAACTTGCTACAATAATGTCGCACAAGTGTTATTTGATATGATTCCTGAAGAATGGGAGAAATTAGTATTATATTATGAGAATGTCAACGATTCTTCTCAAGTATATTATTATTATTATCCATTAAATTCAGATAAACCAGTTTATTGGTTAGATGTAAATAACATATTTGTTATTGATAATAAAGAACAAGATGAGCAAATAAATCAATTATTTGATTTGTTTGGTGAGATATATGACGATTTTATTTCGCAAAAACAAGAGCCGTGGACTAGTTTAACTTATATCATAGAGAATAGAAAAGTAAGAATTTCTTATAGTTATGAAGATATATCTGACATGTCTATCTTAGAAATTGAAGAAAAGTGGAAAGCGAAAAATGGGATTAATCGATGCTAAACAGATTTAAAGATATATTTACGCTGGCTACTAATATTAGTTTGGAAAATAGGAGCATTGAAATTAATAAAAAAGAGTTAATACCGAATCTTCCAGATGAATATTATGAGCTATTCAATGACTTAGGATGTTTGGTAATAGAATTCAATAATAATCGAGAGCTAATTATTTGGGATATAGATGAGATTAGGGATAATAACGAAGGATACATGATTAATCACTTTATGCCCAATTCGATTGCATTAGGTTCTACTGGTTCTGGAGAATGTTTTGTTTATGTAAAATCAAAAGGATTTGGATTTGTTTGTTTTGGAGACTTGGATGAAAATGAAGTTTATTTCTTAAAAGATGGGATAGAAATAGCTTTGAATAACTCTGAGGTGTTAACGGAAATTTACGGATGGTAAATAACAGAAAAAGAGGAGGTAAATAATGAAAACATTTCAAATTGAAACTCAAATTGTATATTCCCAAGTAGTATTATTTAATAATACTATCGAATATCCATTCAGTAATTGGTCAGATACCCATGTTAATCAGGGATTTGTTTGGAGGGAGGGCACTATATCCTTCGGCTCTTTAGATGAATCTGATGATTCTTTAATAAATTTTATTCTTAGAAAGACAAATGATTTTGAATGGGATATAGATTCAAAAATTCAAATTGCATTACCTTTTCATGTATTAAGTACAATTGAATTTGGTTCTTTATTTGAAACGGTAGAAGTTGACTTGCCAAATGCTTTATATCAAATCTACTTTGAAGCTAAAGAAGTTAATAATAGGGGTATTTACAATATAACATTCGTTCAAAATTCAAATCCGATTTCAATAGTGAATTGTTTAGAGGATGGAAGAAACCCACCGGTAAATTTACTGATGGATGGAGAACCAGCTATATAAAGTGTTAAATAGTGGACTGTTTAAGAGAGGGATTTCCTCTCTTTTTTTGTTTTATTCTTAAATTAAGGATTTATTTCATATACACTAACACTTAATCAGCAATTATCTTTCCACGACTCTCCAACCTACAAATATTGTGCGGGTATGTGACGAACACTTTCCCTTCTTCATCTACCTCAACTGTTATTCCATTTCGCATATCATACAGGATATCGTCTATATCTTTGGTATCTAAAGTGGTTATCTCTCCCATATGATTGTTTTTAACATTAAACATTTCAAATTCATACATAGAAAGTGCTTCTCGTATGTCTGATTCAACTATTAATCTTTTCATGATTTCTCTCCTTTAGGTTCCTGCTCCCGTTACCAAAGAATCTTAGTATTATAGCTTCATGAGTAATTATCGCCTTTTTAAAAAGAAAATACAACTTACTTATCCTTATCTATCTAATGCTTGGTCAGGAAGAAAAATGGTACTTCGATGAACCAGTATTGCTTATGATATAAGGATAAAGATGAGGATACGGAAGGAGGAAAACGATGAAAGACTTTGAAATTCGGTTAAAAAAGATACAAGAGAAATTAAATATAACAACGAGTAAAAATGTTCTAATCTCAGATGAAATAGATGCTTTAAAAGTAACAGTTCCATTCGATTTACCTGAATGGTATATCTACTTTTTAAAAAACACTCAAATAATAGGTTGCAGTTTTGATAACTTATCAAGCAATAAAGACGAGGAATTTTATGATTTAGAGATATTGGATTTCATTGGAATATATGACGAGATAGAAATTCAAGATGAAGAAAAATTACCCTTGTTATTTAAGAAGGATATGATTCCTTTCGCAAATGATAATGGCGGAGGAGATTACTATTTTTTACAGTTACATGAGGATATAACAAAAACAAAAGTAATACAAAATTTTCATGATTCATTAGAAGAAAATAGATTAGTATGTTCTAATTTTATGGATTTTTTGGAAAAACTCGAAATAAACGATTAATAAAAATTTAAAAGGAGGTTTAATAATAATGAATTTAAAGAGATTTATAGGGAAGAGTGAAAGATTTCCTGACCACTATATAGAATTGTTTCAAAATCAACAAAAAGAGGTTGTTTCAAGGCAAGTCTATAATAGAAAAACATTAAAAGGAGTTCGAAGTTCGTCTTTCTCTAAAGAAGAACTAGCCTTATTGGAGAGCTTGCAAAAGAAAGATTTTAGTATAGTGAAGGGAGAAGAATTTAAACGCTTTATGGTTGGACAAAAAGCGTTTCGAGAATTTTTTAGAAATACTTTCACAGATAATGACACGAATTTAAAGTTCTTGTATGGAGATTATTTATTCGATGGAAATAGTCACGTATGTTTCTATGACTCAGAAGAAATGACAAATGTCGTCATGAGTATGAATCTAGATACAGAAGATGCCCCAAATCAATTCACTCTGTTCACAATTGAGCAACTGGGGTACCCGTCAATATTATTTTTCATTCATAAAAGTGTGAAAGAAGATGAAGTAGTGCTGTTTGTAAACCCTATGAACACTTCAGATAATAGAACATCCTTTGCCGTCTACAAATCGGCTGATTCTTTGTATGTAGCTCAAATAAAGAACGAAGTTGATGTGATAAAAATAAAGAAATATGACCAAAACTTTCGTGAAGTGTCGGATATTAGTGAATTAGAGTCAGTTCATCAAAAGATGGAAGAATTCATTTTAAAACGAGTTCTATTCCATTTAGAGAAGGATGAAAAGAAACCAAAGATGCTCAAAAAAATAAAAAATATAATCAACGCTGTGATTAGCTAGAAAGAAAAGTACAAGGAAAATGGAGGGATGTAATGAATGGAAGAAAATAAGTACGAAACAGAAATTGTAATCGGGATACCCGGGAAATGGAAAGATAGACGAGAGTTAACGACTGCATTAGCTCATGGCAGTTTGAAAGACGGAAGTTTTATAATGGCTGGTTCTATTATGAAGGATATGAAAGAGGATGATACTTTCTTTGAAATAGAGATTTATGAGCATGATAAAAACCTAAAAGAAGCTTTTTTCTACGCAGGAGGCACCAGATTAGACACTGCAGTGTTAGAAGAAATAGACCAGCATACATTTACGGTATATATCATTGCGAAGAACGATGGTTTTGAGGTAGTTAAGTCGGTAATTAAGGCAGTATCAGATATCCTAAATGCAGGAGGGTTAGCTGTAAAGATAGAAACATCAGGAATTGCTCACTCGAAAGAATCTTGGCTGGAAATGAAAGAAAAAACGGATGACGTTTCGATATACAAACACTTTGTTGCACTTGCTAACTACGAAGAATATATATCTTCTTTTGGAATGAAAGGTTTTGGTTTGCCAGACGTGATAATGGTTCCACCAACACTTCCTCTAGAGGAGGCTTGTGAACTATTAAATACGTTTAATCTAAATTATTTAATTACTAAACCTGTTATTAAAGAAGGAGAAAGTTTTAGCCTTGCTATCGATGCTCCATTCTATAGAATGACCTTCTTAGAAGATGAAAGATATGAAACAGATGATATATTCCGCAATCCTTATGGGTTAATAAAACTGGAAGCGCTAAGTGAAAAAGAAGAACGGAATAAAAGAAATCTATTAGTGCGTTTATGGAGCAAAGATAAATAACTTAGAAGGAATCTCTCTTAAGAGGGTTCCTTTTTTCGTGTAAAAATAAAATGACAAATAAATAAACTTATAATATAGTTATTTATACATTCTTATTGAACCTTCAGTATTTAGATGAAGAACGACTAACTATAATAGAGTATAACGATAAAAAAGGAACATCTACGGATGTAAGGAGGATTATTATGGGAAGAACATTGGAACAAAAAGTAACAGTTAGTGAGAAAACATATGAAGAAATCGTATCTATTTTGAAAGAAATTAAAACGACATGTCTAAATGTACTAAAAATGGACTGGACAGCTAAAGAACGGATGGTATTAAATGTTCTTATTATTACTGCAAATGAGAAACTCCTTTCATCATTAAAAGTTAAGGTTGCTTGTGAAGAAGTTTTATCACTATATCCAAAAGGAACTTATCCGCATGACCAAACACTTTTGGATGAGGTAAGAGACCGTCTAGAAACAGTCGAAGAGAAGCAATATCTTACAATTGATAGTTTCACCATGGAAGTCATGACCTTTAAAATAATGGGTATTGCTGTGGCGGAACCATTTACTAAACTAGAGGGATTTGAATTGCCACGAAACGAGCAATACATCATGGAGGTACTTAAGAAAAGTGTAGATGGGATATATAAAACGAACCCTAATTTTCTAGGGGATAATCCATATTACAAACGTCATCACAATGAGCTTCAGCATTCAAAGAAATTATGGGTGGAGTTATTGGATAAGGATTTTAGTAATTTTATTCATTACTTTTCAGGAGAATAAAGGCATTTTAAGATATTAAAGTAGACATAAACTGTACGGTAAAGGAGGAACAAAATAATGTATCGTTGTGAGAATTGTGATAAAGAAATTTCTTTTGTTTTTAGGGATAAGGTAAATAACAAATTGGTTTGTATTGAGTGTATGACCTTTGCAATTGAAAATGGTATTAGGTTTTCATCTGATTTTGAAAAAGTAAATTAAATTCATAGTACTCAACATGAAGCAAGTGTTAAATCCTTAGTTAATAAGATTGCAAATGTAGTGAACAATGATGAAAATTGGAAAGTGACTATCATGGGGAATAATAAACTATTAGACATGGTTGATGAACTTAAAAATGAAATTTGTGAAGTTTATGTAGAAAACATTGAAAAGTAATACTACTCAGCTCGACCATACGAAGTGGAAATAGACACAAACTATGTATAAAGGAGAGATGGAAGTGAATGAAAAGGACTTTACTGAAATAGTAGGAAATGGGGTTTCTCCATATGCTTTCATAAGTTCTTTGATGGTCGCATCTGCAAATGCTAATTCTAAACTCACGACAGTGGAAAAGGATGAAAGGGCTGAGAGAAGACGTTTGTTATCAGAAGAAAGGCTCAGGAAAGCAAGAATAACAAAAAGTATTTGCCCAGATTGTGAAGGTAAACTAATCAGAGGAAAAAAAGATAAGAAAAATGATTATAAACGCTTATGGGTCTGCAAAAATTGCGGTAAATCTCATACTGCGTAGTTCTAACATACGCTGAACTTGCCACATTTAGTAAAAATTTTGAAAGTGGGTGATTTCTGATAGAATTTCTATCAGTTTCACTCTCAAAGTTGCATACCCGAAAAATGATTAGCACAAGCCAAAGGAGTGTTGAGTTTGGAAGATACAAAAATATGTAAAGATTGCGGAGAGACAATGTGGCAAATACGTCACAATGTATATCAGTGTGGTCAATGCGGTGAAATTGAAATAGAATAATGGAGCTAAAATAAGATGGGGGAGATTATATGCAATTAAACATTAAGTTTACAGAAACTGGAGAAGTGGTTATCCTAAAATTCTCTAATACACCTAAACTATGTGATATTTTCATATATAAAGAAGCATACTTTATGGTCGCTGATTATGACGGAAAGTTTCTGCATGTGGTTAAAGTTGTTAAACACGATGTGATTGAATAAGAGTATGAAAAGGGGGAGCTAATAAGCTTCTTTTTTTATGACTTAAATTATAAAGTATTTTTTACAGAAACGATAAAGAATGATATAATGAATATAAAAAGAATGGAAAGGTGATTAAGTATGGATGTGTTAATAGATATAGTAGGATACGGATTTTTAGTAATTGTAACGATTCTTAGTTTAATTTGGACTACAGACTGTAGAAAACTAGGAAATGAATTATATGTATGTAAAAACAAAGAATGCCAAGAGTATTATAGAGGATATGAGTATACAGATTTTTTTGATTTGATATGGGAAGTTGAAAATCAATTGCCAAGCACTATAGCTTGCCCGAAATGTCACACAGCAACCGAAACTCAAAAAGTGGAGAAAGAATTGGAATGGATGAAGAAAGCCACAGAATTTAAAGTGCTGAATATTATCCAACTCTTGAAGCTTTACTATGAGCGAGGAAAAGAGTATAGAGTACTAAATAAACAAGTAGAATATTTACAAAAACAGTTGAATGAGCTGGAGAACATCCGAAGTTTCCAAGAATATTATAAAATTAAAAAGCCGGATGAACTAGGAGAAAGTTATAAATCTATTGAACAGACATTAATGAAAGACCTAAAATTGTTGGAATCTTTCATTCCATATGATTCATTAAAGAAAACAGTTAAAAATATGAGAGAAGAATTGGTAATGAAGACCACCACTATGGATTCTTTTCTTGAAAAATTACCTGAAAGTAATCTAAGGAAAGAAGCTCTAACTAAAGAAGAGGTAATGGATGAGGAGACATATCCTTGCATAAGAGGTTATTCTATTACAGAAAAAGAGACAACCTTTTAATTTACGAAAAAACAATAAAGTAAGGGAAGTGCCGATTTGATTAAACACATAATTCCATTTTTATTTACGCTTTTATTTGTATTTATATTAACTGGATGTAATGACCAAGAATTAAAAGCTCCAGATAAGATAGGTGAAAACGAACAGGTATCAGAAATGGAAACGGATGTTACCGTGAATAAAACCGAACAGTCATATTTGGAAAACTACTTAGGAGACTGGTACGGTCAAGTAACAAGTAATGAAACAGACGGAACTACTAAAAAGGTTTCTGTCCATGTACATGTAAAGGAAGTAGGTTTAGATGAAAGCGGAAGTGCACCATATATTAGAGGAACAATATACCATAGTCCAAAATTAGTAGGAGATAGCTTTCATACAGAACATGATTTAAAAGGTTCGTGGAGTGAAGAGGAGGAATTGTTTTATATTGGTCTAGGTGGTTCGGGAGATGAAACCTTTGTCTTATCAAATACAGACAGTGATATTGCGATTCTTAAAACATGGGGGGATGTAGTTCCGGGAGTGGGGGACATACCATATGAACTCGAAATGAGTAAAATGAAACTGGAAGACATTCAGAAAGAAAAAAATGAGTACCAGCAATGGGCGGATTCAATGACGGAAATCTCCAATGAAAAGAGAATTCCTGCCTATTTAGAGGGGGCTTGGAGTGGTGTTATCCCTGACCAAAATACCGGAGATTATATGGGGTTCCAATTGAACTTTACAAATGTCTCTGATGTAAGTGCAGAAGGTGAATTAAAATGGGTACAAAATGAAGGGAAAGACCCGAATTATGGATATGGAACAAGATACAGTTTTATAGCGACCTTGGATGAAACAGGCGAATCCCTAATACTCGATTTTAGTCCGAACAAATTCAATTTTAGTTTCATAAGTTCGACTTCGGCTATTTACCATAGTGAATATGGAGATATTCCATTAACCAAAGAATAGGATGAAGAATTAATGCTTAATTTTTATCAAAATAATATTGAAGTAATAGTTTTAGTAACCATTTCATTTGTATTGTTCGCTATGGGTTATGTAGCCTATATAAGTAAATACAAGATGACGTATAAAATATGGACAAAATCATTTTTCGTTGGATTCCTCGTTTTTAGTATGATTTGCGCTGTCTTTTTAGTATTACCTTCCATACTTCTTGACGGTATTCCTAATCAAATTAGAACGTCTTTGCTTTATTCGGCAGGAGGATTAGGGGTAATTTGTAGTTATTACTGTTTATCTCTTTTTGCAGGATTCTATACGTTTAGAGGAACAAGTAAAACAATAGAGTTGCGAAATCTATTATTAGAATCTCAGCGTGAATTAAAACGAAAAAAGGTAGGATATTTAAAAAGGATTAAGTGACCCATACGTAAATGTGTAAAACGGGAATTTAAAATAAAGGGGAAAATAAGGGATGAAACCTAATAGGAAAACTCTATTAAAAGTTGGTTTTGTAATTTGCATATTGTTTTTTATGGGATGCCTTATGTATAATGCCAAAAAAGAATCTATTTATATAGATAAAATTGGCGTGGTAGTTAAAGATTTTAACAAGCAAATTTCTGAAGAAGGAATGGCTACGCAGATAGCTATAAAAAATGTTTACGATGATTTGAACCATTTGGGTATTCAAAAAGAAGATATTGTTGAGTTCCAATTCCCAAAGGAGGTATTGCGTAGAGGAGATATTAGTAAAGTTGAATTAAAAGTAACGAAATCGGATGTCATGCCTGATAATTTTTTGAATATATCTTTAACGAAAGGTGACGCTATTTATGGAGTTGAAAGTGAGATGTTGGTAGAAGCGATTAGTAAGTAATTTTATTGAGTTTTTTAGTAGATGCTAGGTTTAACATAATTAACATCATATACTAATATAAAAAAGGAAGATGCCCAATGACATCTTCCTTTTACAATTAATTTTAATTTACTTTACAAAACGGTCAGCAATAGCCTTAACAATAATTTCAACTGCATATGGCTTCACTAACATGCAATGGTCATCCTCTAACATTAACAACTCAGCATCGGGAATATTGTTTTTCATTACATCCTGATACTTCATTTCGGCTACCGGGTCTTTAGTTCCGCTAATTACCAGCGTTTTAGCTGTAATATTTGGAAGTTTAGCTACAATATCGAAATGCTCTGGTGTTACGCCAGCAAAGTCTCTTACAAGTACTTCACCTGTAGGAATCATATCGTAATAATTCTCCATAAATGCTTCTGCTAAACTTGCATCCGTATTTACAGTTACTTGACTCTCACATATTGATTTAAATACCTCAACAATCGCAATTTTATCACTCATTAAAGGTACTGTTTCAATCATAGCGGGAACTGATTCCCATATAGGTGATGAGTTTAAAAGTGTTAGCTCCTCAATCCCATTTCCACTTAGATTAGATAACAATCCAATAGAACCACCCATGCTCCAACCAATCCAGTGTGCGATACCAACTATCTCATTTTCATCCTTTAATTTCTCTAATAACTCATTTACAACTCTAGTGTAATCATTGACATTGTAATCCTCAAGACTCTCACTAGCAATAGAATAACCGTGGAAAGGTAAGTCTAATATAATTACCTTAATATTAGGTACTGTATTAATTAACTCCTGTGCTATAGGATTCATGAATCTACCTGAACCACCTGCACCGTGTGTTAAAATGAAAGTTCTTTCTGGTGTATCTGAGTTAGAATTAACCTCAAAGTAAATTGTATGGTCTTTTAAGTCTACTGCTCTTTCTTTAAAATTCCCTACTTCTCGCTTAAATAATTGTTCTACTTTTTGTACCATTCTTTTTTCCTTCTTTCTCTGTTTGAATTTACGTATTTACGTTCCTTACACGTTTAATGCTCATATGACTAATGTCAGTATACAATAAATTATAGACTATAGTCAACGATTTATTCCTTGGGCAATTTAAGTAAATATAAAGGATAATTTCGGTGGGCGATAAAGGAATAATTAATTGAACGAAAAGAAATATTATTAATAAAAACATAACAAAATAAAAGAATTGGGAGGAATAATAGAAGCAAAATAAATATGATTTACGTATATATCGGAACATAAAGATATTAAGATAGGGAAAGGAAAGTTAACTGTATGGGTGATATACAGTGGTTTTTAAAGCATGTGGAAGAAGGAATAGTATTTGATAATTATATGAAAAATTGAAGGATGGACGTTTTTCTAAAGATAAAACGCTTTAACTTCTGAAAATTTAGTAAATTCGGGTAAGGGTAAAGAGCTTGAATGGGTAGTCGGACTTAAATTATCCGCACCATTATTATTCTAATATAATTTCCGAAAAAGAGGATTTGCACTATAATTAGAACGAATGTTCTTAAAATTTGTATGGGAAGGGGGGTAAGTAAGGATATGTATGAAGAACTAGAAAAACTTAGTAGAGAAGAGTTAATGGAACTGGTTGTAAATTGTATCAAAGAGCAAGCATATGAGCCGTATAAATGTGATTTATTTAAGAAATAATTGTTCAATCCAAACAAAGAGGTATAAATAATCATTGATTTGGTTATACTAAAAGTAGTTGTTCTAGCTATTGGCTGATTGCATCAAATGTGTAAATCAGCCAATTTTTTTCGTGTTAATTCAGTTAATTCATATTTAACATGATTTAACCTTAAGATAACCACTTTAACCCTATCAATTCATCCAATTTAGTTTACATAATACTTTTATTTGTAACCATAATAAAAATAAAAATAGTACACTATCCCAAAAAAGGGAAGGTGTACTAAAATGTTAGTTCGTTCGTTTTCTTTTGTACAAAAACAATTTCTGGCTTTCGGTCTTCTCCAAATGTGTATTCAATCACATTAGATTTTTGAATGCTAATTCTTTTTTGATTGCTTAACCTATCACTAAATACACGAGCTTGGGCGAAGTATCCGCCTTCATAAGAACCAGCTTCTTCTTGTGAAATAAAGTAATCATCAGTTTCTAGAATCTTAGTGCCTGTATCAGTCACTTTTATGCTTCTGATTCTTTTTCCCACGGATGAGCATCACGAATACTTTTTATTTCTTCTTTTGCCAAAAAGGTAATATGTCTATCTCTTTTGAGGAAAGTAGTCTCATCTGTAACTGTGTTAGCGAAAAATGGTCCATCTAACATTTTTTTCACCTGCGGGTCTTCTTTGGTTAACATTTCTCCAATTAGTAAATCTCCAGAGCGAGTAGTAACTGCTTTTTTTGTCAAAGTAAATTCTCCTTTTTTCAGTCAATTGTATAGTGCTGACATTTTGATTCTAACGACAATAACTTTGTGATTGCGTATAACTATACACAAAGAATTGCCTAAGAGTTGCTTTTGGCAATTATGTAAAAGCTTGAACCCCTTATATATCAAGGGATTTGAGCTGTTTTTTGTCCGAAAAAATACTGCAAAATCAATGCTTTTTATCATAATTTTAGCTTTTTAGTGAATTACTTCATTTTTTTATATAGAATTTCTTGGGTTTTACTTTTCCCATTAGGATTTTGTCCTTCTTGATTATACGAAATATGATTAGGGTATTTATCTATTAAATCGTTGTAAATAGTTCTACCTTCATCTGGGTCACATGGGGAACCGACGTAAAAGTGTTGAAGCATCGTTTGACCGAATACTCTTGTATCTGAATTTGGTTTTTCCATTTCAATTAATAATGCATCGGTATAAATTTCACGCTGTTCATCAACTGACTTGTCTGCTAAACCAAGTTGATTAGCATCGAGTGTAAACAAAGTGCCATCTAGGATATATTTCTTTTTATATATAACCCATGAGTGATGAACTGGTAGTAACCGGTAGGGGGTAATCCAACCAACATATGTCTGAATATCTTCGGGATTCAAACCTGCTTCAATTAGCGCATCTCTAGTATTTTCAGCACCCTTATAACAATAACCAGACTCAAAACGAATTTTATTGAATATCTCTTTTATAACTTCATCCTCTAGAGGTTCCGTATTAAAATAGCAGAAGAGCTGGATGTTTTTCTTATTATTTAAAGGGAATTCCTTAGAAGGAATAATCACTGGTTGTTTATGCATTTTGTAGATAACTTTCTCTGGTCGAACCGAAAGCATAAACGTTTCTTCAAATGCAGACTCTAATTCTTTGTTTAAATAAATCATGCTATTTACCTCCGATAATTATGCTATTCATAAACGAAATATTTATTTTATGGAATCACGTTTATTATAGATGCATAAACGTGATGTCTCCAACTAGTAATTATACCTTTTTAGCTTGAATTTTGCTCTAAATAACCTGTTTATTATTATTTATATCTATTTATTCCGAAAACATACCTTTTCGGAAATTATATAAAGGGATATATTAACGCCTAGATTGGTTTCTAAGCGTTCTTTTCCTCTTCTTCTCTTCTATTATTATCTGATAAAATTAAATAACTTTAAGAATGAAGCATCTATGTTACCTAGAGTACATGTTTTTAACTTTATCAGCCAAATCTCTTAAAGTATTTTGCAATTCTTTTTCATTAATTTGACCTTTATCTTTGAATACACTTAGTATATCGTTTGTCGTTTCAACAACAAGCGTATCTGTGTAGTGTTTTTTCATTTTTTCTAACTCTAACATTTTCTCACCTAACTTTTTACTTGTTTCCTCTACAGGAATATGACCTGCTACGGTCATCATTTCAGCATAGCTTACATCCTTAGTGTTGTCTGCTAGTTTTCTTATTATAACTGGACTAGGTGCTGTCGTAGCTACCATATTTCTTAATTTAGAGATATATGCAGATGAAACTCCGCTGTTCCTTGCGTACTCGTTTAATGAACGCTTTCCTTGAGCACGTTTTATCAATTCGCTAAAAAGCTTTGCATCAAACATACTTTTCAAATCCTTTCTTCTAATTCACAAAAATAATTTAAAATCTATATTTCCTACATTGTTTAGTATAGTTATGATTTCTTCAGTTGTACACAGCTACTAATCTATCTGTTTAAACACTTTTAGTTGTTTCTAATTCTGAAAATTTATATAGATATATTTATAAATACATCATACTACAAAAGAATGTCTATGTAAATTATATTTTACAAGAATTAGTTTATATAAAGAACATCTTATTTTGTTTTTACGTGTGACAGATGGAATCGGAACAATAAATCTTATTTAACAACTCTATTAAGTGAAATGTTAAATTATAAAGAACGTTAATAATATATTGCTCTAATATTCTATTTTTTTCTGCTTGTGGTGTAAAGATTGGTAGTAAATTTGGTATATTAAATATATGTCATATATAATGATAAATAGTTGAAGGGAGGTATATTATGTCGGATGTTTGGTTAAATAATAATAGAGTAAGTTTTTCAATCGTTGATGTAAAAGGTAAAGAAGTTTTAGTTTGTACAACGGTTGTTGCTAGATGTACGTTGAAATTCGTAGAGGATATTCATACTGGAAAAAGAGCATTCCCTTCGGAATCGCAATTAGATTCTGATATGCAAATCAATGATTTAATACAACTCTTAGCTTTGCAATTATTATAAGTAATAGAGCCATATTTTCGGCTCTTTTTTTGTATGGAACAGAAAAATATGTAGAGAGATTCATAATAAGAACAGTCACAAAAATTTTTCATTAACAAATATTTTAGCTAAACAAAAAAGACCTATCCCTAAAGGATAAGTCTCTCTTGTTGTTAGTATTTAAATAGCATTGCAACGAAATGGTGTCCAGCTCCAACCGTCCAGAACAAAATGGTATCTCCTCGCTTGATTCTACCTTCTTTAATTCCTTCATGAAGGGATACAAATGGGCTAGTTGTTCCTGTGTAGCCAAATCTATCCCCTACATAAATAATTTTTTCAGAGAGAATATCGAATCGCTCTTGGATTTTTTGAGTATCCCCATAGGCGAACTGAGACAAGCAAAAAGCGTTAATATCGTCAATTTGTAGGTTGTTACGCTCTAAAATGCTTTCAATCAGGTTGAAAGTAATAGGCATCCCAAAACTTGCGTCAAAATTTTGAAAATCAATGAATCGAGCTGAGTCTTTTCCTGTTGATTTATTTGCTCCATCTACAGGGTAATGGATTTTGTCTATACAGCCTGTGTAGGTATGATGCATACCGTCAATAAATCCTCTATCTTCTTCGGTTTTCTCTAAAATAACCGCACAAGAGGCATCTCCAAACATGCCATGAGTTATTTCTTGTTCAGGATTTGCAATAAATGAAAGGTGGTCTGAACCAACAACCAATGCAGTATTAATATGAGGGTTAGCCATCATATAGCGAGATGTTTGCTCAACTGCTAAGACCATTCCAGAGCAATTAGCGTTACTATCCATGACAATCGCATGTCCAGCCCCCTCTATTGCTTGATGCACTAAGCTTGAATTGGTAGGTGTAAGGTACTCTGGAACTTGTGAAGAAAACACAATCATATCCACTTCACTACCCTTCATATTCGCTGAATCCAAAGCTTTGAGAGAAGCCTGAATTCCCATTGTTAAACTATTTTCACTTGCATTATCAATAATGAATCGTTCTTTTTTTCCCATGATTTCAAGAAAGTGTGTAACGTCTCTTCCTCGCTCCTTAAAATGTTCAATATATACCTCATTTGATACCTTATTTTCTGGATGATATAGTCCTATTGATTTAAGTTGTATGTTTGATTTCATGTGTTTTTATTCTCTCCTTTTCTATCTATTTTAGGATTACTTAATATTATAGGGATAGGTAGTCCTATTATTCATATGGAAGTCTGCTATAAAGAACAATAAAAAAAGACAGTAGCCATATTATGCTCTGCCTTTTAAATCTCTTACTTTTTTTTGTTTATTGCTCAATTAATTCGATATTTGTAAGCCCAGCATTTCGAGCAACACGACTAATTTGCATTTTGATAGTTTTGCTTTCATTAATCAATACTTGAATTGTTTTAAATCCAGATTTCTTATACATTTCCAAAGAATATTGAAGTTTTGGAATCATATCTTGCGTGATAACAGTCATATCAAGAGAGTCCACTTTTAGAACAAACTCAACTGCTTTAATCGAACCTACTTCACGTTCATAATCTTTATGGAATTGTTCCGCTTGTTCAGGCGTAAACGCTCCTCGAACTGCCATTTCAATTACTTTTTGAGAATTCTTTACATTGATTTCATAACTTCCTGTAGCTGTTGTCATAGTTGCCATATTAGTGAAGTCCCCTTTTGGTCATTAATTTTATATTTTCATCATACATATAATTTTGACTATTGTCAATAAAATTTATTCCTATTTTTTTAAATTAAGATTCTAATCATTTCCATATTAATTATTAACCTTCTTCCACTCATAATTTTTTGATTCTTCTTCTGCCTATTTAAGATAAGTTAAAAAACCTCCTATTTATTTAGATTACTATATTATAGTCGGATAATTTTAGGGTATTCACTATACAATAGTTGCCAGTACCTACTATTACTAAAACATTTTCATTATCTGTAATATACATTTTTAACGTCGTTCGCTAAATCAGTTAAATATATTTTCAAATCTCTTTCCGTGATTTTTCCTTCATCATTAAATACAGTTATTATGTCCTTTATTGTACTAGCCAGAATCGAATCGAAATAATTATTTTTAGCCATTTCTAATTCTGTGAGTTTTTCATCAACTTCATGTTTTTTCTTATTCATTTCCTTGTAAGCTTTCGTCTTTTCATCCATTGTTACCCCTCCAAAATTTATTTCAATTAAAACGACTTAATTGTTAATATTATTATATCACTAGTTCATCTATATGTAAATTATAATTTACATAATTAAAAAACACACGATAAGTAACCATGTGTTTTTGGGAAATATTGTCTTTTAAGTGTTGTCGCTTCTCCAAGTGATAAAAAATTAGCTTCTACTGTTTTACCGAAACCGTGGTCGTAAAGGTTTTCTTGAGTATACTCAATTTGAAAACCATCTTGGTGATTATCTGGAATAATATCTACATAAATCCTTCAATCTTGGTGATTTGTCGTTATAAGTGTTTAAAATTTCTTCACAAATATGTTCTGGCAATTCAAATTCAATGCCATCCTCAATTGAATTCATTTTCTGAGTACTGTAGATATTTTTCACTGTTACTCCTCCATTTTTTAAAGCGATTTTTAACTACTGCTTTTTTTCTTTCTAAACTCTTTCACAAACCACGCATTAAATTTTCTTAACTCAGCAAATGAACGCTCATAATCTTGTTTAGCTTCTTTCCATTCTTTTGTTGCTCTTATATTGTCTGGTACTAATCCCATGCCATTGGTTTCAAATTGTTGTAATATCTCTGAATGTTTTCTATTTATAGTGTCAAGCTCCTGTTTATGTGCTTTTGCTTCTTCAAAACTCATATTATTATCCCCCTGTATTAAATTAGAAATTCAACAAGTCTCACTTCTTAATTATAAGACTTTTTGGTTAAACTACTAAACAATATTGCCACCAACTGTCTTTGTCAGTAGGATATCTCGGTTCTTGCCACCAGCTATCTTTGTCGATAATTTCTTCTTCCAATGTTGTCACCTCTTTATTTCACAGTTTGATTCTGTTAAACAACTACTCTTCAGAGCATTTAGCGCAAACCCAACCGATTTTTGATTCAGTCCAATCATAATGATTTTGAAGTATAACTTTAGCTTCTTTAATCGTTTGTACTAAATTATTTGTATATTCTATCATCTTATTATATAATCAATTTAGATTGGTATACTCCAGTCGGTTTCCTCAAGTGAGTCTTCCAGTAGTTAAATCCACTTGAGGATTTTTATTGTTCCTCTAATTTTCAACTGGCAACAATAAAACTTTAGTATTTAGGAATTCCGTTTTTACGAAACTCTCCAAGTCTTCTCTTTTAATACCGAAACATCTTCTGAATCCACATTTACCGATTTTAATTCACATCTTTCGCTAAAAACAATGAGGGATTTCAATCCAGACTTCTATGTGATGTTCATACCTAAAAATAAAAACCTCAAAATACATAAAATATTTTGAGGCCTGATATCTTATTTAAGTTTTACCTGACAGCGAATGCAGTTTGGTATTAATCTTATTTCTAAATAGATTTCATTAATATCTTACATCTGTAGCTAAATTATATCCCCATAATTCCAATACTTCTTTATCATGTCCTTCGTATCGTGAATAACCACCTACTACATCACCATTTTCGAATTTAATTCTACCTTCATCCAAAGAGTCTTGAACGACGATGCTTTGATTTCTTTCTTTTATGAATGATTTTACATCATTTCTAAACTTTTGCGTATTTTCTGGAGTTTCATCTATTGGAACGTCGATTAAAATCTCCCCACTTGTGCCAACAAGAACATACCCTTTTTCTTCATCATGATAAAAACTAAATTCATTTGTGCTCATTTTCATCACTCCATCCAAGTTTTATCCTCCTTCTATTCTCATAGATTACTTCTATTATGTTTTTTGAATTAAAAACCACTAAATCTCCATCTTTGATTGAAGTTAGATTAAATGGGTCATTCATAAGTACACCGTGAAAATTGTCATTTCCAATACTCATAATCTTAACCCACATTCTCTCTGAATTTGCTCCTTCTTCTTCAAATATTAATTTAACGTAATCCCCCGATTTTAAGGAATTTATTTCTGCTTTCGATGGAATTTCAAAGCTATTTGGGTGCTCTATATTTTTCTTTTTTGCATCTACAAGTGTATACATACCTTATTACCTCTTTCTTTGTTATATATACCATCCCTCAATTCAATATACGACAAACCCTTTGCGTAATCTAAATAAAGAATTCTAATCTAGTTATCTGAATATTCTCTGCAAATTTAATATAAATTTGTTATACTTATTTTAAATATAAGGAGGTATCCCAACATTGTTTGACTTTGAATCAGTTGAAAAAGAGCTTAATTTAAAATTTACTAATTTGGAAATGAAAGTCGTTTACCTTTACTATGTCAAAAAATACTCAATTCGCCAAGTATGTGGTGAATTAAATTGCAATAACAAAACCGTAAGTCAAATACTCCATCGCAAGTTCGGTGTCCGTTCTAAGGAGAAAACTATGGCTTTACGTTCAACATCTGAATATAGAGATAAAATTCGTCAAACGAAAACTGGAGAACGTAATCATCAAGCAAAGCTAAATGAAAATGATGTGATTAAGATTCGAGAAGAGTACACTCGTTTACTGGGTACATTTTCAAAGTCAAAAGCACAGTATTTATTAGCTGATGAATATGGAGTTAAACGTCCAACTATATCCGATATTGTATTACGTAAAACATGGAAACACATTTAATATTTTATTAAATCTCTATATATGAGTTTTCATCGTATAGATACTCGAATGGTTCATAACTTTGTCGTAACTTCACTAGAGTCATATTCTACCTTTTTATTAGATGTAACCCATTTCTTTCTAAAAGAGCTATTTGTAATCTTTCTGCCAGTATCCATTAGGGTTATGTGGACTGTAATAGTCCTCCCATAGTGCTGACTTCTCTTTTGAATCCTTATATTTATCCAGTAATTCTTCTGCCTTTGTAAAAGCACTAATTAAATCTTCCGTTCGGTATTCAATGTCACACATACCTAGCTCTCCACTACGAGTTACGTGAACCCGATAGAAGCCTATCATTTTTTCGATATATGAAGATGCCATTCCTACTCTTCTTTGATAGTAATTCCACTTTTTAGTAAAAAACCAACCATCTACTTCCAACTGACCCCATATCATTTCGCTTAACCACCTATTCGTTTATATCTTTCAAAAACTTAGTAATAGATTCAGTATTTATCATACCATCGATAAGGAACCAATGCCGACCAATTAATTTGGTATCTTTCATCCAATACACTGTTTCTCGAACTTTTCCATTGGTGACTTGTAGTTACCTTCCTGTTGAACAAGGTGCTCGAGAATTGCTGTTGCTATTTGTTTTCGGTTCATTTTGCTCAATCCCTTTATACCATAGCTTTTAGCATCAGTCACTAACCAATCTCTAGGGTCATTCTCCATAAATGCTGGATGCATTCTACCTCCGTTTATTATATACATCATATTTAAAATCCCTCCGGTTTCAATTCGATTTGTTTATAAATTAACCGCATAATCACTTAGTTGATGTTTCTGCGCTAATTCCTTTACAGCTTCTAATAAATTATCCATACTCATTGTCTCGAAAATCAATCTATTTATGAACAAAACGTCAATGACTTTTGTGCCTTTTTTTAGAATTAAGCCATTAGTAGGCTGGGCGATTGTGATTTCGTATTCCTCTAATTGGTTGATGATTTTTCTTAATATTGGAGCTCCTCCATTATCCGCCATTATATTGATAGAATAAAACGTTTGAATTAACTCATCCATATCAGAACCATACCAACCAATATATTTTTTTATGGCTTCACGGTTTTTAATTGATATAGAACCATAACCTGCAGTTTCTTGAATCATTTCATTTGCCAAAATTAATATTTCTTTTGTTCTTGTCATTTTCTCCAGCTCCCATTCTTTTCTATTCTTTCCTTTAATACATTTTTCGCACTATAGATTTGTTCATAGCAAAATCTTTTATCATATAGAAATGCTTCTACTCCTTATCTTTGAATATGTTTTATCTTATGCGTCACCTAATTTATATATAAGAAGTAGACATCTTGGTATGTATTCCAAATTAAAGTGCTTTCGAACTCAACAAAAATCCAATAAAAAAAGAACACTCTCATTGGAGGTTCTTCTCTTAATTTTTTATAATAATGTTTTAATCCTAAATCTATTTAAGGCTATGTGTGTCATGGTTTTTTAAGTTCATTTCCTGCTCGGGCTTCTTGGAACGTTTAAATCTTAGATACTTTAAGTAATACAATATCCATGCTACCCAGCCGACTACATTTATAATACTGAATACATAAAGTGTTGTGTTTTTAATTCCCATAAACCATTCCCAAAGAACATATCCCGTAATCATGAATAATAACTCGAATCCCATTGCTAGTAACAACATACGATGCCCACTCCTTTCATTGATAATTCTTATGTAAGGGAGGGCGTTTTCTCCCTCTCTAATGTCAAGCTATAGCTAAGTGTTTTTTAATGTCTTCATACTTCATGCAACTTTCATTCTCTCCGCCAAACAAAATCCAACGACTTACTAAGAACATCACCCCAAGTAATGCACTAATTACAAGCGTATTGATTGCGATTGTCATGACAAGAGCTATGAACCATAACGTATTAAAAGCGACTGCTCGGCTTGTCAGTAAATTGTAGTCGTTCTCACAGTAATGAAACTGAATGAACCCTACCACATGCCAAGCGCAAATTATGATAGCCAAAGGTTCGTAGCCCAAATGGAACGCTACTCTGCTTAATACAATCCATTGTACAAAGAACCAGACTCCTTCAAATGCTTTTTCTTTCACAGATTACTCCTCCTTAATCGAAATACTCGATAAGAAACAAGGAGTTCTGTCGTCCCGAGGGAGTTCAAAATCTCCCTGCAGGACAATACTTCTTTTACTGGTTGTATTTCCGATAAATTCATTGTATAATGAATTATATAACCTGTAAAAATATATTTACTTTTTAAATTCATTGACTTCCTACGTCTTGAACTGTCAAAAGAACACGTATGTGTACCTGTTTTTTTCTCTCTGTTATATGATAGTGGAGAGTTTGTTCAAATATAAGGTTATAACATAAGAAGAGGCTCTCACTCATGAGAACCTCTTTTTTATTTGGGTATTCGTAACATATAGTGGAATACGATTTAATTCTACTTTTATTTACTGCATAATTTGGTCAGAATGCTTAGTAAATTAAGCAACTACAATTTTAGTACATTTTTTACATCTAATAGAACCTTTTATATCCTGATTCCAATTATTTTGATTCAAATGTTTGGTGCTTATAATTTTAATATTACGTTTCACCACTTATTACCAATAGCCTTTTTCTTATAAAGGAATATGGAAATTCAACTTACTCTTGTCTATCTCATGTAGCTCTCTATACGTAATAACTAAAGTTGGACTATTACTAACTATTAAACGATACAGCTCATTATCGAAGTTAAAACTTCCATTTACAGCAGGAGTTAAAGGAGTGTTATTCGCCTTTTCAAATACACGTAAAATGGCTTTACAATCCTCTACATCTAACATACCGATTTCTTCATCTTTAATGTTTATAAGTCCTTGTTGCCCTTCAGCTTCATTTCCCAATACCCCATAGAAAATAAGACCATCTTGTTGAATATATACTTCTTTCAGTTCCTTCTGTTGCTGAATTTTTTTAAACAATAAATCCACATTAAACGCCATTTTTATACATCTCCTTATAACATTGTATAACGATAAGAAAGTACTAACTATAAATAGCTATTCTTAGCTCGTTCCACTACTTATTACGAATAGCCTTTTATTTGTGATGTGATTAGGTTGTTTTTATCATTCCAGTCATGATAACTGGCTTACCATTTTTACCATATTTCATGGCATCTGCCACGTAGCGTAAATCCTCATGGTGTTCTGCATTCATGCTACTTTTATCTGGTATTAGCAAGTAGATACTCCGAAGTGCTTGATTTTCATATTCCGCATCATTTCTCTCTTCTTTTAAATGAAAAAGAGCTGTCATAGGCAAGTTTTCCCTCTTACATATATTCATCACCTGTTTCATTAAAGGAGCTATTTCCGCATCGTATACGCTTTCTTTATCGTATTTTGTCATTAGTAATCACTCCATTTCATGTAACTTTCTCATTTCTTATATAGTAGATTTACTACAATTTTCATAAACTCTTCATAGGAGAAGAAATACTTATTACGTTGATTGTTATACCATTTTCGAATCGTTTCCACTAACCAAAATGGTACAGATTTTCCATCGATTAAATGATAGCATTGTTCATACCCTTTTTTTAGGTGCTCCCATCTAAAATCATTGCCGGGTAGTACGTATTCAGAGACATCCAGTATCTTTGCTCTTCCATTTTTTAATAAAATATTTTTCAAATGGATATCACGTGGATTAAGCCCCTTGCTACGTACGTATTCTCTTGCTTCTTCCACGTCTATTACAACCTGTTCTGGAATGTGAATACCTTGGAGAATGCAGTCAAATAGAGTTATCCCTTCCTCGTAGCTTAATACAAGGCACTCGTCAAAAGAAGCAAAGCATGTGGAAAAGAAAGGTGAATCACCTAATAATTGATACACTTTTGCTTCAGCCTTTACTTTGTCTACTTTATCCTTGGCATATATTTTAAAAGCATAAGCAGGGACGTGAAGATGTTGAAAAACTGCACCATCCGTTCCTACACCGATACACTTCAAATCATTCGACTCACCACTGATGGTTACCGGCTCGTTGTTCGGATTGGAAAAAACCGTAATTTTAGAGAGAGAATCCATTGCTAATTCCCAGTCATTTTTCATCAAATCGCTCCCTTCTTTTTTTGTACTCTCTAATTAATATAGTTTTAAAACAAACTTTTATCTGATTTTAGTTGTTCAATGTGGATTTGAAATTGTTCACTTCTAGTAAAGATTTCCTACTAAGGTTCCTAAATCGCATTAATTCTTCATCTGTTGTATTCATTAGTTCTTCTAAGGTGTTGATTCCGCCTCTTTTTATACAGTTATAAGTTCTAGGGGAAAAATTGATACTTTCGATAGGTGTTGATTCGGACGTTTGCCCATTTTTCTCCTTCATCATTTGTTCATAGGTGGATTTGAAATTGTTCACTTCTTCCAAGGATTTCCGCCCAAAGTTCCTGATTTGCTTTAAGTCTTCATCTGTTGTATTCATTAGCTCTTCTAAGGTGTTGATTCCGAATCTTCTTAAACAGTTATACGTTCTATAGGAAAAATCGATACTTTCAATAGGGGTTGGTTCATTACTTTGTTGATTTACATTCATCACAGTTATCATTCCTTTCATAAATGGGAGATAATAATTACTTCTTTTCAATGTCCATTATATAATAATATTATAGTTTTGTAAAATTGTTTTTACATAAATGAGGATATATATATTAAAATTAAAATGAGATTAAGGTTATAAAGTAAGGAGAGGCTCTCAGTGTTGAGAACCTCTTTTTGACTTTTAACAGAACGTCCCAAAGGCTAAATAGCCACAAATAAAAAAAGACCCCTCCCCAAAGGTGTCTTTAAAGTCTACAACAAACTAAATGATAAGTTGGTAAACCGGCTTTTAATTCTACATGCAATGAAACCGCATATTCCTTTTTTAAAAAATTGAAACATCCAAAAATAAGTGTATCTTTCATCTCTTTAGAAAAAAACTGTAAAACTTCTTTTGGTTTGTGATATAGATAAAAACTACTCCCAGTTGTATCCATTGATTCCCGTAAAATGTCTTCTAATTTTTCCTTCATAGTATTCCCTCCTGATTAATTCTTTCCTGTTCTTATACAATCTAAGTTGTTCCTGCGTTTATATTTATTCTTATTACTATATACACGTTTAGGTATATATATTACAATTTTGTTTCTCTACAAACACCATTATGTTCTACTTTTACATATCTGTATTGATTGCTTTATCTCTGCTCTTTTATTTTTGGTCATTAAAAAAGACCCCTCTGCGGAGGTGCCTTTGAAGTGGTCTAAAGCATACCTATATAATATGGTTCAATAGAATGTTAGCGTTTTTTAACTTCAGTAACTCTTGTTCCATTTCCATTATTTGTTCTTGTATTTCCTTTTGAACAACTTCTTTTAGATATTCGAGACAATATTCTAAATCATCTTCAATAGTACAATAAATAATATTATCGAATCTCTCATGATATATGCCTTTTTTTATTTCTTTGCAATCAGAGATTCGTTTCATTGGCATATAGACTGTACTATTACCAGTAATTTTGTTGTCTTTAATAAAGATACACGATGAATTATCATTTGAAACATATCCAAGTACTTGTTTATATTCAATATGGATATCATCAGTCTCACTTTCTCTATTCTGTCTGATGTAAAAAAGTTTTTTCTTACTTAGTGTAATTAACTGTTCTTCGGTATATTCGTTTCGACTATCGTTAATACCGTACTTTCTGCGTAACTCTTTAACTTTTATATCTTCCATTTATATTTACCTACCTTTCAATTAAAGTTGGTTTATGTTTAATTAAAGCAATTGTATCATTAATTAAAAGTAGTAGAACGCTAATGTTCTACTAGATTATTTTACTCTTATATTTGGATACATATTTAGTATAAAGGAAATGGAACATTTTCAAAAATAAAGCCATCGAAATAAACATAATTATGCACACCATATGGATGGAAATAATCATAGGCTCTGTGTAGTAGCCAATTACTAAGTCTGTAAGAATGGCAACGATAACTCCTCTTCTACTTTATATTTATAGCTTTAACTTTTTCATAATGAATAGAAAACTACGAATCATGCTGAATTATTTTTTTTTTACAAAAATAAAGTCAAAATGGAACCAATTTGCCCCCTTCCCTATGGGGGTTATCTGCTGGTTATTAGTCTAAATACATTATATCATCAATTACGCATATAGTAAAATATAATTTACGTAAATAGCAGAGTTAGCATAAACAAGCAGTTCCACCGCAGGTATCACAATACATATCGTCGTATTCGTCAATTGAATCATATTGTCGCACGTCTTCTTCGTACACCATACCTTCCTTGTAATTTTTATCTTCAACTTTGTATTTTTTATCCATTTGAAACACCTGTATCACTATCACTCTGTCCCCGGTTTCAAAGTTGTGTGAATCTCGTTCTTTTTCAATCACTATTGTATCTCCTATCGAATAAGTCAACGATTCCTCTCCTCTTGGTTAGCTTTTATTTGTTATACGTGATAATCTACTAGATGTGTGTTTTTTTTTACGATTACCTCTGTATACATATCTTATAAATCATTAGTACTTTTTCGATACATATTATTGGAAGAAATGAAGGAGTTAATATTCTATTATTGTTTTCGAAGTTTTTAGGTAACTAAAAGGGGAAATATTAAAGGAAGGGAGAAAGGTTGGGATTAATTATGGCACGAATATGGACAAGGGAAGAAGTTGAATTCCTAGAGAACCAAATTGGAATTATGAAAGTAGATAGTATTGCTAATAGCCTAAAACGTCCAGTAAAAGGTGTTATTATTAAAATGAAAAGATTAGGTATTGGACACACAAAGAGCAGTACAGGAGCACTTACCCGTGCTGAATTAGCCAATATATTAGGTGTGGATTCCAAGACAGTCGAATGGTGGAATCAAAGACATGGTCTTCCTTTTAAATCAAGAGTAACTCGACATATAAGAAGATATTACTTCATAGAACCTTCTGAATTTTGGGATTGGGCATTTAAAAATTCAGAGAGAATAGATTTCTCAAAAATTGAATCAAATTCAATTGTTCCAGAACCTGATTGGGTCAAGGTTTATAGAAGAAATAATGAAAGACCTAAAGGAAACAAATATAGAAAATGGACTGTTCGAGAAGAGGAGCAGTTGATGAGCCGGATTAGGGAAGGAGAATCCATAGATTACATTTCAAGAAAATTAAAACGAACGCCTGAAAGCCTTAGAAAGAAATATAAGAGATTAGTAGAGAGAAAGAGAAGTCCTTCCTCCGTCTAATACATCGCTGGATTCGGCTAGGGTTATAAGGTTACTGGAAAATCGAGTAACTTTATAATGTTACCGGAAAATCAAGTAACAATCGTTATATAGAGTTAAAAAATAAATTCACCTGCATCATACAACTTCATTAAGTTATGTGCTGGTCTTAATTCTCTTATGGTTGTATCCTTTAATTTAACTAACTTATCATCTTTCAGTATATAGACATTATCCAAAGAGAATATCTTATGCACAAATGTTAGTAATCTACTATCAGCAGACACGATGACACAATCATCAACTTCATTTAATAGATTCTTTTTAATGGTACAAGTACTTTCTCCATCATAAGAATTTATTGGGAGTTTTGTTTTTAAAATTTCACGCATTGCTACACGAATAAGTCGTGTCGGTTTCTCACTTGTCATTACTAAAAACATATAGAATCACTTCCTTCTTTAGTTTACACCTTCTATTTTTTTGAAATTATCTCTAAAATACTTAATGGGAAAGCTATCTTCTATTCCGTTATCGCTTCTAATTCCTTTGACACTCCATGTTTCAACAGATGTCACCTTTACCTTTAAATCACCTATTTTCAATTGGTAATCGAAATCCACATGATTCCCCCCTTTTTCAAATATATATCCCATCCTTTGATTTGATAGCATTTCTAACAACCTCGTGTAACAATAGAGTTATTGCACCTCCTAAAAATGCAATACAAAACGGCATTTCACTTGCATTGGTGTAAAAGTGATATGTCACATAGGAACCAATCATAGCGATGGATGAAACTAATAAAAATTTTAAGAATTTCTTCAAGAAATAGCTCTCCTCTCAAATGTAAAGTAAGTATTGATATTAAATATCAAATATACGTTTAGGTATAGGTTCATACCCTATGTCACAAAACAAAGCATTTTCTAGTCTTTTCTCTAAATAATGATTTTCATCTTGTAGTTTTTTTTCAGAGCATAAAAGTCTTACTAATGCTCGATGTGTGGAAGAGTGTTTGTTGTAATTATTCAGCAATACCTCAATTTCTTTACGCTCTACTTCAGATAAAGGAGTATCTAATCCTAACTTTTCACCTTCTGTATAAATGCTCATGATTATTCCTCCTTGTTATTTCTTTCCATAGGGTAGATAATACTGCTCCCGGTTTTCCTGCCCCGGATAAAAAATCTGTTTTTGCCTCTGTGACCACCGTTTTATCTTGATATGGTGCATATTTCTTGTTTTTCTTGAAGCTCTTGGAATACAAACCTGTATCATCGGCATGCCATATGGTTATTTTTTGCTCGGAATGAATTTGTACACCTTGTTCAATTGGTAAACTCTTCATTACTTTTCTCCTTCACTAAAAGATTTTCTCGTATGAGCTCTTTAATTTCATCTAGCTTTGCTTCGACTGACTCCACCTTGATTGTTTTTAATGAAGTACAATGGATTTCTTCCTCATCGATGAAATCAATAACTACTCGTCCATCTCTTTTAAATAAATCTTGCATTGAAGAAAGTATTGCATCACTTGATATTTCAGTGCTTCCACTATTGGAACTAAAACTATGTCCATTATCCCTTACTATTCTAGAATAATAATGTCGTTTATCACCTTTGAGGGATAACTTTTTAAGTCTTCGAGACATGTAAATATTAAATATACAGCCTAGTGCAAAGCCAACTCCTAATGCTAATAAAGTTATCTCCATACAGATTCCCCTCCCTATTTATATTTATGTTAACTGTTTTTAGAACTGTGACTTAACCTTCTTTTATTTCTATTGCACATTCTTTAATTCTTTCTGCTATTTTTTCCATTTCCTCTACACTTTCAAAACGTAAAGCTATATTGTCAAGATGGATATATATGTTCTTACCTTCAAGCGAAAATCCACTGAAATTCATTTATTTATCACCTCCACATATATCGCCATTTAGTTCTATGTATCATTGGATTAGGATGTTCTACTTTGGATTCAAGTGGTGTATCTAATTCCAATTCTAATTGATTCATGCTTTACCTCCCTTTTTCCAAATTTCTTTGGCTTCGGCAACGGCATCGCAATTCATACATTTATAGGTTGCAGTGTATTCTATCGTATCTTCATTTAACTCTTTTGTATGACTGTCTAGTCTATTTAATTTGGAAGAATAACAGAAATCACATTTGCCAGCGAGACCATATCCTTCTTGCAACTTCATCCATTTAACAAAAACTCGCATTCTATCAAAGATAGTGACATTTTTCTTCATTACTTCACCCCTTAAAAACACATATTATGCACTTATTATATCACAAGATTATATATTTGTAAAATTAAATTTACGAAATATGTCGAAGAGATTTTTATAACAAACTCCATTTAATCGGTTATTTATTCTACGCATAAAAAAACAGGCACATGAACTGCACCTGTTTCCGACTTATCTTATTTTATCTATACGGAAATTTTTAATATCCTTTAGATTCTTGTTAGAAATTACTGGGGAAATACCGAATTTTTTTAAAAATTCTCTGCTACCATATTGCCATCCATCTTCATTCATATTTTTGTATTGCACACTACCTTTTGTATTCGATGACCAAACATATTTAGCTATAATCTTTACGCCATTCAACTCATAAGATGCTTGTTTATCATCATGATTAAACAAGTTAACTGCTAACGGATTGTTTGTTGCTACAAAATAGTCTAAATCACTGATATAGACATTATTTACTTGGATTTTTTCGCCTGTCACCCGAACAATATACTCTCTTTCTTTTTTGTTTGTAACATAATCTGAATCATCCCAACGGACATCATGTACTTCAGATGTCATAATTTCAGCATCTTTAGTAAGTATTTCGACTATAAGCCCCTCTTTATTTGAAAAATACTGAGCGATTGATTTGCTTGCAGAAAAAGATACTAAATTGTTTTCACACAATCCACTTAAACCTTCTTCTAATAAATATTTTTGTATAGTATCAATAATAATTTTTCTTTTCTCCACATATGTTAACGATTCATCCATTTTAGGAATACGCTGATTAATAACAGGGTTATTCCATATATCTCTATACCGAATTCCTCTATAAATCTTAGATGGAACCTTTAAGCCCTTTTTCCCTATAAGATAACAATACAAGAAGTAAGTATAAACCATCTGCATCACTTCATTTGATTTTCGAACAACAAACTCATGTTTGAACGAATCTTTAGTGGGATAAGTTAAGGCAAATTCTCCTCTGATACGAACAAATTCTCCATTTTCATCTTTAATTTTGCCTAAAAGTCTATGACTTACTAGATGTAGTTTGCTCAATATCATAAAAAATCTTGTTTGCATTAAATGAGACTCAAATACTGTGTTTCCTTCTTCAGGTAAAGTCAATCCATTTTTTCCAATTGTATGGAACAATGAACTGGATGGACTACTTCTCCAATAATCAATGGATTTTTTAACAATACTTAAATACTCTGTATAGTCTAACCCTAATGCCGAACATAAAGTTTCCTCTGATATAAAATCGTTCGACTCTAAATTTTTAACCCTTTGATTAAATGCTGACCATCCTTGAAATGTAATAAAATCTCCTGTTGTTTGTTCTATAACCTTATTCATCTAAACACTCCCTATTCTATCGTTTTAAGTAAAACACCTTTTTGTTTTTATTTCTACTTTATTATAGTTTTATTTGTAAATAATTATAAAAGTCATTAATTCCATAGTGGAAAATACTCTTGGGTAAAAATAAACAAAAAAGCAGGTCATTCATTGAAGAATGAGCCTACTATTTTACTGAACTTTGGTCAAATCGTGATACTAACATATGAAACACTAAAACCTTGAAGATGAAGAGCTTTAATCGTCTCATTTGGTATATTTAGACATGTTATATCAATTAAAATTTCACCAGCGACTTGTGGTAGTGCAAAAAATTTACTAATACTGGAGAATGGTAATGCTAATAACTCCCCTTTTACACAAATAATATCTAATGGTTGTAAGGTGATATATTTTACTACTTGTTGATTATCCGTGATTAATCCATGTCTTTCATATGGCTTTTCTTTATATAACAAGACCAATTCGTCCAGTGTAAGGGTATAGAACGGAACAGCATAGAATTTAGACGAAGGCATGCCTTCTATTCCTTTTTGATGGTTATTCAATGAAAATACACTTCCTTTTTACACTCATTTTTTGTTTGGAATAAATGCATTATCAAGCAGATGTATATCCTTCAGCAATAAACAATTCTAGAACTTTTTTAATTTCAAAGTCAAGAGCTTGCATACTATCATACCTTTTCTTATATAACTCTTCGGTTTGATGAATGTTCTCCAGCCAATGTTCAAGGTTCTGGATTTCTTCCTTGCGTTTTTGATGCAGTTTATTTCTAAATATTTTAAGAAAGCGTAAGTTACTTTCCGTTTCTTTCATCTTCTCTAAACGTTTCGCTTCATCTATTACGTAATTTGGAAGTGTTTCTAACTTTTTTGCCCAGAACCTAGAGTTAAAAGGTATTTCTCGAGTAACAAACTTTTTATTTTCTACATTCACTTGAAGTGGGGTTGTATCATCCCATGATTCAATTTTCAAATCAAACACAGCACTATATGTCTTGTTTTGATTAAAATAAAGCTTTTCACTTGATGTTTCCTGTTCTAATAGTTCAGTTAAAAAACTAGCTGGCTCTGGCATGAGGCTTAGTCCTTTATAGTTGTTTATCCAAAAAGAAAGATTATGTGCTTGATTTTCTGCTAAGAATAATAATTCTTGTACTTGAGCTTTCCATGTTAAAAACTGTTTTGAAATAAACGGTTTAGAAGAGGTGCTGGGACTAGTTACAAACGTGGAGCAGTTGTCTAGAGGGTTTAAACACATAGCATCTTTTTCAGGAGGCAAGTTTTCCATCGCTGTACGATACATATGCATTTGTTGAGGAGATACGCCCAGTTTACCCATTTGAGCGTGCATTTCCGTTTTCTGTTTCGCTTCTTCTGTTTCCCTTAAATATTTATCCTGCAATTCTGTCAGAGTCGTATCATTGTTTTTATTCATTTGTTCCGGTGTATTCATCTAATATATCTCCTTTTTAGTTTTGAATATACTTTTGGTTAAACTCATTGATAATCGAAACAAATTTTGAAGGAAGTTTTTCATACGTTTTTTTTAGTATATATTCAGGTATTTCTTTATAATAGGCTTCAGCAATACCACCTGTCATACAGGCAAGCGTATCACTATCTCCGCCAAGTGAAATGGCATTCCTAATAGCATCTTCATAATCTGTTGACTCTAGAAAAGAAATAATAGATTGTGGAACACTTAAAGGACAAGTACCTCCACCTTTATACGTTTTCTTTAACTCTTCATAAGATATTGATAAATCATAAGCAAATTCTTTTTCAATATGTTTTTTTATCTCTTCTTTTGAAGAATTATGGTTACTTAGATAGATAGCAGTTGCAATCGCTTGAGCTCCTTTTATACCTTCCGGGTGGTTGTGCGTAGCAGAAGCAGAGATACTAGCTAATAACATAACTTCTTCTAAACTATTCGCTACATAACCTATAGGACTTATCCTCATGGCACTTCCATTTCCCATACTGTTATAAGGTTCTTTTCCATTAAACAATGCCCAAATATAAAATCTAGAACCATAACCTCTCATTTGATTATGAATACAATATTTCCTGTAATACTCCCCATAATTTCCGTCACTAAGAAAGCAATCAGCAGTTGCAATGGTTAATACGGTATCATCGGTATATCTACTCATTGGTCGAAATAACCGAAAATCCTTTTTCTTTGTATTTAAAATTTCATAAGTAGAACCAATTATATCTCCTGCAATTGCACCAATCATAAATAAAACCTCCTTTATTTTCTTATTCGAATTTTATTAACTTCATAAAGCTTCAGTAGTTAAGGTAAACACTATTATTCAAAGACAAGTAAAGAATTAGGTAATTCGCTTCTTAGAACAGCAAGATTCTTGGTTACTTTCTTTCTAATTAATACAGGCTCACCTTCTATAGATTCCATTTCCAATTTTACTAGTAATACTTCTTCTTTCGATAGACCATTTTCTAATCGATAATTGACCTTTACTTTTTGTAATCCATTTTCTTCGTCATCAATCAAATGAAAATGCTCTAGTGGTATCTTTTCAGAAGGAATAGTATTGATAAGTTCATTCATTTCTATGTCCATTTTTATTAATTTTGACATTAGAGGAATACAAAAGATGCTGATGAAAATGATTAAATAGACTAAAAATGAAACGACCCATAAGATAACAAAAACAATAATATCATCAAGATTTCCAAATGCTATTAATGGCAATTTAAATGCTAAAAGTAAGCCTAAAAAACCGGAAAAAAGTATTAACAATGGACCAAGATTATCTAAATCTTCTCTCCTTTTATATTTTTTAAGTAATATTTTTTCTCGTTCTTCTAATGTAATCAAATTAATCGCCCCCTTTTTATAATTCTTTAACTAATTATTTAAAGAGCTTACCAAGTACATTTCCAGCCATTCTACCTGTAGCTCTTCTTCCAATTCGTTTACCTATTTTTTTAGGGTCGCCCGAAGACAACGCCTGTATATCCCCTAATGTCTTAGCTGTATCATATAGATATCCTCTTACTTTACTGATAGACATTTTCTTTTTACGAGTCATACGTGATTTCCTCCTCTCTTTTCTACTAGATTCTTTCAGGTGCTACGGGCAATCTACCGCCATACTCTACATTTATTGCTACCGTTCCTATTACTGGGAAAGAAACTTGTTCTCTGTGATTCTTTCTTTCTTCGTATTTTTCCATGTTTTGTCCCCAGATATCATTCCAGTATTTATAACGCTCCATGAAATCATCAATGGACTGAATCAATTCCAAACTTAGTTTCATCTCATGATAAGCATCTACATTTTCAATGTACTCCGATGAAAGCAATAAAGGTTGAGCTTGTCCATTTTCAATGATGATTTTGGAAGCTACAACAAATTGCTCATATGTATCCGGATTTCGATAGACAGCGAATATGAACTGGCAAGGAGTTTGAATTTCCTCGTTTTTCAATTCGTTTAGTGTAATTACCTTCATATAAAATGACCTCCATATATTTTCGTATTCAAAGCCCTATTTGTTTTCGGAGAATTCTATGACGATTTCTCCTTCTCCCCTATAGATGTCAGTGACATAAATAAAAGTATCCGTATTCGGTAATTGTACTTTTTGTTTCGGATAGATGAATAAGGCATAGCTTATTTCCGTATTAACTCCACCAGTCGTTACATTAATAACAATGGAATCAGAAACAAATCCACCAAAACTAAACGTTTCATTTCTTTGTTCATAAATTACTTCACCAATCTTAAAAGTCCCATCACTCGTTTTCGTATTTACTTCTTTGTTATCGTTCGAGTCAGCGTCTCCAATCGTAATCGTACATCCACTTAAAAGAAGAGTAAGAATCAATAATGTAAGGAATACAACTTTTTTGTGCATTTTAATAGCCTCCTATATAAAAAATGGTTGGTATTTAAATTACTTATCTGATAAGAAAAAATTAGGATAACTTGCATGTTCATCACACATAATAGCAGGATGATAATTTGGCGTATCTCCTTCATTCTCCGGACGCAATAAAACAAATCCTTTTGTCGTTGCTTCCTTTTCACAAAATAGATGACCACATTCACCAATATATTCATTCATATTTTATATTTCCTCCTTTGTTTTTTTAGCCATGGCTTACTTGTTATATTTTTCATGTAGTTGAATGACTAGTTTAATGAGCGCTAAGAAATCCTCTCCATTGTGATGTAATTCTCCTTGGTCATACTGGCTGAATAAATCGTAGGTTTGAAGTTTTTGATAGTCTTCTTCTTCCAGCTTGTCTCGATTTGCCATGAGCCAAATAAGTTCTTTTATTTTCATATAAATCCTAGCTCCCCTCTATCTTTTTCAATTAATTCATCTACTTCTGCCGAGATACCCATTAGACTCTCTGAAACTCCAACACCGCAATCACAGAATTCACCATTTTTCAAAGTTCCTTCATTGGAGCATTTCATACAATTATCTTGGTAATCAATGGAAAGATGCATCCGTATTCCTCCCTACGGAATATTTATATGGGTAGCTGTTATTTTATAATTTTGATTAATTCGGTTACAGACAAGTCCTTTACCATTACGTTCGAAAAAGGTATCTCTTCCTGAGTATAAATTGTAGAACCATATCGTCCGATGACAAAATCCTCATCTTTTTCAGCTAAAGCTTGTTTTACTTGGCTCATATCTTCCACTAAAACAATTGCAGTATCTTCTTTACTAGCAGTTGCATAATTAACTCTGAACGCTAACATTTTGTTATCCTCCTTTTTTGCAGGTGCCTGCCTTAATAGAACTATTTAATCTTTTTTCACAATAAACCATTTACCTTCTTTAAAAGCTTTGTCTAATATTTCCCAATACTTTAACTGAGGGCTAGGGGCTCCACTCCAAATCTGGCCAATGTAGTTCTCTTCGGAATTGTATCCAAATGATAAATCATACTTATGCCCATCAATTTCAACCACAAACTTCTCTTTTAATAAAGAAGGGATGACAAAGGATAAGTCTTTAACTGGTATGAGTTCTTTGCTTTGCCAATTATGTTCAGAACCAAAATCTTTTCGCAAATCATCATCTGTTTTCATTTTTTCACCTCAACATACTTTCTTATAAGATTTACTCCATCAATATTTAAGTCGCCATCATCGTTTAATTGTCTTTCTAAAAACAGCTCGTCTAAAAAAGTGTCAGTACCCTCGGCTTCGGTCATGTCAAAGGTATGACACGCTTCACACCAAAATTCAGTCGGTTCTATTAAAGTTCCACAACTACAATTATTGAATTTTTTTATCTTCATAGACTTTAGTCAATACCGTCGAGGGCATGATTTTCAAATGGAACAAATTCTGTTACCTCAAACCAATCATAATTATCATATGAATTGATAGTAAACCCTTTTCCGTAGTCTGCCATAAAAGCAATCGTATCTATCTTATGTGTCATAATGAATTGAATCATGTTTTTTACTAGACCTTCTTGTTCCTCACTTTTAGTGGTTATCCATTGTATTTCTAAATCCTTCAATTTAAATTCTCCTTTAATAAACGAGATTGTTCAGATATTCTGCATTTACAACGTGAACGATTAGAGTGGTAAACAATTAGAGATGTGAAATTTGTTTTAAAAAAGAGGTCTATAAGCCCTCTCACTCACTCGAATTCATCTATAGGGAAGCCCTCAGACTTCAATCTACTTACGACCTCCTCGAATGTACCCCAGTCATCAAATGGAAATCCATCACCTAAAGGCACAGCACTAGTACCCACTACCTCGAATATCTCTACATATCCATTGTCGTAACCCTCTACTAACCATGTATCCACAGAAGGTAAGTCCTTGTGCTTAGTAGCCAAACTTTGGGATAGAAACCCACGCACCCACACCTTCTCTGACTCACTCATAGGTATATACTCTCTACCTTCCATATACTAATCACTCCTTCTATCTAGGTAGCGATAACCTCTATAATTGTAAATGTTTGTTTATAACGTTACATTATCCAATATTTCTCGTTGAAGTATTCAAAGACAGCTAACATGAGTATGGGTACTGCAAATAAGCAAATGACGTTACCAAAAACCTGTATACCTAATTCATCTTTCTTATATTCACTAGTCTCTTCGTCCATCTTCCTCATGCTTTGTGTGATTTCTCGACTATAGATGATGATGGAAACCAGTATGAAAACAGCGACTATAAAATACTTCATCCTCTAATACCTTCCTTCATCCCAGTCACCATGGTGCTTCATGATTTCCATCATTTCATTCGCATAAGGTTTATCTGTATCAATGACAATATAAGACTTATTCGTATTCTTTTTGTCTCTAAGCAATCCAAGGAAGACACTGTCTTGAAGTCCTAAAAACTGTTCATATTCTTCACCCGTTAAATAGTGTAAGTCTTTCTTTTTGAACAATACGAAATCCTTATTCATTCCATCTAAATTCGGCATATATTTTTCTCCTTATTTATCGAGCTTTTAAAGTTCTATTATCAGTCACTAATAATATCAAACGTGTCATCTTCTTCATCCAACGTAATGACAATTTCTTTCACGCTATTATCACATTTCTTTAACATATCTTTTGCTAGACGGGCTACAACAACTGATAGCTCTTCAATATTACTTGCTCCTTGGTGCATACTCATTTAACAGTCTCCATTTCTTCTAAGTATTGAATTACTTTTCCTTTCAAAGTGGCATATTCGATTTCTCTTTTTGTGCTACTGCCGATATACCCACCAACATTAATTACATATATTTCATCTGCTAAATCGATTTTCTTTAAATGAATTAAATCTAATTCCATCTTTTGTTCTTCGGATAAGGTAATCCCCTTAGAATGCCCAAATACACCTACAGAAATCACCAGATTTCCTTCTAATGTTAATCGTTCATTTGCATCCTCAAATTCTTTTTGAAACTTTGTTGAGCCACATAGCGTAATTACCTTGAATTTATCTCTATGGCATTTGCACGGAAATTTGTAAATCGCTTCTTCACATTTAGGACAGGTTCCAATATTCATTGTTTCATTTCTCCTTTGTATTAAATTTTCACTTCATTTCTAGGGCGAGTACTTAATCATTTCAATTTTTGAATGGAGCAGTCTCTCACTTCCTCCGCTCGTCTTTTATGCAGATGATATATTTCATGCTTTACTTCAGAAGCACATTTTTCAGTACACACTTTTTCAAAGGTCATCTTTCCAACTTCATCAATAACTTTAATCTGATATATTTCTTCACATACTTTGTAGCATTGATAACATTCAATTTTTGCGTCGATATCTACATCCGTCATTTTGTATATCCCTCCTTTTAAAATCATTTAACAGAGTTCCGCAGTTACAAGCGCATACTCTGTATCGCTATTTAAATTGCCGAGATACTTTTTCACATCATCCAGTGGGTTTTCAGTGAAATGGGGAATGATACCTTCATTTCTCGCTTCTACGAGATTCAGTACGGTTTCTATATCTTTTTTAGTAACCTTGGCGACATACGAACCCCAATCCGTTTGTTTTCCAATTAGCTTTCCTTCTTTAATAAGACTTAACATGGTGTGGCGTACATCATGCGCAAACCAGATGTTAGGGGATAGGCGTTTGGGAATATTTCCATTCCAGTTGCCACCTTCCCAATGAAATGTCACATCTTGTAAATCTCCGATATATGCAATAACATCCATTAAATAAAAACCCCTTCTTATTCATCCCAATTAAGTACGACATGTTCACATTCAATATTTAAATTGTCACATAAATCCCCTAATTCTATGACATCTTCTTTTGTTAAATTAGGATATTTACTTGTCAGTTCGTTCACTCGTTTACATATATCACGTAAGTCTTCTAGCTCCATCCCAATGCCACTTCCTTGTCTCATGTAATTCTAGTGAAATAGCAATAGCTAATCCTGAAGCTAAACGTTTCTTTTATGTCACTTTAGTTTTCGAACTGCGAACTAAAAGTTGTAAGGTGATTCAGGATAACCTTTTAAATAATACTTTGTAAAAGCTGTCCCATCACCTCTATACGTATCCCTTATCCAATTTTCCTTTGCTTTTTCTGACTTGAACTCTCTACCGTCATTAGCAAGAGATATTATTTGTTTTTTTCGGACTTTACTCTTTTGTCTTTTGTTCAAAATTGATAGCCTCCTTAATTCGCATTTTGTGTCATTTCGACTCAGTTTAATTGTAATGTGCGTTAAGCTAACCGTTAATAGAATTGTTTAAGTTAGTAAATATATAGCCGATAACGTACCACCAAAAACCAAGCCTATTACATTTGCCCAAACAATCTGTTGAGTTGATAATAGAATACCTTTCAAGGTAAAAGTAAGAACAATGATAGTAATAAGCACTACAATAGATAAAATCACTGTAAATATCATTTGCCCCCTCCTTCCTTTTGCTATACTATATATTTCAATTTGTTAGAAGTAAGTATATTTCCTTTTTTCAATTGTCGATTTGCACTTTTCACAAACTTCAAACACGAAGCCATTGAAATCATAGTTACAAATTCAATTTAATAAGGCATTTCTTACAGGCTAATTCTTTGTTTTTCATTAATTCCGATTCTTCAATACTAGTTTCAAAGAAATCAGTAAACTGACCGTATTTGCCACAAATACTATTATTATTAACATAGGCATGGTATTTGGCTTTCAGGTGAATCCAATCATGGTAGTTGTATTACTTTGGTTAACAGGTAATTGCCAAACTACTTTAACCATTTATGCACCATCCTTTATGTTGCTATTTGGTCGAAATGTGACTAACTATATTATCTTTGCATTAGCGACAGGTCTTAACTCGTAGTTAGCATCGGGGTCAAGGCATCCTACCACAAGTTCCATAATTTCCTCATTAAAATAATCGTTAAAACTTTTGTAACCTGTAGCCTTCATTAGTCGTTGAATATACTCCCAATTGTTTTGATTAATATCAATGGTTGTGGGCTTAATAAACTTCCCTTCAAACTCGGCTATTTTCTTTTTACTAACGACTCTTTTGTAATGGTTAGTTTTTACTCTTACATCAACTAACTCACCTCTGCTATTTTCAAAGAGATAGGCTGAACGTGTAAAATTGATACATTTTAATATTTCTCCTGTTCTAATATCTTCATAGTACAATCCAATTTTCACTTGTGCTTCACTCCTTTACCTTATGGTCGACGTGTGTATTATCTACTCTTCTTTCCATTCCCACAAACTTAGTTGACCTTTAGTTAGTATCGGTTTATCTAATACTTTTACATTGTCAAGTTCCCATGCATAACGACCTTCATCATAATTACCAAAATCGTATTCGTTCCCCGAAATTTTCAATCCTGAATGCATGTGAGCTTTAATGCCGTAATCATCGGTTATTACCTTATGACAATCTACTAAATTTGCTATAGCAATGATTGCACCAGTAGGAAGTTGATTTATAGATGTAATACCATGTTTTTTAAGTACATTTGTAAAAGCGATACATGCATCTTTATCAATGGATTTACCTGAGTGAATAGCAATCTCTCCACGATGCTTAGTTTGCCAGCTTCTCGTTTCAAATTGCTTTTCTCGTAATGCAATTAAAGTCGCCCATGGTTGTTTGATAGTAATAGCTTTCATCTTTTCACTCTTTCTATTTCATATTTTTACGAACGGTGACTTACTGTTTGATTAATTCAACCTTTTTTTCGTTGCTTAAACCTGTTATATAATCAATCCATCCGTATTTATCGTGTAAAGAAAAAGCACCGCTTTTATGGGATTTATATTGTTTACCGAGCGATTTAGCCAATGCTCTTTTTCTTAAAGATTTCATTTTCTCTCTCCTTCCACTAACGGTCAAACTACGCCTTATAGTTTTGATGGGTAGGTAAACCGCACTACATTCAAATAAGTCGGAACAATAAGTCCGGATATATAATCTGCAAAAAGATTTTGCTTATCTATAACCTCTTTGTAGGATTGAATTTCTACATCTGTTAATCCTTCGGCACTCTCTGGGATATCTCGTTTGATACGAACTAGGATAGTATCCATTCCTTTTTTTACGGAATGCTTAACCTTGAATTCTATTCCTAGTTCATCCGCTTTCTCTTGAGCTTTTCTAGTTATAACTTTTTCTAAAATCTCTTGAATACGCATAATATAATTCCTCCTTTTCATTCTTCTATTTCATATTTTCTACGTACTGTAAATTAATCTTCTACTTCTTCAACTGATGCGGTAAATACATAAGAACACCTATATTTCAATTTTCCAGCCATTGTTTCGGCTCTTTTTCTACTGGTATAAATTTTTACATTGTTATGATTTTTATCATCTTCGTAACCCGGGTAGGTTACATCTTCACCATTAAAGACTTTACCTGTCCAATAACCATACTCATTACTGGGATTACGGTAACTTTCGCTAGAAAGATAAATTACAAAACCGGGCATGTTTTCCCTCCTAAGTTACTTCACAATTTAAGTCTTGTTCGTACAGCGTCTTAATCTACTTGTTTTTCCATATGCTCTAATTGTTTGGCTAGTTCTCCTATTTTCTCCCCACAATTAGAGCATATTTGCATTTTATGTCCATAACCATCTCCGATAGAGAAGGTTGTCGTAAGTAAATAACGATTTGGTGTAAAACAAATATGGCAAACATAGTTTCCTAAATCTTTCTCTTTATCTCTTTCTCTATATATTTCCATTCCTTCAATCAAATGTTCTTCATCACTTTTTTCTAACCATTCTGTCATCCAACCCCAAGATGTGTTTTTAGAAAAATCTTCACTATTAACCTTGTGTTCTAATCGGCTTCGTTCCAATTTAATAGAATGCATCATGTCGATTGCTTGAAACATTGGTACTATTTCTTTTCTTTCAATCACACTATCACTTCCCTTTTCAGATAGTTTAATCACATTTAGTTTTTAGTACTTCTAATGCATTCTTTGCTTCCTCACCACGAAGTTCCCCTATGATGATAGTGTTTGGATTCAAACGAACATCCTTTGCTAAAACACTACTACTTAAACTATTGGTAGTTCCCATTTTTAATCATTCCTTTCTTAAAAGAAACCCGAAACATGTGTAGAATTAATATTTATCAATTTATTTTTTTCATGAAGCAATTTTTGCATTACGATATTCTGCATAATACTCATACAGAGGCTTTTTACCAGTTAGATAAAGGTCGCCGTTTCTCATTGTATAATCAAAGTTTGCAGTAGAATTACCTTTTAGATTAGCGACATTTACCATGACCGAATTGGCGTATTTAGACCCTTTTTCTTTATAACTATCCGATAACTCTTTAATTAGTCGCCTAACTGTCATAGGACTACATTTCCCATAGGAAGAAAACTCAATGAAATGTCGGGTATCATGCCCTTCTGTCCATATCTCGAAAATATTTGTATATTTCTTTTCATACTTGTCGTAAATGAACACCTCTGCACCTTTGTTTAGCTTTTTAAGAAAAGAGAGAACTTTCCCTTTAGTGTTGGTAATGCTATTGCAAAAATCACGAAATTCGTCTGGAGTCATATCTTTAATATTCATAGGTTTCTATTTCCCCTTTTCTAGTTATTCCTCGTCTTCTTCCTCATTTTCCTCATCTTCAAAAGGGTAAAGTATTTGCAACTCTGCTAGATTCTCATGATGAACATCGAAGCCAAAATTGAATGCTTTCATGCCCAATCCTTCAATCAATAAAAACCCTTCTTCGTTTAAATGAAGGTTGACCGTTACCTCAGCTCCTCCACCTAGATTCAAACGAACATCCTTTGCCAATGTACTACTAATTCGACTATGGTTATTTCCCATTTTTTCAACATCCCCTTCTATAACCCTTAATTATATATAATTATATCATGATTGATATTAAGTGTAAATTTAATTTTACTAAAACGCAAAACATTATTAGTGCCATCAAGCAGAGTACAATAAAAACCACAAAGGATAGTGACTTCTTTGTGGTTCATTTTTATCCGTAAACTCTCTTACGATGATTTACTTGTAATCCGTCTTAATATCTTTTTTGAAACTCTTTCTGATATCGTTTCATTCTTTTATCTAAGAACTGCTGTTCAGAATCCTCTAGTGGAATACCCTTTGCCTTCCCTTTGATACGAAACCCATCTTCTTCTTCATCTAAGAGATAGTAATACATTTCTCCGTTTGACAGGAAGCGAATGGAGTCTGCCTCCTTTGCTGGAAGAATGAATTGCTGAATCTTGGATACGTCCTCCATGCTTACTCCCGGTAGAATAATAAAGTTTTGGAATTGAGTAAATAAATTATTAGTCACATATTCCCGTACATATAGATTAAGAATACTGATATTCTGTGTTTCTGCTAGGATAGATAAGCCTAATTGTTGACTGAGTGATAGCAATGGTTCAAAATTACGCAGATAATAAAAGAGTTCCTTGATATAAAGGTGTTGCTCTTTTTTGCAGGTGCCTGCCATTATAGCATTTTTATAGCTAGTACTAATAAGGGAGTTTAGGGCTCTACCTATATCCATGCCAATTTGCCTCGATTGAGTGTTAATGATTAATACATCATAATTATCGTAGTTACTGGAGAAGTCTAATTCAATAAAATCCCCTTCCTCTTTTGTGTCAAAGATATAGCCTATCTTCGATGTAGTGATGTTTAAGAACAACATTCTTAATCCAGCGCAATGCTCATACGTTTTTGAATTATTATCAAGGTAATCAGTTAAGAAGGTTACAATAAAGTCATCGTGATTTTTCATTCTTCTATAATTCATTAAGGATTTAAATCCTCTTCTATCCTGATTCCATAGGAAATCATTTACATCTTTCATTATTATGTTGTTACCATGCAAAGCGTTTAACATTTTTATAGTGTATCTAATCACCAATTCATACATAGAAATAAAAAATTGAGGTTGTCCATTAAACTGAGCTCTTATCATTTCCTCCATATTCCAAATAGCATCCTCTTCGTTTCCTTTGAGTGGATTAAACTTCATATCTTTAAACAATGGGTTAAAGTACAATACATTTCTTCTATTTGATTTTGCTAGTGCATAAGCTGTTTCTGCAGTAGTTCCAATAGGGTCAAATACAGTTATGTTCATTTCTTTATTGGCCATATCTTGTTTTAATAAGGGATGAATAACAAAAGCTTCTTTTCCATGACCTGTCGCCCCTAATAGTAATGTGTTCAACTTTCTGCTATTTCCCTTAAATAGAACATCTTCCTCTGCACCCATCTTCTTTCCAAGTATAACTTCGTTTTGTTTTTTCATTATAATTCCTCCATTCATATTTTATTGACTATAGTCAATTATAATGTAGTCGAATTGTTTTTATAACAGTTAATTGGTTCTAGTTCCAATATAATTGTTTTGCAAAAAGTTATTATTGTTCTGAAATATGAATTTTTGTACTAGAAATGCATTTTTTGTTTTAAAATGGTTTGTTTAACCGAAAAAAAACACAAAAAAACACAAATATGAACTGGAGGTAGAACATTGATTCTAGCCTTTCAGACACATTTATGTTTTTGATGATTGTTAATAGATATGAGCAAGGTATTAAATATACATTCCTTTTTCAAAACCTGTAATAATATGGTCTTTTTGTAACGTTGATAATATATTGTTTACTTTGTTATAAGTATTACGTGCTTTCCCCGAATGATTACCGCTTAAAATTTCGGATTGATAATCGTATGGTTGTAACCCTTCTTCGTTCAGCACATCAATGCTGGTTATTTCAAAAGTATCTATAGATACGTTTAAATTAAATGATATATTTCGGTCAATCATTTTCATAAAATATAGAGAAGACTTGTCATGATTCGTAAAACCATACGCTAATAACGATTTTTTTGTTTGATTTACCGAAATCTTAATGCGATTGGTAAAGCCCTTATTTGTTAATTCTTCTTTCGTGGGTTCTTTTATATATGTCGACATCTAATTTTACTCCTTCATATTTTAAAATTTACTTTCTTTTGTCGGTCTAATTCGAAAATACTTACGACGTCTTTCCGTTTTGGCTTCACACCAATTACTATTCCAATCCGCCTGTAAGGTAGCTATCACAATCGGTCTAGGTTTTTTGTAATAAATATCGCAATGTTCCAGTATGTCATCTACACTTATCCAACCTTGGTTGACATGTCGTTGTTGAAACAAAAATTCTTTTATATTATCTATCATTACCGAATAATCCGTTTGCCCTTCACCACTTTTTACTCCACCTATTTCCGATGCATGATAAGGACGTATTCGTTCTCGTATTTTCTTTTTCCTCTTTGCATGGCGATTAAATCGTGCAGGTAAATATCGCTCGACCTTGTTATATTTATCTACAAGGAGCAGTCCAATTCGATGTTCTTTTAAGATTTTGATAGCAAGTTGAGAGATATTTTTAGGTTTAGGAATCGCAACATATACATAATTACCATAAGGCATTCTTGCAATCGCTTGTTCAATTACTTTGAAGTTCAAGGAGGTTTTCATTTCCACGACTATATTAAGGTCACCTTTTAAAGCTAGGACATCACAATCCAATACCTCACCAAAAACATGATTGCATCCTGTATTCAATAAATAGTTCTTTATTGGAAGAAATAAGTCAGATTCTTTCATGATAAACCTCCCATATTACAATTTTTAAGCACCAAAATCCTACTCTTTTAATCCAACCTTTAAATCGATTTGGATTCGACTTGCCAGTTGTGAGGAAATCTCCTGTTTGACCATGGATTCCACTTTATTTTTACTTGTCTGTGAAAATAGCATGCTTGAACTTAAGGAATCATCTACTAATTTTTTTACATATAAGTCAGTTCTTTTTATAAAGAAATCATCTTCAGCTAGACTATCAATCTTTTTTTGAGCTAATGACTGAATTTCCTTCTGAAACATGTCTAAAATCATTTCCTTAGTAAAACCTAGTTCATTATGAATGTAGTTTTTAATTTCTAAATATGATTGTTGTGGCATATAATTGATGCTCCTTATTGTTTATTATTGAGTACTGAGTTATTTTACTTCTTCAAAGCTAATGCTATTTTGTTCAGAATTAAAATCAATTATTTTTAACTTAATAGCACTTTTAGATGTTGGAATATTGATTACTGTACCTATTTTAAAAGTGAAATTCAAAATGGTGACATTATCCCCATGACCTCTCTTAAATACGATGTTATTAACAACTAATCTATTATCATCTAGAAAACCACCAAACACTAAATGGTCTACTCCATTTGTGGCGATACTATCGCCCGGCAAATAAAATTCTTTGTCGGTTTTTTCCATAGGCGGGTTGAGACTATTCTTAAGTCTAATATCAATTTGATTACCTGTATCACAAGCAGTCAAAAGAATTGTCAGCATCATTAAATACAATATTTTCTTCATTAAAATCACCTTATCATCGTTTGGTTTTTTATCAATCTCTTCTAATAGAACCTTCATTGCCACCTTGTAAATTACAAGATAGCAAGTGGTCTATTATAATTAGATAATCAAATACACATTATTTCTTGCTAGAAGTTCTTTTTGGCTTCGTCGTTTTTGAAGGTTTCGAAGTTTTAGTAGTTGATTTTATCGTATTACTTTTCGGTTTAGTGGTCGTGCTTTTTGGTTTTACTTGTGTAGACTTATTTGTAGTTGTGCTTTTATTTGTATCAAGTGCTTTTGAATCCTTTTTCGTCTCTATTTTTTTCGTCTGTGCTTTTTTTGTCTCTACTTTTTTCGGTTCTACTTTTTTAGTCGTTTTCTTTACCGCACTACTCTTATCGGTAGGTTTATGTTTTGTTTTCGATTCATTTCCTTCGAATTCAATATCTCCTTCACAATCCCCGTCAAAGTCGATTTCCCAGTCTGGGTCTTCGTCGTTATCGTAGATTAGTCCATTTTTTTCACATGCTGTATCCCGATTACTAGCAGTAGTGTTCGACTTTCCGGTTTGACTAGAGCAAGCAGACAATAAGACAATTAGTGCAATCATTAGAAATAATATTTTTTTCATGTTTTTCTCCTTTTTCTTGTTTGGATTTTTGTTAGTTTATAAATAAAGTGCCATAATAGATGCCAGTTCCTATATCATATTTCTCTCCAAACTCAGCCGTATTTTTCAACTGAATGGTTCCATTTTTAGGAATGGTATTCTTGGTATCTATTGTTACATAAGCAGAAATAGTCTCTATTTTTCCTTTTTCATTTATCACTTCTATTTTCATTTTGTTAATAACGTCTATTCCTAATCCCTTTAAATAGGTCTTGCCTTTAATGGGAAGTGTAACATCTGGTTGAATTACGTAATCAATGTACTTATATTCTTTGGATGTTAGTTCCTTATCAATAAGAGGCGCATTGGTTACATACCAATCTTTTACTTCATTAATATTCAATAAATTATTGTCTCTATGTTCTATATTTTCAATATCAGAAAACAATAGAAATGGGAAAGCTATAAAGATAAGAATAGATATAGCAGGGAATATTACGAGTGGTGATTTTTCTAGTATATACTCCTCTTTTGTTTTCCCGTCTTTCAGCTCGTCTTTATTGGTTTCTAAAAATCCACTTATGATAACAACCAATATAAAAATCCAAAACATGAATCCAATAAGCCAAACAATGGCAGTTAAATTATGGGGAAAATGAAACACTAAAGAAGAGACAATATCCCAGTCACTTAAAGCAGGGAAGGTTTCAAAGATGGAATGCATAATTTATTCTCCTCTATTAACAGGTGAAATTTTTTCAAATCTTCTTGTAGCCCTAGCAATATTGTTTCTAATGTCGCTCTATTGAAGGGCAATAGATGCGAGTGTTCCAAAGTGTTTTGCAAGGAGTCTATTTCTTTGTTTAAATAAGTGATTGCATAACCAAAAGCTTTTTCTTGTATTGGTAAACTACTTTCAAATCCACTAATTGTTGTGCTTGTACCGCTTTCTTTATCTTCTAGATTTTCATCTTTATTAGATTCCTTGCGTTCACAATAAATAGTGGCAGTTGTTCGGTCTTCACTTACGTTTTTCAGTCTAACTTCTTCAGAGTTCACATCTCTCAACTTCGTCATATCAAGTTCAAACTCCCCAACCTGACTAACGACTAAAGCTAAGAACATTTCAGCTTGTGCTTTTTCGTGCTTTAACTGATGTATTTCTTTGTCTGTTTTTCTTAATTGCTCAATTATCGTTTCGAACATGGAACAACCTCTTTCTAGTAACGTTTATAATATTATTATATACTATATTATTTATTATGTAAATTTGTTTTTACACAAAATAAAAAGAGAACTAAAAAGTTCTCCTCTGATGGTTAGTTTTTATTTACATGGCTGTACTCCATCTTCATCAATTGTTCTAGCTTCTGTACTGTTATTTTTTCTAATTCCCTTATTTTACGGGCGTTTTCTGGTGATAGAAAGAGTCTGTCATTACGTGTATATTGTAGGATATTCTCTAGAGCTTCTTTATACTGTATTAAGTCTGGTCGCTCAGTAGATAAAACGGGCAAGGGGTAGGATATACGGCTACGAGCTCTCCTATTTGGCATGGTTTCACTCCTTTTCACATTGTATGCCAAAAAGTTTAGCAACTATACACAAAAAAAGGGTAGGAGAGTTATCTCCTACCACTTAAATTTATGAATTATGTTTTCTTCCCATGGATTTCTCTGCAAATTCTACTGCCTGTTTGTTATTCTCTAATATAGAACGTGTTCTTGGGCTCATTCCCACTGCACCCAACTGAATCCTTGAACGAGTTCTTCTAGGCTTGTCCATTAAACCTAAACCAGCGGATTGCTTTTCATATGTTCTACTTTTTACTGATGTTTTCATTAGTATGCACCACCTATTCTATATAGTTTATAACTCTTTCATAGCAGAATCAAATGTTGATATTAATATACCCAAAATTAATGAATCGTAATCATCAGGAATATCATTGGTTTCCATTTCAATTACATATCTTAACCCCATAAAGTCCAAGGGCTGAAGGACATATTTTATTTTTTTACCAATATAGACTTGTCCATTGTCCAATGTACTTACCAGTTGATGCCTGTCTGCCGTTTTTAAATTGAATTTTTCAATTTCATTAAATAAATAAGTAGACTTTTCTGAAATCGTTATGTTTATATTCTCAAGTGCCCCATACGCTTGTAGAAAACTATTCAACTCCATTAAATATTCCTCTGTTGTTTCATAATACTCTATATACGGATAAGTCATCAAGACGGAACTAACATTTTTTAGTTTTTCCCGACCATCTTGTATATACTCACTGGAATTATTGACCGCTTCTGTTAGCCTTGTTAATTCACTGCTACTTCCTAGTTTGTTAAAGTACATATTTAGGATAAAGAATGCATCAACTAAGACAAACACCACAAATACCACTAAATAATTGAGCCAATCTACAAATATAGTGGAAGGATACTTCGTCCAATATATTAAAGCCCCAAATACATAAACAAAATACCATGATTTTCGAATGCTGATAATTTTTTCTGTCCATTTGTATCCTTTCCATGAAGCAAACAAATACACAAAAATCATCACAAATACTGTCCAAACGAAATACTTAAAGAACTGTTCCATTTTTAATTCCCCCTTTTAAAATCCAACCTGTTTAATAAGATAATCTATCACCTGCCTTGTAGTCTATCTTATATTGTAGGTGATTACTTGCTGATTATAATTTTTGTCATAAAAAAAGGGATAATTAATTATCCCTTTTCAGTATAATCTATCCCTATATTCTATATAAATAGAACATACCCTTTATTTACAATGAACTAATTAAAAAAATGCTAATATAAGAAGCCATGCTCATCATATTGAATACCAGCCATAATTTCATCTTCTTCCTGTGCTTTTTTACTTTCTTCTAAGTAAACCGAAATAAATGTATTAGCTTCATCTTTCGTTGTTCCATGAAATCTAATATGAAGATACTCGTAAATTTGAGCAATAACAAACCACTGTTTCTCTGATATCATTGTCATCATAAACTCCTTTTGTTTATACGGTATAATTTTGATGTCCACTTCTCTCCATTACTTCTTGTTTAAAATAAGCTAGATTTTCAATGCGAAGGGATGCTTGCTCAAGTAAACCTGCAAGTTCTCTTCCTTCTGGTGTGTCATTATTATTTCGTATTTCTTTTGCCTTATTCCAAAGTTTTGATTTTAAATCTCTGCTATCCATAATCTTACCCCTCTCGTATTTAAACCCTTTTTAATTAGAAATTGTTTCATTCATAACTCTATTCAGCCTTGTATTCACTGGATTCCAATGCTAAAACTTCTTTAATCTCGATTATGTCATTCACAAGAGCAATGTAGATTGTTTGTTCTCCGCCCCATTGTGCTTCAGTCGTAATAATTGAGTCAAATCCCAACACTTCATACACTAGCTCCAATGCTCTTCCTGTATTTCCACTAGTGTTACAAATCCCAGCGATAAGGTCTACGTCATTCTCTGAAGAATCCAATTCCCCAGCAAGCGCATCCTCCATTACTTGATTAAAACCAGAATAATCAACTTCTCCCCAATTAGACAGGTATTCTGTTTCTTTATGCAATGCTTCTAAAAATTTGCGAAGTTCTGGCTTAGTGACAGTAAGAGTAGTATCACTCAATGGTTTTTTTCCATTAAATTCAACCGTATATAAATAACCGTTGTGTCCATATCCTTCTGCAATATGTCTAGTGTCTGTAAAGTAAAAACCTTTTCCTTCGGATGTACCATTTAGCCCCATTTTCGATGCATCAAATTGCTCGAACTTTGCCAAAGAACCGTGATAGACTATCATGTTTTTCCTCCTTTTTGTTTTGCATCTTATGTATGCTCCTTTTTTGTCTTGTATGATATATCTTACGCAATAAAGCCTTCATTTATCTAATAAGTATAATTCCAGTGTAACACTACTGGAAAAAGATTTTCTTCGCATTCTTTTGGACAAAATGTTACATTATTTTATAGCAAGATTTATATGTTACATGATTAACGGGGGACTCTATGATGGAAGAGAAGATTGTTAAAATTTATAGTTGGATATGTAATGAATGTAACCTTCCAAACATCGAAGAAGAATCGCTTGAATGTTTTATTTGTGGAGAAGGAGTAGAGTCGGCATCCCAAATAAACATATCTACAAAATTTGAATAAGAACAGAAAAACAGCTAACTGTCCTATACAGGAAATTAGCTGTTTTTTATTTATTCTATGATAGAGAATACTTCTGCAGGAATTATTTTTTCTTCCATGTCCAATACCTCTAAATTGACCTTTTCCCCTTTTTCCAATAATACCACTTCAGGATAAATCTCTGGATTCACGGAGAAGATTTTTTCGTTCCCTTCTAGCTTCAATAAGAAAACATATCCTTGTGGATAGTTAGCATCATTAACTTTCGTGATAATACCACTTACTTTTTCTAACTCAACAGTTGCAGAAGGTGTATTACTATTCCCTTTCCCAACCGATGCAATTTCACGTTTGTAATTACGGAAAGCGTCCTCTTTGTTCTTACCAAAAACAACAATTGGATTATTGCTGTCTCCATACATAACTGCCACACCCACAAACTTATTTGATGTGTCCATTACTGGAGAAACGTAGGTAGGTGCTCCATAAATTCTGTAGTAGTTAGCGAATGTTACGGAACCTTTTAATTTTAAAGCTTCACTTGCATTGATTTTATTAATTGCTTCTTGCCCAGTTAAAATAGCGTCATTGTTCGTGTAATACGTCATTTTACCGGTTCGTGCATTAAACTCACCGTAACCTATGATATTTGTTGTCGAGCCTAAATCACGTTGTTTTACGAAGTCTGTCACATAGATAATGTCACCATCATTATTGATAGATATTTGTAAGGTGTCAGCATTTGGCACCACTACATCTGTTTTACTTCCGAATGTAGACTGGTTCCACCAACCGTTTTTATTTTTACCCCAAATTGACCATAGATTCATAGCAGTATCTACACTGTATACACGGCTAACCCATTCAGGAACTTCATCTAAATCATAATAATCCATCTCACCTGTTTTAGGGTGAACGGTAATAATACCTTCTTGTTTATGACCTGTTCGATAGTTCATGTAAGAGCCTACTTGGAACACAAAATAACTTTCTTTTTCATTTACTGGTTGAAAATATTGACCAAAAATAATTTTATCCGGATATTCTTTTCGAACATGACGGTATAAATCTTTGTCAAAGTAGTTGGAATCTAAATAAACCATATCCTGTTCTACCAATTTTGCGCTCCCAGAAGGGTCTAATGCAGGTACTATTGTGAAACCGGGTGTCTCATGAGCTTTCCTTACTTTCATAAAGCTATCAAATTCCAATGGCGCACTGTGAAGTAATTCTCCATTATATTTAGAAACTTTATAACTACCTTCATTAAAGTAGTTGGCATTAGTTACTTTGGAAGCAACTGCATCTCCTTTTTGGTCAGCTAAAGAGCCGGATACAAGAATCATACTTTCTAAATCCTTAATCTCTTGCATATCCTTTTTCTCTGTTATTTCCACTTGTGCATATAGCTCTTGCTTAATAGTCATGGGTTGAATGAATACCATGTAAATCCAAACTAAAGCTAAAATGAGACCAATGAATCCACCTAATAGTGAAATACCCGTAGATTCCGCTTCCACTGTAGAAATAATAGAATCAACAATAACGATAATAGCGATTAACCAAGCAAAATTGTTAAACAAACTTGCAAAAGTTAAATCGATTAACATTAGTTCAATATAAGCAAAGATGATAATAGCTGTTGCGAACACTCGTACAACTTGCACTAACCAGAAATATTCATTATCTTTTCTTCCAGAAAGTAATCCAATCCAGTTAAATCCAATTAAACCTGCAGGTATCATTTTTAAGATACCAATAACAAAAAATCCTATCATTGACATAATCATATAGTTTTTCTCCTTTAAATCTCTATTTTTAGTACCTATTGACAACATTATCAAAGTTATCGACTATAGTCAAAGTAAATTTAATCAAAAAGAGTCAAAATATACACTCTTTTAATTTAAGTCTCCTATAGCATTAGCATTCCTTCTCCGTTTGGATTATTTCGCATCAATCAATCAATTTATTTCCGGAATTCCGAAATTGATAAATCAATCCTTCTTCTGTAATAATCTCTTTCCGAAAAATTAATCCTTCATCTGTATTAATCTCTTGCGTATGATGGATTAAATCTTTTGACATCATCAACACAACATTGTTTTGATGTTCTGGAATAATATTACCTTCTTGATGCAAGCATTTGACTGCAGTAATATCATCTGGTGGGGACAAGTGCATCTCTACCGATTCTCCGATAACCTTCCGTCCAAATCTATTAAAATATGCTTGATTGGTCTCTACTTTTGTACTCGCTGGAAAAGGATGCATCCTTATTCCTCCTCTATTTTTAATGTATTAGAAAGATAAAAAAATATACAACCAATTTTTACCCTTAACTAGATAAAAACTAAACCTTTCAAAATAATATCTTTTGAAGGTAGTCATCCATCCACGGCTGGAAACTTCTCTTACTTAATAAGAATTCAATGAGCAAAGAAGCTTGTGCGCTGTTTAAAGGTTTTCTTTTCGTGAATGTGTACTCTCTTGCTTTCGCTAAACCATAAATCGTTTTGAGTTGAGCAGAATTAGCTCGTGGAATATCAAAAATCTCTTTACCTTCTATATATTGAAACTCCAATTCACTCACTTGGTCTAGTCCTTGAAAAGAGCTTTTTAAATAGGCTTTATCATGTCCTTCGCCCAAACCTGTTAGGATATAATACCTTTTAGCAATAGACCATTCTATCATTCCTAATAAGTCTTCACGGAACGTCTTTTCATCTACAGGTACCTCCATCCACTCATTTAATAATAAACGTTCAGTTCCGCAATTTGTGGATTTTAATAAAAGTTGTATGAGTAAAAGATGTTTATCAAGTGCATTAACTTCAATTGCTGTGAGTTTCCACTCGATGTTTCCTCCTTCTTCTTTTCCAATGATTTCTTTAACAAAATTTCCAATAATGGTGCGAATCGAACGTTTTCCGGTTTCTGATAAATAAGAAAACATCCAGACACCTCCTTCTTTTTCTTTTGTATATTTTATGCGAATCCTGATTAAATACAATTCTCATTGTAAATCATCTTCATTGTCACTTGATATATTTTTAAAAATAATAATGTTTTTTGATAATTTATAATTATAAAAATATTTTAAAAGTATATGATATAAAATACTGGAGGTGAAGAAGAATGAAGGCGAAATTAAAAAAATCATTACTATCCATAGCAGTTATGGGATTTGTAATGGCAATTTCAATTGTTCCATCGAATGCGCATAGTCTTTCTGATGGTGGAGTAAGTACTATGGGACTTTGTGGTGATGTACCATGTCCTAAACCCGGAGGGTGAGCTTGAAAAAAGAGACGTTTTTACGTCTTTTTTTTGTTATATAATTTTAAAACTTACATAACTAATTTTGACCAAAAGAAAAAACCCCTGCATTATGCAGAGGTTATTCATTAAGTGCTTCATTTGTAATTTCACGTATATTTATAGAAGAGTTCAGCTCTTCATTTAACATGTCTTGTAGAATTACATCTACAAAGTACTTTACGCAATGAAGGTCAATTTTCACAATTGCTTTAAGTGCGTTTTTATACATCATAGGAAACGAAGGGTCTGCATTTCCTCTTTGAATTTCATCAAACGATTCATACACTTGGTCAAGTTTGTCTGCCACAGCTAATATTAATCCTTCGACTGTTCCATCTTTACCTTCTTTTAATTTTTCGATATAAGAATCTTGGAATTCAGTAGGTATCTCTGTTTTCACAAAGCTTTCTACCATTCCTTCTTCTACCTTTCCAATCAATTCTCGTAACTCTGGTGAAGCATATTTAACTGGAGTTTTAATGTCTCCAATGAACACTTCAGGAAAATCGTGATTAATCGCTTTTTCATATAATACTTTCCAATCAATTTCAGTTCCACTATTTGCTTCTACTTCCCCCAAAAATTGAGCGTATTGTGCAACTTTAAATGAATGACTAGCTACATTGTGTCGTTCGAATACAAAATTCCCCGGACAACGATACATTCTTTCCAAGTTCGTTAAATTTTTAAAATAAGTATGAATTCCCATTATAAATCTCTCCTCTAATATATCATGCTATTGCATGTCCAATTTATTTTTTTATCCGTATATTCTATGCAATTCGACAATGTTTAACACTTTTGATAGATTCAATGATTTTAAAGGCACAAAAAAAGACCTTGCTTATAGGCAAAGTCTTTCTTGATTAGGAAAGATTTTTTCTGGTATAAACCACAAACGAATTAATATCTTTCGTAAATTCTCTTTTTTCATATTGAGTAATGTTTGAGTTTTCTGGAATATAAGAAATGTCCAAGTACTCTGAAATTACTTTTTTTACTCCAAAGATGTCACGTCCCAGAAGACCTGCTATGATTTGGTCAAAGAGTCTTTCCATGCCCCACGCTTGGCGCTCTTTATAATAGCGGTGAAAAATGTCTTTATCATGCAATAAATACATCATCATAAATCTTCTTTTTCGGTGAGATGTCTGGATGCCTTCTATAATATGTTCCAAAGATTCATCTTTAAATAAGTGTTGTTTCATATTCATTACATATTCTTTTAACTGATTGATTTGCTCCATATATAACCCCTCCGAACTAATTCTACGTTGAAATATCTCCATTTAGATTCAAAAGGTGGATATTCATCTATTAATTCTTCAGCTAAGTTTGTTAATAGTTCTAAGTTTACCATGTCCATAATACCTGTTGTAAATAAATCATATAAATCATCTTCTGATAATCGATTTAGTTTAGACAAGATTAAATCTTCTGTGGACAGTAAAGAAACTTTTAAAATACGGAATCCTTTTAATGTTCTAACTCTTTCTTTATAAGATGCTGGTAATTTCGTCACTTCGGAAGCTGAATCATTGATTGAAAAGCTTTCCATGTAATCTCGAATACTTGCATCAAATGGAGTTATAGAGTCAATATCTAGTGTAACTTTGTTTTTACAACCTTTTAAAATAAATGATGCTCCACCACTTACAGTAAAAGTAACATCAGTGATATGTGGAAACATAGTTTGTATAAAATCATCTGCCATTTTTAAATTCTCTAACACATCTAGTTTATTATCCATTCCTAATTCTCTCCTGTTCAAGTCATGTCATAACATGTCCTATCTATTTTTCGTATGTAATATCTTACGCAAACTAATAGACAGATACAATTGAAACAGAGAGTAAGAAACTGTATGTGACAGAAAAGAACACAAAAAAAACACTCACTTTGTCAAGATGAGTGTTATGTATAGAAAAAGTATTACATTTGGAAAACTGATTCAATTTCATCTTCTTCGAAAGAAGCTGTTTGGATGATTTTCAAGAGGCTTTCTTTTAAGTTACTTGAGTCTGTGTTGGATTGAAGTAGTTTTCTAAGAACAGATACAGCGACAAGTCCATCTTCCGTTCCATCTTCGCTACCATAAGGTAAGCAGTTAATTTCTTTTAATATACCCTCATTAGGACGCACTTTTTTCAATTTCGGTGTTTGTAGTCCTGTGCTTTCCTTAATCAAGTCATACGGAATGTAGTTTTCAGTAAAGAATCCTTCTAAGTGTGCTAAAGCGTCTATAGAACCCTTCATATATAAAACTCGAGAATCTTCATACTCTGAATGGCTCGACAATGTACCATATTTTAAACACTCTTCTTTTACCTTAATTGACTCAAATGAAACTGGATAAATAACTTGTACTTGCATCATGCTGGTTTCCCCCTGAATTGGTTTTATTGGTGTTTCTAGAAGAATATTTTTGATTTTTATTATATTGTTATCATATCAACCCTATGGACAATAGTCAACAAGAAATTGCTATATTCTCCAAAAAAAAGAATGTTATGTATTTAGTACCTTTTTACTGCTTAAGTAGAGATGATTTTATTGCTGATAGCAATTGTTAAGTAACCTATAATAAAATCTCACAAAAAAAATTATATCACGTTTCCGAAGGAGAATTTGTGATATAAGTCACATTTTTTTATAAATTATTGTGCTATTCATCCTATTATCGCTCTAGTTGAGCAAATTTTAATAGAATAACATACAATGTTTCGTTTAAATTGTCAGCCTACTTTGAATTATTTTGCAATAATTATCAATTATTTGCGCACTATTTTGGATTAATAATCGATTATTCTTTATAACATACGAAATAAAATAAATCACCTATAATGCCTATCTAATAAATTATGAGTGGTCTTATTTGCCTAACTATATATAAATTACTTATATATAAATAACTATTTTATAGTAAACATTGGTGATTAATTAAATAAATTAACGTTGACTATTGTCAATAACAATAATCGGGGCTATAATACTTTTATCAATTGGATTCTCAAATATTTGAAAAGAATGGAGTTAAAGCATGAATTGGGTAAAGAATTTTATACGAACAAAAAAAGGACAGCTAACATTATTTCTCCTTATCTTATTGATATGGGGTGTCGCTGATAGTTATCTTGCAAAAGATAAGCCTAAAGAGGTCTCTTTTACTTCCTTTGAAAAAGAACTTGCCAAAGACAAAATAGACGAGGTGTTCATTGATTTTAATGGAGCTACCTTTACTTTTACCAAAGATGACAAAAAGGCTACCGTATATCAGACGGATAACCCTCGTGAAGAAGGTTTCAAAAAGTCTCTTCTTCATAAAGAAGTAGAAGTAAATGAAGTTGTGAAAAAGTCCCAAGCTAAAAACCTATTGTTTTTTGCTTTACAAATGCTCATAATTGTTGGGCTTTTAACGTTTTTCATGAAGTCTTCAACTGGTGGTAAATTCAAAATTAAGCAAGCAGGGAAAAAGTCTGAAACACCATCCTTAAAATTTCATTCAATAGCCGGAAATGAAGAGGCAAAAGAAGAAATGGAACTATTAGTTAGTATTTTAAAAGAGCCTAAGAAATTTGCAGATAAAGGTGCAAAAGTTCCCAAAGGGGTCGTTTTTTATGGGGAGCCCGGAACGGGGAAAACCTTAATGGCGAAAGCAATTGCTGGTGAAGCAGAGGTTCCCTTCTTTACTATGAATGGTTCTGATTTCATCGAGAAGTATGTCGGAGTTGGAGCAAGTCGGGTTCGTTCATTATTTACAAAGGCTCGAAAAAATGCTCCTTGTATCGTATTTATTGACGAGATAGATGCTATTGGTAAAAAACGAGGGAGTGCTGGAAACTCTGAGCAAGACCAAACGATAAATGCCCTACTAGATGAATTGGATGGATTTGGCGACGATTCAGGCATTATTGTTATTTCGGCAACCAACAGACTGGACACATTAGATGAAGCACTTATTCGACCGGGACGGTTTGATAAACATATAGCAATTCGCTTGCCAGAGCAAAAAGATAGAGAAAGCATATTAACTTTGCATGCAAAAAATAAAAAAATATCCAAAGACGTTTCATTCCAAGAGGTATCAAAAATGACCATTGGATTTGCTGGAGCTGGACTGGAAACATTGTTAAATGAAGCAACTATCCTATCGGTTAATAGAAACAGTGATGAAGTTGAAATGAAAGATATCGATTCTGCGTTCTATCGAATGGTAATGAAAGGAAGTCAGAAAAAGAATCAGAAAAATCGTCAGACGGAAGAATTAGAGTTGGTAGCTTGGCACGAAGCAGGACATGCGATGATAGCTAAATTAAAAACAACAAATGATGTCCCTAAAGTAACCATTATCTCATCCACAAGTGGAGCTGGTGGAGTGACATTTATGACTCCTAAAAAGATGGGATTATTCTCTAAATCTGATTTGGAAGGCGAAATTAAAACACTTTATGCAGGTCGCATCGCAGAACTTTTACTTTTAGGCAGTGATGAACTAGTTACAACTGGTGCACAACAAGATATACAACAAGCAACAGAAAAGATTCATCAATATATTAATTCTTATGGAATGAGTAACAAATTTGGAATGATAGATGCAAGCAAGTTTAATGCTGAGAAAGAAATATTAGAAGAAGCAATTAATATTTCGAAGAGGCTCTACAACGAAACATATAAATTTATGTTGGATAACAAAGAGTTATTGGAGGCTATTTCTTTATCTTTACTGGAAAAAGAAACAATTAAAGAAGAAGAACTTGAGGAAATTATTCAAAATTATCAGGAGCATTCCGTTGCTTAACGGAGTGCTTTTTTAAAGAAAAATATTGCATTCATCCCCATCAAAATAAAAAGGAGGAATTAATCCATGAATCAATCAAACGAATGGATTTTCGTTGCCATTCTATTCAGTTTATCCGTATGTATTTTTTGGCTGATACAACGATTTTTAATTAATACTATTTTAACCAGATTAGAGAATTTTCTTGTTTATAAACAAAAAACATTTCATGCAGAAATTCTGAAACAAATCAATAAGCCCGTGCGCTACCTCCTCTTTTCCCTCTCTGTCCTATACATTTTTCATTATTTAGTGAAAATCTCATGGTTACAGTTGGAGCATATGCAAAACTTTATCGTTTCTTTTTTAGTGTTTTTCACCACACAAAGTATTTACCGAGTATTGTCATACTTCGAAAAACATCCGGAAACACTGAAAAATCGTTTGCACTGGGATATTGAGAATGTCTTATTCCCTTTCTTGTCAAAAATAATGAAATTGTTCCTTGTAGTCGTTGCTTTTTCTATCATTATCTTTCAATGGGGTTACGATATAAACGGTGTTGTCGCTGGATTAGGGATTAGTGGGGTTGCTATTGCTATGGGTGCTCGAGAGCTACTAGCTCACCTTTTCGCAGGTGTCTCCCTTGTATTAGATAAGCCTTACAACATTGGTGACTGGATATCGGTTCAAGATACAGAAGGTATTGTTGAAGATATTAATTTCCGTAGTACACGTATACGAACAACCGACAATCAATTGATTGTTGTACCAAATGGGGTGTTAGCCAATCAACCAATTGTTAACTGGACACTGACTCCTGCCAAAAAAGTAGAACATCTCCTTTCTTTTTCTCTTGAAAATACAGAAAAAGACTTAAAACAATTTTGCCAAGAGGCGATTTCGCTTATAACGACTTCTCCCCTTTTAAAGGATAAAACCCTTCATGTGAACTTAGATGCCTTTAATAGAGGTAGATACGATATATTGGTTAATTTTGAACTGGAAACCTCAGATATAAAAACATTTTACGAGGAAAAAGAGCGATTACTATTTCTATTATTACCCCTTATCCCTAAACACTCATTGACCTTGGTTTCCTCTACCGCACTTACCCTTGCTTCATCTCCCTCCTAAACAAGGCTTTCTATTGAATGTGTGATTCTTGCATATAATAAAACATCTTAAAAAAGAAAAGGAGCGTGTCAAACATGAACGCACTATTTGATGTAGAAATGCCGATTTTAGAGACGACAGTAAAAGTCAATGAGATAAGTGAGTACAATATTCGACTGGTAGAAAAAGCTACTATTCGTCCATTTATCGTAGCAATGGAATTAAATGTACAAGGGTCTATACAAGGAAAAGAGTCTTACTCATTTGAAATGGAATCAGATGCAACTCTGTTTTACGAGAATTTCGTAGAACAAAAAAAGATGCAAGTCTCACGATAAAATACTGAAACAAAAGGAGCAGATAATATGAGCGTAGCAACTTTCGGATTTACAAAATTAAGAGTATTGAGAAAAGAAGTTTTGAATTTTGCGTCACTACAAGGTAATTCTAATAAGTTTTATATTATAGAGTTGCAAGAAGGAACTGGAACTCATCCCTATTGCGTATATACAAATTACGGAAGAATGGGACAAACTCCACGGACTGGTGAAAAGTTATTTCAATCTCATTATGAAGCAGAAAGAGAATATGATAAAACATTGCGTTCAAAAACAGGTAAAGGGTATAAGGTAGTAGAAATGGAAGGACAAGCTTCCTCTTCTGCACCGGTACAAATTAACACAACTGAAAAGCAGAAAAAGATGTCTTTAGAAACGATTGAAGATAAGGTATTACAGTTAATTGGTAAGCTTTATAGTCATGCAACAACATTCATGGCTAAAAGTGTAACTACCCCACTTGGCTCTTTATCTGCTAATCAAGTAGCAAAAGGGTATAAAATCTTACGTGATATTGAAGAAGTATTAGATGGAAGTTCTAAGCAAAGTACATTAAGATTGTCTGATGAATTCTATTCCATTATTCCTGTTATTTTTGGGTCACGAGTAGATGTTCAAAAAATGAATATCGATTCTTTCTCGAAGTTAAATGACCAAAAAGATTTACTTGGTGTAATGGAATCCGTTGTTCAAGCACAATCGTCTTTAGAGAAAACACTTTCGGATAAATACGATGCCTTAAAAATCAAACTTAAATTTCTTTCTGCTAGAACAAAAGATTACAAACGTATTAAAGAAAAAGTCGAAAAATCAAAAAGTAAACATCATCGATTTGATTTAAAAGTAACGGATATCTATGAAGTAGAGGATATGGTTAATCATGATAAGTTCAATCCGTATAAAGTAAGTACATTAGAATTGTTCCATGGTTCAAGAAATGAAAACATTTTAAGTATAATGCAAAATGGGTTACGTATTAAACCAACCTCTGCTGTCCATTCCGGGAGTATGTTCGGTTCAGGCATTTACTTTGCAGAAGAATCATCAAAATCAGCCAATTATTGTTGGGGATTCAATGGTTCGATGGTAAAAGATAAACATTATCTATTTGTTTGTGAAGTAGCTACAGGAAAAATTAAAGAATATACCAATGCACAACCTCAATTAACGAAATCTCCTTATGGATTTAACTCTGTGCTTGGTAAAAAAGGTGTTAACCTAATTCATGATGAATATATTGTTTATTCAGAGTCACAAGTAAAGGTCAAATATATTGTCGAATTTGAAAAGAAATAGGAAATAGTGATGGGGGTATTCATATCCCCCATTCTCTTTTATTACCGAAAGATATTAGGAGGAATTAGAATGGCAAAATGGTATGCTATTAAAATTGGATATGACAAGAAAAATGAAATAGAAATAACGGATTTTCATACAAATAGCTGGCAGATAGCTTCTGCTTATGTAACTGGTATTAATAAAAAAAGTCACGGTGTTTCTCCTGAATATAAATCGTTTAAAACTGAACAAGAAGCGTTGGATTATTTATCGGAGGGTACTGGATACCTTGTGAAGGGTAAGGATGTACTTCCTCTTAATGCACTACACTGCTATATAGATGGTTCTTTTTCAGAATCACTTCAAAATTATAGTTATGGTCTTGTTGCAGTGCAGGAAGCCGTAATTCACCATGAAAATGGTGTTGGGAACAACAAAGATGCTGTAAGTATGCAACAAGTAGGCGGAGAAATGCTAGGAGCAATGAAAGCCTTATTATTTGCGAAAAAGAATGGAGTTAAAAGAGTTATTATCTTTTTTGACTACAAAGGCATCGCTTTACATGCACTTGGTGGGTGGAAGCGTAGTACAAGTTTCTCCAAAGTCTATTATGATTGGATGCAAAAATTCTTTCAAGAAAATACTGACATGCAAATACATTTTTGTAAAGTAGATGCACATACCGGTGATGACTTCAATGAGATTGCTGATGGACTAGCAAAACTTGCTTTAGGCATCAAGCCAGCTAACATCTTCTATCGATTAGTCGAAAAATATGAACTAAAAATAGCATAAAAAAACGCCCTTTTTATTGGGGGCGTTTTTTTTAATAAGGCAATGTTAAAGTTATTTATAATGGAATATTTGGATTTTTATTTATACTCTTTTTCTTGTTTATTTTTTTAGTTACACTTCCTAAACAGCCAACAACAAATATAAGGATTGCAATTATTTCAAGAGGCACGATTAATAACAGAAATCCTATTCCTGCAAATCCATCTTGTTCTATGTCTGTAACTATGAAAGAACCAGCAATAGTGAATATAGGTGAAAAAAATAGCGCTAAGTATAACCCCCATATCATAAAATTAAATGTCCAAGTACGTTTAAAAGTAAGAACGAAAGCCATTATAAAAGTAACTATAAGTACTGCAGATAATGAAATTATAAATTGAACCACCCTCCTTTATTATTCTGTATTTTTACCTAAATATCCAGTTTATATAGAGAGCCTATTACCACGTTCATTGACAAATTAACATGTAACAGAGACTTTTATAATAAGGGAGAGTTATACCTTTTTATCCCCATTTTCCATATAAAAAATGCTAATGTTAGTAAAAATATTAACCAACCACTACTTCCGTACAAGTAACCAATCATGTCACTTTTGGTTGTTTCCCCCATAAGTACTTGAAGTGGAACGTAAACGAAGTATTGAAAAGGTAAATAACTAACAAAATCCTGTAGTTGACTAGAAAACAAATGAATAGGAATAAGTGCGCCAGTTAATAAATCTTGTGCAATTATAAATAGTCTTGAGACTCCTTGAGTTTGGTCTAACCAAAAAGCTCCCATTCCAATGATAGTCCATAGTACCAATTGCATTAATGAACCGATTACTAGTAAATATAAAAAACTAATAACTGCTAAAATATCGAATTGGTTCAATAAAATACTAACAACTAAGACAAAAACGCCAAATATTAAAGGAATATAATATTTTACAACTACAAACCAATCAGCTAATCTAACTGACCAATAAGGTATACCTTTTGATGTATATTTGACTATTTCTCCGTTAAAAATATCTTGTCCAACAGTAGCATTTGCTACCCTAACATATGGGTACATTAATAAGATTAAAAAAACACCAGCGTAATACATCATATAATAAGTTGTATCACCTTCATTATTACTACTAAGAACAGCGCTCCATAATGCAAAAATAATTAAAAATCGTGTTGGGAAACCCATTAGTTTAAAGAATATATTTGCACGATATCGCTTTGCTTGAAGCGTCGAATACTGATAAAATGCTTGTGTACTATATAAACCTCTTTTTAAATAATCAACCGCCATATCCATCATATCTCTTCAGTCCTTTCTTCCATAGAATAATTAACATCCCTCCCCAAAGTATCAAACAAATAAATCCATATATCCATGTTTTCATTTCCACCATCTGTCCTGAAAGTGCAACAAAAGAAGGTGCAGTTACGTAAAAAGTGAAGGGAAAAACAATCGTAAATAACAATTGCCAGCCATAGTTAAAGATAGTTAATGGATACTTCGTAAAATTCATAAATGAATCTACTATTTCATCAAGGGCATTCATTTTAGTCATCCACAAAGATAAAAGGCTAAAAGATAATTCCATTAAACTAACAAGGATTAGAGCAATTACTACAACACAAAGACCAAGGAATAGCGAAAACCAAGTCCATTCTGTTTTCCCTTGATAAAGTAGGTAACAAATTATTGGAAATGGTGGTATCAACATATGAAGTCGTACACTATTCAATAGAAAGAAAACAATTGGATGAACAGGTCTTATCATAAAGGATAATAGTTGCCCACTGTATATTACTCTCCAAAGTTTCCCTGTTGAGTAAGTAAAGGAAGTCTTAAGACAGACGAATATCTCAACAAAAGCGAGATAAACATATAATTCATTCTTAGTTAACCCAATTTTGTTATTTGGAAAGGTCTCATAAATGACATTCCAAAAGATTAATACTGTTGAAACAAATAATAAATTGGATAAAAGTTCGATAAAAAGTGAAGGGAAGTATAATTTCATTCGTTGTATATTTATCTTGCACCCCTCAAGAAACAACTGGTGATAATAATGCGCCGTCTTCATATAATGACTCCACCACCTTGTCTATTGATATTGATTCTATCTCAAAATCTGCAATCTCTGATTGTCCCATCAAAAAAGTAATTAACATTTCTACAGAACATTTTTTTATTTCGACAGAAAGTTCAAGATAATCCGGGGTTTGTTTAATTACATTTATACCATCAAAAATATCCGTTAGATAAGAATCACTGGAAGTGGCCCAATGGACTTTTACTATTTTCTTGTTCGAATACGATTCAAGTAATCTATTAACTTCTCCATCATATGTCTTTTTCCCAGCATCTAATATTATTGCTCTATCTGCCAAATTAAGTACTTCTAAAGATTGATGCGTAGTTAATAGAATAGTTGCTTTGTAAACAATCTTATAGTGCTGAATAAATTCAAGTAAGTTTTTTTGTGATGATGGGTCTAAACCTACAAATGGTTCATCAAGTATTAGCAATTGTGGTTTATGAAGTAAAATGGAAAGCAATTCAATTTTCATTTTCTCTCCATAAGACATTCCTCTTACCTGTTTATCTAATAAATCTTTACAAGGTAGAAACATATCTACTAAATCAATCATTTCTAAAAAAGAATCTTCGGATATACTATAAATCTTTTTTAATAAATTAAGATAATCAATTGCTCTTAAATCTGTAAACAATAAAGATTTTTGTCCGAACATTATGCCCATATTTTTTGAAAGTTTTGTTCTATTTTTAAACGAATCAATCCCCATTACCTTTATGGAACCCTCTTCAGGAAAAATCATTCCGGATATGCATTTCAATAGTGTTGACTTGCCACTCCCATTTCTCCCTAGAATAACAACAAATTGATTTTTCTGTATCTGTATATTGATGTCTTTAAGTAATGTAAGTTTAGTAGTTTTAAGCCACCCTGTTCTTTTTAGAACATGCTTTGAAACCCCGTCTATTTTAATCATAATTTCAAAAAACCCCCTTCTTTTAAGTATAATAGTATCACAATTTAAAATATTTTGTAAATTATTTTTTACGATAAAGAAAAGGCTACTGATATAGCCAATAGCCTAATCTTTCAGAAGTGTATTCCAACCATGTTTCGAAACAAACCGATTTACAAGTTTGTTATAATTTCCATCTGTACAAGTTGTACAAACTTCTTTTTCCTTAATAATTCTTTCCAATACTTTTCTTCTATCTGCACTAATCCACGCTTCTTGAAATGAAGATTCAACAGCATTTCCTAAATACCAATTCGGTTGCAATGATTTATGACAGCACGGATATATAGCACCATTTGCTTCTATTACTGCTGTTAGAAGAAATGCATTCCATTCCGTTTCACTCTTTTCCCCAGCACGGGATTTAGGGTATTCTAAGCTTATTTTTACTTGTTGATTTGGAAGCTCCTTGGTGAATTTTTGTATTTTCTCATATACCTCCAGCTTTCTATCTGCGCTCCAAAAATGATTAGTCTTAAATTCTATTTCGTCTACACCTAATCTATTTGCTAACCTGATGAAATCTGGTATACTTCCAATTGATTCATCGACTACAACAAAGGTTAGGACTACTCTAGTAGAAAGGTTATTCTCTTTAATTTCCTTCATTAAGTTTGATATATTATTCGTTATTACGTCAAAGTTATCAACTTTTTCATTTTTTGGTCGATGTATTGCAGTGTGGGTTTCACGATTTCCAGAATCTAGACTGATTCGAATAAATTCACATGTTCTCGCTAATAATGGTATGTTTTTTTCTTTTAAACCAAAGCCATTATTTATTAAGAGATTACTCATCCCAAGACTATGACTTAGTTCTAATACTTCTTCGATACCTTTGAATAATAAAGGGTCACCACCTCCAGAAAAAATAACCTTTTCTACACCAGATTCAGCCATTTCTCTCATCAACTTTTTGGCACCTTCTAGAGTAAATTGCCATTTGTTTTGTCTAACCTCATCTGCGACACACCATGAGCATGCATGATTACATAGGTTTGTTAAATGAAGCTCTATCACATTAGCTTTCACTTTCATTAATTTTTCTACATTGCTTGATTCTATTATTGTTACCATTTTATTTCCCCCTTTCGAGTTTTCATATTTACAAAAAAGACGGACTACTAAGTAGCCCGCTTTTATAGTGAGTAAAATTACTCAGCATTATCAGTTTCAACTTCAGAAGTATTAATCATTTCTTCTAATTCAGTTAAAGCTTTTGGAGTTCCCATGTGTAGACCCATTCGTATCACCTCCTTTCAAATTTTCTTATGAATACCTATCAACATTGGCTGAGAAAACAAGTCTGAAACCGTTTTCTTGAAATTGAATGACGATAGGAATTCATTGTTGTATAGCTCCTGATTAAATGTATTTAGTGCAATTTGTTTGGTTAAATGGCTTGAAAACCGCAAGAAATTTTCTTGTATAAGTAAAATTTCTGTTTTAGTTCTTTCTAAGCCACTTTTATAATATCTTTCAGCTATAGATTCATTCGAAGCTAATTCGCTTAAAAGAGCGTTTAATAACTCTATTGAAAGCTCTAAATCATTAGAGTGACACGTCCATCCAAATTCCAAATACCTGTAATTATGGTATCTATTTACACTAGATTCAATATTATAAGCAATTCCTTTTTCTTTTATAACTTTCGAGTAAAAAGGTGAAGAAATTCCTTTTAATACCGCATTTAATATAATTATAGATTCTAAATCCTTCAAATATTCCGGTAACTTAATAGAAACAGTAATTCCACTTACATCACCTGTACTTTCGTATATGACAGTCTCTATTAATTCCTCTAAAGGAGGGAGAATTAAAGAGGGTTTAGTAGATTCTTTTACTTTTATTTTTATATCAGATACGTTTACATTTCCTATAATAAGTAGCTTCCAATTACTCCAATCATAATGTTCCAAAAACGATAAGATGTCCTTTCTAGTAATCGTTTTTAAATCATTTTTTAAGAATTGATTGTTTTGAAAAGGATGGTTCTTAAACAGTATTTGATGATGCTTGTTTATTAGCTTTCTATAAGCCTTGAAACCTGTAGTTGATAATTCCTTCAAGACTAATCTCTGTTCTCCTTCTATATGTTCTATACATTGAGGTAAATTCTGAATTGCTTCAACAAATAATTGAATAACTTCTGAGACATATATCTTGTTTATTCGACCATATATAATGGTCATTTCTCTTTCCGTTATAGCATTAAAAATTCCTCCCATTTCCTCTATCTTTTCTATCATTTCATCTTGATTTAAACTGGGATGTGCATGAAATAATAAATGTTCTATTAAATGAGTGATACCTATTTGATTATCGGGGTCATGCGCTGAACCGATAGGCAATATGATATTGACACTACATAATGAGTTATGCGGTGTATTGATTATAGTGATTGGATTCATATCTTGCCTCCTTCATTTTTAATGGAAATCCATGGTTTTAATGTCGCAATTACCTCTATTAGTCCTACTTCTTGACAATAGTTAATAATGGTTTCTGCAGAATGGTATTTTCTATTGATTGGATTTTGAAGGTTGGTGATAACCCCATAAAAATCCGGTGATTTACCACCTACTCCTTCTCCTGTTCCGTGGTTAATATAGGGATGAATACCTTTGCGTTTAACCAAATAGGAAACGTCATTGATAGCACTAGGAATAATCGCTATTTCTTCTTGATTTACAGTGGAATATTTTTGTATTCCCTTTTGGGTCGTGATGACATCACCTTCTAATTCAATAGAATCATGTGGCGTATCAAACAAATCTACCAATTGGTCATGAAACCATGGTTGTAATTTATACGCAAGAAGGCTTCTATTAAACATAGAAAATTGCATTGAATCTAATGTATCTTCTATAAATGAATGAGCTAGTGGGTTTTGATAATCAACTTTTATTTCATACCCATTGTATTCGGATATTAAAGCATTATCTTCTTTAAATTGCTGAATAAATTTCGCCATATATAATAGAAACTCTCGCTCAATACTCTTCCCAGAACCACTATGGATATGAGGGAGAATGTCCCCTTCTCTTAAATTTAACTTTTGGGCAATGGAATGATTATATATACCATCAACTTCTCTTAGCTCTATAAAATGATTACCTACCGCTATAGTCCCCCAGGCTTTTAAGAAGGAATCAGACTTTAAATGATGAAACAAACCTTCATTCTTGTTTTTTAACAAAGTAGATTGAATTCCGTGGTTAGCAAAAAACTGAGCAAGTTCTGAATAATTACGATTTAGGAAATGGTTAAAAAGGGATTTATTGAGGGGGATTTCTGTTGGAGCGATAAAGTTATTGGCAAAATCCTGTAGGTTATCTTCAATATGTTTCAGTTCTTTCTTTTTTAACGGGGAATGGAGGAGCCGATATCCGCACCCTAAATCTAAGCCACCCGCAAAAGGATATAAGATATCCTTTGTTTTCATAGCGATACCAGACACAATAAAACCATCACCTGATAAATCTGGTGCTACATAAAAAGGTTCTACAAAGCCATCTTCTTTTGATAAATATTTCAGTTTTTCAACGACGCTTTCTTCTATTTGATTCCTGCGTTCATTTGGTAAAAATAGATGGTACTTGTCATTAGTTCTTAGGTTGATGTATAACCCCCCTTTCTATATATCCTTCTGTTGCATTTAATCGTATTCGTTCTCCTTGCTTCAACGTTGAAAGTGCGCCTGCCACACTAACTAAACATGGAATGTTCAATTCTCTCGATACAATAGATGCATGTGAAAGCAATCCACCACTTTCAGTGACGATGCCTATAACTTTATCTAAATGGTATAAGAGTTCAGGTCTGGTTTCAAAACCAACATAAATAAAAGGCTCTAGAATTTCATCTTCTTTTTCAAAATCACTTATAACAATGCCAACAACTTCTCCCGGGGACGCTATCATTCCTGAGAGTCTCGTTTCGTTCGATTTAGAAACATTCATAGATAGGGTTTCTAAATGAAGATATGATGTAATTGGTCTTGTTTGTAATATAAGAATCGAATCGTTCTCAATTGCGAATTCAATATCCTGTGGGCATCCAAAGCTTCTCTCTATTTCTGTCGCTAATTTTACTAATTGTTGCAATTGAGTTTCTGTCAGGGATGCTTTCTTTCTCTCTTGGTAAGGGATACTGGAGAAGTATCTGCCTTTTCCCATCGATGAAACTTTTCTTGCCGTGCCAAACGAATAGTTAATAATTTCTCCTAACTCCAAAGTTGTTTTTTCTAAAAAAATCCCAAAAAATTTAAGGGGAGAGATTTTCTTTTCTATTTCATTGGTTTTAATATTTATAAGGAATCGGTCTGGTGCTATTTTTCCTCCGACAATTGTCTCTCCTAACCCATACGTTGATTCTATATATGCAAAATTATTGTTAGGAGAAGTTCTTGTAAATAGAACACCTGAAATATGACTGTCACACATCGGTTGAATAAATACAGAAGATTCCGATGGGGTATCAGCAGATGCCACTACCTTTTCGACTGCTCGTTTAAAATCATCCAATGTTTGTACACCTAATACCGTTTCAAATTTTCCAGCCATGCTAGTTATTGAACCATCTTCATTTAACATAGAAGAACGCACTGCTAGTACAGGATTAGGGCTGAAATAGTTCCAAGCTTGTAAATACTCCCCATCACTGATTGGAGGCTTTAAAACTAATCCTCGTAAGGTTGGGAACCCGTGTTTTTGGAGCAGATGGATGTTATATGCTTTTTTTCCAACGACATCTTCCTTAAACCTTTTATCATTTGTTGTTATAAGTGTCATGAGAAACCTCCTTTTTTAAATTTTTATGAAATGTATCTATTCCTGTCTGATATATATTTAATCCTAATATTTCTAAAGCAACACGATAATTCCGTACAGCTCTTGCTTGGTAGTAATGACGAAGCTCTTCATACCATACGATACTCTTAAATAAACGAAGGCTACTATCATCCATTAGTAAAACTTTTTTAGATGGAATTCGTAAAACTTTTTTTGAAATGGGTTGTTTTAATTTTTCAAGTATTGCTTCTTGATTTTCAAAAATAGTCTCTTCGATATTGAAATCATAAAGAAATCCATACCGATGGATAAACTCTTGTATCGTTTCAGGTGAATAATCTTTTCTTAATCTCTCAAATTTTTGATGAAACAGTAGGATATGAGATGGAAGGCGTAACTGTTTAACCTGTTCCTCAAATATGGAGGTATCATGACAGAAATCATCTGGTTTACATTCATCTGAAAATCGTTTAAAACTTAATACATGGGCAATTGCTTGGAAGTATGCACTCCATAACACATATGATAAATCGTTATTCTTTAAAGATGTTTCTATTCTTCTTGTCATATAGTGTAATTGTCGTATACTCTGAATCATTTGCTTTGCTGTAACATGAACCCATTCTTCTTTTTGAAGATGTTCATGAAAAACATCCTCATTATCTTTATGCATAGTTAAATCTCCGGTTAAGAAACCATAGGATTTTCGTTCCAAGTATATTGGTCGATTGTATAAAAGAGGCTCTTGTTTAAGCCCTTGTGCATAAAAGTCTAATTGAATATAACTATCGGTATCATAAATTAATTGGAAATCCATAATAACCTTTTTTTGCATTACTAAAGAAAAAAACATTATCAACACTCCTTTATATAGAATTTCTAATATGGTATGCATAATATGGTTATCTAATAATTCTAAAAACATCTGCAAATTCATTTTAAAAGTAAATAAAATAAAAACGCCCTTTAAACAGGACGCTTTGGATTGAGTGTTTTATCTGTCAGTTGAAAATCTTACACAAGATTAATTCACATCAGATAGGAACAATTATTTAATTTGTTTTAATTTTTCATATTCATCATAATGTTTACTTAAAAACCCCTTTAGAATTGATTGGATTTTTTCCGCAAAGAGTTTACTTTGTATTTCGGTTTTGAAATAATCTCTTCTTTTCTTAATCGATTTTACTTTTATGACTTCTTTGGCCAAATGAGTATCAACTAACCCCAATGTAAGTGTATCTAATATAATAGCTTCAGATGTGCTAAACAACTGCCTTGTCATGTCCATTTGAATAATAGTCTTATAAATAGGTTTTAAAAATGAGCCTGCATTTTCCTGCTTAAACTCATACACTAACAAATATTTTTCCTCTTTCAAAATAGCCGACATTCGTTTTTTGAAAATCTGTTCACCATAGACAATGTTTGTTTCGACATAGAAAGCCTTCGTTTTGGAAGCATCTACTCCAGTATTCACGTGTACTTCGAAAGGGGAATTTGAAGCAAATGGCAATCTTGAATGTTCTTGTATAGCTTTTATAGTAGTGTTTTTCAATTTTTTAAGTTCATGCCAGTTTCCCCTTTTTTTCTATAAAACTTCTATTGAATACAACAATCCAGTTATCAATCAATGTCTTTATCTTCATTATTAACAACTTTTCGTCCTTTACATCTATAACAAGGGCTCTCATTAAGCATCATATCGTATAAAAATCCACTTCCTTGACACCATGGGCATGGTTTTAAATCTTCTTTTCTATCCAACTCATTCACTCCTTTAAAAGACTTGGTGTAACACTTTTTCTACTCAACTTGGAAAAGTTGTTTTTCGTCAAACACAAATATATATGCCAATTCGCCGTTATATTGCTCATAGCCTTCACTTATCAATTTATATTTAGGAGCAGAGGCATCAAGCCCTCCTTTAGGAGAGATACCTTCCTTTCGATAGATTACCGAAAATAATTGGATTTCATTTATGCTGTAGTCTTGGAGAATAGGCTCTAAATTACTGGAGTTCTCATGAATTGATATATAAACGGTCTTCATTTTTTTCCTTCTTTCCTTCTCATTTTAAAGCTTTACAACTTTTATACCCGGCACTTCTTTTTTTAATATGTTCTTGGGTACAAGTGTGCCTCGGCTATAGTACCAAATCTCTCCTTTATTCGAGGTAGATACTCTCTTTTCTCGAAATCGATTGGACTCTGTAGCAAACCACTTTCGAGTAGCGGTAACTGGAAGGATATAAAGTTCTTTTGAGTCAATGAAATAATAAAATATCCAATCGGCTTCTGTATATAAGAAACATCCGGGAGTGTTCTTTGTTTCATTAGAGATTGTCTCTAAAAAGATATTTCCCGTATGTGCATATCTGTCAGTTTTTACCTCAATTTTTTTAGTAAGTAGTTCTTCTTTTTTTCTGTAAAGCCAAAGGATATCAATATCTTTATTCTGAAAGTGTTCATCCTTCTCAACGTTTACTACTGCTAAAGTTTGAGGGTGTTTAAGTAACATTCCACTTACATCCGTTATGCCTCTATCAGAAACGGAAAAAGTGTCTTTAACATCATAATGATTAATAGCTTTTTCCTTTTCATTGACTATAGTCAATGTACTTTCGGACAAAAAATCACCTTCTTTCTATGTATAATTCACGCTATTTTCATTATAGAACCTTTATTAATTACAGTCAATTAATATAATTAATAGACTATAGTCAATAAAAAAAGAACCAAGAATAACTTGGCTCTTTACCTTTAACTATATTTACAATCAAAACAGGCTTCTAATTAATGCCAACTATATTCACCATGAGGAAATCCTGCACTAGCATCCAATATCTTACCCTCTCCTAATATGGTTAACAGTTCTTGCTTAGACCAAACCTCTAAATAATTTAACGAAGATAGAGTTGCATATCCGTTGTTGTCACCTAATAAATAGACATTTCCACGGTAATCTGAATCTTTTTTTACAAGAATAGCTGTTTCCACTTGGAAAACTCGTCCTACACCTGTTGTTACGTCATCTTCTTCCAATGGATAACCAGCTAAACAAGCAAATACTACAACATCTTCATTTTCATCCGTCTGAAAGAAATATTCAAATTCGTCATCTGAATATCTGTACTCTTGCACCAGCCCATCGACATCTAATATTTTTCGATTAGATATATGTGTTTCATACTCATAGACAATATTTTTAATAAGTTGCATTCTCTACACTCCCTGTTTATTCGAATTAGCTAAAGAAGTTCGGTTTTTCAATTGTGTTTCCGATGACCTTTGCCCCTTTACCTACAAGGTATCGAACAAACCTACTACCAGTGTCTGTTTCGAAAAAAATTCTTTTGCCTTCCTCAAATTCTTTTTCGCTGAAATTTTCTTCCGGTTTATCAACTCCATAATATTCATTTTCGGATATGAATTGACCTTTTGTTTTAAAACAGATGTCATATTTAATTTCCAAAATAGGAGTAGACTTTATTAGTAATAGTATCTCTTCGAATCCTTTATCCTTCATAATTTTTCCTGCACTGGAATTCCAAAATAAGTCGTTTTCTTCTACATCTTTCACATGCAAGGATATAATATCTTCTTGAAAAATATCGTTGGTAGTCGAATCCAGAATACCGATGGATAATACAACCTTATTGCCATCTTGTATTAATCGTTCATTGTAATCCTTATCTTGAAAGCCAATTATACTTAATGGATTCATTCCTTTAAATAAAGGGAAAGCACATTCTTCCCAAGCATTTACTTCACTATTCCAACATTTTAATTTAAGTTCCATATTGTATGCTCCTTTTTAATATAATTTATCCTACGTTTTTTAGCTCGTCTTCTAACATTTTTCGAACACGATTAATTTCTTCCTCGGTATGAATGGTTCCACCAGTATTGAATTCAAGGTACCATTGGAGAACCTCTGCTTTTTTACCAAGTGAATTTACGTTAAATTTTAAACGTTGCATCATTCTAGGAGAACCACCAAACTGGTTGTATTTATATCCGAACACAGCTATTTCATTTCGTACAAATCGTAAACAAGCTGTCAGCCTTTGTAACCCGTCAACACAAAGAACCGTTTCATCTAAGTCTCTCTCTACTGGGTTACCAAAAGCAGGACTGTTAAAGTAGATAACCTTAGCAGTAACCCCTCCTTTTAGCAAGAACTCTACATAGGCTACCTGTTGCTCTTCTGTCCACACATGACCTCTTTGGAAATCTGGATTCAGTTCTAGTCCATAGTCTGTCTCAAAGTTTTGCAAAGTTAACTCTAAATGGGTTAATTCTACATCTACCTCGTAACTACCAGACCTGATAAATTGTTTAATGTCAGAAAAATGCATATTAAACTACTCCTTTATTTCATATTTTCTTATACTGTAGAACGATTTGTAAGATAAATTCTTTTTCCTTTTCTCCTAAAGTAGAAATTTCACTTATTATTTTGGAAGAAATTGAATCTAAGGAAAGGTAAACCTCATTATTTTCATTAGATACCGTTAACTCATCTAAGGATACATGGAGTATCTGTGAAAGACGAACTAGTAATTCAATAGATGGCTCCGATATAGATTGTTCCCAAGCATTATAACGACCACGTTTGATTCCTAACATGCTAGACACTTGTTCTTGTGTGTAGCCTTTAATTTTTCTCAAGCTTTTTAGTCGATTTGGGAATGTATCGGGCATAATATCTATTCCATTTCCCAACGAAACTGTACTTGTTGATTATCAAATTTGAAATCTTTAATTGAAACAGTTTTATCTCCTATTTCATCTACTGTTATGATACATGGAGTATCAAAAACACTTGCTTCAGGCATCGACTTTTGAAAAACACCTTTTTTCCCTTTAAACTCCCCATCATAAAACGTTACCGCTTTTCCTTTGAATTCCATTAATAATTCCTCCTATGAATGAACAATATTTGCTCCTTATTTTTAAATCTAATATATTATATGCGCTTATGTATCTTCTACCACGAAACAAAAAACAGAACCCTGACGTAAGGCTACTGGTTCTTAATCAGCAGTATAAGAGTTCTGTAAGATGTTATTGGTTTATCTACTTTTTATAGAATACTTATTTAGGACTTGATAGGTAAGTTCATGCTCATTCTTGAATTTTTTAGGATTGTACTTCTCTTTATAATACAAACAAAAATAGTCTGTGTCTCCTTTTTTGAGTGCTACCCTAAAACATTCATTCTCTTCTAAATCAATTCGGTACTCTTTTTCTAAGTCCTCCATGAATTCTGTATCCGTTGATTTTGCAACAATTTCCCATGGAATAGAATGTATTGATTCAATGGATTCATTCTGCGATTGATAATAATCTTGCATGGTTAAATGGTTCTTTGCTTTCGTATCTTCCAGTTTCCCAAATAGAAGAATCATTAAAACCGATACAATCGTTAGAATGATAGTAGCTATTAATAAGTAATCATTTTTCTTCTTCTTAGAAAATACATAGTAGACAATGTATAGCAGAGACAGTGTTAAAATTGTAGTGAATATATAGATGGATATTAACATGTGTATCCTTTCTGTAAATGATTGAATTCAAATACATTGTTTTAGATTATCCTTGCTTGTAATGGAGAAATTATTTAGCCTTGGTTGAGGGAAGGAATAGAGGGATAATAGAAAGGGGTCACCACCATTTATAGCGGAATCCTTGAAAACCTTTTACCTGTAAGTTTATACTTTCTTCCCGTAAATCACTTAAAAACAATTGGCATTTCCCTTTCCAATTTCGATTCGTTACTATACAGTTTGTTTCAGTGTTCTTTTCAATTCGGTGAATTCTCATTGATGACTCTATCGAGTTCTTTTTAATGAAATAAACTCGTTCTCCAACTGATAAATTTTTCGGAGTCCCACGTAGTGTCCAGAACTGTTCATATCCACCTGTTTTAAATAGGAGCGTTTCCTATTCATCATTCTGTTACTCATGCTTTGGGATTGTGACAACAATATCCAATCAATGCTCACCAACTTTCTTTTAATGCCTAAGTCCTCATATGTAAAAGAAGAACACTGTGGTTCTTCTTTTGATATTAAGTTACACTGACCAATAAGTTTTTCTATTCAACTTTGTTGATTTTAACGGTAACTGTTTCTAACTCAAGTGTCGTTTCATGACCTAATTCTTTCGCCCACTTAATTACATCTAGCTCGTTTTGATGGGTATTCTTTTCCATGTCTAATCCAACAGAAGTTCTACCTTCTTGAATAGCTTTATTGATGCCTCTCATAACATCTTCTTTACTCCACTCATAATATCCCATCACATTTCCTCCTTTAATTTAACTATTTATATATAGCTGTATTTAATAAGGACAAGGCTCTTCTCCCTCTGGGTCATACTCCAATATTTTTCGAAAAGCTTCAATTTTACGAGCATTCTTATCTTTAAGTGAATTGCCTGTGAAGGATAATTTAACTGTAGCAATGTCTTGAATAGGAATATCCATATTAAAGTGTACATCTTTGTTCTCCGCATCAAAGGTCATTCCTTTCCATTCACAATGCACGATTCCTTCATTTACAAATGGTGTGTTTTTAAATAATTTTTTGAAATCCTTTTGATAATAGGAATCCATTAATTCGACCATTTCATATCCAGCATCAAATTCTACATTTACAACCTCTTCCTCACAGTCTACTGTTTCAATTAAGAATTTTAACTTTCCGTTTGGAGCAAATATAAATTGGTTTTCCTCGTTTGTTTTCAATATGAACATCTCCTCTATTTGTTTATCAATTCGCCTTGGTATGTTCTAAAGTATCCAAGATGATAACTCTCATCTTGTCCTTCGTTGTTCACAATCGTGACCATGTCATCCGAAATTTTATTAATAACAACATAGACTTTATTACGAGTGATTTGGAAATCCGTTTTTTCAGCTATAAGTAAATCATAAGGTTCTACTTTTTTAAGTTCCACCCATCTTTCCTCGTCGTATAGAGTAATAAGTTGTTTTCCTCCATTTACGTCTTTCCATCTAAAAACCAAGACGTCTAAAACGCTTCCTGTTTTATTTAGAGTGTTCAACTTTTCCTTATTCGCACTCTCGTAACCTTCTGGTGACATTGAATATTCACTTATTAATGAATCATCTAGAAACAATCCATATTTATATACTATTTCCATTTTCATAGCTCCTTCATCATCAATAGTATCAAGTTGTTTTTCGTCATTTTTGACTGTCAAAAACTCGAGAGTTACTCCTGAGTCCTGATTGTTTATCCAAGTAAATGGCAAAATTTTCAGGTCTGCTCCTGATTCTTTGCTGATTCTCTCTAACTCGTCTATAGCTTTCTTCTGACCTATTGGAGTCATGGGGTATTCACCAACTAAAGTATGACCTGAAAATAAGCCATATCTATATATTTTCCACATACTAAGGAGCTCCTTTTACACCTGTACACTCAAGCGTCGAGTTATACAGGTGTATATTATTTATTAGGCTACCAATTTTTTTATTAACTCTTTTGCTTGCTCTTGAAGAACTTTAAGTTCCTTCATTGTATCTACAAATGTAAAAAACTCTTCTTCACTTAATGATTTTTCTTCACCAATACCTGTGATTTGAATTCCTTCATTCGTCGGATGAATTTCAATCCTGTTTTTCTCACCATCTACTTTTAGCCCGAATACAATTAAAATATTTTCTTCCTTATTTTCCATTTTGTACGAAAGTTCAATTTCATTCATTTTATTAATAGCTGTTACAAGCATTTTAAATGCCTCCTTTTATTTTTTTGTTAACTCTATTATATATTATATTTAAACTTATGTCATTTTATTTTTACAATTAAAAAACCTCTCCGAAGAGAGGTTAGATATTAAGCAACACTTTCAATATTTTCTGTGTGTCCATTATGTGTGATGGTTAAGGACGCTCCTTTTTTTACTGTCGCTTGAATTAACTGTAGGTTAGGATTCCAGTCAAAAGAGGTAATCGATTCTTTATTATCGATAAATACAGGGAATGCAGTTTGACTAAGTTTTTGCATCATATGAACAATTTCCAAACCAGCTCGAACCGTTTCTGAGAATGAGCATACTTTTAATTGTTTATTGTCATATAGAACTTCAAAGACATTCTTCACTTCTCCTGTAGAAGCGGTAACTTTTTCTAAGCGAATCGATACACGATTTAAATGAGTTGATAACAAGTGGTGAATTAATCCTGTTTTTTCTGTTTGGAACTTTTTCATGATACGAATTAGGTTTTCCAAATCATCTTTTTTGGACTTGTATTCTTGATACATTGTTTCTGCTTTCTTTAAATCATCTTTTTGCTTCTGGATTTGGGCTTCAACTTGTTCTTTCTTTGCAATCGATTGAATCGCTTCTACCTTTTTCGCTTCTAGTTCAGAAATAGATTTACGAATCAAGTTTTCTTCTTGTGTCTGCTTTTCCTTGAATTCTATTTCTAATTTCGCATTTGTTTGAACTATTTCTTCAATACCCAATTGTTTAATTTCAAGTTGGATTTTTTCAATACGAATCCCTTTATCTTTCTCAAAGTTATTTGCCTTTTCAGTTACATTTTTTAATTCTTCATATACGGTACTTAACCCATTTTGAAGTACTTCAATTTGTGATTGTTGTTCTTTTTCGAACTTTTCTTTCAGCTCTAATTCCTCTTTATTCATTTTTTCCAGCGTCTCTACGAGACCTTTTCCTTCTATAATTAATTCATTATATGTTTTGGTTTTTTCCGCAAGTTGTTCTTTTAAAGGAGTCGTTTCCAACTCAATACGTTTCTCCAATTCTTTTTGAATAGGAGCAATTGCTTCTTCTGTAATGGATTGATGGCATACCGGACAGTTTTCTCCTGCTTTTAATCCCAGAGATGCTCCTTCTTTATGCTTTACTTGGGCATTTACTTCCTTACAGCTTGTTTGAATCATTACAGCTTGTGAACGAAGCAGATTAACTTTTGCTTGCATTTCATGCGTACTAACTGGAACAAATTTTGCTTTTTGAATTACTTGAATTTGAGACAAAATATGTTCTTTTTTATCTTTTAACAACTTCAATTCTTTTCCTTCATCAAAGGTTTCCTTTTTAATTTGTGCAATGATTGTTTCTAGACGTATCTTGTTTTCCGTTAAAGCGGTTATTTCTTGTAAGATAGGCTTCCGTTTCATTACCTCTTGTAATGTTTCCTTTAATTTCTGTAAAGGAGTTTCATCAAAAACCACCACTTCTGGAATTGCTGGATAGTCTTGCAACTTAGACACAGACCCCTCTAAACGAGTAATTTTCTCATCTATTTTCACAACATCTTGACGACGAAACTTAATAAAGTCTGCTACTTCTTCCATTTCAAATACTTGTTTTTCTAATACTTCACGGTCAGTAGTAGATAATTTATCTAACACTTCTTCTTTTTTTACTTCTGGCAATAAATCTGTTACAATTCGTCGACCATTATCAGCATCCAAATCTAAAAAGTACATTGGATTAAATTGAAGTAAAAACGCTTCAGAAGGAATAAATTTCTCTAATTCTTTTTGTGTACTACGTTTCCCATTAATTTTAATAGTTACACTTTGCTGTAATTTACGTTCTACAATTAAATGTTCCCCAAATTCATTGGTTAGCGTAACTTGTCCAAACGCTTGAGATTCTCCTTCTGTGATAAGATTTAAATCTTTGGACTGACCTACTAAATTTCGACCTGTTAGTACCCATACAACACATTCGGCAAGAGAAGTTTTTCCTCTCGCATTTTCTCCCTCAATGCCATTAATTCCATTTGTAAAAGATACGATATGCTTTTCCTTAAAATTCTTAAATCCTTCTGCTACTACTTCAATAATTGTCCATGTGTTCATCTTGAACACTCCTTTTTCTAAGTATTGTGTTTCAATTCCTTTTTTCTCCGTTTCTATATTGTAGATTTTTGAAAGACATTCATTCACACAAAAAAAAGGCACCCGTAGGCACCTATCTATTTAGCCATATTCCATAAAGCAACAGCTAATGCTCTCTTTTCAGTTGAGAAAGCTAGAATCTCCATTAGTTCTTCTGGAATACATGTATCAACTACTGTTTGTTTCTCATTCTTATCGGTTGTTTTTTCTACACTGATAACCTCATTGACCTTTGTTATTTCTCCTTTTAACATTTCTGTTAACTCGACATTATAAAATACCGCAAGCTTCTGTAATTCAACGATAGTAACGTCCCTTTTACCACTCTCTATTTTTGCATAATCCACGTTTTTCAGTCCGATGACATTTCCTACTTGGGAGCAGGTATGTCCCTTGGATTGCCGTAAAGATTTCAACTGTTTTCCTGTTTCGATGGTAATATTGTTATCATGATTCTCTAGGATTTCGGAGAGCCGGATAATGTCGGCATCAGCAGGTTTTTTTTTATTGGTTTCCCATAAAGAGATTAATTGTTTTCTTACTCCTAATTTTTCTGCTAGTTCAACTTGTGTTAGTCCTAATAGTTTGCGAACATCTTTGATTGCTTCTCCGTTTACTTCTCCGTTTAATTGTTTTTTCATGTTAAATCACCTCTGTACAAGATATGAAAAAAAACATCGTTTATGCACATAATCGGGGAAAACTATAAAAAATAGTTTAGTTTAATAGTTTAGTGTCGGAAGAAATAATTGGAGTGTTTTCAAGAAGGACTTCAGTTGAGGAGTTTTCTTTTTCATATAAAAATTCTTGCATTCTATTTCGTAACGCATCTATATCTGATTTCATGTACCATACACCATTTTCTCGATAAGATGTCCATTCCCCGTCTTCAGGGAAACGCATCGTTTGAAGAGGAGTAAATGGAACAATCAGGTAATCTATTCCATAAGAAATAATTTCTTTTTCAGTAAGACTTGTTTCTACATACGGTAAAAGCGTAAGAACTAAATTTGGAATATCTGTCGCTGTTAATGTATCCACCTTATTGACCATGGCTTGTAAAACTGTTCGCTGTCTTTCTGTTCGTTCAAAGTCTCCGTTCCCGACATATCGTATCCTACTGTATGCGACGGCTTGTTTTCCGTTTAACAATTGTTTACCTGCAGTATGAATTTCAGTTGGGTAGGTTTTTTCGATTTTTGCTACCTCTCGCATGTGTTTATTGAGCAAAACCAATTCCTCTTCTTTTAACTCCACCTCTACTCCGCCAATGGAGTCAATTATTTCCTCCAACATAAAAAAGTCTACTGCCACGTAATCTCGTATATCTGTCCCAAAATTTTGATTGATTGTCTTTATCATTAATGGAGCATCCCCATAGGCATATGCGTGGTTTAACTTTGTGTTTCCATGACCTTCTACTGGAATATATATATCTCGCATTAAGGAGGTAAGTTTTAGTTTTTTATTTTTGTAATCGATGGTTGCAATCATAATAGCATCTGCACGCCCCTTCTCACCTTCTGAACGCCTATCTAATCCGAGTAGGGCAATTTGAACAATATCTGTTCGATTATTCGATTTTACGGCATCTTTCTCAGTTGTTTTTGCTGGCTCTATTGTAATGTCTAGTGCCTCATTACTTTTATCTATTGATACATGCTGAAACTGTGCCTTTAAATAAAGTAGACCAGTTACTCCTATTAAGCTTAAACAGGAAACAATAATACCTAATGATATGTAAATACGTTTTTTCTTTTTTTCTTTTGTATTTATTACCCTTGTTTTTCTCATGTGACTTCTCCTTTACTCTCATATAAAAAAGCTCCACAGGGAGCTTTAATCTACAAAATTAGTTTCTTTTTCACTGGCCATAATATCAAGAAATACTTCTTCTTCCTCTGCCAACAACTCTTGTACCACTATGCAAATAAGTTCAATTGATGGCTTTTCTTCTTTTACAAACAAGTCAGCTCCCACTAGTTCTTGTTTATTTGCAAACACTAAGGAATAAGCTTTTTCAAATCGATGATGTTCTGTATACCATGCACGTATAGGTAAGTTATCATTTGAAACGACTTTATCTACTCCTACATGAATTTGTAGTTGTTGTGGTATCTCTATTGGTAAAGCATCTTTTAATTCTTGGAAAACTTCTAGTCCACGGGTTAATCTTTTTTCGTCCAATACATACATAGTGACCATATGTGCTAAGAATTGTTCTTTTGATACATTTTGAAGTAATTCATGCAAATTCAATTGTTTTTCTCCCCTTTCTTTTTTCTTTCTTCTCTATTTTATAAGAGAAAGAATCCATTCATTCCGATTAGAACGTTTTGCTAGGTCAAAGAAAGACATTTTAAGAACTTCCTCCATTAATCAACGGTTCTCCACATCCAGCAACTTTCCCAGTTTTATCAATATAAGGCTCTAAATCATTGCTATCGGAGGCTCTCATCCAAATACAACCAGTTTCATCTTCTTGATAGAGATAATAAGTTATACCATCCCTTTTTTTATAAGTTGGTAGTTCTATAAAATTTCCATCAGATGTTTTGTTCTTAATTGGATGGTTCGCTACAAGAAACAAATACCCACCTATAAGAATTAACAATGATAAGGTAGTTATATACGCAAAATGTATATGTGAATCTTTCTTCCTCATTTTTGATTCTCCTTTTTCTTGTTGGCGTTTTTGAACTTTTTTTGCAAACCTTTATGACGGTGAACATCGTATAAGTTCCTTAAGTTACTGTGAATATGAACATTGCATTAATCATATTGTTTGGTAAAAAATAGTTCATTCAACGGATTGATAGCTATTAATCGATAACCACCGTTGTTGAAATAATCTATTGTCTCGTTTTGTGTTAAAGGTAACTCCCATTCGTTTCCTAACCGAATATTAAATGCCTTTTGTTTATTTTTATATATTTCTGTTACACGTACGGTCTCGTAAATCATCCCTGTCCTCCTTATTTTTTTAGTCGATTGATTCGTGAGGGAAAATAGTAAGAGGATTAGATTATTCTAGGAGCTCCTTGTTGATAAAGTTCTTATACTAACATCATTAATTCTTCTCTCATTCTTGTTAATCTGCTACAAAACTCTTTAACTGTTAATACAGTCCTACTAGCATCTTTTTGACCCATCGAGTGAGTGAGTGTTGCGCTACCTGTTGCTAGTAAGGCTTTTTGGAATTTACTATTTTGAGACAATGCACGAAAAGCTTGGTCTAATAATTCTTGATATCTTTCTCCGTGTCTATCTATCTCCTCGCCCTGCCAATAGAGTTTTTGTGTTCGATACCACGCCTTTTTCTTTCCTTTGAATTTTGCCTGTCTCCCAACAAGTGTACATACATGACTCTGCATTTCTGGATTTGAGTATTTAAGTGACTGCAAGAATCCTTCCATTGAGGCACAATTAATTCCATCAATTACAAATGGGTGTGGAGAAAAATTACTCAAACTTGCAGATGGATAACCTGTTCCAGAACCAATATCCATTATCTATTCCCCCTTCCTTTCTAAATTTCATCGCTTCTCTTTAAAAATAAAGTTTTAAAAGGGGGATATAAAAGTTCTCTAACCCCTCCCCCTAAAAATCTCAATCTTATCTCAATTGCTTTTGCTCAAATGCTTCTTTGAACTGCTCCAATTGTTTCGTATCTGCAATTCTTTTTACCGTTGCATCCGCTTGTATTTTCTTTGTATCCTCAATGCCTTGCATAATCGTTTGCCAAGTTTGTTGTAATGTTTCTATTTTGATACTGCTACTAGAAGCGAGTTCTGTTGTTAACTTAGTTTGCAAAACAGTATTATTTGCATTTTTAATCAACATTTCATTTGTTCTATCGTCAAGGGCTTTCATTGCTTTCGTGTGAACAGCCTGTCTTCGTAGCATGATTGCATTTGCTAATGATTGTTTAAATATTGGTAGAGTAATGACAAACGCAGAATTGATTTTTCGAACTAAATTGTAGTTTCCATACTGAATACTCTTAATCATTGGCATGCTTTGTAATGCAATATTTTCAGCCATACGCAAATCGAGGATTCGTTGTTGCATCATATCAATAGCTCGATGTAAATTTTGTACCATTATTTCATCTTGACCATTTAGAGAGATTTCCGCTTTTCTTTCCCATTCTGGAATGACACTAGTGCGTAATTCCTCCACTGCCATTTCACCGGCTACAATATAATGTTGTAGTTGCTCATAATAATCCAAATTTTGATTAAACATGTTTTCTAGATGTTGATTATTTTGGTCAATTTCATGTTCATACTGTTTTAAAGTAATGAATACTTTATCTACCTCGTCTCCCATCGTGTGATACTTTTTGAATATGGCTTCCACTGAATTTTTAGCAGAATTAAATAACTTCGCCAAAAATCCCGGTTCTTTTTCAAAATCTTTAATATCAAACTTATCCATAATCTTATCTAATTGGACGATTAGCTTCCCTGCATCTTCCATCTTCGTATTATTTAATGACCGCAGAATGCCATCAGAGAAACGTGCGATTTCCTCTGCTGATTCTCCCCCGAATTTCATTAGAGAACCATTGTCTTCTACATTAATTGTACGTAGAATTTGTTGAACCTCTGGAGATTGTCTTGCTTTCATAATGATTTCTTGTTTTTTCTTATCAATTTCTTCAGGTAATAGTACGGTACTTGTGTCTACTCTTTCTTTTTCTAAAGTAATGGTAGGTCTATTCATATGTGTTCCTAACCCCTCTCGAATTTCTTATAGTTTAGTTTTATTAATCGTTTATCTTAAATAAACGTTGTGCCCATTTTTTAATCAAACTGCGCTCGTCTTTTTCAATCTCAGTAAAAGGTAAGTTGAAGGCGCTTTTACGGTATATTTGCATCGAAACTTGCCCTTCTTCTATCCACATCTCAATATTTCGGTAGTGGCTTGGCGTAAGAATGACCACATCTGCTCCAATTAAGTGAAAGAAGGTCAATAAAATAACATCTTCTTCGGATAGCTGATTGGCATCTTGTGTATATACAACTAACTTAGGAATTTCCTCTGTATAGTCAAAGGACTCAATGAGACGGACAAATCTTTCTTCCATTGTTAAAACGGTCATCAGTATTTTTAACTGAAAATCTTTGCTAGGTTTCTTTTTCCATAATGGCGAGGAAAGCAATTCTTCCAACTTAGTGAAAATTAAGTCTAAGGTTTCTTCTCTTACGTATAAGTAGCGACATACCTTGCTTTTTTCTAATTCTTTTTTATCTATCTTTAAATCAGGTGTCAGGATATAGGCGCTTGAGTATAAAGTTTGCCTATCGTACGTAATTGGTTGAATCGGGAATTGCTGTATAAACTCCGTAGAAGGTGTGTTTTTTAAGTGCGCAATATTTCTCCAGTACTCTCCGATTTCTTCCGGAACTCCATTTATTTTCGTAAATAAGTTAGGGATTAGTACTTGTTCTCCAGTTGTTTTAAATCCAGTTCGTACTTTTGCCGGTTCCTTCCATAACAGAAAAAATTCATCCATTGTTGTTTGTAAAGTAATGGGAATGACTTCTTTGCCTTTGGTTTGGAATGCTTGATATAAACCCGTATCAGCCCCGTAAATACTGTCTCTTAACTGGTTAGATGCTTGAAATGCAACGGTTTGTTGTTTGACAGTTCTTCCCGCTGGTTCAAATGCCTCCATTGGTACATCATGTGGGTAGGCAATACGGTGTTCCGCTAAGAATCCGTACATATCACTGTCGACCTTGTTGAAAAAGGAGTCTAATTGTCTCCAAACAAACTCTTTCTTTTTATCTGTTTGAAAATAGAGAACATCACATCCCATAAATGCTAGGAAACGTAGAAAGTAAATTTCATGTGCTTTGATATCTCCTAAAAACCATACTTTTGGATTGTGTGTTTGAAATGTTTCTTTAAAAAATATTTTTCCATAACGATTCATCCAAACAATCAGTTTTAAAATAAAGTTTTCAGCTTTTGATTCATTGATATTTGGTTCATTACGCAGATACATATGTAAGGTCACCTTTAAGGATTCCTTTGCTTGCTCTTTAAACGAATTATCCTTGCTAAACAAGTAGATATTAGCTTGTTGCAACCTCATTACTAATCGCTCTTCAAACGTTTGCAAATGAGAAACACTTGGTTTTTGTATTTCATTTATATATAGATTTACTTCTTCGTCTGTCGAAGCTTTAAATTGGTGAAAAATTTGAAAGGGAGATGGTAATTGCCTATATTCATGATTGAACTTATATAAGTTGTCGTAGTATTCTTTTTGTCCCTCACTCGAAATGTCATTCATTCCAACTATTCGATAAAAAACAACAGGTACTTTCCCTTGGGATGCGCTTCTTTCTTGTAATGGAAGTAAGCTATCTTGTATTGGATTTGTACTAGAATGAAAAGATACTTCATAAGACATAATGATTCAGCTCCTTTAAAGTCAATAATATTGTTTAGTTGACTATTGTCAATAAAATTATATCGTATACAACTATTGAACACAAGCTTTATTCTAATAATTTTCTTAATACTCGAATCAAGTCCATCTTGTTAAACGCAAAAAAAGCCCCCTCAAGAGCTTTCGTTCATCATGCTTAGAATTTCCTCACCAATCACTTTATTTACGCTCCTTAATTACCCTCATTACAAATAAGTGGATGCCTTTAGTATCATCTATTAACTATCTCATATTTTTAAAATATGCTTCCCATTCAATTAATCTTTCGTAAGATAGTTTGCGTTCTGTATTTATTCTAAAGTACTCTATTTCTAAAGTTTTAAAGTTCTCTACAATTGGTTTTTTACGATTGATAGACTTAACCATATAATCAGGATTATTTATAATGCTTAAAAATTCTTTTGCACTTTTTTCTTCTGTAAAAAGAAAAGCAGTTTTTTCATTTTTTTCTAATCCTGCATTTAAATAATTTATAACTAAATATTTATTCGTTTTTTTATTCCATATAGAATAGATATATTTCTCGAAGAAAAATAAGTTGTAGAACTTGAAGTTTTCTTTTTTTATCTCGTCTTTAGTTAATATACGCTGTACAATACCTTTTTTGCCCACTGTTAATCGTACTGATATTTTTTTTGCACGATTATCTTTCGTAATTATCTCTTGAATAAACCCCCTTGAGATAAGTTGAGACGCTCTATCTTCCTCCGCTATTATTTCCACTAACATTCCAATCTTTATATTGTTTCTATTCGTAATATCTATTTCCATCATGACCTCCACCTTTCTTGTTGAGCTAATATTTTATTATAGGGTGATACTAAAAACTTTCATGCTAAGTAATATCGTTTAGTCTTGTTGAGTCCTTTTGAAATATCCTCAGTTGTGTTTAATTCTCATTTCAGATAGACTCAAATAGGACAATATATACAAACCAAAAAAATAAATCTATCAAAAGCCTTATGAAAGTATACAATTATATATATATCAAATTTTTGTAATTTATTTTCCAAAATGGAGGAGTTTTGTTATGGATTTTCTAAAAGAATTTACACAAGACATTACTTACTTTTCATCTCAGCAAGTTTTATTAAAACATCCTCTGTGGTCACATAATATTGGAGTTTATATAGAAGCTTCTAATTTCTTGATTTATTTAGAGAACGATTTGAATGAACTTGACCTAAATCAAGTTACAGAACAAATTTATCAGCAGTTACAAAACTCTTTACTAGAACATGGCTTTACTGATTCTTTAAATTTTATATATTGTTAAATTAAAAATTATATTGATAACGCAATTCTCAACCATTATAATAATAGATATTAATGGTAAAATAATGCGCTTTTATTCCTATCGATGTCGAATCATTATTGAGCAAAGAAAGCGAGGAGTTCAATTGGTTTATGTATATTTAGAGGAGATATCAGAATTAATAAATGAGTTAAATATATCGAACATGAATAGTGATAATAAGATGACGGATAATTTGTTAAATGAGTTACATAAGAGTATTCCTATTTTTACCCCAGAAAAAGTAAGCGCTCCCTATCGGAGTCTCATTTTACTAACGATTATATCGGAAATAATTATTGAAAAAATTCAACACCTTCAAGGTGAGTTGGAAGAAGAAGTAATTAAACAAAAGCTTTCCTTTTTTCAGAAAAATTTATATAACTTCTCTTTAAATGGCATGGATTCTTTAATTCAAAATGAAGTAGATGAAAGAGATTGGTTCAACAGATTTAATAAGGAGTTACAAACTTTAAAAGATAATTGGAAAACGTTTACTACAATTATTGATGAAAACGTTTTCCCCCAAAAACACAAATCCGATAATTTTTTTCATTAGCTAGGTAATTAGAGCATAAAAAAACAGGGACAATTAGCTTTTGTTAGCTACTCCCTGTTTTTTTATATTCCAATATTTATATTATTTATGCTATATACTCGTTTAGTTTTTCTATTACGTAGTCATCATCGTGAAGTGAAATGAAAGGCGAATCTATCATTTTTACTTTTACACTAGCTTTTTGATTTTCCTCAAAATTTACTTCTTCTTCTGATACTACCTTCTCCCCCTCAAAGTCCTTTACAATAATTTTATAAACATTTGAAGCAAAATCTACTGCAATTCCTTCTTTTACTTCTAAAGGATAAGGAAGGGATGCAACAAACTGAATGATAGAGTTCAGCAATTCCTTTGCGTTTAAATGGGACAGTATATTCTTTTCAAAATAAAAGTCTCCACCTCCAGCGCTTACTAAAAAGAAAGGGGTATATTGATTATTCTCTTTTATAATAATAGTAGTTTGTTGTGTACAATATCCAGCTATTACATATTCCGTAATTGATATAACAGGATTTTGAGCTGTTTTATTTTCTGCTAGTTCATGTTTCCCATCTGTTATTTGATTAAATACATCAACAAATTTCAATTCTGACTTAATTAACATTATTAATCCCCTTTTTACTGTTTTTTACTAAACACTAGTAAGAATAAATTATAAATGAATTGGTAAATTTACTCAATAATATTTGCTGTTGTTTTATTTTTAATTGTAAATATAAAAAAACCTAATTCGATTATTGAATTAGGCTAAGGAATATTATTTCTGTAAACTTACTCCAGTAAAATGTTAAATTATTATTTTATTTCACCTTTTTGAATCGGTCTACTCCTTCGATAATAGGAATAGTCCTGCCATTATCCCAGTTCATATGAATTTGTCCTGCATCATCCACGTATTTTACATATCCTAATGTACCTGCAGGTACCGGATGGATTTTATCATCCATGAAGATAAGTTCAATACGTACCCCTTTAGTGTATGATTTTTTAATTTTTTCTACCTCTGTTCTTGATAACATTTACATTATCCCCTTTTAATCATGTATAAACATGTCCTATTTTGTTTTGCTTATACATTATAGTCGAGGATTTAAAAAGGATTCCGATTCATGTTTTTTGCTAAAAGGTAAGACATTTTTCTAAGATAATCTGCCACAGGTATTCGTGCATTTATACAATCTTTTATCGCTCTTTCTACTTGTTTTAACTCAATCTCATTTTGATTCAATAGCCATTCAATTACTTTTGCTTCATCTATGACAGTGTGAACATCGTTAATGGTATGAGAATAACTATTATTGGGTGCAGAGTAATTTTCAAAATATTCCCGTAAGAAATCATTTTTACAAACAATGTTGGGTCGATTCTCAAATTCCTCACTGACCATCTTTATATGAGGCGAAAGCAGTGATTCAATTGAATCCTCTACCACCCGAGCGATAAAAAAGGAACCATGGAAACCACGGTCTTTGGGTAAATCCATTAACATACCTTCCTCATTGCAAATTAATACTAATCCAGCACCTATGTTCTTATATTCAGGATGCCCATCTATTAGGATTTTCTTTTGCTCAAAGGAGTTTTCTACCCATACTATTTTTCCTGGTTGGAAAGGAACAAAATGCAAAACTCTAATAGGGTGTTCGAACTGATGGATTAATAAACCATTTTCATATATAAATATAGCTTCAATTATCTCATTCTCTAGAGGATATTCAATTGATTCTAATAGTGTTGTTAAGGATTCCTTCGTTACTTTAGATTTTTCCAATTGCACATAACCATGTTTTTTTTCGTTCCACTGGATGACCATATAATTGTGCTGTATATCTTCTTTTACTATTTTATTAATGGTGCCTACTTTTTCTAAAATCAATTTCACGACTCATCCTCATTCCTATATTTTATAATCGATGACATTGAAGGAAAATAATGTTACTATGTGCTAGATAGACAGTTTTCGCCACTTCTCGACAACTTTTAAACATATCATATCCCAAAGGAATTTTTAAATTTGTTATAATCGTAATAATGATGTTATTTTGACAACAATATTGTTACAATTCATTTAAATTATAATAACATCTTCTTGAATGGAGGGATACTAGTGTTTAATTCTGAGCAATTTTATAGTCCTGACTTGCAGTATTTTTCCTTAGAGTTACAAAAAAAAATACATACTATAAGCACAAGGGAATTTGTTCCCAAAAACAATTTGTTAATTAACTATGAAGATATTCCGGGCTATATTTATTTTGTTCATTCTGGCATGTTCGAAGTTATTTATAGTATCTCTGATGGAAAAGAACTAATTATCAAAATAGCTTGCCCGGACGATATTTTAATTGGTACTGCTTTGTTTACTAAAAACGTTCGTTGTTCTTTTAGTGTGAAAGCTTTGCAGGATAGCGTTGTTGGAAGAATAGAGCGCAAAGAATTGGAATATTTACTTAAAAACAACGGCAAGTATGCAGTTGAATGGCTTACTTTAGCCAACCACACCATTAATATGGATTTTTCCCGCTTTCTCTCTTCTGCTTTTCATGATAAGAAACACCTCCTATATCAGATGCTTTATTTTCTAGCGATGAAACATGGAATCAAAACAGCTTCCGAGGTAAAAATAAATGTTCCGCTTACAAATAAAAGATTAGCTAATTTAACAGGTGTTGCAAGAGAAAACGTCAATCGTATTTTGGGAGACCTTCGAAAACAAAACAAAATACATGTAAAAAATGGTTTTATTACAATCCTTGATATAACTTATTTTGAAACAACAGAAGGTTTTCTTTATAACAAGATAGATTAATATAGATAAAGAGAGCCTCTATAGTAAAAGGCTCTCTTTAATATTTTTATGGTATCCATAATCCATTTGGTAATTCTTCCATGAAGGTTGATGGGTACAATCTTGTGGATGCATAGAAGCTGGATGAGTAACTATAGATATACAGTTCTTTTTTTGCTCTAGTGATTGCAACATAGAACAATCTTCGCTCATCCTTTATGGCTTCGATTCCCTCACTTTTAGAGGATGGGAACATTCCCTCTACCATATTAGGTAGGAATACAATGTTATATTCCAATCCCTTAGATTTATGAACGGTTGTTATAATTACGCCCTTTTCATTACTTTCTTCTGGTGGTTCTAGTGTCATTTCTTCTAAAAATTTCGATAAATCCTTGTAGTTCCCACTAAGTGTAACTAAATCATCAAGCTCTTCTTTACGCACCTTATAATCTTCATCTGTTCGCATTAAGAAGTTTTCATAGAAGTAGGAACGAATAAAGATTATTTTCTCTGCGATACTATTGTTATTTCTAACAAGCTCTAATATAAGATTTACCCAACTTTCAAACCCCTCACTTGCCCTTTTGGGAACATCCGCAATTGCAAGCATATCAAAGTTACATCCAGACATTTCAAATCGATTGTATAAAGTAGAAACAGTTTTCTTCCCTAGTCCATCAAATAAAGAAGCACTACGATTGAAAGCAATTTCATCTAAAGGATTCTCTAATAACCGCAAAAAAGACATTATATCTTTAATATGTTTCCGCTCAAAAAAGGAAGTTCCAGATAGTAATTGATAAGGAATATTTTCTCTTCTAAAGGCTTTTTCAAAGATTCTAGCATTAAAATTGGTACGGAGTAGTATTGCCATATCTTCATAAGCTACCCCTCTTTTTCGGCAATCCGATATTTTTTTAGTAATTTGGGATACCTGTTCATCTTCGGTATTGGTATGGAGATATTGGGGTTTTATCTCGTAAGGTAAGAAAGGAGTAATTACGGTAGGGGCATCTGGGTAATAATTTTGATTGATGGACTTTTCCGCTAACTCTAATATATATCCATCGGAACGGTAATTTCGAGTAATATAATGGGATTCTGTATTGTTATAACGTTTTGTAAACTCTTGTATAAACTTAATATCTGCTCCACGGAATCGATATATTGCTTGGTTTTCATCCCCAACCACATATAAATGTTGATTATCCCAATTCAAATACATAAGAATTTTATCCTGTAAATGATTCACGTCTTGATATTCATCTACTAATATATGAGTATATTCCTTATTAATAGTGCGTCTGATTGTCGGGTTTTTTAGTAATTCAACTGTCTTGACTAATATATCATCAAAGTCTATTCCGTTGATTTGTTCTTTCTTCTTTTTATATTCATTTGCTATTTCTTCTATTTCCTCTATATAAACGACCATATTTCCATGATTCTCATAGACTATTTCATGCATTGGCACATTACAGTTAATAGAAGATGATATTAATCGTTGAATCACACGTGCTTCTGGAAACTCTTTTTTCTTTATTCCTTTTACTTTTAACAATTCCTCCCGGATGCTAGCAACTACTTGTCTCGAATCATCTATATCAAGAATAGTAAAGTTTTTAGTTAATCCAACATGTAATGAGAATTGTCTTAATAGTTGTACCCCTATCTTATGAAAGGTTCCACTACTTAATGTAACTGAACGATTTAATAAGACATCCAAACGTTCTTTCATTTCATTACTCGCCTTGTTGGTGAAGGTCAGCAACAATATGTTTTGTTCAGGAACTCCATTGGCGATAAGAAATGCTACTCGATTAACCAATACACGTGTTTTCCCTGCTCCTGCATTTGCTCTGACTACCACATTCGTATCTGTTGTCATTACCGCCTCTACTTGTTCATCATCCAAATTTTTAGCTAACAGATGATAACTAATTTCCCCAGTTTCATCTAATATTTTCTCCACTTTTACCACATCCGATTCTTTTTTATGTTTGTTTCAACAGTTCTGCTATTCGTTTTTCTTTTTGTTTTACATCATCTTTCATTTTTATAACATGAGTCTTGATTGCCTTTATTTCTATATTATTTCTATCTAAATAACGGTTTTTCTCTGATATAACTTCGGATAGTTTTTCTTTCTCCATAACTAGTTTTTTATTCTTTCTTAAAAGATTAAGAGAAATTACAGTCATCCATACTCCTAGTAGAAATAGAAGGAGTATACAAGCTAAAGCGATGGATATTATGATTTGTAAGGACATAGTACTAACCTCCTTTCATATCGATTTCCTTTATCTTAGAATCAGATAAGAAGTTTCTCAATATAGAAAAGAGGTTAGCGTGTTTGATATTAAATTCGTTCAGGATTAATGATGAATCCACCAACTCGTAGGTCTTCATCTACTTCAATAAGAATGCATTTTTGTCCTTTGTTATTTAATACAGATTTCACATTCTTTAAATCTGTAGGACTAAGGGTTACATGACTTAAACGAGTCACTAATTTCGTCGTTTTCCCTTCATTCTTAAGGACAATGTTATGACCTAAGAATGCATAGTTTCTATCTCCCACAACATCATCAAAGATATCTTCAATGTCGGTTACATCAAAATCAATACCGATATTACCTAAAATTTGTTGTAACGTAGAAGCTTTTACATGCAATGGTTCATCGTCCATAAATACTTCTGTCCGAATGGCATTATATACGTTTAAAAGGTATTCCATGTCTACTTTTTCGCCAATAATTTGAAGTAGTACACTTTCAAATGCTTCTTTTTCTTGTTTCTCTGTTCTACGGTGAACCCCTTGTAATACATCTTGAACAAAATGTACAGAAGGTTGTTCTGATTTACCTGCTGAATAAAGAATATGACGCATATCTTGAGTACCAACATCCGTGAGTGCCGGGTAAACAAAACCATCTAAAGGTTTACTTAAATTCAATATTCTATCTAACTCTTTATTGGTTTCGAACTTTTTGTCTTTGAAATCAAATCGAACCGAATCTGGAGCTAACTGCATACCATTTACAACCCCTACAATGAACGAAGTGTTAGTTCTGACTGATTGCTCTTCATCTTCTTCTTTTGATTTCGTAGGAGCATAAAAAGCACCTTGTAGGAAGGTAAACACTAAATCCCCTCCGTAACGTAAATGGTCGATACGTTCAGAAACGAATGTTGAAAGAATTTCATCTAATGCATTGCCCTCTTCGTATACTGCTTCTTCTAGAATTGATTTTGATGTGTTCTCTAATTTAAATGGGACAACAAATTGTTTAGATTCTAATTTTCCACCTAGTAGTTTCTTAATATTTTCTAAATACAGCATTTGTTCCTTCGCTTCTAAAAAGCCAAAGTTTTGAGATTCAACATGTTGCACTCCGCTATCTGGTCTCACATAGACATGTATGATACGGTTGAACGTAACATCTTCATTTCCATAGTTAAACTGTTTGCGTAAAAATCCAAGCGTTTTCTTATTCATAGTCAATTAATCTCCCTTTATTGTTTATAGTCTATAAATATCATAACGTCTTTTTTTAGTGATGTAAAGGGCAATTACCTTGTTTTTTTAAAAAAAATATAAAATAGAGTTATTTGCATATTAAATGAGATTCGCTTTCTTCACCAAGAAATCACCTCTATGTATTCACAATAGAAATTAGACATAAAACAACAACTTAAGCGCATTTGTTGAGTCGTAAGACATTACTCCTGTTTGAGTCCTTTCTTTTATTATTAATTAGTACTAATATTGTCACTTTTATTATTTATTTATCATTTTTCTGCCGTAATCCTTTATTTTTCACTTTTTTTCTAGTAATGTTATCTTAAAAAAGTAAAATAAACACTATGAATAAAGAAGGGAAATAGTAAATGGATTTACATGCTGTAAGAAAGATTAACTCCTTGGGACAAATTACAATACCTTCCTCACTACTTGATATACTCGATATTCGAGTAAATGATACTTGTATTATTTACACTAATGTTGCTTTACAGGTAATTTATTTAGAAAAATTAGTATATGCTTGTCCTATATGTGGAGAGAAAGATGATTTAACTTCTTTTTTAAACCTTCCTGTATGTCATAACTGTATTAGTCATATGAAATCTCGAGCACTCCTATTAAATAAAAGATTCAAGTTATTTAATTTTCCTCTTACCCATCGAATAGTTATACCTTCCAAATTAAGAGAAGCACGTAATATTCAAAGTCAGGACACTTTAATGATACACATAAAAAAAGAGGGGTTACCGGGTCTAATTATAGAGAAATGTAAACAAAAATCTTTGATTCTTAACTGATAACCTTAATATATGCATGTATGATATAGACTTTATTCATCTTGAAGATTGATACGACCACCATCCAAAAGGGTTCGACCACTTTTTTCGATTATCTCCAAAATCCCTGTATATGATATTAATATGCTAAGGTAAAGTGAGGTGGAAAAATTGAAAATTACAGAAGTTCGAATTACAAAAACAACTGGAGAAGGTTCCCTAAAAGGATTTGCTTCAGTAACATTTGAGGATGCATTCGTTGTTCATGGTCTACGTATCATTGAAGGCAAAAGCGGAATCTTTGTAAGCATGCCAAACCGTAAAGTTAAGGATGCATACAAAGACGTTGCACATCCAATCAAAAAAGAATTCAAAGAAGAACTGGAAGTTGCAGTTATGGCAGAATTCAATAAATAAAAAATATAAAAAGACCATCTAATTAAATTTAGGTGGTCTTTTCTTTATTATTTAAAATAATAGGATAAATCGGGTTCACGAAGTATATATCCTTTATAACAGTTTTCTTTTAGCTTTTGATTATATTCAAAGACTTTCAGTTTATCTAGATGGCTTACCAAAAAATGATTTTCATCATAGGGATTTCCTTTTCTTACAGTACAGGCTACTTCAGGTGATATAGGAAATATATATTCAACTTGATTATCACTGTTTGTAAATCTACATACCGGATTGTCCGAAGTGACAAATTGACTGTTCTTTTCAGCAATTAATAATTCGATATTCATGTAGTGTATTATTCGCTCAGACTCTTCATGCATTGAGCCACTTTTATTTAAAAAATTATGATACGTACTCAATAAAATATTGTGCAGTATGTTCTCTTTTTCTGTATCAATAAATGGATACATTCTCTCGTTTTCAGGAATAGCCTCATTTATGAATACTTCAAATAAATCCATTCCAACAAGTTCCTCATATATTTTTAAAAGTTCAGGATGCGTAGGTTTCGTTCTCCACTCCATAGATACCATAAAATTAACGAGTTCTTCTCTTCTAATACTAGGAATTTTACTTGCACCTTGATTAGAAGAAATAGAGTTCAATATATCGTCTCTAAGACTTGGCCATTTATCCTCATACAGACGTGCCCATCCAACTTCTATATCTCTAATATGAATGTCGTCTATACTTTTCTTTAACTCTATTCTCTTATCTTCAGATACTATATTGGAATTAGAATCGTAGATAACCCATTCATCAAAGTCTCTATAGTATTGATTTAATTTCAACGGAGCATCTAATAACTTCTGCTTGAATTCTACGGTATAATCCTTCAAAGGTTCGAAATATTGATTACAATCCCTCTCACTTTTAAATAAGGCACCTGCTCTTCTGGAGAAAAAATTATCTACACCAGCAAGACTTTTCGTATTACGATTCCAGTTGTCCTTGATGTTTGAGTCATCTTTTAAAATGTAATAAACAGATGAACCAATGTGTTTCCATGCTCTCATATACGTTTGTGGAGCAAGATGATGAAAAACGGCATCCGTGTTCCAGTTAGGTTCAAACCTCATAAACTACCCCTCTGCTGAATTAATTTCTTAATGATTCTACTTCTAGTTTACCTCGAATTCAGTAAAAAAACAGCCTGTGAATAAGATAATTCACGGACTGTTTTAATAGATTCTTTTATTGTTCTTCCCTAATAAATTGTTTTATTTCGAATGGTGTTAATTTGTAACGTCGATATTGTCCTCCAACTTCATACACATTTACTTTTTGTCCAGCTTTTTTTCCCATGACCACAGGAAAATCTTCCTTTCCATTTTTCATATATCCAGAATAACCTTCTTCCCATTCAGTGAAACTTGGCTTTTTAGTTCGTACAGCTTCAAATGATTCTTCTGATATTTGCAACCCACCAAAACCTACACGATAATCACCAATCTGATTAGATGTAACATTAGCTGTTTTTTGATTGATTCCTGTAATTATGCCCGTCATAAGGTTTCTACTTTCATCCTTAAAGGAAACAATCATGCCGGCTTTTGCAGTTTCTTTAGTCAGGCTACCTTCTTTTTCAATAGAAATGGATTGTACCACTAACATTTTTTCAGCATCTTTAATTAAAATTTTTAATGCTTCTTCAGCCATTTCTTTCGAAGTCCCAGCCTCTACCTCTACCATAATTGGTTTTAATGTGATTTTCACTTTTTCTGTCATTTTATTTATTCCTCCTATATTTAGGTTATTCAATGTGAAATTTCATTTTTTGAGATTGAAATCCTTAACAATTAATCCCAGTAATCTTTCCTCCAAAGTTAAAGTAAGTGTCTACAGTATTAATCCACTTCCCTTGTACCTCTATGGGGATAACTGAAATGTCTTTGTTTTTATTGAAAAAATCAAAAGTAGAAATACCATAAAGTTCTTCGTACCTATTTATTTCATTAAGCGAGGTTATCGGTTGTTCCTTCCAGTTTTCCTTGGGAACAATTTTGTTCAATTCCTTAACTGTCTCTTGAAAGTTGTTATTTTGTGATTGATGTATATATGTTTCAAATACATACAAATCTTCATCACATTCCAAACATTGATAAGAATAATCGGCTAATTCGCTTTTAATTACTTTGTTATCGCACCTATTGCACAGTCTCTGTTCCATTCAAATCAATCTCCTTCAGTATTTGTGTTTTCTGGGTCAGAGTATAGGGTCAGTAAATTAATTTCCGCTTCCAATTGAGAAAGTTCACGGTTATAATCTATTAACTTTGCAATATAGGAATTTATCCAAAACGTAGACAAGGAATTCAGTTCATTCAGCATTTTCTCTGAAGTTTCTTTAATGGAGTTTTTTATATACTGCATTTGCTCTTTTTTTCTATTAAGAACCTCTACCATTATTTCTTTGCTTTCCTTATTGATACCCTCACTAATTTTCGTCATTTGTCTATTCCTCCATTTTCCTATTAAATTAAAATGATGTTTCCTCTAATCAAAAACTAAGGAGTGAATCTGTTATGATTCACTCCCTAAAGTATTTCCTTTTACTTAGAAACTTTCTACTGCAGAAGCAAGTAATGTTTCCGTCTTTTTGCCTTCGTGTTCTTTTTCACCGAATTCACCCTTGATTGATACAATCTTACCTTTGACTAGTTTCTTAGCTTTCTTAACAAGGTCACCAATGATTGTAACTTCAAAATAAACGGGAGTATTAGGAGCGTTATTAACAACAGTTACATACGCAACATCTTGTTTTCCTTCACGTCCTTCTAGAATTTTTGGTTCCTTTACAACACGTCCTACTAAAATACCATCAAATACATCTTTACCGTCTACTACTGCTTTTTTTGCAAATTTCATTTGAAATCCGCTCCTTTTCAATTTGATTTTAAGCCAATCTCCTGATTGTTGGTTGCTTATTTTATCATATGCACTTTCTCTTCTTCTATCACTCTTCTACATCTATTCTTCTTATTCCAAATAAAAAAGCCCTCTAAGAGAGCTCAACCTTCCTTATTATTAACTTGTATTAATTAACCCAATTAAATATAGCTTCTCGGGAAATAGGGAAGATTAATAACCATGTTAAGACAGTAAGAATAGATGCGACTAATATAACGAAAGGAGTAGGTCCTCCCCCTATCACTAGTTCTATCATTTCTTCTTCTATAAGTTCAGGGTTGTTATTCTGGATATAATCAATCATTCTTCCATACCAAGATAATACCTTTCTTTTTTCTTCGATGAGACGAATGATTTCCGGAAACTCCTCCGAGTTGTTATCAATCACTTTATCGTTATTTTCAAAACTTATCACATCATAGATTAATCCTTGTTTTAATAATGGGAATAACTCCTCTTTTGCACAAACCAATGCGATGTAATTGGAATAATTGGTATCTTTTAATTGTTTTTCTAACCAGTCCTCTAACCTCATACTAATATCTAAAAATATTAAATTCACGTATTCGCTCCTTTCTAAAGCCTATTAATCAATTAGCTATCATATAAAATTAATCAGAAAATAAAAAGTGTGACTAGCCAATGTAGATAGTCCACTTACAAATAGAACCCCAGTGATAAATCGAAGTATATTACTACTCGTTCTCCATCCCCACTTTTGTGTGAAGCCATCAATTATTAAAGGGAATATCAACAAAGGAGTCATCCATAATGGCAATAGAATTAAAAAACAAACAGGAATGAGCAATAGTCCAACTAACATTCCTGTACAACGAGCACAAACGGGAAACTTCTTTCCCTTGCAATGAAAACTTCTTTCTGTCATGCGATGACATGGGACAACGGAAAACAAATTGCAAGCATCTAATGGACGTATCATGTTTCACTGTTCCCTTCTCATCTTGACAAGTTATAAATTACAATCAAAGCAATCTCCTATATCTGGAATATCCACACAATCTAGAGCACTGGGTGAGCAATCCCTTTTAGAATTTGAGATATATCGTTTATAAAAATATACGGAAAGACAAAGTAAGAATACTAATGCGATAATCCCGACAAGAATATTTCCTTTTATAAAGGCATAAATAGATACACCTAACCCTAGTAACCATAAAATTATAATCACATAAAACATAAATCTACCTCCCTTTCCAAAACTTTAAAAAAATCAAATTCATAGATAGAATTCCTATAATTCCAATAGCTCCCGAAATTCCAAGACGCATATCTCCGTCTATAAAGGCTTTAATAGTTAGAGTTGATAGTAATAATATTCCAATCAAATATAAATAGATAAACCACATAACCCTACCGCTCTTCCGTGTGGGTACTTGAACTATCCGGAATCTCCGGAACCTTCGCTATTTCCAATAAGAATATTAATAATGGTAATCCGATTAGTAATCCCCATACGCCCAAGAAATGTTCTGACATAATAAGGGTCATAAAAGTAAAGAATACAGGTAGTTTTGTTTTTACTGACATTAATTTAGGATTCAGCAGATAGCTTTCTAGTGCATGGAGGAGCATTATCATACACACAAGCATGACTACCTTTCCGATGCCACCAATCTGGAAGGCTATGATTGATAAGGGAATAAACGATATGATAACTCCTGCTACAGGAATTAGTCCCAAGAAGAATATCATCACTCCAAGTGCGATTACTTGATTAAATCCAATAATCCAAAGTAAAAGAATGGATAAGATAGCATTTACAAATGAAATGGTGATTTGTATTTGTAATACTTTACCGAAGGAATTTACAAAGCTTTTTCCGTATTCTTTATATATAAGAACCAGCCATCCGATTTGGCTCTTTTCCATGCGTTTCATGAAGTCTATCAATTGTTGTCTCTCTAAGTTAAAGAATAGACTCATTAAGAACGCTAGGGCGATGTGTAAGCCAAATTCACTTGCATGTGCCAAAGAAGATACAATCATCTCTCCAGCTCCATTCAAATACTGGTCAATATCTAACCGCTCTACAAATGGGGTTAAATTGGGGTGAATTTCTGTGAGGAAATTAGACGTAGAAAATGAAGAAAAGTACTCACTTAAAATGGAACCCTGTTTTACCAAAAGAGGTATATACCTAATAGCTACCAATATAATGCTGGTAGTTGCGATAAAATAAAGGGATAAAGTCACCCATTTCTCTTTTAAATACAATTTATTCTTTGTTTTTTTCATTATCCATTGTTGAGTTAAGTAAAAAATATAACTAAAGATAAATGTTAATAGCAGTAAGTTGACCATACTTCCAACACCAATCAATACTAAAACTAACAACATTATCGCAATTATTTTTTGAAACCATGATTCTTTACATAGGTTGATTAATTTGTTCATTTATAAACCTCCTCATATTTATTGACTATTGTCTACATTAATAGTATTATACTTTATAGACAAAGAAATTAAAAGGAGAATATCTATGAATCAATTAGAATATGTACGAATCACAAGTCAAGGACAAACCCTAAAGGGAGTATACAATCATGAAAACAATCAGTTCTTACAAATTATTTCTGGGCGCAATAGTTTTCGTTGCCAGCTAATTCAATACACAACTAAACCAAACCTAGAAGTTATTCGAAATCTCACACCAGAAGAAGAAACTGCTACTGGTCGTGTACTTATGCAGTATGGAACCTTCTATAACTTAAAAAACGAACAAGCAATTTTAGCAACGAAGATTCAAACACAAGGAGAATCACTGGCGGAGAAAGTTCGAGTATTGCAAAATCAACTGGTGCGTCCAAAAGAGACTACAACTCCTAAACACTCAGAAATCCGATTAAGTGATATTGAATTAATATTGGATAATGAAGGTATCTCCAATTTACTGTATTTACTAGATAAAAATATAATTTATTTAAAAGATGGCACCATCATTCTTAAAAAAACACAAACAGGGTTCCCAATTAAATTCAAAAAGAATCTAGCAAGACTCTTATTCGAAAATACGAACAACAATGTTCTCGAATGGGAAAGATTACTTGTTCGTTTACAAGAAATTGGAGATGTACAGGAAGAACCTTCGATGCAAGAAACGGAGACATCTTCTCAATACAATAATGCTACAAAACCTAAAGAATCACCATTACCAGAATGGCATATTGATAGAATTAAACTCCGGTTAAACAATATTGGACATGTTAATTTAACAAAGCTGTTAGAACTTCGTATTGTAAAAGAAGATGAAAATGGTATTCTGACTCATAGCTTCCCTGCCGGATTTGTGACAGAAGAAGACTTTATTCAATCACTAAATGAAATCCAAATACCCGCACTCGATTTTACTCTTTTACAAGGAGTCATGAGTTTCTTTAATCGATTCAAATAAAAAATCTATCAAACACACTTTTCTCTTTTGGGAAAGGTGTTTTTTATTTGAATCATTTCTTTCTGCATATAATATACAAACGATAAATTAGGAGGACTATTCTATGGTCGATAAAGTGAACTGGACAAAGACATTGACTATCTTCGATAAGCAAATGTTATTGACAATTGACAGTAAAAAAATGAAACAGGGAACTAGATTACTTCTTTCATTAGAAGTTGCTAGATTAAAATTTCAAGATTCGGATGATTCCTACTTTACCATTGAGAAAAGCGGGACACAGGAAAGTTATTTTTATGAAATAGTCTTCTATGAACGAGTACAGACAGAGACTGTTGTTTTTTACAAAAACATGGTTTCAGCTATTTTATGTAAAGAGTTACCTACAAACAAGGAAGAGTTTTCTACTTTTTTTCAATTAGCGGGAGAAACATTAATAAAAAAGGTTGCTAATTCAGGAGTTTAAAGAGGAGTGAAATGAGATGGTGAAAATCAGAGAAGAAATTGATTTACGTGATTACCGGGATGTAAGGATGATGATGATTTCGGAGACATTAGAAGATGGCGAAACAGATTCTATGGATTTATATGTAGCCCTTACCAGTCATGCGTATAAACGGATGAATGAGGAAGTTTCCAGAGATTGCGAATGGGAGCAAGTAGAGAACTTAATCATAGACTGTGGGAGTCAATTATTTGATGTGAAGCTTGGCGAAGACATTCTATTAATTAATGACAGTATGACTTTAGCTATTACAGGAAAATTACATGCAGAAAAGGGAAAGATGATTTTTATCGTCTTTTCCATCATTCATAAAATACTTAGAACAGGCGACAAAATCATTGAAAAGAAAGTATACATTAACGAAGAACGAAATACTAAAGTTATCAGAGCATAGTGTGGGGATTATGCTTAAACTCAAAAAAAGCTTTGCTTCAATTTAGAAGCAAAGCTTTTCTTTTTGTATCTTAGTAAACTAATTTTTATACTTATGCAGTCTTACATTGACCATTATTGGGACTACGGTTTTAGCTAGCCTTGACATGTATTTTAGTTTCATCTTCAGTTTTCGTTAACTGAGCTAACGTTTTTACTTGCAATTCCTTATCTACATAAACTACATGTTTTTCGTTAAATTGTCTTGGAGATGTTAACCCTGCAGAAGCAGATAACATAAATAACTCTTCTCGTAGTGTAGTAATATAATTTGTTACACGATAACGTTTTTCATCTACAACTAAAGCGTTTTGTAGTCTTGCGTTTGTTGTTGCTACCCCTACCGGACAGTCATTCGAATGACATTTTTGAGCACCTATACAACCTACCGCTATCATTAACCCCCTAGCGATTTGAACAACATCTGCTCCCATTGCAAGAGCAATAGCAATTCGGTCTGGAGAAAATAGTTTACCACTAGCAATTAAAGTCACTTTATCTCTAATGCCATAACCTTTTAAGACTTTTTGTGCAATCATCAAAGCAGGTTTAATTGGTAGTCCTACTGAATCAGCCATAGATTGATACGTTGCCCCTGTACCACCTTCACCACCATCAATTGTGATAAAGTCAGGATGACGTTTTGTATCAGCCATATATCTTGCAAACTCATCGAATGTTTCCTCACTACCAATAACAATTTTTACCCCTACAGGTTTACCCGTCTCGAGACGAATACGTTCAATAAAGTTAAATAAAGTTTCCATATCATGAAATTCTTCGAATCTATTTGGAGAATCAATCGTCTTGTATGGTTCTACCCCACGAATTTCAGCGATTTCAGGTGTTACTTTTGCTCCTTCAATATGTCCTCCTCTTATCTTCGCCCCTTGTCCAAGTTTGATTTCAAACGCTTTCAGTTGAGGTAAATTTGCTTTATTACGAAGCTCTTCCCAAGAGAATGTACCGTCTATATTTCGGAATCCAAACTTAGCAGGTCCTATTTGGGCAATAATATCCGCTCCACCTTCTAAATGATGTGGGGAGATACCACCTTCTCCTGTGTTCATATAAGTTCCTGCATCTTTTAATCCATGTGATAACGCACGAATTGCATGGTCTCCCAGAGCTCCATAACTCATTCCACTCATCCCTACTGGACTTTTTAAAACAAAAGGATGTTTACATGTATCTTTTCCGATAACAATGGCATCTTTATTTTGATATTTCCAAGGCTTCAATTCTGTTTCTTCTTGATGTTCTTTACGACTAAGTAAAGTATCTTCATCTGTCACATATTTCTTTGAATATAACTTTTCATTATTATCCGAGTCTAAATCTGTCACTTGTTTTGCAAAAAAGGCATTCCGGATATAAAATCCCGGTTTTTCAAAATCTCGTTTACTCCCAAACGCTATAATCGTTTTTGCATATTTAGCAGATTTGACAATGGATTGAAAGTCCATTCTTGAAAATGGTTTCCCTTCATGGTCTCCTTCAATAAAGTATTGTCTTAATTCTGGACTTATATGTTCTGCAAGATATCGTATACGAGCAAAAACAGGAAAGCTTCTCCGAACGGAATGCTGTACTTGTGTTAAATCTTGCTTTCGTATGATAAAGTATAAAACTATTGCGGTTAATACTACTAAAAAACAAACAACTATTATAATTAACGCTCCATAATTGACCAAATTTTGTAAACTCATTTTTATTCTTTTCCTCTCTTTGTCTAATATATTTATTGGTTTTTAATACGTTCCAAGGTACTACATACGTGTGCTATGTAACTCAAATCGATGTACATACCTTTAATCTTACTTCTCATAAATACACTACAGCGCCATTTATGTACTATAGTCAATAAATTTAAAGTTAAAAAAACCTCTATTACTTTGAATCTTGTTCAATTTTTAGTTTTTTCAATATAAATTGTTTCAGATTCTATTACCATTTTAATTGAAGCACTTTCTATTAGTGAAAGCTTACGTTTATCATCAACTTCTATAACTACAAGGTTTTTATGCACTCTTCCCGTGACCATTAATGTAGCTATATACTTTAACGGGTCACGATGCCCATTTAACAATGCCATAGTAAAGAAGGGACCCAATACTTCCTTTGTTTCTTCCCAACGTAATATCTCATCAATATGAAAGATGTGTAATTGGTACTCGTTTGTTATCGCAATGCCTGTTCTCTCCTTGTACAATTTTGCTAACAGGGACAGGGAGCCATTATTGATATCTTCTTCTAACACATATTTCCCCTGCTTCATTTGTGAAACCGGAATAGATGTCAATACACTTCTAAACCCAACCGTATTGCCTTGAGAATCATTTAACAGGCTATTCATCTTGTCCTTCCTCCATGCTTTCTTTATTCTTTATGATTTCCGCTATATCCTCATGATTAAAATAAATAAAGTTATCGCAATCAAATGATTTATCCGATTTAAAAATACGCTCTAATCCTTTTTCTTCACTGACAGCCACATAGTCCCAAGCTCTCATGGAAAACGGATTAATGATACGTTTCCCTATGATTAAATAAGTTTCGCAATCCTCTGCATCACCTATTTGTGCCTTTACCGTTGAGCCTACCTTTAATAGTACATCTTCCATACTTTCCATCTCTCCTTTATCTGCAAACAATACCTAATGGTTTTTCATGTAACGGCAATAATAAATAGGCGATATTCGCCATGTCTGGACTACTTGAGCCAACAAAGTGAGGTGCAGATGCATTTTTTAAATACTCCGATATACGGTGAGTGTCTCCATATTCAAATGAGAAACTGCCACGTTGGTCTAATTGTTTTACCGGTGCTTCTTGCATATTTAATTGAAAATTGTCTTTTTCATAAAAGGCATTTAATACTTTCAATGCTTCCTGTTGTGTATGAGCAACCACAACTTCTTCTCCGTCTGCCCAAGTAGTGTGATTTCGCAAGTAAAATGCAAACATTTTCATTTATATTCCCCTCTCTAATTATCTTTTTATCTTCGGATTAATGTATCCAGTTTATTTAACCCATTTTAAGTCACTTACTATATCCTCTAATACCCCTTCAAAATCAGCTTCGTCGCTGAGTTCTGCATGTTCACCACCTAGAATGATACTGTAATCTGCACTAGGAAGCGCCTTATAGCCATACCATTCACAAACATTGTCAAGCAAATCTCCGATATAAATAGAATTACCATCTTCATCAAACTGTGATTTCATCCTAATTACTGTTGATTTCAGGTCTCTTTTAAAGTCATTCTCATCTTTTCTGTTATGTGTAAATCTGGTGACAACATGGAATTCACTATTTTCAATAACTTCAAATACCTGTTGTCTTTTTATCCGTTTTGCTTCTTTAAAAGCTAATTGGTGAGATGGTATATTGTTTGCCTTTAAACCTACTCGTATTAACTCACAGGCAAATCTACTATCTGTATCTCTGTAAGGCAATTCGTGTATATGTAGATACCAATGACATAACTCATGTAGTAAGGTTTTGACAACGTCCGAAGGCTTCCTGTAGGTATTAACTTTCGTATTAAATTCTACGGTTTGGTCAATCGGATGATATAATCCCCATAATGTATATGGTTTTCCTTCTACCAAAAAGTTATTCCATTCCTCATCAGGAGTCCTATCCAGCACTATTGCAGGTATAGTTTCCATTCCCCAATGCTTTTTGACTAACCTTTTCGCTTGCTTTTCTAACCATTCCAACTCAATCGATACTGTAGTCATAAAATCAACCCCGAACTTTCTTCTATTATTTTAAACATAATGATTTATCTATTCGGAGTCATCTTCATCTTCATCTTCATCTTCTTGTTCTTCGATAATAATGGTTAATTTAACGTTTGTTCCTTCATAAGAACTCATTAAATCTTTTAGTGAAGGAACAGTGGTATAGCCAACCTTGTAATCAAAATCATAGCTAGGGTCTCCTGTATCACTAGTTCTATCGTAGGTTACTTTTCCTTCTAGTACTTTTTTCATCAATCTTCCTCACCTTTTTAAATTAGTATTTTTTGCGAAGTAGTTTTCACTAAATCTTCATAGTGTTACAGTTCAGATATGTGTCCTGCTATAAAAAGCTTAGAATTTTATCAAACTCTCCCAGATTAGCTCTTGTTATCAAAGTATTGATAACAATCTTTGCATTTGTACTTGATAGTATCGTTCTCTCCACCCATATCAACTAGGAAATCATTCGGATATACAGGTGTTCGGTTGACGTGTGTACAGGTTTCTCGCATGAGCTCTAACAATTTTCCTTGTTCCCCGTATAAGTTGCTTATCTGAACTGTAATCTCATCATATTGAGCCTTGAATTTTTGGTACTCTTCATTCACATTCAAACCCTCCCATCCCTTTATTATTATTTATAAATAGCTTCAATTACATATTGGTTTCCTTCACGATATCCCCGAATAGCTGTATCATTATGAACGATTACAAAAGGTTCACCGTCTTCCAACTGCTCCCCATCTAATTGAGCTTTTAATTCATCCGATGGAATACCTGCTTCTTTCAGTTTCTCAGTGAATTCATTTTCTAAAATAGTTATATTTGATTCTCCCACCATGACCACTCCCCTGCGTTATTAGTATCTATTATAACACCACATTCATAAATTGTAAATTATTTTTTACAGTTTGCGTGATATAATTTAATCTTTCTCTGTACATGAATGAAAAAATAAATTTCTTTGATAACTTTTCTCTAATCGACGATGTAATTTCTTTTCTGCAGAGAAAATAGCCTTCCGAATGCGTCTATCAAAAAACCACTTCTGGCTAATCCATGGCGTTTCTTCCATGAATAATTCCCCGTTTCTCCCATTGGCTGAAAAAGTTAATCGTTCAGAGGCGTTATCCTTTTTTCCATCCACATATACATTGGCTTCATAACCGATACCTTCTTCAAACTCCCATTGAAAGCTGGATTTAGCTACTAATATAGATAGTCCCATGTTATCCCTCTCCATCCATCGTTAATATGTTCTTTCTATTTCCTGTGTTTGTATCTAAAATGTACCCTCCGTAAATACCAACTACTTTTGTTTCTCCGATTACGGTTTCCTTATTTATATGTTGATGACCATGTAATAGAAATTTTGGCTTAGATTTATCGACGTAATCCTTGAAAGCTGTAAACCCTTGGTGAGCATTATCCTTTTTATCATGAATACCAAATGGCGAGTTATGAGAAAGGAATACATCAACAGGTGGCATTTGTTCCATAAATTTGCTTACTTCCTCTTGCGTATACATTAACGCATTATTCTTTTTATATCGTAAGCTACCTTCGAATCCTCCAAATGATACACCTTTATATTGAAAAATATTTAAATGCAAATTGCGAATATCTAAATATTCAAGGTCTCCCTTAAAATCATGATTCCCGTGAATACCTATCCAAGAGATATCTGAGAATTTATCTTTCAGTCGCTTCAAATCAAAAACATCAATATCTCCTAATGTTATGATAAGAGCAACCTCCTTTGGAATACCTTGCTCCATTAATAATTTCCAAGAATCATTATCGAATCCCTGCAAGTCAGAAAAAACAGCAATTTTCATATTATCACTCCTTTGTATATTTCTTTATAACATAATTATATACTAATGATATGTTTTAGTAAATTATTATTTACAATAATAAAAACACCCTTCATTAGAAAGGTGTTTATTTATAAACTACATAAGTGTTTGCCATATAATCATGTAATCCTTTTTTCTTATCGGTTAATCCGACCATAATAAATCCGATATAGAATGTCATGCTTGATAATAAAAAGGCAAAGAAACGACCAATGGAGTGTCCTAACGTTAATTTATTACCGTTTACATCCGTAACTTTAATTCCTACTGCCATTTTTCCTAATGTCCCTTGATTAGAAGAGCTGGTCATGAAACCATAATAAAGAATATATATAGCATAATCTAATATGATGGTGATTAATAAATACGACATGCTCATAGAATCGGGGTTTGAGTTATCTGCGAAAGGAATAGTGGATAGCCCAACTAGAAGATTTACCAAAAACATCGGTATAAATATTATGAAGGAGTCAATCGTGTTTGCAAGTACCCGAATCCAGAATCCGGCATAATGCACATGCTCTAAATCATTGTTCTTTTCAAATTGTGTATTTTCTTCCATTTTTTTCACCCCCTTTCTATTATTCTATGTAATTTTTTCTAATTCATTTAAGGGGATTAGTTCTACTAAAAAAAGACATCCTAAGATGTCTTGGTTTTTTTTAAAAACATATATTAAGTTTCTATTTCGAACTTTTTCCATCCCATGGTTTCCATGTCTTGCAAAACTCCTAACAGGTAAACGACTTGTCCCCAGTTTTTAAAAGAGTGCTCTATGGATATATGGTCTAAAACTTCTTGTTTACTAAGTTTCATGTTGCACCTCTATGATGTTTTTTCTTGTATCTTTTAATGTTTCGTACTGTTGATTATTGGTTATTCAAGAAATACTTATGCTTACCATTAATCTGTAATGTCCTGTGTACTCTTTTACTTGAAGTCCCTCTGTTTATTTCACCTACCAGAAACATAAAGTAATCTTCTGTTATTTCTACCATGTGATTAACTCCTTTACTACATAGTTTGGTCGTAATGTTCATCCATTAATTTTTAAAAATTCACCATAATTATTTAAAAAACCAATAATTGAGTCTAAATCTGAATACGAATACTTCGCTATAACCTCCTCTGCTACGGTTTTCATCTCCATAGTGAATTATATCTGTTTATAGAGATTGTCTTTTTATGAAGCCTTCAACTTCTGAAACGCCCCATATCTCTTTTTCCCAATCTCCTATATCCTTACTTATAAAACTCTCTACTTGATTAAACTTGACTACAATTCCGTCTTTAATCAACCTATCAAGATATGAACCCTGTCTATATACTTCCATTTGGTATAAATTCTTTTGGTCATCCTCAATAAATAAACCTCGGTCTTTTAAAAAACATAGCTTAGATTTTTTTGACTCTAATTCTGATAATATATTTTTAAAATCTATCACAATTTCCATTTTAATTTCCTCCCTTAGTGAACATAATAATAAGTCCTTGGTGACGCATTAGTTATCGTACTGTACCTTAGTAAATTTCTATACGACTACTGATAAATTCTCTTGGAGATTCATTCGGTCGCAACGTGCTATTGAAAAACTTGATTGTATTTTTGCCGTAATGTTCGACTTGTTCTTCTGTTAAATTACCAACAACATCGTGCCATCCTTCTTCGTGCGTATTGAAATGGGGACTATCTTCTCTCACATACATGGAAGTCATTTCTTCCTCCCATTGATTTCCGTTGACTGTGCTTTTAACCGACATAAAATACTTTTTCTTCTCCATAATTATCTCTCCTTTTCTACGAAATGCGTACTATAATTTTAAAAATATGTTTAGATATTTGTACATTTGTTCATACTACAAACAAGTCCTATATTTTGCAGTTAATTCGTATGACAAAACAAATTTGATTGTTGTTTAGTTATCATAGAACGAGTGAAATCAAACGAATTAACCTTCTTGAAGCGTTGTCGTCAACAGATGATAACTAAGCAACGTGAACGGTTGAGCTGAAGACTTATCAGCAAGGTAAATGTAGCAGGCATTTTTTATGCCTAATATTTTTCAAAATCATGTTTTTGAGAATCCTACCCGTATGCTTTTAAAAGCAACGGGTATTTGTGTTGCTCATTTCTCACTAGCTAACTCCATAAAAAAATTAATAAAATACTCTGGAAAAAGTATTGATGCTATTCAAAATCACTCCAATGTCGGTTAATAAGTCTCATGCGTCACAATTGACTTCGAAATCTACATTAATCTTCGTTTAATTCAAAGGTAATAATTCCCCATTCACCTTTATTTTGATACCATTCAATCGTGCTTTGGAAAACTCTTTTATAACCTTGTTTTACAAGGTTATTCATTTCTTCCTCTAATTCCTTTGGTGTTAAACCTTCCACACTAAGAACATTGAATTTTGGATTTCCCATTTCATTTCATTCCTTCTCTTTATGAATCATCTGCGTCGTTTTATGGTCGAACTTACTTTTTATTAACCGTTTTGGAATCCAGTCCAGCCCACCGTAACGATAGATTGCATAGTCATTTGGAAATCCTTCTAATTCTGTTACAGCAACCATTTGACCCTTATAATAGTCGTTGTCATTTAGTTCTGAGACATAATCGTCCAACAATTCACCCTTAACCTTAATAGAAATCACTCCTTCACTGTTTGTTTCTAATCTCACGTTAATTTTACGTAATACGACACAAAGTATTGTCGTACTCTCCGTCACTATATTTGTATTAGTTAAGATATTCATGCTCAAATACATTACTAAATTTATGCACAAACTCTTTATTGTTAACGTAATAACGAATGCAATCCTGTAAAGTTTTACAATCTTCATATTGAGTTGAATGATTTCCCTTTAGTATATAAAACACTTGTCTTTCGTTGTTTCCTATAATTATAACTAAAGCTGTCGTATCTACTCCGTAACCTCTCGTAGAAGGATTGTAACTGATATGCTACTTCTCTTCTTTACTATCTTTTGTGATGGAATTGGTTATGCTAATTGGTATACCATTAAAATGCTTTATCATCTCAACGCACTCCTTTTTAAATTCGCTGTTTGGGTCTCAAGCTTCGAAATTTTTTCAAAGTGTGGACTAAGTCAGTTTATTTAACTCGTAGACAAACGATTCGAACTTACGTTTATTGAATTTTATTAAACGTATGATTTCACCATTAGATTTGAGTTGTGTGTATGGACCTTCTATGCGCATTGTATTCTTGCCTATAGATAGTCTTCCATTATTATCAAAGTCCTTGTCATAGTAATCATCATATTCAGCACCTAAACTATCAGCTTCTCTAGGGGTAAAGTTAACCCAAGACTCCGATGCAATCGAACTACAATAGTCACAAAAACTCTTAAAAGTTTCTTCTGGAAAATTGAATGTGCGTCTTAGTTCAGTAATGCAAACATAATTTTTATGTTGTTCACCATAGCTATTTTTAGCATGCTTTACGCTGTATGAATTGGGCTTTTCAATATCCGCCACACTTTCGAAAAACACCGCTGATTTACGATGTTTAACAATTAATTCTTGTCCAATTGAATCTACGAAAATTAGTTCTTTCATATTTTCCTCCTTCAATAACGCCTCTCTTATTTATCTGAAAGTCCAAGATATTAAGCATTATTATACTTGCTATTCCAATGTTATTTACATCCTATATAGTCTTTAAGAGCATGAAAATCCTCTTTCCCTAACATCTTATATAACATCCCTGCAACTCTAAACCCACTTATATATAAACAATCGACTAAAATTCTTTCAACTTCTTTTTTCCCACCATAACTTTCACTATATTCATTGAAAAAATCATTATATTCATTATTCTCCAAGTACTGTCGACTTGTTATGTGTCTCTTATCCTTACTAAAGATAAACATAAGGATATCGTTTAAATTTGGTTCCCCCATTTCCGATGCTGTAAAGATTTCAATGGGTCTTCTTTTTTTTCCTTTATAAATCAACTGTAATTCCCATTTGTTGCAGTCCCAATTAGGATATAATCCAACATATTCTATGAACGGAAATTGGTTGCCTCCTTCGTTTAATCGTTTAATGTGTGTAATTGAACAATCCAAGTCTTGAAAATTATTCTTGTTGTTTTCCATACTTCATTCTCCTTATGTCGTCTTTTGGTCATATTTTGCAATATTACCCAACAAATAGTTTCAAATTTCATTTCTCGCCAATTCCTTCGCTCTTTTACGTAAACTGTTCAAACCTCGTAAAATCTCAACTTTATTGCCTCATTGTATTGAAGCATCTTTTTACCTTGAGTTTTTACTATTAAATCTTTGTTACAATAACAGCCATCTTCATCGACGTAGTATAAAATATGATTAGGGTAAGGGTTATTAACCATGTCGTACAGCTTTCCCGGTTTCAATTCTTGAATTTTCAATAGTTTCTTATCCATTTTAATCTTCTCCTTTTATTACGCATAATGTGTACACATCCAGCAATTATTCAATTACCTCTTCCAATGCCTTAAAGAAATCCAAATCAATAGTTTCTGGTTCGTCTACATCGGGTTGATAGATATGTGCACGGATAGATTTACTTAAGCTATCCCATTCGAAACAAACACCACCACGCCCGTTCACTTCTATTGCTATCCCCGGATAATCAGCTTCAAGTGTCGGATAGGCAACCATTAGACCTGCGGGTGTATATACTTTAATTGGTTTATTTTTTGCATTATCCAATAGTTGTATCGTATAAGAAGTTGTTACAGGAGTTCCTATTGGAATATTTTTTGCTTCTTCTAACAAATCCTCCATTTTTGCTTCGATTTGTTCGTCATTCATACCATAGGGTAAGAAACTCCAAGAAACTGAATCTCCAATAGGGAGGTTCCCAACTTGTTCTTCAAATGAGCTAGCAATAGATATATCGGTAACCCAACCCTCCTCATTACTCCAAAAACCATCCTTTGATGTGATATAATTCATTATCTTCATCCTTTCGCCAAATATTAGTTTAGTTGTCCTTTACTCATAAACAGTTACCTGCTCCTTCTTTTTTTTCCTACTCTATATCATATTCATTTTCTGTTTAAAAAATAGAATTCTAAAAATAAGCGAAACAAAAAAGAATGGACAAAGAAATAGCACCTTTGTCCATTCGTGATTATTTAATATTTTTATCTGTGGATTTTTCTACTTTCGTAAAATAAACATCCACTGTATCTTTTGAAATTTCTTCCTTATACATTTCGAGGAACTCTTCATATTTTGTATTTGCTTCGTCCTCTTTAGTAAATTGTTCATAAAATTCCGTGCCTACATATCTTGCATCCACACAAATTATCCACATAGTAGAAACACTCCTTATTTTTTTATTTAATTTTGGCTACTCATAATAGGTAGTGGAATAACCGTTTTCTTTAAATGGTTGTTATGTGAAATAGAATTATTGATTAGAGAAAGATTTATTAGTACAGTTTTGGCAAGTATAAACACCTTTTAAGGGTTTATTTCTCCAACTTCTATATTCTTCTTTTTTGTCGAATTTCATATTATCTGAATGACAAAAAGGACATTTTTTCATAACATTCCCACCTTCACTTTAGTTTTCGAAATGTGCTGTTTTAGTCGAAGTGTTTATTGCCAACTAATTTTTTCTGCCCCACCTACGATTGCCTTTGTAGCACAATCATCACAAATTAGTTTGTTAGTTGTCTTTACAGCAAAAGCTAAATTTGTGTTGTCGGATTCTTTAAAATCCTTATTACATAACTCGCAATTAGGAATGTCTTGTCTTACTGCACTAAATCGTTTATATTTCATAAAATTAGTTTTAACCTTTTTAATTTCAAAACGTTCAGTGTAATGTCTTTCAACTGTGTAACCCATTGTTACATCTCCCTTATATCTTTTTATGTGTCTAACATTGACGTTTCAACATAAGGTTTATATTGAAACTTAACTTTAAATTCTTTCTCGCAATTATCACACTCATGAAGAAAAGTCCCTTCCATATCTCCTGCATCTACTGTCAAATCATGAATATCTTCCTCTTGTATTGTTTTGCAATATGGACATTTAACATCTACTGTTTGTTTCATTTTTTCTTCCTCCATTTATATCGTTTTTGTGTCTGATATGGCGCATAAGATTTCGAACTACGTACTAAAATTTGTATGGAGAATCAGGATAACCTTTCAAATGATATTTTGTGAATGCGGTTCCTGAACCACCTAATGTATCTTTTATCCACTGTGCTTTAGATTTTTCAGACTTAAACTCTCTTCCGTCATCAGCAAGAGCAATAACATGATTTTTGTAATCCTTTTTCTTTTGTCTCTTATTCAAATCAAAAACCTCCTATATCACGTAATTTACGTACAATGTATTATTCTGATAACCGCCATTTCATATCGTTCATAATCATTTTTTCTGTAACACCTCTACATAAACCATCTCTTTTTGAGTGACAAATATGTGGTTCTTCCAGACAAAACATCTCTGCATCATTAACGCTACAACTCTTCGTTCTTACCTCGAAAGAATGAGGACACTCTTTGCAAATTGTCTTACGTGGTTGCAATTTTTGGTAGTAAGATTTTCCACTTCTCAAAACATCAGCTAAAGATTTATCCATGTTTTCACCTCACTCCTTCGCTATATGGGTCTTTAGTGACGTTTTACATACGAACTATGAATTAATTCTCGTCTGAAGCACTAAATAAATTTTCTTTTAATCGTTCAATTTCTTCCTCGCTAAGTTTGGTTAAACTAACATTTATTAATACTTTTTTCCATTTAGTATCAATCTTACGGGGATTCCACCCTTTAAGAGATTGCAAAAGTTTTAATTCCCATCCAATTGTTTTTTTCTCCATTTCTGTTATGAATAGTTCATATTCAGACATTTTCATTCTCCTTTTGTTGTATAGTTTGTGTCTATTGTAATATAGTGAGGTACTTTTATAATACTTCACTAATTACGAATAGCCGTTTCTATTAGTTATTCGCCTTTATAATTCATCTAAAATCTTTAACTCTCTGGATATATTCTCATAAAACTCAATTTTCAATGGAGTCTCTATCATCCATTCAAAGACTATCTCGGATATGGTTTCTTGTAACGTCCGATGTGTATTTCCTAGTTGCTCTACTAATAAAACTGAAAATCGTCGTTCAAATCCCATTTCTTTTCCAGTAATAAATCCTTGGTAATTATACATTGCATAAAAATCAGTAAGTGCAGGTACCACAGTTATGATATGAAAAGCCTTTTTAGCTACATATTCATTACGAGGGTCGGTATGCTTATTCTCATGCAACCATGCCATTTTACGTAACCAGTAAAGAGAAAACTCCGTGAATATCGCTTGCGTAACGAATGGTTGAACATTCATATTAACCACAAACTCTTTTTCATCAAAAGTCATAATATTTACCGCTCTTTCAAATTGATTTGCCAACTTTTCCGGATTTTTTTCATCTCTCCAACATCTCATTACGTCTACTTTTTCCGTCATTTAAATCAACCTTTCTGTGACTAGTTTTATATTCATTAAAAATAATTGCATTTTTTCTGTCTTTTTTAAATAGTCAGTAATTAGACCTCCTGTATTCTTTTATCTTTTATATAATAGTAATATTTTAGAACGATAATAAATAAATCGGGATTTGTACTAATAAATTTCTCTTTTTTCAACAATTCTTATAGAATGTTTATATATTCTTTTTACATTAGTATAAAAAGACTCATTATTTAAACTGAGAATATGAAATGCGATGGAAAGGGGCATTCTTATGGTTAAGACAATTTTGAAAATAGATTTAGTTACAGCAGATGGAAAAAAACTTCTACTTACCACTAAAGTAGATGGTGATTTAATAAATTTACTTAAAGAAACCAAGAAGTCAGAAATAAAAATTGTTACAAATGATGGCATTGAACTTTCGTTAGAATATACCGTTAAATCAATAAAAGCTGGTACTATTTATGCAGAACTAACGGATGAAAGTAAGCAAGAATTTGAGAAACATATGAAGAAAAAGAATTTCAAATTAGAATTAGTTGTAGATAACGAGAATAAAACAGACAAATGATTTGCAATCATTAATAAATATCCTAAAAAAACGGAAGCGCTAATTTCAAGTCAAAAAGACTGAAACTACTTCCGTTTTTTATTTCTAATATATCTTTTATCTAATACTATCCAAATAACTTTGGAAATCTTTTTCCATTTGTACAATTGATTCTTTAATAAATGTAATTGTTTCTTGTACTGTTGGTATATCTTTTACTACGTTATCAGTATGGATTTTTAAATATCCACTTTTACGTTCATCACCTTCAAAGCTTTGATAAGAAACATTTAAATGTTTTAAAAATACTCTCAAAACAGAAGCAAACTGTTTAGTTACAAAAGGTTCATCTAGTAATTCCTTATCTTTAACATTTATAATTGCAGAACATAGTTCACTTTGAATGTTAACTTTAGCATGATTATTAATGATGTTTAGTAATTCTAAAAATTTGTTAGCAATTCGCTCATAATCATTTACTAAATCCGCTTTTATTGCATCCGCCTCTTCTTCAAAAGTCTTTCCATTTACTTCATATACTGTTTTCTTATTTATCATTATAGTTCCTCCTAGAATAATTGTTTTACTTCATACGCATTATTTAAGCTGGTAATCTTAAAAATTAACACAATTCTTTTCCATCAATTCGTCATCAAAAGTATAATTATATTGCTCTTTCAACTCGAGAATCAGTTTGTGTTTAAGCTCGAACATATCATTACTCAAAGAGCCACAACTATGACTTGTTCGTCTTAGAAGCCAACAGGATTGTTTAACTGCAATTATTTGATTAATTAATTTGTGAATTTCATAATTCTTCACAGCGAAATCCACTATTTCATCTTCAGTTAAACCTTTTGCTATCAAATATTCCGAAACTGTATTTATCTTGTACCCTATCATTCTTCCATCAATGCTAATGAAATCTCCAATAAATTCTCTCATAAACAACCCCACATTCTATTTATATTAGTAAGCACTATTACATTAACTCTACATATCCGTTATACAGCTTATTTTCCTAAACGCCTACTCACATAATCTTCATGCGAGCGATAAATAGAAGTTTGAAGCAAACTCCATTTACTTTCGTCCCAAATCCGAATTCTTCTGTCATTGTCATAAGGACTGTAAGTGGAAGTTAACACCTTTGCACCTTTATAATAAATATTTTCTTTAAATGAAAATTGTGTTGCTTCTGGAATAGACTCTTTTTCAATATCCCATTTTGCTAACCACTCTTCCTGATTGCTCATTCTTGGGAATTTCCAACCTGTTAAAGCTTCAGCTAATCTTTGGGGTGACAATTTCTCCACGAAACATCCCTCTTTTCTTTAAATAAATAATTTTCTCTCTACTCCACCTTTTTCATTCGATACTCTAATGTTGTGCGGTGACTGTTCCCGAATGGAAGACTTTGAGCTAAACAATGAGGGCAACCGCCGGGATAATATCCACCCATAAGTGCTGGTAATTTAACCATGTCCGATTCATACATATCTTTAGCACAGGAATAACAAATCTGTTTGTCGTCTTTGATGTATTTTGTCTTTACGTCACAATAAGTTTCTGCGACAGGACTTAATTGAATAGGTAAGTCTTGTTCTAAGATATACGTTACTATTCGATTAATGACATCGTATTCCTTTATACAATCAGAGCAGATATCTGCAGTACCTGTTATGATAATGCCTCCGTAAACGAATTTATACCCCCTATATGTCTTCGGTTTGTTGTAGTTAGGCTTCCCTTTTGTGTGATATTTCGAATTACGCGCATGGGGATGATACCCTGCTTTTTTATCGCAATACTTACAACTACTCATAGAATCAGTTCTCCAGTTAAATTCCCCTTTTTCTAAAGCTTTTACAACAACATCTCGCATAAGAGGTAAATCAAATGGGATAGATTCCTTTACTTTTGCTTTATCAATAGTTTCTTGAGCAGTTGTTGATACCTGTTTATCCAATAGTAATAATTCTTTGTAAGTTAATTTGACATCATATAACACAATTGCATCCGTTTCTTTTACTTTACACATATTAGTGTTTCCTCTCGTTTGTTGGATTTTTTGCGATAATTGAGGTCTAATAGCATATAGGCAACGCCTTCTGTTATAGGGATGTTTCTAAATCCAAATCGTTCATAGTAACCTCTTAATTTCGAAATAGCTTCCTGTAAATGTTCATTTAGTAAACGAGCACCTCCGAAGGGGTGTGGTTGTAGTGACAGATAATCCACTTGTAGTGTCTGGCATTTCTCCACAATAGCGTTCATATATGGAACAAAATATCCTTTTCCTCGGTATTCATTATCTATTTCTATTTTATGCAGTACAGCTACTGTTCCTTTTATCCCATCCTCAGTGCCGTAATGAATACATTTAAGCGCATCCTCTAAATACTCATAAACCGTAGTTTCATTCCAGTTAACCTCACTATTAAAATCCATATTAATATGTTCCATTATGGAGTATTCTGCAGGTTCATTAATCCATTTTTCATTGGTTAGATGAAGGAATGCTTTCCCTATCGTTACAACTTCACTTTGAACATTTAATGTATTTAATGAAATGTTAATACTTTTAACATATCCACCAAAAAAATTATTAAGGCTGTTGGCATCCTCATCATTTTTCCATTCAATCCAAACCTTATTTTCCATGTTCCCAGCTCCCCTATTGTATGATTTATAAGATTTTACTACCCTATAAAAAAAAGAGCAGATATCTGCTCCTTAACTTCTAATTCCTCTCGTATACAATAGTCTATAACTCGCTCAAATTATATCCTATTCACTCTTACAATTAAGCTACATTATCGGTAACGCCATATTTAGTTAGTACCTTCTCTACGTTGTCTCTTGGTTCAACGTAAGGTGAGAATCCAAAGCCATTATTTCGAATAAATGTCTCTCCATACATTTGAATTGTATCCAAGTCAGCTCGAGAAATATTTCGAACTCCCTTAAGTGAAACCGTATTGTATTCATTGTTTAAGATTAGGTTCTCTACATCTTCAATCATTTTTTCTGCCTTTTTAATTTTGTCCATTGTATCCTGCTCCTTCTTTGTATGAACAAATGTTCATCCTAATTTCTTAAATCTCTATATTATAGTGACAAGAAATTCATCTATTCCTAATAGGTACAGTTATAAATAGAACTAATTAGTGAGACATGCACTTACATACTTTTTGAAACTAAAATATCCCGAAAAGCTCGTTGCATTCCTTTTGATAAATACGTAGAAATATCACTTGTAAGCATCAACCATTTTTGTTTTATCATGCGACGAATATCCAATTCATTATAACTACACGCTATAATTAAACTAATTACAATACTCATTACGCTTAATTCTTTCGATTCCTCTGACATGAAGTTATCAAAATCGTCTGGAGTCTTCATTGTCTCTAATGTTTTTTTTATGAGAAGAAATGTATGATTCACATAGCTTATCAGTACTTCTTTCTCCTTAAATGAAAGACCTTCTTGTTCTGTCATTCCTTTTTTATTATCTTCTTCCAACTTATTTGTCATTTGAATGATGATTTCTTTATTTTCTTCGAGCTTTTCTAGAACGCTCCGTACAAAAGCTCCTCCAAAATGCACTTCCGTACCCTCATCACCAAAAAAGTAGGATTGATTTAGTACTTTTTCTGTATTTCCTGACACGTTCTTTTTTCGTGACTCGAAATTTACTATGTTTGTCATCTCTGTTTTCATCTCCATTTAAATGGTTAATTTTAAACCTTATTATTCTAAATTCTCCTAGTTTTATTCATGAACAAACGTCCACCCTTTCTTGTTGAACTATTTTTTATTATAGTAATTAGAAATTCATCTATTCCAGATATTTAGGTGGCTATTCAATAGATTTCAAGGGATGAATGTAGTTAAAGGTACAAACCCAAAACCTTTTATAATTCTAAAAAATCGTCTAATTCTGATTCCGTAATAAATCCCATTCGGCAATATGTTTTTGCCAAGTCATCACTTAATTTACCGACATATTTCTTGTCTAATAAATTGGTTTTATTGTATTCAAATTGAGATTTATGAAGAACAATAATTCCATTCTTTCTATCTTCTAACTGTTTTCGTATTTCCTTAAAATCAATTTCTGTTTTAGAAAAGTCCGAATGTAGTTCATAAAACGTATTGTTTTCCAACGTTATGTAGATTTTATGTGTGTCAAATGGTAGATTCATTGTTGTCTCTCCTCATCATATTAGCAAATTTTAATTAAAATCCTTATAATCAATATATATTATTTATAGTTTATAGTCAATTTAATTTTTCCCCTGTTATATTTCATCTTACGCTTTCTATTCACCAATATACGCCCTGTTTTCACCTTTATTTATTGAGTATTTTGCATAAATTATATAGTGATAATAAATAAAAGGAGTTGATAAATGATGAAAACAATTCAAGATATTACGTATTTCTCTCTATCTGACGCTAGTCAGTTAATCGGAGTATCTCCGAACAAAATAAAAGAATGGGAATTGGAATCGAATTTACATGAAGCTTATGATGAAGAACGTTTAATACCACCAGCTAAACGCATACTTGGTGAAACTATTCTTCCAATCGAATTAAATAGTAATGGGGAAATACCTGTTCATGCGAAACGCTATTGGACTGCTGAAGAAGTAGAAGTAATAGAACAATACGCAAAAAAAGCGAATTAAAAAAAAGCTAAGTACAATAAAACGTACTTAGCTTTTTTATTTTTTTTTACTCTTTCATTTAATAAGTAAAAAGTTTAGACGACACCCGGGTCGTCTATTTTTTAGTCATCTAGTGAAGCATCTTCCCAATCTGGACAATAAATCCACGTATTATTTACATAAAAAACATCTTTATTTTGCTTAAGAATGTTTTCTAATACGGTTTCCCCATCCTCCAGCATTTCTTTTTTCAATTCACCCCAACCAATCATCAAGTTGAGCAATTCCTCTTTTTCATTCTCTTCTAAATAAATAAACTTAAATAAGGATTCTTTTGACTCAAATATTAGCGTTGAATCTTCCAATAAATTAATATCAAATTGTCCTTTTACTAATTCGACTGCTTGCTTTTTGTCCATATTAAATCGCTCCATTTCTTCATCTTTAGTTGTAGTATTTTACTACCCCTACTGTTTAGATTCTCTTTATCATATGCATTTTTTGACAAAAAAAAATAGAATAGATATCATTTAGTATCTTTTCTATTCTTGTTCTCAATATAACCGCTTAAGAAAGCAAATTATTACATGCTATTCTGTTACTTCCCACTCATCGCAATATATCCATTTATTATTTATTTCAAAAACGTATAGATGATTTTCCAAAATGTGTTCGATAAAAGTCGCTTTATCTCGCAAGCTTTCTTTATTAATTTTACCCCATTGAAGAATCATTTCTAACAACTCTTTCTTTGTATTTTTTGCATAAATATAATTAAACAATTCTTCTGGAGTTGAAAAGAGAATAACCGCTTCTTCTTTTAATGAAAGCCCATATTGTATTCTGGCTTCACTAATAATTTCTTTTTTTTCAACCATTAATAGTTCTTCTTCTGAAAAACTTTTCCAATCTGAGCAGAATAACCATTTCTCATTTACTTCAAAAACACTTTCATGTTCTTTCAAGATATGTTCCATCATATTTTTCACATTAGTTAGAGTTTCTTTATCTAAATTACCCCATTTAATCATGAGCCCTACAAGTTCATCTTTAGTGCTTTCTTCCGTATAAACATACTTAAACAACTGTTCTTTTGTCTCAAAAAATATGACACTATCTTCATTTATCGCAACTTTATATTTCTCTCTTACTAACTCCACCAATTGCTTTTTATCCATGTCTAATCGCTCCATTTCCATTAATTTAGTTGTGGTATTTTATTTTCCCTAATATTTCAATTCACTTTATCATATGTTTTTCTCGACAAAAAAAATAGAGAAGATAGATTTTACTATCTTCTCATCTTGTTCTCAAATGATTACTTCTGGAATTTTAATTTTATTTGTCCGGTTTTAAAATTTACTTTTACACCGGAAACAGTTTTATCTTTCGGTAATAGAGCCAAATCATAGTATTTGCTCAATGATAGTGTATCAATTAATCCTTGAACATTATTAACTGACAAAGTTCCTAGACCTTTTCCTTTTTGCCAATAAATATAATCTTGATAATAAGGGTCGCTTTCCATTATCGCCATAGCCATGAATTGTTTGTTAGCTAAAATACCAAACCCTTTAATGTATTCGGAGAGAACTTTCCCTCGATAAGCTACTGTCCCATACGCTTTAAGTGCTTGTTCAGCATCAAACAAAGGAAGTAGATTTTCAAGCGGTTCTTCTAATGGACTCTTTGATTGCCCATATACCTTATTCTCTAGATATTCCGAAATAAATGTATCTTCATCCATAATGAGGTGACTAATAGGTACTTCAAACTTCACATAACAAGGATACTCAGCTACGTTTTCCTCGAAATCAGAAGATTCACTCCATCCTTCCCCGTAATCTTCCTCGTAGGCATTGACAGTCGAGTTGACTGCATAAAGAATATGCCACTTAGTAGTTAAATAGGTGAAGTTAGGCATCGACTTCATGACATGAGACCAGTTATCTGTTCCTGTATCCTCACTAGGAATCAAACCTTCTTTTAGAATGAATGGAAGATATTTAGAGGAAGTCCCATGATACAAAGTTACCATTTCTTCATTTTCTCTAATAACTAACTCTTCTGGATTCTGTTTAAGATACTCCATATAACGAATCTTTAAAGTTTCCATGTCCTTTGCATGTTTCATATAATCTTTCCATTTCTATAATTAATTTTTATTTGTTTCATAAACTAATTCTAAAATCTCGATATACCAATCTTCATTATCAAACTCAGTTGATAGATGTGTAGATGTTGGATTCTCTGAAATAGGTTCATATACATAAAAGCTACCGTTTACCACGTTAAAAGCGATTTGTTTAAATCTGATTGTCGTATCTCTTATATAAACAAAATCACTTCCTTTATCAAAGGCTAGAGTATCAACTTCCCATCCTCCTTCTTTCGCATCTCTCATTAAATCTTCTAATTTTTTATTTCCTCTAAACTTTTTCATTATTTTCTCCCTTCGCAAATGGACAGTTTTTGTCTTTGCTAATTCTTGGTTAAAACCCTATATTGATTAAACAACCTTTACCTTTTCTCTATAATCTTCTAGTACTTTTCCTTCTTCATTGAAATAGCGTGTTTCCCACCATGGATGACAGCTTGATTTATTCCACTGACCATCAAATACTACGTCGAGATTATTTGAACGATTTCCACCAACGATAGTACCTAATTTGCCAGCGACTTCTATCTTCATCCCTTGATAAGCAAAAGAAATCCCTCGATTTTCACATATTCTGTCGAATTGTTCTTTGTCTCCAAAAAGGTATTGAACATCTGCTAAACCTACTTTTTTACATTTCAAGTGTTTAACAATCTCTCTAAATGGCGCTTCCCAAATGCCATCTTGTAAATATTGATAATATTGATACTTAGCTTTCCCAGATGTTTCAGCAATCTCCATATGTTTAGAGTCATCACCATTCATCCATACATTAAAAATAAACATTTCTTCTACTCCCCCTTATCTCATTTTTTGTCTCATACTAGTAGTTTATTTCCAATCAGTGTAAATTGGTTTTGATGATAAGTGGGTTTTCATCTTGGTCTGTTGCAATTTCTATAGATAGGTTAGTGCCATAGTATCCATATCTGTCCCAAGCATTAAGGGTTTGCGTCTTGTCTTTGACCTGTTGTAGTATATCAATAAATTCTTGTATAGTTTTAGCTCCCATTTTTAAGGCTCCTCTTTGTTCGTAATTTCGTCTTTTTGGTTAGTTATGCGCCAATCTATCAAAAGTTTCACTATACTTTCTAGTAAAACGGTCAAAAATTGCATTGTAAAATACTAATAATGATTCCATGGCTTTATCTATATTAGACATAACTTTATCGTATTTGTATAAACGAAGTTCCTTTTTTTCTTCTAGAGAAAAGCTTTTATCAAAATAAGTTACCAATTGTATAAATTCATTTTCTTTAAAACCAAGAAACTCTTTCTCACTCAATTCATCTACCGCTTCAATAACAGCCGAATACCAACATTTATCAATAGAAAAGCCAACTCTTAAATCCTCTTTTAAATAATATAATTTATCATATTTTCTATATTGAGCTTTAACAAAGTTTGGAATGTTCATTTATTGCACCTCTAAATACATTAAGTTAGGATTCGCCTTACTTCGACTTCCTCATATCCATTTCTATCTTTTAAATATGCATTAATCCAGATATATCTTCCGTTATAACTATTTTCTAGATTTTCATCATTATAAGCGGTCACTAGTTCTAAACGATTACGATTTTTTCTGTCCAATACGTAATCTCCATTGTTAAAACGTTTGACTATATCACATTGTTCCATTGTATTATCAGTAAACCTAATCTCTATTTTCAATTATCTCATCCTTCCACGTAAAACTATAGATAGGTCTAATCATATTGGAAAGACCAGTAAAGACTAAGCAACTTTAGATAGTTCTGCTGGTTCTACCTTGTACAAGTACCAAGATTCACTACCTGAATTTTCATCTAATGTCTGAGAATCACGTATAAATTGATGCGCATCTTTTTTTGTAGCAAACCCATCAAATGTTAATAAACTTCCATCCATCGTACAGTACATTGTCACGACGTATCCATCAGGGTTTTCATCCATTTCTATATCATAATACAAATCAGCTACCTTTTGACAACCAATTACCCCGCATATACTATTTCCGACACCGTCTGAAAGTAATTTGCCAGAGATATTTAAATTTTCTGAGCAAGAATTACAGACTTGCGTCCATACCTCATTGCCTTCTATTATAAAATCATCAAAAGTATCTTTATAATGTTCCATAATTTCAGCTCCTGTTCTTAATAATGTTTGTAATCAATCTTTTTAGACCTTTAAAGTACTATTGTTCACATATACAAAGTTCATCAAATTCGGATTCATATTTCTTAAGTTTTTCAACGCCACCTAATTCTTCTACATCAAAAGTCCCTGTAACATCAAAAGAATTATTAGAAGAATGATAGGCACCATAAGCTCCATCGTCCGTTATGATTATATCTATGTGTTCATCACCATATTTTGTTATAGCCAATCTAATTGCATCATCAAATTTTTTCATTAATTCTGTCATTCCTTATTCCTCCTCTAATTTGCAATTCATTTGTTCTCCTGCATGTTAAAATTGAATCTGCCTCGTAAAGAATGGTAAATCAAAAACATTCTCAACACCTTTAGGACATTCGATATCATAGTGTTTTTGCGTTTTACGGTCATATAGCCATGCATGATACCCGATTATTCCATTTGGATTCCTCTTCGTTACAAGCTCTTTAAATGCTGTATATTGGTTCATCGAAATTTGGTATTTTGCCATTTCTTTTTCATCAAAGTTTTCTACATAACTAGAGTCTGGCAATTCTTCTCCCTCTACTAAATAATCATTCGTAAGCATTTCTGCAGATGTATAGTTTTCATTTTCTAGATGAAGTAAAATAAACTCTGCAAATCCAAGACACCATCCTTTATTTACATCCCTTGTAGTGTTTACTCCTACTTCCTTTAAAACATGTAAAAAACTATTCGTATGGTTTTCAATGAGATTTGTAACCAACTTTCATTCCTCCTTGGATTTCATTTTCATGCCCGTTTTTGGATACAGCCAATTTATATGTAGATGCACATCTACTCCTATCTTTTATGAACTCTTATATAATATGCATTTCACGAGAACCTAATAAAAAAAAGACAGCCAAAGGCTATCTCTTCTTAATAAATCTTTCATTCTTTTTATTATGGCCCACAGATATCACACTCATCTGTTTGTTTTTCTATCTAATTCATTGAATCAGCCTCTGTTCAGTAAGTCTTCATACGCTTTTTCGTATGTTGTAAAATTGTAATGACCTTCGCTGAATCCATTGGAATCTACGTTGAATAGAAGTGTAGCGTAATCATTTTCTTCTCTTTGTATCAACACGAACTTTAGATAATCATTCAAAGGATTTTTGTCGAAGTCTCTTAGCTTGAGGATTTCCCATCCCTTTGATTCTGTTAAAGCTCTTGCTTTCTCCATTACCATGCTCATTTATATACCTCCTAGTATTAATAAAACCGTAATATTAATTGTAATACAGTTTATTATTTAATTAACTTCGGTTGGTCAATTTTACCACAATTCCATTATAGGAAAAAAATCTCCTTATTATTCACCTTCTGTATCAGAACCTAATAAACCTTTATTGTCCAATTCCTTCTTGTGTTCTCTGTGCTTCTTCATATATTCTTTATGTTTATCTTTATCGTAATATCTTCCATCTTTTCTGTTTTCAGAATATCTCTCTTTTGCTTTTTCCTTCCTTTCAGGGAACAATGTAAACTGTATCAATCGTTTACTCACTCCATATTTTTTTCCTAAACTCGTAATGCTAATGCCACCACTTTCGTATTCTTTTACAATGTTATCCTTATCTTCATCAGTCAGTTTGACTCTTTTATCAAGCTTTGGATTATTAATTGGAACTTTATCTAACTTACTAGGCACTTTAAATTCTCCATTCAAGTTTATTTAATTAATACTTCCTTCGAGGTCTTCAATAAATACTTTTTTATTCAATTCAATGGAAACTATTTCTGCTTCTTTGTTATGAGTTTCTCAAATAAAGTTATACATCCCTTCGCTATCATGCAGTAAGTTTAGAAAAGCTTCGTCAACCAATAACCAGTCTGTTTTACTATACTTCCCTTCTGTTGTTTGAGAAATGGTTAATCCGTATGTTTCAGCTAAAAATTTAGATAGGATAGTCCCTTTATTTAATTCTTCTATAAATACTGTAGCTGAAAATTTTTTTGTCATATAAAATCCCCTTCTCTTTGATTAGTAATTAAAATCGTAGATGACTCTGCCTTTCTTAAAAAACTGATATAAACTATTGTTAATAATTTCTTTCCTCATGCATCTATAAACCGAATTGCTGTTAACGCCTATTGTTTCTCCAACTACATATTCGAAGTCTGTATGTTCAGCTTGTTCGATTTTTTCATCATAGACCATATATTTTTTCATAATTTTCTCCTTCTTCCTCTTTAAGATATCAGAATTCTTCGTTTACCTTCGTTTCAATAACGTGCAAGTAATCAATTTTTTGATTTAAGATATCCTCAATAGTGATACCTATTAAATCTTTTTTCTTCAGTTTCTCATCATTCATTTCAAATTTCTCGAAATTTCCTTTTAAGTATTTTAGCAAACCGGTTTTGTTAAAAACACCAATGGCTACTAAACTAGAAGTTGTTCTCCATTCGTCACAGTTATACGCAATAAATAAAGCTCGTCCCTTTTTCTCTTTTTCCATGTTATCTCGCTCCATTCTATTTTTACTACTCTCTGGATAAAAAGTCTTCGGAATCAGTCTGTAGAAAAAACTACTCCTAAGTTTTATATCTTTTATATAATATGCAGTAGCTTTGCAAACATAAAAAGACAACCAAATTGGCTGTCTTTAGCAATAAATCAATTCACACTCTATTTTTCTGTTTCGAACTTTATCGATATCATATCTCCTAGAATACCAAATTCATTACCTTGTATAACCCGTACATTTAGATACGGAGAACCTTCTACAAGATGTTCATATTTTATACGGTTTGTGAATAATTCTAGTAATATGCGGTCTACTGACTCTTTATCTGTAAATATAGTGCCTCCCATTTCATTAAATGAGATTGTTTCTAATTCTTTGATATAGCGCACTTGTAAATGCTTTTCTCTTTTTTGGGGTACTAAATACTTTACTACAATTTTATACTTCATCAGATAACCCTCCCTATTTTTCTAAAATAGCAATTCAAGATTTTTTCCGTCCTTAAATTGAACATTTATACTTGATTCTGTAATGAAATGACTCTTATATGCAGATTGATAGATATCCATCATTTCATTATCGTTAAATATGTGTAACATATCTAAGACTTCTATTTTGTCTGTAATATAGTGAATGTCCTTTATTTCAGATAATAGTAATTGACTATTTGCAAAGTACACAATTCCTTTTAAAGATGGTTTAGAAATCATGATATTATAGATAAATTCCAACTTGTTCGTGTTCTTGTTAATAAAAAACACATCGGTAATTAATTCTTGGAAGTTATTCGAAGATTTTCCGCTTTTAACTTCTTTATTTTGTTTTCCTATTTTAAACATATGTCATTCCCCTTTTAATTTTAATTGAATTTTTATGTCCATAAATGATTTTGTTCTGCAATTAATATATACTCCTATGCACTTTTAGTAAACAGTGTTTTCGTTTTCATCTTCATCTCCATCTCCAACCTTTCTCCCTATCATTTTCTATTCATTTAAAATTCCTTCCTATTTTTATTGTAGAAAATTATCTACTCCTAACTTTTTATGTCTTTTATATAATACTCACTTTAAAGCCTCCTCATAATAATAGAAAAAGACAGCGATAAGCTGTCTCTTGTCTATCTCTATTTACCAATCAAATGACTCTAATTCATCTATTTCATTAGCATCTGAGTCTAAATTAATCCACCCACAGTCATTTTCTTCTGCATAAGCAACAAGCTTCTGAAAATCTTCAGGCCAACCTCCTATATGTTCACTTTTTGCTCCACTAACGAACCATCCGTGTGAAGTAGGATAAATGGAAAATCCTTCTGGTACTTCTGTCTTCAATTTTTCGGATGTTTCTAAACTCACATTCCCTGTACTAACATCCAACATGTTTACTACTCCTGCTTTACTCATCTTCTTCTCCTACCTTTTCATTTAAATTTTACTTGCAAGTTAAACTATAGAAAGAGTTCTATCCCTAACTTTTATTAACTCTCTATTATATGCAATTAATTACACAATAAAAGATACCTTTATCTGTTTTATAACCGGATAAGCCGGTTACTTCTAGTTGTAATCGGAAAAACCGGTTATATGGAAATTTTCAAAATAAGAGACAGGTTCTTCTCCAGTGTTTTTGTTTAAATCAACCAATAAATTAATCTTCTTCTTTTACAGACCACTTTTCAACTGATGCTTCCATATCACTCGGTGTATCAAAAGAAGCAAACACAACACTATCATTATCATCTTTTGCAACTACCCAGTTTTCACCGCTGGCAATGATAGTCTTATCTTCATATGCATAGCAACCAAAAAAACCGTCACAATATCCATATACTTTTATACCGACAAACTTATCTTTATAATTCATCCGATTCCCTCCTATTTTTCTAAAACTTTTTTCACTATTCATATCTTTTATAGATACATTCTACTCCTTCTTTATTTAAAACTTGTTATATGATATGCAAGTTTATATAAAGAAAAAAGAAACAGGTATTTCCTGTTTCTCATAGAAAAAAAATTCAGACAATTATTTCGTTCAATTAATTACTTTCCCTTAAACTAGTCAATTGTTCTGAACTTAAATATTTAGTGCACTCTGATTTAACCCATCCGTGATTTTTCATTATTTCCGTAAATCCCCCTTCCGTAATAACTATCCATTTCCAAAACCTTGGTGGTGTAAAGGCTTCGCCTTTACAAATAATTATTTTCTCTTCCAAAGGAAGCTTTCCGTCCTGCCCCCATATTGTTACGGGCTCTATTTGTTCTACTGACATCATCTTTACCAATTCCCTCATCCTCTCTTTCACCTAACTTAAATAGTTTCGACCTTAGTTTCATGTACTGTAATTGATAATTCAGGATGCTCCTCTTTTATTTTTTCAATTGTATTTTTCAGCTCTAGTTCTAATTCTTGCTCACTCTTACTCTCTGTAGATAAATAAATGTGTGTTAGAGCGAATATTTCTCGTTTTTCTCTCATTATTTACTCTCCTTTTTTTAGCTGTAGTATCAAATCTTCTACCCCTATTATTTAATGCTTTTATATGATACTTTAATTTAAGTAAAAATATAAAAAAGAGAGGACATTTAGCCTCTCTTTGTTTAATATCCTCTTCATTGAGAGAATAAGCATCAGCTATACAATTGAATCCTCAACAACTTCTACCTTTAGTACATGTACATCAAGATATTTCGATTTATCCTCAGATAATTCCCATTCTAAATGTATATCCACTCGTTTTCCACTTTTTAAGGATTCTTTATGCTTTACTAATTCTTTTAGATTTGCGTCCAAAAGAGCATCTTTACCTTCGACACCTTCATTTAAATCGTATAAATTCATTGTAGTGTAGCCATTGAAAAATTTTCCTTCTCGAGCAGTTGCTATCGTCTTTTCACCGGATACTGTATTTGCTAAAAAGCCATTGTATTTTATCATTTTTTTCTGCACCTTATCTCCACGATGGTTATAATGCTTATTAAAATGGAATCTCTGCCCTTCCGTAAGACTTTCATAAACATCTTGGTTAATTGATTTTCCTCTTTTAACTTCTTTTTCAATTAAAGCATAGTACTCATTATCAATCGTATGAAACATACTCTTAAATTCGATTGCGCCTAATTCTTTTTCTGCAACTTCTAAATATTTTAACCTCGTTTGCATTAAAATCATCCATTCTCAATAATTTATTTTAACAACAATAACTGTATTACTATCTATAAAATTGAGTTTTTACTAATTTGTTCGCCTTTTCAAGTTGTTTCTTGCGATTCATTTCATTTATCAAATCTTTTTTGAGTACGTTATTTGCTGGAATCGTTTCTTCTTCACCACTGTTAAAACGTATAGTTGCACTACCATCTACGTGTAATTTTAAGTAATTTACTGTTCCCATGACTCTCGTCTCCTATTCTATTATATCAGTCCATTAAAGGCTATTTACTACTTTTTTACCTTCTTTCGTCAATCTGACGGCACCATGCAAAAAGTTCATATGATGGTAAAATTCCACTAATCCTTTTTTCTTCAAAGCATCTAGTGTTCTACTATTAAATGCATCTCTAGGGTGAGCTTTTACGTATTCTCTAGGCTTACTCAATAAAAATAGTGCATTTTTTTGTGAAGCTGATAGCGTCATCCTAATTCCCCCATTAAATAAATTTTAGCGATTTAATAAATCTTTGTACCATTACTCTCTAACCAATACCATGCTACGGATAAATACGAGAAATCTTGACAAACTTCTCCATCCTCCTGATACTCTCTTCTCACATCCAAGAAGATATCGACAATTTGTTTGTCTAATACAGATATATCACTAGTATTTGTAGGAACTAGGTCTTCTGTTAAATATTCTGCTCTAACTAGATGATGTTGTAGTTTTACTACAGTCTCTGCCATCTCATCATGGTTTCTTTCAACATTTAGTTTGACTAGTTTATCCAAATAATCCATTGTAAATTTCTTTGAAATATATAACTTAGAACCTTCTATATTATTTTTATCTAGGTCACGTTTTAAACCGAGATATTCCAAAATAGTATGGAGTGAAAGAATACACTCTCTGCATATGACATTATCTATTATGACACCTTTATTTTCGCCTTTATTTAACCAGTCTTCTATTAAAAGTAAGTTATTATTGAATACTTTAATATCCATTTCTACACTTCTTCCTTTATCTGTACCAATTAATCTGCTTAATCTTTCTAGTTCCCTTTTTACAACAACATTTTCTAAAATATTCATCATTAATAGCTCCCTTTTTTAAAAATAGAAATTCATCTATTCCTTATTTTTGAATCTCCTATATCTTATGCATTTATTGTTTATCCATAAGAAAAGAAGACAGCTTATAGCTATCTCCTAAATATATTTATTACCTATTCATTTTTCCGGCTGTAATTAATTCTTCCCTAATAATCTCCATGCCTTTTTTGGGCATTTGATGTTCTCCCATTATCCCAGTAATATCTTCCGCAATCATATCCGCACTTAACTGTTCGAATGAATAGCCTTTTTCATTTATTGCAAACTGAATCATACCTTTTGCTTCTTCTCTGAATTCTTCTTCAGTATATTCTACTTTCTGTTTTAATTCTGTTTTAATCGTTAACATATTTATCATTCTCCATCCTATTTTTAATTAATTCACCTATTAATTATTTCATATCCTTTAAGAGTAACCTTAGTTCTGATAATAAGTACCTCATTCGTTTTCTAACAGTATTGGCATGGTACTTATCAATATGGTGGTGCTCCACCGTGCTAAAATAAAAGAAGTCGATAGAGAAAGAAACGCTATCTAAGAATCGTTTAATCGTTTCTGTTTCATTTAAATACTTGTCGATTTGATACTGGTTTTGGTGTTGAAATTTTTCGCTCACACTTTTAACGAAGTAATATAAGCTATTCGTCACAACTCCAGTAGCATTTTCCATCGCTCTATCATATCTTCCTCCTGTTAACTTTAACGACTTTGTGTAGCTATCCTGAAGATAATCTTGCATCACCTTCAGATTATCAGGGTAATCGTAATTCATTTTCTTTTCCTCCTTTATTTAGCTTGTGCTGTAGAAAACAACCCTTCTCCTTCTGCTTCATGTTCTCCTAACCTTCCATGCCAATTATTTAAGAAGGCAAATGCTCCCATAAAATTGAACATGTCACTTTCGGAAGTGAATCGCTCAGTATAGCTACGAACATTCAAGGATACTTCTCCCGTCTTTAGAAAAGTTAATTTAAATGACGAAAAACTTCTTGAATTAACAGTTCTTCTGCAGATTATTTTATTCCCCTTTGTTTTCACTTCATGGTAAAGTAAGTTTTCGTCTAAAAAACTCAACATTTGAGTTTGACTTCTCATTTTAGAGCTCCTATTCGCTGGTGTATTATTGAATAATGAGAGGTTTAGAACCCTCCCATGTATCGAGAGCTTTCCTAGCCATTTCGATACTTTCATTTGTACAACGGACAACCTTTTGAATGCTGTTTTTATCGATATAACCCACTTTATTATTATCTGAACAAATGATGACATAAGAATCGGTCTCTTTTCCAATTAATAATGCCTCTATACTATGTCCTCTTAGTTCCGGGGCATCAAATGTCACTTCGATAATAGTACCTGTTCGTAAATCCATCTCTCAATCTCCTTTTATAGATACTGTTTATAAATAATCATTAAAGAGCAACTCTACCTCATTTTCGGTTTTAGGCATTTCATAAATTGGTTCTGAAAAACCTTCATCGGTACTATTTTGGTTATACTCTACAATTTCAAGATACAAGTCATCTCTTTTACCATTTGTCTCCAGTACAAAGGTCTGGTCACCTCTTACTAATTGTGCAATCGGAATCCCGGCATGTTCAAATTTGGACAACTCCACACCTAAATATTCTTTGTTAATCTCTAATTTATTCATGTTCATTCCCCTTTTCATTGTTTTTTACTTAATAAAAGTTATAGTTTTACCTACACCTTTTTTTTGAATCTCCTATATTCTATGCAATTCAGTTTTATCCATAAGAAAAAGGAGGGGCTTACGCCTCTCCTTTCATGTATACTCCTAACATTTTTTGTAACCCTAATGGACACTTTCGTATCTTTTCTTTTGTAAGTTCCTCATTGTTATATCCCGGAACTTTATCTTCCTTGTAATCCAAGAACCATAAAAATGGTTTTTCATTCCATACTTTCACCATTTCTAAATTTTCTCCGATTTCTTCAATCGTATTTATTAATGCTTCTCGAACATCGTAACTAAATCTAATTCCTGTCTCAATGTCTCTATATGCATTATGTGAACAGTTTCTCAATGATTCTATCCCTTTTTTTAACTTATCGGATGGTCTCATTTCTTTAAATGTCACATTTAACCTTTCGTTATAAACATCTTCAAACTCTACTTTTTCAGTTGCTTTCACTTCCCCATAAAGTGTGCCACCGTTTAGAGATTCTTTATTGCCATAACTAGTTGCCCAAATAACTAATCCTTTTTGTGGGTAATAATATAAAACTGCTTCGTCAGTATAACTTTCATTCTGAAAATCATATTTTAAACCTAAAATAAATCCGTATGACTCGATAATGTTTTTGAATTCATTCCATGAGATACCAAAATGTGTATCTCCTAACCCCTTCAAATAATTCTTTGTGTTTTGATTCATGTGATAAGCAGATGCAAACATCATGGAACTTTCTTCTGGAGTAAATTCTGTATACGACTTCTTAAATACACTTTCTGCTTCTGAAACCGCATCTCTTTTTAATAATTCTTTATAGTTCTTATCAATTTCTACCTTTTTCATATAAGTTCTCCACCTTTTTTAGTTTATATTTCTTATTTACTGTTTTCTAAAATTTCATTACAAACTGTATTGACTTCTTCTTGACTTAATGAGGTTTCGAGTGAAACGCTGATTCCATAATTGTTATTCACAATAATTTCCGTTACCTCTTCTTCATTTACTTCTGCTTCAATAGATTCTAAAGAAGCTATGCCTTCTGTTAATATTAAACTTTCTACTTCATTACTTATTACCTTATTAATCTGTTCTTTTGTCATTACCATTTTTATATTCTCTCCATTCTCATATTGGTATAGAATAACCTATTCCTTATTTTTGAATCTCCTATAATATACGCAACTGATAATTCATTTATAAAAAAAATAGAGAGAAGATTAATTCCCTCTATTAGTCATTAATTTTTCAGAATCTCTTTTATTTCATTTATATGAGCAACTGCAATTTCATACCCATTAATGACCTTTTGAATATCATCTAATTCCAAAGAACCATAACTTGATGTTTGAATTTTAATTTCAAAATTATTATCTGCATCATCATTAAAAACATAAATTGTAGGCATATATTCACCAGATAAATGACTCATTCTAACTATTTTACATCCACGGTTTAACTTTGTTTCTAGACGTAGCTGATAGTATTCAGATTCATATACCTCAATTTCATATCCTTCTGTTTGTTTTTTTTCAATGAGTTTTAATGTTGTCATTTTAAAAACCTCCTAGTTTATTAGCTTCTCATAAAACATCAGACCATTTTATTGTCAGAAATAATGGATTTCGCAACTTCCATATACAAACCGTATACTCTCTCCATTTTAGTGTTCGTTATATCTACAATCGTACGCATTAGTTCTTCGGAGAACTCAGTTAAATTTTCATCCACATTCTCAGATTCCTCTGCATAAATGCCTGAATTGATGATATTTTCTAATTCCCCAGAAATGATGGATTTAATCGTCTCGGAATAGTCGCCCTCATAGGTTTCTAACTGCTCTAGAAAAAAGGAGAGGTCTTCCTGCATTCGAGAAAAACTACTATCTTCCCGGTAATGTAAAAAACTATAGTTTATACTAGATAAAGCCCCGTGAAATAAACGTAATTCACTCTCACTAATAACAGGAGCAGATGACAATTGGGATTGAGTTTCATTCAACTCTTCAACAGGTACTATTTCCACCAGTTTTGATTTTTTATCTTCATTCATTACATATCCTTCTTTTTTAATTTTCATTTTTACCGCTCCCTTTTTTGTTTGTTTTAGTTAGATTTAAAGCTGAATTGTTCCATAAAAATCTCCAAATTCTGTTGGAGAATTCCGATACACATCAAAGAGACTTTTTCCGTTCGGAATTATTTTTACTTCATCTTCCACACCCGAACCATCTTTTACTTCTACTAAGAAATACATCCCATTAAAGTCTACTAGGTGTGCTTCTTGGAATCCAAAGGCGTTACTTTCTAAAGTACTTTTCAATTCGAGCCATTTCTTATCCTTCATCTCAATCAGAATGTTGCTCCCCATTTATACTCCCTCTTTCTTGTATCCTTAATTATATTAATACAATTATACACCAGTATCATGTATTTGTAAAATATAATTTACGTTTATGTTACCTCCTTTATTATTTAGCAATTAGCTAAACCTTTATTTTTCATATCCTTTTATTATAGAAAACTATCCAACTATTATTTCTTTATGAATAGTTACACATGTCCCTAGATAAAATAAAAGGTAAATAGATTAAAGGAGTCATAGACACTTATATAGGAGGAATGTAAAAATGAGTAAAAATGTACAATTTATTTCTGTTTGGAATGATGGTTTCGAAGTGATTACCTCTGCCAAATGGAATTTAGAAACAAACGAGGTTTACGATATAGAATCAAGTGAAAGCAATGTTGATGCAGAAGGAGACGAACTAGAGTTCTTAGATGAGCAGTATATTCTATCCGATGGAAAACGGTATGAATTAGCTACCGTGCATGAAGGATTTTTTGTACAAATATAATTCTTGTATTTAATCAATGAATTGGAGAGATGAAGCATGCAAGAAATTTTAAATCGAATAGAGCAGACAGCAGGAATGGGTACTTCATTTATTTTTAAACACCTAATTATTACAGTAGATGAAATGGAATGCCTCCTTGCATCCGGTCTTTCAATAGAGAAATTTGCTACTGAAAACAATATAGATTTTATTTCTTTAAAAAAATTTGGTAAAGTCGAAGTGCTACACATCACAAGCACATTAAATAAACAATCCATCCATGAAAAAGGATTGCTTTGTAATAGAACAGTTGGTTGGATTAATGATTTAGGAATAGGTCTCTATGGAGTCGATAAGGATAATGAAACAGGTTTAGAAAATCTTCGTACTTATGTAGAAGGTCATTTCGATGACGATGATATGCTAATTGTTGAGGCTGATTATACAGGTGAATACATTCAATGTATTTATGGATATGGACATGAAGGTTATATTGTGTTGAAAGTCAGTATACCAGCACAAGATGTAACGGATATCATATCTTCTAATGTTGATGATTTTCTTTGTCTTTCTTTTTGATAAAACTACACATAAAAGCCCCACCAATATGAGTGGGGCTTTTTCTTGTTTAATAATTTATGTGGTTAACTTTTAGCTATGCCAAGCTTATTCATATCCTATTCTATTAAATACTTCCTAAGCGTTGAATTGTTTCATTTAAGACTTCAACAGCATCGTAATCTTTACGAACATCCAATGAAGATTTTAGGCGTTCTAGTTCTTGTATAATTTTTGTATACCTACCTATGTCTGCATTGTCTTCTGTTGACTTATCTGAAGAAAATACGTATTCTGCATCCAAGAAATTTCTCCAAATCGTGAATTCATCCATCCATTCTTTATGAAATTCAGAATTCATAAATGAGGAAATAGACTCTGTCATACTGTAAAATTCTTCATCATCTTCTAAAAAGCAAACAAATATTCTATGGTGTTCCGCCCAACTTAACATCTGTTCTTTTGTGTAACTAGCTTCGAGTATTTCATTCATTTTTTGTAGGTTATTTATCTGAATCACTCTTTCCTATGTTATCTAAATTTACTTTTTCAATGTTTAACACATTCCCAGCTCGCCCATGCACTAATTTCCATTTTTAGATTCTTCTATTTGGATTTCACACTTTTTTCTACACTTCGTACAATAGGGTTCGTATCCTGCAAGTTTTGCTCCTCTTTTGACCTGTACGTTACAACATACGGACATTTCACCTTTTATCACACTTCCGAACATACCTATTCACCCCTTTAATCTAGTTTTTTGAAATGTGCTTCCAATGTATCTTCATGAATTTCAATCCACCGACCAAAACCTGTATAAATACCCTCTTTATAAATTTCTGTTAATCTAACTGCGTCTGATGTCGCAACAAATTTAGTAGAATTTTCTTCCTTCTCCCAGCCAGTACCTAAATCAATTACCAAAGTTTCTCCTTCTAAACTAGCACCTTCTTCATCGAATTTTTGTAGCACTAATTCCTTGATACATGCGTACTTTTGCATGCTTATCATCCTCTCTAAATTATTAAAAGCCAAAAAATAGAATCGTATTCCTATCAAAATCTATCTTTTTTAACTTCCTTACCAACTCAAATATAGAATACTCAAATTTCCATGAGGACGTTATTATATCTGTATTTTCATTTAGATTAATTGGTGGGAACCTTTCCCATTCATGTAGAACATTTTGAACATGCGCCACTTGTTTTTCTATTGAGGTACGATTATCGTCTTTGAAATACTCATCTACCGTATCTTCCTGCAATCCTTTATAGTAATTAATTACTTTTTCTCTGTAGATATTAATAGATTCTATCAATCCTTGTTTACCTACTATATATGGTTCGTAGTTTTCTAGTTCTCTCATCACATCTTTATCTGCAAATAAAGGTATACCTATTTGATAAATACGTTCCGCAGAATCAGAATCCATCTCACCAAAATTATGCAACATTTCTATAGGAAGCTTGTGAATTCTAAATGAATCATCTCCATCATCATGATAGCTTTTCCCTAATTCATCAAGTTGCATAGATTGAATTGTATATACGGTTTCTTTACTAATTACATACATATAGTGTCTATAACCCATTTACCCTCGCTCCTTTTCAAATACTAATTCGTACCACTGTAATTTCTTCGTACCTCTCGTTTTCAAATGAGTGTTTCTCTCCTTTTGACATGGAAACTAATGCTAAGTCGATACCTGTTTCACTCGGGTTCATAGCTTGCTTCACACCTAAGTCTTTTAAGTGCAGTAGAATATCTTCCATTTCCGCATACCGTTTTTTACCATCATATTGAATTTCAAAGTCCATCCAAATTCCTCCCTTGAGATTGCTTCACTTCTACAATGCTTCTTCCTACTTTGTGAGCTATCTTTCTAATATTGATTCGGGTTTTGTATTCCCTTTTCATTTTCTCGTTACGGATTATCCACCCCACCAGAAAGAGAACACGAAATTTTAATAACCTTAATGGAAGTATAATTTTCACCTTTTTTCACTCCTCTAGTAATATTGAGTTATACATACATTGCAATATATAATCCTTCAATATTGACTAAATGTATATCCAATAACTCTACTATTTCTCCTTCTTCATTCATCGAATCAAGTACATCTTCCGGACGATAAGAAGAATAAAAACATCCTTTATCCATTGTTTCAATGTGGTCAGTTGTTTGCTCGATACTCATATTAACCTTTAGTTCTGTTCCGTACTTTTCATTAAATTGTTTCAGAGTAAAGTCCTTAAAATCTGTAAATTTACTATTTCTTTCTAATATCATTTCTGTCATACATAACCGCTCCTTTTTAATATAAACTATTGTTTACCTACTTTTTCAATACCTTATATTCTATTCAATCAAAGAATGTTTATAAATCTAAAAAACCTCCTTTAAAGAGGAGGCATAAATCATTTTAGAATCGTTAAAATTTCACTTTGCAACGTTTATCAAATGAATTTAATATAAATTCAAATAAATCAGCAACATGCTCGTCTATATATGCCCAGTTCCTTTTATTATGTGGGTCTTCTTTTAACCAGTATGCCTGTGTCCAATCCTGAATGATTTCTTTTTCGACTACTTGATAATTTCCATCCCTTAAAGGAACTAATAAGTAAATATATTGATGACCACCACAAATCAGATAGTTATCCGTAAACATTACTACATTTGAATACATGTCTTTTAGCTTTAATTTATATGTCGTTTCAAAAGAATCAGTATCATCTAAGCGAACATACTCCGTAAAGTAAGATAAATCTGCTTTGGGTATTACAATATTCTTTCCGAATTGGTCTTCTCTTGAAAAGGCAATAAGAGGACTATTCCGAACAATAGAGTTTATATGTTTCCTATATCTGCTTTTCAATAGTATTCCCCTCCTATTCTACATTAGTAGCATTCACCTTAATTAATTTTCCTTTTTTATCATAGAAAAAACTGAGCATATAAACTGTCATCGTATCATTTTCTATTGCGATAAGTCGGTCAATGTTTTCTCCTATCATCGTGTTATCTTCTTTAATATGTTTTGTATAGTAACCATAATCATATTCAATTTCTTTGTTTTCCAGTGACAAGGTTTCTACCGCCAGCGCCAATCGTTCTTCTTCTGCAGAAACATTTGGTAAGTGATAAATGAATATCCAAAAAGAAATAATAACTAGAGTGAATATGATTACAGATTCCCAAACTCGTTTCCTACTCATTCTATTACCTCACTCTCTACTTGGTCTGTTAGGAATTCTTTAAAATTGGCATTTACCGGTTCCCCTTTTGCATTGTAATAAATATCGACTTCAAACTCATCCGCTCCAAATACAGCAGAATACTTTCCTTTCTCGATTTCTGTTACTACACCTGAGACCCCTGACAATGCTTCTTGTTGCGTGATAAATGGTTCCATTAATATTTCAATGGTATTCTCGTCTGAACTCTCTGAAGCTCCCGAAACAATCTTTTTCCCCTTATCTAAATCCAACGGGAAAAATGTTCCTGCAAAAAAGCTTAAAAGCAATCCAAATAGAATGAGCAATATATTCACTTTCTTAATTGTCATATTTGTTTTTCTCCTTTCTTAGACTTGTATAAATACTGCGATTTTCTCTATTTCTTGTAAAAAATTATCTGCTTCCCATTCAGCTAAGTATCCTAATGGATTACAAATAATTGTTTTTTTCTTGTGCTTTCTTTTTCCAAATCGTTTATGTGTATGTCCAAAGGAAACATATTGTACAGAAGAATACCGGTCAATGAGTTTTCCAATTTTATCTGACCCCATGAAAGCGTTGCAGGTATTCCAAAGTTCACTTTTGTAAACAATAAACTTTTGATATGGAACAAAATGAGTTAAAACCCAAATAGGATGTTCTTTTACACTTTCTAAATCTTGTTTAAGTGTTTCTTGAGATAAATGAGACACACTCAAATCGCTTTTCTTCCAGTTAATCTTTCCTCCGTCAAACCAAACTTCTTTTTTAATAGATGGATAAAATGCCAATGGGATATCCTTGTTTCCATAGGAGTAGTCATACCAACCCAATGCACCAACAAGTGCCAATCCATTTTCTAAAACAACTGGTTTGCCAATTAGATTAGATGAATGGTTCAGATATTGTTGATACACTTCCCCTGTCCAGTCCCCTTTATGAGTTACCAAATCATGGTTACCCGGAACAAAATAAACAGGTTTTTTAGTCATATTTTTTATTTCATCTAAAATATCTAAGGTATCTCGGTAGGAATTTGTAATATCACCAGAAAGGAGTAACACATCATATTGCACTCCCTGTAGATATTCGAAAAATATATCGACTAAAGGCTCTTTCGTATATCTTTCGTTCACATCAAAATGTAAATCAGAGAAATGTAAAATTATCATGTATAATGCCCTCCTTAAACCTTCTGCTCATTGCTACTAATTAACTCCCATTTGAGTCGGTATCTGTTCATAATTAAGCAAATATATTACACATACTGCCATGCTTAATACGATGCTAATGATAATTAAAGTTTCCAATGATGGAAGTCTAAAAGAAATAAACTCCATTTTTTTCTTTTCTTTTTTCCTTAAATTCAGTTTTTTCTTTATTGAAATCATTGTGTCTTTACCTCCTATAACATTTTTACTATAAGCAATTATATCAAATGTATTGACTATAAGCTATAAAAATTAGCCTGTAGAATTATAGCTATAGTACTAGAATTCTATATAGGCTATTTACTACTTGTAGGAGTCATCTGTTTCTACTATAACTGTGAATTTTTTAAACTCATACATGTCATTAAGGATGATTTCGATGTGGAGGGTATTGGGGGTTAACCATTTTATATTAGTGCTAACAGGATTGTTATTAATTCCTTTTCTTAAAAAACTTCTAAATTCGTATTCTCCAAATGTAAAGATTAAGATACCATCTTCTATACCCGAATGGACATCACTTGATACTGCCTTAATCTTCCTCGTAGAAAATCCATCATAATAAGTAGCTCGGATGATATCATTTTGCGTCTTAACCTTCTCTAGAAAAAACCAAAAGTGAATATTTACTTGTATTTCAAAGTCTAATCTTTTCTCATACATATCTTCAGCCTGATTAACTAGGTACTCATCTCGTTTGTTTTTGGTTTTGACAATTTGCTCTTGTACTTTTTCTCTTAAACGATTTAGCATAAACTACTCCTTTATATTTGCTTTTAACAAATTATAAAATAGTTACTTAATTAATCATATTTTTCTTCTTTATAATCCCAGTACGTTTCTGGAACGGGTATTATTCCACCTTTACCATCAGACTTTACCATTTGTATATTAGTATTAAAAGATAGGAAACTTTTCTCCACCTTCGTCAGAAACAAATAATCATTTTCTGGAGCATTCATTTCATGTGATTGATAACTTCTTAAATTATTCTTTTGCTCTTCATATTCTTTATTAGCTTGAACTTCATCGGTAAACGTGCCAATTACTCCTTCTTCTTTATCTATCAGAATCCACATATATGGTTCACCTTCCTTCGTTATTATCACTGTTGTTTAATTTTTCCTGCTCTTGCTCCCAAAAAACACCGATAACCCAAAACATGTAGCTAAACAGAAAGAACAATGCAAGTTGTGGAGTATCGGTGTTCAAGGCAATAATCGTCGGAATCGCATGAAAGAATGCTAACAATATCAACGCAAAATGTATTAACATTAAATCACTCCGCTTTATCTTTAATCAGTTCTCTTAAATCGTAAATTTCCTTACTCATGACCATGGAACCGTAGTCCTCTCTGTTTGACTTTGCTCCCCCATGAAAGTTCTTATCTACGAATTTTTGGATACCCTGAATTAGTACTTCTTTCTCTTTTTGTTGTTTCTCAATAATTAAAATCAATTGAGATTTATCTAAAGTTGATAAAATGTTTGTTTTTTTGTTCATTAAAATATCTCTCCTTCTTTAATTATTTTTTTGCATCTAATTTATCCATGTAAAAATCACTGGTAGGAAATTCTGTTGGGTCATAATTAGATTCTTCTACCTGTTCCACATTGTATAATTCTGCCTCGAAGTTTATTGTATATCTATATAACTTATGTTCCCTATACTGCTTTAAAAACCACTCACGAATATTCGAAGTTTTCATTTCCTCTACCTCTTCAAGTGTTACTGGTACTAAAAACTCTTTATCATCAGTAGGTTGACGAGCTATTAAATAACAAATGTACATTTGTCCTTTCTCTGTTTTAATTAGATAGAATAATGGCCCGTCATACCACATATAACTTTCTACTATCTCAGTTTTAATCATTTCTTGAAATGTATTAATCAATGTGCTCACTCCCTTCTCTATACACCTTCATTCCTCAGTTATCGACATCAATTTCAGTCATTCCATCCCAATCCTTTAAATCCTCTTCTAGCACTTTTACATACTTATTACATAATTGGCACGAAAATGTATGAATTTCTAGTTCCCCTTCTCTATGACTACCGTGATTGGTTACAATCTCCTTTGGGTGACTACAATTTTTTTCTAGAGTTTTTATTTCAGCCTGCAGATTTGCGATTTTTGTACAAATTTCTTTTTTTCGGGAAATCTTCTCATGTATATTCATGTTTTTCCTCCTACTTTTTCCCTTTTTTATTTACATCTACTTCGATATGAAAGCCACATTCACAAGAGCGTGTAAATATATCATTTTTTAACTCCAATTTCCCTAATCCTTCTCCCAGTAAATCACTGCCACAATCGGGACAATTATTATATTTTTTGCTTAGTTTCAAGTAATTTCTTATATCCATTTAATATTTCTTCCTTTCTATTTAAAATTCCCTCAAGATTCTAGTAAAATCTTATTTTCATGAATATTACCAACCACTGTAAGGTTGTATCTACGTATATTTTGTGCATTCAAAAACTCAAAATCCTCCGAGTCTGTCTTGAATGCACCATCATCAAAAAATATTTCAAATTTATATCCCCAATCACTCTCTACAATATCTCCATTAAAGATGTCTTTCCCCTCAACATCAGGTAACCCGGTAAAGATGTCTCGCCATATCACATCATGTTTTGGTATTTCATCCGTTTCATTCAATAAATGAACAGACAATTCCAATGGACTATCTTCTGTTTTTCTTCGAACATAACGGATTTTTAACTCGTGCATTTACCTTACCCCCATTAAATAAATTAAGTTAATAACTAACTATATTTTAACATTTAATATATACCGAATCAACTATACAGGAAATTATATTTTACAAATAAAAAGTACCCATCTAGAAGACGGGCACCTAAATCTATCTATTTCTCTCACCTATTTTGTTTCTGTAACATTTCTTTATTAACCATTTCAATTCTTAATGAAAGATTTAGATAAACAGGTTTCTCTTTTAATTGGTCTCTTTTTAAATTTCCTAAGATACATCTAAGATAATGAAAATCCTTCGTCTTTAGCCAAATTCTATAAGATTCAATATCGTTCTCCGTTATTAATGGATTCATATAAATAGTAATAAATATTCTCCTTTTACTTAAGTCATAGGTGTTTCTCTTGGAATCTCAAACTCTTCAATTATCTCTTTACATTTGCGTATAAAATGAATAGTTAGTTCTTTTTCTTCAATTCCTTGATACCATACCTCATGTAGTTGCTGATACTTTACTGCATACTTCATCATAATATCCATCTCTTCAATTGATACATTCCTGTAGTTAGAGGTACCTGCCTCATCTTTTATAATTAACTCCTGTACTTCTGTTGGTTTATATTCTAATTCCTTCGTCAATTTAATTCCTCCTTTTATTCCTAATCTTATATTTTGTGATGTTCCCTCCGTACTTTTTAAAAGAGACTTTGAGTATTATCATCCAAAAAACATTGGGTATATGGTATATGCATCGAGTGGTTTTATTTAATGCTAGAAGCAATACTAATAATCCTACTCATATTCATCTGAATTTCTCTATATATCGTCTAGCCTTTAAATTTGCCTGCTGTAAAGGTTCCTTCTCCTTCTCTATAAATAATCCGTCTGCAATTATTTTGGCAAAATGAAAACTCGATAAAATGAGTATGGTTTTTATAAGGGTGTTCGATAATATGGTGGGGTTAGACGTTATTAATGGCAAAAATTGAGTGATAGTAATATACATGACAAAAGTTTGTATCACTGGGTAGGCAATCCCATAAGTTACCTGTTTCAACACACTAACACTCAACACCGGATTATAAAATCCCAGAAAAGCGATGAGGGGTAGAAGAACTAAAGTAATTTTGAGTGATAAAATGGATAGTACTTCAGACAATGCAATTAAGGTTGCGGATACTGCAGAAAATAAATTAACGATTGATATGGAGAGGTAAACATCCCCCATAGTTAAGTCATTTCTTAATATTTCTACAATAGAAGCCGGGTCAAACAAAGAGTCAAACGAGTTGACGACAAAACTTATGATTTGATTTTGAGAGAAACTTAACACACACAAAACGAGTATTGTTCTCAATATATATTTATTTTTTAAATAATAATCTTTCATTTTAATATCTTTCTTAGCTAACGAAATTACCTTTATTGTTATTAGTAAGAGGAACGGGATAATAATTAATAAATGAATTTCTTCTTCCCACTTTAGCTTCGTTAAATTATTTATTGAATTAAACAAAGCATGAGCGACATTAAAAAACCATTCTGATAACGATTGTATTAAATTGTTTAATAACCCTGAAAACATCTCATTTTCTCCAATTCATAATATTTGTATTTACTTAGTTTTTCTTGTTAATTGCACCTTATTAGTGTTGTCATGTCACATGTGCTATGCAATTGACTTCCGATTACACTACACTCGCTCCCAAACAATTCCTTCGTCAGACAAACTCAGTCCTCGATTCCCATACACTTTAGCGCCATCCCTTGTAATACCTGCAGAATGGCTGTACCTTGCTAAAAAGTCAAATGTAGATGTTGGTTTGATATCTTTTTTGCTATCAAAATCACGTTCAACAACTAAATTCTTCCCTGATTTAATTTCTCTTATTTCTTCTCCTGCTGTTACCTTCATTTTTTGTCCCTCTTTCCTTAATTTGATTACTTCGATGTTGTTCTTTACATAAGTTTATTGTTCTATTAGAACCATACTTAATGACTCATATTACCAATAAATTTGGCTAACTTATCATGTTAAAATAGTAATTGAGGTGATGAAAATGTTTGTATCCCCAATGCTATTGCAAAAATCAGAACAACCTTTTGATGATGATTCATATATAACTGAGTTAAAGCTGGATGGCATTCGCACCATTTGGACGAAATTTAATAATAAAGTAAGAATATACACTCGCCATAAAAATGAAATTACGTCAAAGTTTCCTGAATTGGTTAACCTGCCTATTCCTAATGGTACAGTTCTAGATGGTGAAATCATTGTTACCGACCATGAAGGAAAACCAGACTTCGAAGCTGTTATGGAACGCTTTATGTCCAACAAATCTAGCCATACTATTTCGTATAGTGTGTTTGATATTATTTATCACAATGGTAAAAGGATTACCAGTTTACCTCTCCTTGACCGAAAAGAGATACTTGGAGATATCATTACGGAGGATACTCCTCTATTCAATAAAGTCCAATGGGTTTATGGGAATGGAACTCAGTATTTTGAGTTGGTTAAGCAACAAGATTTAGAGGGTACTGTACAAAAAAGAGCTAAATCCACCTATCAAAATAAACGTTCAAACGATTGGTTAAAAGTAATAAATTACAAATACGATAATGTGTATATATCCGGTTTAAGAAAAGATAAGTTTGGTTTACTCCTCAATTTTGAAAATGGAAGCTACGCTGGAGTTATGGAGTTTATGACTGCGAAGAATCGTCAAGAGTTTTATAAAAAATACAACGACTTCATCGTGGATGAAAACGATAAATTTGTTTATCTAAAGCCACAAATAAAAGCAAAAGTGAAATATAGGAATTTAACGAAAAAGGGTTTATTGAGAATACCTTCATTGGTGGAGTGGTCATAACACTCCGCCAGTTATTTTTCCTTAAGGCTCTGTTATCTCTTTCACTGGACTTGGTGGTGATTTTGCCCATGATAAAAATTCTTTTAAAAATCTCTTTTTTGTAACAAGAAAAACAGGTTTTTTATCTCCGATGAAATCATATACGCTAACGTATCGAGAGCTTTTCTTTATTTTGAAGTATTGCCAATCAAATGGAGTTACCAAGTTATACCATACTCCATATACTCTAAAGATTTAGGTATATTTGTTGTAATAGCCTTATTTTCTCTACCTCGCAACATGACTTTTTTCATTTTTCATTACCCCCCATATGTAGTGGTTTAAGTCTCATGAATCTAGCAATTCTGATTGGTATTCATGGATATTGTCTCCACATTCTTCACAATAGTACCAATTAACTTTTCCGATTATGACACCCTTTATTGTGTTAAGTTGACGGGATAAATAACCAACCTTTTTTAAGGTCTTACATGTTATGCATTTTCTTTTAAATAACTTAGTAGCTCCTTCAAGTTTGGCATCTGTTATCGCATACTGTTCATCGAATCCGACATGTGTATAGTCTTCGTGATACTTGTAGTATAGTCTTGCATGATAACCACTGAATGAATTTAATTTTAAATCAGAAAGAAGTGAGTAGTTTCCATCAATAAAAATCTCTATTTTATCTAACTCTGATGAACTGTATACTCTAATATTAAATTTTTCACAAGCAAAAATCATTTGTTGCTTGTTACCAAAAACCCTACCATACAAGTAATCTTCATCATAACCATATACTGATTCCATGTTCTCCCTCCTCGAGGTATCGCCTGTGTTGCCCAATGTGTCCACTGCAACGTTTGTTTGAACGGTGTAGTTATTTATAGCTATAATATCCAGCTTCTTTTGCGTATTCTTCTTCTCCACAGTACACACATTGCTCTTGTTTGTGATTCCAGGTTCGATAACAACTCATGCAAATATCATTGTTGTTTTCCACGATAAAGCCATCTTGAATGAGTTTGTCAAATTCTTTTTCCGAAACACCAAAATTTTTTAAAACCGTATTTTTAGTAAATCTTTTTATAAAGGGATTTCTTGCTAAAAACATCTCTCTACGTTTATTCACTTTTGTCTCTCCTTCGCTTTTTGAGTCAACTGCAACTTTTGGTCGAACGATGTATTAATCACTTTCTGATGCAACTGGTAATTCACCAATTTTATTTAATGGGAAAGTTCTCTTTGGTGTAGGTGGTGGAGTATTTAAATCAAATGCCACGCAACTATCGACTTGTCCTTGCAAAATGGTTATTTCCTCTTGTGCATTTTGTAACACTTCTAAGATATCAACAATATCGCTGTCGTCAATGCGAGAGGATAGTTCACCTCTTAGTCTGACAATTAAATCATCAATCTCTTTCATTTAATCTTCCTCCTTGTTTGAGTTTACTGCTACGTTTATTCGAACTACGGTAATATCCTTTGAGAAAACTTTCGAACTGTGTAATCTTACATTTCCTTATGAATCTCTTGTAAGTGTTCAATAAATTCCAATAAGGTGTCTTTACTTAGAACTACCTGCGTCATTTCATCATCATTCTCGGCAACAATCGTTGCATAAGGTTTTCCCTCGGTTCTTCTAACCTCAATATAGTTGTCGTAAAAATAATCATCAAAACGTTTTCTCAAGTTTTTCACCTCTTCGCTCTATTGTTTGAATATAAACATTAATGATTCCAAAATTCTTGTTTTTTTTACGCATCTTTCTTACATCCCAGAAACGTCAATTACAATTGAGGCAATTGTACACTACGCACTTATTCGTATAATCGCTATACTAACTAAGGTTATTGCAGTAATTACTAAAGTTATTAGTACATTCATTGCAATTGTCCTGTATATATTAATACGTAAACCGCTATCATCATAAATCACTGAGTATGTTTTCATGTCGAAACCCTTACTTACAGAAATACCAATAATTAAATTTACTATTGTCAAGAATCCCAATGCTACTAATGTATTCCAAAACATTAGTAATTTTAAGATTAAACATACACTCATTATGGTCTGAATACACAATGCCATTAAGTCGCCTTTTCTTGGTATCTTCATAAATCCTTTAGAACTCGAACCCAACAATTGAAAGCTATTATTATCCATTGATTCTTACCTCCTTTTCTTATAATTTTTTATGTGTATATCACATTGTTTGTTTAACTTTGCATTACTTAATTAACCCTAACTACGATACCGTTTATATATTTATAGATAATACTCTCGTCGTCTTCCTCATGACGACTTTCAATATGTTCCGCCGAAACAATAATGTTTGCTAATACATCTGTTAAAAAATGCTCAATTACACTGTCATAATTTTTTAAAGTACATTGAAATGTCCAAATACCTGTTTCCATATCAAATTTACGTTCAAAACCGTCTGTTGGCTGTTCTCTGAGCTCCCAATCAGTAGGCATGTAAGCTGATATTCCCGATGGTATTAGCTCTGACCTCTTTAATTTTGCGTAAGTAGCCAAAAAAGGAAACTGTTCTACATAATCATTAAAATATGATTCCTCATTATTAATTCCGCAAATCATTTGGCAAAAATCCTTTTTAATTGTTACTTTAATTCGTAATCCTGTGTACATTCTCTTTGAAACCTCCATATAAATAAGCTTCTTTTTAAATAAATTTAAATAATTAACTCACATGAACAATCAATATCTTTATAGTTGTCAAATCCTAAAAATGCTTCTGTTTCTAACTGCATTGTAATTAATTCTTGAATCGTATGAGTTTCAACTAAAGATATATTGCTTTTAAATTTAGATGATAAAGTAATAATTGGCTTTCCTTTTTCGAACACGATTTTTTCAGTTGTATAAATTTCGATATCTCCTTGATTTGTTAATATATAACACCCTTGCTCGATTTTTTGTTCATTTTGTTTTTTATGAATAGTTGTTGTTGATTTCTGAAAGTTTAAAGTTTCCAAATCATATGCACAATATAATAGCTGTTCAAATATTTTTAGATTAATGATAGTAACTCCCCCTATTTTCATTACTGATTGATTAAAATCAAATCGTTAACCATTCTTCCTTTTCCTAATCTAACTTCACCACCACATTTGGATGGATATTTCTCTTTATCCCATATGACATCTACAAAAAGACCTCCAGCAGTTATTCCTTCAACCGTTCCAGTTGCTCCTATTGCAGTAGTCGATTGTTCTATTGGTTTTACGATGTCTCCTTTTTCATATAATGGGAGCTCCAATCTCTCATCGTTAATTACAAATATCGCAGTTTTTCTCACGTAACCGACACCCTTTCCTTTTTTTCTCTAATGATTTTCAACTTTCATTAAATAACTCTTATTATTTAAGCTGTTTCATAATTTCTGTCTCACAAGAATTTTTTAATTCTATCGAGAATATATGTAATTCAGTCAGTTCGACTAAATTGAATGATGTAAATAACTTTTCTAAACCATCGGCATCCTTTAGTATTTTTAAGCTTACTATCTCATTAATAATCTCTTTCATAAATCTCCCTATTTATAATTCATTTTGTTCCGTGTATTTTTTTAATAGAATTACTTATTTTATGGATAAAATCTATATCATTTTCGTATTCTATAAATTCGTTAGTGATAACTTTTAAAGAACTTGATGGTCTTACATCATTTTTGTGGAAACAGATTATTGGAACACCTAGTAAATCTGCCCAACCCAATTCAATTCCTAACCCAGTTGATTTAGCGGAGACTTCCGCAATAAATAAATCACAACACTTTAAAAAGTCTTTTGAGTTAAAAGGTTCTTTTGATTTTTCGTGAGGTAAAATAAAATTATATTTGTCGTTCAATGAACTCTTTCTTATTGGCAAATACAATTCATTTTTATAATCTATTTCATTAGAATGACCTACATAGATTTTCATTTTTAGTCCTTCCCTTTCCTTCGTGTTATGTTGTTTGGGATTCAACTATATTAAGGTTTGAATACTTAAGATGACGTATCCTTCTTTGACGTAATCGGTGTCGCTTAACAGGGATGTTACTCGCATTACTAATTGTTCATCCATTAAGCCATAATGTTTATCGAATAATCTCATCGTTAAGACATCTCCAACCTGATAATCCCTATCCCATAATCTAACCTCAAACGTCTTTCTACCTTCTTTCACATCTGTAAAAAATGGTTCTACGAGCTTTAACCTGTGAATCCGTTCTTGTTTGCCATCTATCACTTCGATTATTGCTTCTTGCTTCTTATTTTCTTCAACCATATCCTTGCATAATTCATCTTCTATTTTCAATGATTCAAAATAGGATTGGACAAAATCTTCGAAATCCATGATATTTTCCACTTTTGTCGCATCCACAATAGATTGCTCTGGTATTTCAAAGCGGGATGTGGTTCCTTGTCCATGCATGATAAATAATGCTATTAATCTTTTCTTGTAACGATACAAACGGTATTGGTGGTCAAAAGGGTTTTCTATATCATAAGTAGGTTCTTTTCCGTATCTCAACATGATATCGAATAATCGTAAACAGTCCTTTTGATTTACATTTGGATATACATCATCATCCATCAACACACCATGTTCATCCAAAATAGGCAAAATACTTTCTAGTGTTTCTATTGCTCTTTTATTCATCAGTTCTAGTTCTTTTTCGTGTATTTCCTGTATTTTTTTCGCTAAAGCATCATAGGTAATTCTCATTTTTAATCTCCCTCATATTTACTTAATTAATTAATTAGTTAGTTAGTTATATATATATCTATCTATCTATCTAATAATGAATCATTTATCCGTGATTGAAGTACCAACGTGCATGTGCTAAATCTTCATCTCTTCCCTTTACTTTGAAGGTATAGGTAAATAGAAATCTTTTCTCGCTCACTATTTCACAATTAAAAGCTTTCATTTCTTTATAAAAATCTTTTTTTCCATATGCTAAATTTAAAAAATTAACTTTTCCTGTAATCGTATTCAACTAAAACACCCTTTCAAACATAATTATATCACGTATTAACAAAACAGTAAATTATATTTGACAAATTAATTTTACTATTAGATAATTAAATTTAAATAGACAAATAAGTTGTATGCGCTGAGAAAGGACTTTTAGAAATGGTTACATTTTATATGGAAAGAACAAATGGTCAATTACTTTATGATTTTTGCTTTCATTTAGAAGAATCGGTTCGGTTTGACAAATGGTTAAGAGCAGGAGAATCCTCTTATGAAATTGTATATAGTGATATATCTTCACCAATGAAACAGATGATTCCGATTGGTTCATTACCTTTTGTTTTTAGCTTTATGAAGGAACATTTTGGAATAGATGCTGATTCGATTGTCCCTATTTATATACCAAACTCCTTACAGACTTCAGCATTCTTAGGACGTTCACTTTCCTTAAAAAAACTGGATAGTCTCCAAGATGCAAAATTTCAAGGTTTTATTAAGTCAGCCGACTATTACAAGGGAGCCACAGGTAGATTTCAAGAACTCCAACATCTATTATCTCCAGATGAAATTTATTGGGCATCTGACTGGTTAGACCTTACAAGTGAGTGGCGTGGTTTTGTTTTTGAAGGGGCTCTATTAGATGTTCGCTCCTATAGTGGGAGTGTAATGGATTCAATTCCAGATATTAAGAAGATGGAAGAAATGATTGACACCTACATTGACTCTCCGAGCGCATACACACTGGATGTTGGAATTACAACAAACGGAGAAACAGTTATTTTAGAGATACATCCATTTGTTTCTTGTGGACTGTATGGATTCAATCAATCAAACCGTCTTCTGCCTATGGTCGTTAGGGGTTATTATCACTTATTACAAGAAGCACAAAAAATTCAAAAACAGACACATAAAAAAGACACCTTCCAATAAACTAAGAAGGTGTCTTTTTTATTAATTTTTAATATATGTTTTCTTCATTTCACCTACAATTTCAATGTCCCATTCACTAATAGAACCTGAATAAACCCCACAAGTGCTAAATGAAATCTTCTGATTGTTTTCATCATAGCTTCCATCTTCCTTTAATTCAATGGCGTAAATCATATTTTCATAAGAAGACCTTCTATTTCCGATAGTGTTACGAGGTTGCTGTTCCTTTACTTCCAATATCAGATATTCCCGTTCTCTTCGGTTTTCATCAATAGCTGGAATTCCTAAAACATGATTTCCTGTATTTGAATATGTTTCGTGAATCTTCTTTTCTTTATAGCACCCCACTTGAATGAATTCTTTCTGGATGAATCCATTAACGAAAAGACCACTACGAACAACTTGTCCTTCTTTTAATTTAGTTCCCATTACATCTCTCTCCTTTTAATAAACAAATTATTATATTTTGGACACTATAGTTTATTCTAAGACAAAGCAAGATACTCTAAGTCTCTTTTTTTTCATAGCTACTTCACTATCTTCTCTATTCCTCCTTTAAATTCAGTTGAATTTTTTCTTTTGCATATTCTATGCCGTCTTTTATTCCATCACCCAAATAAAGGGAGATTTGAAGGCTTATAAACATAGAAATTAATAGACGATAGTCATCGCCACTTAGCTTATCCCCGATATGAGAATAAATTATATAAAATAATGGGCTTAACAAACAAAGGAAACCCACCAGTATAAGTAGTGAATATAAATAATCAATCAGTATATATACACCAAACATTACTTTCTGTTTTTCAGTCAAATTAATCACTCCTGTTTATTATTCACAAATGTATTGTACAATGAATAATTCTATTTGTGCTCTACTCTCATTAAGAATTACAAAGGTACCATAATCATGAAAGGTTATGTCTTTTTTACATTTGCTAAATACTCTGCCTCCGAAATTGGTGTTGCAAATTCAAGTAGTTCAGGAGTCCATGCGTCGTTATTATAAAATAATGGCGCTTTACTCTGATGAACCTTTTCTAAATCTTTTATCTCATTGGTATGCTGGAGCTCAATTTTTATATAAGTATCTCCTCCGCCTAGTCCTGCTTCTTCGCTTACTCTATAATGAAATATCGTATGAAATGAAGCTTCCTCATTTGAATAAGTTTTTTCTATTGTTAATTCTTTTAATGGTTTCATTACATTATCTCCTTTTCATCCGGCTTTTCTAAATTCTTCTAATAACTGCAAGAACTCGATTTGTTTTTCCTTCTTCTCCCGAAATTCTGGCAACGTTATTTCTTGGTACCACCGAAGTAATTCAATTGCCTGCTTGATACCTTGAGTAAATTCCTCTAGTGGGATATCCCACTCATTACGCCAATGTTTTTTTGGATTATTGGGATAATTGAGGTCTTTTAAGTTGGAGTTATGATAAGATACTGTAACTAAAACAGATTCCGCTAACTGTATCTTTGCCAGCTCTTGCTTCATTTTGACTGTACGCTCATTTCTTTCCTTTTCATATGGATGCTCTAACAAATCCTCCATAAATTCTTTTCGACCATTAATAGTTGTTAAGATGGATTCTAAAAGTATCAATCTTTTGGTCGTTAATCTAAATAGCTTTTGCAAAACTTTCAGCTCCTAATGTTTCAACTTTTTTTATAGAAATCATATGTTTTCGATGAACATATTTATCTAATAGTTGGATGACTTCAGTACATTCTCTTGCTAACTTCATAACCATACTTAACCTTGTGCTATTTAGTACATCGTGTGAATTTATTACATAATTTACATTGACTATCCCATGGACAGAACAATTTCCTACCGGCATGAAATCTCTATTAAACGCTCTTCCCGGTAAAATAGGTGTATCTTTCACAATTATTTTCCCAATCGATTTAGACTCTCCAAGTGAAGCGTCAATGGCGATTATATAGGCACCCGGATGTTTCTTTTTGATTGAAGATATCTGTTCTTCTAAATTAAGACCATGAATAGGTTCATCAACTGTCCCATACACTTTTAATTGTTTTAATTTACCCTCAGTTAAGTAAGTACCGACGAGAGGTGCTAGTGAATCACCGGTTGACCTATCTGTTCCGATACAGACCACAATAATTTCTTTATTTAATTCCGACTTTACCTTTCTCATAAGTTCTCGATATAGTGTTTTTGTACAATTCACTCTATTTCCTCCTTTTTAATCAAACCTTATGTTTCCTTTCTTATCAATTCTCTATATCTTAGATTTATTTAGTTTGAAAAATAACTATTCAATAAAAGTGTCACATCTAAAAGGAGAAGAAAGTGAATCCAACCCTTACTTATGTGAAATTTCGCATGCGATGACAAATTTGTTACAATAAAGGAGAAAATGTAAAAAGAAAAGGAGAATCCTATGTTTAATGTACGAATGGCACTTAAAATGAGATTAGAAGAATTGGATAAAAGAGAAGAGCGTGTAGCAAAAGAATGTAGAGATGAACGGGAGCAAATTTATGAAAGGCTTCGTAAATTAGATGAGCAAGAGACGTTCTTTACCTCGGATTTTACCGAGAATAGCGGAACTACGATTGAAAGTGAACAAGAAGAAAAAAAAGAGGCAGAACATACTTCTGTTGTGGTAGAAGAAGCATCATACGATGAAGTTATGAATGAAACAATCTTACCACTGGTCAATGAGATGAAAGAACTTTTGGAAATAGAACGAACTGAAAAAGAAGAATTCAAAAGAAGTCTAGAAAATTCACAAGCAATCATCAAAGAGTATAAAGAATTAGCAAAGAGAGAAAAAGGAAAGTCTAATCGAAATGGCACTAGAAACTCAGGTACTAGGAGAGGAAAGAGAAATGCTATAAACTATGCCCCTCTTTACGAAGCAACCGTTTCTATATTGAAACAACATACCGCCTCTGTGCCAGCTAGTACTTTGAAAAAGGATATTGAGGCTCGAACTGATTTTAAAATTGAAAATATGACAGCATTCATGCAACGATTGATGAAAGATGATGTGAATATAGAGAAACCATATCGTGGGGAATACTTTTACCGAAGACCTGATACCGATATATCTCTTTCCTATCAAGAAAGCGCAGTGACAGAAGAAGGTTCTAAACTAGAAAACCAAGTCGACACAAATGATAATAAACCTACAGAATAAGAATGAAGTAGAGACCAGATGTGTTATCTGGTCTCTTTTTAAAATTAAAATATTCACATATAGGTGCTTATGAAGACAATATAGAAGAGTACAATTAAAGCTCTAGAGTCACTTAACCATATCCAACTTCTTCCCCATTCTTATATCTTTCAAGGTCTTCTATAAACTCTTCGAAAGATTGAAATTCATCTTCTGAAATTCGCACTCCAATAGCGTCCATAAATCTTTCTTCCGTTACATCTATTCCTTGCTTTTCCACCCAACTATAAAGTTCGTGTTGTAATTGCAAACGCTTCGTATTGGCTCGTGAATGTAATGCAAATGTTTCTTGTATTTTCTTGTTTATTTTCACACTTCTCCACCCTCTAATTCCGCTTTATATAGTCGTTTATACTATCAATACTTCTGCACAACATTTGTTACACCAAGTAAAACCAAATCGTAAATAGAAGCAGTCTTCCCGTTTGTGATTATTATTCCGTCCAGATGTATTGTATAGATATTTTCATTCTGTTTAAATGTGATGAAAGGAATGGCTTCCTCCTCTTCAGATACTTGAAATTCTTCAATTCCTTTATCCAATAAATGAGATATTATAGCGTTGAACAGTGATAATTCTAATTTTCTTGGAACAATAGTGTCCTCTTCTAAAAAAACCTCATAACTACGCTCTTCCAGATTCTCACTCTTATAAAAATAGAAATCCCTTCCATCTTGGTAAGACAGGTATTCACTGATATACAAATTATGTTGAGGAATGGTACAAAGTTGATATTCTTTTCGATAAGGCAGTACGTCTTCTCTCAACTTAAATCCGATTGTTTCTAAGAAAGATAAAAAGGATTCAAATAGCTCTACGTTCTCCACAAGTGCAAAATGATGTTCCACGTTCTGCTTCAGTGCTTCTAGCTTTGCTTCTTCCTTATTCAACTGTACCATCGATTTTTCAACTTTTTCTTCCAGCGCCTGTAAATCTTGTTCTTTTTGCTGTTTCTTATAAAAGAACGTTACTTTCTTTTCTGTTATTATCTCCTTGTCTTTCATACAATCTGTCCATCTTGCAATCGTTTCGTTAAGAACCTCTGTCTGTTTTTGAATATTTTCTGTTGCATTAAAAGCAAACCTCAGTAAATCTATTTTATCTTCTATCATGTGATGAGTTAAACTTAAAGTACATATCTTCAAATTCATTCCATTAGGATGAAGATATTGAATTTTAATTTGATTATACCCCCCAAGTGTCTCATCGAAATAAAATTGAAAACTACTGAATTTCTCCGGCAATAATTCATTTAATTTTTCAGTTATTTGAATGTTAACATCTCTAGTTTTTGACATCATTTGATAAGGTCTTGTTTTATAGTCCTTATTATAAACCTGATAAAGTGATAGTAGCCCTTCTAAATCTCCTTTGCCTAAAACCTCTTTGATGTAGGTTAAAACTTCTATTTTATAATTAATTTCACTTTCATATGGAATCACAAATGTACCCCCTTCTATTCGCCTTTATTTCAATTATATATCAAATTAACATAATTGTAAAATATATTTAACAAAATAAAAAGAAGCCTCTAAGTGGATATAATCCAAAAAGAGAGCTTCAGTTAAACCGGGAGTATTAGCTTAAATTTTGTACGGAATTTATGTCATCAGGAGCTAATTCTATTGTATTAGAGTTCGGGTTCAAGAAATCAAACGCTGGTAAGTGCGTGTTAATTAATGTTACGTATACAGCACATACCCATACTACCAAAAATAATATTTTAAGAAAAATAGAGACTTTCTTATCTGTTAACAGGAGAATTATCCCTACAAAAAATAGTGGTGTAGCAAGTAGTGAAAACATGAGCCAAGGTTCTCTATACCATTTCTGTTTGTTATTTGTTTCATTATTATTTTCCATCTATTCGTCCTCCTTTACTATTTATTTAGTTAGCTATTTTTTTGTATATTTGTTCAATAAATTCGTGTTCTCTGCCGAATTGTAATAAATATGGCTCTAAATCATAGCGAGCTTGAGATAACAAATCCTCATTTTCGTTGTTTCCTTGACGATATTCCAACATGCTACTTGCATATTTATCCATGGAGTCGGTAAGGTCTAAATAATATTTCGCTAATCCCAATAATTCTGGAGTTTTAGTTTTTGCGTCTGCTTTAAATCGTTCTATTTCTCTTTGAAATTCTTCTAAATCACTCACAGAAACAGTATCTTCACTCTCTAAAATGATATCTAGACTCTCCTCTGCTTTTTCCCTTGATACTTTTGTAGTGGAAAGGTATTTTTCCATTACATCTACTCGTGACTCCGAAGGATAATTGGAGAAAAATAGAAACGTTATTGCAAAAAGAGTGATGAAGAATAATAACACTCCCCCATATACCCAACGTCTTAATTTATTAATTTTTTCGATGTCTTTATCCATAATTTTATCCCCCTTTATTTTTCTATCTATCTATCTCTCTATCTGTCTATCTCTCTATCTATCTATCTGTCTATCTGTCTATCTATCTGTCTATCTATCTATCTATCTCTCTATCTGTCTATCTGTTTATCTATTGAAGTAAGTATTTAGCCTCTTCTATGGCTTCAATATCTGCTTCTTGTAGTACACCTACAATGTAGAGGAATAATCCCCATTCCGGAGAAGCTGGGTGCATTACACCGTTTCCGTAGTGATAATCTCTATTTTTATCTTGCTTTTTGATAGGGTTTGTCCAACCATATTCGAGAAGGGCTTTTGATGCTAATGGAGATAGTTCGTATTCATCTAAATGGATGGTCGCATTGTCTAATATTTTTCGACCATGATGTTGAAGGACAACGTTAAAGAGGATGTTTTCCACATTTTTTTCGAGGATACAAGCTGAAATAACTGCATGATTCCGATTCTGCAATACCCTTGGATTCTTTGGTTTGTGAGAGAAATGGGCGAGGGCTGTTTGTTTAGCATTTGCCATATTTTCTCCTTGCCACAATACATCTAGTTTTCCAATATCATGTAAACCTGCAACCCTACTTATTACATGAGCTTTTTTCGTGGTGTACTCACACAATTTATCTTCTTTTAATTTGGCATACATCATTTTTTCTACAAGTTTTGCATGTAAGCTAAATGGTTCATCTACATAAGGTGTATACAATTTTCTATGGGAGTCGGATATATCTTCTGGAAAACTCATACAGTCTTCTCCTTGCATATACCGTAGCCCTAAAACATCATATACATAATCGGTACCCTTAATAATGAGCGTATCCCCTACTTCTACTTGGGGATAGAGAATAAATTCGACATCATGCTTGTTGCGACGATACAGTGTATTCGCTGGAGCTATTTTTCGTTTCAATTCAGACAGAGAAACAGATATACTTTCTTTTGAAAAACTATTGATACTTGGATTTTCATCCACAATAATATTAACTGCCTGAATATCTCGAATAAGGTCACTTCGTCGACCACGTTGGAGTGTGAGGAACTTTCTTTGAAGGTTACGAGGTTGGAGGATTTCTTCGTATAAGGGATTCAATACTTCATCTACCCATTCTAAATGCTGTTTCCATGTCCATTCTTTTCCTTTTTGTCCGAAAAGTTTTTCTCTCGTTCGAGACATTACGCCCTCGTTATACATAGCGCATTGCCCTTCAAATACATACATCTTCCCAATCCCACCCCAGCGACAAATACGCCCTTCTCGCTGTACTAGAGAGTCTACAGATGCAATGGTAGTCCACATTAATGGAGCTGAAATATCCATTCCTGCCTCAATGATATTTGTGGTCAACAAAATTTTATTGCTTGCTTCTGCTCCTTTTCCGAAATAACGCTCCACTGCTTCTTCCACTTTTAAACGGTCAGAAGGAAGTAGCTTATTATTCAAGACGATAACTCTTTCTTTATCCTCAATCTGTTCATAAAAAATTTGCTGTTCCCTCACAGTATTGGTAAGTAAAATAAGTTTGCTCTCTTCTTTATTTATTGCTTCCATATCTATTTCTTTTCGATAGTGTAAATAAACTTTGCGATTTTTTACTGCAGGTTTATCCGCCACAATAACTTCCATTTGATATCTTTTTTCAAGAAATGTACGCAAGGCACTTGGCATTGTCGCACTCATGAAAGCAAAATGCCTGTTATACGCATAACATGTATCTAACATAAAGAGATAACTAATTAGCGCCTTTTCTGGGTCTACCAATTGGACTTCATCCATAATCAAATTCTTTTGGATGGTATTCTTCCATTTAATTGCATCTTGCGTCCCAAGGAAATAATATCCACCAAGCACTTGGTCAATCGTTGTCACATTGTTCGGCTCTGTAAAAAATCTATCCTCCGCACGAGAAGAATGTTGTAATGACCAATTGGATTTTCCGTAATATCGTTTATCTCCACTTATAGCCCTTTCATATAAGGATGTCGCCAGTGTTTTTCGTGGGAGCAAAAACATCGTATCACTTCCCCATAGCCATTTAAGAAACATACCTACTTCAAACTTTCCACTCCCACAACCACCTACGATACAAACATTTCTATCGACCAATGTATCGGATTGCTCTCCTACTTTTTGCTGAATGTCCGTTAACTTCACTTGGTTGGTGGGAATGCCTAAATATCGGCTAATAAACTCTTCCATATTCGCTACACTCATTCAGTATTTATCCTTCCCTTTATTGACAATAGTCTATATATTATTAGCCATACTTAAACAGTTACTTTTTCTACATGATTACTGTTATTGTTTAAATGAATTACCGGGTTTATCATATTAAGTGTTCGTTCTTGTTTTCGAATGACGTTATCACTAAACATATAAACATCTTCAAAGGTCATTTTTTTTGCCCAATCATATTGTTCATATATTTCTACATCCGATTCCTTATCCCATGGCACCAATACATTTTCTAGTGCATCTGCCTTGGTCAATTCAGTTAGTGAACAAACACCATCAGATTCTCCCCAGTGGTCAATATTTTTCAAATAGAGCTCCAAATTAGGTATTGTATTATCCATGTATATAGTAACCTTGTCCATATCTACGTATTCTCGAACACCAATAGTCATTGCATACTCGCCACGAGCTACCCCATTCGTATAAAACCTATTAGTTGTACGTTTAATCTTATTCATATTACCAACCGTCTCATCTGGTGCTTGCACAAATAAAAGTGCGTTTTTTACATATGGAAACAACTCTTTCGCTTTGGCTTTTCCGTCCAGTTGAATGATTGTTCCTAAGATTGCACTCCTTACAGCATATGCAGTAATGTAATGAAAACTTCTGCAATTAAGATGTCCATCTTGGTACCGCTTTAGTGAAAACAAATTGGAAAGTGTATACGTCGCTTTTAACATGAAAATGCTCCTTTTACTATTTTTTTCGATAACAAATTACTGTTCTATTTTAATTTTTCTAAGACCCGGGGGCGCATATTTTAAATAACTCTTAAAGTTCTATCTTAATTTGACTGTAAGCATATAGGCTAATTCGAACAATGATTATTCAATCGTAAGTATTCTAGGAACCATGGGTAATTGTAATAACACTTAGTTCTATCTTAATAATGTTTTTGATTTTTATTATTTCTTATACATAACAATCTGTCCGATTGAAAAGGTAAAGGTATTGGAAGCATCCTTATTTACCAATTTAAAATAACTCGTGGGTTCCATTTTAATTAGGCGAAAAGATTTTAAGTTTTATCGGTTCATTTAAATAACTCGTGGGTTCCATTTTAATTAGATGATAAGATTTTGCGTTTTATCGGTTCATCCTTTGAATAACATGTTGTACTATCGTTAAATTATTTGATAAAAAAGTTTTATTGCCACTTGAATTTTAATAACCTGTGGTTCGACCATAATTGTCAAAAGAAAAAAAGGACTACAAAGTTTCAATAACCTATGGTTCTATATTAATAAATACTCAGCTAAAAGCACTGAATTGTAGCATAGTTTTAAATAACAACTCGTTCTATTTTAAACTTATTTTGAAGAGTACTTACTCCATAAGTCTGTATTTTAAATAACATTTGTTCTATCTAAATTAACGTCGTTCAAGTGTACAATGGCTGGTAATTGAAATAACAATTAGTTCTATTTTAAATTTATCTCGAAAAGCGCTTATGCCATCCGTATATATTTTAAATAACTTTTGTTCTATCTTAAGTTAATGTATTCAAACTGGAAGGTAATTGAAATAACAACTTGTTTTATCTTAACATGACCCTATGGAGGTGTAGGATTTTTAATAACTTGAAGTTCTACTGTAACTTCTAACAATGAAAATTTCGGTGATGCTATTTTAATAACAAAGGTTCTAGCTTAAATTTGTGCTTTAGAGTAAAGCAAGATGATTTCAATAACGATTAGTTCTAACTTAATTTTAAATGTACTAATGGAAGGGTATTTTAAATAACAGATTGTTTAATCCTAATAGGTATGTTGTACACCATGCATTTACATTCATTTTAAAATAACAGTTTGTTTTATCGTTAAAAGGCGTGGTAACACTATACTATAATTTAAATAACAACTTGTTTAAGCTTAATTGGCGAACTCTAAAACTGGAATGCATTTTAAATAACAGCTTGTTTAATCTTAATAGGTGAGGTCTAACAGTATCACGCTTTAAATAACTTATGTTCTATTTAAATTAATAGTAATGCGGTTATAAATACAAGCTTTTCATTTTGAATAACAACCTGTTTTATGTTAATAAATTATATAAAACTGCTTTTTACTATACTTCTGCTAGGTCTATTGCTTTTTCCCTCTTTTTTTCATTTCTTTTCCCTCTTGCTCTTTTGTTTTTTCTTCTTCTTTAAAATGTTGTTCAATGAAATTCATATTACGAGTTACTAAGGTTTTTAAGAAATCAGTATCCTTATATGCTTTCGTTCGTTCCATTAATGCGGAAATCGTCGGAAGTTCATAAGCTACATCAGAAGCAGATAGATTTTCTTCTATATATTGTTCATTCAAAGGACTAATCTTCAATGCCGTTTGGAAACGATTCGTTTTCTCTGTTACTACACCTTTTATAGAGCGAATATGTGGATGATTTACATTCATCATGGCTCCTTCAATATCTAAAAAGGTTTGTTCTACAGCAGTTAAAATTAGTTGGATTCGATGGATTATTTCCTCTTTGGATAAAATGTACATTTGTTTCTCATCATCAAAACCAATTCGATGTAAATCTATTGAAAACACGAGACCATACTCTGATGAACGTACTGGACGGTAAAACAACATTTGTGTGTTTTGGTCGCCGTTTGTGTTTCCTTCTGACTCTCTTTCTCCTTTTGTCTTTTTCTCTTTCCCACCTTCATGTGTTGGGTCTACACGTGTATAAATAGCATTTTCAGAAAATCCCGGTTGTTTAGCGATTGCCCAAGAATTTTTTGTCGTAGAAAATCTTTTTTCATTTTTTTGTTTACCTGCATTCATGAATCCAGTTGCATCACAAATGACACAGTGCTTCACTCTATTGCCAGAAGCACTAAGGTTTTCATCTATCTCCACTTCCCCGTTTTTCATTGGAGAAAAAATGCGACAGGTTGGACATAATTCCTCTGGAGTACATAAGCCTCGCAACTTTTTCACGAAAACACGCTTCACCATTGCTCCACTCATTGCATTTCTTGCTAATCCATCCCTTAAGGTTATGGTTCTTGGCTTTACCACATTACCTATCGCTTCTTCATTGTTTAATGCTTCTGCATCTACTTCTATTGTCATCATCCAATTTAATTGGAATAGGTAATCTTCTAAATTCATATTACTCACCATTTATATAACCTCCATATACTTGTTTTCTTCTTCCGTTTCTTCCTCTATTGCATTTACCTCTAATTCGTCAACTTTTTTCTTATCATACAAAACGCAACCGAATAATAGGATTGCATCTGCAATGGAATTGGCATCAGATTCGTTTTCTAATACAAAATCAAGAAAATCACGCATTTCTTCTACTTTCATTAAGGGATAGCCATTAACTCTTCCGTACACTAAATGAATATCACGTACTGCTTTTAATAATCCATTCACATCTCTACAAACTAATAATTGAGCTTGAATAGGATAACCTTTCTTCTTATATTGTAAAAATTTCAATCCCTTCCCCATCTTTAGAATGGTTGGGTGTTGATAGATTTCTTGTGTTTTTGATGGTAGCAACGGGCTCCAGTCCTTCCATATAGTATTTTCTATCAGTATATTTTTCTTCGATAATGTTTGAACCAGTCTAGAAAAAGTTATCTTTGTTTGGTCTAATAAGTAATGAGCCAATGCATATTGCACGTCTTCAGAGATAATTGACCATGTAAGTAACTCATTCCACTTTTTTATTAACGGGATTGAAGCAGGAATTATTTTTACATGGGTATTGATATCCGGTAGTGGTTTTTGCCCACTAGCAGATACTTGCATAAATCTAACCTCATCAAAATGATTCATAATGGATTCTGATTGCAAATGATATAACACATTTGTATATACATCTGCATTAATAAGTAATTGTGCTTTAGCACCAAAGAAGTATCGTAGCTGTGCATCTTGTTTCCTTAATCGCATAACTGGTCTCAATAAGTGATGTGTATCCTTCGGTACTAAAAAGGCGTTTGCCTCATTATTCGACGCCAGTAAAACGGTACTTGCGATAAAACCGATAAATGATAACATTGCCTCAGACTCTTTTACCGAATATGATTTCGGACTAGTACCAGCTCGTATTCCCCTGCCATAAAAATTTGTACCTATATATGTAGAACCTGTATGTTTAAAGACTTTTAAATACGATTCATCAAGTGTTTCATAGTAAGAAAAGATAGAGGTCATTACCTTTTCTGAATTAAAAAATTCATTTATTTTAGCAATTTTGTTCTGTTTTTCTTTTAGATTAACCATTGAATTTAAAACTTCCCCATCTTCCAAGGTTAGTTCCGGAAAAGTAAGGAGTTCATAAGAAATATCATCTGTTATTTCAATAGCATACATAGATTTCGTCTGTACAATATGGAAAGGTATCAAATTGTATTTAAGTATCATTGCTAACCCATTAGTAATAAATAGTTCACTATAGGGATTAGCTTCCTTTAAAATACGTAGTATTTTCACTACTACCACCCTCTCCGATTTGCTTCAAATAGGAATCCATGACCTGTTGCTGTGTTTTCACCCACACCTACTTGATAAATCATTTCCACCAACTCAAAATCACCACGAACATCTAATAGACACTTCCAACTAAAGATGTGTCCTTGTTTATATTGTTCAACATTTACTTTAGGCTGTATCACCCGGAAATTAATATCTCCAGTCATGCCAAGTTTTTCTGCTTTTTTCAATGTATTTAATCGGAGTCTCCGCTCAAATTCTTCTATATCTTGCATTAATCGTTGTTCCTGATTATGTGGATTATTGATAATAACTTTTGTTTTAAATAAGTAAGAGTTCTGCTTTTTTAACGAGTGTATTTCCTTGATTTGGTCAATCCCTACACACATGTCGCCTAACCAAAACAACTCCGAATTTCTCAATCCTTGAATCAGATTCATAAGGAGTGTATCTTCCCCTGCAATATAAACGTGAAAAAGCATCTCGTCTCCGCTAATCTTGGTCAAATACACATCCGTAAAAGTAAATAACCGAAGTTCTCTATCTTTTTGATGAAATTTTGCTCCTATTTCCGGTGACAAGTGCTGAATAATAGCTGAATATAATTCGTGATTATAGTTTTTTTTATCGGCAATAGACTTACTAATTACTGTACCTTCAATCTTAATACGCATCTTGATACGCCCCTTTTTAAATATCTAAAGTCAATATAACATTTCCGTTGTTTATAGTCAATAAAACGATAAAGAAATATGTATAAAACTTAAAAAATATGGGATATATCCACCATCTCTAAAACAAAAAAAGAAAGGATATTCTCCTTTCTTTTAACACTTATTTTTTGTTTGTTTCTTTTATTGCAGGTAGAAAGCATCCAACTTCATCAAATCGTGATGGAGCATGAGAATGAATGAATTCTTTTAATTCATGCATTCGCTTTCTAGATAACACCCATGCGTCACCAACTACTAATCGCATCAGAGAATCTTCATCATATTTAAGTAAATCCTCTAATGTATAAATAGAACATTTATTTAAGAAATTCACTATGCTTATAGATAATTCGGATTCCTTTAGATAGATAGTCACTCGACCATACCCTTCGTATGTTATTTCTTCATTACTATTTGTATCTACTATTAGTTAGACATCGTAAACGAAATATCCAATCAAGTAATTCAATTATTTCCTTTTTTGTTAACTTGTTATAATCAAATGTAGGAATTTTTGTAATATCATTAATTCCTTTTCTTTTTAATTTATTATATAAACCGACGGATAAACCTGCTCCTTCTATACTCGTGCTCAAGCACTTACCCCCTATCCTGCATTAAGCCACTTTAAAATTAAGTAAAATAACCTCTTTTAACATGGATACATAAGCAACTTGACCTTCATTTGAAGTTATTTGAAACTTAGTATTTGTTTCTGTTACCTCATAGTCTAATCCTGTAGTCCAAGAATTAAATTCTGTTTCTATGTCTTCTAATGCGAATACTTTGTATTTCGTCATTTTTTCCACTCCCTCATTTCATCTCTCTACAGTAGCGTTAATCCGAACTGTTCAGTTAGCAATTTCACATATTAGTCTGTTGTCGATTGGTAATTAAATCATCAATGTTAACCTTTACTTCATTACCTGTAACATCATTAAAATTCGCAATATCAATAACATCTTTAAATATAGAGCCACCAGTCATGTCTAAAAATAGTTCAGTATTTGACAAGTTCCCACATTGGTATTCTTTTACACGATGTTTATATTTGTAAATCCATTTAACCTCTTTTGATTTCCAATAATTTAATAGATTCAATTCTAAAACCGAATAATCCATTTTACATTCTTCCTCTCTTGCTACGATTTATAGTGGAAATGTTCAGTATCAATCTGGATGATTGCAACTTCTGCACACTTTATTATCATTAAGTAATTCTGATTGCTCGCACATTTTGCAAGTACCTAGTGTATTGTATTCGCTCACGTTTTTTCCTCCGCCCCTGTAGTCTCTTTATTACAAACGAACTGTCTATCAATACTCACGCATAAAATAAGAGATTTCAGCATGTAATTGTCTAAGCCTTTTCTCTTCATCTTCTTTTGATGTCCATTTCCCATGCTCATCTGTTACTCCGTGTTTTGGAACAATATCTATTTCTCTTGAGATGTCCTCTTTTAATTCTTCTACAGTCTTCATAAACAGACTCTTTCTCCTTTTATACTCAGTATTTGTTCAACAGTTCCATTGGCGTACTGTGTATTATTTCTCCTCATGAACCTCGTATACTCTATATCCTTCGAACTCTCTGATTTTCTCGACAAATGATTGAAGAACCATATTTTCTTCTTGTGTTAAAACCTTTTGAACTACTTCCTTATCTAAAACTAAAAACTTTGCGTCCATCCCTTTCACTCCTTATAGTGTGATAACAAACAAATATCATCGATTTTACCTATTTATATTTTATTCATCTAACCAAAGCTTTATCGTTCTTTAATAAACTAGTAAAACCTAATGAGGTATATATTCTCTCTCTACCCTCTTCATTAATTTGTACTTTCATATCTTCTAAAGTACATAATGATTCAATTGGTAAATCACACACAATCGTTGCTAATACTTTACTTAGATAAGCGGATTCTTTTCCTACTAGTTCAGTTTCTGAAGTCTTTGTTAAAGAGCCTAAAGGAGAACGTTTAACACCTAATTCTTTTATCAGACTCTTGAATTCAGCTTCTGAATTGTCTTCAATAAAATCATACAAGTCTTCTACCGTATCAAACTCTGATAACAACGGAATAATGGAGATTTCTCCGACTCCTTTTACACCGGGAATATTATCTCCTATATCACCTGCTAACGCTTTTTTATCAGGTATTTGGTGAGGATGTACTCCGAAGAATTGTTTCACTGAATATGGACTTAGTTCCACTACCTTATTTGGAATATTAGCATTTTCCCTACTGACAGACATCTCTTTCATCATTTCATCTGCTTCTTTTGTATCTAACCAAAGTCGGGTATTATTCGTCACCAGTTGTAGTGCATCTTGGTCTTTCGTTAAAATAACTGTCGGAATTACTTCTTCATATCGCTTGGCAAGTGAACCTAAGATGTCATCCGCTTCATATTTGGGAACCAATACTTGTCTGATACCCATAGCCTCTAATACTCTCTGAGCAACAAAGAACTGTGATTTTAACTCTGCAGGTGTTTCTTTTCTATTCCCCTTATACAGAGGGTATAGGTCTCGTCTCCACGTATCACGACTAATATCCCACGCTATTGCTAGGTGTGTTGGTTTTTGTTTGTTTATTATATTCTCTAGTGTTCTCATCATGGTTACCACACCATTTGTGTATTCACCTGTGGGACTTTTCATCATATCTTCTGTCGCTTTTTCTCTATCTTCCGGTGTTTTCGCCATTTTATAAGCTGGTGGAGCACTCGCATAAAAGCTTGAACTTAAAATACTTGACCCATCTACTAATAATAATCTTTCCATTATTCATTCATTCCCATCCTGTTTAAATTATGTTTCCTATTATCTATTGTCAATATGACACCTTTTTCCTCCGTTTCTTTATCATATGTATTATGAAACTAGTTATTTTGGAATCTTTATTAATGCTTCTAATTTAGTAACCCAAGAGAACAAATCTCTTGGGTTATTTGGTTATTGGTTCGCATTTATTTCTTGAATAGCTTGAATAACAGTCCCAATCGTTTGTGTTTTTAAAGCATCCGGAACAGATTCCCCAGTAGGATGAGTGTACGTATAATTTCCTGACACTTCAGCATATGTGAAGCCTAAATTGATTAGTTTTTGTGCTAATGAGTCGGGAAACTCGCTCGAACCAGTTTGCTTTTCAAGATAATCAGTTGATTCAATATATAATGAAACGTCATCTAGTGAAGAGGATATTTTAAACAAGTCTTTTTCACTTTGTATAATCCATTGTCCTTTGGAGTAGATGGATAACTGTGCACCCTCTAATCCCGAAATTCCATTTAGATTCACTCCGAAAATATCATTTATTAATATACGTATCTCATTATTGGTTAAAGAGTAATCATTCACTTTAATATATCTATCCATTACTTCGGATTTGGGCATCTTCATGATTTTTGCATCCAATTCCGTTGAGTCTGGTGCGACATTTAGGGATACTCGAATATCTTTCATAATAGGTAGTGTGTAAGAACTTAATTTACTACCATAGTTCATTTTAGAAATAGTATTTAAATCAGCACCGAATACTTCATTGACAACTTTTCTTACTTCTTTTCCCTTTACCTTTTCCCCAAAAGAATCCATATAAATATCCATCACTTCGACTTTTTTCATTGCATTTATTTGGTTATCAACTTCCGTTGAATGTTTCTTTACACCTAAACTCAAACGTACTGTCTCCATAACTTTGCTTGAATATTTAGTTGTTTGTTCTGTTTGACTAATTGAACTGTTAGTTAATGTTTCCGCCTGAGTGACTCCGACTCCGCTGGACAACACCACTCCTGTAATTACTGTTCCCAGAAATATTTTCTGTGAGATTGTTTTTATATTGTTTTTCACTTTAAAACCTCCATTTTCATTGTAATTTAAAATACTTTTTATTATATATAGCTATGGAACACATATTCCTTACCGTTGAAAAGAATGGAATAGTTAGATGACAAGGCACTTATCTACTATTGTTTTACTGAAATTTCCTGAATTGCTGAAGTATCTTCTTCAAACGGCGAAGTACTGTATAAGCTAATTCCATATTCTTTTTCTTTATCATAAAAAGAAAAACCATCTGTATCTAATTTCTGCACGTATACCCATTGCTCATTTAATTTGACGTATAACTTCTGCCCATAATTTTCTTTCTCTTCCGAGCGAGACCAACTGATTTCATTTCCATTTATCTTTACATCTTGTATAAGAATGCCATCAATTAAAGGAACCCTTTTTATATCAGCATTTTTTTCATTGTTTTTTCGATTGACCTGAATAAACGTATATCCCTCTTTTTTCATAGCTTTCAATTTTTCTGGGATTCCATCTTTGTAAATAGCATTCAAATCTACTATATGTTCCCCTGATTTAGTAGGGCAATCTTCTTCTAAACAATAAATAGTATAAGCTCCTTCTAATTCTTTTAAATAATTATCTTCTGATTCAACACTGAATAGTAATATAGTAAAAACCACCCACAATATGCCGATAATCGGTAATAGAATGCTGGCAAAATCTCTATCTGACATTTACTTTTTCACTCCTTTTCTACTGTCACATTTTCTGCTAAAACCTTCCACGCCTCTTCTTCCGAAACAGCCCTATAAATCGTAAGGACAATATTTGTATTCGCCTTTTTTCTAAACTCAAACGTAACACCTTCATCATAGGGTGCATTACTTGCTGAGACATCCCACTCTACTTTAAGGTTATTTTTTCCTGTGATACTCTTTTCTTTTATTAATTTATTTTCATATATTACTGTTACTTGAATGATAGGAGAAACAGTTCCATACCCATGCAATTTAATACCATAGATGACTCCATCTTTAAATGATATTGAGTCTAGTTTTTCTAAATAATCTACAAAAACCCATTCGGATACTCCTTGTTGCTTTTCTTCTGACATGCTGAGTTCAAATACTTCTAGAGAATACCCCATGGGTTCATCCCATTGTAAAACCCCATCAATGACACGGATAGTTTCTATTTTCTCCATTTCCTGTATTTTCTCCAATTTGACAACTAATTCGCACAAATTATTATTCTTTCTCTCCTTAGTTGCATAAAACTGATACCCCTTCAATTCTTTTTTTTGCACATCTTTCGGAATTAACCCGTGGTACAGCAAAAATAAATCAATTCTACTATAATTACCTTTTATATAAGGGATATATCCTTCTCTTTTTTCAAATGCTTCTACAGTACGCTTTAGTTTTTCTATTAGCTTTTTATCATTTCTTAAAGAATGCTCAATCCTTTCGAATAAACACAGAACGAAAATAGCAAATACCAAAAACATAACACCTAATATTTTTAAAACAATCAATTATTAAACCTCCTTTACTCAATAACGATAGTCTCGCTTTGGTATTCCTTTACGGTTTGGAAAAAAATCCTTTTGAACTAACTCTTCTGTATTTGGATAAGATTGCACTAAATGAATCATGATGTATGCCTGATAGATAAAGAGCAAATAGTAGGGTATATAAGATATCTCAAAACCATATATATAGGGCAAGTATAGAAATCCCATCCCGCACATATAACCATTCAAAATTAAAACAAATGTTAAGGAAAATGGCATTATAGGTCACGCTCCTTTCGTTTTCTATTAAGAGCTGACAATACCCCACTAAATAGCAAAATGTATGCTGTTTGAATTAATAAGAGCCCCATATAGAAAGAAGATATGGATTTTCCATGATAGATTAGATGATAGAAAAGTAATAGTCCTACCGCTACTACGGATAAAATTGTTAAAACAACCGATTTCTTTTTCATTATCATTCACCACTTTAGTCTTTTTTTTATTATATTTTGACTATAGTCTATATTGTTGTTTTTATCAAGAACTAAAGTAAAGTAAAATAAAAAAGACCACTTTTTATATTACTTAGTGGTCTTTATGTAACTTTAAAATAAAGTTTGATTAAGAGTATGCTTCAAACGATGATTTCGAATAGAGAAAAATCCAACAGTTTAAATCAATCTTTTTTTATAAACTGTTGGATTTCTTATTTATTATTGTCTGTTTTTATAAAAAAAGATTGATTAAACTAATCAATTGTAACGGCATTCGCCTTTTTATCATTTATAATTTCTTTTTCAATAACTTCATAAAAATAGGGAAGTATATCTTTTTCTTGAATTTCAAACCTTGGATAATTGCTTGATTTTACTTTCATAAATCCAAGTCGATATTCATCAATTTTACTAATAACAGACGGGTTTAGTAATATATCTAACGCTCTGAAATACGCAACCGTACACTCTTCACCTAATTCACTATCATATTCAGCAACACCACAACAAATATAAAGTAAATTATTTTCTGCGCTATATTCAATATCATATCTAAAGTCTTTATAATCTGTAGACACATTAATTACAAAGGGTGTAACATTATCCCAATATGCACTATCTATTCTTTCTTTTTTAGTTGCAATTTCTTTATCGAATTCAACTGTAAATTTCATTACAATCATTCTCCTTTTTATCAAACTTTGTTATAAGTTATCAATCTTTATTTAAAATAATCGAACTTTATTCTAAAACAACGCTTTACTTGTTAAGATTTAGATTCTTTTTTCTCAATAGAGATTTCATTTGGTTTTACTTCTTCCGGAATGTACGTATATATCGCAGATAGAGATTGAATTTTTTCTAACGTTAACTTTTCAATAGTTTCTTTTTGGAAAGCTTCTTTTGTCATGCGAATCGTTAAAAGGTTACGAGAGTAAATATTTTCACCCACAACTTTTGTAGGGACATGCCACTCCACATGAAGTACTTTTACATTTTCATCAGAAAATGCATTTTTCATTATTTTAATGGTATCTTCAAATAATGCCTGTTCTTCTAAATGTTTTGGAATATCTCTTTCATTTAAAATACGAACAATGGTATCTTCACTAGTTACTTGTGTTGAAACACTTACTTTTTTTGTATCTTCTTCTTTAAGAGCGATTGATTTTAGAATTGTCCCTGCTAATTTATCTTTGGTTGGTTTGGTAGACGATTCAGAAGTTGTTTCCTTTTTTTCTATTGTTTTATTTGATTGCTGATTCGTGGAAAAAAAGTAGAAAGAGAATCCGAGGATTAAAATGAGGGTTATACCGAGGGTAATTTGAAGCTTTTTATTCAATTGACTAACATCTCCTTTATATATAATAAACTTATAGTAGCACGATAATTTGAATTGAACTACGGAAAAATTGCCGTATATTAGTTAAAAGATATACTTCATAAACTTATTTCTTGCCATTTTTCGTTCATTCTATGTATACTATAGTTAAGCAAGGCATAAAATAAAAAGAGCGCCTGCAATAAGCAAGCACTCAGTAGATACATCTTGATTTGGTCGTTGAGGTGTGACTACATTTTAAATTAATATCACTTTTTTTGAGAGCCACCCTTTTCTTGTCCTTGAGGGGGCTTTTCTTGATTTTGTTTCTTTCGTCTCTTCGTATAGGCAATCACCAATGGCGGAATCAATAATCCCGTACCTTTAGCTAGTCCTATGCAGAAACTCAATAAAACAGACATCATATAGCATTCACCTCCTCCCCTCTATGACATGGGAGAAAATGGCATGCGCCACACCTCATTCAATATGTATCTATTACCATTATAACAAATTAATTAATAAAAAACCAAATATGGCTTTGTTTTCTAATTTTTTCTTTCATAATATACGCATCTCAATATAACGCTCCTTCTGAGATATAGCTTCTGCACGTATATAAACTCGTTTCTTTTGATGTGCGTCCGATATCGTTTTAATGGTGATTCTTATCTCTCCTTTACATTCCGACGCTACCTTATCTAAAAAATCTCTTTCTATCTGAAATGACTCCGAAATATCTCGCAATCTTAGATAAAAAATCCTACTACCGACATTAAATTTGCCAGAGCAATTTTCTAAATAATACTCTTTAATGTGCATATCGTTCTCGCCCCCCATAGAATACATACATGCGTACCTCAATACTTAATTCACATTTCTCAAACACTTTAATCTAGGTAATTTGAATATACCAAAACTCACACTATTTTATTCGTTTATTTATTTTCTTCCATACTTTAAAAAATGACCTTTTTTATAAGGTCATTTCTCTTAGTTGGATATGATAAATATCATGTACCTTTATCACATTATCGATTACAAATTCTCTATGGGTTACCAATACTTCTTTTTCATGTGAAAATATAGGTTCAGAATTGAAAAAGTTTACATCTAAACCATATCCATTTTTCCAACTAAATATGACTGGTATTAATTTATCATCCTTCAAATCCGATATGAAATCATTAGCGAATTTCCCTGCAACACGAACATCTTTTGTCCATGAACTAATCTTATCGAATCTTACATTCATTCCTACCTCAGTCTCTAATTTAGGAAACATACTCCCTCTAAACAATAATCCAAAACTCGTTGTATTAGTTTTAATAAATTCATATGCTTCGCTTACATTTCCGGTTATTTGACATACCTTATTTATGTTATTTTCATTTAGTCTATTTGTCTTTATTGCCTCTATTGACATATTGCATCATCCTTCATCATTAAATTGATACCTTTTTTTTGGTTTCAATTTATCTTATGTATTTTTCTTCCTTAATATTTCACCATTCAATTTTAGGCTAAATAAAGACTTATTTGATTATAGTCAATATAATTTTGCTTGTCAATAATCATTTGATTAAATTTATTGCAAAGAAAAAAACCTCTAAAATAGAGGCTTTTGTTATTACAGTATTTTTATTTGTTCGGTTTCTCCATAATCTATTAATATTAATTTACCATTTTCAGTTCCAAATGAATGAAAATAGGGCGGGTCTTGATAAAAGATAAATTCAACCTTTTTTAATAATTCCGCCAAAGCTTCTGCGTAGTTGTCAAAGTCCTCTTCCGGAATAGGCTCATAATAATCCATTTCCAAGAAAATACCACCTTCAAACATATCACCAGTTTTCCCCAGCATTGATTTTAATTCTGTTGAAGCTTCTTGAAATGTCTTAAATTCATCCTCATTACCCTTAATTCCATCTTCATTAAACGCTATTTTTAGGACACCATCTTTGAATGGATGAGTAATAACGATGCGAGTTCCTCCCATGCCTATAAAGCTAGTTAGAATATGCCCACCAAATGCCTCACATAAATTCATAACAAATTTCTGTTCAGGTCTCTCTCTGTTCTCGATAAGATACTTTAACTGTTCGACTATGCTTCTTTGATTCTCATTAAATATCATCTAGATTCTCCTAGTCATTTTATATTATATGAATAAGATGTATTATCCATTTACGAAATCAATTGCTTCTCCATTTCATCTACAAACCTCTTTAGATATCCTGAATTCTGAAATATTTTGTCTACCAATTCTTGATTTGGAGGTAGTTCCATAAAACGAACATTCTCCGCCTCTTTAGGAAAACCACCTAATTGATATTTTTCCTGTACTTCTTTATAATATTTTTCCATAACTTTTTTTTCACCAATTTTATACAATGTTCCTGTTTCTTGTTCATATACAACTGCAGGTTCTGTTACCTCATTATAAATGATTCCTGATGCTTGAATTTTTATTTTCGCCACTTTAATACTCTCCCCTTTTAAACCCCTAATTTTAAACCAGTACAGGCATTAAAATGCTATCTAACAATGGTTGCAATAATGATGGAGCACTCGTTGGAGTAATGGAGCAACCTGATGCTTTTGGATGACCTCCACCGCCATAGAATTTGGCAATTGCAGAAACATTCACATTATCTTTTGCCGTCCGTAAACTCACTTTATGTTGACCAATATCTATCATAACCACAAAATCCATATCTGGATTCAACTGACAAAGTGTATTTCCTAACTCTGAATGGTAGTTCTCATTCGCTACATAGCCCACATTGTACAATTTACCTAAAAACGATTTTTGCTGAATGATTAATTGTTTTGCCTTTTTATCGATATACTTTTGAATTCGATTTTCTTCCACTTGTAGCAAGGTTGACACTTCTTTGCTTAATTGAAATGATTCTTGTACATTTTCCATTTCTTCCTTAATCCAAGCTTCAAATGGAGCCAATCCTACCATATAAAAATAGTCATTTAGCTGTTTGGCTAATAAGTTGTCGGTATGAAACCAATCCCAGACATCATATGAACGAATATTCTCTACATACTCCGTTAGCTTTTGAGCTGGAGTAATCCAATCATTCTCTACTAGGTACTTGTAATATAAAAAAGTCGCACATACCTTTTGGTCATTTTCCTCTATTACAACATTTGCCCAATCATATTTATTCAAATACGTCGCTGTTGCATGATGGTCTAACAAAACAACCGGATATCCATCTACATGTCGAGACTGTATCACCTGTGCAACTTCTTCATTCACACTAACATCTGTAATGACTAAAAGTGTATCTTTATTCCATCGCTTAGTTACAAAATCTAAAACCTTCTGGTCTACCTCTGTGTTATTCATCGGACAAACGCTTGTTAATTTTTTTCCAAATGCATATCGAGATAAATGAATACCTCCAACTCCGTCTAAATCATTATGGCTAAAATGTGCTACATTGTTCATCATTAATCTCCCTTTCTTCTCTTGAAAAGCCTGTCCTACCTTTACATAGAACAGGTCTTTTTATTTACCACTTTCATTACTCCACTATCTGAAATCTAGATTGCTTTCCTGTATTCGTTTCTACTTGACCAAAGAACTTATCAACTTCCATTGCGTAAATGTAATCTCGGTCTTCCGTAAAATCTGCTTTTGTTTGATATAGTACATGCGGAACATCTGAATCAATGAATGTTGCAACACCAGATTCGTACACATTAAACCATTTTCTTGTGGTTGGGTGAATAGCCTCATGGGTATGAAGCATTTTGTCCCTGTCTCTTCTTGAGATGTCTTCAGACTCTCTAGGTAAGGCGATAGAATCAAAAACATATATTCCACCTTCAATAAATTCATAAAAACTTCCTTTTTTCATTGTCACCTCTCCTATTCAGCTAATATAACCAATTTCTTTAAGTGTGCTTTCGAGGCTCCCGCAGGTTAAAATTTTAAATATCAACTCTTCGTCATTTGGCAAGTCCATCAAGGTTAATGAATTTGCTTCATCTTCCATACCGGACGCCACCAATTTACCGAATAAATCCTTCTGTATAACGGATAAACTCTCAAACTCTCCCCATTTACGAACAATCCACTCATCAAGCATCTTGTAAAAGAGAATCGATAGTTTTCCATGCATATAAAGAGCTTGTTTGATATTTTCTCTTAGTTCATTATCTTTTTCGTTCAATCAGATTCCCTCCAAGTAAATAAGCATCTGGTATTCTCGCAAATTAATATATATTCGCTTTTAGGTTTACAAACATCTTATTTACTTTATTTGTTACGGTGCTGTCCTCGTAAAATACCATCTCGGCATATAGTCTTGGATAAGGGTTATCAGGTTCATTCGATTGACAGCCCTCACGATTAAGTTGTTGCTGAAAATTCGTTTCAGGACACCATTTTAAACCTCCCCAGCCAACCCATTTATTGTCTGACACCGTAACTTCTTCGAAAGTATCTAATTCTTTTTTTTCTTTTAGTAAAAAAAGATATTCTTCCAATTGTATTTCCCAAGGTTTATAACTGTTTCCAAACATCATTGTCCAGTCTTCTGAAAACTTTATACGCACAATCTTATTTTCCTCTTTTTTTCTTGGCATGATTACCGCTCCTCTTTACCGTAATTAATTCGATGAAAACGTCGAATTTTTAAAAGTTCGATGAAAACATCGAATTTACTATTTTGCAGAACTATTCTTTTACACAGTATAATTTCCATATTCGTTTCGGTGTTCATTGACTAACTCGGAACCTTTTTCAAAAGCATTTTCATGCTCACAGAGATTGTTGACTTCTTCAAACGTAGAAATAACTTTAATATCATCAAATCTTTTTACCAATTCATCTGTCCAGCTTAAAGACCAAGAACCTTTATTTTCTTTTCCTCCACAAATCTTATAATCAATAACCTTGTTATCTAAAGTCATTATATTTGTCCATATTTTATGTGGATAAATGTCGCTTTGAATCAGCATTTGAAATTTCTCCCTTTAATAAAACAGATTTTTTGCAGTTTGCTCTTACTATACAAAATGCTTTGCTCCATCAAACTGTTCGTAACCACTTTCTTGCCGATAATCAGCGATTACTTTTCCATCCTTATCGAAATAACGAGTTTCCCATTTGGGATGACAATTTCCGCTATACTTTTCTCCATCCAATCGAACATTAATATTTAAAGAGTCGTTTCCAGAAGTTATTACACCCATTTTTCCGTTTACTTCTACACGCATTCCTCTTTTTAAAAAAGGCATGGAACGTTTTTCTTTGACGTTTTTTAATGAAATTGGCACGTTTATTTCCTCCTACTCAATCTGAGTTTTATTCTTCAATATCAGAAAATGCAATGAAACGTGTTTTAGAAGTTTTCGATGGTATATATACCCCTTCTACTTCTATACTTTTATCCGCAAAATGAACCATCTCATTACCCTTGGTTCTAAGCGATTTCACTAAACCTAAAAGTATGTCTTCAGGTAAAATAGCTGGTTGAAATTTGCCTTCTGAAACTAAAAAACACGAGATATTCATCCTGTCACTCCTTTAACGTCCTGTATAGTAATGATTAAAATCCTTCTCTATCCGTTTTTGAGTAATCTGTTTTCAAAATATCCAATAATTCCAACGTCCAACAGATACCAGAAGCTAAACCCAAGTTCCATAAAGCATTAATACTATTTTCCTCCATGCGTTGTATGAGTTCATCAATAGTGTTTTGCTCAACGGTGACTGTCAACGGCTTTTCAAACATGACATTGTCGTAAATGTGGAACATCTCTAACACATGTTTTATACCTGCATAAATTCCCGTACATTTAGCATCCTTCTTTTCATCACTATAGAAAGCTATCCAATTGTTCAACTTGTTTATCTGCATAACTGATAATTTAACTTCCATGCGTATTTGCTCCTTTTTCCCTCAAAGTTTATTCAAACTGTGCTATATTACTTGTTAATTCTGTTTTTAGTAGGAGTTAATTTAGTATTGGTGCGAAAAACTTCATAGAAGTACATTCCTGCCTTTCTTGACTTTTCACCTGTTCTTGCTTTATATATTGCGACTTTTCTCGGCTTCCTCATATACAACTACTCCTTCCCTTCAGATTTCTACTCAGACACTCTGTTACTGGGTAACCCTACTAGAGTAGTAGCTAATTTTTGAAATCTTCGGTTTGCACGACGATTGTTTCTGTCGCAATTTGAATAATCCACGAAAGACTTTCTGCAACATAAGGTGATTGATTTATCATGTGTTGACGCTTTGCATAGATTTTGTCGCCTTTATAATGCACAACTCTATCTTCCCAAAGAACATCCTCAGACAAAGTAATAACCGCTTCTACTACAACTCCATCTTCTTCTGTTGGATATTCTTTATCCTCAGTATCTATATAAAGTGTATCCGCCATATTAATTCTGTTTCTTGGCAAGTTTCTTTCTAATTGCACTAGTTTTTCCGCTTCTCCTAAACTGGTAGCTCTTACTTTGCTCACTCCACAGACCATCCATCTTACTGGAATTAGAAATTCTTTTACTATTAAACTATCCATTTTTATTAGCTCCTTTTGATGATAGGAATTTATCCTAACCTATTTTTTTCGTTCTTTTATATACTATGCAGAAAACGAATCCCTCACAAAAAGAGCTGGAACTAAACGCTATTAGTAATCAAATATACTTAATTGTTCAAATTCCTTTGGCTGTTCTACTTCTTTTTTTTGACGAGACACTCGATACCCTTTTTGTTCAAAATAGGAACCAATAAAAGTTCGGTGACAACGTTCTTCTTTTTTACAGAAACAGAAGATAACTGTGGATAAACCAGCTTGCATTCGTCTTTCTAAATGCTTGAGCATCTCTATCATATCCGTTCGATTCTTTATCTCTTCCTGAAAACCATGAGCATATAAATCCCACCATGCATCTGCGGAGTTTTCTATTTGCTGACTCTCTAAAAATTGTAGGTCCTCTGGACTCCGATACCCCTGTTTCCATTCCTGCGCTTTATCAAACAAACGAATGGATGGACTTAGGGCTGGTACATGTAAAAAACCATTGGGAATTCCACTTATTGGTTTTCGAACAATCAGCCATTTCTCCGTTTCAGGAGATAACTGCAGTTTTTTCGATTCACCTAAATATGAAAGTTGTAACATCTAATTACCTCTCTTTTGATAACTCTTTCTCTTATAAAGGAAGGTTAAAATAATAGTTCCTACGAATAGAGACCCAAATAATAGTCCAAAGAAAACTGGAAATCCGTAATGTGCCAAAACCGTTCGAAAAACAGTTATATGTATTGTTGGATTCAAAATAAAAACCCCTTTCACCTTTTATTTGACTATAGTCAATGATATAATAGTTGTATACTTTTGTCTATTCAAATGATATATATATTATCAAATATACATAGAATAATAGAAGATGTGATAAAAAAGGCGTTTAGTCTAATACTTAATGAAGGAGTGTTAATAATGACACACAAAAAACTTACAGGTAGAAATTTAAAAACACGAGAAACTTGTCAAAAAAGAGCGTTCTTTGAAGAAAGTAATATGGCTTATACGAAGGGTTTGCATTATGAAATTGCTATAGCTTTGAAAGAACTTTGGAAAGAAACTACTTTAATTGGGGTTCCTTTTAATGAATTAAAAGTACTAGATTTCCTAAAAAAGAAACTACCTCTTTCTATTTTTTATTCGGAAAGACAAAAAGAAGTAGAAATTCAGGTATTAGTGGAACAAATCAAACGTTTTGCTACCTATTTGAATGAACAAGGTTATAAATTAGTGCAGAAAAACCTTTCTGGAGACGTTAACATTCAAGGAGTAACAGTAGGCGTACATGCTGATTTCGTATTTGAGAAGAATGATATTTATTATGTGGCCAAAGTAATCAAAGGTGCTCCTAAACTTTCTTACAGAGCACAAAAAGACGAATCCAAAGCTACTTGTAATAATGAACTTTATTTATTACAGGCTCTTGGGGAATCTTTATTTGATAAGACCGTGCATGCAACCTTCTTCCATCTAAAAAGTAAAGATGATAAGAATGATGTTCTTTCAGATGAATTTGAAGTCAAAAAAGGGAAAAATATGATTACGCATCACTTCCAAGTCGGTTCAGATAACTCTATTGCTCGCCAAGCATCTATTGTCAATCTCGCTAATTTAGAGATAACATATAACTCTCCGAAGAATTGCACTCCCACTAACTGTGATATGTGCACATTCCAATCGATTTGCTTAGAAAACAGTGCCCTACCGGTACAAAAACAAGAAGTAAAAAAAGAGAGAAAAGAAATCAATCTAAAATTAACTAATGAGCAATTTGAGGCTATTTCCATGAGAAATGGAATTGTACGTATTAATGCTGGAGCAGGCTCAGGAAAGACAACAGTTATAGCCCTGCGTTTGGCGGAAATGTTAGATGAAGGTGTTAAACCAGAAGAAATTCTATTAATCACGTATACCAACAAGGGCGCAGAAGAAATGCGTGAAAAAGTTGGTTATTGGATAAAAGAAATGGAATTAGAAGTGGATGTAAAAAAAATAAATATCTTTACATTCCATAGTTGGTCGGAAATGATAATTCAAAAAGAGTACTCTCGATTTGGATACACCACTCCACCAACACTGATTGAAAAAACGGAAAAACTCGATACTATCACCAATATGTTAGATAAATTTGACCGTTTCGATTGGCTTAATTATAAAAATCCTTTGATGAATTTTCCTCATTCAAAAGGTGCTGTTATCAAGATGTCGGAGTATATCGATAGCTGTAAAGAAAAATTAGATTTAACTTCTATCACCATTATGGAGGAAATTCAAACACTCTTTACATTGAATGTAAAACAAGCAGAAGAAGTATTTCATTTCGTGACCAACTACCAAAAAGAAATTGTCAGTAATAATTTGATGGACTTTCAAGATTTAATTAATTGCTTGTACAAATTAGCTCAAAACGAACCACAGGTTTTACAAGCTCTAGGATTCAAGCATATTATTGTAGATGAATACCAAGATACGGGAACAATGGAGTTTGATATTATGTATGCTCTAACGGAGAATCCTAATTTTCAATCCCTAATGGTTGTTGGAGATGATTCACAGTCTATTTTTGGTTTCAGAAATACATCGGAAGAAAACATAATTAATTTTCATCTATATTTCAATGAAATTCGTGATATTTTCTTGGAGGACAACTTCCGTTCAACTGAAAACATTATTACAATAGCCAATGAAATTAATAATTTGAATGTCCGTAAAATTAATAAAACATTAAAATCTAACTTTAATAATTCTAAGGAAAGCTATATATTAGAAAGTTCCACATTGGAGAATGAATATAATGGCATCCTGCTAGGTGTGAGTAAATTGATAAAGGGTGGAACACCTCTTCAAGAAATTTCTATTATTGCTAGGAAGAAGAGTGAGTTGATAAAGATACAGCACCAGCTAAATCTTCTATCTATCCCTAGTACACTTGTTGTGCCTACTCCATTAATAGAAAAGCCAGTTATTCAATCACTCATGCATTTGACAGACTTCTTTGAAAATGAATCGATTATTTATCCTGTTTTTGAATGTTTATATCATTTCAAAAAAGCAACTTTCGAAAAGTCTAATATCACAAAAGAAGAAGCATTTTCTTATACTGAAAAAGGGGTTCAAAGAATTATAAATGAGCTTAGTTCCTTAACAACAGAAATTGAAAAAGTAGCTTACTACTTAGAGTTCTGCGAGCGACTATCTCATCTTGATGAAAATGTATCCTCTTTCGTGAAGCATTTAAAAAATAAGAAATTCAACACGATGGATGATTTGATTCATTATGTTCGTGCAATGGAAAAATACGAAGACAATTTATCTGCAGACTTAAAAGAAAACCAATACAATGGGGTTATTTTAACGACGATTCATTCTTCAAAAGGGAAAGAGTTTGACTATGTATTCCATACGCTGAATGGCTATTCTGCTTTAGGAGGAGAAGAACTAGAAGAAGAACGACGCTTACTATTTGTTGCATTAACCAGAGCAAGACAACAAGCGTTTATATCTTATACAACTATCCCGAATACAAGTAAACGAAAACTTCCTGAAATTATTAGAGAAGCTCAAAAAACAAGTTTAGCTAAACGAGTAATTTAAAAAATATTAATAAGAAAAATGATGCTCTTTCTAGGGGCATCATTTTTTTCGGTAAATAGTGTTTGAAAAAGTTATTTATCTAGTGTATTATAGAAATGCTCTATTCGAAGGTAAAATCTTAGCTCCTTTTTAAGAAAACCTCTCTTGATAAGAATATAGCATCTGTAATGAAAAAAACTTCAACCTTTTTTTCATTACTAAGAAAGAACAGAGTCCCTTAACTCTGTTCTTTTTTTATTCCACCTCCTTCCCCCTCTCCGTCTTATACTTCTCTATTTCCTTTTCTATAATAATAAAAAGTATAAGGAGGGATGTTATATGGAAGGTTGTTACCGCAATGAATTGTACCCGGGTCTATTAGTCGATATTGTACTAAAAGAAGACCAAAAAAATGGAAAATTGACGCGTGGACGCATAGAAAATATATTGACAAGTAAATCATTTCACTCGAGAGGATGTAAAGTGAGACTTGAGGGGTCTGGAGCTATCGGGCGCATTCGACACACTTATTTAGATTAAGCTTCAATAGATGGTCAACTAGATTAAAAATTGGGAGGTGAAATATAGATAGTATGATTAATTGTATTTTGTGGACTCTTTACTCTATCGTATCTGGCTTATTTTTAGTGTATTCTCTTTATGAAGTACGTAATGCAGGTAGTATTGGTTTGATAATTAGACATGGATATAATCTATATTGTTTTATGTATATGCCTATAATAATTTTTGCTGGATTAGTATCTATCTATTCCGGATTTACGGAAGGAGTCATCTTTTTATTAGCACCCCTTTCCTTCTATACAGGAGTTATAATCATAAATGTACTAATGAATAAAGAATACAAGAAATCATTAATGAATTAAAAAAGCAGGAGCAATGTATATTAACATTAGCTTCCTGCTTTTTATATTTCAGTTTTTATCTAAAAATCCTTAGTTTACTTGTGATAACAATAACATCTCTTTTACTTTTTCTAAGTGTTCATTGTCCATGATTTTTCCATGGGAATTTAACTTGATGAAATATCTCAATATCTGTTCTTCTGTCGCATCTCTAATTTCAGCAATAGAAACTGGATAAGTTAAAAAATGTTTTCTATCCGCAAAAGATAATTCATTATATTTAAAACCGTTGTATTCAAATCGACCTTCATAAAATTCACATAAGGTAGATAGCCTTTGCTTTCCATCTAAAGCTTCATAAGATAAATTGAATTTTTCCCATTGTTCGTCATTGTATTGAACAAACGCAAACTTACCAACTTCTACATTCATAAAAATGGAGTCTAGCAAAGCAATCTTATCACTCATGTCCCATACATAACCACGCTGATAGACTGGGTCAAAATTAACTCCAAATGAATAAACCTTCGTGAATAAAGATTGAATCGTCATTTGGCTAAAATGAATTTGTAAATCATCCTTTTGTGAAAAGTTTAGTTCATTCACTTTACCGCCTCTATTGGATACTCTTATCCATTTAACATAGTCTAAGGAATTCGGTGTTTCAAAAACGATTCCACTGCTTCGAGTTACCTCGGTATATTCAATCAAATAGACCTTCCCATTGAGTAATACCTCTTTAATGACAACATCTTTTAGGGAACCCACATGAACTAAGTCTCCCACTTTAAAAAGATAATGAGGTTCTGGTATTAAGTGCAATTCTTCTTCTATATGGAGCCACTTTGCTTTTAATTGCTCATTCATTAATTCTTCCTTTGTGTATACCTTCTTCATTTTTTTAGCCATGTGAATACCCCTTTTCTCATTTTGAGGGAGAAGTATTAATCCTCTCCCTATTTTATATCCTTCTTCTTATTCGAAAATATCCCAGCCACACTCAAGCAATCTTATTTTGGTCTTTATTTCTAGGATATCATAACCTCTTTCACCAATCCCGGTAATTTCTACCTTATCTCCTACTTCTATCACGTTACCTCCGATGGTGGTTAATTCAACTTTCATTGTTTTAATGTCACCAACTTTAGATTGTTTGTTTGTATACGCCATTTTAGAACTTCCTCTCTCGTTGTTTAAACGACTCTTTTGACCTGTGGAGTAGCTATAGCTTTCCACTGGATAACATGCGCATCTATTTTTCTAGGCTTATCTGATGCGGTCATATACCACCATTGGTGGTCTTCATAAAATCCTACGAATCTACCACCATGATGAGTCGTTACCCATACGTCTCTATTGTGCTTCGGCAGTTTTTTTACAATCAGATGATTTTCAACTAATGCCAAATACTCTTTTTGTCCTTCTTCAGAAACTGTAACTGTTTGATAACGGTAATCCGGTTTTTTCTAGCTACCTCAAAATCGTTATATAAGTTAGGATAAACCTCTTTATATTTGTTTACGTTTCTACTGATGATTGGAAAAACAGTTATCATATATTCCAGCTCCTTTATTTAAATTGTCATCACCCCCAAAACTACTACTCTTTTACGATAAAAATAGTGTATGGAAAGCGTTTAAACAACCAATCTTCTTTTTCTAAATCCTCTACAGATACTAATTTATTGCCTTCTGAAAGAGCATTTGTCGCATATATATCACCATTTTCATTCTTGATAATATATAGTTTTTTTGGATTTTTAGTTTTAGGTGCTCCATCTTTTGTGGTTCCATCTAAAATCGAAATATCTAAAAGGTATCCTCCCTCAGTGGGAATAGCATCTTCTAATTTACCATCTTTGAAAAAGATACATTTGGCACCATCTTTTAGAACAATACTCCCATACCAATGACCACTATGAACAAAGAACTCAGTACCTACCTCTAATGTATTTAAATCTACTTCGACTCCACCATGAAAACCCAACATATATACCGCTCCTTTTTCTATTTACTTTTTGTCAATAATTTTTTCGGTTGCAACTGCTAATAACCATTCCATCTCTTCTGTTTTTAATCTAACATCCCCGTAATACGACCTGCCTGAACCTTTCATTCTATCGAGAAAATCTTTATGTTCCTTTAATTTCCTCGACAAATTATCAAGCTTTTCTTCATTCGACAAAAAAGTAAAGTCTATTTTGCGTGCCGAATGGATGAAGCCTGTTTCAATTGTTAAGGCTTTACTTCTTTTAATAGCACTAATGAAGTCATCGCATTTATCTACTAGTAAACCCTCTTTATTGAAGATTCCATATTCCTCTTTATCTATTTCCATGCTTCATGCTCCTTTGTTAGTCCCTAAAAAGAGAGAAAGACTCTGTTTAATATGAGTCTCTCTGTTTTTCTATTACTTGGGAATAGTATTGATATCACTTAAGAATGAAGATTCGTTATATTTTTTGACACCGATTAAAGTAATAGGAGAAGTAGTTGGCTGTTTTTTACCTAAAATTGTCGCATACACTAAATAAGTTAATTGGTCTTTACCAAAGAAGTGTAAATTATTGAATTCATCCAATTGGACATCTTCTAATTCGCTCAACAAGAATAAATCAGCTCCAAAATATCGATAAACGTTATACCCTTCTTTTTTAGGTAATTGATTATTGTAGTTATAGTTAAAATCATTTATTGGAGTAACATCAAAGGATTTAGTAGATGCATAACCTACTTTCACCCCATTAAATTCTTCTATACTATGAACAAAATCTCTTAGGCGATTTACGATAAATCTTTCTAAACCAACTTCTGTTTTATATTTAGCAACTGTTTTAAATGGTATTGCTACCTCTACTATAATCCCTAAATTATATATGTTCATATTCCTGTCTCCTTCTCATATTTAATGTCGAACATTTTTTATCTTTTTGATTCTGGCAATTTAGTAGCACACCAAGGACAATAGTCAATGTGAATATTAGAAGCTCCTCCATCGTGGATGATTAATCCGTATTCATCGTATGTTTCATGATAAGAAATTAACATATCAGGACAATCATATTTGTCTATGTGTATATCACATTCCTTATTCACGTTTTCTGTCATCATTTCACAACAATGTTGTTTTCCCATTCTATTTTCACCTCATATATTTTTTTAAAATTGAGTACTAAATTCTTATGGTGATATATCTTTTAATCGTTTTTTCCATTCTCTTCGAATAGTACTCTATCAAAATTCCATTATTTCCATACGTAAATGCAGAACCTATGAGTGTAAGAAACTCCGACTCATTTATTTCTTTCTCACAGGACTCCTTAAACTCCTGAATACTTCCTTCAAACTCAACTTCTGTACTTTGTGCATCTAAATCGTCATTACCTATTTCCAAGATAAATAAGTGCATTTGTACCACTCCTTTTCATTTAAAAGTTATAAATTACTTCAAATCCAGCCATATAATTTAATTGATTCTTTTCTTTGTCGACGATTTGTGGAGCAGACACATAAAAAAAATTCAATTCTATTCCATCTAAACGAAATTCACGAATCTTCTCTTCAATGGCTTGTTCTAATGAAAAGTCATCATTGGTAGATAACTTCATTCTTTTTAAAATCATCTCTTCCACCAAATTACCGTGTTTTCATCTAACCATTCTTTTAATTCATAACTAGATTCATTTTCTTCTCCACAGGAATCCTCGTCTAATCGGTTATTTTCCCACTCCGCAAGGGTTAATTCGTTATACTCTTCCCTTGTGAGTATTACTGGTGTATAACGTTTTATCTCATGCTCTAATGCATCTAATAGTGGATTCGAAAGCTTACTTTCCTTTGAAAATACAAGCATTTCCTCCAATCTAATTAATGTTTCCTTCTTCTGTTGTATGGTTTCTAGATTATTCATTTGTTCATAACCACCTTTTGATTGTTAAATACCTTTTACTTTTTATATCTGTGATTACCTGATGTTTAAAAACAAACATCGTTCGATACGGTTGACACTCCTTTTTTTTGAATTTCTTTATTATATGTAATTTTGGTGAGTCTATTTTCTATTAGCTCACCTTTTGTTTTTTCGCTCTTTTTCTATCTTTTTTAGATACTGGTTGGTTTATTTTTTTATACAAAGTGAACTCTTTGTCTCTAATTCCGTACTCATATCCCGTTTTCCCAAATACTTTTCGATATATCTCTTTTCTTTTTTATCTAACCAACCAATTTCAATAACCGTCGGGCGTTTTCTATCTATTATTTTTTGCTCTAACTTTTTTCTGAGAAATAACCACAATTCACACCATCAACATACCAATTCTTCATATCATCACCTACTATTCCACAAATCAACATAATTTATTATATCTTTGTTATTAATTTTTGTAAATTTAATTTTACTATTATAATTTGTATTATTATTAAACCTCTTCAAGCTCTTTAGTTCTTATTATCTGGACACAATTTCGTACAATATAAAATTCTAAAATAAGAGGAGGAATTTTATGAGCAACTATGATTTACAGTATTTATCTATCCTTGAGAATATCTTGGAGAACGGATTTCAATCCAATGACCGAACAGGTACCGGAACAATAAAGTTACCCCATCAAGTAATGCAGTTTAATCTTCAAAAAGAATTCCCTATATTAACAACCAAATTTGTAGCTTTTGACAAAAAAGCTAAACCAGAACTCTTTTGGATTTATAGAGACCAGTCCAACGATGTCACCCTCTTGCAAGAACAGGGAGTCCATATCTGGGATGAATGGGCAGATAAACGAAACAAAATTGGAAAAGCCTATGGATACCAGATTAAGAAATTCAAGCAAATAGATAAGCTGATTCACGCTTTAAAAAACAATCCAGAGGATAGACGCATGATGTTAAATATGTGGAATTTTCAGGATTTGAAAAAGATGAACCTCCCCCCTTGTGCCTTCTTGACGATGTGGGATGTCACAGATGGATACCTGAACTGTATGTTAATTCAGCGTAGTGGAGACTGGGGATTGGGAATTCCGTTTAACACCTCTCAATATGCTTTATTGGTTCACTTGTTAGCACAAGTAACTAATCTCAAGCCCGGACTCTTCACTCATGTCATCAATAATGCGCATGTGTATAATAACCACATTGAGCCCCTTACCCTACACCTTTCCAGAAAAGACCAAGCCCTACCTGCTCCTACACTTTCTATCAATCCCAACATTAAAAATTTCTATGATTTTAAATCTGAAGATATTCAGCTAATTAATTATGAACATTTAGGAAAAATTAAGATGAAGGTTTCTGTGTAATGTTAACGGCTATTGTTGCTATTGGAAGTAATGGCGTTATCGGCAAGGACAATCAATTGTTGTGGCATTTGCCAAATGATTTAGAAAGATTTAAAAATATCACTTCTGGGCATACAATTGTGATGGGAAGAAAGACTTTTCTTTCCTTAAAGCGAGTGTTACCGAACCGAGAACATCTTGTGCTCACCAGACAAAAAGACTTTGCAATTAATTATCCAGATGTTACATTTATCCATTCAGTGCCAGAGTTAATTGACCTGCTGAAGACAAAAGATGATATTTTTGTCATTGGTGGTGAGGAAATCTATAAATCCTTATTATCGTTATGTAATAAACTCTATTTAACAATTGTTGATTGTTCTTTAAAGGGAGATGCATATTTCCCTGAAATTAACACAAATGAGTGGAAAGTCGTACCAGAAGAGACCGTTATTTATAAAAAAGATAAAAAACACGCTTATTCTTATCGCTTTCTAACGTTCATACGGAAATAAAAGAGCCAGTAATTGGCTCTTTTATTAATTTCAAATCTTATTTAAAACACCTATTACCATAGTGCTTCCGCAGTTCAGACAATATAAAAATAACAATTATTAGACTATGGATAATTTTCCATAATTTTGAGCATATACCTATCTAAGGGGTTTCAAAAGGACTATTATATTTATAGGAGACTACCATTTTTTACTTACATAGGAGGAATGAAATGAAATTCAACGAAAACATGTTAAACACTTATGCGTCACCTTTAAGTGCTACAGAGGACCAACAATGTAAAAATGCTATTAGAATGGTTATTGATGCAATAAAACCATTGGGATTTATTGAAGAAAGGCAACAAGTAGAGCCTTTATACGCCGAGACCTATGCGTACACTCAGGAGCTTCGAAGTATTAGTGGAACACGAAAAATCAAGTTATTTATTCAAGGTTCTTATGCAAATAATACAAATGTTCGAACGCAAAGTGATGTGGATATTGCTGTTGTAGAAGAGGATACATTTCAACCACAGTACCGGTCAGGAGTTACAGGTGCAAATTATGGTTTTGTTACAGCCAGTACATCTGTTAAATCCTTTAAAGACGAAATAGAAGAATCATTACAGCTAAAATTTGGAGAAGATGTGGAACGGCAAGATAAATCTATTAAGATACATGGAAATTCATATAGAAAGGATGCCGACAGCGTACCTTGTAGAAGATTTAGGGATTATCGACAAGACTATACCTTTAGTGAATTGCAATATATTGGTGGCATTGTCATTTCTCCAGATAGTGGTGATAAAATCATCAATTATCCTGAACAACATATAAAAAACGGTAAGGAAAAAAATACTCGTACACATCATCATTATAAGAAGATGGTGAGAATTATGAAAATGATGCGATATATAATGAAAGATAATCATATAGACGAGGCTAACAAAGTCAGTTCTTTCGCTCTCGAGTCTTTACTTTGGAATATTGACGATAGTATTTATTTGAATATTGGACAATATCGTAAAGTTTATATGTTTCAATTAATCATTAACAATTTAGTTGAAAATATAGAAGCAGTATCATCCTACTATGAAGCGAACGGAATAAAGGCACTATGTCCAACACTACAAGAAGTGACAAATATGAAGAACTTCATAAGAGCTTTAGCTGATTTCTATGAATACGAATAGTGAGGGTGAGATTTATTAATGTATAATGACAAAATGTATTGGAGATTTTGGCTTCTATTAGTAGTCGGCATATTTTTTCTTTTGTGGGCTTTTAAAGGATTTAACTTCGATTCAAGTATAATTGTTACTGCGCTTTCAGCAGGTGGTATAACACTATTTATTGAAAAAATAGTATTTAAGCTGTTGATTTGGAAATGCTGTCCGGATATATTCTATCCTTGGCTATCCAATATCCCCTATATTGGTGGTCAGTGGGAAGGTGAAATTCAATCCGACTTTATTTTTCCCGATACTGGTAAAATCGGAGAACCGATACCTGCAAAAATTGAAATAAGGCACGACTTTGATAAAATATGTGTAACCTTAGAAACCGGTAGTAGTTATAGCAGTAGTTATGTAAGTGATGTTTGGATTGATGAAAGTAAGCGCAAGTACTTATGCTACACCTATTATAATGACGCTGATGAAAATAGAGATACTAATCCTAACCATGATGGTTCTGCCAAATTACGAGTAATTGACAATGGCGAATTAAAATTAGTCGGTCATTACTTTACTGGTAGAAAAACAACCGGTAAGATGACTTTTAAACGTATTTCAAAGAAAAACTCCCGTGCTTAAAATCATGGGAGGTTTTTGTTATTTTATTTAAAGAGTTGGACATAAGCCGTGTTAAGAAAATCATGAACTTCTGAACGAGTGTATTTTCGTTGGGAATTAAATAAGTAAAGCAACTCAGAAACCTCTCCCCAATCTTTACACAACTCATCTGTAGCTGTATTTGAAATTAAATAATGAAAACAAGAGCTAACATCTTCCGAAATAGACGAATGATTAAATCTATTATTTGGCACATTCCAAATTAAGCATTCAATTAAAAAGGAAGAAATATTATCTAAACTATAGCCATTATCGATTAGCATATACTTTATTCGCTTGAAGATGCGTACTACTCTTTTATATCTTCGATATGTAACATTATTTTTTTGAACCCCGTTAGTATAATGTTGTTCGGGATAATTTATCACCATTATGGATGATTTTTGAGTTATAAAAGAAGTTCCCAGTTCATAGGTGCCATCTTCATGATAACGTCTATATTCAAAACAAGGTACGACATCTGCATCAACCCGATACGTGTTTGAATTTATTCGAATCGCTTTATCACCCGAATCTATATTCCAAGAATTAAATTTATTAATTAATGCTTCTTCTACATCTCTTCTATAATCCTTAAAAGAATAATTACTTTGGATATTCCCAAAGTCTTCATGAGTCTTTCCGTTGGGATAGTATTGGAAAAATGTATCTGTTAACCTTACTGCGATATCCACGTCACTTGTTAAACGAACATTTGTATTGTTATGGTAGGAACCTTTAGGTATCAATTTAATCTCCAAATTTTTTAACTTATCCGAGTTATTTAGTGCACCCCTAATCATCCGAATCGCATTCTCACACTTTTCTTCTTCTGTATTACTTGCCGGCTTACTCCACTCATTTAGTTTTCTCTCTAAAAGGCTATCTACTTGAAAATACATAAATCTATCCCCTTCCCCATGATATTACATAATTATACCATTTATATTTAATCTGAAGAGTAAAAATAACCATCATCAGTAGTAATTATATATGTCATTACTGAATATTTGCATAAAAAAAAGCCTATTAACTAGACTGTTTTTTAGTTATTCGATTAATGTGGAATGTATATAGGATATTTCGTCTTCATTGTATTTCTGCTTTCCATTCTTTCGAAACCAAATACCCTCTATTTCTACTGGATAAGAGCCAGCAAGAACCAATACCTCGTCTTCCTTCATATTTCCAAATCCCGAGCCACGTAAATCGCAAAGAATAGATGATTCTGTCGCATTCATCTTCAATAGAATTCCGGCAAAACCTGTTATCTCCGATTGTTCTGTAATCATTTTCGATAGTTCGGCTTCACGTACAGACTTGTTGTGCCCTTTTACAAATTGAGCAAAAGAAGTTGCAACCTCTTTAGACTCCGACCAAGAAGAAATTTCTGCACTTACATAGCCAGTAAATTCTATTTTCTCCATAAAAGAATCATAAGCTTCTGGAGTTAGAAAGTTTAGACCTCTGTAAAGTACACTATCCCCTTTTGCTGGATATAACTCCTTTAGTTTATTTAATAACCTTTCTGTTAGTTCCTCCTTTAACCCCAATCTTACATACTTTGCTAAAGCAATAGTTTCTTCTTTGCACGTATGTTCTAATGCTTTTAAAGGGTAAGGAACACCACATGTTAAACACGATACTTTGAAATCTCCAAATCCTCCATTTATTAATTTTTCCATTACCAAATCAAATTCATCTAAAGGAACCCCTTGTCCTGTTGCAAAGTTTCTGATTGCAGTTACGTCAAAATTTTTCCACATAGCCAGTTACCTACTCTCTCTTTAAGTGAATCCCATTCTCTAAAACAAAGGTTATTCTTTCTATTATCGTTTCGTTAGGTGTATGCCTGCCTGATGTACGAATCCTTTCTTCCATTTCTTTTGCACCGAGGAATCGAGCTAACCCTATTGCTACTCCAGCACTTCTACTAATACCCGCTAGACAATGGATTAGAAATGTATCTGCAGTTGTATGCTTCTCGAAAAATCGAATGATAGAAATTGCTTGTTCTTCTGAAAACAAGACATACTCATCAGGTTCATCTTTTAGAATCTCCATCATGTTATCGGTGATGTCATCTACATAAATTGTGAGAATATCATGAAACTTTGATTCATGTTGTAATTTATATTCCTCTTTATCCGTACGGTCTCTATCACAAGGGTCAATCATTCTAATCAATACTGTTTTTCCTTCATTTTCTGGGTTTACCCCTAACACTTCTTTTAAAGAAAAAATACCATATTTCATATTTTTTTATTCCTTTCTATTTTCATTTTTACGAAGAGCAATCCTTTTTTTTACGTTTTTTTATTATACAGCACAACAAGAAATCTAATTCCTTTACAGGAATGATTACTTTTTACTTGCTTATAATAAAAAATCACGAACAAATCTGGTGACATTAGTGAAATTATAAAGGAGGTAGTTTAAATGGAAATAACATTAGGACACGGTTTTGATTTATCAGAAATGGAAGAATACGTCGTCGGTTCGATTCAAGAAGTAAAACAAGAAATCTTACGTGCATTCCCAGAGTTTCAAGCGATAGATAGACTTGGTAATAATAAATTTGGTGATTATTTATTTATCCCGGTACAACAAGAACTGGTGAGCTTATCTAAGGACGAAAGAGATAATTTCTTTTGGAATGTCCTATATTCATTCGTTCGTTTGGGAACACCACGAAATTATATTACTTGTCATTTTGAATTACTTACCTTAGAAACTGAAAGTGTTTATGCTATCTAAAAAAGGGGCTGATTTTCATGGAAAGAGATTACTTATTTTTCTTAGTAGACAATGAGGTTGGGTATGCTTGTTTTTTTAAAAGAGATGAAATAACAGAAGACTGGCACAAAGCCTATCAAGTATATTTGTACCAAACGAGATTTCCAAAAGACAAATTTTCTATAGAAGAACTCTGTGATACATTACTTGAAGAAGCAACATTACAAATATCAGATGTTGATTCGGAGGAAGAAGCCGAAAAAGTAGTACTTGACTACTGGTGCACACCTTCGACTGAAAACATTTTACGTGCTGAAACAAAAGAAGAAGCATTAGAAAAATTATCGGAAGAACACCCAATTGTCTCTTACTAAACACTAAAAAGTATATAATCGATATACCAGTTTAATAAATTAAAATAGAATGGGGAAAGAAACATGAAAGAATCAAATAAGGATTTACTGTCAGTAGGTATCACGGCAAGTCAACTTGACAGTCTGATAAGGAAAGAGCTTTATAACAAGGAAATATTGCAAAAAGCAAGAGAAGCCTTAAAAGATTATGAGATTTTAGAAGAATGGGTTTTAGAGGATATACAAATTTTTAAAGTTATCTCTAAAAACACTGAAAAAAAAGAAATCCACTATGTTCCCTGTGTTAACGGGAAAAACATAACTGAATTCTCCTCTGCTTTTGAGCAAGCTTATTTAACTGCTCTAAGTGTAAAATATTTGGCTCATAACCATACCCAGTTCCGTACTTTTGCCGAACGTATGCTTATGACTTCTTTTGCACCAACTTATCATGAATAAATTAATTTATACAATTTGAATGAGCTATCTGCGATATTTTGCAGACAGCTTTTTTATTTTATAAATAAAAATGTATAATCACCAACTTTTAATCATCATTACTCATAAAAATACACTCACTCGATATTGGGTAATAGATACTCATAAAGCTTCACAAACGTTGAATTGACAGCGTTTATGAGGTGTGGTATAATTAATATATTAAGTATTTAAGCCTATTCAGATTAAATATATATGCATTTTATATGCAGGGATGGAGAAGCCATGAAAAACACAAAATACAAATATTTTCAACCAAACAAAAAGGATTTAAAAGATAAGTATGGAGATTGCGTTGTCAGGAGCTTAGTGAAATCTACTGGAAAAAATTGGTTAGATGTGTTTGATGAGTTAGTTGCCATTGCTAGAGATGAACAATGTATCCCTAATGGCAAGGTATGTTACGAAAGATTTTTAAAGGAAAATGGTTTCAAATATACAGGTGTTAGTAATAAAAAAGGCACAAAACGACCAACTGTTTTAAGTTTCACTAAAGAACATAAATCAGGAACTTTCGTACTGATTGTCGCAAATCATATAGTTGCCTCTATAGACGGAATCTATTATGATACTTGGGATTGTGGCGATTCTAGTATGTATGGATATTGGGAAAAACAAGAAAACATTTAAAAAGGAAACGCTTCAACTATTTAATCCCCCCTTTCTTAATAGAAAGAGGGATTTTTTGTATAACTAATATCTCTCTCCTAATCGAATAAGATATAGGAATGTCATACAAAAGGAGAAATGAAGATTTCAAGTAAAAAGGAAATATATAAAATAGGAAAATGAAAAGGAGCGGTTCAAATGAACTCACTTAATAAAAAAGTTATTGTTATCACTGCTGGAGGAACTATTGAAAATATCGATTCCGTCCGTTCAATTCGAAATTCTTCTACTGGTCTTTTAGGAGCAAATATAGCAGAAGAAATATCTTCTTCATCTCCAGATGCTATTATTTATTTTATTGCGAATGCCTTTGCTGTAAGACCAAATACACCTCATACATGGATTGAGACAAAATCAGTACGAGATGTGTCTCAGAAAATAGAAGAGTTACTACGTAATACAACTGTAGATATCTTTATTCATTCGATGGCGGTCGCTGATTATTATGTAGACGGGGTAACACTTGGAGACGGAACAAAAATATCACAGGAACAATTAATGGACGGGAAACTATCTTCCGAACAAGAAAAAATGTCCATAGAACTCGTAAAGGCTCCTAAAATCATATCGATGATTAAATCGATTCAACCATATGTGTACTTGGTTGGTTTTAAACTACACAATGGTGTTCCTGAACAAGAACTATTTAACGTAGGTTTTAACCTTTTAAGGAAAAATCGTTGTAATTTGGTTATTGGAAATGACTTAGAGAAGATTAGAGCTGGTCATCATGAAGCTTTATTTATATTTCCTGAGAAAAAGATGGAGAAAACAGTTGGGAAAAAAAATATCTCTAAGAAACTAACGGAAATATTGATAAACCGTGCATTCTGTAAACACTCTCATAGTTTTATGGAGTCCACTGAAGCAAATATTCCACTTTCTTTATTAACCGAAATGAAGAATGTAGGAGATACCTTGTACAAACAAGGATTACTTCCTGATGTCGAAGGTGGAACTTATGGAAACCTCTCTATACGCAGTAATAATGAATTCTATATTACAGGTCGAAATGTCCATAAAGGCAACTTAACCAAGGATATTGTTTGTAAAATTGTAAATGTAGAAGAAAGAAATGAGGAATCGGTATATGCGCACGTTCATTATCATGGTCAGGTGAAACCTTCTATTGATACACCTATACATGATGATATTTACAAGAAATACCCAGACGTTCAAGCAATACTTCACGTGCATACAGATAACTTATATAATCGACCATTAAGTAGTTATAACTATCCATGTGGGACGATGGAAGAACGTGATTCGATTGTTTCGCTGTTAGAGAGCGATGTTTCTTTGGTTCAAATGAAAAAGCATGGAGTTATTGTGACTGGCGATACACTTTCTGGGTGTTTGGATGATTGGAAGAAATTAAACGACGAGTTATACCTTTCACCATTCGAAATAGATAAAAATCTTGAACTTTGGAATGAATGGTTATCTCATGTAACTGATGTTGGCGGTGCGGGAACAAGGAACAAGAAACTACTTAACTATGAGAACTATTATGCGATTACAGAAAATGGAAACGTATATGGACTTTGTTATGTAGACATTCTGAAATCAGAAGGTAAAGTTCAGTTTTCTTTATACACCACAACTGCTGTACAAAAAGCCGGGAAGAAAATAGGAAAAAGAACTATTGCAATCCTAAACCAAATAGCAAAATCAGAGGCACTTTCATTAGAATTAATGACCAAACCACTTTGTAAAGTAGTAGATTACTACCTTCTCCAAGGTTTCGTAGAGTCATCATCAAAAGACGGATTTGTCTTTATGGTTAAATAACATACTATGTATCGAAACGCTTATCTTTTAGATAGGCGTTTTTTCTTTTAAAAAAACAGCATCCAAATGGACACTGCTTTTACTTATTTTCAAATCAATACTTTAAGATATTCCTCTCCTTCTGCTGTTAGCTTCACCGCACCATTTGCAAGAGATGCAAAGTAATATATCTCAACAAGACCCTTTTTTTCAAGTGATGCCATCGTGCTCTCCTGAAATGTATCGCATGGAAAGTGATAACCCTTCTTAAAATGCTTCGATAAGTCCAACAATACATCTCTTTCTGCATCTGTTATGCTCATGAACACACATTCTCCTCAGTCAGAATTTCTACTTATATTAATTACATACATCTCCAAGTTATCCTTTTTTAGTATATCATTAATTACTGAGTGTGTTCTGTTTAATTTTCTAATTAAGGACTAAATTTAATAAATTATGTTGAGAGCAAAATGAATGAGACAGTTCCTTGCGTCCTCCATTTTCAAACTGAATAACCAATGTACCATCTACTATTGATTCTACTACCCCTTCTCCAAACTTCTTATGTTTTACCTTAGAGAGTGGAGCAACTCCTAACAGAGGAGCTGTAACAGGTTTTTCCTTAATTGATTTTGCTTTCTTTTCCGTTAACACTTCTGGTTGCAAAATTTTACGTACATCTCTTACGAATATGGATTCCGATAAGATATCCTTTCCTTTTTTTCGATATGAAAGCAACTCCAAATGCTTCTTCGCTCGAGTCATGCCAACGTAAAACAAACGAACTGCTTCTTCCATTTCTTCCGGCTTCCCTTCCCGGTAAGCTTTGACTGCTTCTTTGTTCGGAATAACCAAATGATGAAGATTAACCATATACACTCGCTCAAATTCCAATCCTTTCGAACTGTGAAAAGTAGAAAGTGTCACTGCATTCTTATTCTTGTTGAATTTCGACTTTTTGGCCTGTCCTTCCATATTGAAAAGATAAGCTTCTACTTCTTGAATTGTTCCTACTGTATCTACCAATGACTCAAGTGAATCTAAGACCTCAAATAATACCGATGAATTAAAACCTAATCTCTCACTAATTCTAAGAAGTGTCTTTTCATACCCCATATCATTTCTAATCACTTTAATAGCTTCATTTGGTGTCATTTTAGGCATCCGTTCAAATAAAGATTCTAATCTGCGCAAGTTTTTAACTTGGTAATCCGGCAAATCTACTTCTTTTAATAGAGTTGCTAGCGCTGGAGTTCCTCCACCTAACATCTGTAAATAATCAATCTGTTTACGAGAAATATACCCATTAAACTTACTGTAAATCTTGGATAGCTTTGTTAAGTTAGCTGGTTCTTCCGCAAATGAAAAGAAAGCCAAAATATCCCGAACAACCCAGTGTCCATAAAATGATGTATCAGTATCTTTGATATAGTAAGGAATTTTTGCCTTATCTAAAGCATCCATAAACAATAAGGAAGCTCGATTGTTTCGATATAAAATCGCTGTTTCTGACAAATTTTCGACCTTTTTTAATTCACCGATAACATATTTCACTTGATGTCTTGCAGTATCTAGTTGTTCTATGACTATTTCGTCCCCAGATGGATTTTTCGTAAACATATTTTTAGGGTATCGAGCATTGTTTCGTTGAATAAATATATTAGAAGTTTCTACTATTTCTTTACTTGAACGATAATTTTGCTCCATAAATAATATGGTTGCTTCTGGGTAAGTATCCTTGAATCGCAATAATTTAGTTACTTCTGCTCCCCTCCAAGAATACAATGTTTGGTCATCATCACCAACTACACAAATATTCTGATGCTTTTCCGCTAATTTCTCAATAATTAAATGCTGAATCATTGAAGTGTCCTGTGATTCATCCGTTAGAATGACATCGAACATCTGTTGATATTTGATAGCAATCTCTTCGTGCTCCCAAAGGATTCGATTAGCATGTGTCAACATATCATCAAAATCTAGCAACATCAGATTCTCATTTTTTGATTTAAAAGCTTCATACTTCTCAAATAGCACATCTAAGCCATGAATATTTGTCTCTACTTTTTTAGCATCTTGTGAAAGATAGCACTTATTCTTCATAAATCCAATTACTCGAATTAATTCTTCCATTTGGTCATCTGTAGGTGCAATACCATGAACCTCTTGGTAAATTGCTTTTAAGATGGAGTATTTTTTCAACTTTATTCCAGTTTCTTCATCGACTTTTTCCTCACTGTCTTCCCCTTCTATTATTTCGAAGACTCGCCCTTCCTTACTTAAGCCTTCACCTGCAATCTTTAATGCAAAAGAATGGATGGTTGAGTAATTAGGGGCAGGTAGCGTATTTCCGAATAACTCATGGAAGCGTTCCAGCATATCTGTTGCTGAAGCTTTGCTAAATGTCACAGGTAAAATGCGTTTAGCATCGTATCCTTTATCCATTATTAGATGACCAATCTTAGCATTCAAAGTAGTGGTTTTTCCAGAACCCGGAACTGCTAATAATAATAACGGTTCTCCATCATGCAATACAGCTTGTTTTTGAACCTCATTTAAGTATTTTCCTTTTGTTTCTAACCAATCGAAAATTTTCATAGTATTTCCTCCTATTATTTGCAATTAATATTCTCTCTTTTATATCCAGTACAACCATATAAAAAGTAACTGCTCCTTCTTAAATTTAAATAGTATCTATTCTCCTTTTTTTTCCGTTTATTTATTATAGTTAATATCTAAATGAAAAATTTTCTGTAAATTTTATTTGACATTACTTTTTATTCGTGATATAACTAACTTAACAACTAAATGTAGTGCTAATAAAAAAAACAAACACAATATATAGGAACTTAAAAAAGGGGGTCATGTAAGATGCGTGACATGAAAAGAAAATTATTAAAAGAGTTACCGATTGATACTTTATTTATGGCAGTAGGAATGTTTGCTGGATTACTTATCAAATCATTTTAATTTTAAAATACGAGCAAGACCTTCTTCTTTCGAGAGGAAGGTCTTTTTATGTAAGCGAGAAACTCTCGCTTTGAAAAATATCTATCTATCTATCTATCTTTTATTCACCAAACAACTTTATAAATAGCTGTTTCTTGTACTCATTGAATTCATTTAGTTTCTGATTAAATTCTTCCGCTAATAATGAATTTTCTTTGGTAGTTTTTACAAACTTAAGATTAAATTTCTTTACAGAATATCTACCTAAATCAATTGTTTTATCATGGATAAGAACGTCTCGCTTTTGAATATAAGGAAAAAGATTTCCATTCCCTTCATAATAAAGTATAGACTCTTTCTCTTTTGGTTTTTGTTCTTCAATTAAACCAAGGAATTCTTTTAAGGCTTTTAGATGTCTAGCTTTTGCTCTTCTCGCCCGATGAAAATCAAAATCCTCTTTATCATCCAGAAGTTTTGTACTTTCAAAGTTATTCAAATAAAATTCCAAGAGTTTAAAATCTGAAGACCATATCGATTTCCAGTCACATGTATAACGACTATCTCTCGTAACATGTCCACCGTCTGTTGTATCGATTACTTGATATAGGTCGTTTGTCTGCTTTATTACGATTCCCATCGAATCCCACTCCTTTTTTGAATCTATTACTTATACTTCGAATTTAGCTAAATAAGCTACAGATAAATCCGTAATAACTTCTCTGAATTTTATCCCAGTTTCTGTATTATTAGCTAAGTCATCAATTAATTTATTGATTTCAACCATTTTTTCATCTACCGGAAAAGATAAGGTTAATGTTGGAGTGTAAGCTTCTTTCATTCTTAAGATGGATTCGAGTATATAGTCTTTTTCTTTTTCCATTTAATAAGCCTCATTTCATTCTTTATATCCCTACATTTATCACACATGATTGTATATACCTAAAATCGACAATAACAATTCTACCACTCTGGCTCTGCATCTTTATCATCTAAATCACGCTCATGAATGAGTAGTTTACATGCAGGATTCAAACATCTCCAATGTACTAATCCTTCCTCTACTAAAGAATCCGTATCACAATCGGGACACATTCTATCTCCTGTATTCATCAGGCGACACTCCTTTTAAACTGCTTTATTAGCTCAAATCAATATTTATTACTTTCTAAACAGTGCAAGATGTAATCGACAGATACATCTTTTTGATTTCCAACTGCCTTGATTTGATATAAGTCAGTTTTTAGTTTTTCCATTTTTTCGGATTGTTTAATCAGCGATTCCTTTCGGTCTATACTTAACTCGTCGAATTTACTAATAGTTTCTGTATCTTCCATTTCAGCGCATCCTTTAGGAAGGATATTGATTTTAACGTGTGAAACTGTTTGTTTTTTATCTTGGTTTAATCGATTTAATGCCATGTTCATAGCTGTAATCAGGTCATTCGATTCCGTTTTTTCTATTTGAGATTCCCCATTAAAGAAAAATATCTGTACCTTGTATGTTTTCATATTATTTGCTCCTTCTGATTGTCTAACATTTATTTTTACTCCCTAGTTAGCCTTATGTTCTAAATAGTCCATTCTTCCATCAACCCTTTTTGGTGCTGTGACCTAAAACTAGTCTTCTACAACTGCCCACCCTGAATCTAAATGATTCGCTTCCCAATCAGTGAACATTTCTTGAAGGGAATCTTCAATTTCTTTATGGTTCTTAGAGTCTAATTCGTCTTGCAAGAACCCTAGTTCCTCCATAGTAGAAGTTAATTCTTCTACTGTTGTACTCACTGCAGTTGCAAATCTGATTTTTGTATTTAATGTGTATTTCATTGTTACTCCTCCATTTATGGTTCTATTTATTTCCTTTATAAAAAGAAACAATATCTACTTCCATTCTTCTGTGTTAGATTTTCGTTTACAAAACACACACTTCAACCAACTGACTGTAACTTCTTTCGGACTGTTTTTATCTGAATTGTATGCATTTTTCCTACCACACTCTGGACAAATAATCCCTATGGTTTTAATCAAAATACTTACCCCTTTTCTATTGGTTTCTTAGCAATACGAAGCCATCTGTCTAAGCCATTCTCGATATTTTCAATCATCTGGCTAAACCAAAGGTATTTATATGCTTTTTTACTTTCTTCCCACTCTCGAATTTCAAACCTTCTTAAATAATAGGGTTTTATTTTCTCTTTCCAATAATTTAATTCCTCTAAAGACATTTTATCCATTTCTAGTTTGCTTGGAATTTCGAGATACACTTTTACTCCCATGTTTAAGCCAGCTCCGTTTCTTTATGAAGGGTTATTTCCTCAAAAAACTCATGTAACAAATAGGCACATCCAGCAATCTTATGTTCATGGCTTGGTTCAAACGAACTTAGTATTGCTGTGACATGGCGTAATGCATCCTCCTGATTAATCTCGGCTTTCGGCTTGAATTTAGCCTTCAAACCACCAAAGAACCATTGAGAAGCTATATTGTTCCACTGGTTCCAATCCTTAAAAAATTCTTTTGGGATATCCTCTCTTTTAGGTAATAGACCTTCGATTCTCCCGAATGCCATATCGATATCTGTTACTTTTTCAACTTTACACATCCACAATCTCCCCTTTTTACTAATGTATAATATTTTTTCCTAACTCTTCTTCCAAGTTATATCTATTGAAAGAATTTTATTGTGTGTAAACACGCCTTCTATTTTTGGTTCTACTCTATCTTATGCAATTTCTTCAGACAATAAAAAAGTATGCAACCACACCCAAGAAAATAGTCGCACCTAGCTCAAATGTGGCAACTAAAAAGTTTCCTGTACCTCCAGTTAAAACGGCGATACCCGCTCGGAAGAGAGCTTTACATGCCTTGATGACTCCAGCAAGCGTACCTCCTACCAAAATGGAAACTAACCAATGTGTTAATTCATTTTCTAATGGAACAACCGAAAACATCACCAATATACCAGCTATAACGGCAATAGGAGTATCAATAGCATCCATCGTGCTGTCCACTATTGGAATAAAGTAAGCAATGATTTCTAGTAAAGTTGCGACCAGTATTATTACAAATACAGGTACATTCCCTATCCATTCTAGTGAAGCTCCTAATTCAATAATTCCAGTCAAATGTGCTCCAGATAAAAATAATAATGGTAGAAATATACGAAAACCAGTCGCAATAGATAAAATAATGCCGAGTAATACACATTCCATTATGCTCAATCTTATCACCTCCATTTCTATAGTCTATATATTTATTATAGTTTACTATAGTCAATGAATATGTTAAAGTATAAAATAAAATTTAATACGAAATTAACTAATAGAAAGGTGGAAAAAAATGAAAAACACAAAAGTTATAAGTTGTATCTTGATAGTTATCTTACTAATTATCGTTGGTTCTTCCCAAGTTATGAAAAATACCGAAGATGTACCTGATAATGAGGTAGCACTTAAAAGCTATGAAGTAAAAGATATAGAAGCTTTAGACAAAAAAATACAAACAAACAATGCACTTTGGAAAGCATCTGTTTTATACGGGGAGGATAAACAGGCATCTGTCACACTATATCTATTAAAAGATAAGCCATTAGATAAAAAAGAAACGCAACAAATAATAGCAACGATAAAAAAATCCCCAACATCTATATTTGGAGGAAAAAAACTTACGTTATCTGCAGTAGATATTTATGTTGCCAGTTCTATGAAAACATTCTCCGACCTGACATCCTTCCATAACCTCTCTGAATATCACGAAGGCTTATTGCAGTATGTATCCCAACCCATTGATGTAGAAGGAAATGCTATTTTTACAACTTATGAAAAAATGGACTCCTCTACCTCTGACAATTTCCTAGAAGATATAGCATTTAACTTCGTAGATGCTGGTATTACTCCTCAGAATGAATTTTCAGGACATCTCGTGTTAGAAACTACAGATAAAAAAGAGATAAAGCGAATGATACCAATTTTGGCTACGCTAACTGCTGGACAAAATCCTGAATTAAATTCGATAAACTTCACTATCTATACTTCGGTTTCTGCATATGAAACGGGTCAAATACAGTATGAATATTCGACTAGCCTGAAAAACATCCTTGTTCATCGAAATTATGTTGAGAAAGAAACTCTGAATCGATGAAAGTTGGATTTTTAGCACATGGTCCCGGTTCTGCAAATGCATTATACCCCCTCATAAAACAATTTCCCCCAAATATCGAATTAAGACTTTACTCATTTCATCCCTATGTAAGTAATCTTTGGGGATGTAAACAATTAGAAATAGATAATTATCTAAATATCTTTAAAGAAGATTTAGATATTCTCTTTTATGGAACTGGTTCTGGTCACGATATGGAAATAAACGTACCCCTACACGCAAGGAAACATCATATCAAAACTATATCTGTACTGGATATCTTTTGGATGAAAGAAAATAATTTAAGACAAAGATTTCCTGTTCTACCGGACTATATCATCGTTCCTAATGCTTCTGTAAAACAAACACTTCTAAATTTAAAGCTAGGGAAAGAAGAGAATGTTTTAGTTCTAGGAAACCCCCATTTTGACCGTTTAGAAAATCTCCATGTCGAACAATCCACTATTCCTACTCCTTTTGATATTGTTTTATTTTCTCAACCAAGTACAAGTGATTATTTCTCTGAAACAGGGAAAATGGTTCAACAATTAATTCTAGATGTTATCGAATATAAAAAAGAAAACCCAAATCATATTCGTGATATTTATGTTTCGCCTCATCCACGAGAAAGTCTTGAATGGTTAGAAAAATTAGCCACCAGAGAAAAAATACGAATAGAAAAAGATAAAACTAGTTTCGATTTATTATTATCTTGTGATTTAAATGCTGGAGTTGATTGTACTCTGCAATATGAGTCACTAATTATAGGGAAGCCTACGATTTTTTACTCTAATAGAGAAAATCTTTTCAAAGATTTAAATCGATTAGATAAGGATTTTATCTTTGATGCAACTATGTATACAAATTTCCATGCAACAAAAAATATTATCAATTGGTTTTGCCAGACTTTTAAATAAATTAAGGAAGAAGAAGGATTATCCTTTTTCTTCTTTTTTTTGTATGATAGATTATAAGAAATGAAGGTGATGAATATGTGGTGGAGACAAAAAGCAGATGGTTCTATGTTGTCTTGGAAAATTAAATACGAAGACAATGAACCAACATTAAATATAAATTTTCCATCTGGAAATAGTGTGTTAACCAAAGAAGATATACAGGTACATATTTTATGTGTCCATTCACTTGTACATATCTATTGTTCTATCCGAACGCCATTCCAAAAACTATTGTTAAGGAACTCTATTAAATGTGATTCCAAGCAATTTTTCTTTTTATTACCTTTTATTGAGTCCATCCAAGTCAAAAAAAATATAAAAGTAACGCAAAATACACCTAACCTATCCCAAACATTCACTATTTCCATGGGAAAAGAATCTATTGACACCTGTCATCATCTCTTACAAGCGGAAAGATAACTCAGGGTTACATAGCCATCAAAAAAGAACCGTAAAAACCGGTTCTTTAGCTGTTTATTCCTTCAGTTTGATATGACATTTTAGATAAGTTATTTTATTTTCTCTAATTGATGCATACTGTACGGCACTTCTTGAGGAATGTATATTTTTTTGCCATTAAATTCTCTAAATTTACCAAAATCAACTATAACCATTTTATATTCAAAGTCATCTAATGTAATATCATCTTCATGTAATCTTTTCGATATTTTTCCTTTTGATTTAAAGTTCATATCATACTTATCAATCACCTTAACATTATCACCAATAATTAATTCCATCGTATCATCCTTTTTTCATTATAAAATTGGGGTTAATTAGGGTTTTAAAATCTGAACTATCTCTCTTAAATGTTCTAATGATAGTTCTTGTGGCTTTATCATTTTAAACTTAGTTGTTAGTTCCTCCCGTTCAATAAGGTCTAATAAATCAGGTGTCATTGGATAAATAGAGAGAGAATCACCTAAAACAGATTTATTTCCACGCTCTCTTCCATTACTATTAAACTTTTTTCCATTTGTCATTTCCATTATTTTAGTCGGAGTTATTTTTTCTATTTTGGATGATGTCCATTTATTATTTAAGCCACCAGTACCTTTTATCGCAACTTCGTTTCCTACTTCAAGTGAAGCTAACCATTTTTCTCTATCTTTCATTTCAATCTTCCTTTCAACCGTATAATAACTTCTTTTATTTGTAAGTAATCAGTTAGTAACAAAAATTAAGGAATCTTGATGACATTTTGGACACAATGTTTTTTTATCAAAGTCATGCCCGCCATCTGCTTTCAATTTATTATCCGATTCACTTGCTACCTCACTTGTTACCCCTGTGGTATAATCACAATTCCCCGTCGTACAATAGTAATTATTTTTTAGATAACTTTTTTGAATATTTTCTATTACACCTTTTCCCTCTGTTACGGTATCTTTTATTCCCAATATTTTTATCTTATTTTCGTTTGAGCTTGGGGTTGGTGTATCTGGGTCTTTTATTTCTTCTATATGAATCGTCCTTTTGTCACCAGTTGCTAAGAATACGCTAAATTGCAATTCTTCTACTTCCGATATTATCCCGTTAATCAATTGTCCATCTTTAACCGTTGCACCAAAATCAAGTTTTTCCATTTTGCAAAACGTAATGAAAGAACCTACTTTGAAAATGGTGACATCTAATATATCTATCGATTTCTGTTTAAACATATTAACATCCCTTTCGAATAATTTTTACTTCGTAAATAGTCCTGCTGTTCTTCCCGTAGACCTCCTTTTATTCTTTCGTATCTTATATAGTAGTTGTATTAAATATAAAAAATAAAAACGAGATACCTTTTTATTACAAAGTATCCCGTTTTCTATTCTAGTTTTTTTAGTTTTTCAACAAAGGTTCACAACATGTTCGGGCTGTTAAACTATCTTGGTCACAAACATATCGTCCACCACTCTTTCGAAGGACTTCTACTCCGCCAATTCTCGAATAATCCTTCACAACGTCTAAGACTGTACCTACTTTTGCAAGAGTATGTCTACCATCTTTAATCTTTTTTATTACGACCATTTTACCGTTTATCGCCACATATGTTCACCCTTCCTTCTAAATTCTTAACTACCTTCTTACAAGTATACAATGTTTTGGAAGTGTGCTTCTTCTGCAAACTGTAGTTGTTTTTGTTTATAATCTTCTGGAGAGCTATAGAAAATAACACCGAAACCACGAGCCACAAATGCTATCGCTTGTTCTTTAGTATCAAAGAAATAAACATCGCCATCTACTTCTATTTCCCGACCATACTCATGTCTCAATGAATAAAGATGTTTTAAGCCTTGTTTGTGTGTCCCATAACAGACATCATAAATAGTAGAATTAAAGTTATTGTATAGTACCAGAAAACCTTTTTTCTCTTCAGACATCCTCATATTCTCCTCCTCTTTCTTCTTTACCAAATTCATATCACGATAGATTTGACTACAACCTCCACATGAATAGAAACAGTCCCAGCTTGGTAATGGTTCAACTTCGCGCCCTTCTTCATCACAAGGATGAAAACCGTTTGAAGATGCTTGATTTCCACACGTACAAGTAAAATCATCATCCATTCTTGTATCAATTATATTCTTAGCCATATTGGTATCCACTCCTTCTATATCTTTAACTTATTAAGTTTGCGCTTTAACTCATTAAAACAACTCTCGCACAACATGAAATCTAAAATATCATACGTACCTTTGAGATAATAAATTTGCTTCTTATCTTCGCCACAGTTTTCACACGTATCATCACATTTTTCTTCCAACTTGTTTAGTTCTAGTTTCATCATTTTATCCCCTGTTAGTTGATTTCTAGGATTTCTAAGATTTTTCGGGTTTGTTCAAGGGTTACTTTACATCCAATATGAGAAAAACTATTTTGAATACATTTGATGTTTGACTTTAATTCCATTTCCTCCATATATGATTGCTCCGTTAAATACATACGTCTTTTCTGACCATTTGGTGTTACTTCTACAAGTGTTTCTTTATCGAATTTAAATTCTCTTCTATTCCTTTTTACGGTAATGTATTTAGTACCTATTTTAGTTACAGTTCCTTCGCATAGTTCATCATTTTTATAAAAAATAACCTCTAGAAACCAAACTATTTGATTAACCTCAATTTTTCCTGTCATTTGACTTTCCCGTCCTTTTTACTTCATTTTTTAAAATCTATTAGTTCTGATAGTAACACCGTATTGTGTTTATCGATTTCTGAGAAATAATTTTCTTTTTCTCGGGAAAATAACAGTCTTTTTTCTGTTCTTTGACCAGATTGGTCATAAACAATGAGACTATAAGATTCTATACTCTCATATTTAAAATCTATTCTTAGTGGACAATAGGAACTTCCATTTTCTATTTTATAAACAACTAGTAGCATAATTGCATTTCCCATCTCAAACAATGTTTCATCATCCAAATACGGGATTGAATAGTAAAGTCCATCCGTTGAATATTTGTCTTGCGGAAGTGGTGGTAAATCTAAAAAATCCTCACATACCGTTTCGCCTAATAGCTCTATTGCAAACTTATAGATTCCTCGTTCTTTCTCGGAGAGACTTTTCAATTTAGGCTCTTCTTTCCATGCTCTTTTCAAATAACTATTCATGTCCTTTTCCTCCTCATTTTTTTACATACTCTAATCCATTAGAATAGAAACTCCCTCATAAGAGAGAGTTACTGTTTAACCAATTAGTCTACGGTTCTTCTTGTAATACTCGATTGACTCTAAAATAGCCATGTAGTTTACAGAGTATGCATAAGTACCTGAGTCATCCCCAACAAAATACATTTTCCCTTCATATTCAAAAGCTTTTGCTCCGTATCTATCTCGTGTCTTCTTCAATACACTCCATTCCATTTCAATGATTTCTTCGAATAGAGCATCATACAATGTCCAAACATCTTGGTTATTTACCTCATTGAATGACAATGAAACAATTTCTTTCACTTGTTCATATGCCGAAAATTTTTCCTGTTTTTTTACGAGCGCTTTGTATCCCTCTTGTGCTTGTTTCTTGTATCGAACATCCGTCCGATGGTAAATATGCAAAGGCGCAATAAGATTAAATAATTCGTAAGCTGTGTTCATTTAAACACTCCTCTTTTCTTAAATTTATATATTATAGGTATATTTCAATTATTACATTCCTGTAACACTCGACCACTTTTAATTGTTTTTCATTGACCATAGTCTATAATTAGGATATAAGATACTATAGGCAATATAAAAAGGGGGTCTTTAGATGGGTACGAAACAAAAAAAATCATGGAGATTACTAATTCCTATCAGCTTAATTTTTTCTGTAGTTTTTATATGCTCACCACACGATATACAGCTTGAAAAAGCTTTTGCATCTAGCAATAATTCTCACGTCGCATTGCCATAGAAAAACACAATTAACGACAAAAAGAACGATTCTCCCTCATGTATTTTGTAAAACTCCTCATTATTGCATAGGATACTAGGTACTTGTAAAACAGGAGAATCAAAAGGAGGATTTTTAATGAAACAGGATTTAAAAAATAGTTTATTATATAAAGAATGGCAAAAAAAACAGAAAAATAGAAAGAAAAAAGATTTTAGGCATTTAGGTGTTATTGGACTGATGAGTATAAGCTTGTTCTCCTTAATTGGAATATCAGAAGCATCTACTAATAATGAAAATATAGAAAAAGCGAAAACCAAAGTTGTAATTGAGGCAACTGCACCAACTACAGAAAACACTTTACTTATCGAGACATTAAAAGATAAAGAACCTGAAGTAGCAACTGTAAAAGAAGAAATAGTAGTTCCAAAAGTTGAAGTTAAAGAGGAGGTAAAACCAGTAGAACCAGTCGAACAACCAAAAGTTGTCGTGGAACAGAAAAAAGAAGAGGTGACCCCGGTTCCTGTTGCTACCCCTACTCCAGCTCCAGTTAAAACTTCAGAACCAAAAGGTTTTGTTTATAACAGTCAAGTACCGATGCCTCAAGAACATCAAGCATATCTCTATAAATTATCGCAAGAACGTGGTCTAGATTTTAAAAAGACGTTAGCAACAGTTCAACACGAAAGTTCATTTGATGCAGATGTTATCAGTAGTACAAATGATTACGGATATTTTCAAATAAACCGTGTAAATCACGCTCATTTATCTAACACTTTAAACGTCAGCAATAATGCACTTGACCCATTTATTAATATCAACATGGGGACGTATATGCTAGGCGACTTATATGACCATTTCAAAGAAAAAGGTCTACAAGGTGAGGCTTTAGATATCGCTGTTTGGGGCAGTTACAACCGTGGTTTAGGCGGTTACCAAAAATACGGTGCACCAACACAATATGTAGAAGGAATGAAAGAAGCAATTCAAGAAGTTAATGCTTATTTTCAATAAATAAGAAAAGAGTATGGGATTTATATCCTGTACTCTTTTTTTCATCTACTCAATTTAATTTGTTCGTTTTTAATTTACGAGTTTTGAGTTCATCTTCATCCAAGTAACCACACGTTTTCATCATTTTGAATAAATCAATCATCATTGAACGTAATAATAGATATTTTTGTCTTTCATAGATAAGGTCTTCTTCCTCTGTTTTGGATTCTATTAATTTAGTATAGCGCTCAGAACTCTTCTCAAATTCGGTTTGATACTTATCGTATAGTTTTCTTGCTTGTTCTTCGTAAGGTCTACCACCAGTCCCACTTAACACGTATTCCACTCCCCCAATTACCATTCTATATTTCCTGATTTAACTACATCATTATCTTATAATCTGAATTGACTAAAGTCAATGAAATTGTTATGATGACTATATAAAAAAGAAAAGGTTGTGACGGTATTGTTATTTAATGTTTATGCGCTAAAAAGTAATGTGATAGAGTCATGGAGAGAACGAGAAGATTGTTTTTTTTCACAATCTATTTTCCCAAAATTTATTTTCCAAGTGTATCAAGTAAATGATACGCACATCAATGTGTTTATTGATAAAAAGAAAGGCTTAGTTTTCGTAGAAAATATAGAAGGTTGTGAATCTTTCCTTTCCGATTTAACAAAAGCTGACAAGCCAATTGACTCATTTTCAATACAAGGAAATAAAAATAATCAAAAAAAATTCGCATTAATGATGATGAAACGTATTATGCACTATAGAAAACCTAAAGGAGAAAATCATAAATGAATATATACTTTAATCATAGCTTTACTCAAACAGCAAAAATTGTAGAACTTCTTCGAGATAATCCTAATAAGGAGAAATTTCATATCGTTATGTCTCAAGATAAAGAAAATAAATATCTTAGTGAAGTTGCAGATGTTCTTGAAAGAGAACCGTTGCTAGAGGGAATCAGCTATATCGCCTATTTAGTAGATGTTTGCTTACGTCATAAAATTGATGTATTTATTCCCCGAAAACACATGACCCTTATATCAAAACACAGAAACTCTTTCGAGGAAATTGGTGTGAAAGTCTTATTTATGGGCAGTGACTACGTATATGAGCTTTTAAATGACAAAGTAAAAACTTACGAGGACTTAAAAAACGAATCTATCGTAGGTATTCCTACCACTTATACCATTACATCTCTTGCAGACTTTCAAGAAGCTTATAAAGGCATTGTAAATGAAGGTAATAAAGCATGTATGAAACCGATTAGTGGCATTGGTGGCGCAGGTTTCAAAGTAATTAAAGAATCACTGACTCCATTAGAAGAATTATATATTACCTCTTCTAGTTCAATTGCTAGAGAGCGAATTGAATATGTACTTGGTAAACACGAAAAAGTTGAACCATTTATGATGTCTGCTTTCTTAGAAGGAGAAGAGTTCAGTATTGATTGTTTGGCAAAGAATGGCGAGCTGATTATTGGTATTCCTAGAAAAAAAATTGACCGTTACCGTCAAACAATTGAGTACAAACCAGAATTAATGGAAATTGCCAAGGTTTTAACCAAACGTTATAATCTTTCTTATTTATATAATGTGCAAGTTCGTTTTCATAAAGGAAAATGGTATTTAATCGAAATTAACACTCGTATGTCTGGCGGGCTATATAAATCATGTCTAACCGGAGTTAATCTTCCATATGAAGCTATTCAGTTGCTTGTAAATGACAACAATCATCCAACAGCTACACAACCGAATGAAGATATTGAGCTTTATTCTAAAAACAGTTTTGGGGTTAAAATTTTAACAAGAGGATAGTTGAAATTCTACAGAGAAACTAACTATTAGCAAAAGGAGAAATGCGGATGTTTTCATTTCTGAAATCTAAAAAATTAGAACACCCAGCTTACGAATCTGTCGCAAAAAATACATTTACAAGAGATAATTTATTTGTGCACTGTATACGGGAATTAACTAAATATTCTCCCGGTAAAAAGAGGTTGTTGCAATATATTCACGAAGTAGAGCAAGACGTTGATTATACTAAAGAGATTTATGTACATGCACTTCGAACAAACACCGAAATATTTACAATAAACGATAAATCGAAGGATTATCTTAAGAAAATAATAGATACAAGTTATTTAATTGATAAGTGTAGCAGTATCATCCACTCAAACTCTAAAAATAATGCTGATTATTTAATGAATGAATTAGTAGATGTGGTTTATTTACTAAAAGAATTAGATAGTTCTTTATTTAAAGGTGTTCCTTTAGACCATCAAAGAGTAATTGACGCTGTATTTACTGTTCATGAATTATTAGAAGAAAAACTAAATGTGTATTTCCAATTAAGCACAGAATCTTTATCTCGGGAAATTCAAATAGCTAAACAAATGAGGTTAGAATACCAAGATAGAAAAAAAACTTTCCACTTAGTTTTAGAGAAACAATCAGAATTAGTAACTGCATAGCGAAGAAGAAGAGGTACTTTAAATAGTACTTCTTTTTTCTTTTATCCCATAACATATGATTACGAATTACAAGTTTCATATAAAAAAGGAACCTATCAGGTTCCCTTTAATTCATATTCAACAGCTTTTTTACTTTTGGTGCTTCCCATACTCTTTTTCCATGTAATCGGTATCTGCTTCTTATCGCATCAATAAAAGTGGAATATATCATATTGGATACATTGTCATGTTGCTGGTACAATTTGTCGACAATGTACTCTCGCATTTCACTTTCATGGATAATTCCAACTTCTCCAAAATAGTGTTTAAAATAGAATTTATATTCTTCCAGCGTCAATCTTTTTCCTACCTTATATTCGAATGCCACAAACATCAACTCAAATAAATCTTTTGGAAAATGTGTAGCAATAGCTAGTTCATTCGGTTTTTCACTGGATTGCCCCAATACCCATATAGTTGATTTTTTTAAATGCATTTTTGCTTTACCAGCTACTACTTTATCTGGTGCGGGCTTGAACTGATAATACGTTGAAATAGTATCTAGCCACCGATACTTTTTACATAACTCATACGGGAATAGGTTATGTAACTCCTTAAAACTGTTCTCTTCCGTTAATTGAATATTTAATGATTTTAACAATGAATCCAATTGGACTAATACTTCCTCAAACAGCTCAATGCTTATTTCTCTCATTTCCTCGTAGTCGGAAGGATTCAACTTATTCTCTTCTATAAAAGAATTTACGTTAGCGATAAAAATATCAACTTTTTCATTTGCCATATGCTCAGGCCTCTGCCAAAACGTGTTCTCTTGCTTCTGTTTCGGCTCCTTCTTCCCATGCTTTCATAAGGGCTTCTTTTTTCAATATTCGTGCTTCTCTTATATAGATTTCTTGTAACCGACCAATTCGCTTTCTTTCATTTATATTTAAAAATTGGTGCTTACATTTTGAACTCACACATCTTTGTACTTGAACTGACAATGTTTCTGGTTGCTCGCTAATTGGATTAACCCATCGTACGAGTTGTTCTTTTTTTACTGAATTCATTCCACATTTTTCACAAGTAATTTTTTTTGGAATCATTTTCTTTTCCCCTTTTTCTTTTGAATACATTTCATTTTGTAATTAGAAGTGCGAGTTATGTACCCGGCACTTCTTCTATTTCTTCCACTGGCAATGTCTCTTCTGTAGGTATTTCTTCTGGTGTTGGTACAGGAACATCGACTTCTTCTTTAGGTTCAGTAGGGACAATCGGTACATCTTCTTTATCCTCGTCAGGAGCCTTTGGAGGCTCTACTATTTCTTCTACAGGTTTTTTATCAGGAGTAGGTTTTACGACTGGTGGCGGTGTCAAAACACGCTGTTTTTCCTTCTCTAATCGTCTCGATTCATCTGCAAGCATTTGCAAATATGGTTTTTGCTTTTCTACTAGTAACAACTGTCCAATCTCCGCTTCTAAGTCGCTTGCAAGTTTATAGAATTCATCGATTTCTTCTTTTTTAGTAATATGAAACGATTTTAAGTTGTTTACTGTTTGTGATACATGGTATTCTTTCGACTCTTCTAGTTGCAACGAAGAACCTTTTGCAATTAACCACTCATTCAATTCCTTGAGCGCTTTCTCTTCAGCCTCTTTTGCTTTTTTTCGATTTTCCGAATCTAGTTTATCTTGTTCAGCTTGTTTTACCGCCAATTCTTTTGCTTTCTTATCGGCTTCTATTTTAGCTAATCGTTCTTTTTCTTGTATTTTCTTCACATATAAGGTCGGTACTAACTGCTTCACCCACCCATTCTTTTTCGTCTTACTAACTTTTCCATTAGAAGGATTTACGTAATAGTAATCAATATCTTCTGTAGGCATGTCAAAGGTTTCTTTTTTCTCATAGTTCAGATGCGCAACTTCCATTACTTCTTTCCATAGATAAAGAGGTTCATTAGTACTTAAAAGACCCTTCATGGCTTTCGGCATATCTTCTCCTATCCATACAACTGCAGTTAAGGAAGGTGTATATCCTGCATACCAAATATCTTTTACTCCATTAGTTGTCCCTGATTTAGTAGCTGTCGCAAAACCATTTAGTTTAGCGCTTACTCCTTTTGCATTTTTTACCTGCGCAACACCTTCCATTATGTTAGTCATCAGGTAACTTGCCCCAGTATCATACACTCTTTTTCGTTCTTGATTGTTTTCGAACACGTTTGTTCCACTGATATCGACGATTTTTGTGATGGATGTCGGTTGTATAAACTCTCCATTTCTAGCAAGTGTTGAATAGGCTCCTGCCATTTCCATAGGTGTCGCACCATAAGTGAATCCCCCGATAGCAACCACTGGCGTATTATCTTCATCGACTATATTATTGAACTCCAAGTTCTTTAGATATTTAAGGGATTTTGGTACCCCCACCTGCTGAATCAACTGAAATGGTATCGTGTTATAGGATTTCACCAATGCTTCACGTAAAGGTACTTTGCCATGAAAACGATTATCTACATTACGTGGTCCATTATTTAACGCTTTGTCATTCACTATGGTAGTACTTAAATAACCTTGTTCAATTGCCGGTGTGTACGCAACAATCGGCTTAATAGTAGAGCCCGGTTGTCGGTAAGAAAGGAACGCACGATTAAATGTATTCTGTATGTCTTCTTGTGTTCTTCCTCCTGATAACGCTCTCACATACCCAGTCTCATTGTCGATGATAACGACTGCTCCTTGGCGTTTATAAAGTCCGGTTTCCTTGTCTTTTTCTTTAAAATGACTCAATTGCTTATTGACAATACTTTGTACTTTTTCCTGCAAATCACTTTCTAAAGAGGTATAGATAATATATCCACCATTTCGGATTCGTTGATTTACTTCTTCAAATTTCTCTGCATACGCATCTTTATAAACGGCACGTGCTTGATTGGATGTAAAATCATATTCAAACTTGAACCCCTCTTCTTTCATTAGGGTTTTTGTTGCATCACTGATTGCATAAGAGACTGCATACGTTTCCTTATATTGCTTTGGTTCGGCTATTTTCAATTCAATATCTGCTAAAATTGCTTCTCTGTATTCGGTCTCTGTAATGAAACCATGTTCCTTCATCTTTTCCAAAATTAAATCCCGTCGTTTTAAAGTGTTTTCTTTATTATTTACTGGATGATATTTGGTCGGATTGTTCGTGATAGCAATTAAGAATGTTGATTCTGAAAGCGTCAAATCCTTTGCTTCTTTGGATAAATAATGGCGAGATGCACTTTCAATCCCGTAAGCACCACTTCCGAAATACACATTGTTTAAATAAAATTCTAATATTTTTTCTTTGGTATAAATTTTCTCTAGTTGTACAGCAATAAATACTTCTTCTAATTTACGACTGTAGGTTTGCTCATTCGTTAAAAATACATTTTTGACTAATTGCTGAGTAATCGTACTTCCACCCTGTGTAATAGTTCCTTTATTTTTCACAAGGGCATATCCAGCTCTAGCAATTGCTTTGTAATCGATGCCATCATGCTCTAAGAACCGAACATCTTCTATCGCTATAACGCCATTTTTTATCTGTAACGGTATATCTTTAGACTCTACATAAAAGTAATCGTGAGGAGCTAGTTCCGTTAGTACTTTTTCAGACTTATCATAAATTACTGTTTCTTTTTTACTGTTAAATGTCCCTTCGTTAATGTTCTCCATTTTTTTCTTTGAATTTTCCCACGAAGCACTGACAACTGGTTCATATTTGACATAGGCATATAGCCCAACGGCTCCCGCAAGAACAATCCCTATAATTGTTAACCAAAGTAAAATCCTACCGAATTTACGCCATTTACTTTTTTCTTTTTTTATTTTGTTGGCTCTTCTACTGTGATAATCTTCTCTCACTATTTTTCCTCCTTATTGACTGTAGTCAATGCTATTAAGTATATGATACATTTATTGACTATTGTCGTCAATTATAAATGTGTAGTTTTTTCTTTATGTAACCTTTCTTTAGTGGGTAAACTAAATATAATTATGTATAATTCAACTAGTTTCTCAAAAAAAAAAGAGGAAGGAATTATTACTCCTTCACTCTTTAAAGATTAAATATATGTTTTTTTCATTTGACGAACAACTTTGATGTCATTTTCAACTATTTGACCGCATCCAACATACGCTGTACTAAATTCGATTTTAGGATTTGTTTCATCATAAGTCCCGTCAGAACTCAACTCAATAGCAGTGATTAAATTGTTATATTCACTTGTTCGATTCCCAAGACCTATTTGTGGATTTTTTTCTACAACTGATAAAACTAAATACTCTTTTTGAGAGCGTTCTTTATTAATTGCAGGTGTTCCATTTGAATAGAAAATCTCATCTACTCCATAAGTACTCGTTTTTTCATATATCCACTTATCATCAAAATTACCGACTCTGAATACTTTCGGTTTTCTTTCATTTCCATTTACAAATAAATTTGATTTAATAACCAGACCTTCAGCCAGTTTAGTATTCATTATTATTTCCCCCTAATTTCCTTTTTTAAATATAATCGTATTTTCAATCAACCCATAATACCCAAAAGTATTATTAAAATCGTATAATAGCGAAGTTTTGGATGATTATAGATATCCGTTTTTAGAAAAAAACGAAATTACTAAATAAACTATTAATACTAACAGAGCAAAGAAACCAAGTGATACCCAAAACTCGGATACGCTTATAACTTCTGTTTCACTTCCAGTTGCAAATACATTTGATTTAATTACAAAACTTTCATTGAATCTTGTATGCATGATTATTCCCCCAAATATTCCTTTTTTATTATAATTACTTTTTATTATTCATTCCATTTAACACAAGTTAATTCTTTAACCTTAAAATTTCCCCTTTAATTCAATCACTCTTTACTTTTTAAAATACTAATAACTAATTCCTGCTGAAATAATTACTGAATCTCCTAATTTTTCCTTTGTACTTTAGTATATGTAAATCTCCACTCTTTATAATTTGAAAGAAGTATCTCCACTTCTTCTGAAACATTAATCTTAGGCAAAAAAAAATAGACGCTAAATGCGTCCATTCTTTATTCCCTACCCCGGGCTTTCGCCCGGGAGTATAGGCTCAATCGAATAATATAGTAAATGAATTAGGTGAAGCAGTTGAAGCAGTTGATAATAAAGAAAATAACGAGCTATCGTCATGTAACATGTCAATAGTTTGATTCATTTACTACACCTCTCCTTTTGTTGTAAATTATAGTTATTCACCTTCTGCTTGAAGTAATTTCACTTCACTTTATTATCATATAAAAATATTAACGTAATATTCCGACGCAATTTTCAAAACATTCCTTTTCATCTTTACCATGAACTAAATAGGATTTTTCGTCTTTCTTTAGTTCCATTCTTATATAGTTTGTTTCCAACTCATATTTAAATGAGACAGTATAGCCATCTCTTAGTAACAAAGGAAGTGAAATAGCTTGGGGAAAGGCTTTTCCTTGAAATAGAAGCTTATTCTTCACCTCATCAAACATAAAATGATTGACTAAATTCATTAGTTGATAGATATTTACCCATTCACCCTTGGCTTTTTCGGGAACTTTCGTGCCATACATTAATAAAGCCATTTCTACAGAACCCCCTTTAAACAAGGATTTCGTTCTATATATTATTTCATTTTGTAAGTTCCAATACTGATATTTTATCATTTTTAAAAAGTTCTTGTTTTTCCATTTGTTTTTTTGTAACTCTCCTAATAAGGAGAAAAAATCTTCTGTATTCCAACAAATAAACTTAATACTATACGGATTTCCACACCACTCATCAAATCCCATATCTTCTTCTGTTTCTTTTTTATATGTTTTAATAGGTTTAAAATTGGAATCAGTTTGAATCGCTCTCCATGAAGAGATGCATCCTTTTTCATTTTTCTCGACATCTAAAAATACATATGCACTCACTTTTATCATCATGCACCCTCCTTTCATCTTATCCTTCATTTTATGCAATAATTGCGACATTACGACCAAAGGATGGGTGAATCTGGACGTAGAAAAAAGAGAGGGGAACCCCTCTCTTTTATAATTGATTTATTTTTTCTGCTATAAAGTTAGCTCCATCTTTCTCACTATAGATGATGGAATGCTCCATTAATTCATCCTTCACTCGGTACATATTATCGTGTGAGATGAAGTCTTCCACTACGACAATTATATCTTTTTGTTTACTTGCTTGTTTGATTTTAACCCATGGTTCATATCCATCTACCACATTAGTCCGAAAACCATGTTTTAGTAAAGCAGTCTTGTAATTAAACTCATAGGTGATTTTTCCAATTATGAGTACATCTTTCTTGATTTCAATCGGAGCCGACGGGGTATAATTCGTTTTCCTTTGCTGTGTTTGTGCTAACCTTTTACGTTCATCCGTTAAGGAATTCTTCATTTCAGTAGAATGTTCTAAATGTAAATAATTATGATATTCATCTATTTTAACAACCTGTTCCACTTCTAGCTCTATATGTGTAGGTTTGTCCAGCAATTTTACAATCTCTCCAGACATTTTTTCAATAAAGATATCTTCGCCCTCAATACGTTTAACACTAGCATGTTCAGCGAACTGGTAATAAGAAGATAGCGTATAAAATTTAGAGTGCCTAAAGACCTGACACACGGTATCTTCTTGCATGAGGATAACTTGTCGTTCTTCTACATTCCATTTTTCAAGCTCGTCAATTACTGAAAATATTTCTTCGTTCGTAATGATATCTCTTAAGATATAGCCACCAGATAATTTTCGTAATAGCACAAAAGGTTTTTGCCCTCTCGCTTTCATCGACTCATAGAAACCATCCAAGCTTGGCTTAACCGGGAAGTAAAAACGGATATATTGGTTCTTATTATCAAATGATACTAGCTGACCTTCTCTTAATTTTGTTGTCATAGGTATTTTTTCTAAAGTCAAAAATGCATTATCACCTGTTTGTACAACTGCTCCATCTTCTTTCAGATGAACGACTCCAAATTGATGAATGTTATAGTCTCTGGAACTCTCTAAATATGCGTACTGATAATTTTTTATAAATTGACCAGTTGGGGAAACTGTGACAAATTGAAATGGTTGAAAATAGGTTGCGTTAGATATATTCAGTATTTCTTGTTTTTCCCCATTTGGATAGATAACAAAATGGCGATTCTCTTCAATTACGCAATAACCTATTCGATTTTTCGGTAGAACAACTTCTTCTTTTATTTGTTCTACTTCTACACTATCATTTATTTCATCTGGAACTTTCGATTTGTATGTTTCCAATAAAGTTTCTATTTGGTCTCTATAATTATCAAATTTCGTATCTTTCAAATATATCTCCCCATTATTTAACCATTCTTCAAAACTGACGGGGGAATCTGCATTTACTTTTTCTTCTTTATTTTCTTCTAATTTTTTATAATATATTTTTACTTCCTTTTTCAATAAGTTAATTTGTTCTTCTTGCTTTTTAGTTGTTGTAGATAAAGTAGATAACTCTCGTTTTTGTAATAAGTATGATTTTTCTAGTAACTGATATTTTTCTTCCCACTCATTATTGATTTTGTTTAATTTAAATCTGTATTCACTTAATTCTTTATCAAGCTCAAACACTTTATCCTTCTCTTGTATCATGGCATTACGGTGTTTTTCTTTTAATTTCTTTATATTTTCGTCTTTTTGGTTCATCGTATTTACTTGTTTTTCTAATTTAAATTGTAATTGTTTCTTTTCTTTATCTTTCTCCAAATTTTTATTCAATAAGTTTTCTTGTAAACACAACGTAAACCAAGTCCAAATCATTTCTTTTAAAGTGTCCATGGTATTATTGAATAAATCTAATTCCATTTCATTCATCCGTTTTGAAATACCTTCAATTTTAGCTAAGAAGTATATAAAAGATAATGAACTTAATAGAGGTTTTCCTTCTATCCATATAGTGGTTTTAAAAAATTCAAATTCTGTTAACAATGTTTCCTTTTTGTTTTGTCCTTTTGATAAGTTATTCATCCACATTCCGACTTTTCTATCTGTCAACGTGCCTATAAAATGATATAACGCATAAACTGTTGGCACAAAATGTAGAACTGGTTCTTTCATTCCATGCTTATAAAAAGTTTCGTAAATTCCATTTGTACCATCTAACCATTCAAAGCTACTAATTATCCTTTCTTCAACGAATTCTTTATTTATTTTTTTACTAAGTTTGCCCTGTCTGATATTTTTTAAAATAAACGAAAAATCTTTCTCATCATAAAACAAATCATCCAACTCTTGTTCAGATTCTACAGATGTAAGATAGGCTAAAACCATTAATTGCTCTTTATCTAATTCTTTAACTAAATCTTCTATAGATAAATCAAAATTCTTCCAAAGATACATTTAATCCTCTCCTTCTACATTAATTTTATCATGTTTGGACTTTTTTTTCTTAATAACGTTTGTCAGAATATTTGCAACCATTGGAACACATAACCTATATACAGAACAAAAAAATATATAGCTAGTGTCACCTTTAATAATAGTGGAATCATAAAAAAAATCCTCTTATACAGTAAGGGGAAGTAAGGACTATTCATATAATTAATAAATTTAAAAGATAAAAACAACAATCACTTGGTAAAACTATGTAGAACCACATATAATGCGGTTAATATCCCTATTTATACAAAATAAACATCGTATAAAAGGATAATGGCGAAGACAAAATCATCCTTAACGAACTACCCTTTTAGCACTAATTTTCATGGTATCTGGCAACCCATTTAACGTAAGATGAAGAACATCTCCTTCCCACTCTGATTCTAATTTCACCTTTAAATTTTCTTGCAAAACCACATCGGAATGTATTAAGTTCTCATGAAAGGAATCGAGATGGAAAACTCCAAAAAAATTGGCATCATTAAATAAAGGATGGTCTTGTATGGTTCTAGATAAGTGAATTCTTTCGTACAGTTGATTTTGGTAAATGATTCGTTTAATCATTTCATTACCTCCCTTAAATAATTTTTCTTTTTTATTCTATGCAGTTTATGACATAGTAATAGCAAAAAAGAGCGCATAGCATTTGCTATACACTCTTTTCTTATTTTAATATAAAGGGGGGGTGTACTATGTCGAATAACAACTTGGTACTCTTTAAGTATAATACGGTTATTGACTAAAGTCAATGATAATTAGTTTGTTTTTATTTTAAATCTTATGTAAAGAGAGGTTTCCCTCTCTTGAAACTTATTACCTGTTAATTCTTCCCCTCAAAAGAACATTACAGATAAACAAGCCATGGTACCATAACTCATGCGTTGAATTAAACTAGAGATTCTGAATCGAATTCCCTCATGCTCATTTACAACAACAAAAGCCACCTTGAGAACGATGTAGATTAGACCTATTAAAAGTAACTCCATCATGCAATTCTCGCTCCTTTTTATATATTGAAACCCTCATACGTATGTATGTGAGATGTTTCCCCTAATTTTATTCCTTTTTATATTCTATTCATTTCGGCTCCTAATAATAATTGACTTTAGAGTATATTTTAAATATAATTGATTATAGTCAATAAAACAAAAGGAGGAGCATTTTTTTATGAACATTATAGAATTACAACAAAAAACAACTTTTGAGGAAGTACAAACGGAGTTACTATTAACTTCACAACAATACGCTCCAATTCTAAACAAATTTGAACTCATTTGGAATGAGTTATATGCTACGATAGTGAAGGAATCACCTATTCATATTACACTTGACCTTGAACAGTTCGAGAGCATTCTAGTTACAAAGAATGAAGAAACTCAACATTCATTTAACTCACTTACATTAGAGGAACTTGCAAATGCTGAAATTGATGAAGAATCTGCGAACTTCTCACCAGCTCTAATCATTGCTGGGGCAATTGTCTACTATTCTATGGACGCATCGGTATTTAATGATGAAGAGCGTAAAGTTGCGGAAGAAAAGTTTGAAAAAATGTATACTTTAGGGATACAATAAAAAATCTAAATTTCTAAAATACGATTGTTCGTTTTACAGTATAGGTATCTATCAAAGGAATTTAATCCCTTAAGAAGAGGTGTCTGAAATGGATTTAATGAAGGAACAATTGCCCACTCAGGTTGGAGAACAAAACAATTCAGTAAAACTGACAGAGTCAGACGTGGTAGCTATTCGAAGTTATTATCAGTCTGAAATTCAATCAGGTGCCCAAAAAACAGCTACACAGTATTATCTTGCTGAACAGTATGGGGTAAAAAGAACAACTATTTCCGATATTGTTTTAAACTATACATGGAGGCACATTAAGCCAATCGCTTAAAGCTTTCATGTTTTTTTATAAACCAATATAGTATTAATAATAATAAATAAATATAGAGAAAGTGAGGAGAAAAATAATGAAAAAAAGCTTATTTTTAATTCCAATGGCTTTGCTGATTTTGACGGGTTGCTCAGATGAATCATCTGACGTTATGGATACTCAAGAAACAGATGTACAAGAAGCTGTTGCCATAGATGTCCATAAACAAGAAAATTTCACAGATGAATTAACCACTGAGGAAAAATCACCTACAACGGATTTCTTTTCATATAGTGAATCCGAAAAAAATTTAGATAGTCAGGTTACTGCTCCGAAAACATGGCTTTATTAAAAAAGTTACCATGAAATATATCCTGCTTATTCGTTAAAAGCTGTCTATGTCACAACAAAAAACTCCTTGAAGGTATGAAAACATATCCTCAAGGAGTTTTTTATATAGACCATTTCTATTTCAAGTTTTGTACGACTGTACGGGGCAATTCCCCAACTTTCCATTGTAACAATTTTTGTACAATACTTGTACGGGACAACGCCCCAAAATATCCGAAACTAATAAATTATATGATAGGTTCCTTTAAAATATAACTACTAACCCAAGACTCTGTATCCTTTATACTTATCTTTCTTAGTAAGTCTGTAAAGGCTTTATCTTCTTGTACAAAGCTTCTTTTCCCTTTTACCATCCAATAGGCATCTAAATAACTATAGCCTAGTTCTTGTAGAAAGCGAACCATTATAAGAAAGGAACGAGAACGTCCTTGATGACATGTAATTAGCAACCTTTTCTCTTCGTTCCATGCTTTTTGGCAAAGAGCAAGTGCTCTTGGCAAGACTTCTTCCGCTTCCTCTACATTGCCATCTCTAAAAGGAAGTTGCACCCATTCTACATTTTCTGGAATAACTACCTGTCTATTAGAGGCACGTAAATCTCGTACATCTAACCAAACATCTATTTGTGGGTCAGGAGCAGAAGGAGCTTCTTCTGTTTGATAAGACCTCCTTGCTTCTTCCTTCCCGTATAGAAGTTCATCTATTTCATCCTCTCCTGCTATAAATAAATTTGGTAGGATTTCATGATGACTAATTCGTTCTGTCCAATCGGGCATTTGATGTTTCACAAGTTATGCTCCTCTCTTATATCTCCGTTACTAACGTTTTTTCCGTGTATACTCTTTCGAATACTTCTTGAGGCATGGTGTAATACCACCCTGTAGATTCCGCTATGACATAATCCCCTTCTGCAAGTCCTATTACAGAAGAAAATGGGTTAGTATTTGTATGATTCAAGATATAATAACGACCATCAACCGCTTTCTTATCGAGCCATTCTTTGCTAAACATTGCCTTATCGAACACCATAGGATATCTCATTTGGTCTTTGTGGAAATCCAACGTATTGAATTGAATTGCCCTTGCGTTCTCTATTCGTTCGAATATTTTCATATGTCTAACTCCTTTTCGTTATAGGAATAAGAGTCGCAAGAAATATCAGTCTCTTTTACTTTTAGAAAGTCATCATCCTTACACCCAATAAACCCACTCATTATACATATTCCATTTCTGAATGATTCACAAGTACCACAAGTATTCATTCTCTTCACCCCTTGAATATAGTTGTATTTAGAACACTATTACATCGTTGTTAACGGTATTAACCCTTTTTCTTAGGAAGAATGGGTTCCAAATCTTTTCTCAAATATTCTAATGATTCTTTTAGTTGGATGGAATTTTCATCTGCATAAGCTCCCAAGAATTCTTCCCCTTTTCTGTATAAAAACCACATTTTATTCAGCTATAACTATCTTCTCATCATTTTTGCCGATTCTGATTAACTTCACGATGAATCCATCGATTTCTTTTATTTGTTCATAGAACAATTTTGCAGTACACTCGTATTCATATGGTATATATTCTGTTTTTTCATCTTTTTCAATATAAACTTCATAAGGATATTTCATGAGCATTCCCCTCCATGTGATTTACTTCCCTCATTCGAGAAATAAACACCAAATGGTTTATCGTTTTCTCCTTCCCAAAGTGATTAATGTATTACCATTTCTCAATTTCTCAATCATTTATTTTCTCCCCTAATTTTCTCAACTTAATAACATCGTTAAGACAATTCGTTTCTTTTTTCTTTTATAAGTTACATACATATTTAAATAATCGAAATCTTGATTAACTTTACGATAACCTTGTAAACGTAATTCATGTTCTTTTTTCTTTAAGTCTTTCCAGCCGTTTTCATGCCAGTCACAAAATGTAAAATTACCTCGAACTAGGTTTAGATACATATAGGTTCATCCTCTCTTATTAATGATTTGAGGTTAAAAACTTCAATACCTCACCATAGCCACTTAATAGGTCATCCACCGATTCGGCAAATAACTCTTCATCTGCTTTGTGTATATAAAATGTGTATGTGTATTGATTCTTTGTGTTTTCTGCATACCCATTTTCTTCTTGGTCAATAATATCGTAAGTAATAAAGAACCCCTTTTGAACCCAATGGTCAACAGCTTCAAATATCCACTCCACTAAATCCACTCCTTTTGCAATTCGTAATGAACATGTAACTATCCGTATTTAAGATTGGAAGAATACCATTTCTTTGCAATTTATATTTCCCATTGGCTGAATTGACACCAGACTATATCCCTTTTGATGCATGAAGTTTAGGATTTCTTCCAGATTAGGAGATTTATTGTCCTTCAGGTTATCCCATGAGCTGTAAAAGCCCTCTATCACAAAGTAAGGGTCATGATGATGTTTAGTTTCTTTTTCTAACCATTCAACTGTAATAGTCAGTTCGTTCTTATCGTTTGTTCGTGCTCTCATGCTCATCTATAGCCCTCCTCGTTAGTTACGGAATGCACAAAATTCATCTAATGAGCGCAATTGTAAGTGCGCCAATACATCTGTTGTTAGCTGGTCAAAATTAAGAGCCGACTTAACATCCTTGTTGTACCAAGATTTTGTGTGTACATCAAAGTAAACAGTTCCTTCAGTGATGGTTACATAAATGCGACGCATAAATGTATTACGTTTTAATTCTTTTTCCCAGTACTTAATACGCTTCAACTTATAGGCTTGTAAAAGAATTTCCGCCGGTTTTTCAACTTCTAATGGAACATCTACTATCTCGATATTTTCGTTTTCTTCCAATATCGCTAAATTAAACAGGTCTTGTTGTTCACCTTCTTGTCTATAGGAAGAGTTAAACATCTCTTTCGCACAGTTTTCTTTAAAGGCTAATAATAACTCTGCTGTAGCCTGTGCATCATCCAATGCTCGGTGATGATTCTCTAGCGAGATATTAAAGTGTTCGCAAACGACATTCAGGGAGTACTTCGGCATATCACTTAGATACAATCTAGCAAGTGCCAATGTATCAATTACTTTGTTTGTAGGATAGATACCTACTTTGGGAAAGTAATACATGAAGAAGCGGTTCCAGTCAAAATCTGAATTATGGGCAACCACAATCGCATTCCCTAAAAATCGAAAGAAGTCTGGTAATACTTGACCGTAAACTCTCTTTCCTTCCAACATCTCATTAGTAATTCCAGTTATATTGGTTGTTTTCGCATAAATTTTTCGTTCTGGATTGATTAATTCACTAAAGGTATCCACAATTTCACCATTACGAATCTTTACACCACCAATCTCAATAATCATTCCACCTTTTTCAGGGGATAATGCTGTAGTTTCGATATCTATGACAGCAAATTCTTCTCCTGTGATTAGCAAATCATTCATTTCTTTTACTTTTTCGCTAATTGCTACTTTTTTGTTATTCGCCATAACAGTACCTCCTTTTTAATTGTTACTAGAGTAACTCCAGTGTTTAATTTTTTATTATTATATTCTTGTTTGATTATTTATATTTTTGACTATGTTCATTTTATATAAAAAATTGACCATAGTCAATAAGTATAATTATATTTGTAAAATATAATTGACGATACTTTGTTTTTAATCTATAATAATAGTTATTAAACTGAACACTTACTGCTTATAATAAAGAGAATCACAAATAATAGGAGAGCTAATCGCTCAAAATCGAAAGGATAGATAAATATGAATACAACAGTAGAAGAACAAGTGAAGTTTTTACAAGAGGAAATTAAAAAGCATGACAGATTGTACGAACAGAACCAGCCAATTATAACGGATTCTGAATATGACGAGTTGTATTTGGAACTAGTGAAACTAGAGATGGAGCATCCTGAATTAGTAACAGAAGAATCCCCTACTCAAAAGATTCACACAGTTGTCGTCGAGGGTCTGAAAAAAGTCGTTCATTCTAGTCCTATGCTGTCACAAGAAAAAATAACAACGGAAGAAGGTATTCGGAAGTTTTTGGAGAAAGGACATGGGATAGTTCTGGTTCAACAGAAATTAGACGGATTGACGATTGTCGATACCCATAATGGCGGTGAATTTGAACAAGCGGTAACCCGTGGGGATGGCTATATAGGTGAGCTGGTCTCACATTCTGTCTCTACTTTCAAGAGTGTTCCTAAAAAAATCCCATTCACAGGAAAGTTGGAAGTTCGTTCTGAAGCATTGGTGCCATTTGAAGAGTTTGAACGCATTAATGTAGATGGAAGATACTCCAATCCAAGAAATTTGGCTTCTGGAACTGTTCGCCAATTAGACTCTTCTATTGCTAGTGAACGAAACCTACGAGCTATCGTATTTGACCTTATTTCTGCGGAAAACATGGAGTTTGAAAACGACATGGAGCAATTGGATTTCTTAGAAGAACAAGGCTTTGATGTAGTTCCTTACGAGGTGTTCAATATCGATTCAGTAGAAGGAAAAGAATCCCTAGTGGAATATGTGCTAAATTATGCACAAACGATTCGTCCTTCCCTTCCATACATGATTGATGGGCTGATTCTTAAATTTGCTGATTTAGGACTCCGAGAAGAACTTGGATATGCTTCTAAATATCCAAAGTGGGCTTGTGCCTTCAAGTTTCCTTCCATGGATGCAACCACTACTTTACGTGAGATTGTATTACAAGTTGGAAAAAGTGGACAGATTACGCCAGTTGGTGAATTTGATACCGTTAATATCGATGGTGTCAGAATCTCTCGTGCTACGCTACACAATTTCCGTAATATTCGAGAGAAAGACATTCGAATCGGAGATAAAATTGTCGTTGCCCGTGCAAATGATGTAATTCCACAAATTATTAAGAGTTTACATGAAGAACGCACGATAGTAAGTGGTGTGTATGAAGCTCCTACCCATTGCCCAGTATGTTCATCTGAATCTACATGGGATGGTGAAAACCTATTCTGTACTGGCATAGACTGCGAACCACAGTTAGTCGGTAAATTACAACATTTTGTTAGTCGTGGTGCGATGAATATTGATGGGCTAGGCGAAAAAACAATTCAACAGTTATATGAAAAGAAATTCATTACATCTATCGCTGATATTTATCGTTTAGAGACGCACCAAGCAGATATTGTTCAAATGGAAGGCTTTGGTCAAAAGAAATACGATAAGATGATTGCTGGAATTGAAGTTTCAAAAAAACTACCTCTAAATAAAGTGATATATGGCTTATCCATTCATTTAATTGGAGAAACAGCTTCGAAACAATTAGGAAAAGTATTTACGAACATGAACGACCTATTGACTCAATCAAAAGAGGAACACTTCAAACAAAACTTATTGGCACTTTCCGATTTTGGAGACCGAATGACCAATAGTTTTGCAGGATTTATGCATACAACTAAAAACATACAAATTCTGCAAGAAATGATGGACTTAGGTGTAGAAATGGTCAGTGATTATGTGAAGCCTGATGAATCATCTCCAATAGCAGGAAAGACATTTGTTATTACTGGTGCTTTATCGAAAGGACGCAATGAATTTAAAGCAGATATTGAAGCTCTTGGTGGCAAAGTAAGTGGTTCTGTTAGTAAGAAAACAGACTTCCTACTTATGGGAGAAGATGCTGTTGGTACTTCAAAGGCGTTAAAGGCAGAAGAATTAGGTATTCGTATTTTATTCGAAAATGATTATATAGCTTTATTGGGCGGGGAGTAATTCCCCTGCTTTTTTTTATTTTTATGGTTGACATTTAAAGGTGAATATGAGTTAAAGGAAGGGAAATTAAAATGGAAAAGATAAACTTATATGTAGATGATTTAAGGGATTGCCCGGAAGGTTTTACTGTGGCAAGAACGATGGATAAAGCTATTCATTATTTTGAGACTCAACCTATACACATATTATCTCTCGACCATGACTTAGGAGAAGATGAACATAATAATCTGCTCCCTACTGGTTATGATTTGGTGAAGATTATATGCGAAAAAGGATATCGAGCAGACAAGATATATATTCACACCGATAATGGTGCTGGAAGAGACAATATGTTTCACACATTAAAAGGTGCGCAAAGAAGAGGATTTATCGATAAGGATATAGAGATATACCATTATTCGATTACCCTCAATCAATATTCAGGAAATTAAAATAAAAAGAAATACTCTTAACACCACTTTTATTTAAGTGGTGTTTTTATGAGCTTGAATAAATTACAGAATTTTATCTATAATCAAATAGCTTGAACAGAAAGGATGTGTAGCCATGTTTAATAAAAACTACACGAGAGTAACCATATATGTATCGGGTCTATTGCTACTAGCGTTAGGCATCAATTTAATGATTACTGCACAAGTGTTTGGGGTTAGTCCTTGGGATGCGTTCTTCTTGGCACTCACTCAACATTTTGGATTCACCGTAGGATTTTGGATGTTTTGGTCAAACTTGTTTTTCAGTTTACTAGTTTTCGTATTCAAACGAAACTATTTTACGTTAGGAACCATACTCACAACCATTGCCATTTCTGTATTTGTGGACGGATTATTTTGGTTGTTGCATGAACCATTACTGTATATACCAGACCTCCCCGCTTTTCTCGTAGGTGGTACACTTATTGGTTTTGGAATCGGAGTGTATGTATCTACTAATATTTGCTTTGCTCCACAGGAAGCATTTGTGCTTATGGTATCAGACAAGTTTGGGTGGACGTATCAACGCACCGAAATCTTCCTATCTATCTTTATTTTATTGATTAGTATCAGTATGGCAGGGAAAGTGGGATGGGGTACCTTATTCTTGGCTTTTTATGTAGGCATAATCATTCAAGCATCTTTAAAAATATCCCAGAAATATTTATTACGAACTTAAAAGGAGGAATTGAAAACATGAGTATTATTCAACTAGTAACAGAAAGAACAACTGGAAGCACATTAAGTACCACGGAAGCGAAAACGGTGGTATCCATTGATGGATTCTTAAAAGAAAACCTAGAAGAAATTAAAAGAAGATTCGAAACAAACGGTTTTGCTATCTTTAAAACGAAAAAGAACAGTGGTGATTCCGTTTTAATAGAGGAATTAGCAGGGCAACTAAATCTAGGGGACTCTTATATGTCCGGATATAATCAGAAAAATTTCCAAAATACCTTTAATCAAAAGAGCAATCTAACTACTATTAGTAGAGACATTACGAAAGCTCACCCTTTCTTAAATACTTCAAATGAACAAGGTCTTCATTCGGATGCTACCTTTGAGAGGATAGGGAAAGTTCCAACGACTATATTATACTGCCTAGAAAACGCTCCTACGGGTGGAGATACCATCTTGTTTGACTCGGTAAATGCATTTAGGTTTTTACAATCCATTCACCCTGATTGGGCTGAAGCACTTTTGAATCCAGAATCAATGGAGAAAAAATCTGAATTAGGGGACAACGCCTATTTAATAGATGCTCCCTTCAAAGTCTTGGAAAATGGAGAATTAATCAGTCGTTTTTCTTTGGACTTAGTAACCAAATGGGAACGAGGTTTTGAACTAGTCCCTAATTTAGAAAAGGCGATTGGATTTATGTCTGCACTCGTTCCATTAGGTAGTGGATTTTCAAGCATTCTTAGATTAGAAAGTAATCAAGGTATTATATTTGCAAATGATAAAATTGCTCATGGTCGCACTGCTTATGTAGATAATCCAGCAAAACCTAGAAAAATGATAAGAGGTTTATATTTAAATAGACCATCTTTATAAACTCAAAAAGCCATTACATATAAAAGTAATGGCTTTTTATTATTAACACATCGAATAATATAAACGATTTTCTGCTTCTAATTGATGTGATGTTTTATTAATTATTTTCGTATCTAATTTGGCATCTACAAGCGTCAAAATTACTATACATAGTACAAAAATGAATACCCCACATATGGCGTACTCCATTTCGTATCACCTCCTCCCGATTTTAAAACATTCGCTTCGACTATTTAGAAAAAGGGATTTTATGAGATTATTTTGGATTCATAGAAAGCTTCAGCTTCTCCTTTTAATCGGGTAATCTCAAGTGTTATATCTTCTAACAATTGTTCTTTTTCAATTTCTTCAATAGAAATCTCAAATGTTACATCAATGCTGTATCCATACTCTTCACTATCAAAGTAAACAAGAGAAATATTCGGAACAATTAAAGATTCTTTGTAGGTAGCATATTTCAACCATTCTTTAAAGATTTTCATTAGGCGAAGAACAGCGAACTTTTCAACAAAGCCACGACGTTTCATTAATTTTAATAAGTCTTTTTCTTCTACTCCGAAATAGTTCATTGTAAAAGCTTGGTCCATCGTGAATTTTCGAGAAACCAAAATAACATCTTTGTCTATTACGCTTTCTGATTGTAAATCAGAGATGCCTTTTTCTTCAAAGTAACCATCCAATTTTTTTCGTAAGACTTCGAATTCTTCATAAACTTCTTCTGGAGTTTTTGTGAATGTGGATTTTTTAAGGAGATATTGGTGAAATGTATCTATCGAGGTTTCTTCATTTTTGATAACTAAATACGTATCCATGTCGACCACTTTATTTTCGGTCATTTGTTCTAAAGCTAGTATAAGGGAGGATTTTATTAGTGGTGGATACTCTTTCATTAATTCTTTTTTGTATTCTAATAATTCCATCCCTTTATGGTTAATACGATTCATATATTCCCTCCTTTAATTCATTATTTTATTATCATAGTTGGATTTCTTTCATTTCATGACTGTATTTTTTGAAAAGGTAATAATCGAGTAAATACCTTTCCTATAATTTCGTCTTCCGGAACAAGACCCACTTCTTTAAAGCGACTATCTAAACTTCCTTGACGATTATCTCCCATTACAAAGTACTTATCCTTTGGCACAATTATATCTACGTCACCTATAGAAAAGTCCTCTTTAATGTACGATTCTGTTTGTTTCTCATCATTAATGAAAACATCACCATCTTTTATGACAACATGGTCATCGGGAATTCCTATCACACGTTTAATCAAAACAGTTCCGCCCTCTACTTCCGATTTAAAGACAACTATATCTTTCGCTTCAGGTTTATCTCCTATATAAGCTATACGGTTCATTAATAAATAATTTCTATTTTCTAATGTATTGTTCATTGAATCACCTACTACAAGAACTGGCTTAATGAGCTGGGTGAGACCAATCGAAAGAATAAGTGCAACAACACCAACCTTTAACCAATCTAGCAACTCTTTTTTCCAATTTTTCTTTTCAATCAATATAAGTCCTCCTCTGCATGTTTACTTCTTAATTCGTTGCAGACCTTCGATAAGTTCTTTTCGAACAAGTAAGAAGTTATCTTGTGTCACATCTATTTTTTTGTGATAGACAGTACTAACACTAAATGAGTTCTCTCCTTCATGTTCTACTTTCTTTTCAAACTCTTCCACTTTTCCATCTAAATTAAAGGATTTTTGGATAACGTCCTTATATTTTGGTGCATGCGCTCGAATAATTTTATCTAAATCCCGTATTTCATCTAAATTAAAATCCTCAAAAACATTCCATATCTTAATATTTAATTCTATCTGATTGTTCGGACTAGAATCAAAAGATACTTTAAAACGATTTGAATCTTTTCGGAATTCCATTAGTTCCCTTGGAACGGAGTTGTCCAAACGGTTCTTAGCACCCATAATATTAAACTTCGCTAAAAAGTTTGCATCATATAACTTGTCTACTAATCTTTTTTCATCTTTCTTTGTTTCAGTTAGTTTCAGTTCTAATTCATAAACTTCATTAAAGTGATTTCGTAATTCTGTCAATGCCTCAGATACGATTCTATCAAATGAAATCTTGGAAATACTTAATATTTTATTGGATTCTATGTGATGCAGTTCCCCAAAATCAGTTACGATAGCTATACTCGTAGGTTCAATTCCAATAACCACCCCTTTTATTGTTCGTAGAAACGGATTATGACTTTCACATTCAATTTGTACTCGATTATTTGCTTTTAAATCTTCTAACACGTTCATTCCTCCTTTAGTATAAATCGATTTTTTCTTCTATGCTATACATCTTACGTGCTAGAAAGTCGAATTACGCATCTAAATCGGCTTTATTCGGCAGGTATTATTAGCTCAACCTCTTGCTTTTATGATATATAGTCGTTATACTACTAAATGAGACTATAGTCTATGAGAAAAAAGGAGGAGTTTAACCGTGAAAATCGAAAGTGTTACCTACTATATACATAAACATTTAGCACAAAACAACCTTAGAGAAGCAAGACTAATTATGGAGCATAACCTAAAGGCACTCTCCGAACCACAAAATAGAAAGTTATTAAATTTAGAGGCTTTGTCTTTATTAAAAACTGTGATAGAAATACAAAGAGACAAACCAGAACAAGTGCTGACAAGGGAAATACAATTAATCATTCAATATATCAATAAATCTGCTGTTAATTTTCAAGTGCGAGAAGTCAAGAAGTTCGCAAAAATGTATGAAGAACAACTGAAGAGTGGTGTAGTTCAAAATTTGTTAAACGGTGACGCTCGAGCAATACTAGGATTTAACAATGAGAATATGCTTCGTCAAGTGGAAGTATCTTAGATAAATACAAAAAAAGAACTGCTTCTATAAGAAGTAGTTCTTTTTGTTAAAATAGTATTCTATAAGTTTAATACTGAGTTTGAACTCTTTCTATAAGAGCTGTTTTTGTTCCGTTTTGGTTTTGTGATTGCACAACACAGTATACGTGCTTACTTATACAATTCAAATATGCATCTTCTAAGTTATCTTTACTTAACACTCCTTGTATTGTCACGATGGTTTGAGACTCCTGTAAATGATTACATAAATCTTGAGAAAAGAACTCCTTTTCTAAACCAAACACATCGTGGATTTGGTGTTTTTGGGCTTCTATCATTAGTATTTTCAACAGAGTCGTTTTACCAGTTCCAACTCCCCCAAAAATCAAGATACTTTTTTTACTTTTTAAAGCTTCTAGCAAAACGTCTCTGTCATTACTCGTTATCGTTCCATTATCCACTAAATAGTCAATCGAAGGAACTCGAACATCTGAAACGTTACTTATATTTGAATTAAACATACCCTATCATCTTTCCTCTCAAATTCCTACAGATTATGAAACGGTTACCGTTATTATTAAGAATCTAGTAATGTTATTTGAAAATCTAGTCCACTCTTAACTAAGGCAGGAGGACATATTGCATTTAATAGAAAGTGTTGGTTCTTTACTTGAAGCCAACTATTCTCTTTATTGAATTCTTTTCCCTCTACTTCAGCTATTTCTTGGATAAACAACTTCATCTCTTCAATAGAAGGTCGTATCGCTATTTTTTCGGTTTCCCCTTCATCTCTTAATACAAAAAGATTTCCATTGTTATACCAAATTTGTCTGTAATTCTTATCAATTAAGTCTTTTAATACAGGATACTTATTTAGTATGATTTCATAAGGACACTTCATATTAGGATTTTCTTCCATTCTCAGCTCACGTAACTTATCTAAAACCGATTCCTCTAACCATTCGTCCTCAATATCTAATACATAAATGTCATTTTTAAAGAAATATTGTACACTTGGAAGTTCCATTTCTAACAAAGATTCTAATATTTCATTCAAGTTTCGTAGAAAGTCTTCTGTGTTTCCAAGCTTGACTTCATCAATTGATTCAAAAAGAGTATCAATTTTATCGGATGCCTTAAGTATATCTCCTTCTAAAGAGCCGTCTTTTCCATGTAACAGAATCATTTCAAATTCATCTTTCCATTCACCCGGAAGCAAGGTAGACACATATCCGTGATAGGCATTATTTTCTACTTCTTTGATGGCATCCATCATACTAGGTGACATTCGTTTAGTTTTACTTAAGATATCACCTGTACACATCTCAATGTCGTCATGATACAAACATTTTACAAGCAATTTCTCCATATCTACTTCATTGTGAAACACTTCTTTTTCAATTCTTCCTAAATAATGTGCGATTTTTGTGACTGACCATGTGTGCTCTGCTACACTACGTTGTTTGTGCAGAAACAGGTTTTGATATCGTTTTATATTCATCAAGCCTCGCATTTTGTACAAGTAACGACCAAAAGGCATTGTTTTTGCTTTTTTCTTTCTAGCAACTTGCGATATAACTCCCAAAAACTCTCTTTCCGCTTTTGTTGATTCTTTTAACATTTTTATCCCTCTCCCTTTTCTATTAAATTTTAATTTAGCCCCTATTGAGTCAAATCTTTCTTATTCTTCTTCTACGGAATATCCATAGTGGACAATAAATCGTTTGGCAAACTGATACAACCTCCATTGATTCTCTTTGAAGTTATTTTCTAGATGTTCCAGCTTCACTTGTTGTGCAATTTTTGCCTGTTCTTGTTGTAAGTTCAAATGCATCATTTCGTCTTTTTTGGTTCCCAGTGTCTTTAATGTTTTCTTTTGACGAAAAATAATCTTTGTTTTTTCCCAATTTGACTCTCCGTACTCCAACGGGTCTTTTATATACCCCTCATATTTAGCCAACTCATCGTTTAAAGAAAGCATATCCTTATTAATTTGATGTAGCATGCTTCTCTCTTTTTTGATGTCATCCGGTAAATAGAAAATAAACTGATGCATATAGACATCCATTAATCCAACTATCTCTTTATCAACGGACAATATAATCGGTGCAGGAAATATACTAGAATCATAAGAAAATTCTACAGACAGTTCATTTTTTTCTGCCTCTTCCTTTAATAATGGAAATATATGTTCATACATATAATCTTGCATCTCATGTATTTCAGGGTTCAAATCACTAAATTCGGAAGACTTTTCATATATGGATAAGAAAAAATTATTCCCGCTTTCTTTTAGAAGTCTAGTAAAGGTATATTCGGGATGTTCTGGCAATGCAGACAGCGTTTCGTGAAAAAAAGTTATCCTTTCAATAGCCTTTTCTAAAGGGTACTGCAATTTTTTTAGCAATTTCTCTTTCACTCCTTTCATATATATGGTATTTTATTAATATCATTATATATGATAGTTTATTTCATGTAAAATAATATTTACTATAAATTTATATCATAGAACTGTATTAGACTGTTTTTTTGTTTATTAGAACAATTTTTACAGTTATATTGAAGTGAATAAGAATTAAGGGGGGATAAGATGACACATTTTGATGTAGAAAAAGTATTGAATAAAAGAATGAAAATGAGCCGACTATTATTCGGCATATCTATTGGTATAGCTGTTATCGTTGGATATTTTGGATTTAAGGTGGATGCAGTTTACTATTTATGGGCAATGTATTTTGTCATAATGGGTGCACTAGCTTTACCAACTATTAATAAATGTAAAAGCGATATGCAAGATGCAAAAAAGCAAAATCTAGATTCAACGTTCGGAAAGATACTAGATGCCTTTCCAGAAAAAGAACAAGAACCGAATGGAAACTGGATTTTCTTTATAGATGTTGAGGGGAAAAGCGAAGTGGAAGAATTTGCGGTTCCAGTTAACCCAAGTTTAAAAGAAAATGAAATTATCCGTATCAATCATACAAAAATATTAAAAGTACCAGTATCAGTTGAAAAAATCGTAAAACCGAATATTCAACCAGCCATTTAGTAGGAACAAGTAGGATAAAACCCTACTAAAACACATTAATTAAGTATAAAACAAATTTTATATGAATATTCTATTGACAATAGTCTATATTAGAATTATAATGAAATTACAAATCAAATGAAAACCGGAAAGGAGCGATGAAAGAATGACATGTTTAACAAAAAGCACAAATCAACCAAACATATCACTATGGTGCTCAGACGAGAGCTTTCTTTATCATCCGCAAATTTCTTTTACTCAAAAAAGTAAACCAACCGCAAAGTTCCTATCCTAAAAATAGGAGTATTGTATTCTCGAGGTTGCTTCTTTTGAGGCAACCTCTTTTTTATTGCCGGAATAGCTCAATTGGTAGAGCAGTCGCCTTGTAAGCGACAGGTTGCAGGTTCAAATCCTGTTTCCGGCTCCATATGGGTTTGATGTAGTGGCAACATGATGGTCTCCAAAACCATTCACCTGTGTTCGATTCACAGAACCCGTGCCATTTAATTTTATTGTCGAGGATTAAGGAATCAATTAGGTCTCATAAGCCTAAGAAAGCGGGTTCGAATCCCGCCTCTGCAACCATGTCCCATTGGTCAATTGGCTAAGACGTCACCCTTTCACGGTGAAGTAGCGAGTTCGATTCTCGCATGGGGTACCATTCTTGGGGTGTTAGTGTAGCGGTAACACGTTTGACTGTCCATCATTTATCACGGGTTCAAATCCCGTACACCTCGTCACCACTTTAAGTGGTTAGCAACACACCGTCCGTACCTACTGTATCAGGTCGATGTAATTAAAACGGACTACCGAGACAAAGATACCACCTACTAAGGCGATACACCTGACACGAGTTACGTAGGGGAAAATTGGCGTTTCTGAATGAGTTGGTTCTTGGTTTGACCTCATTCCTCCTTATTGGAGTTCATAACATATTTTTATTGGGATATAGCTCAGTAGGTAGAGCGCTCGGCTGTTAACCGAGTTGTCGCAGGTTCGAATCCTGCTATCTCAGCCATTTTGGGGTTCCAGATTAGGTTTCATTAAATTCAAGTTAGTGAAAATAGGTTCAATTCCTATAAATACCCCTCCAAAACACTATCCACTTATTAGTGGGTAATTCATCTTAGTACATTGGGAAATGCATAGCTAATCCCCTTCTATTAAGAGTATCGGGAATTAGCTCAGTTTGGTAGAGTACTTGCCTTGGACGCATGGGGTCGCTGGTTCAAATCCAGCATTCCCGACCATTTTTATTATGGTCACACAGACCACCAAAAGCTATGTTGGTTAGCTATATTACCAACCATATTTGTTGCAACTTTGTGTATGAGTTGAAGTTCATTCTTTAGAAAAATAAAATACACACACTTTGGGGCATTGGTGAAGTGGTTAACACATCCGACTTTCTATCGGACATACGAGGGTTCAAGTCCCTCATGCCTTATTATTCCTATGCATGCTGTGGAGACAGACATTCATCTAAGAAAACACAAAAAGGAGTACTCAACCTTTTCCGATTACTACCGTGTCAAGGGTTTAGTAGTAATCACCCTTTCTTTCTTCCACGCTTGGTTGCCAAGGGACTCCAAGGAGCCTTGGTAGAAAAATTGCTTGCGAGTGAGCTTTCAAGTTGCCCGTGCTAGTCTCTTCATTCTTAGGAGTGTTGAGAAAGCGATGGACAAAAGATAGGTTACATATGTAAGTCTGGGTAGTTGCATACCAGTGGTGCACCACAAAGGAACGGAGTCATTAGCCTTAAGACATGAATTCCCTCTCTTACCTCTGAATAGGGTCAAGAAAAAAGAGAATCATAATCTCCCGTTTGCTATTACCGTATAAATAGATTGGGTTATTCACCTGAAACACAGAATTTGGAGCGTTTTGTAGGTTATGAAGGGTCTTTCTACAAAACAAATTATACCTTCGTTACTTTTAATTGTCGGAGGTTCTTATTAACTGGGGTATAGCCAAGCGGTAAGGCATTGGACTTTGAATCCAAGAGCGTTGGTTCGATACCAGCTACCCCATCCATGCGGATATAGTTTAATGGTAAAACCACAGTCTTCCAAACTGTAGACACGGGTTCGATTCCCGTTATCCGCTCCAATATTATACCGGTGTGGCGGAATGGCAGACGCTGGGGACTTAAAATCCCCTGACCGTATGGTCGTGGAGGTTCGACTCCTCTCACCGGTACCAAATAATTAATCACTAAAAGATATATAAAACAGTTGAATGGAGGTAACCTTTTGAAAGAAGTTAAACAAGCCACGAGTATAAGTGATAATAGTGTACTTTACGGAGAAATGTCTAAAGTTAAAATGATGGGTGTTGTTGTCGGTTCTATTCTAGGCATTATATTAATGGTATCTGGCTCTATTTATTTGTATCACTTTTAAATAAAAACTACTTAGGAGGTTAATACGTGGAAAAACCAAATCCAACAAAATTATCTGAAAAGAAAAGAATTTATACATTTCCGAATAACAATATAATTGTTTTAGAAAACGTAACGGAACTTATCGTTTCGGAATCTGGAAACCACCGTATCAAAACAAAGAGTGATGAAGAAATTTCTTTACACATCATCCCTACCGGTTGGATTCATCTTGAAATAAAGGAATCCGAATGGACTGTTTAATATAATATTTAAGGGAGATATTTTTACCTCCCACTTTATCTCTATAGCTCAATTGGAAGAGCAACAGGTTTCTAATCTGTCGGTTGCGGGTTCGAGTCCTGCTAGGGATGTTTACGGACGTATAGCTCAGAGGAAGAGCAGACCGCTCATAACGGTCAGGTCGGGATATCGTAATTCTCTACGTCCACCAATTTTTAATAAAGGTGTCTTAGCTGAGATTGATTAGCGTTGGTCTGAAAAGCCAAAGAGGTTGGAGCGTTACCAACAGATGCCACCATCTTACTTCTATTGGTCTATTGTAGATAAATAGATAGCGATTAATGGGGAGTTACTCAAGTGGCTTAAGAGGACGGTTTGCTAAATCGTTAGGCGTTTCGACGTGCGTGAGTTCGAATCTCATACTCTCCTCCATTTATGTGGGTTTGTAGCTCAGTGGTAGAGCAACGAACTTTTAATTCGAAGGTCGAAGGTTCAAATCCTTCCAGACCCACCAAATTTCTTTTGTATAGTTGAAGACTATAAAGGGTGGCTCCCGGCAAATAGCTGATGACTTTGATGGTTGGACAGAAAACCATAAAACTATGCTTAAATAAATATACTATTATGTTGTGGAATCTGTAAAAGCGTAAACCACAGCACCATTTCCTTTCTGGAGCACTTGGTAGGTGACTTCGGATAATAAGTCATACATTTACTGAATGGAGACTTGTAAAACGCTGTTATTCACTACCAATGAATGAGACTGCCCGTGGACGTAGCGTAAAAGGTTTCGAAATCACTCGGGCTGAATGATGGGCAAGCACTTAATTGGCTTGAGTATTGGTCTGCAAAACCAATAAATGAGGGTTCGAATCCCTTCTTGCTCTCCAAAAACCTAATAAATTGGTGCGACAACTCATTGGTGAGGGTAGCTGACTGTAAATCAGTGGTTTCGACTGTGTAGGTTCAACTCCTACTCGCACCACCAATATATGCCGAAGTGGTGGAATGGAAGACACGTCGCACTAAGGATGCGATGTTCGAAAGAACGTGAGAGTTCAAGTCTCTTCTTCGGTACCATAATAAATAAAAAATAGCGAAGACAGATTCATTTGGAGGTTTTACTTATGAAATACGGATTTATTGTAGAGGGATTTAATGATGAATTTAAATTGAAAGCCGTTTTGCCACATGTACATGTAGTGGTTACAAAAGGTACCCGTTTAAATAATCGTGTTCGAATGGACATCCGTTCGGCTCTCGAAAAATGTGATGCTGTATTTTTATTGACTGACCCAGATGATGCAGGAAAAATCATTGCTGAAAAATTGCAAAAGGAATTTCCAATGTTAGAAAGAATCGAATTAGATGTGAAAGAGTGTAAATGTGTTCGGAACAATCGATTAAAAATCGGCATGGAGCATGCAGATAAGCATTACCTAGCAGGTGTTCTTCAAAAATATGTGACAGAATGAACTAAACAAAACCTTGGGAACGACTGTCCCCAAAGATTATTAGATTAAATCGGTTAGATTCATCACTTGTGTGATAGCTATCTTCATTTCTCTTATACTATTAGTAGCGTATGGTTCATTTTTCTCGGTATCCTCTATATTTAATTCCAGTAGGTCTCGCACAAATTCAATGGCGCTTTCCATTTCTGTTTCGGATAAAATTAAATGTTTGTCCATAATTCTTTTTACTTCTGTTGTCATTATCGTCACTCTCCAAGATAGATTTGCCGTGATTTACTTTATCAGCATATCACATCGCAAAGAATAAAAAAAGAAAAATATTGTACCATAAAAACATTGTTTTGTCAATGTATTTATTTAAAAAAGTAATATATTTATACATTAAAAACTATTATTATATTGACTATAGTCAATGAGTTAGTTATGCTATATGTATACTATTGAGCCGGAGTGGTGGAAAGGCAGACACGTCGCACTCAGAATGCGATGTCCAAAAGACGTGAGAGTTCAAGTCTCTCCTCCGGTACCAACCTATCATTACTTCAATCATTTTGAGTCTGCAAAAGCAGACAGATGGGAGATTTTATATATGACATTCTTAGAGTTCTTAACAACATCTTTTCAAACACCCAAACCATCCACGGAGCAGTTTACGGCTACCTTTCCTTGCGAAGAGTTAGTGGTATATCTTAAATGGTTTCCTGCTATCGATAATCAACCAGATGTTTATGATTTGTGTTGGAAAAACAAACGAGACGATGAATGGATGCCTGTAGAGATGGATACATTTTGGAATCAAGCAATTATCACGCAATAATGTCATCTAGTACATACCACCCTCCCCCTCCTGTATTAAGGGAAATATCGATAAGCGAGGAAAAATAATATTCTATTAACGAATCTAAGGCAATACACCTGACAAGAGCAAAACACAATCGACACGTGAAAACGTGAACGAATTAAAAAAGATTCCGATAAAGAATAGTCCTTTGTATATGTGGTTTTGCAAAGGAAACATAAATTTTATGTATACATGTATATACGTATACAAGTGCTGAAAAGATATATGATTTCTTCTACTCGTATAAATATTGGGGGGTTACTCTAATTTGGTAAGAGACCAGTCTTGAAAACTGGCGTAGACGTTGAGAAGCGTTATGGGGGTTCAAGTCCCTCACCCTCCGCCAAAATGGTCTAGTAGCTCAGAGGTAGAGCACTCCCCTGATAAGGGAGAGGTCGAAGGTTCGGTTCCTTCTTAGACCACCATTTTTATTTTGCGGAATAGTTTAATGGTAAAACAGTTTACGATATTCGTCGACTCTTTCGTAAAATGACCCGGTTCAATCCCGGGAATCCGCTTAACCTATTTCTACTACAATAGAATAGGTACCCTTGAAAAAACAAATAGTCCATTGTTTGTACAGGTCATATTTTATGACCCTTAGTTTTGATGGATAGAGCACCGTACGTATGCCTTATTTCATAAGCTCTTGTTACATGGAGTGTGAGATTGGGATGTAATCATACAGGGTTCGTAAAATTGATTGAAATAGAGGTAGAAAAGGTTCTCTACACGCTTAGATGCGTTAGGCATATGTCTTATCTAAGTTACCAGAGATGTGGGGAGGAATGGAATTTTCCACTCGTCAATGCCGTCCCACCTATTTCAATTAAACTTTGCTCACCGATGCGATTTTGACACGTGTCGCTTCGCTGTGGAGGCTTCGGAAACGAAGGAGAAAAAAAGGCACAGAAAAGATGTGAGTTGAGCGCACATCTATCCTACATGCGGAAGGTTTAGCATGTTTTGTCAAACGTAATGAGCTATTTGCTATCTCGCCCGACGTAATATTTGTGGCTGGTGTACGGGGGTCCGTATGTCAGTCACATCCTCGGGTCAAAAAAGTGGTAAGCAAGAGATGTAGGGGGCGATATCCCCCTCCATTACATCCAATTTAACCTTATATTTACCCTTTTAGTTTAATGGAGAAAACCCCAGATTACGAATCTGGTGATGAGAGTTCAACTCTTTCAGAGGGTGCCAACCAACAGATGATAGGTGTATGATACACCGACTTATTAGAACTAGAAATAGTTCTTCAGAGAAAATAAAGCAACTAGGATAGCAGTTGTGCCACATAGGGCAATTTGAATAATACTATGGTCTGTCCAACTCCGTGATACCTTTCGGAGTCGCTATCAACTTAATCGTAAACCGAAATGGAAAGTTGTCCAATGGACATTAATGTACAGGGATAAAATTCTCACAAGGAACTTTATCTCCCATCAGAAGAAGTAGAAACATGCAGTCTACACACTTGCCGGATTCATTAAATCTTCGGATTTCGAGGCGAGTCTAAAAAAAGCTTAACCGCTAAGAGATGTGGGAAAGTCACCCCACCTTCTGATTGATTACTGTTTTACCTTCCGACACTACCTCCCAACAAAAGGTGTTTTGAAAGTGTGTGAATAACGTCTCGAATTTGCTACTTAGTAAAGTAGATAAGGTTTTGTTGCCTGACACGAAGTTTCGGTCTTCTTAAATAGACCATTAGAGACATCTAACCGGTATGACGGTCTTACGGTTGGAAACCAATTTTTAAGAACAAACAAAGTCTGTCAAAGTGACACTTAGTGGGATATTCCTGACGATAGTCCCTCCTTTGAAGACTATTCATGCTTTGAAAACTAAGTCGATTTTTGCTTTTACTATGTACGGAACGTCTGGTAAAAGGTCATTCCTACGTATCGTGGGGGTAACATAAAATCGACCTAGTTTTGAGGGCGTGGCGTAGTGGTAACGCACTTGTCTGTGAAACAAGGTACAGGGGTTCAATTCCCCTCGTCCTCCCCAATAATAACGATGGAGGAATTTCATGCTAAGAAAATGGAAAGAAAAATATATACATAAAAAACTCATGCAAAGACATCTAGAGCTTTTAAACTTTAGTAACTTTTGGCATGAGTTTCGTTATGACCCTTTTACCGAAACAGAGTTCGAACAATTCCTTATACACTTTGACTTTATTAGAAAAAACTATCCAATTAAAAAAGAGTATGAAGATAAGCGGATTGAAGAGTTAATCAATATAAATTTGGAACTCCAACAACTATCGGAACCAATCACTTATGATGAAATAATAGAATCTAATGCTCTTAGAAGAAAGGCTACACAGCAGGAGCAGTATATAAAGGAACAACTACAAAACCCTTGGAAGACAGACGCATTTCAAACATTTTTATATTACACTCACCCTTCTAAGCTCAAGTTACAATACCGACAATTATGTTTCATTCTCAATACTAAAAATCTAGAACACACCCCTTTTGAACGAACTCTCATACATTATATGATTCAACACATTTTAAAAGGAATTGATAATCAAACTCTATTGAAGGAGGAATGACTAAATGACAATTGAATTCTATCTACCCAGAATTGAATCAATGAAAAATTTACATCCGGAATTATATGCACAACAATTGATGCATTTTTTCCAAGAAGAATTAACGTGGGAGCAAGTAAGCGAACTTTCGAGTGCAAACCTTATCAAACTGATGATTTCCCTGCGAGATGCCATAAAAATAAATCAATCCTCTATTGATATCCTTAAATTAACGCAAGCCATCCAGTATTCCAGAAGTGGTTTAGGGTTATGCGTGATGACTCCATATACCTGTGCATTTTGTGGCAAAGAGGAAATATGGAGTAGCTCGGCTGTACCTCTAATTTGCACATCTTGTGCATCAGAAATGGCGACAAATATTGCTACTCATTATCCTAACTTTTATAAGGAAGAGCCTATTACAAAAAAAGAAGTTTAATCAAATAACCTATTTATTTAGACACTCCCTCTTCTATTCTTTTGTATTTTTTTGCGTATGATATAAAAAATACAAATATGAATAGGAGGTTTTTTATGCAAAGAAGAAATACTACAGCATTTACCTTTCTAGCTTGGGGGTCATTTATATTGTCATTCGCCTTTCTTATAGTAGGAATTTGGAATGCAGATTGGTCACTAGTAGAAAAAGGATTCTATGCAGGGAGCTTTATTTGGGGAATTTTTTCCGCTTTTGTTTTGGCAAAAGTAGTTCGGGATAACGATGAAGATAAATATCGTGAAATTAATGAGTATCGGGACAAAGATAAAGATAATGACTGAAAATCACTATCTCATTGACGTTGACTATAGTCAATGATATTATAGTTAATAAGGATAGATGTTGAGGGTGTCCATTTCCTTCGACATCTATCTTTACATAAATAAGTCTACTTCTCTCCTACAGTCCTTATAAAAGGACTTTTTTTTATACCAATTTTATAATAACTCATTTCAGTTGTTGTTGTTTGTTGCATTTGTAAAATATTATTGATATTATTAAGTTAAACACAACAAAAGAAACAAGGTGGAGTGATTCATGCAAAATAAAACATTGTTAACGACGAAAGAAGTTTCAAGGATGTTAGGAGTTCACATCAATACAGTACGTGCAATGGCGGAAGATGAAAGATTACAAGGAGTAAAAACAAAGGGAGAGCAAGGTCACTGGCGTTTTCATTTATCCGATGTTGAGAACTTTATGAATTCGAATGCCAGTTCCGGTATTGACTCCATTTTGGAAGAAATCACTTATATTTTAGATGGAATTCCCCCATTATTATTAGGAGAAGGAATTAAGTCAAATGCGAATCTTTGGGAATTTATAAATAAGTATTATGGTATTCGAAACGTATTTGGTTCCTATGCCATTCATGCAGATATGGAAAAGTATCGTGAAATTATCAATAAAAAAGGATTTGTTTGGTTGGGCGAAGGTTCAGCGAACTTTATAGACGCACTAAACCAAAACCCGAATAATTCCAAGTTTCACCATGATAAGTTCACGAACATGGACACTGAATTTGCCTTTGGTGTGGTTAAATCCCCTTCCATATTCGGTGAATTTAGTTATTCTTTAGTTCCATTGTTAGTGGTAAAAGACAAACAAGACAAGACGTGGATTATAGATGGAACGTTGCAACAGTTTTATCCTAACCTAGAAAAAGGATTGGCTGTTTTACCATTGGAAAAAGCGAAAGACTTATACATTGGATTACAGATATATAATAAGAAGGAATTCGCTGAACTTTATAATGACCCTAATATTAGTGATAAATTTATCGCAATGGCAAAAGAATTAGAGAAAGAATCATTTAGTACTGACTGAATGACAAAATTTTGAGCTAATAACTAACAGAGGAGAATGACACTCAATGAAATACAGAACAATGGAAGAACCACCTAGAGTAGCAAAATTACCGCATTATAAAGGAATTCCTGTACCATATACAACATTGGTCTTAGAAGATGGAACGCCTAATTTTAAAGCAATAGATGACGAAAAAGTTTGGGAAGTTAAACGAGACGGGAAATGCAGTGTTTGTGGTGAGCCATTAGATTATTGGATTGCTTTTATGGTGGAAGATAAAGAAATAGAATCAAGAATGGTATTCGACAATCCAAATCATGAGGATTGTTTAAGATATGCATTCAATGTCTGCCCATGGTTGTATTATAGCAAAGCTAAATATAGCGATATCCACAAGCTGAATGCGAATGATAAACTTGGAATCGTCTATATAGAAAATAATCCAAATAGAAATCAAGAATCTTTAACAAGACCAAAAAACTTAGCAATTTATGTAACAAACAACTACAAGAATGTCATTCATGAGCGAAAGTATAGAGTATGTAAGGTTGGGAAAGCAAAACGAATAGAATGGATAGAAGGTCAGTAAATAAATCATAATCACAAAATTTAACAAACTAAAAAAGACCTCTTAGATATGAGGTCTTTTTATATGTGCAAATACATTCTATTGTAAAATATAATTGACGATATTAATTATCTGTTATATAATGTGATTACAGTATTTAGTAAATAGAAAAGGAAGTGTAAAAGTATGTTAAAAACTAAAATAATGGAAGATTATAAACAAGCAATGCGTGAAAAAGACGCTTTGAGAAAAGGTGTTCTAGTCATCGTAAAGGCAGGATTGGAAAATGCTGAAAAGGAGAAGAAAGAAGTCTTAACTCCATTAGAAGAAATTGCTATTATCCAACGAGAAATAAAACAGACGAACCAAACGTTAGAGGAAGGTAAAAAAGCAAACCGTTCTGACATCGTAGAAAAAGAAGAATTGAAACTTGTTATTTTATCTGCATATCTTCCAAAGCAATTATCTGTCGAAGAAGCTACCGAAATCTTGATTCAAGAAGGTGTTATCTCAGGTATGCCTATGGGAGATGCAATGAAAATAGCTAAAGCCAAATTAAATGGTCAAATAGACAATAAACAACTATCTCAAATTGTTCAAAGCATCATTAAAGGCTAATAACAAGTAATAGTCCCTCACATGAGGGACTATTTTTTATACCGATTATATTTTAGAGATTATTTCTACCCATAGCTCACTTCAATAAAAAACAGTGTAACCAATTAGAAAGTAGTTACACTGTTTAAAAATTATTTATTTAGGATTACATTGATTGCCAGCATATGAGCCCATGATTCTAAATAAGGAAGTTGTCCTTCGATTTCATCTTCATGTAACCATATACCTTTCAGAATACCTTCTTCTTGGGATTCAATATCATCTGTCATCAGTTCGATTTGATATACCATTCCTAAATGGTCGGTATCCACACCCTCTGTTCCCTTAATATATCCTTTAAAGTCGATTTTTTCTACGATGTTATGAGTAATGCCAGCCTCTTCCCCTAACTCACGGAACAATCCATTTAAGCAGGTTTTTGATAAGCTAAGAGTATCAAGGTCTTCCTCCCCTACATGCCCTCCTAATAACCCTTTCTTACCGATTAATCGAAGCTCTCCACTTCCACTTTCTCGTAGAATAAAGAAGTAACGTTTTTTGTGTTTCACAATAGCATACGGAATTGGATGTCTTTGCAATGGATTATATTCCAATAGACTTCGTTTACTAACTCGCATGTCTAAATTTGTTGGAACATCGGATGCTGGCACAAAGCCATCAGGGAGTGATTGTAAATCCTCTGCTAAAAAGTATACAATTCGTTCTTTTGTGGACGGTTTCAATTGTTCTAATAGTTCTGCCTTTTTATCGTTCCACACATCCCACTCTTCCTCTTCTGTTGTGTAGCTATTACGTTTATCTAATATTTCATCTAATGTCATTGTCATATTATTTATTCCTCCTTTAATTTTTTTTGCTATAGCTTCGTAAATTGATAAGTCTAATTGAATGCTATCTTCAAAACATCCCCAAAAGACATATAAGAAGATAGGAGCTAATTCTTTATCATTCATTTCTTTAAATGGTTTATTACTAAGGATATTCTCTAGTTCAAAACAAATATTGCTTATTTCAACACGGTAAACATCTTTGTATTCTTCTCCAAATTCGTCTTTAGTTTGACCAAACATTGCTTCTATTTGTTCTGTAATAGCTAGATATATGTGTTCCATACAAATCCCCTTACTCTTTTTGCTTTTATTATAGCATAGTCGGTTTTATCTGTAAAAAATAGTTTACTGCATCATTGCGACGAGTTCATCTAACTCATTCGTATTAAAACCTTTGCTTCGTTTTACTTCATTTCCATTCTCATCGATTAAGATAAGTGTTGGAAGTGTGGAAATTTTAAATTGACCAGCTATTGCAGGCTCCTCAAATGGATTTACTTTTTTAACGTTTACCTCATGATTATCTAAATACGCTTGCACACTTTGGCAAGGCCCACAATTTTCTTGTTCAAATTTGATTAATGTATATTTCATTAAAATTCCTCCTCTAGTTGTTTGATTTTTTTCTTCATTTCTTCGAATACAATATCTTTTGGATACCCTTCGTATTTAACTTTAAATAGAATCTCATTTTTCGGTTCTAACACTTGTTCCAACAAATCTAATGCTCCACAAAAATAATCATATTCGCTTCGTCCACTTCCAAACAGAGCAATTTTTTTATTTTCCCATTTACCAAGAGCTTCCCGCATTCGAATAAACCCTCTGGGTGGCATACCTCTTTGCCAAGTAGATGTACCAATAACAATCGTGGAATAAGGAGAGAAATCTGTTATTTCATCCCCTTTTCTCACGCTGATAATATCGAATTTTTCTTTGTCGAAACAGTTAACGATTGCTTTTGTGTTTCCACTTGCAGAATAGTACAATAGCAAACCTTTATTAGATGTCAAAATCTTCTCCGCTTTCATGAGCGTAGTTAATGGCATTCCCTTGAAGGAAATCAATACGGGTAACCACTTCATCCTCTGTTCCTTTTCTCTTTTTACTACCATAAGTTGCAATCCACTTCGACTTTAGTTGTTGATTTTCTGGGAATGCTTCAGGCATGCCAGCGTTTCGACAGATTAAATTGGCTAAGTATTCAACATAATCATGGTATTCACGAATGGATAGTGTATCGATATTTTCAAATAACTCACTTGACCATTCTTTTTCACGTTGAACTGCTTCTTGAATGAATGATGTAGCTAATTGTAGATTTTCCGGAGTATTTAAAAGAGGATTTTCTGAAATGAGGATTTGGAATAGGAATCCAAAAAATACGGAGTGTTGATTTTCATCAGTTTTGATAAGGTTAATCATATTATTAGAACCTATCATTTTTTGGTCTCTTGCTAATGAGTGGAAATAGACAAAACCTCCAGAGAAATATAGACCTTCTAGGCACATATTTGCAAGAACGCCTTCAAAAATTGCTTGCATTAACTCTTTTTCATCTACTTCTATATTATTTTCTTTAAATATGTCTTCACATAAATGCATTTTCGCTTTCGTCACCATGTTTTGAATAGGTTCAATAACCAAATTATTACGGTGTACCAAACGTGGCATATGTCTAACTGATTCGAATACATCTTCTTTCTCTTGTTGTGTTATTACAGTAGCTATTAAATATTGGTAGCTTCTATTATGAAGAATTTCATAGTAATTAATGAGGGCAATTAGCGTACGGATAGAAGAATCTGTACATAAATAAGCTAATATAAAATTAAAATCAGTCGCTATTGAGTCTAACCAGTTAAGTTTTCCACTCAATATGTTAAAGACTCTTCTTTCTTCTGGTGACAGCTTCTCTCTATAATCCTCTATATCTTTTCCTAGTTTCACTTCATCTTCTGTCCAGAACTCATCGGACATTTCTCTATTCATGTCAAGCACTTGCGGATACTTTACCTTGTCCCAGTCTCTTATTCCACTGGACTTTCCTCCAAAAACTTTTGTAGCGACGTTGGAAACGTCTCCATCATAAACACGGAATGGTAACAATATCATCTCTCCTCTCTAGTTGTTTAAAAATTGAATAATAATGACTACCTACCACCCATTACAATAGAGTGGAAAACAGGTAGTCATTGAATTATTTAAGCTTCACACATTTCACAGCCAGCCTCTCTTTGATAGTCTTCTGTATATGTGTAATAAATCGTTTTAACACCCTTCTTCCAAGCACCCATATCTAGTCGAATCATCTCGGAAGCTTTGATGTTTTTCAGCACATGCATATTATGACTAATTCCTTGGTCAATATATTTTTGTGCGCTCGCCACCACATTGATTGCCCACATTTCGTCCATTTCAAAACCAGACTTGTAATACCATTTGGTTTCTTCATTGTAGTTATCCGGGACAATCGTGACATTTAATCCTGATTTTTCTTCTCGATACACCACTTCATATAGAGGGTCAATAGAAGGTGAACCATTCATCATAATACTGTTGGAACTGGTTGGAGCAATAGCACCTAGATATCCATTTCGCATACCTTTCCCAGCCATTTCCCTAACTTCTGTCCATTCGTCTGAAACAAAGTTACGTTTATCGAAGAATTCTCCTGTATTCCAGTCTGAACCTTCGTAATAAGGATAGCTTCCTTTCTCCATTGCCAACGTATGAGAGGCTCTAATCATGGCTTTCAAATATTTTTTAAAGATACCATCTGTAAATACAGAAGCTTCTTCTGATTCCCAACGGATACCTTTCGTAGTTAACAATGTTACAAGACCTAATGCACCTGCTCCAACTGCACGATATCGACGATTCGTTTGAGTTGCTTGTGGTACTACAGTACGGTCTAGTGAAATCACATTATCTAACATGCGGAATTGAATATTTACAACCCGTTGCAAATCAACTTCTTCTTCTCCGAACACATTTTGAAGTACCAACGAGTTTAGATTGCAAGTAACCAAATCCCCACTTTCTACTTTCGTAATAACAAATCCATCTTCATCCAGTCCTTCAGAGATATGTCTATCTACAGACATATTTTGAATGATTTCGCTACATAAGTTACTGCCCATTGGCATTCCTTTATGTCCGTTCGGATTTAAGCGTGCACTTGTATCGTGGTTATATAAATACGGAACTCCTCCTGTTTTACGGGAAATAAAGATAGCTTTATAGATATCTGTTGCATTTACCACGTTTTTGATTTCAATTTCACTAGATTGTTCCGCTATTCGGTAGTGATATGTGAACGCATGGTCTTCTGGATTAGGTGTTTCTCCATCTCGAAGTTTTTTCTTATCGTAGAGACGGTTTAAATCAATGTTTAATTTTTTACGCACTTCGTAAGGGTCAAATAGCGTCCATGTTCCTTTTTTATCGAGTCGACGATAATATTCATCCGGCATTGTCACGGCTGTCTTAATCGTGTGTGCACGTTTTTCTTGGCTACCCGTTTTCAGGCGTAATTCCAAGAAGTCGAATACGTCATAATGCCAAACTGGTAAATACAGAGCAATTCCTGCAACACGATTTCCTAGTTGGTTTACGTATTCCGCTAACACACTATTTAAACGGGCAGGATTTACAATACCACTCGCACGTCCTTTGAACCCACGAATCCAAGAACCTTTAGAACGTAAGTATCCAAGGTATGTCCCAATTCCAGCTCCATTTTGACTGAATCGAGCTGTGTGTTCTAAGGATTTGAAGATACTGATTAAATCATCGTCTGGAGTAATGATGTGGCACGAGGAAAGTGTGCCATGAGGAGAACCGGAAGACATTAGAGTTGGGGTAGCAAGTCCTACATAATGTTTGGATATTGCCCAATACGCTTCTTTTACATGTTCCATTCGTTTATTCTTATTTTCATTTTTCATTAAATATAGAGCAGTCGTTAAAAAGCGTTCTTGAGGAAGTTCTAATATATCCCCGTTATAGCCTTTCTTCAGATACCCACTCTTCATTAAGAAAAGACCGGCATAACTAAACAGCTTATCTCTTTCCATTTTAATTAATTTCCCGGCTCTGCGAATTTCTCGCTCTGAGTACTGGGTTAATAGAGATTCATCATAATGACCTTGCTCTACCATTTGTACAACAAAAGAATAATAGTCTCCATATCCATTTTTATAATCGAAACCTCTGTTTTGAGAAGCTTTTTTATATAACATACGTCTAAATGCGGAAGCACTTAGATAAGAGAATTGAGGAGATTTTTTAGAAATAAATTCATTAGATTCTCGAACGATTAAACTAAATAACTTCTCTGCTGATACCTCCTCTTTGGAGTAAACATATTCTTTAATATTTTCTCTAATTGTGTCAAGTTTTTCTTGTGGATACTCTTTCGCTGAATCTTCAATGATTTCATTAAAGAATCGGTCAAAGCGCTTTTCATCAAAATCTGTACGTTGAATATGTGATACTCGGTCTTTTGTGATTAACGTCATGTACTCTATCACTCTCTTTCTTTTTTAGATTTTTTACAGTTTTATATCTTATACAAAACCATCATAATTAAAACGATTTATATGTTTGATTTCCTTTTAGATAGTAAAAAGTCGATATCATAAGAGTTTGACATTCTTTGATGTTTGTTTGTAAGATATATCTAAGTAGGAGGGGTTTTCTTGAACGATATTCAGATAAAGAAAAACAGAACAGAAGGAACAGCAAAGGCAACCAGTTTCCAAATGATTGGTTTAGAATTACACGAGTTAATGGCGGATTTATTTATTTATAGCAACAATCCTGAAGAAAAAAAATTAATTAAAATATATGAAAACCAATTAATGAATGCTTGGGAAAATCCCGAAAAGTTTGAAAAAGAACTTCATTTATTTTTTATAGAAACGGCACGATATATCAAGAAACAAGGATTAGTTTCCGAGTTCTACGGATTTTGTTATTTTGTTTTTTCCACCATGTCTAAGAAAAGAGACGATAAACAACAATCAGTTCAAATGACGAAAGCTTTGATTGCTTATTACAATTTGTTGTTTCAACAAATGAATTACTTCATCAAGCATCCGAATATGGTCTATGGAGTTACTTCCAAAGGGGAATATTTAGAACAGCAGGAAATATACCCGAATTTAGATGTTGCTATGATGGAAACAGCGCAAAAAAAATCCCCTGACCCTAAGAAAACCTTTTACCAAGCGTTAAAAAAATACGGATACACGATTCAATCCGAACTTGATTTTGATTGGCATTTAAATAATGAGCAATTACTCACCAACATGATTTTAGTTATGTCTACTTTAATTGACGAACACACTAAAATGTTTAAATTAACTGATTACTTCCCCGTTACAGAAGGGATTCATTTGACACGCCCTAAAACGGACACCAGTTACTTCTATGAGGCTTTGAACAAAAAGAGGTACGCAGTTCCGCCTACAGGTGTATTAGGAGTTATATCGAATTGTCGTGAGATACAGCAGGTATTTTTCATGGAGAGATTCATCTATGACCGGGTGATTTTGTTATATAGAGTGGAAACGCCAAAAGGGGATTTTACTGGGTTCTTTGATACAGAACTAGAACTATTCTATAGTCCATGGAAAGACACAGCGGAAACACAAAATATTCATAAAAGAGTAGAGAATTTTGTGTTAGAACTTTATTCATTATTTGCAACTGATGAAACACCAGAGAGTGCACGTATTGTGGAAAAAGGGAAAGACGTTATTATGCTTTCCCAACCCCCTATCATCGTAGATTGGCAAATAGAAGAACCTATAAAATCTTCTGACTCATCGAACAAGAAAAAAGAGAAACGGTTCCGTACCTTCTCTAAAAAATCGTATCAACCAGATACGGTGCATATTCTCCCGTATATCCGAAGATTACCAATGGGATATCAAGCAAGCCAAGAGGCGATTGAACTTGCACAAAAATATAAGTATGTATTAAAAGAAAACGAGACATTTGTAAAACCCTTTGAACGAACCACATACCGTAAAGCAAAAGAAAAAGGAACCGATTAATTCGGCTCCTTTTTTAATTCGACATCCAAAATGAATGTCACAGAAGGTGAAAGTGATGGATTATTTAGCCGGGTATCCAACCCCTAAAGATTATTTAGACAGGTATCCAACCTCGGAAGATTATTTAGACAGGTATCCAACCTCAATCACTTGTCTTATAAATATATGCAATTCTATTATTGAAAAACAGATTATCTATTCAATTATCCGTAGTAGTTGATTCGATACCAGAGCTAATTTTTTCGATAGGTCATGACGTAAATAGCGGGTATCTAAATCAGAAATCCTCCATCTATCTAACCCATCCGCATCCTTAAATAATAAAAATAGTTGAGTATATCTTTCCTTGTCGATGTCTTTACTATTTTCAATGGCTTGTAACCCCAATTTATCATCTAAACAATGATACTCCATAATGAATTCCATCAAACGAATATCTTCCTCTTCCAACTCTTCCACCGGTAAATCTAATGATTGTCTTTTTCGTACACTGTTGATACCATGGTCATCGTCAATCCAATCATTTACCCTACCAATATCGTGATAAATGGATACATATAGCAATACAGTTCTATCGCTTTCAGAAAGATTGTTCATTTCAGCAAGCAACAAACTTAAGAATAATACTCTTTTCGTGTGTCCTAGTCCATGAATACTCTCCGGGTCTCTAAACCAATTTGCATTCAATCCGTATTGAACTTGAAATTGATAATCAAACTTCATGTTCTCTATATGATTTTTCATCGTACTGTCTTGTAAGAAATGAAGTTCCATATCTTCAACTTCTAATAACTTTTCTGGGTCAATCCATACTTCATTCTCTCCACGTTCTGGTAAAAAGTCTAATATATCTTCTGGTTTGATTTTCGCTTTGTACACTTTCCCTACTGAATCATCGAATCGTGTAGCAAAATAAATAGCGGTTTGGAAACTAGTTGTCCAAGAGATTGCTTCCTCTATTCCTAATGATTTATCATTAATTCCTCGATATATGATTAGTTCCTTCTTAGAGAAGCTCCCCCTATTTGGGTTAGTTGAAAGCACCTCCCAAATCGGCTCAATTTTTCGAACCGACGGATTATAATCTTGTTTTCGATAAATCCTTTTTAAAAGATGATATTGCAGACCTTTCGGAATCTCTGGTAATTTTTCAATAAATACATCCCAAACAAATCGTGAATCCATTCTAGCGAAATACTCATTTACTTTGTTCTGCTCCCAAACTTTCTTTTGAGAAGCTTGTAACAATTTCGCTTGTTTTACCAGTAACTTTGTCAAACTTACATCTGTCACGTTAATTGGCATCATGTACTGTACATGCGTGTCTAAATACCATAAAGGAATAAAGGTATCAGGGAAAATATATAGCTTATGAATATCTCCTCCTAAGTCATTAAAAGACTCCACCCAATCTTCGAAGCTCACGACACTTCCAAAATACTCTTCAAAGAGGTTTTCATTGAGAGGTACTCCATTTTTTTTAAATAAAGATTTTTGCGATTGTTCGAATAAGTTCATTCTTGTCAGCAAGAAAACTTGCCTTCTCCCCTTTCGGTTTTAAACCGTTTTATTTTAGACTTTTGTATTTCTAGGAAAATGTTTTGTGAATTCGATGGCAGGAAATTCTCCCTTTTCGAATCCAATATGACATTTTTTATATTCCTTTATAAGTTCTCTTTCAATTGCTTTCCAGTTGTTTTTTTTGGTAATCGCATAATACATGCTAAAAACCGCTGTTAAGAAAAATAAATAGGTATTTACTTTTGGCTCATCTTTTGTAATGGTTTCATATATATCGGAAAAGACATCCCACCGATTATGCGTTTCCAGTGAATTCAAAAATCCTAAAATTTCTCTATTACTACTGAATTCTTGATAGATTTCTAACCCTTTCAGTCGATGCATGATATCTTTTTTAATTTCATGAAAGTCTGCAGGTATACTATATTCAATCTCGTGGAACCAGTCAGGGAAATCAAAGTCATCTAATAATATATCAAAATGATTTAGTGTATCTTTCCAATAGTATCCATGTATTTTTTCAAGACGAAAATCCAAACAGTCTCCAATACCTTCTTTTTCCGCATTGTTACCAATAAATGTAGCTATATAATACGCTACGCTCACTCTATCTTTATTTCCCATTAACAAACGAATTTTATTTTGCATGATTTCTTGTTCTTTCTCTTTGCTCAAACGGTCAATAAAGTAAGCTAGATTCCCAAGGGAAATTCTATCCTCTCCAACTAACCCAATTTTGTTTAGTTCGTAACGCCATTCCCATAGTTGACCAATTAATTCTTTATTCATGTTTCCACCTACTTTCTACTTTTTATCATTGTAGTGTCGTTAGGTGGAAAACATAAAAATAATTTGGACTATAACTGTTTTGAGAAAGCCTCGGATACTAATTCAAGTATTGTCTCATTGGGCCAATACTTATTACTCGATTGAATCTCTGTTGCCATTTTATCATTCTCTATTGCCAGTGCATATGCAAGAGCAACTGCAGAACTTCTACTTTTACCTTCCGTGCAATGTACTACTAAGCAATTTGCGAATTTATGACTTCGAATGAACGCTACTATCTGTTCTGCTTCATTTTTCGTACATAATACAAAATTAGAACCTCTTAAATGAGTGTCCATATTCTCTTGTGTCACATCATCTACATATATCTCTAAAATTGCTTCAAAACGTTCTGGATGAAGGAGTTCCAAGTTGTTCATTCTCGGTTCAAGCATACGAATCAATATCGCCTTTTCACCCGGTTTCTTTTCCCATTTTTGCACGTTGTCTCTAGAAAGAATCACTGTATTCATACGTTCACTCCTTTGAAAAAAATGCCCCTTTTAGAGAGCATTTTTATTGTCATTATAGATTAATTCTTTTAGAATGCTTATTTTCTAAAGATAAGATTTTATCTGGTAAATACTTGACCCATCCCGGACAACTGAACTTAAATAAGTAGTGTCGGCAAGCTTTATATTCATTTCTAACGAGTTTAGAGCTATGCTTATTGACGTTCCACTGATTGCAGTCATCTATTAACTCCAAGAAACCTAAATGTCTATTAAAGCAACGGTTCACTATTTCAATGGTTGGCTTTTCTACATCTTTCAGACGTGTGACACCATGTTGACACCCTATCAAGTATCGCAGTACCTCTAATTCTTCTAAGATAGCATCTTTCTCTTCCCATGAGACACCCCATGTTTCTAATGTCAATCTACCATATTTCTCATTGTCGAATTCTCGCATCATATTTTTGTAGTGCTTTTGAATATCGGCAATACTTTGGAAATATTTCATATGAGGCATTTCTTAAACTCCTCCTTCTTTTACTTTATCTAGAACGAAGGCTACTATCATTGTTGCAAACACAGAGTAAATAGCAATGAAAACTAATATTTCGGTAGGCATCTATAACCTTTCTCCTTCTATTCATAGTGATAGTCAATTTATATCTTTTCTATCTTTGCTTGAGCAGACTAAAACAATATCATCCTTGTGAACTGGTTTAGCATTTCCTTCTGTAAAGACAAAATTTTGTTCTTTTACTTCTGTAATGACCGATACCTTTTGTGACATATAAATCTTCTCTTTTCTTTTAAATGTCACAATATCTCCAATTTCTAACATACTTTTTTAACTTCCTTCCCCGTTTCACGCAAATATCCAATTTGTTTGGCGAATTGAATAATTTCTTTTTGTGATTCATCATCATATCCCCAGTGCTCACTATAAAGACCTCCATATCCGTGAACCCCGTTGGGATAGTTTCCTTTACGAATGAACTCACTAAAATCACAAACGAGCGCCCATAACGTACCTCCATGAGAAAAACCATTACGGTCTGTATAATGACTATAAGCAAATACATCTTCACCAGTGTAATCATCTACAAAGTAAACATATCCTGATTTCATTTTCATGAAGGCGGTGCGATTCTTAGAATTGCAGTAAAAGAATCTCCGGCTTCTTTCTGAAATAAATTTAATCAGTGCATTTACCGTTTCTAATCGTTCGTTTTTATCCTTGTTCATATTCATTCTCCTTTGTATTTTAATTTAGTTTTCTAGTCATCTTTATTTCTTCAAAATGGCTCATATCCTGTGTTAGTTCCGCATGACATTTTGGACATTTCATCGAAGCACAGCCGTCTGCCCAATCGATGTCATCAAGCTCTACCGTGTCTTCCCAAGAACATTCATCCGGTTCTTTATGCCAATCGCTCACATTTAGGTTCCCCTACATAACACCCGCAGGATGCAGTAACTTTTATTTTCTCTTCCATTTTCCCATTCCTTTCGACTTTAGATTTATTTAATCTTTTAGAACGGTTGAAATAACCTTTTAAAAATAGTATATCTTTCGAATAGACCTCCTTGTATTCTTTCGTATCTTATATAGTAGTCTTTTTAAGGTTGAAAAATAAAAACAAGACACCTTCTAATTAGAAGATATCTCATTTTTGTTTAACTACCTATTTAGTCAAATAGTGTGTTTATTGATTTCTCATAGATTTCAATTGATTCAATTCTCTTTTATATCTTTCAACTGATATATTTTGTGCTAAACTTCCTTTATCACCTTTATAATTACTGATAAAAGTTTCATGTTTTTCTATTGTGATTTCAAGCCATGCTATCGCATACTCAATAATTTTATCATTTTCCATTTAATCATTCCTTTAATCAAATTTTCGAATCCTGTTATGTCTAACACTGTATTACTTCTTTAATTTAACCTTTAAATACATTTAGTAGATAGTGTACTCCTTGACTATGTTTTTCATCAAACCAATGCCAAATCTCTTCACGCTCAGTTCCTTTTTCAAAGTGTAACCAGTTTTGAGCTATTATTAATCCACCTAATTCTGTTTCATCAAAAGGAATATCCTCTAGTTCCATCCAAAGCGTTTCTGCCTCTTTATCTTTTATCGATAATATTTCACCTAAAGTAATATTTTTATTTCTCATTTTGAATTCTCCTTATAAAATAGTATTCTCAATGAACCAAAACATTTTCCAGCATTATTATTTATAGACTACCTCGTATCCACCATCTATTAATAACTTCCTAGCTAATTCAAGTTTTTGCTCACCCTTTTCTTCTGTTTTGAATTTGTGAAGATTCGTACTTCCAATACATTCGTTTAAAAATTGTTTAAAAACTCTATTGCTTGTATTTAAACAATTTCTTTCTCCCCTTCTTTCATGTTCGTAAGGGTAATGTGAAGGTGCACTTAAACCAATAACAAACTCTTCATCCGAAAATTTCATTCTATCTAGATAAACTAAACCATTAGTAAATGCTCTCAATTGATTTTCCAAGAACAAGATTACATTATCTTTTTTCACTTTTTTTCCTTTGTCTATGGTGATAACCATACCTCCAGCGTTATATCCAATTACCCTCAAGGGATTTGGTTTATGACCAAGTTGAGAAACTAATTGATGTTCTTTAAATTTAGGAGAGTTCACGTTCTAACCCCTTTCAGTTAACCTATTTATCTTTTGCATTTCCATATTTCCAATCAATAATCTCATTTTCCTCATCAGAAAATCCATTTACTTTTTGAAAAGTTTCCTTTTCTGCTTGCTCAACCAACACTTGTTCTTTTTGAATTTCATAATATTCATTCATATTAAGTCTCCCCCTCAACTTGTTAGCTGTCCCACATCTTCTTCGTTTTCCCAAGTTGTAAATATTTTCTGGTAAACCTCATATACTTCTTTTTTCGTTATTTTATACAGTTCTGTAGCTTTTGCTTTTTCTGTAATACAATATCCTTTTAGTGGTGGATAAGGTACATATGAAAATTCACATAACCCACCTTTTCTTAACCCTTTTATGATATAACCTTCTTCTAATAACGTGATTATCTGTTTTTTCACTTGGTATTTAGTAGTGTTTAACTTGGTAGAAATATATCCAATTGATGCTACACCTTCACTTTCATAATCTAACGACACTCTGATTATTTCTTTTAACACTTCCATTTTAGATATGTTCAAATAAACCACTCCTTTTTCTTTAGGTCGAACTGTGTATCAAGACCTAATTAAGTCCATAATCAATTTTTCGCTAACCTTGTATGTGAATCCTACACTTCCATTTGAATCATATAAGGTAAATCCACCATTTTTCTTACTTTTATACCGCTTCCCCATCGCTTTGGCTAATGCTCTTTTTCGTATATTCATGAAATGCAAGCCTCTCCTTATATGTTTATATCAACGTTTTCTCGAACGCTGTTTTTTTGTTAATACTTCGAGTTCGACTTTTAGATTTTTAATGCATTCACCCATAGAGTGGCTAACGTAAAAACCTTCTTTGTAATACTCTAAGTATGCTTTAATGACATCTTTAACTGAATAGTTGTAACTTCGCTCAAAGATGAATTCGGTTATTCTAGTTTCAGCCTTTTGTTTATCCACCTAAATTCACTCTCCCTCATAATGTATCTTCCGTAATCAGATTGTTCGTTCTATGCGACCACAACTTCTAGTAGTTTCATAGCTTAAATAGTATCTGTATCAGCTATGGTCTAATAGTAATCTTGATTCATTATGCAATTCTTTCAAACGAGCTATACAGTTTCCCTTTTCCTTTTCATCCTTTTCTTGCATGGCTTGATACAGCGTTGCAAGTAGGTAATCTGTTTCCCGTTCTAACACTTCCATTTTTTCTTTTACTACGTCAGCTTTTCTAATTATTTTGACAATCTGCCTCATTATATTTTTTCTCCTTTGCTGAACATTTTGGTTAACTATCTGTTAAATAGATTGTTTTATTGATTCACTTTTATCAATTCTCTAACATCTATCTTTAGTGTTTTCTCTAAAATCAGCCAGTACATTACCACTTTCATCAAAATATCGAGTCATCCATTTAGGATGGCAATTGACCGTATATTTTAGGTCATCAAAAAGAACATTGATATTGCCACTATGATTTCCTGAAGTTACCTTTCCCATTCGACCATCTACTTCTACTCTCATTCCTCTCTTTATGAAAGGCATGTTTCTTCGTTCCTTTATATAAGCAAGACTTGTCATTATTACACACTCCTCAGTTTTCTATAAAACAATTATTCATATGTTTAATAACGTAAAACCTGAATATATACAGACTATGCCTAGCGAGAAGGGAATTACTTTGAATACTAAAAATTCTTTTGTACCTTTCGTTTTAATTAACAAAGCTAATGCGATATTATATAATCCAACTATTAAGATGAACCAACCCATTTGAACCTCTCCCTTATTTTGACTCTTTATCGAATCCATAAAAACAACTCACCTTTTAAAAACAGTCCTTTTTAGACCTCCTGTTATTCTTTTGACTTCTTATATTGTAGTACTTTCCTATGTAAATAATAAAATAAGGTACCATTTTGTCAGAATGATACCTTATGTTTCTAGCTATGTTTTCTATAACTCAAGAAGATGTAGTCTAACAAACTCACCACGCAAATAAATATAAATAGGAACAAGGCAAAGACACTTGGGAGTGTATATAGATAATACAGTGGGTCAATATATATACCTGCAAGAACACTTAATGTACCATGTAAAAATGTTGAAAGGAAAAACCACCCTAATAATATTGACCTGCTTTGAGGGTTGCTAGTAAAAGTACCGAAAGACAAAATCTTGAAGAATATAAGTGATACAGATAGAATTAAAACTGCATTGATAAGAATATCGGTCATTTGTATAGAACACTCCTTTCTTGATTCTTTTATATATCCTAGTCCTATTACTAAATAAAAATAAACAGGATACCGTTCAATGAGAATGGTATCCTGTTCCAAACTTTCTATTAAATTTGGTGAAATGCATTATTTATTGATGTAAACGCCTTTTGGATGCTCTAAAGCTAGTTGAAGCGCTTCTTCTCGGGAAATGTTCCGATTATCGATTAGCGACTGTACTTTTATTGGGTCTAAGTTATGCTCTCTACACAATTCAGAAAAACTATTATATGTTTTTTCTTCCCATTTCAAAGGTAGGCGACGCAAACCTTTATTTATTTTTTCACGGAGCAGTTCTTCTTTCGCAATACCAGTTTTCTTTTGTTTTTTATAAAGATACCGTGCATCCGTATTGTAAAAATCACATGCTTGTTTAAAACTGTCGAATATTTTACCCTCTAGTACAACTGTATTCGAATTCTGTATATAAGAAACAGCCTTATCTACAGATATATCATTTCTACGGCAAATATACCCAAATTCAAGTGTCCATGCCATATCGGAGCTTAAATGGTGCTTCATGGCTATAAATTCCAGCTCATTTCCACTTTCACGAAGAGAAATATAGTCTTCAATCATCATATACATCACCTATCACTTTCTACTTTGATTCTAACTACGCTGATTTGAATTTATTTCTTCCACCTCTCCATTATTTTTAAACATTTTTTACAGGTAATAACTCTTATCTCTTCATAGCTATCATCATCTAGATAAAAATGTTTACCAGCATCGTTTGGTGAACAAAGAAATGTATTCGCCGGACGCTTCATTTTCCCATCTGTAAAATCTTCTTTTACAAATAAATGTATGACCGAATTTCTTTTACTACCGTCGCCCATCGAATTTTCCGATAAGCCAGACATAACAATTTTTATTCTAGCAACCTGTTTAAAAGGTATATTATATAGGTTTTTAAAATCCTGCAATAATTGAATATCTCGCTTTTGTTGTTCCTCTTTTTCTCTTTCTAGCATCATAGTTCTTTCAGCAAATTCTATTTCCCTCTTACCTTTTTCGAGCTCTCGCTCTTGAATCTCTTCTTCACTTACAAAATATAAGTAACTGTAAACTTCAATTCTACCTTTTTGGTTTAATGGGAGTTTTTCTTTACTATAAAAAACTTCACCCTGTTCATTCGTTACTTGAAATTCCCCAGTAACTACAGCTTCACCAGTGTAATTTCCAAAAGGATTTAATATCATTGGAGTTTTTAGCTTTATCATGTTACACCATCTCCTATAAATAAAACGAGACATCTTTATTTAAAAGAGTATCTCGTTTAATATTTTTGGTTGTACAAGGTATTTATCTTTGATAATCTATTAATCTAAGAATACCAGTAATCCTTTTTGTTGTTTAGCTTTACTCAAAGAAAACATAGTTATCAATATCGTATCCTTTGATTAGTTTTACAAAACTGCTTTTAGCTTCCTGGAGAGAATGACCATAAATAGTAGTAATAAAATCAATGGCTAATTCTTCTTCCCTCATTTCCGTTTTTAACACAACGACATTTTTAAATAGTTCTTCTAATTCTTGGATAGATGTGAATTTATCTTTTTTTGAATAATAGTATCCAGTCACATTATAAAATTTTTTCTTCATTTCGATTCTCCCCTTTTTATTTCTTTTTTCGAGCCTCATCTTGTAAGATGGAACGTTCAATTAAGTCCTTCACGACATCCCCGTGGCAAGCTTGAGGAGCGCACCAGCACCCTAACTTCAAATCATCCGTTAAAGCCAAGGCTTTTAACTTTTTAAATTCATTGATAATAGCTTCGTCTTTCTCTACTAGTTTCTGCATAATATAGTTCCTGTAAGACTCAACTGCCAACTCTCTGGTTGCCACAATGAACTCCGCTTTGGTACCTTTTTTATGCGTAAAAGGATTTCCTAATGGATTCGGTCTACCTATATACACACAATCTGGAACCTTCTTGCAATGAACCACTTCAATCATTCATCTCACTTCTCTTTCTGTTAGAAAGAAACCCACATAAGTAACTATCTACCTTGTGGGTTATCTTCTCATTCTTGTTTAAACTACAATTCTTCCAACTTGATAATACATTTGCTTGTCTCCTACTAGTATGGTTTCTACATCCCAGTCCTTTTCAGAATAAAAGTTAGTTTTATTTAGATTTAGATATATTTTGACATCTCTCAGTGGGTTTTGATTATTAGGGCCTTCATTTCTTCTTACATAATATCTATTATCAAATACTTTATTTTCATGGATATATAGATAGCCTTCCACTGTCTTCAAATAAGGAACTAAGTCCATTTTTTTGATAACTACTTTTCTTGGACGCTCTGTACTTCCCTCATAAACAGTTCCATGATAAAAAGAGCCGTATTGAAAATTTTCTTCTGAAGAGGTCTCGATTAATTTCCCTTGGAAAAATTCATTTAAAGAAGCCTGTAATTGATTCCTGAATTTTTTATGTGCAAAGCTTTTTACAATTGTAACGGATTGCAACATTGTGACTTCTTTATTCCCAATGGTATTTAAGTGTAATTCAACAAAGGCTTTCACCTTTTCCCCTTCTTTATGTTCAATTCGAACATGAGCATCCATATTCTCTCGAAAAATATACTCCCCTAGTAGACTTACATATAGTGGTTCTCCGCAAAGATATAGTTCCGTTTTATTTTCTAAAATAGTTGTCATGTTATTCGCTCCAATTCCATTTGGTTTTATCTATTATGAAAAGAAATACAGGTTCTATATTAAGAACCTGTACCTGTTGTTACTTAAGAAACACTTGTATCTACTTCTTCATCTGTTTTTGAAATAAAACTGTACCCTTGTAATAATTCATCTTCGGATAAAGGAGAATCTTTTAAATCAATCATGTCTTCAATGTATAGTTCTTTTGCATAGCCATAAATTAAAAACATAATAACTTCTGCCTCTTCCGTCATTTCTTCATACATCGGACTAAGTTTCATCATGTCCCAGATAGCCTCACGAATCTCTTCGACTTTTTTGTTGTGAAAAATATTTTTTTGACCAATTCGTTTTGCTGAAGCTTTTACGCCACCTAAAGTACGAACCGCAATTGTACGATTCTTCGCATAAGATTTTACCAATTTTGAAACATTTTCAAACGCATCGTTTAAGGTATGTCCGATAATTTCATACATCGTTCGAATAGTTTCTTCATTCAATCCTTCTTTAATTTGTTCTTGAATATCCGTTTCGAACATTTCTAGATTTTCTGTCACTGGAAATGCTTTAGCTCCAACAGACATATAGAAACTGTTTCCATATTCCTCTTTGGTTGGTAGCTTTGTGATGATAGAACTAAATGCTATCTCCTTATCCAATGCACCTAAATCATTTAAGGATATTTCTAAGATGTTTTTAAATCGCTCAAGGATGCTTTCCCAATTAGTGACAATTTCATCCCGTACTCCTAAGTATTCTTTTTTCTTTTGTTCCACAAATACCATAAACTCACGATACGAATCGATAGTCATGAACTTGCTGTCGTAGCCAATCGTGTTTCGTTTTTTGCTTACTCGAACAGAAGATTCAATATTTACTAGTTTTTTTTCATATGCCTCTGGAATAAAAGAAATACGCCCCATTTGAATGTGTTCTTTAAAAAACTCATTCACTTCATCACGCTTGGTAGTTAAATCAACGCCAAATATTCTAGGAGAAACTTTAATGAAATTACGACGACGACCAATATGTTCTTCTACAATTAGCCCTTGCTTTCGAATATAAGAAGATAAATCTTCAATACCAACCACAAGTCCGTCATTTTTTAAATTATTCACAAGCTCTTTCGTTTTATCAGCATTAAATCCAACGCTTTCTATTTCTTTAAAAGAACTGACTATTTTCTCTGATTTCATGGAAACCACTCCTGTATAGTTATATTTTCACAACTGTATTATTTCTTTAACCTTTATTTTCTTTTAATTCTTCCTTGTGGATATACCAAACTAAATCAAGTAAATATTTTGCCTTTAATTCATCACCACATTGATTTAGTTCAGAAAGATAGTCCACAATATCAGCATAATTGCATTGAGATTCGTCTCTGATATAATCTATTAACTTCTTTTTCATTAGCTTTCTCTCCTTCGCCATTTTTGTCAACGGTTTATCCATTTAAATAAAGAGGGGGAAATTCCCCCTGTTCAAAATCATTCCCCGTCAAATGAACCAAGGAAATAAATTTTTTGGAACAATTGTACAAATTCTTGATTTGCACTTGCATTTCTCTCCAAATTCTCAAAACCTGCCATTTGACTATCTAGATAATCAATCATATGATATGCCACTGCTTCACGAGAACGTGGAATATGCAAAGCTCCAAATTGTGTCTTTCCTTTCGATGCCCCGATAATGTGTTCGAGTATCTGTTTTTGTTTCTCAGGCATAGAACTTTTTGCTAGTTCTTCCCATAGCATTTTCATTGAAAGTAAGCTATCTTCAAACAATTCACCTTCTGCACTTTTTTCAATTTTTTGTGCTTTAGGTACTAATGTATAGAGTTTACCCATGTCATCCAAAATGCTTGCAGTAACAAGTAAATCCTCATTCAATTTAGCCACAAATCCATCTTTGTTATGTGTCCATTCATTAAAAATGATACTAATAGAATGACTGAGGTGAATCTTGCGTAGCGTATGAGCAAGTAATCCTCCTCTAAAGCTGTATCCAGCTAGTTGAGAAGCTGGTGCCGTAAAGAATGAATCTTTCACATCATCTCTATGGAAGAAAGAAATAACTAATGCTTTTAAGTCCTTATCTTTAATACGACCTATTTCTTGACGTAATTCATTTGTCATCGCTTCTATATCCACAATCTCCACATATGGTTTCTCCACTAATTTCAGTGCTTTTATGTCGGCATTAATGAATTCTCCTACTTTTGTACAAACAACTTCTAATTGCGCATAAATTTCTTGCTCATGATAAACCTTCAATTCTTCAAAGTAAGGTGAATTGTCCCAAACGTTGATATAAACAACCCCTGTATTATCTACAAGTGATAAAGAAACATAATCTTGGCTTTTTCTTGTTTGCTTGATTTTTACTTCCACATCGCCTGTTAATAAGACATTGTCTCCTATCATCAGTTCTTTCACCTTTTTATGCGGTAATGTTTCTACTGTTACTACTTCTTCTAGTGCTCCCATTGGAAGACCTCCTTGTTATTTGAATAATTTTTAATACCTAACTACATTAAATTTATTATAGATTAATGAACATAAATTGTCAAAAATAAATTACAAATATGTCATTATCTAAAATAGGAACATAAGAAATGCTCTCACCTTCTTTTTTCAGTTTCTATATTGTAGTTTTTTGGCAGGTGATTATTCACCATAAAAAAACACCTGCAGTTCGCAAGTGTTTAAGTTTGTTTATTTGTTTTGTTCTTATTTTCTCTAAATTGTTTAAGATTAAATAATGCTTCCGCTATATCTTGTTCAAATACTGTTCCTTTGGCTAACGAAAGATAATATGTTTCTGTTTCCTTTATATATCGAGCTTGAAATTCTGAACTTGCAACAAAAGCGCTTTGTAGATTGTGTAATCTATCTGCTAATTTTGCTAATCTTGCCCTCATGGATTTCATGATTTCTCCCAGATATTCTTCAGTAGAAACACCTTTTACCTTTGTTAACAAGATAACATCGTCTAGTACCGATTGATTCGTCATGCTTAGTATTTCTAAAGCAGTTCCATCGGTATCCTCTAGTATGTCATGCAATAATCCCACATAGAGTATATCTCCCGTTAATCCCTTTGATTCGAGTATCTTCGCTACCTCAATAGGATGGGAGACATAAGGAGCTCCTCCCATTCTTTTTTGCTTATGATGTTTCTCTACTATATAAGAAACTACTTGTAACATCATTTCTTCTCAACCCCTCACTAATGTTTTTTCGTTTTGATTTTTGTACTCTCTAGTGTGGAATCCATTTTTAGTCAAAGTTAAGACACGCATAGCTCCACCATTTTCGACAGCACCTTCTAAATTAAAGCTACTTGTATCTACTGTGAAGGGTTTTAAACCAAAGTTCCGATGTCCATGTACCTGAAACTCATTCTCTTCTGTATTTTCATCAAAGACGCTATCTATGGGTGTCCTGAAATCCCCTACTCCTTTAATTAGTTGCTCCGATGAAGTCAGGAATAACCGGGAAGGAATAAACGATAATCCACCATGTGTAACCAACACTTTCTTTCCTGCATACTCATAATAAAAATGGTCTTTTAGTTTTCTAAGAAACCTTCTAACCTCTTTCTTATTAACAAATGCCGATTCTAACTGTTTTTTGGTCTCATTTTCAAAAATGAGGGAACGTGATTTCTGGTTATGTGCCCATTGATGTAAGTAACCTTCATGATTCCCTTCTAAAAAAAGGACATTCGGCAATCTTTGTATCGATAGAAAGAATTTTAACGTGTCTACATTATCTAAACCCCTATCCAAGAAGTCCCCTGTAAAAATATAGAAATGGTTTTGATGATAAGATTCTTTCCAGAACCTTTGTAATGGCTCCAATGTCGCATGAATGTCACCAATATGCACGATAGCCTCATATCTATCCACCTTGATAGGTTTGGAGATTAACTGAAAATAATCATCTACTTCATAATACGGTAACACCTGATAGTTCAATTGTTTCTTAGATGTTTCTAATCCGTTATAGTACTGCTCAATCAAGTACTCTGGAGTCACCAACATCTTATCTTTTAGTCGATTTTGTTTTAAAGCTGTTTCCAACTCTACAGACGAAAAATCGATAATAACGCATTCATAACCATATTGAACAATTAGTGAATGATATTTCTGTATTTCCGATACTTTTGCATGAACTCCATCAATAAAGATTGTGTCCCCATTTTGCATACGCATTTCTAACAGGTTAAGAATCATGTTGGAGATATTTCCACGCTCTGCAAACATTTTTCCCTTTTGCAACCCTAATGCCGGTGCTAAGAATAGCATTTGTAACTGTTCTTGAGAAATGGTATATGGCATCAAACCTCTTTCTTTTAAAAAGGTTGTTTTCCCACTTCCATGTGCTCCTTTTAAAATATATAACTGCTTCATTTTTTCATCCCCTTTTGTCGATAAATAAAATTCATCCCTTTTAGTCAATTATAACAAACAAATTATAAAACAACCACCTTCTTCAGTTGCACGTATCATACATCCTGCTTTTTTCATTTTCTTTATTATAGATTTCTTATTGTCATTGATAATATTTCTTCTATTTCTTGAATAGGATATAACAAATAGAACAAATAAGGGAAAATGCATATTTTACATAAAAAGGAGCCGATATATTATGGTAAAGAAAAGAAAATTACGTCCTTGGGTTAAAATTGTAGGTATACTTCTATTTCTTATTCTAACTCCAATGATAGGTAAAGCTTTAGAGCCAAATGATGAAGAAGTTCGCTCTTCGATTCTTGAAAAATTTGAAGTAGTGGAAATAGAAGTAAAAGAAGGTCAACGGGCATTTAATATTCAACAAGATTTAACACCAAACAAAAATGCACTGGATATGTTATACATGGCATCACATTACTTTAATAACGGAAAAGAAATGGGAGAGATTGTTGCTGGGGAAACAATATATCTTCTAAAAGACAAAGATGAGAAGTAATTCTCGTCTTTTTTTGTTCTCTAATTAAAAAAGAGCCTTTAATTTAGGCTCTTATCTTACATTTAGGATGAATGACGTTGTTCTTTATACGGGATTGTTGTACATTCACTGTTTATTTTCTTTAATTCAATAATGGAATGAATACAAACTTCATAAGCTTTTCTTTTTATAGATTTAGGGTGTGTATTATTTTCAGTATATTCTCTCGAGTGAATTCGTCCATTACCCTTCACCATGCTTCCAGCTTTTATAGATTTCATTTTTCCAGCGAGATGGTCAAATGAAACAATAGGGATAAAATCATATCCTCTTTGATTTTCTTTTGGTATTTTAACAATCGCTTCAGCTACTCTTCTTCCATTCTTTCTACGTTTAAATACCGGAGTTTTTATAACCTCTCCTATAAAACTTATATTGTTTAAGTGGTCGTAAGTTTCCTCTACTTTTTCTATTGAAATAGGGGATATATACATTTCTTGAATACGTTTTTCACCATTTGTTTTTCGAAAAGATGCAAATTTACCTTTCAATCTTATGATACTGTCTTTATCTTCTAATATAGACAACATTCGAGAGTTTCTTGGAAGATGTATAGATAAATGATTAACTTGTCCTGTTTTTGAAATACAACTTACATCCACTTCCATCATTTGAATACATGAACCAGTATTATTACTGATTACATGATTTTCTTTTACGACTCCAGTTGTTTCACAAACGAGTTCTACTTGATTCATCACTACATTCTCCTTACATTCATGTCTTTTTCCATTGGCATTTGATACAAGGTAGTATCGTCTAGTGCAATAGTTAAACCTATAATTTATTATACTTTCGTTTTATAAATATATAATATAAGGACAAGTCAAGGCAGGAGGAACGGTAACAGAATCGAAAATAAAAGTCGCCAATCCTCTTCTTTACATATTTATCTGAAATTTCACCTTGCAGGGTGATTTTTTTTGTTTAATCTACAAAAAACAAGTCCAAATATTGACTTTATTGACTATAGTCTATAAAATTAAATTAACAAAATATAAAGGAGTTTAATAAATGAATATATGGAAATTAATTTTACGCTATATGATGCTAATAATTGGCGGTGTTCTCGCCTCTGTAGCACTTGAACTGTTACTTGTACCTAACCAAGTAATTGATGGAGGTGTTGTCGGAATATCCATCATGTTAGCCGAGCTAACCCCTCTACCATTCGGGATATTTCTAATCCTTCTAAACATCCCCTTTTTAATCATCGGTTACAAGCATATCGGAAAGACCTTCACCATCTCTACATTATTCGCTATCGTTGTATTATCCATCTCCAGTAGTGTTATTCACAACTTTCATTTAGATGCTTTTGTATCTGATATATGGTTGGCTAGTGTGTTTGGTGGAGTATTATTAGGAGTCGGAGTAGGAATTGTTGTAAAAAATGGTGGAGCGATGGACGGAACCGAAGTACTTGCTATTTTATTCGATAAGAAATCCAGTTTTTCTGTTGGAGAAATTATCATGTTTTTCAACTTATTTATTCTTGGTGCCTCTGGATTCGTCTTTGGATTCGAGAATGCTCTATATTCATTGCTCGCCTATTTTATAGCTTTCAAAGTAATTGACATTACAGTACAAGGTCTAAATGAAACAAAAGGCGTGTTCATCATATCTGACCACAATGAAGCTATTGCTGAAATACTTATGCAACGTTTAGGGCGTGGCGTGACTATGTTCGAAACAAAAGGTGGATACTCTAATAAAACAATGGATACCATCTATGTAGTTGTTACAAGGTTAGAAATTGCAAAACTAAAAGAAATGGTACTTTCCATGGATAACAATGCGATGATAACGGTTAATGACGTAGAATTACTAAATCAAAAACATGGAAAAAAAGCAATTCATTAAAAGCAAAGCCCTTGAAATAGGGCTTTTTATTATGCAATAAATCAGTAACAGGTACACTTCTAAAATGTTTTCCTGCAATAAAAAAAGAAGCAGACTTATATCTACCTCTCCTTTTACGATTTAATTTACGTCTTTATTTTTTGTTAACAAATCTTTAGCTGTTTCAACACCAATACCCAGTTGTCCATCTATTTCTTCTGCAGACATCCCATCGTTCATCATTTTAGTAAACTCTGACAAGAAATGATATCCTTTTGCTTCTTCCATATAAGGGGAAATCTTTTCTAGAACTTCCGGATGTTCCGCACTATATTCTAAAAATCCTCTTAGAAAAGATGAGTTATCCATCTCTATATTTGTTAAGAGGGAGAGTTTTTCAACAACCCTTTCGAGTTGTTTTTTATTTCGCTCTGTCACATGAATGTTGACTTTTTGAAATAGTTCTATTTCTTTAATAGGTTTGTTTTTCAGAACAATCACCTCAATCTAAGTTTCTTGATTTTCTTCTCGTTGCTTTCTTTATAACTGCCTTTTCTACAGAAGCAGATGGTGCATCATACTCCATAGCGGAAAAACTTTCGTCATTTTCATAATGAACAGTATCAGAAGACTGGTTAGGCATATAACCATCATAACGTACACCAACATATCGTTCAATCTTATGTTCTGCATCCGTATCTTTTCTAAATGACCTAAACGCACCTTCCATATTTAATCCTCCATATAAATATCGTTGCATAACACCATTAGAATAGTTAGGAATCGTTGTATACTTTTCTTGGTAAAATACCCAGTAAAAATAAACAAGAGCTAGAACAACTGCTAAAGGCGTTGTAATAGGGTGTATTAACATTTGCTGTAAACCCTCTATTGCTTTTTCATAATGAAAATCATTACCTCTTTCTGCCAAGATAACTAATCCATAAAAGAATCCCCAGAGAGTAGTTCTAATTAAGCTTCCCTGAATCATATATGCCATAAAATCGGTGTACAGAGATTTTCCGTAGTAAGTTCGACGAAAATATGCTTTTAACTTACCTCTCATAATAAACGGTCTTACCAAAAAGTAAAATAATAGTGCCATAACAGAGAATGCAACATCTAAAGCTCCAAGACTAATAGGATAATCTCGCAATATTAATCCTAAGATAAGCACAATAATGAAATTAATTTTGATTTGACTCCAAAAGCCTTTAGAAAAAATGTCTGCTAGTTCTTGATGCCAAAGATATGTTGCTTTTTTTTCATATTTATTTTGTATAGAATTTGTATTTGTCATTATTAACTCATCCTTTTTGTTTACAGATATTTGTATCCTCTTAATTTGTTTCGACTAGATGGTCTCGCTACAAAAATTCGTTGTGCGGGATATGCGGTAATTACGGCACTTTTGTTTTTCTCTACAATATAAATACTTTTATCCACATCTATATAGGCGATTCTGCCCTTTTTCATTTCTTTATTTTTCAGTTCAATTCTTCTGACACTTGTTAACCTACTTCTCATTTGACTACAAATTTCCACCAGAGTTGCTGATGGCTCACACTTTAATGAGTACTGTGAAATAGTATGTCCTGAAATTTTGTAATGTGAAATATCCTCCATTGTATCATTTAAAAACTCATACGAAATAGTGTCCATTGATATCTGCTCCTTTTTCTTTCCCTTATTTGTTTAAATCTCTTCTGGTTTAATTTCATATTCAGCTAGTTTTTTATCTGCTTTTTCTAAAGCATCCTCTACTTGCTGGGCATCAAAACTTTGCAAAGCTTTTCGAAGAGTTGAGATTAATTGTTGTTTATCTACTTTTTTTGCTTGTTTTACCGATTCATCGACTGCTCCTTGAATGGCTTGGTCAATACGTTGAGAAATGACATCTGTATTTACCATCTTCTTTTCGTCCCGTTCTTTAGCGAAGTCTCCGTATGCACTTTGAACTTGTTCACTTTTATCTAACCACTTGTCCAAACCTAACTTTTCATTTAAATCATCTGCGCCCCATACATATCCTAAGTGGAACAATAGATAGACAACCCCTAAAATAATTGCCATTCGTACAAAGGTTTTCATGACAAAGGCTATGATACTTATCCCTATAACTACCGCTATAAATCCGATTATCCATGTTTCCAATTTCTTCACCCCCATTTCTTTTAGTCTTGTATTATATTCACATTTTGTGTTATTCACTTCTTGTTACTACTAGTATATAATACAACGAATTCGTTGTCAATTATATTTTACAATATATACACACCGAAATATACTAAAGCACTGTATATAGTGTTTGAATACGGAAAGAACTAAAAAAGGTACCTCCTCTAAATAAAGGAAGTACCTCTTCTCAAATTTTATCTATTAGTCATATACATAGATAGACATTGTAGTATAAGCTGAACCGCTTTGAGCTTTTAGTGATTTTGTTCCATAACGGTAAGCATGGTAGTTAAATGTCCAAGAACCATCGGCTCCTGAAACTACACTTCTATTAACTCCATCATTATCTGTAAATCGAACTGTTTGCCCAGCCATCCCTTTACCCTCTGCATCTTGTACAATACCTTTGATAACAATGGTGCTGTATAAATATGCTCTAGTTGGATAACTTGTGATTTTAACAGTTGCTGGAGTTAATGTTGCAGGTTTTGATATCACATTCGTGATAGGTTGACCATTACTGTTTGTTAAAGGCGTTGTAACTCCTCCTACAGATGCAGTAACATTACCAGAATTACCTACTTTAACTGGACCAGAGAAAAACCCATCATCTCCTGTTACAATTGTTCCAGTAAGAGCTCCACCAAGAACAACTTCTTGGTTAACAATTGGATTTCCATATTCATCCTTCACTGTTCCACTTACATTAGTATTGTTGCCGGTCGTTAAGTTAGGTGGTATATTGATGACCACATTACTTGGTGTGCTCGCTGTTACTAAAAGTGGTTCTTCGATTACTGTACCGGATTCTACGTTTCTAATAGAGAATATATATGTCCCCGCTTCTACTGGTGCAGTAAATGTATAAGTGAATTGTCCATTTGCCGTCGTCTCAAATACTATTTCCTCTACTTGAGTTTCAAGATTAATTGGTTGTTCAAGGGTCATTAGAGACATTCTTGATTTAAATACAGGATTCTTTTTAATAATATCTACTTGGATTTTACCTTCAGCAATAGCATTTCCGTAGACATCCACTGCCGTACCTGATAATGTACCAGATTCACCAGCTTTCACTTCAGATGGTGCAATATAATCTACTACAGAACTCATTTGACCCGGTGTGAATTCCATCACAGTTGTTCCGCTAATTTCTTTGGCGTCATCAAACGTGTTATCCACTACTGTGTAAGTTAAGTTAACTAGACCAGCACTTTTATCTGATAAAGGAATTTCCGCAACTCCATTCGTGATTTTTACTTGTTTTGGAGCCGAAAACTCAGAAGCTACTCGTTCGTTTCCAGTGCCAACACCTAAAAGGTTTAAGGTTGCATTTGTTGCTTGATTACCATAGTCATCCGTGATATTTACAACTAATTTACCTACTTCTGTAACAGATACAGACTTTGTTTCAAGTTGAGCAGATACTTTCGTTGCTTCTCCAACTGCAGAACCAGTTTCAAAAGAAATTGGATTGGAACCAACTGTTGGGAACTTACCTTTTAGCGCATGTTGGTATTCACTTTTCACCAAAATTGTTGCTTGATAGGATGTATATCGAGCAAGAGAAGGGTCTTTTACAGAAACTTTTCCGTCTGAGTATTGAACGCTATTTTTTTGTGCATCTAAGAAAATCGTATTCCCTGATGAAGAAGTAATTAAAACACCAAATGATTGTTTTTCTAATTGTTGTCTAACAGATTTAAACTCTTTGCCCTCTTTATTTACAGAGATATCAAATGACTGTTCTGGGCTGATTTTGTTATTTCCTCCTTCAATACCTAATACTGGCACCTCGTGTTTCTCTGCACCTTCCGTGTTACTCATTGCTAATGTTGATATTGGACTAATCGCTACCGAAGCCGTTAATAGACCCACCGTTACTTTTTTGGTTTTACTTGTTTTCATGTTTATATGTTTCCTCCTTTTAAATAAATATTGGGTTTATACAAAACGTGTATCAATAGAACTAATTTCTCTTAACATTAATAGTCTTATGGTAATCCCTTTATTCTTATATAAAAAATGCTGATACTATATTCATTTGAGGATGTTTGATATAATAAAAGACATAAAAAAAGAGCTTGGCTTATGCCACAACTCTTCTTCTGTGTTCTTCTATTATTTCATCTAACTCTTTTTCTACAATTGTTTCTTTTTCCATTAACGCTTCTGCTATAGCTTCTAACAAGAATTTGTTTTTCGATATAAGTTCCTCTGCTTCTTTATAGAGACTCTTTGATATTTTTTTTGCTACGTCTTCTACTTTATCTAAAGAAACTCGGTTTCCTAATGTTTCTACATCTAGCATTCCATATTCATCTGACATTCCATAATGGTGTATCATCCCTAAAATAATCTTTGTGGATTGCTTAATATCTTGACTTGCACCAGTCGTAATTTCATCGGCATCTCCAGTTAGGAAATACTCTGCAATTCTACCCGCATAAAGCACTTTCACATCATTCTCTAATTCTCGTTTCGTTTGAAGTCCGAGTTTATTCGGAACAATAAACGTTACACCACCAGAACCATTGGTTGAAGGGATTATAGTTGTTTTCGGAACGCTTTTATTTGTCAGTAATTTAGCAAGTAATGCATGACCTGCTTCATGCCATGCAACGAGTTTCTTTTGTTGTTCGCTTACTTCTTTTAATGACTTTTTATCACCTTTCATAACGATTTTATAAAAGGCATTATCAATATCTTCATCTGTAATCTTTTCATGCTTTACTCCAACGGAGATTATCGCACTTTCATTTAATAACGTTTCCAATCCTGCTCCAGAAAACCCAATCGTTAATTTGGCTAATTCATCGAAATCTACCGAAGTGTCGAATTGCTTATTAGTTCCATGTAAATCTAATATAGCTCTTCTTTCTTTTAAATCAGGTAAAGGAATAGCAATGTGTTTGTCAAAACGTCCCGGACGAATTAAGGCATTATCCAGTACCTCAATTCTGTTTGTAGCACCAATGACAACGACTTGATTCATAGCATTGAAACCATCTAATTCTGTTAATATGGCATTAATCGTTTGGTCACTCTCATTATTGGAGTTGCTCCCTCGTTTTTTACCAATAGCATCTATCTCGTCTATAAAGACAATACACGGGGCATGTTCTCGAGCAGTACTAAATAACTCACGAACCCTTTGTGCGCCTACCCCCACATATTTTTCTATAAAATCCGAACCACTTATACTAAAGAAAGGTACTCCAGCTTCTCCAGCAATTGCTTTTGCCAACAATGTTTTTCCTGTGCCCGGTTCTCCATACAAAATAGTTCCTTTCGGCAATCTTGCCCCTACTTGTTCATACTTTTTAGGATTTTTTAAGAAATCAAGTAAATAGTTCACATCTTTTTTGACCGATTCATGTCCGGCAATATCGCTAAATTTAATTTTAGGGGCTACCACTAGGTTGGCTATTTTATCTTTTTTTGATTTCCCTGTGCCGTCACGTCTCTTTTTAACGAAATGAAAACCAATTAACGCAATAATAAAAATAATAATAATCCAACTAAAACTGTTGTCTTTCTTGACTTCCCCTATTCTTTCTTTGACCGAAATATCTTTCATTAACAAGAACTCTTTAAATTCTTCTTTATTTGGATTGTCCGTCATAAACAAAATACCTTTCTTATTTGTAAAGAAAATAGTAGGTTTATCTGTAAACAAAGTTACTTCTTTTACCTCTTTTTTATCCACCATTTCTAAAAATGAGTTATACGTTTTAGTTTCTGAACTATCTTTAGTGAATTTGTCATAAGGAGACAGTGGTTCTGCTATCAAACTAAAAACAAAAAATATACCTAGCAGGATGAAAACATTTAGCAATATATCCCTTTTAAAGTCTTTGTTTTTATTATTGTTTGGTGCCTTATTTGCGCTGTTTGGTGACTTATTCGGTTTCATATTCAGTTTCTCCTTTTAACTTTAATAAGTCAATGATATACACACTATAGACTAAAGTCAATTAAAAAAGACCTAAAAAGGTCTGTTATCTTAGCAATTCTAAGACTAAATTTCTTCGATTGGATAGCTCTTGCGAAAATAAATTTGCATTCACATCTTGTAACATCTGTTGCTTAGTCATTTCCATCATTTCTTTTGCTGTATCCGGCTCTCTAATTCGACTATACTGAGCATTTGCAAAAACCTCTGTATCCATCGCTTGATTTAATCTTCTTTCAAAAGTAGCGCTTTCTATAGTGTTTTGTGCACTAATCTGTGTAATTGGAGATAGAATATTTTGTTCTACGAAATCACCCTTTAATACATCATCTATAGACATATCAGAAAGATTGAACATATTAACAGGACGCTCTACCGTTTCAACAATGGTTTTTGTTTCAGAACTTAATTGAGAGAGGTTAACATTCGCTGTCCATCCTCCATGTTCCTTATTCATTGTATACGTATTTACTCCTTGCAGATTTTTTTTATCTGCGCTGTTATTCAAGTTTAACTTTCCTTTCAATACTTGCCCACCAAAATTCAATTTAAATTCACCGGTTTTTTCATCTGTAAAGGTTAGCGTTCCATGATGCACGGTATTACCTTCCTTGATAGTGAAATTACTTTCTTTAGCATCTGGTCGTAAGTCTAATTTCAATTCTCCCTTAACTCCAGCCATTCCCGGTACATTTGCTTGAATACTATATGTCTTACTTAGCAACTCTACCCGTTCTTCTAAGGCTACCTTCTGGATTGTTTCAAATGAATTTCCTTTAATACTAACCTTTTCGCCAGAACTGGAACCAGATTGAAAGACTTGGTTTTCTTGCTGAAAAACAGATTTATCGTTGAATTTCGTATTTTTTAGGACATTCTCTATTCCCTCTACCAATGAAGTAGCTTCTTGCTTCAGAACGTCTCGTTCTGCATTAGATAAAGTACTATTCTGATATTGGACAGATAATTCATTTAATCTTTGTCCCATATCATTTATCTGTGTTATTCCCTGTTGTTTGATTTCCATGTATGCCAATCCATCCTGTAAATTTCGTTGTGCCATTTTACTTGCCCTTGACTGAGACTCCAAGCGACTAGAACGCAAGATGTCTACTGGATTATCAATTCTCCCCTTGAATACGTCTCCTGCACTTAATCTTGATTGATGCGTATTTACTTTTTGGACACTCCGATTAATTTGATTACTCATTGTTTTAGCAATAGCTGATATACCTTGAATGTACATAACTTCACTCCTTCGATTTCTTATTTTTATATCATAAGAAATTAAGCAGTTTATATGCCATTGGAAACGTTCTACCATTTTTTTATATGTAAAAAGAACCACTAAATGTGATTCTTTAAATTTGAAACAATATTAAATATATGGCTGACAATGCCATGAACGGTCCAAAAGGGAATACATCTTCTTTCTTCTTCTTTTTAATAATCACTAAAATGATAGCGAAAATAGAGCCGAATAGAAACGTGTAAATAAACCATTTAGGTAATAGAATTATCCCTATGAATAAACCTATACCAAATGACATCTTTACATCTCCTGCTCCCATAGAGCCTGTTATTGCCATAAGTACAAAATAAATCAAAAATGCAATTAGTCCACCAAACAGTAATCTTTCCCAATAATCTATATACATTAGAACGAAACATCCACCCAAAAGAGCAATGACTAAGTTATATTCGTCAGGTAATTCTTTGTATTTCATATCAATCAAAGACGTGGTTAGCAACACGCTACATACCAAAGCCAACACTAAACCTGTCCAAGATACATCAAAACGAAGAAAGGCAACAAGCCAAATTGCTAGGCTTCCTAAGTATCCAATCAGATGGAACTTTCTATCCATTTCGTACCCCATGTATTTTGTCCATATATGAAGCCCTCCCTGCACAAGGAAACCAATTACTAAACATATTATTATTTCCATATATACCACTATATCTACTCCTTTTTATAATTAAGATAGCATGTATAAAACGTCCGTTCTATAAAAAGTCGGGGGTAGTCCGTTCAACCAAAAAAAGAAGGAATTCTAATGAAAGAACTCCCTCTTTTTCTTAATTTGTTTCATTAAATTGAATGGTTTCTTGAATGTTCCCTTCAATGAATCCAATCTGTGCTTTCGCTCCGTCTTCTGGGAAATAAACCGTTTGAATATCAAATGGTTTTACTAATAATTTACGCTGTGCTGTTGCGCTCGCATAGACTTTTGCATCTTTTGGAGCATCTTTTGGCAGTGTGATAACTTGTCTATAATGATTGACTTGCTTATTCATACCTCCCATAAATACTTTGTGATACCCGCTATCGGAGACAATCTCTACTTTATATTGAATGCCATCAAGCATGATACTAGGCTCCATTGGTGCTTTTAAGTCTATGGAGAATTCAATATCTGCACCTGCAAGCATTGGTTGTGGTTCAAATGCCCAAACTAATGACTTGAATGGATTTTTTGGATTAAATTGAAGCGGATTGATGACGTTTTCCAACGTGAATTGTTCAATCGTCAATTTATCTACCATAATGGAGTCACTCATCATATCACTCATATTGCCGGCTTTATCAATCACAATAACCGAAACAGTTCTAATTGTTCCAAAATCTAGCGTCCACGGAATCGTAATTGGGCTGTTCCCTACAGGTTTAGGCAAAATGTATTCTCTTGAACCTTCAATTACTTTCACTGTTTCCACTCCACTACCATTAAAATCGCTAAACGTAAGTGTTAGCTGTACATCTCTTGTTCCTGCATAACTATCTCCATTATTAATAATAATACCTGCAAGTGGTTTTGTTGTATCAAGGAAAATGCTGTCAGACATAGTATTTGAAATATTACCAGCTTTATCAATAATACGAACATATACTGTTTGGTTCCCTTCCTTATTCGGAAGTTTATAAGAGTAGGTTTCTTCATATGGAACCGTAATCCAGTTTACGTTGTCATTAGATAGTTGCATATTATCTATACCAGTTAGGTTGTCTTTTCCTTTTAAAGTAAGCGTCACATCTAGCAATCTCGTATATTTATCATCATTGTTAATAACAAATGAATCTATCGTTGGTTTAGTTGTATCGAGAATAATAATGTCTTCAATCGGTTCTGACTCATGTCCAACTTTATCTTTATATTGTACCCATACATGTTTTAAGCCATCCGGTAACACTAAGTTCCAGTCTTTCACACTATTGTAGGATTCATAAGGTGTCCATGCAAATTCTTCATTTTTAAAACGCATATGTGTAACGCCAGAATGTAAATCTTCCGCTTTTAAATCTAATTGGACATTTACCTTATTTGTAATCAATACATTCTTTTTAATATTACGTACTTGAATATTTCTTGTTGTTTGATTTCCAACGTTATCGGTTGTCACAAAGTTGTAGTCACCATTTGCTTCTACACGATACTGAGTTGTCGATAAATTGACCACATTGCCATTCGGTAATTGAATGCTTCGTATTCCGGATTCATTATCGCTTGCGACAGCCGTTAAAATTAAACTTTCATTTATCAGTAGTTGAGTTTCTTTTGTTACCTCTAATAATGGTCTTTGTATATCGATACGGACATCCTTTGTTACCACCTGTGAGTAGTTTCCTGCATTGTCTTTTACTCTTGCAGAAACCGTAGTTACCCCATTATCCGTAATTTGTATTGGAAATTTATATTCTTCCCATTGTTTTGAAGTTGCTCCAGCCAATTGATATTCTATTTTTTCTATTCCCGATTGTCCTTTATCTCCTTTCTCTTCTATCGTGACCATTTCTGCAACGGAAGACCAGTCTTCTTTTGCGTGAATGATTGGACTATTGGGAGCCTCTTTTTCTATTTTTTCTACGGTTATAGTCTTAGTGTCTTTTAAGCCAGACAAATCTTCTGCACTAAATGTATATGACCCATTTGCAGATACAGAATATGTGGCAATTGCTCCATCTACCCATGTACCATTTGGCAATTGAATTCGTTTGACGCCATGATTATCTGTAGCCGACGCAGTTATTATCACATTATCTTTCGTCCATGAATTTACATCTTTAGTTAACGTTAATTCAGGTTTCTCTACATCCATCACTTCAAAAGGAATTGACTTCACTTCTCCTGTTACTCCATTATTATCCATGCTCCACACTTTTAATAAATGATTTCCAAAGGATATATTTGAACTTAGAACAATTGGGACGTCAAATTGCTGTTCCATAGACGATGCCGGAAAAGTTTGTCCACTTGTCCCTGCTTCATTATCAATAGCATATTGGACAGACATAGTATCTCCATTAATAGCATCCAAATCGCTCAGTGTACCCGAAAGGTTTATTGTATCTCCTTGTAAATACTGAGTATTATCGGCTGGGGATTTAACTGTTAATATCGGTGGAGTATTTTCTAATGTAATAGATACCAGTCCATTACCTGATTGTATTCCACTTACCGTGCTAAGACTTTTTCCTAAACTAGAAAGGAAGTTCATCCCTCCTTTTCCCGGATTTCCTTGAATAGTTGTAGTTCCAGTTGAAACCCAAACTTGTCCAGTGGACACCCACTCTTGCTTAGTTTCCCATACTAAATTAGGTTGCCAGTGACGTTTGCTTTCATCCCATTCACATCTTCCATCATAGTAACAAACCCAAGAACCGGGTTCCCACCAACCTCTATCTACATAGTCTCCGACTTCATGGTAATATCCTGTATCTTGGTAGTAACCAGTAGCATAGGAGTAATTTGGAGACCTACCTCCTCCTCCACCACTCTTTCCTGCTTCTCCTATACCAGCTCCAACAGAACTACCACCAACGCCAGTTCCATCGCCACCTATGGTACCTCCTGTTCCGCCTCCTCCACCTGCTCCTGCAAGTAAACGATTTGCAACGACATCCCCATTTAGGCGTACATCTGTAGCTCCTCCGCCAGTAGCAGAACCAGTTCCACCTCCATTAAAACCATTTTGTCCACCAACTCTAATGGTCAGAACATCTCCTTGATTTAATTCAAACGTTCCTTGTGCTTTTCCCCCAAGACCTCCACTTGAGGCACCTTGTGCTCCATACGCTTCTATCTTATATTTTCCCGAATAGGGTGCAGTCCAAGTTGTTATATTACCTGTGTAATCAGAATTCCATACTGTCTGAACAGCTTGTGCGGTACTTACATCTATAAAAGGGAAAAATAGAATGAAGAACAGAATGAATCTCATCCACGTTTTCTTTAATTGTTTTTGCTTCTTCGTCGATTTCATAGTGACACACCTCCTCTTTTAAACTTACAATTTTTTTGTATTGTATATCATATGGTTTAATTTCATGTTTTATAGTTTAATATCTGCTTGGTTTATACCAATAAAAAAGAGACCTTTAAAGGTCTCTTAATTTGTTTCGTTAAATTGAATGGTTTCTTGAATGTTACCTTCAATGAATCCAATTTGTGCTTTCGCTCCGTCTTCCGGGAAATAAACCGTTTGAATATCAAATGGTTTTACTAACAATTTACGTTGTGCCGTTGCGCTCGCATAGACTTTTGCGTCTTTTGGAGCATCTTTAGGCAGTGTGATAACTTGTCTGTAATGATTGACTTGCTTATTCATAGCTCCCATAAATACTTTGTGATACCCGCTATCGGAAACAATCTCTACTTTATATTGAATACCATCAAGCATAACACTTGGTTCCATTGGTGCTTTTAAATCTATGGAGAACTCAATATCTGCACCTGCAAGCATTGGTTGTGGTTCAAATGCCCAAATCAATGACTTGAATGGATTTTTTGGATTAAATTGAAGTGGATTGATGACGTTTTCCAACGTGAAACGTTCTAGCGTCAATTTGTCTACAATAATCGTATCACTTGCCATATCGCTATAGTTTCCAGCTTTATCTATGACAATGATGGATACCGTTGGAACTGCTCCGAAATCAAGTGTCCAAGGAATCTTAACCGGGCTATTACCTACTGGTTTTGGCAAGATATATTCTCTAGAACCTTCAATTACTTTCACCGTTTCTACACCACTACCATTAAAATCGCTAAAGGTTAAGGTAAGTTCTACATCTCTGACTGGTGTATAAGAGTCTCCATTATTAATAACGATTCCCGCCAGTGGTTTAGTCGAATCAAGGAAAATTGTATCTGTCATTACTGTTGAAACATTCCCAGCCTCATCTACTAATCGAGCGTAGACTGTTTTGTTTCCATCTCCTGCCAACAATGACCACTCATGCGTTTCTGCATAAGGAGTAGTTGTCCAGTTTACATTGTCATTCGAGAATTGCATTTCCTTAATACCTGTCAGGGCATCTTTTCCTTTAAGAGATAGCTGAACTTTTAATTGATTCGTATATTTATCATCGTTGTTAATAACAAAAGAATCTATTATTGGTTTCGTTGTATCTAGGATAATGATGTCTTCAATCATTTCTGATTCGTGCCCTACTTTATCTCGATATTGTACCCATACGTGTTTTAATCCATCCGGCAATGCTAAATTCCAGTCTTTCACCGGGTTGTAAGCTTCATATGGTGTCCATGCAAACCCTTCGTTTTTAAAACGCATATGTGTAACTCCAGAATATAAATCCTCTGCTTTTAAATCCAACTGTACATTTACTTTGTTCGTAATCAATACATTCTTTTTAATATTTCGTACATGAATACTCCTTGTTGTTTGGTGCCCAACATTATCAGTCGAAATAAATATATATTCACCGTTTTCTTCCACACGATATTGGATAGTGGATGAATTAACCACATTTCCATTTGGTAATCGGATACTTTTAATACCTGATTCATTATCTCTTGCGACTGCGGTTAATAATATACTTTCATTTATCAATAGTTCCGTTTCTTTCGTCACGTCTAATAATGGATTTTGTATATCAATACGAACTAACTTCGTTACGACAGGAGAGTAGTTTCCGGCATTGTCTTTTACTCTCGCAGAGATAGTTGTTGTTCCATTATCTTTTAATTGAAATGGTACAGTATATTCTTGCCATGGCTCAGAAGTTGCACCAGATAATTGATATTCAACTGTTTGGACTCCCGATTGACCATTATCTCCATTATGCGAAATGTTGACAGTTTGTGCACTTGCCGACCACTCTTCGTTCGCCAAAATAGTGGGTGCATTTGGTAATTCTTGTTCAATAACATCAATGGTAATAGATTTTTTATCAATTAATCCTGATAAATCTTCTGCTTCAAATGTGTACGTGCCATTAGCAGGTGCTTTATACATAGCAATCGCTCCGTTTACCCACGTACCATTAGGTAACTTAATTCGCTTAACTCCGTGGTTGTCTGTTGCCGTTGCTGTGATATCAACCCCTTGGTTTGTCCAATTAGATGTTGCCGAAGTCAAAGTTAATACAGGGTTTTCCACATCCATGATTTCAAAAGGAATAGATTTTACTTCACCCTTAACTCCTTTGTTATCAACACTCCACACATTTAATTTATGGATTCCATAAGAGATAGTTGGACTCAATGTAACAGCGATATCAAAATCTTGTTCTGTAGTTGTGGCTTGAAAGTCGGGACTATTACTGACGGTACCGTTATCAATTGCGTATTGGACTGTCATCGTATCCCCTGATATTGCATCAATATCTTTTATTTTCCCTTTTAACTGGAATGTATCCCCTTGAAGATACTGTGAGTTATCAGATGGACTCGTAATCGTTAAAACTGGTGGTGAATTTAACATAGTTATAGTTAATCGACCATTACCAGATTGCGTTCCATTTACAGTGACAAGACTTGTTCCAGTTGAAGAAAGGTAATTAGAACCTCCTCTTCCCGGGTTACCTTGTGTTGTGGATGTTCCCGTTGAAACCCATCTTTGTCCTGTTACTATGAATTCTCTTCCTGTTGAAACCCATACCGAGCCAGTAGATACCCATTGATTTACCCATTTCCCCATATTGTCTTCAGGTGAACAAATATCACTTATCCCACCTTTACAAGAGTCAAACATAGGAACCCAAACTCTTTCGTAATATCCCGTATCTTTATAATATCCAGTGTCTTCCCAATAACCAGTGTCTTTATAATATCCTGTATCATAAGAATAGTTATAAGAACGTCCACCACCACCACCGCTAACGCCTGATGAACCCGCACCTGCACCTACTGACGTTCCTCCAGCACCAGTATCAGCGCCACCGATAGTTCCGCCAGCACCTCCACCGCCTCCTGCTCCAGCAAGTAAACGTTTGGCAACAGTGTCTGCATTCAATCTTACATCGGTCGCTCCTCCTCCGTAAGCAGAGCCAGCTCCTCCACCATTAAATCCGTTTTGTCCTCCGACACGAAGATACAGAACGTCCCCTTGTTTTAATTCAAAAGTTCCTTGTACTTTTCCTCCAAGGCCTCCGGAAGCTCCTTGTGCTCCAAAAGCTTCTATTTTGTACTTTCCGGAATAGGGAGCAGTCCAAGTATTTAGTTGTCCAGTGTAGTTGTAATCCCATACGGTTTGAACAGCTTTTGCTTGAATTGTGTTTACTAACGGAAAAAGGATAAGGACAAAAAGACCAATCCTTAACCATAAACTTTTTACAAGTTTTTGTTTTATGTCCAATCTTACACCCCCTCTTTTTTCTGAAGTAATGACGAATTTCCATATCAAAATCTTAAGATAATTAATTATAGTCAAACTCATTTATATATAGACTATAGTCACTATTAATATTATACGTCATTATTCGTATTTTACAAGTAGAAAAGAGGAGCGATAAACGCCCCCCTTAAGGTTTTAATTTTATTATGATGTTCGTATTATATGGTGTTGATAAATCAATTTTCACTTCTTTCGTTGTTTCAATTGATACATTACCTACCCTATCTACAGTTCTTGCGGATATAACTGTTATACCCTCTGTTTTTAACTTAATAGGATTTCTATATTCAGTCCAATCTTCCGTTGTTGCTCCTGCTAATTTATACTCTACATGTGATACACCAGATTCTGTATCAGTACCTTGAGAAATTGTTACATTCACAGGAGTATCTTTTACCCAATCGGTCGGTGCTGTTATAACTGGTTGAGTAGGCGCAATTAAGTCAACATTAGAAATTAATATAGAGCGTGTAGTAGTGTTTCCTGCATTATCCTCTACAACAAAAGTATGCGTACCATTAGTTGCTGTATATTCTACCGTTGAAGCACTTATCCAAGAACCATTTGGTAGCTGAATTCGTTTAACACCACTTAATGCATCATTTCCAACTGCAGTAATCATCACTGGAGTATTTACCCAACCTTTGACAACAGTCTCAAGTGAAAGTGTTGGTGCTACTTTATCAATATTAGAAATAGTAATCGTTTTAGATATTTCATTGTTAACATTATCAACAGCTCGAAACGTATAGTCACCATTCTCTGTTATCAGATAAGAGCCTACAGTACCGTTTACATATCTACCATTCGGATAATAAATCCTTTGAATACCAGAACCACTATCCCTTGCAGTAGCTGTCAATGTGATATTTTGATTTGTCCATTCACTAATACTTGGGCTAATTAATAAATCGGGAGCAATCGTATCCTTTACTTTAACTGATTTGTTAACTACTCGTTCTAACCAACTATTAGTTCGAATCATTCCCCAATCAGTTACATACGTATTTTGTGTTTTAGGTGCCAGCATTCTTATTTGGAATGTTACCTCTTCCATAAATTGAATGTCTTTTGTTAAGTCATATCTTATTATGGATGTAAAGGAATCACTATTTCCCCATGCTCCTAATTTAAATACATCTTTTGTCCAAGGAGTTTTACCAATATTTCTCAAGGTAATTTCAACGTCATATGTTTCTCCTATTTCCATTACACTAGGAATTGTTTCACTTACTAATTCCGAAGCTAAACTAGGTGCAATATTGGAAATAGTGATACTTTTAGCAACTTGATTTCCGACTTTATCTTGACTATAAAAAGTATAAGTTCCATTAGCAGAGATAGTATAACTAACCTCATCCGCTAAAATCCATCCACCATTTGGAGCAAGTATTCGACTTACACCACTTTGGTCATCCGTAGCTTTTGCTGTAATTGTTACATCTTGGTCTGTATATTCCGTAATGTTAACTGATAAATCTATAGTTGGAGCAGTTTTATCAATATTATCAACAACTATGCTATTTATATTTTCATTGCCAGCTACATCATATGTTAAGAACGTATATTTTCCATTTTCCGTAGCAGAATGCCCAATCGCTGTTGTGTAATAGGTTCTTCCATCGGGACTAACAATTCGTGAAACACCTGACTCATTATCAGTTGCATTTAAATTAAGGTTTACATTTCCACTAATCCATGCGGTTGTGTGTGCTCGTAACGTTGTACTTGGAGGCGTTTTGTCAATTCGTGTAATTGTCACAGGATAAGGTTTTACATTTCCAACGCTATCTTCGACCACGAAGTTAAACGTCCCGTTAGTCTCCGCCACATAAGTTAAAGTATTTCCATCTATCCATTGACCATCTGGTTGTTGAATCCTTTTCACTCCAGATTGTGTATCAGAACCGGTTAACGTAATATTAACTCGGTCATTTGTCCAAGTATTTGGATTTAATGTGTGGGTCATTGAGGGAATTATTCTATCTATATTGGCAATTGTGATACTTTTAACCAATTGATTACCAATGTTATCTTGGACATAAAAAGTGTAGGTTCCATTTGCACCAACGGAATAGGTTGCTTGATTTGGTGCTACCCATGAACCATTTGGTAATCGAACTTGTTTAACTCCTGATTGTACATCCTCTGTAATAACATCAATGATAACATCTTCATTTGTCCAATCCGTGATATTTGGAACTAAGTTCATAGTAGGCGCAGTCGTATCGATGTTTTCTATCGTGACACGTTCCGTTACCGAATTTCCAACGCCATCAAATCCTATAAACTCATATGTCCCATTTACACTAATATTGTAATTAAAGTTGGCTGAATTATATCTACTTCCATTAGGTCCCATCACATAAGAAAAACCAGAACCTATATCGGTTCCCCTAACATTTACAGACACATTACTCCTTGTCCATTGTGTGATATTTGGAGTAAGAGTTATTGAAGGTTTATCAAAATCGAATTTAGAAGTAATAACTTCATATTCTTTTTGATTTCCTGCAAAGTCCTCCACAACAAAATAGTAGGTATCGTTATCAAAAACATCATATTGAACTTTAGCATCGGTTACCCAAGTACCATTTGGCAATTTTGTTCTTTTAACGCCACTCAGACTATCACTTGTATTTAGGTTGATTTTAACACTGTCTTTAGTCCAGCCAGATGGATTCAATGTGTGAGAAACAGTTGGCAGTATATTATCTACTTTGATTACCTTTGTAGTTATTGTAGAAACCAAACCTACATTATCAACTACTCTTGCACTTACTGTTGTTTGACCATTCGCACTAATAACTATTGGGTCAGTATAATTTGTCCAACCTTTTGAAGTGGCTCCAGATAAGCTATATTGAATATTTTTAATACCCGAACCAGTATCCCCAGTATCTTGAATGGTTATAGTTTGTGGTGTTTTTGTCCACTCACTATCCCCTGATATTGTTGGAGCATTTGGAGCAGTCTTATCAATCGTAGTTACTTCAATATCTTTAACATGCACATTCCCTGCCTTATCCTCTACTTGGAATGTGTAGATACCATTTACAGAAACCGCATGCGTACGAGTCGCCCCACTGTACCATTGTCCTGTAGGTATTTGTATTCTATTAACTCCTGAATCCTTATCGGCTCCAGTAACAGAAATAGTTACGCTTCCATTTGTCCAAGTTGTTGGATTTAGCGTATATGTTAATGTCGGTGGTATATAATCTGGAATAATAAAGGTTAATATTATTGGGTCAGATTTTGCACCGTCTGAGTCTTCTCCCCATACTTTAATCGTATGATTCCCTACAGCAATATCATCCGCTAATGGAATGATTGAACTAAAAGGTTGAGGAGTTGCAAAATTCGTCGTATCTAAAGATAAGACTTCTGATGAATTATCTACTTGATATTTCACTTGCATTCTTCCACTTGCATCTGTGTCCAAAATCGTACCGATTAAAGAAATAGAAGAGCCTTCTTTGAATGTTTGGTTATTGCTAGGTGTTGTTACAGTTACAATCGGTTTTGAATTATAAGGAGAAATTCGAGCAAGTCCGTTTCCTGATTGGATTCCGTGTTCAAATAACTGTTCTTTTCCAGTTGTTTTAACTATACTTTTACCACCTTTACCACCTACACCTTCTCTAGTGGCATAACCCGTAGCAACCCAGTAGTTATATGTTTCTACCCATTCTTCATAAGAAACCTGTTTATACCTTGTAACATAACCGTACGAAGCACTAGAATCCCAACTACAAGGTGGTGAATGTGAATGACTTATCCAAACATTCTGTTTCTCAGCATCACTCCATGTCCAGTATCCAGATTCACACCAAAGAATTTCCCAACTCTGATAGCTCTCTGTTCTAGTTCTAGTCTCATAGTGTCCGTCTGAATTCCAATAACCAGTCTCATAAATATGGTTATAAGAGCGTCCACCTCCACCACCATTTGTTCCGGGCGTACCTCCTCCTGAACCTAGATTGACTCCGCCAGCACCTGAATCATTTCCACCAACAGTTCCTCCAGTGTAACCTCCACCGCCTGCACCCATAATCAATCTGTTTGCAACTGTGTCTGTGTTTAAACGAATATCAGTTGCACCACCACCGTTAGCGTTTAGATATCCAATACCACCACCATTAAATCCATTTTGACCCCCAGTACGAATAAATAGTTTATCTCCTTGTAATAAGGAAAACACAGATTCCGCTTTCCCTCCAAGTCCACCATTTAATGCACCTTGAGCTCCAAATGTTTCTAAAAGATATTCACCATCTTTTGGTACTGTCCAAATTTGGACATCTTCAAAGTAATCAAAAGTAGCTTTACTATAATTCTTTATAATAGTCTCAACTAAAATTGTTTCAGTAGTTACATTTCCACTCGTATCTTTTGTCGTAAATGAATAAACCCCATTCTTATTTACGACATATTGAACATAATTGGAGTTTACCCAGTTCCCGTCTGGTAATTGAATACTTTCAATACCAACATCATCTGTACCAAACGCTTCAATTAACATCGATTCATTTGTTATACTCGTTGGATTTAAAGTTAGGTTTAATGTCGGTGGATTACTGTCTAATGGTGAAGCAATCACTTTTTCTTGAGGTACAATAAATTGGAGCAGAGACACGCACAAAATAGCTAAATAAATATACACATGATTCATTTTTATTTGACTCAGTATTTTTCACCTCCTAATCTTATAGACAATAGTCTATATAGAATATATTATACACTTAAAACGATTAATACAAAATCAATACTATAGTTGTTTTGTTAAGTTTTTATCATTACATGGTAAATATATGCACAAATTAATCCACTAAAAAAGAGACTAGTAAAAGCCTCTTTTCGCTTAATAGATTAATGTTTCAATTTAATCGTAATACTCGTATTCAATGGTTTGGTTAAATCAATTTTTACTTCTTTCACGGTCTCCGTGGATACATTCCCCACTTTATCTACGCTTCTTGCAATAATTTGAGTTATTCCTTCCTCGGAAAGACTAAAGGCACCCACATAATTACTCCATGGTTTATTTGTTGCACCCTCTAGTTTATACTCTGTCCGAAGAACTCCGGATTCACTATCTTTGCCGGGGATTATGGAAACTACAATAGGGATATCCTTTGTCCAACCATCTACACTATTAATAATTGGTGGAGAAGGGGCTGTTATATCAAATTGGGTAATCAAAATACTTTTCGTTGTTCTGTTTCCAGCATTATCTTCAGCCACAAAAGTGTAGGTACCATTCGTCTGTATGCGATATGTGACTGTTTTGGTATTTGAACTAATATCACCATTTGGCAACTGAATATATTTCAATCCAGTTTCATTGTCATCCGCATTAGCAGTTATAATAACCCCCATATTTGTCCAATCTACTGTATCTGATAATAACTCTAATGATGGAGCATTTGTATCCTGATAAGTGATATGTGCGGTATCCGAAGCATTTCCACCTTTATCTATTGCTCGAACATGTAAATATATTTTTTGATTGTTAGATACAGTCATCGGAATCGTTGTAATCTTCGTATCTACTACTTCATCTGGAATAGTCGTTGGATTGTTATCAATTTCATAACTATATCCATCTATACCTTGAATGAGCGAAGTTTTGGCAACATTAGAAGTGATTTCATGCAAAGAATTTCTTGCTTTCACCATATATTCGGATTCTATCCCATTATCTTTACTTGAAACTTCATAAGTTAGTTGCCCATTTACTTGTTTTAACAGGGAAATATTCGGTTTGTCGGGAGCTATATTGTCCATACCTACTCTATCTTCCCAACTTGTTTCAATCGTTGTCTGTGCAAGGTAATAGAGGGTATTTGCTATAATGCGTACTTCCGATTCTGAAATGGCTGGAAACGAGTGTCCAGAATTGATAATCGCTGTATTGTTATACGTGTGCATAAAGAAATTATTTGTTCCTACTGCTCCAGTTCTAGGTGATACCGTAATCTCTTTGAATGGAATTAAATAATAGCCACTTGGATTTGCAGTCTTCATCCAGACTTCACCTTTCCCAAAGATATTTAACCCATGTTGTAAAGGAATGGTATATTGCTGTCCTACTTCTCCTACTTTAAAAGGATATTCGGTTAGTAATCCTTTTTTGGATATTTCAATTGTATCCCCCATCGACCAGTAACTTGAATAGTCACAAGAAATGTCCTCAAGTACCTCAAATGATACGCTTGGATACATAACTCCATTGACATCTCTTCCCCCATATGCAGGACATTTGCCATTCGTTTGATTCGAAAAAATTTCTACACCCATTTCATCTGCTAATTTATTTACACCCTTATCTAAACCTCGGTAACCCATAGTATGGTGAGAAGTCATAAATCCTCCACCATCTTTGATAAAAGTGCGTAAATACTCAATGGCTGTATCATTTGGAAAAACTAGATATGGGTCAAGATTCCACATTCCATAGAATACAGCATCATAGTTCCAACCACTATTTACTTTAGCTAAATAATGAGATGGATTAGCATTAAAACTACTCAAAGATACTGTTTCAATTTGAACATCTTGGATATTCTCTTTCAATAACCAAGTTTTTAAAATGCCAGAGTCAGAAACTATATTACCGTCTAAATCTATTTGACCACCTGCTAATCCTGTGTTCGGAACATATGAGTCTGGGTAGATATTTAATACTTTAACCGTTGCTTTTGCAGGAATACTTTCCCATTCCCCCTTATCGTTTTTGCGATAAAGCACATAAGTGGCTGGTACACCAAAAGGATTGTTCCAATTAAGTTCAATCTTATTCGAGTCTTTGTTTGCTTTTGCTTCTAAGATAAAATCTTCATAGATATTTGATACGAGCGCTACCACTGTATTTTTATTACCAGCAGAGTCCTCAATTACAAATCGGTAATCACCATTTGCATAGACTCTATAATTGACTGATGTGGTATTAACGACATTTCCATCAGGTAATTGAATTCCTTTCACCGAAAAATTATCAGATGCTTTAAATTCAATTATGACACTATTTTTTGTCAATGTAGACGGAGATAATGTATAAGTTCCATTGGGCAAGACATTATCCAAATAGGTTGATGTTACATATGCTGTTTTGTTCCCAGCTTTATCATAAGCATAAATGTGCGTGTTATATAAACCGTACTCATTAAAATGATTTGCTCTAGACACATGATACCGCCATGTTCCATTCCCTTCATGAATCCCTGTAGATTTTGGATTAGTTCCCCATGTATTATCAAGGTCATCTTGTCCACCTTTATCTGTCCAAGTTGGGAATTGAACTCTATCTATTCCAGTTCCTGTATCTGCTACTCCTTTTACAACTACGTCATATCCATCTTCAGTTAGGTTCTCTATTGTGACTTGTCCAATAGTTGGAGGTACGTGGTCATAGGAAGCATCATGTTGTACTGTTGAAGAGTTCCCAGCATTATCAATCGCTTTTACATGTAAATAGTACTTCTCATTGTTCGGCATGGTTGTTTGAATGATTTCGGAGGTTGTATCTACCGTATCGTCTGGAATCGTAGAAGGATTTTTATCAATTACATATGAATACCCCTTTATTCCGGAGGTTACATTAACTATCTGCTTCTTAGATGGCGTTACGATATTTGATTTAGAAATTGCATTTACATAATATTCATAATCTGTGCCTAAATCTTGAGGTCTTGCAAATTTCCAAACAACATTTTGTCCATTCTGGAAAAGTGTCGGAACGATTGGATGTGGGTTAGCTCTATCTGTAGCACCAGAATCTTGAAAATCAGATAGGTACCCTTCATATACTTTTGTATTATTTCGATATAGTTCTGCTTTTGTCGCATAACCAAATGTTACATCATCAACCTGCATCGTTCCATTTGTCGACCAATTGAGTCGAGAACCGAAACCATTTTCATAAAAATCATATCTTGGATGATTCATGAATACATTCGAACTAATTGTTACCCATTCCCCTGTATTTGGTATATATCTCCCGTCAAAGTGGATTCCTACCCATTCTAAATGCAATACAGGTTCACCCGCTTGAAAGATATCATTTTGCAAAGTATATTGCTTGCCAAATAAGTTCCCCGATTGAAATGGTCTCGTATTACTAGCATCAATTACAAATTTTTGTTTTGCTACACTCCAACGATAATAAATTATTCCATAGTTATGGTTCTTCCCGTGCGAGGTAACGAGTGTTACCAAAAGATTGTCTGGAAAATTAGGAGTTCCATTATCTACATAAACTGAAAATTCTAAAGGTGTGTACTGAAAATTGACCGTTTGAGCAAATTTCACTTCTCTTCCACTGTAATCATTGAAGGTAATTCCTTGATTACTATGCGGGCTATTATTCGAAAAATTAATATACGAATAATCTCCTCCTACTGCTCTAGCTTTAAATGTAATGCTTAAATTGGTACCATTCGGAATTCGTTTGGGGCTTAAAGCAAATATACTACTGTCCGATTGAGTATTTGGATACCACCATGCATTTCCAGTCATATTTCGTGTATTGTATAACTGAATAGACCTAAATCCAGTATGGAATATTCCTTCTACAATCGATTGATTTCCAATTTGAGCGTTACCTCCAGCTCGAAAATCTGGCGTTTCTTGTCCGTATTCAAAAGAAGTAGACGTTAATATATCAGATGTCGGTATTTCCATTGCCCATTCTGCTTTTACTGAATTACTTTGCTGATACACATTAATACTTGGAGCTGAAGCTAGGACAATCATTGGAATACAGGTAATTCCAAATATAAAAAACAATCCTATTATATTTTTCCTTATATATTTATTCATTCTCTCCCCTCCATTTCTAGTTTTTATATGATATACAAAAGAAGTTAGCTTAACGAAAAAAAACGAATCGTATAATCAATATGTACTACCGTTATTTAATCAAGAATGTACTGATTCTCTATTTCATACCTAATTCTTATGGTTAATTTTACCTTTACTGATTCAACACATACCCAAAAAAATAGAGACATTTTCTGTCTCTATCTTTCAATAAATATATTTTTAAGAGGAACAGCCACTACATGAACTGCAGGAGCTTCCCCCACCTGAATCGCTTCCACCAGTATGCCCATCATCTCCTCCACCATTATAATTATGCCCACCTGATGAATGAGTCGATGTATTTCCACTGTCTGTTCCTGTCTGATATGAATTCACGTCGGAAACTGTTTCACTCCACTCGCTTTGACGCTCACTATCTTTAGAAAAGGAATAATAACCTCCTCCACTATCAGAAGTATCTTTTTCCTTGGCTTTCACCTGTTCCGTTTCTATATCCATATAGAATGAAGTCGCAACAATAACAGACCCGAAGTAATAACCATCTTCTCTACGCACCTTTAATTCTCTTCCTAATAGGTCATTTTCATCTTCTATTGCCCATTGTAGGAAAGCCAATAAGGTTTTCGTGGACATTTTATCTGCCTGTTTTCTGCTGAATTCGTGATGAAGTTGGTTTGTTTCATTTTTTAAACGGTTAATCCAACGCTGATGTGCACCTCTTTCATTTAAGAAGTCTCCCCACAAGGACGATTTGCTCGAGATACTGAAAAAGGATAGATAAAGAATATCGAACCAAGCTCTTTCATCCGGCAAATGTTTCATTTCTCCATGAGGACGATGCTGAATCAATTCTCCAATAAATTCTATACAGAACGGTTCATACTCCGGCTCTTCTAATAATTCATGCCAGATATCATCTACTTTTGTTGAGAACATTGGTAATCCTTTTGAAATTCCTGCTAAGAACAGGTATTTCTTCAATTCATACCAGCTCTCCGTTAATTCAGATAATCTCATACCTTCCGATTTTCTTATTCGATTACTGACTTTTAATTCTGCTTCATTTGACCAAGCATCATTAAAACGTCCAATAAGTTCTTTGACTGTTTCATCTGCCCATGGCGGAGCCGTCAGTTCTTTAGAATACATATACATATTCGCTCTATGGATTTTCCAAAACGCACTTGCAATAACGATAATGATTGCCAACACTACTATCCATATCAACATTCATCTCCACTCCCTTTTTGTTTTATTTAATATTTACTTTACGTATAAGTAATTTTTTAGTTTCATAATTCAAGGGTAAACAATCCATTGACTTTAGTCAATATCTATGAGGTGAAATTAAATTTAAATATTCTGATTGATACATACAAAAAATAGAGACTATTTAAGTCTCTATTCTCCATTATTAAGGTTTTAATTGAACCTTGATATCTTCATTGTAAGGTTTAGATAAATCAATTTTCACTTCTTTTCTTGTTTCTACTGAAACATGTCCTACTCTATCTACATTTCTTGCTATTATTTTGGTAACACCCTCTGTAGATAGGGAAATAGGAGTGGAATACGTTGTCCACCCACTATTAGTTACACCTTCTAGCTTATATTCTGTGTAAGCAATACCAGACTGAGTATCTGTTCCACTTAAAATGGTAACATTTACTGGTATATCTTTTGTCCAGTCTGCGGGTGCATTAATAGTTGGTGCAGGAGGTGGAGTTTTATCAATGTTGGATATCGTAATTGAACTACTTCCTACATTTCCTACAATATCCTCGGCATAGAACGTGTATGTTCCATTTTGGGAAACGTGATAGGTAACCGTTGGTGCAGTAACCCAAACACCGTTTGGTAATTGAATACGTTGAACACCACTTGCATCTGTCGCCACTGCTGTTAAAATCACATCATCTTTTGTCCATGCCGTCGTACTAGGTGTAATCACTAGTGTCGGAGGAGTGAAATCTGAATATTTATAATGCTCTACTTCAGAAACATTCCCAGCATAATCAATAGCCAAAACGTGAACATAAAAACTCTGTTTACGAGGGACATCTATATTTCTGTACGCTGTATCTATCACATTATCAGGAATAGTAGAAGGATTGTTATCTACCACATAACTATAGCCTTTCAATCCTGTTGTTAATGTAACTTTTTCAACATTAGAATCTACCTCAAAACTTCTGTTCTTCGCTTTTATCATGTATTCAGATGTTGTTCCTCTATCGGTACTGTCCAGTTCCATCGTCATCGTACTAGTAGTTGCATTAATTACAGATACTGCAGGTTTCGTAGGAGCAACAACATCCATACCTGTTCTATCTGTCCAACTTCTTTCAACCGTTGTTTGGGATAAATAATTTAACGTATTTGCAATAATTCGCACTTCCGCTTGTGAAATGTTCGGGAATGAATGTCCCGAATTGATAATTGCAGTATTGTTATACGTATGAACATAGAAATTGTTTGTTCCTGTTTCGCCTGTTCTTGGTGAAACCGTAATTTCTTTAAAAGCTAATCCAGAGTAACCAGTAGGATTTGCTGTTTTCATCCAAACGTCACCTTTACCAAAGATGTTTAATCCGTGTTGTAAAGGGATTGTATATCTTTGTCCAATGTCTCCCACTTTAAAAGGAAATTCTGTAAGGAGCCCTTTTTTCGTAATTTCAATGGTATTTCCAGTAGGCCAGTAACTGGAGTATTCACATCGTACATTTTCTAACAATTGAAATGAAGTGTGTGGAAAGAAATTTCCGTTTGCATCAACTGCTGAATACGTAGGACAACTTGCATATGGTTGGTTTGAGAAAATTTCAACTCCCATTTCTTTTGCTAGTTTGTTTACCCCTCTATCTAAACCGTCATAACCCATTGTATGGTGAGATGTCATGAATCCACCACCATCATTGATAAACGAACGTAAATGGTCAATCGCATTATCATAAGGATATACTTTCGTTGGGCGTAAATTCCACATTCCGTAGAATACGGTATCATATGTCCATCCGTTTTCATTCTTCTTTAAATACTTATCTGGATTTGCATTAAAACTACTTAACGATACGGTATCAATTAAAACATCATCAATATTTTCTCTTAATAGCCATGTTTTTAGTATTCCAGAATCTGCGACTCGTTTACCATCTAAATCAATTTGTCCTCCGGATAACCCACTATTAGTAATAGTTACATATCCGTTCATATTATCTGGATAAATATTCAATACTCTTACTTGGTGTTTAGCAGGGATACTTTCAAATTCCCCTTTTTCATTTTTTCGGTAAATCATGTAGCTTGTCGAGATACCAAATGGGTCGTTCCAATTTAAATCGACGCTATTCTTTGCTGGTTGTGGGGTTGCATTTAACACTAAATCCTTATAGATATTTCGCACAGGTACCGTAATATCTGTGATACTTCCGTTAAACCCTTGCACTTTAAAAGAATAGTTCCCGTTTTCAGAAACAACATACGAAGCGGATGATGCATTTACCCAGTTTCCATTCGGAAGTTGAATTCTTTGAGCTTGGGCTTGATTACTCCCTATTAAGATAGTTACCGTACCCTTAGTTAAATCAGATGGAGAAAGGTTATAAGTTACCGCTGGTGCTACAAGTGTAATTCGCGCATACCCATGACCACTTTGTCCGAATTGAGAGCCACTTGAAGGCGCTGGCATGGCTACAATTCCCACAAGCGTTTGTCCTTCTGTGACACCTCCGATATAACTAGAGCCTCCACCTCCGCCAGAAACAACTCCATGCCCACCACCGTAGAAGCCTCCGCCTCCACCACCGCCAGCAGTACCTCCTGAGTTAGTTCTAGCACCGAATCCGAACCCTCCGTCAGCATAATGCCAACTCATGTTACTTGTTCCTGCAGATGTTTGGGTTCCTCCTTGTCCACCGCCATAAGTGTAATTAGGATTATTTATACCGGAAATGCCTGTTGTGCCACCCCCTGCTCCTCCACTAGAAGGAAACGCTGATGAACCACCACCACCTCCTCCTCCAGCAACAATCAATCGACTGTTAAGAGAATTAGTATCGTTCCATGAGCCATTTATTTTTCGTACATCGGTAGCACCACCTCCAGCTCCACCCTGTCCGTCTGAACCGCCTCCGCCATTCCAAGAAAATCCTGAATATAAACCGTTTGCAGAACCCTGACCAACATATACATAAACAGTTTCATTCGCTAATAAAGTTATTTTCCCTTTCGAGTAACCCCCTTTACCACCGATATTTCCACCACCTTGGGCACCCCAAACTTCTAATTGATACTCTCCGGCAGTCGTAGCAGTAAATGTTTGATAGTTTCCGGTATAATTAAAATCCCAAGAGTCAACAGCCTTGGCTTTTTCAGGCATCATTCCAAAAAATAATATAAATATACTCAAAATACTTATAAAGCCAATCCTGTGAAAGGCTCGGTTTTTAGTATTCATATTTTTTCCTCCTTCCTTTAACTATTGTCTATAATATTATAGTATACTCTATTGTCAATAAATTAACAAAGGTAAAATTCAATATAAATTCATTATTTATATAATTTAGTTAGGACTTAAAATAAAAAAGAAGACCGTATGTTTTTAGCATAGGTCTTCTTTTATTCTATGAACTAAGGTAAAAGCTCAATAATAATTTGAGCATTATGCGGTGCACTTAAATCAATTTTCACTTGAGCTATCTTCTCTTCCGATACATTCCCCATCTTATCAACCGTCCTTGTGACAACTCGAGTAATCCCCTCTTTTGATACACCAATAGGAGCAGAGTATGTCTTCCATGATTCTGTGGTAGCTCCTTCTAATTTGAATTCCACACGTGCTACACCTGAAAGGCTATCTGTTCCACTTGTAACAGTGATAGTAACTGGAACATTCTTTGTCCAATCCGAGAAGGCTGTAACCGTAGGAGGCGTTGGTGGAGTTCTATCTACCTTGGAAATAGTGATACTTTTCGTTGTTTGATTTCCGGCTAAATCTTCTGTAACAAACGTATATGTTCCATTTTCAGTTACAGCATAAGTCGTGTTTGAAGCATTTACCCAGCTTCCGTTCGGAATTTTTATTCTTTTTATTCCATATTCATCTGTTGCGTTTACACTTATAAGAACTGGAGAGGCTGTCCATTCTGTTTCATTCACCGAAAGTTCCAAAACTGGAGCTTTGGCATCTTGAAAACTAGTATGGTAGACTGCTGATGCATTTCCTTCCTTATCAATAGCTCTTATGTGTAAATAAAAGCGTTCATTTGAAACAATGTTCATGGGTATTTTTTCGGAAATTGTATCTATGATATTATCAGGTTCCGTGTATGCCAATTTATCAAGGATATAAGAATAACCCACCACTTCTGATTTTAGGATTGTTTCTACTGGAGCAGATGTAACTTTATTGTTACTTTGATTATAGGCTTCTAATTTATATCGATAAGAAGTCCCGTTATCCTCTGGTTTAGCATATAAGACGTTAATCTTCGAATTCTCTAAATAAAAGTCTGCGGTCATGATAGGATTAGGGTTCGCTTTATCTATTGCCCCTACATCCTCAAAGCTATTACTAAGCCCCTCATATATCAACTGACTATCACGGAATAACTGCATTTTTGCTACATTAACCATACCTACTGTCCAATTTACTTTTGTATGATTCTCTTTTTGTGAAATCGTAAGTTCCGGCACAGTTGCAATAATACTATATTTCATTTTATTTTGAGCATTATCCACTATGCTAACGTCAATTACTTGTCCTTTGGTAGCATAGTATTCTGCCGTAGTCCCAATTACTTTGTCTCCATTTGGCAATGTAATTTCTTTCACTCCAGATAATGAATCTTCAGCTAATATTGTTATTAAGTACTTATTGTCGCTTACATATTCAATATTATGTGAAGCCTTTGGTAGTGTTTTATCAATTAGGGATACTACTACGGAAGCATCTTTAACATTTCCTTGTTTATCAATACTTCTAAAAGTATAAGTGCCATTTTGAGAAACAGCATAATTTGCGGTTAGAGCTCTCACTTCATTACCGTTTGGTAATATAATTTTTTCAACTCCTGAACCTGAATCTGTTGTTTCCACATTGATAGAAATATCACCATTTGTCCAAGAATTAACAGACTGAAAAAATGTTAGTGTCGGAGAAATACTGTCATGGAAAAAAGAGTCAAGTTTAATCCATCCACTTGGTACATTTCCATCATTCAGTCCCCTAACAAATACTTCATAGTTAACATTTAATGGTGTCATATCATTAATCGTCACGGATAGTTGCTTCGTACTTCCTTTTTTCACTACGGTTCCATCTGTTTTTCGCACTTCATATTCATAAGTAGTCCCCATATGATTTTGATTTGGAAGCCATGAAAAGGATACTTGTCCTTTGGTAGAAGCAGAAAAAGTATTTTTCGAAGGGATGTCTGCAAGTGTATAAATTGAGGAAACATCGGAGTACTCTGAATATGTACCCGTAGAATCTAATACCCGGACACTATATTGATAAAGAGTGTTTGGAATCAGGTTTATCTCAAAGAGTGTATCTGTTCCTGATATTGAAAATGTCTTTCCATCGTTGTGTCGTAAAATTTCAAACGTTGTTCCGCTAGGATAAGCTTGTGCGTTAACATTTACACGTAATGCGGTTGGTTGAACAACACTATACGTAGGTGTGCTAGGCTTACTTAAAGCGAATGCTTCCTCTGCAGAGATTGTTAAAGTTAATGCACTCATCGTTAGAAATAATCCTGCCATTAATTTTTGTGTTTTTGTCATCTCTTCACCTCACTTTTTTTAGTAGTTTATAATCTTCAATTTTACAGATAAGAAGATTACTATATAGCTCTATCTAATAGAGCTATATAGTTTTAGTTTGTTTCATTAAATTGAATTGTCTCTTGGATATTTCCTTCAATGAATCCAATTTGTGCTTTCGCCCCATCATTCGGGAAGTAAATTGTTTGCACATCAAATGGTTTTACGAGTAATTTTCGTTCTGCTACCGCAGTTACATATACTTTCGCACCTTTAGGGGCATCTGATGGCAACGTGATTTCTTGGCTATAATGATTGACCTGTTTATGCATCTCACCCATAAATACTTTGTGATAGCCATTGTCATCCATAATCTCTACTTTGTAATCAACCTTATCCTCCATCACGCTTGGCTCCATCGAAGCTTTAATATCTACAGAAAATTCAATATCTGCTCCTGCAAGCATTGGTTGAGGCTCGAAAGCCCATATAAGAGGAGAAAATGGCTTTTTAGAGTTAAATTCCAAGGAATTGATTACTTTATCAAGGGTAAATCGCTCCAAGGTTAACTTATCAATAGTGATAGAATCACTTATCAAGTCACTTATATTCCCTGCTTTGTCAATCCCAACAATGGATACAACGCCTACAGCTCCAAAATCAAGTGTCCAAGGAATCTTAACTGGGCTATTTCCTACTGGTTTAGGTAGGATGTATTCCTTTGTTCCCTCTATTACTTTTACCGTCTCTATCCCACTACCATTTTTATCATGGAAAGTTAAAGTTAGTTCTACATCTCTAACCGGTGTGAAAGAATCCCCATTATTGATAGATATATCTACAAAAGGTTTCACATTATCCAAGAATATAGTGTCTGTCATCACATCTGAGATATTACCCGCTTCATCCACTAATCGTACATATACAGTTCGAGTACCATTGGTATCCGGTAATCTCCAACTAGAGGTATTAGTATAAGGAACTGTTGTCCAATTCACATTGTCATTCGATAGTTGCATAGATTTGATACCTGTTAGCGCATCAATTCCTTCAATCGTTAATTCCACACTTTGATAACGAGTGTATAAATCGTCATTATTAATAAAGAACTTAGAAATGACCGGTTTTTTCGTATCTAAAATGATAATATCTTCAATTTCAATAGATTCATTTCCAACCTTATCCATGTATTGCACCCAGACGTGTTTTAAGCCATCTTCAGGCGTTAGAATCCATCGTTTGGTATTTTGATATGTTTCATAAACTGTCCACGATAAATCTTCGTTTTTTAAGCGCATATGCGTTATTCCTGAAAGGTAATCTTCTCCTGACAAGTTAAGCAGTACTTCTCTTTTATTTGTAATCAATACATTCTTTTTGATATTGGTTACCTTATAGTCAACTCGTTGAAGATGTCCAAAATTATCTTCTGCTATGAATGTATAGGTTCCGTTTTGACTAACCGTATAATCTGTTACTTTCGTATTTACCCAGTTACCGTTCGGCAATTGTAAACGTTTAAATCCTGAACCAATGTCATTAGTTATTGCAGTTAGGATAACATCTGTATTGGTTAATAAATGAATGTTCTGAGTAACTGTCAGGGATGGAGCATTTTGGTCAATATTTACGGTCTTGGTCACCACTGTAGAAATGTTTCCTGCGTTATCTACTGCCCTTGCCGAAACTTTCGTAATTCCATCAAGTGAAATTCGATAAGGCGATGTATATTTCGTCCATTCTTGCGTTTCTCCTCCTTCTAATTTATATTCCAAGTAATGTCCTGAATTCCCATTGTCACCATTCGAAAGGATTGTAAGGATAGCATCACTGTTTACCCATGTATTTTCAGGTACGTTAACCGATAGATAGGGAGTGTTCGGCACAATTTTATCAATATGCTGTATATCTGTTTGAACTGTTGTGCTGTTTCCAGCTTTATCGAATACTGTAAATTCGAAACGGTCATTGGTTCCAGTGATATATTCCGCTACATCTCCATACACGATATTTCCATTTGGCAATACGATATGAGATATTTCACCTATGGAATCGGTACCTTTAATAATTATTCTTACATCCGTATTTGTCCAAGTTGAAGGATTGTTTGTTAAGGTGACCGTTGGACTCGTTTTATCTATTTTGATATCTTTTGTAACAGTTGTTGCAGTATCCGATGTATTTCCAACATTGTCTGTTACCCTAACAGATATTGTGGTTACCCCATTCGCAGAAACAACCACTGGATTTACATATGGAGTCCAGCTTTTAGTCGTCGCACCCGATAATTGATATTCCATGGATTTTACCCCAGAACCTACATCGTTATTGTGGTTGACCGTTGCAACAACGTCACCAGTTGTCCAATTATCCTCCGACAATCGAATTGTCGCTTTATTTGGTGGTGTTTTATCAATGTTCGTAATAGTTATTGATTTTGTGATTTGGTTATTTAAATTATCTTCAGCTCCAAATGTATATATCCCATTTTGAGACACAGGGTACGTTGCAGTTGCTCCATTTACCCATGTACCATTTGGTAATTGAACCCGTTTCATACCAGTTTCATAATCTACCGCATTGATAGTAAGCGTAACATTTCCGTTTGTCCATGCTGTCGGATTACTAGATAGGGTTATCTGTGGTGGATTATTATCTAGTGGTGCCAATAAGTTATACCAATTGCTATACTGAATAGGTGAATACAAGTTTGTATTATTATTCTTTGCTTCTACCATAAAGCGAACTTGCTTGTAATCACTATTCATTGATAGTTGATAATTGACGAAAGTTGTTGTAACAGAGTTCGTCACAATCTCTTCTGCTGTAATTTGACCATTATTTTTTGTATATTGTACCTTTACACGATAATCTATCGGGAATCCTCTAATATCTGTTGAAACACCCCATGCGAGACGCTGATTGCTCCCTTTATGCACACTTATATTTGGAGTAGGAAGTGTAAATACTCCCGGTTGAGTTGGTGCTCCATTTCCATAGTTTGCTCGCACATGATTTTCAAAGGCAGAGATATTATTTGCATTGAACAATGTTCCTCCATGAACACTGTTTGAGATAGCAGAACGAGAGTAAAGCAACTGTCTATTTGCACCTTGCCCATTGTAATATAGAACATTCAAATTAGTGTTCGCCCATTGGGTAAGTGCTTCCCATCTATTCGTGAAAGCATTGTATTGCCATCTTTCAATGTTCCCCCCCGAACCGTTGACGAGAAGTGCATACTCCTTACCAGAATACACCGATAATGAAACTGGACCATCATTTGTTGACGCAAAAAGGAAATAGGCGTCGGAAACACCTGTATATGGGTCACTTGCTGAGTACATAATGAACACATTTTGCTTTCCGTATGTTATTGCAGGAAGTGGAGGAAATACACGATTGTATGCTTTAACTTCTTTCGCATACTCCAAATCTTCTTTGGTCATTTTAAGTAATTCGGAAGCTGTTACTTTTCCTATTTTCCCTCTAATTTTCACATCTTTTATACGATAAAAATCGGATACTTCCTGATTATCTCCAACAAGCATATCTCCTTTTACTCTTTTTACCACATCCCCATTTGGAGTATTTGCTAAGACTAAGTCATTTTCTTCATAATTAAGTGATATTATTTTTAAAATATCTCCCTCATTTATGGTAGGTTTCATTGAACTTCCCTTGACTCTGAAGTATGTCCCAATACTATAGTTCTGTTTTCCTAACTGTTCTTTTGATTCCGTATTCAAACTGTTTTTTGCAGTAGCTTCTTCCATTGTGCCGTAAGAAACTGTCATGAATGTCACTAGGAATACTAGAAACATTAGTTTAATATTGTTTAGCTTTAATCTTTTCACAAAGGTTCCTCCTTTCTTATACTAAAAAAAGAAAGGTAAGCTAGTCATAAACTTACCTTTCTTCTCTGAATTTGACTTGACTTACTCCGATTTTCTCCATTTCTACACTGTTATTAAAAAACATACCTTTGACTGGATACTTTGCGTATACCACTACACTTGGTTTTTTAATTGGTACGATTCCTGCAGGTGTATTTACTTCCGTTCCAGTGGGAGGTACCGCATTCACAATATAGACTTGAATAACCGGCTTATCTAACAAAGAACTTCCTTTCATTGGAGAAAAATCTTTATTTAGTTGTAAATCATGTTGAATGATTTCTTCTACCACTTTATTCGCTTCAGATTCATTTATTTCTAAGATTCCTTTTGGCACTAATTCTTCTCTTATTTTTGTAACTGCAGATGCAGATGCGTTATTCGTCACACTACTTAATTGGACATTTTGGTGAACGTAATGGGATATATCAATAAAGAGAAATAATAAAGCAGGAATTAAAACCGACATCCACATAATCATGTAGAGGGACATGAACCCGCCTTTATCTTTCCATAGTTTTTTCATACTACTTACCACCTCTCTGACATAACAGACTCTACAATCGTGTAATAATCTGGTACTTTATCAATTGCCTCTTGATTATTAAAGAAGCTTAGTGGCGCTTTGATGTTTCCATTGGATGGTACTTTAACAATAATACGAATTGTTTCATTGGAATCACGTTTAATATAGTTTGTTCCACTCTCATAGAGTGGTGTAACACCCATAGCAAGCACATTTCCCGGTTGAGTTACTGCTTCTACGATAACATCTCCTCGTTCATATCCCAGCTCTTCTAATCTATCTTTAAATAGTTCTACATCAGAGTCTAACGCTAGTGAAGTCATATCAGTCAATCCACCTTGTAGTTTCGCTTTTTGTGCTAAAGAGTGGGTCTCGAGTTGAAGCATTATTCTTGGATATAGCATTGTATAAAAACCAAGTGCAACTAAAATAACCATTAAAGCAGTTGATACCGCCAAAATTGCTTCTATAGATAAAAATCCTTTTTTATTCTTTATTTTTTTCCACAACATACATAATCCCTCCTTTTATAGTCTTTCTATTTTCTTTTTATACTATAGTCAAAATAATTCATAATTATCGAAACAAAGTGCGCATATACTACTTGATTCCGGAGGCTGTCTCAACTAAGGCTATATTACCTGCGTTTACGCCAATCATCAGAAGTATCATCCCAATCATAATACCTATCACTAAAATAATTTCTATCGATAGGAAGTCAAATATATTAAAATCAATCTTTCTTTTTTTCTTCTTTTTTAGATTCTTTTTACTTAAATTTAGGGTCATATAATCGCTCCTTTTCATTTGTATACATTCATCCTAAATAAAATAAAGGAGTCCTTCTATAGATTTTAGGCGCTACCTTGTCGGACATAAAAAAAACACCTCCTAAGAGATGTTTTTTATCCTATATATTCTAGGAATTAATTATTAAGGCTTTGTTGTTCCCGGACCTACAATTGCTCCGTAGTTAGACTGCACATCCGAAACTTTCGTTAAAGCAGTTGTTGTAACGTTATTGGAAGCCGATTGGAAAGCGGCGATTGATAATGCTCCTAGTCCAATAATTAACCCAGCAACTATAATTGTTTCTATCGCAATATACCCCTCTTTTTTCTTCATTCCCGTCATTAACTTTTGCATAAATAATTCCTCCTTTTAATGTCTATTTTTTTTTGCTTTTATACTTTATACAATCTTTCATCGGTTTATAATTTGATAGTGTTCTACCTCACCGAATAAATCTCTTAAGTACTAAGCTGTTTCATATTAATATCTTAGATAAAATCAAAATATATATTCCCTCATTATGTCGAACCTCGCATTTAGCATGTCCGAAGCCCGATTAATCCTTGTAAACACTAGGTTTTTACTTTAAATTCATTTGAGCTACTTCGAATTTTGATTCAATTGTCTGTGTCGAGTTATTTACTAATAAAACACTTTCATCATTGAATAATCCGATACTCATTGCACCAAATCCAATAATTAAACTTCCAATGACAACTAATTCAATAGAGGTATATCCGCTGTTTTTTTTATAGGTATTCATCCATTTTTGCATTCATAATCCCTCCTTCCATTTAATTTTTTACTACAAAAAAATACAACCCTTCAAATTTCTATGAAGGATTGTATCAGCTACTTCAATCAATTAAAAACCCATTCCGCCACTGTTGAATATTTTAAGACCATATACAACAAGAGGGACAAAACAAAGTGTAATGAGCGCCACATAAGGAACGACCATGGTACTTTGCGAATAGACGAGGCTTGCTATATCTGCTCTTCGTTTATTCGAATTATTTAATTCCACAATTTTTTGCATATTGTTTTCTAATAATGTAATCGAATCTTCTCTCGAATATTCACCTAAGTCTCTTAGTACATTAATGGTTTCTTTAAAATGAGTTTCTCCAAAACAATCTTGTATATAATCTAATCCTTCTTCTTTGTTTCGGATATAGATACGATACCCAGATTCAAATATCCCTTTATAACGTGTATTGATACGTGCTAAAGCATAGAGTATTTCATTTACAGGTTTTTTCGAACGAAGCATTAATATAATAAACAGTTGAACTATCGGAATATCTTTTAAATGCAACGTCGCATATATTTTTTCACGTTGTTTCAATATAAAGTTAGGAATCAATACCAGTAACATCAAAATCATAAGTGCAACCACTTTAATTTGGAACGTCCCTTGTGACTCAGTAACATTTTCAATATTGAATAAAACTTTGGAAACAATTCCTCCATTACTTAATATAAGTAATAATAAAGAAAATACAACGACCGCAAACAGTAGAATCATGGTTTTTAAAGTCATATAACTACGGTAATTAAATAAATGCGTCGCATTTGCAGAAGCTAATCGTGCTTTTAAATCTTTTGCTTTTTTATCAGATTCCGTTTCATCCAAAAACCAAACGAAAGGAGCATGATAGGAATAACGATATAACAAGTTTGCCCATTTCTTATCAAAGGGCTTCGCTATTTCTTTCTTGGTTTCCACTGATTTTTGTTCATTGAACAAACTAACTGCCAATAAAATGGCAATTAGCATGAGGATATAACCAAATATCATCATAATACATTACTCCTTTCTCTTTTTAGATGTTAGTTTAATATTGATTAGAAGCGTAATAATTAAAGATGCATAACCGATAATGAAGGTAAAAATCCCACCTATACTCCCGAAGAAAAATTCTTTTCCTGCTGGGTTAAACACAATGTTTGCAATACTTCCTAGAAGTGCGAAGACCATAATCACGTAGTTCAATACAACTCCGTAACGTTTATCTGTTACACTAGTGTTTTTTAGTCCATTTTCTTTTTCTAGTATGCTCGACAGGTGCTTTAGGTTTAAAATTACTTCTTCTTTTTTCGTTTCTTCTCGATAACTTAGGATAATAAAGACCATGGAATAAACCCAAATGTTATCCAGTTCATCTGCAAACTCCATTAAAGCTTCTTCATGGTCAGAAGATAGCATTTTTCGTGCTAAACTTTCCATGTACCCTTTCATTGGTTCATCAATCGATTGCGAGGTTTCGTAAAATACAGATTTTAAATCTCCATATCTTGAAAACACTTTAATAATCGTATCGATAACATGGGGTAATTGTTCATCAATTTTTGAGTTTTCATCGGCACTCAATAAACTAAAGACTTTTTTAGATAGCCACAGAACTGTCAATGGCGCTAAAATTGCCAATAATAATTGTTTCATGAAAATAAAGTATAAAAACAACGCTACAGAACCAAGTAATATCACATAAAAAGTTAACGCTGTGAATTGCTCTTTTTTCCGTTCTTTATAAAAACGAGTAATGACGATGTTTAATTGTTTTAACACTTTTGTATTTCGGATGATATCCTTTTTATGTTTATTCATTACTACCAATCCATAGAGCTGTCTTTCTTTTTGATAAGCCCCATAGACATCAAAGAAGGCGATTACTAAGAAGATAATAACGGCACCTAATGCGATGTCTGATAGCAATGAAATATATGGTGTTATCATAGTTTTCACACCTCCTTACAGGTCTTTTAATTGTGACATTGGAACGCCACATTCATTTAGGCGTTTTTTGAAATCATCGCTTAATCTATTTTCCGTTCGACGGTAATTACCTACTAGTGGATTCTCAGGGTCGAAATCCCATACATATAACTGATTCATTTTGACATATTTACGGTTTTCGTCTAATAAAAGTTCTGAGATAGATTTAATACGTATTTGGTCGCCCACTTTACGCATGATAATAACAATATCAATTGATTTTGCTAGTTTTGTTTTAACATATTCACTGCTTTCATTTGCACTGTCTCCTGAAGATAAGTACATATCCACACACATATCCAAGAATGATTCATCATCTAATGCGTGTGCAGTGAACATATTCCCTTTTGTCTTTAGGTTGGCTTCATAAACCTTTCGGAATTCATCGCCACGTGACTCAGGGATGATAACTCGGCTGGCAGTTGTACGAAGGGATGCTCTCATTTGTTTATCAAATGTAAACCCTTTTTCTTCATCTACGTTTAAGATAACAACGTCATGTCCTTTTAAGACACGCTGTACATCCGTTTCACTGACAGATGCGATAACTACTTTACGTTCAAGTGGTTCTGTATAAGTTAAAGAGAAATTAATGAATGTCGTCTTTCCTGTATTCATTTCTCCACCAACACCTATATTCGCTTTTCCTTGAACAATAACTTTCATTAATTTATCAATTTCATCATTTACTGTACCGGATTTACGCATCATTTCTAAATTTGGGAGGAAGTTCGAGAATTTACGAATGTTGAGGATATAGTTTTCTGAGGCATCGGGAATGAGGATATTTACACGGTCTTTATTCGCACGAGTCGCTTCTACGATAGCATTTTCCACTGAATTTAATTCTTTTTTATTAAACTCTACCATTCGGTCAAATACTTGACGAAGTTCCGATAAATTACGGAATTTTTTATCATATATATATTTTCTACCTTCTTTGTAATAATAAATATCACTTTGGAATGTAGGGAATATAGAAGCATTCACCATGATTTCTCCAATAGTTTCATCATCATCTAATTCTTGAAGGATACTCATTCCATAGAGGTTTGCATATAGCGTATATACATATTCTTCTACATCATCACTGTTAACGATTCCCGAAGTAATTAAAATGTTACGTATTTTTGAAGTTACATACATACGAGCATCTTTATCCATCGTACATTTCTTTAACATTTCAGTATGTTTTTGTATTTCTGCTTTCGTGCCCTCTGGGAAATCCATGCTTTGTTTAACTAGATGTTCAAGTTGCATTTCCAGTGTTTCATCGATATTGGTTTCTACCATTTTTGATAAATCTTTTTTGCTTAATTGGACTAATTCTTGGTTTAATAAGTTTCCTTTTTCATCTTTATACAATAAAGTAACCTCTTGATGGGAAACGTCCAATGAAACTCGAGTGTTTTCATCCATGTGATAACGTGCTATAACTTTTCCTTCACGATTCACAATTTCTAATATAAATGATTGCTTTTGGACATCTAATGCTAAAGGCAGTAACTGAACAGTTCGACCTTTATTTTTCAGTGCAATTGGGTTTGGATTAAAATCCGATTCTAATTTATGCATAGTCATCCTCCTTTCTTATAATTTTTTCACCATATTTAGTAATACTTCGTTGTTTACATTGCGTTGTTTAAAAAATTTAGAACTAGTTGTTGTTAATAAATCTAGATTGTCTGTAGCTTGAACATCATATTCTACTAGACCAAGTACTTCCATTTGGTATGCCTTTACAACTTCCGATACATCTAAACCAGTGGATTGATAATAGTTGTAAACCAACTTGATTGAATTCTCTGTCTGCTTGTATTGATTTACAATATCTAAAGCTTGATAAATCATCTTAAGAGAAGCTTGATTTTGACGTGCAACCATTACAATTTCATCAGATTCAAACAATCCTACAACTGTACCTGCATTATCGGATTCACTTGCTACCGCAACAAATACGACATCATATAGAGTACGAGCAAAGTCAAGAATCGTCGTTACATGAGTCGGATTTAAAACTTTATATTTACCAAGCATTTTTGTCCCCTTTAACACATCTACATTTCCTTTGGTAGATACCATATTTTCCATGAATAATTCGTTGGTCAACATGTTTCCATCAATCTTATCGACAAGATTATCTACCCCATGGATTTCATCAAATGCTGTTAAAGATTCAGCCAAGAATGGGTGCTTCAGATTTAAATCAACTAGTATTACTTTCTCATTAGGATTTTGTCGTTTATATACATGCGCCATATTAGTCGCTATAAACTTAGCTCCATTTCCGGCTACAATAGGATAAACCGTAATTACTTTACCTTTATTCATCTCGTAAATTCTCCTCCTTTTTCTTGATTAGTTAGCAGGTACTTGAATCATTTCTCCTGCTTTAAATGTCGTTTTTCCTTCATTTAATCCAGAAATCGTTTCATTTTTTGTTTTAAACTTCAATGCAAGTGTGTCGAGAGTGTCTCCCGATTCAACTGTATAGGTCATTACTGCAAGTCCCTCATTAGAAGTAGCACTTTCTTTTGAAGCGTTTTTCACATCTTCATCATTCTTATCAAACGGTTTAATTTCTTTTGAAGAAATACTGTTGGTATCTACATCTTCAATTTTTATTACGATTAATTGACCAGTAGCTTTTGCAATGTAGTAATTTTCCACTTCTTCTTCTGAAGCATTCACGTGATAACCTACAGGCTCATTCGAATTTGTAGTTGAAGTTGTCGAAACGCCTTCTATTAACCCTTGCTCACCACTCGGAATAATTTTCTTTTCTTTAAATAATTCTTTTACAGTCACTTCTCCAGTGTCTCGATTAGACATCTGCACATATACTTTGATATTGTCTTGTACGGCTACGTCTCCTACAAAGTCAGGTATGATTTCCAGTAAGAGATTTCCATCTTTTTTGGTATCAGCAGTTTCTAATCGCTGTGCACTTAAAGTTTCTCCTTTAAGCAATCCTCCCTTTAACTCATATCCTTTGACGCTTTCCAAGTTAATCACCGTATTTGGGATAACCGAATTACTTTGAACTTTTACTCCATCAAACATTTCTGGGGTAATTTTCGTATGTGCTTGAATATCATTTTTTGCAAGATAAATGGTTGTTAGGTCAGCTTCTTTTTGCTTTTCTAAATAGATATTGTCATAAGCAAATAACCCACCTGTGATAACAGTTAATCCAGCAATAACACCCATAGTTGCTTTGTACTTTTTGTTGTTCAAACAACGACACCTCCTAATTTTATTATTTTATCATGATTGACTAAAGATAATATTATATCATTTATTGTCAATAGTCTATAAAAAAACAGGGCAACGACTACGTAATCCCTTTTCCTTTTTAAGCTCTTTAGTTTCCATGATACTTAATTATACTTTTGTCCCTATCGTTTATTCTAAAATATTAGTCTATACAGGCTATCCTTCTTTCATGAAAACAAAAAACAGCCTTACATAAGTAAGACCGTTTACTTTCAAATCACTTCATTTACATTTTAAAATATCTATTCCCTAACGCACTTTTCTCCATTTTAACTAGTCTTAACCTTGCCATTTCTTGTAGTACATCTTTTATTTGACTGATGTCCATTAATCCACTTCCATCATCTATCAACTTTCGTTGTATGTCTTTTAAGTCTCTATCCGCAAAGTTATGGTTATCTTCGATATAGGCTTGAATACACTGGATGACTATTTCCTCTGAATCAAATGCATCTAATTCATCAAAAGGATTCTTTCCATGAGGTGATTGAGTTTGACTCCCTCTAAATCGTACATAAAGCGTTTTACCCATTTTCGGATTTAAGATAAATGCATTTCCGCTACTTAAGAATGGCAGTTTCTTACCTTCTTGTTCCGTTAAATTGGTTTCTTTTTTTATCATTTCCATATCTTCTACAATTGAAGTACGGAATATGATTTTTGTATTTAACTGTGCAATTATTGTTAAATCCAATAAAGACGGTCTTTGTGTTGCTAGAACTAGATAAACCCCATATTTACGGGCTTCTTGAGCAATTTCTCTTATAAGGGATTTAGTTGGAGTGACGCTTGCTCCTGCTGGTGCAAAGTTATGCGCTTCATCGAAAAATACATAAAAGGGAGGGAATTTCTCTACTCCACCTTTTTGATTCCCTTTGGAATCTTGGTATTGTTTTCGTTTGTTATATCCTCGTCGTAGTAAATAATACGACAACATCTGCATTTGTAGGATACCTCCGCCTCGAATCACTACCAGTTTTCGATTATTTATTAGTTGCAGTGCTTTTTCGATATCCCCATTAAAAACTTGTAAATCTTTCAATCCATGTATACGCCATGATAATGCTTGCAATGTCGATGAACCGGCTATTTGTTTGTGGTAACGGATATATAGTTTTATTACATCATCTGGTAAAGACTCTCTTTGGTGAGCTGGACGTTCCTCATTTTCAAATGCCTGCTTTAGCTTCTCAATACGTGTCATTAGTGTTTGTAAAGAATCTCTATCCTCGTGAAGTGCTTGAAGTGCATATTTCATCGGTTCGGAAAGATTACCCACAAATTCAATCAACGATATCAACTCATTGGTCTTTAAAGAAGTAAAATCAATACCTATGCCTTTTCCAATGTCTAATACTTCATATCTAGAAGTCAATGGCACCTTTAAAGTACTTGGAAAATCAGAATAGTCCTCGTTGAATACCATTTCATTGTGAATATCAAACAATACTCCAGGAATACGCATTTTCATCAATTCTTCGGCAACTACCCGAAGTCCTACGGATTTACCTGAACCAGTACCACCAAATAGTCCGATATGCGGGTATTCGAACATCCATTTAGGGTTCAATACATAAGGAACTCCTTCTTGTGGAAGTATACGTCCATTTGAAAGCAATGGAGCAACTTGTCGATATTCAGGATTCATCGATTCAAATAATGTCCTAGTGCCTTGAATTTGCCCTAAAACAAATCCCTCATTTGGAACACATTTCATCAAGAAAGGTGAAACTTCTTCATAAGTTGGAATACTACAAGGAATTTCCGGTTGCATCGGTATGTCGTATTCTTTTAGTAATCTTACTTTTGCTTGATACAAAATGGTAGAATCCTTCGTACCGCTTAATTTTGTATATTGCTGGCAAAGTAATTTATCTTGAGATGATAGCATCTCTGTGTTGCGAAAAGCAGAAGTTTCGACAACTTCCACAATCGGAAACCCATTTTTTTCATCCTCTAACTTTAGGTATTCATTCATTTGAAAGGGGTGACTACTAGACATTACATGAAGTTCTGTTTCAGTAGTTCTTCCAACAGCAAACATTAAATTTCCTCCATTCTTTATTGATAAGAACAATTCCTATCATGTCTTATTTAATTTTATAATATTATATCTTTTCATATTAAAGGAGAATGCTTCTTGCATCCTCCTATTAAGTACTATTTAGTTGTTATTTTACTTATTTGATTTTCGTAGCACGAGAAACACCCATATCATTTTGTTGGAGGTTATAAGAAACCTCTCCAATACTAGCTAATGAAGTATCATGAGTGACCATGAATATTTGTCTATCTAAGTCTGTACTAATTTCATAGAAGAATCGTGCGACACGTTCTGCATATCCTTTGTCACCTTTTGAAACATATTTTGAAGGTTCATCAAAGAACATTGGTGCCATATTTTTGGGTTCTTGCATGTGTAACATGGCAATGTTTAACGAGAAGGCTACCGCATCCGCATATCCTCCTCCATCTGCTCTGACGGGGTCTACCGTAACAGAAGAACCATCTGCCAAATGTTTCACTACCCATACATTCGCTTCATCTCGTTCGTTGAACTCAATCTTTAACTCTTTATCCTCGAAAATATATTGTAGGGCGTGTGTCCCAATATCTTCTAAAACTTGTCCAGCTTGTTTTCGAGCTTCTGTAGAAGCATCCTTTAATAAAACTCTTTGTAATTCTAACCATTCTCTTTCCTTTTGTGCTTCAGCTAATTCTTCTTCTACTACTCTTTTTTCATCAAGTAATTTGTTTAAAACTGTATTATCTCTGTAATATTTTTCTTTTAATGTATTTAAAAACGCCTCTGTATTCATGTATTCCACCTACCTTTTTGCTTGAAATAGAGTAGAGCGGAATTAAATCATATTCCACTCTTTTAGTAAGTCCATCGGTAACGCATTTTTTATTTTAGTTACATTGTCTGAAATTGTTTTATCAATAAAGTCAATCTCTTCTCGTGCCTTTTCGGGTGTTGTCCCAAGTGTTTCTAACCCCGCTCTTGTTTGTGTAATGGTTTCCTCATATGTTTGCTTCTTAGTTAAAGCCATTGTACGTAATTCTTGTGATTTCTGAATTGCTTTTTCTAAATCATCCAACTCTTGCATGCTCACTACATTCTGTTCCATCTTCTGTTCCCCCTGAGATAAATTTTTCAACAATTCTATCTGTGGTACGTTTATCAATGTCTCCATAGCAGACAGGGCAAACACCACTTTCTTTCAATTTCTCTTGATAATTATTTACATATTTCTTTAACTCTAAAGTGTGTGTGTCAAATAATCCCTGTGCATGTTCTACTTGTTTTTGGACTTGTTCGTATTGGTTGAGCCAAAGAACTAGATTCTTCCTTTTGGAAAGCTCTTCTTTTACATGCATTAATTGCTCTCTAGCATCGGACACGCTCTCTGTACTTTTAATACTTCGTTCAATATTTGTTAATGCTTTTTTTGACTTATCATGTGCTTTAGAATGCAAATCAATTTGTTCTTTCTTAAAGAGTAACTTCTTCGAACGAACTAATTCATCACGAATGTTTGAAACGTCTGAATGTTTTTCCAAAGTCTCATTCACTTCAATGATTCGTTTCTCGGTTTCTTGATAAGTTGAGAATGTCTTAATAACAGCTTCCCGTTTCACAAGTCCTCTTTTTAACTTCACTACCATCCCCGCTAATTTTGGTAAGTCAGGAATTTTACATAGAATATCATCTTGTTTCTGAACCCCTAGCTCTGCACTTTCTAAGGTTCTTATTGATTGAAAAAGACTCTCTTTTCTGTTCTTTTTCTGTTGAACCTCCATAAATATCGCTTTAGCTTCATCAACCTGTTTCATCTGTTCTAATAAGCTATCTTGTTGTTGGATTAGGACTTTCATTTCTTCTTCTTGTTTCAACAATAGTTGTATTTGTTTTTTTCGCTCTTCCAAATGATGATTCTCATTAATTAATACTTCTACTTCACGTATAGCTTCTTCTAACATAGGTAAATGCTGATAGTGACCTATTTGCTCCACAATCTCTTCTTGACGCTTAAAGGTACGTTTATTTGCTTCTGTAATCCTTTTTAATGTTGAATCAATATCTCGAACCACAGAGTCTGCATATTGGGTACCAAATAGTCCACCAATAATTTTCGCTCTTGCCGGTGCAGAGAAATGTTTCCCTATCAAGAACCAACCAGTTCCTTGTTCCATAAAGTTAAAGGTATATTTTGTATCTTTGTCTATAACCAAAGCTTGATACCCTAGCAACTGTTGAACAACCGGTAAAATTTTTGTATTATGAAATTCGGTTTCTCCAGTTAATGGATTAGTAATTTCATACCCATTTTTAGAACCTGATTTTATTCCAATCACACGACTTATTATCATGCCATTTGATAAATGCATAGATGCTTTACAATGGTCTTCTCCTTGCCTAATAACATCTTTCCCTAAAGGATTGTTTTCCATTATCCAAAGAGCAGTACGTAAAATACTTGATTTCCCTTTTCCAGACTCCCCAACAAATATATTTAAGGTATCTCCACACTCAATTACTGTGTCGGCATGAGCTTCAAAGTTCTTAATGACAATTTTCTCGATTTTATAAGGACTGACTGTTGTTTCCTCGGGCTTTAACTCACTCATTTTTTCAGCTACTTTAAGTGTTACAATATCTTTTAATTCCTGTGGCAAAGCCTTATTATCCGCCATTTCCCGAATAATTTGTTGAATATCTGTATGCTTACGCAACCCTGCTTGTCGAACTGTTTGTTTAAATTCTTCTAAACGTTCCAGTTTCGCTTTTTTCATTCGATTTTTCGTACGGTCTAAAACTACTTTTCCTTCTTTTGCAGAAGCTAAAGGTATTTTTTTTATTTGCAATCCATTTTCTTTGGTGATATCTAACAAAACGACTTGTATTTGTCGCTTAATTTCTTTGATATCATTCGACAAACGAACAGGTGAGCCGGGATTCATAAAATATTTCCCATCAATTTCTATTAAATCAAAGCCAATATGGTCGTGTCCTGTAAGTGTTAAGTCTGCTTTTGTATGTGCAATCTCTTTAACCAACGTGTGGTGAAACATATCTCCTTTGCTCTCATCGGTTAAATAGCCATGAACAATATGAATATGGATGTCTCCAAGTTTTTCCTCTACTACATAATCATCCAAATGTCCGGGCTTATCTATGTCCAAATGATAGTGAGTACCTGTTATAGCCACTTTCAAACCATCTTCTGTTTCAAAAAATATAGGATTCTCTTTCGTTGCATATCTCATGAAACCTAAATTCCCCAAAAAACCAGCCATATCTTTTTCAATATTGGTCATTGTCCCACCAGACATTTCATGATTACCAATAACACCGATAATAGGCTTTACATCTCTCATGACTTCAAAGAATGGTTTTATAGTTCCTTCTGCACCTGCCCACAACCGCATCTCTTCCATTACGAAATGAATAGGTTGTGCCGGTTTATCCCAAAAGTCCCCCGGCTGTAAATAAGCTTCTACTTTATTTAATTCACCAATTCGAAGGATTTCTTTTATTTTTGTACGCACAGAAAGCTGAAAATCATCTACTCTATTCTCAGGTGAAGTCAATCTTCTATGCAAATCACCAAAATACAAAAACCGCATTATGTAACCTCCTTACCATGTTATTTCATGTTTATTTGCATAATTTTTAACGTTTTCCGCTTCAATTAATAGACCTTTTTGTTTCAAAGAATCATAAACCAAATGCGTTAAAGCAACTAAGGTAATCAGCATTACTTTTTCTTTTGGATAAAAAGCGTTATTTATTTCAGTTTTATTATTATCTACACATAATAGCTTCATGTTGATGTTGCTTGTATCTTTCATTACTTCTCCTAAAAGCGGTAGTATATGAGCTGAAGGTAAGTTTTCTAAGAACTCTTTAACTTCGTTGTTCTCATACCATGCTTTATAGCTTTTACTTTTATATCCAAAACAAGATAACTCTAGTTTTTCACCACTAATATCTATTGTTTTTGTTAATAAATTCTTTTTCTTTAACACTTCTTCCAACGCCTCTCGCACAATGACCCAAGTGTTACCGCTTTTTCGAACCATTTGAGATGGGATAATACCCTCTGCAATCCATATACGCAATGTAGAATCTGCAATATCATAAATTTGGGTAGATTCGCTAGTGGTAACAATATCATTTAAAATATCGGATTTTTTCACCAGTAAACCTCACTTCCTTGTGTTGCAACCAGTATATAACCACTACATATAGTATACAACGAATTAGTTATTTTGTAAAATATTATTTACATCATTTAATAATAAGTTTGATTTTATTTGAATTAACTTTGTTCAATAGATTAATAGTTTTAGGATTTTTAATATCCTATTAGTTAGGAATATATACGTTCTTTTCATACTTTTCTTGTTCTTTTCTATAATATCGATGGATATGTTGAGCCATATGAAGTATCTCTTCTCCTGCTTCTATTCCCTTAGAATTAGTGATATGGGATTTATTTAAATGAAAGGTAGCATGACTAGGTTTAATTGGATAGTCGGTCAATGACAGAAAACCTGCATCCATACTACTATCACCTGCCCCTATGGATTTATGATGAGGTATTTTATTTAATAAATATTCAACTGCTATCTCTTTTCGTATGTAGTCTGGGAATACATACATTTTTTTCGAATTAACCTCTACTCTAAAACCTGTAACTAGACTATTTTCACTAAATTCTCTCATTCTTGATTTCAATTCGGAAGATATGTGTTCCAATTTGTAAACAAGGTACATCCCCTCAACAACTTTCAAATCTTTTACACGTTCCTCTATAAGTAAACTATTCATGATTTTCTTTGTATCTAGTAACTGGTTATGCCATTCTTTTTTTTGATGTTCTATCTTTTTTGCATACCCAAGGTCTAAAATTCCATTTTCCCAAATGTGTGCGCCGTTATTAGTTACCATCCACTTTGGTAAGTTGTCTCTGATAAAGTCCACTCTGAGAGAAGTTTCCTTTGTTCTCGTCGTTACAGGGATAAACAATGTTTCATTACGAACAGCTTCTAACAATTGAACAGCATGGTGCGTCATATAAGAAATTGATTTCGTTGGTTTTTTCTCTACTAAAATATCATGATAACGTGAGAAACGTTCAGAGAATATCAAGGTTCTATCTAAGTCACTAAAAAATATAGTATTAGACACGCTTATTCATCCCCTTCTTCTTGAATCAATCCTACGCATGCATAACTCATATGAGGATAAACTTCAATAGGTACACCTTTTTCTTTTGCTAAAGCTAATACTGATTTTACCTGAACATTATCCATATCTTTTACTAGAATCTTCCAAGGTAGTCTTCTTAAGATAACTCTTGTTGTTTCCCCAACGCTCGGTTTCACTTTGTGTATATTCTTTACTCCGAAAACGTTCTGGATTGTTTGGACTTCTGCTATTCCATTATTCTGCAAAGCAAATGCTTTTTTTGTGTGTGGCTTCAAATATTTGAAGTAACGTTGGATTCCTCTTATAAAGTTATAAGACTTGTCCTCTCTTACAAATTCACTATAGAACTTACCTGCATGATAATCAGTTCCTTTGACAATGTCTTCTCGGTGAATAGTTCTGCTTACAAGTCCACTTACAGTTGAATTAAAACATGCGGATGGTAACATGATATCTTCTGCAGTTCCTCTATATCTTGCTACTCCTGCTGGGTCTGCTATAACTGCTAGTTCTGGAGAAACGGTTGTTTCATATGTCTGATTGAAATTATTTATGGAATTACTAAGTTCTTGATAAATAGCTCCTTTACCAGTCCATCCATCTACAAATTGAATGTTCGCTTTAGGATGTCGTTTTAAGATGTATAGCAATGCATTTTCATCGATTCCTTTGCCTCTTATGATAGAGATACTGTAATGTGGAACATCTGCATTTTGATAGTGAAAAAACGCTTGTTTCAATAACACTCCTATTGGAGTCCCAGCTCGTGCCAATGACACGAGAACAATATTTTCCCCCTTCTCTTTCCACAAGAGTTGAGATAAATCGGCTACATGTTGAGCCAGAGTCAATGCATTAACTTGCATAAATTCATAGAACATTCTTTTTTGTACTAAACTGGGGGTTTGTTCAACAGGTAGCATTTCGGAATAATGGACACCTGCATCGATTAAAGATTCTTTGCGAGTAGCATCAACCTCTTGTACCTCATTGGTGATTTCTTGCATTACAAACACACAGTCTTCTTTCTTATAACTACTTCTTATATTCGGTTCTTTAAGTTTCATCATTCTTTTTATTCCTAATTGATTCATGTGCTACTCTTCCCCCTCAAATAAATACAAATGTCACGTTTTTTACGTTTTTTGCCTTCAGAACCAAATTTATCTCTTCCAATGTTTCTTTTGGCATTTTACTTTCGAAAAAGAAAAATACTTCTTTTACTTTCTCTTTTCCTATGTTGTAAAGATAAAAATCAATAGATTCTAACTGATAAGCCAATTTATCCTCAATTGGATATGTATCATCTTTTTGTGCAAATATAGGGCTTCGAGTAGAAGATTTGTATGTTATCCCTTCACCCATATAAGAAGCAATTCTTGATGGGATATAGATTAATTCTCCTGCACCAATACATAATGTATTCTTTTCTTTGCGCATTTCACTTAACATCTTTCCTGTTCGTTTCATCGATAGTTCAAATAATTCATCTTGCGTACTATTTACTCCAAAACGACCTGTTTGCAATAAAAGCTTCTCAAAGCGATGACTAGAAATTACTTCTTCCCTTTCTGCAAAAGGCGTATGGATTACTCGATAAGGAGTAACCGGAAGCTTTACATCATTCTCCAGATGTATCGTGTGATTACCGAGTATAACTGTTTTAGAAGCAAATACTTGTGTTTCTTCAAAGCGTTTATACTCATTTAACTCAAAGTTCCCATTTAAAAGTGAATAGACAGATATAGGTGCTCCTAATTCTTTCGAAAATGCCTCATAATTTGCTAGGTGTTCTTCACTACGCCAATCAAGTAATGATAAAAGGACATAACTTTTTCCGGGAAACTTGGCGTTAATCGAACGGATAAGGTTCAGAGTTGTTTTTCCGGTAGTTATTTCATCATCAATAAGTATAATTTCTTCTGCTTCTTCCATCTCATTCAAGTTATTTAAATAACATAGATGGTCTGTGGCATGAGAATGCTCTTCTTGGAAATTAAATATCGATGAATGTGTTTTTAATTCTTCACGAGTAGTATGGATATATGTTGAATCTTTAAAACGTGAGAATACAGCATGTCCTAATCCTGTGCCCGTCTCAGCAAAACCAATAAAGATAGATTTCTTACTCAGTGTATGTCGTTTTAATAACTCATTTTTCACGATTTCATCCATAACGCCAGTTTTTAAGGCTTCTACCAATATTGATGAATCAACATCTTCTCTATAGTGTTTGTTTAAAAACACGTTAGCTAGTAAATGTCCAGACAATTTAGGTACATCTGGCTGAACTGCTAAGTGTTTTCCTAGCAATTTACTCACAAATAGAAAACTTCGTTTGGGATTAACTCTTCCTGCTAATTGAAAAAATGAATCTATTGGTAAATTATAAGGATTTTGATGTATATCAATTTTCATGTCGAAATGATTAAGAACATTAAAATAGTTGGATGTAGTCTGCATGTTTATTTAACACTCCATATACTTTAGATTTTTCAATTGTTTTCTTTGCCCAATTGTAGTGTGGTTTAATTTCATTCATTTTATTGCCATTTTCACCTTTAATAACTCCTTGACCGTTTGCTTCAAGTATGGATATTGCATCTTTATATTCTTCATACGTCACAGATTGTAATCCGTTAACAAAGCGGATATGAGTTGGGTGTATTACCGTTTTTCCAACCAAATTATTTGCTTTATCTAAAATTATTTCTTTTACAAGTCCATCTATTTCTTTGCTGATTATTTCTTCTCTTTGTCTTAACCCTTTTTTGCCTTTTTGACGATAAAAATTCGTATAACGAAGCTGTGGTTTTAACATTCTGTTAGAATCCGGGAAATACTCCCACACTACACCTGAAATGGTATAAGACTGTTCAGCTCGACCAAACACATTCACAATATCTGAAATCGTTTGTGCTATTACAAAAATATTATAAATGTTGAAATCTACCCCTCTTCGGATACCGTAAAGGCTCGAGAAATCTGTGCCACCAATTCGAATGTTTAAAATTAAATCTTTATATGAATCCAGTAATCTTTTCAGTTTTAATAACTCGTTAAAACGGTGTTCCAAATAGATAATTTCTTCACTTTCAAGTATTGGCATCACATAAAATCGCTCTTTTAATTCGTTGTTAGCTTTTTGAACAGTACTTAGGTATGCTTCACCATTTACAGATGAGAATTTCGGTACATTGAACCCCACTATATAGGTCAACAACTCAGGTCTTTTCAAGATTCGTTCTAACTGTTCTAAACTGCGTATTCGAATAAAGATAAGTGGTAAATTACGAGGCAATACGAGACCTTCTTTTAGTGCTTCTGACAATAATTCTAGTTGTTTAAATAGATTTGCTTCCGCTTTTTCTACCTCATTATCACTAATTGAATCTTCCAGACATAATACATTCGTCGTTAGTGAAGTAAATTTGCGTTCAATAAGGTTCTGCGCTATTTTTGTACTAGTTCCGGGCGTGTACATTGTCGCTCCTAATGACATGGCTAACATTGATTTATTAGACCATTTATCAAATGGTGACGGTTCAACTAAAAACGCCTTATTCATCGCTTGTTCAGTCATGTGTTCAAAATGTTTCATGTGAGTATTTGCTCCTGTCTATTTGTTTATGTTATCTAATTTATTTAAAATATCTAATTCTATTTCTACTCTTCTTCGTAGAGAAACTATTTGCTTACCTCTCTCTAATTCAGCTTTATCCTTCAAGTAAGTAACGAGTTCAACGATTTTCTCTTTAATATCGTCATCCCCTGCAAGCCCTAGACTTTTAGCTTCTTTGAGTGCTTGATGTAAAACAACAAACGATTCTTCGTTGTTAGATAAAAACCCTTGATAGCTTTTTATTTCTCTCTTGTATTTTTTAAGCATATTGTCGAGTTCACGAGTAATCCCATATCGAGATGATAAGCTTAAATTTAAGCTCTTTTCAATCAACAGTAATGACTTATCCCATGGCTTTGGTCTAATCTTTCTTTTGAAAGAAATAAGTATTTTAACTAACACATTTAATAACTTTTTTACGAAATCCTCTATAAAACTAAAAACATCGTCTAAATACACTGTAGCAAGACACAATACTATAAAAGTAGATACTGGTATAAGTAAAATCATTAATGGGATTAACATGATATACCTCCTTGTAATTTGTGTATACATTATATTCATAGTCTATTGTCAATATATTTTTTAAAAGGAATAAACCTTAAAGAATTGCGTTGTATATAAATCATAATATCGAACTCGTTGCCTATTGTCAATAAAAAAGACCGGTAAATTAATACCTGTCTAAAATATCTTCTTTTATTGTTTTTCCGATATGGTATATAAATAAAGGTGGAGATGAAGCGCAAATGCTCTGCCAATTAAAAGAGGGATTTAAAGCGATATGAAAGTCATCTGGGATGGTTTGAATACGCATTGCCTCCCATACACTTAATACACGGTCTATTTTCGGGTGAATGGGGCGTGTAAAAGTCTTTTTTAATTCATAATACGGTTCTTCCCATTTGTCCCGCTTATAATTACCTTTTTGAACAGATAGATTGTTCTCCGAAAGGATATCATCGACCTCATCTTCAGTGATACCGGGTTTAAATAGAGACAACATGGCTTCTCTAGAAGGATTCATTTTTAATTCGATAGGAGCATGCATAATATCTTCTAAAACATCTTTAGTGCAGACCATGTTTGGCAATGCTTCAGGGAATGTTGGTTTAATCTCTAAATCGTTTCGTACAGCCATAATTATCATATATTCTCGTTCTTGTGGCACATTATAGTGTTTAGAATTTAAAAATTCGTGATGAACTCGATAATCACAGAACTGTAAGAGTTCTTGAAACTCATTTATGAGTAGTTGTGTTCGCTTTAAGAGTAATCTTTTCGGGAAATATAAGATAAATACTTTCGGTTGAATAAACTTAATTATTTCCAATGTCTTTCTCCACAATGCCTTTTGTTCCTCAGCTTGACCACTTCGAGAAAGTTCGAAAAAGGAAGCTGGAGGGGAAATATCTAGAATATCTAGTTCCGTTACTTCTAATTTGGATTCTGTTAACAAAAATTCAGGGGATAGAGATTGAATTGGAATTGTGATGTATTTGGTCGAAGGGAAATTCTTTAAGAACAAAGGTTTTGCAATCTCATAAGTTCCTACTGCAATTTTGGTGTGAAATCCAGCATATCCGTACCCAATTAGACGTGAACCAATACCACTGAACAAAGAAATAACGGAACAGGGTTTCGACATATCACTTAAACCGCTAATAGATAGATTTTGTTTCATAAACCTATTGACCTCCTTTATTATTATTTAGTAAAAGTTCTGCTATTTCTTTGCCAAACTTATAGGCAACTAGAGAAGGGATGCCACTGCAACGTTCGTATTGTTTCTGTAGGGATACGTTAGAGGGGAAATGGAACCAATCAGGCACCGTTTGTAGACGTAAGCATTCACGTACTGTAAATCGTCTTGGTGGAGGTGTTTCTTGTTCGATACGGATATCATAATCTGGAGGGTGAGGGTAGAGGGGTAACTGTCTTGCAGTGCTAACTACAGTAAAAGATGGTTCATCCCATTGTTTTTGCCGATTTCGACTCTTATATCTCGGAGAATAATCTCCTTCAAAGTATTCATTTTGGTGTTTAATCACGCCATATTTCTCGCCAATGTCTAATATTTGCGCATTATTTTTCCCATTCATGCAAGAAGTAAGCGTGTGCGCTGGATTTTTAAAACTTACTTTTCTAAGAAATCCAGTTCTTCCTCCTCCTGAATCAAATGCTCCTTTCATAAACAACTTCTGTTCTTCAGTTGGAAGTTGTCTCCAGTTTCCACCGGGCGATATCTTATTAATAAAGGGCTTTTCATCATTTCGTAAACCATAACCATTATGATTGTTTTCTTTATTTGGTTCTGGAAGGTCACCTATTGCATATCGTATGGTATTTCGTTCAGAGAGGGGGATAGGTGAGGGGAATTCGAATGTTTTCTCCAAATCTTTTCGTATACCAATGATAAAAACCCGCTTTCTTATCTGTGGGACACCATGTTCCCATGTATCAATCAGTTTCCATGTCACAACATATCCTGATTTTTCGAAGAGGGAGACTAATTCATCAAAGAAGGGACGGTGCTTCTTTTGTATTAGTCCAGCCACATTTTCAATTAAAAATGCTTTTGGTTGTTTTGCATTCACAATTCGATAAAAATGGTAACCTAAATCCCCGGTTCTCTTATCCTCCACACCTTCACCTTTCCCTCCAACACTAAAACTGGTACAAGGAAATCCTCCCGTTATTATGTCAGCATCAGGTATATCCTCTGGTTGAATGCTACGCATATCACCTTTTATTGCGTGTTCTCCAATATTTAGATTATACGTATCAACTGCATATTGTTTGTTATCAATACCAAAAAGGATATTGAATCCAGCATTTTTAAATCCAACAGCGCCAATTCCAGCACCACAAAACAAGTCTACCATCGTCAAACCATTATTAGGCAGGGGCGTCATCCCATATCTATCAGTTATATTATTCAATCATACATCACTCCTTTCGTAATTTTTCTGAATATTCACAACCATTGGAACACATAACCTATATATACAAAATAAAAAATTATAAAAAAGTATATTGTAATTGAGTCAGTTAACAGGTAAGTATCCTGTTCTATAAATAGAAAAAGATAGTCAACAAATTAATAAAATGGACAAAATATGTCTTTGTTCTTTTATTTAATAGCTATCCAACCAACAAAGTTCCATGTTTTATGGAATACCTCGATAGTTTTAAATCCTACAGAAAGTAATAATTCTTCCATTTCTTTTTGGTGAAGGGGATTCAATACTCCTCGCAAGGATTTGTCTTTCATTAGAATTTCTTGAGCACTGAACCCATTAACTTCCTTAAAGTCATGATAACTTTGGCTAAATATATCTTGAATAGCAGAATCTTTTGCTAGTACTTTTTCAACCAAAATAAAAGCACCACCAATTTCTAACTGCTTATATATTTTTTCAAGCAAACCTCTTCGATGTTGTTTGTTTAAAAACTGTAAAGTCAGTATAGATAATACAAGGGGAGTAGGGGAGAGGAATTCGAAGCTTTCCAAAGACTGGTTAACCCATTGAAATTGTTCTGATTCTTTGTTTTTTACTTGAGCCTTCATTAACATGTCTACTGAATTGTCGACCCCGACGAATTGAAGACGCTTATTCTCATGACGATTGTTTATTTTTTGGATGGTTTCCCCGGTTCCACAGCCTAAGTCATATACCACGCTATGAATTTGCACAAAGAAATCAGAGAGTTGTGCAATCATTTCTTGTAGTTCTTCGTATTGAGGAACAGATTGCCGAACGTGCTTATCAAATTCTTCCGCCACTTGTTGATTAAATGCCCATGATGACCGTTTATACATATTTACTCCTCCTTTCATTTCTTTCTATTTTTCATTATAGAAAAACAAGAATCGGATTATTGAAGAGAGAAGGGGGGACAGATGTTAATATCAAAGTGTTATTAAGTAGGAACAAATATGATTTATATATACTTTTTACTACCAAAATTTAGAAAATATCATGATAT